>OKGJ01000008.1_pt1 | contig 76869 bp, 73 predicted proteins | sample 1614931 | NCBI WGS metagenome assembly OKGJ01 (sample SAMN04436981, study PRJEB24849) | human gut metagenome | biome: human gut; feature: NICU; material: stool | host: Homo sapiens | place: USA: Saint Louis, MO | collected 2010-07-01 | reverse complement strand
TTCTTCATCACGGTACATCCCGATATGGCCAACCTTAGCAGCTGGTACCAAACTCAAGAGACCATCAACCATCCCAATCCCTGCACGAAGAATTGGGACAATAGCCAATTTCTTACCTGCGATTTGTTTTTGAACGGTTTTGGTAATAGGAGTTTCAATTTCAACATCCTCAAGAGGCAATTCACGCAACACTTCGTAGCCCATCAACATAGCAATCTCATCTACCAATTCACGAAAGGCCTTCGTTGAGGTATCTGTACGACGAAGAATAGATAATTTGTGTTGAATCAGTGGATGTGTAATAACTTCTAATTTTCCCATTTTGAGATCCTTCTTTCTAAGCTGTTATTTTTCAAAAAAGAACTATGATAAAAGTGGAGTCAAGCTCTACTCTTTCTTTCAGTCCCTCTTTGATACTCACAGCACATGGAAATCTTCATTTCCAACTTTACATTCTTCTTATTATACCAAATTTTACCAAAAAAAGAGAGCCCTTACACTTAATTTTTAAAGTTCGGACTCACTCTTTCTATAAATAAATTACAACCATTCTTTGTATTTCTTAATATAGATACGTTTGACAACCGTCACACTCAACATATAGAGGACGATAATCGCAAACAATAGAACAAAGTACAATCCATTTAGTTGGCTCAACTTCAAGATAGAAGCCAAAGGACTATATGGAAGGGAGGTTACAAAGAAGGCTGCTGCTAGGGTCGTCACCACGACTGAGAAGGCTGGACGACTTTGGATAAATGGCAGTTTTGGTGAACGCAACATATGAATAACCATGGTTTGAGACCACATGGATTCGATAAACCATCCAGTTTGGAACACCATGATAAAGGCTGCTGCATCTGCTGCTCCATGGTTGTAGCCATGACCTAAAATCATAGGAACAACAAGGAAGTAAAGAAGCGTGTAGGTAATAATATCAAATACAGATGAAATTGGACCGATCCAGGCCATGAAGCGCATAATAGAATTGGCTTCCCAGATACGAGGTTTCTTGAGGAATTCCTTGTCGACATTATCAAAAGGAAGGGCGATACAAGAAAGATCATAGATGAGATTGAGCACAATCAAATGAACGGGCGCCATGGGAAGGAAGGGTAAAAAGATGCTGGCAAAGAGAAGAGAAAAGATATTCCCGAAGTTAGAAGAAACCGTCATCTTGATGTACTTAGTCATATTGGCATAGACCTTGCGGCCTTCGACCAAACCTTTTTCAAGGACCATCAAGTCCTTATCCAACAGGATGACATCTGCCGTTTCTTTGGCAATATCAACAGCAGTATCCACAGAGATCCCAACGTCTGACACCTTCATGGATGGAGCATCGTTAATCCCATCTCCCATGTACCCCACCTTGTGGCCATTGTTCTTAAGGCTAAGAATGATCCGTGCTTTTTGATCGGGCGATAATTTGGCAAAGACTGTTGTTGTTTCCACAACTTGCGCTAACTCTTGGTCTGTCATCGTATCGATTTCGCTTCCCAAAAGAATCCGCTCGACATCTAGTCCTACTTTTTCACAGACAGCTTGGGTGACCTTATCATTGTCCCCAGTTAAGATCTTAGTGGTGACCCCATATTCTGCAAGAGCTTTGATCGCTGGAGCTGCAGAAGGTTTTGGTGGATCAAGAAAGGCCAGGTAACCGGTTAGGATCATGTCTCCTTCATCTTCAACACTAAAGATGTCATTTTCGTCCAAGTCAGTTTTGTAGCTGACGCCCAAAACACGAAGACCTTGTTCATTTAACTGAGCAACTTCAGCGAGGACCTCTTGACGCACTTCATCCGTCAGGCGTTTAATCTCCCCCTTGTACTCAACATAAGTCGATACAGAAAGCATTTCTTCCAAGGCACCCTTGGTCACCATGCTGACCACACCGTCTTCGTCTTTGACAATGACACTCATGCGACGACGTTCAAAATCAAAGGGCAATTCATCTATTTTATGGAAGGTTTGATCTAGATCACGAACAATCTCATGTTTCTTGGCTTCTTTTTGTGTCCGGTTAATAATCGCCCGGTCCATCAAATTTTTTAGCCCAGTTTGGAAATAGGAATTCAAATAAGCCCGGCGAAGGACTGATAGATCCAAATCGCCATGGATATCAAGCGGATACTCCAAGACAATCTCGTCTTGGGTCAAGGTTCCTGTCTTATCAGTACACAAAATATCGATAGCCCCAAGGTCTTGGATGGCATTGAGTTTTTTGATGACGACTTTTTCCTTGGCCATGATGATGGAGCCCTTAGCAAGACTTGCTGTAATAATCATCGGCAACATTTCAGGAGTCAAACCAACCCCAACGCTGAGGGCAAAGACACCTGCTTCTAACCAGTCACCATCTGTGAGGCCATTGATCACAAAGACGACGGGCACCATGACTAACATGAGCCGAATCAGGAGCCAAGAGATGGTATTCATTTCTCTCTCAAATGAGGTTGGTTCGTCATAGGTGTTGATGGTTTGCTCAATAGCGCCCATCATGGTTTCATCCCCCACGACCAAGACCAAGGCTGTCGCCCGTCCGGAGATGACATTGGTCCCCATAAAGGCCAAACTTTCACTTTCCAAAAGACTATCTAGATTTTGACTGTCGGCTTTTCTGAGACAAACCTTTTCAACAGCATCACTTTCCCCTGTGAGACCAGATTGTTGGACAAAAAAGTCACGTGAATCGATCAAGACCACATCTGCTGGAATCATATCGCCGGCACTTAGTTTGATCACATCTCCTACGACGATTTCATCGATCGGAATTTCTTGTTCTGATCCATCACGCAGAACGGTCGCTGTATTGACAATCATACGTGATAGGTTGCTAGCTGCTTTGTCGCTCCGCAATTCTTGAATGAAGCGGATACCACCAGAGATCAAGACCAAGGTCACAATGATGATGGAAGTCGTTGGATCCTGTTCACCTGGTTTTGCTAGCCAGACATTGGTGATGAAGGAAACCAGCGCAATGACCAACAAAATCACCGTAAAAGGATTGATGATCGATTCGTAGATCTTTTTGATCATGGAATCTTCTTGACCTTTTGTGATGACATTTTCGCCATAAATATCGCGGTTTTCTTCTACTTGATCGTCAACTAAACCAAGGGCACTGGTTTTGTAGGTGGCAAAGGTGCTTTCAAGTGGTTCTTGAAGAGCAGCAATGAGTCTTTCTTTATTTGTTTGCATTGGTATCTCCTTTTTCAATCAGGAGCCAATCACTTTTAGAGTCCCTACGACACAAATCAGCGATTGGCTGGTTCGGTGCGGTTCGGGATGATCGTCGATTTGTATCATAGCTCTCTCCTTTCTCTTTTCTTGGTAAGGCATAAAAAAGAGTCCTACCCTCGATCGGTAGGACTCATGAAACTCGTCATTTATTTTTCAATCAAAACTCTCAAAAAACTGACCGTCCAAGCTTTAGCTCCGCAAGGCAATGAAATGAGCTTAGTCTTGACCTTTGCGATCAGGACTGTTGACCAACGAGTAGTGTCTCCACTGCTTTGCGGTAGTCATCCGTATCCTTGTGGTAGCCTCACCTACCGTATTTCGAGTTTATTGTACTCCTTCACTTACAGAAAGTCAACACTTATTTGTGAAAAGTTTCCACCAAGCGTTTGGTGATTTCTTCAATGAGGGTGAAAGGGGCTGCTACATTGAGGCGAGCATGCAAGTTTCCTTCTTTTCCAAAATCTGTTCCACGGTTCAAAATCAATTTGGCTTGGTCATGAATTTTAGCATGCAGCTCATCATCGGTATAAGGATAGGCTGAAAAGTCCAACCAAAGAAGATAAGTTCCTTGGGGTTTCATGACACGGATTTTGGTCTTTTCATGCAATTCATCAACCACATAGTCAATGTGTTTTTCAAAGACTTGCTTGAGCTCCGTCAACCAAGGTTTACCATGGCGATAGGCTGCTTCTGTTGCAATATAGCCCAAGCCTGAGATTTCATGTTGGTTATTAGCCAATTGCCGTTGTTTAAAAGCCGTACGAAGCTTTGGATTTTCAATGACCACATAGGAATTTTTTGTTCCTGCAATATTGAAAGTCTTGGTTGCACTGGTTAAGATCAAGCTGAAGTCTTTAAAGCTTGGATCAACTGTGTTAAAGCTGGTATGACGGTGGCCAAACAAGGCCAAATCTTGGTGGATCTCATCTGAAACGAGAAGGACACCATGTTTTTGACAGAGGTGGCCGATTTTTTCCAAGACTTCACGATCCCATACACGGCCTCCAGGATTGTGCGGATTACACAAAACATAGAGTTTCACCTCTTGCTCCACAATGTCTTTTTCCAGCTGATCAAAATCAATTTGGAAAAGACCATCCTTTTCAATTAATGAATTTTCGATTAATTTTCGATGATTGAGCTTGACACTTCGGGCAAATGGAGGATAGACCGGCGTATTGATTAAGACAGCATCCCCTTCCTTGGTGAAGGCTTGAATAGCTGTTGAAATGGCTGGAACAACACCTTCGATAAAGACGACAGCTTCCTTTTCAAAGGAATAGCCATGCTCTTCTTTTTCCCAATCAAGGATAGACTGGTAGAGGCTATCCGATGCATAGGTGTAGCCATAGACCATTTGGTCTGCATAGCCGATAACTGCTTCTCGTACTTCTGGAATGACATTAAAATCCATGTCCGCGATCCAAGCCGGGATGATTTCTGGATCTGTCTCTGTTTCTTTCCACTTGTAAGTATGGTGGGTCAAGCGATTCGGTAAAGTCGTGAAATCATATTTGGTCATCTTAAGCCTCCAATGCTTGTTTCAAATCTTCAATCAAATCATCCGCATCTTCGATTCCGATGGACAACCGAAGAAGATCATCTGTCAAACCATATGAATGGCGAACTTCTGCAGGAATGTCCGCATGAGTCTGAGTGGTAGGATAAGTGATCAAACTTTCAACTCCGCCAAGGCTTTCTGCAAAGGTAAATACTTGAAGGGAATTCAACAAGTTAGGAATTTTTTTCTCATCTTGAATTTTAAAGGAGACCATTCCACCTTTTCCAGTGTAGAGGACTTCTTTGACCTGAGGGGAGGTTTTCAAAAACTCGACCACCTTGCGAGCATTCTCTGTGGAGCGCTCCATCCGAATAGAAAGCGTCTTGAGACCACGGATCAACAGATAGCTGTCAAATGGGGAAAGAACAGCACCTGTCGTGTTCAAATTGTAAAAGAGTTTGTCATACAAGTCTGCATCATTTGTCACGACAACACCAGCCAAGACATCGTTGTGACCAGCCAGGTACTTGGTTGCTGAATGAAGAACAATATCCGCTCCCTCTTCAATTGGACGTTGATAGATCGGGCTATAGAAGGTATTGTCCACCACGACTTTGGCACCTTTTGCATGGGCCAATTTAGCTAAATGAGCAATATCAAATTCCAACATCAATGGATTGGTTGGTGTTTCAATATAGAGGACATCCACCGGATCGTTATCTAGATGGTGGATCAGTTCTTCTTCTGTATTGGCATAGGTGAAAGAGAAACGACCTTCTTGTTCTTGTTGGTTAAACCAGCGGAAAGAACCGCCATAAAGGTCACGAACGGCTAAGACTTTTGAACCAACTGGGAAAATGCTAAAAGCAAGCACGATGGCTGACATTCCAGAGCTTGTCGCCAAAGCATAGTCTGCACTTTCGATAGCTGCCAAAGTCTTCTCAGCTGTTGCGCGTGTTGGATTTTTCGTACGGGTATAGTCAAAACCTGTAGACTGACCAAATTCTGGGTGTTGGTAAGTCGTAGAGAAATGCAAAGGAGTTGTCAAAGCTCCCGTTGCTTTATCCGACTTGATTCCTGCCTGTGCCAAAATCGTATTGATATTGCGTTTTTTACTCATATTGCCCTCCGATAAACATTCAATCTAACTGATTACTATTTTATCACTATTATGAGGAGAGCGGTTTTCCCATTTTCAAGACCTAGCTATAGTTTCAAACTATAAGAAAAGACTGGTCATTTATGTCCAGCCTGAGAGTATAGACAAACAGTTCTTCTTTACAAATCTAAGAAATTCTAAAAAAATTTATACGTTAGAATTATTCAATCATCTACTGAAACTTTCCGCTGTGAGAAAAGTGCCTGAAACAATACAGTTTCAGGCACTCGGAATTATTGAGACCTTAGGCTCAATAATTAGTCATGGAACTTCTACGAAGTTCGCTGACGTCCGTACTCACTTAAGGAAAGTTTTTAAGATAACTCTGTCCTCAATCAGAGACTGGACATAAATGTCCAGTCTCTGATTTATTTAATGCGGAATTTTTGTCTGAGACGTGCAGCTTGACCTCCGATAAAGCGGTCAAAATACCGTAGCCATAATCCTAAGGCTCCATAGATAACAACTCCTAATCCGCCAATGACGATGATATAAATCATGCTCGATACACGGCCATTTGGTGGGAAAATCCAGCCCAAAATCAAACCAGCGATCAAGACTCCAAGTAGCATCACCACGGTCAGAATGGAACCAAGCAAGGTCCGCTTGAAGACGATGGTTCGATTAAACTGAGTGATGGTTTGGATCTCTCGATACATGAGAACGATTGGCACCATTAACGCAATGGTCGTTGACAAAAGTGGTCCATAAGAACGAAAAACCAAAATAAATGGAATTTGTAGGACCAATTTCACCACTACACCATAAAGGAAGTAGCGGATGGCCTTACGATTTTGAAAGAGGGCTTGAATCATCGGAGACAAGACTGTGTAAAGACCGAGAATTACGGTCTGCAACATTGCTACGATGAAGAGCCCTAAGGCCAAGCCATCTGGTTGCCCATAAAATACCGTATAAAGTGGTTTTGCGACTGCTACTGCACCAAAGGTGGCTGGAAGCAAGAAAGCGAGCAACATGGTCAAGTTATCCTGTACGAGCTTCCCAGCCGCTTTTAGATCCCCCTTCACATAATTCTCTGTCAAAAGAGGAATCCCAACTCCCCCAATCGAAGTCGCTACTGCGATCAAGATCATGGTAATTTTGTTTGGATTAGCAGAGAAATAACTAAACATGACCAAGAGCTGCTTTTGACTATAGTCTGTAAACCAAGACATGACATTGATAAAGGTCATCTGGTCAACAATTTGGAAGAGCTGAATCGCGGAACCTGTGATAATAAAAGGAATGGCCTCACGAATCGTATCGATCAAGAGAGCCCGAGTATCAATCCCTTCACTTCCCTCTTGCTTTCTAAAAATAGAAGAGAGCAAGCCTGTCTTTGCAAGGTAATAAAAGAGCACCAGAAGGCTCGCTCCCATACCGATAAAGGCCGCAAAGGTCGACTGCGTCACAGCCTGCACATAGTCTCCTGAGCCAATCTTCATAATGAAGAAGGTCGTGAGCAACATCCAGATGACCCGGATCACTTGTTCAGCGATCTGGCTAATGGCGTAAGGCTTCATGTTGTTAAAACCTTGGAAAAATCCCCGAATGACACTCATCGAAGGAAAGATCAAGACAGCCCAAGAAAGGCTCTGCATGATCGGAATCAACTCTTTTCCCCCACCTGAAAGACTCGCAAAGACAGGAGACAAAAGATACATGAGAATGGCAAATCCTAGGCCTAGAATTCCCATAAATTTCAAGAAGCCCCGAATCAAGGCAAAGCTATGATCGGCTTGGTCCCGGGTATTGTACTTGGCTACTTGCTTGGCAACAGCTACAGGCACTCCGGCTGTCGAAATCAAGAGAAACCAAGCATAGATATTGTAGCCCATTGTAAAAAGACCATTGGCTTGTGGCCCATATTTTCCCATCCAAATATACCAAGGAATAATATAAGCGGCTCCTAGCAAACGGCTGATAAAGTTGCTGGCTGTCATCCAGGCAGTCCCGCGTAGCATCTGGGCTTGCTGGTCATTTTGTTCGTGACTCATTGGTGTCCTCTTTCGTTTCTTCTTCTCTTCATTATAAACTTTTCCATGACACTTGTAAAATAGGGACTTTAGGTTTACAATAGTTTTATGATTACAATTGAACAAACCCTCAACATTTTAAAACAAGACCAAAATTTCCGAGAAGTTCTAGTAAATGGTGAATACTACTACCATCTAGAAGGAACAAGTTTTGATGCTATTAGCTATGATAGCCGGAAGATTTCTGCTAGCACCCTCTTTTTTGTCAAAGGGGCCAACTTCAAAAAAGAATACCTGGAACAGGCTATTTCTAATGGACTCGGCTTTTATGTCTCTGAAAAAGATTATGAAGTTGGTATTCCTGCCATTCTCGTCAATGATATCAAGCAGGCCATGAGCTTAATTGCTATGGAGTTTTATGGGCACCCTGAGAAACAATTAAAACTATTGGCCTTCACAGGGACTAAGGGAAAGACAACAGCGGCCTATTTTGCTTACCATATTTTGAAACAAAGTCACCGACCAGCTATGCTGTCTACCATGAATACGACACTGGATGGTAAAAACTTCTTTAAATCGACCCTGACAACGCCAGAGAGTTTGGATCTTTTTGCCATGATGGCTGAGGCAGTAGCCAATGATCGGACCCACCTCATTATGGAAGTTTCCAGTCAAGCTTATCTGGTCAAACGGGTTTACGGTCTGACCTTTGACGTTGGTGTTTTTCTCAACATCAGTCCAGACCATATTGGACCGATTGAACACCCAACTTTTGAGGATTATTTCTACCACAAACGTCTCCTCATGAAGAATAGCCAAGCCGTTGTCATCAATAGTGATATGGATCATTTCCAAGTTTTAGCGGACCAAGTCGCGAACCAAGACCACGATTTTTATGGAAGCCAGTCTGAGAATCAAATTGAAAACTCCAAAGCTTTCAGCTTCTCAGCCACTGGTAAATTAGCTGGAAACTATGATATCCAACTGATTGGACATTTCAACCAAGAAAATGCTGTAGCAGCAGGTCTTGCCTGTCTTCGTCTAGGTGCGAGCCTCGAGGATATCCAAAAAGGGATTGCTAAGACGCGAGTTCCAGGCCGAATGGAAGTCTTGACTCAGGAAAACGGCGCTAAGGTCTTCATTGACTACGCCCATAATGGAGATAGCTTGAAAAAACTGCTCTCAGTTGTCGAAACCCATCAAACGGGGACCATTTCACTAGTTCTCGGATCAACTGGGAATAAAGGAGAGAGCCGCCGCAAAGACTTTGGCTTACTCTTAAAAGACCATCCTGAAATCCAAGTCTTCCTCACAGCGGATGATCCCAACTATGAAGATCCTTTGGCTATCGCTGAAGAGATTAGTAGTTTTATCACGCGCCCTGTCGAGAAAATCGCAGATCGCGAGCAAGCCATTCAAGTGGCTATGGCAACAACCAGCAAGCCTGAAGATGCCGTCATTATCGCCGGAAAAGGAGCGGACTGCTACCAAATCGTCAATGGCGTAAAAGAAGAGTATCCAGGTGATGCTACCATCGCTGAACGTTATCTATAATTAAACGAAAGAAGGCTAGGAAGTTTTCCTAGCCTCTTTCTATTGTTTGATAAACATCAGTCTTTCCTTATCCAAGTCCACTGCTAATTCATATTTGCCTTCATCATTTTTGCGGATATAACCTAAGACTTCTAAACTATCGACAAAGATGTCCTTGCGCTTTTGCTGGACTTCTTCTTTTTTGAGAAATTTGAGCAAAAAGCTGGTCATATACTTAAGAGCATACTCAGGATTGACATCTCCCAAGATGGCATAGAGCTTTTCTTGATCCTCCGTCAATGGGTATTGGTGAGCTACCTTATAAAAGTAATTGGAAAGGGTCTGTGCATGTCGCGCAAAGTCCGTCTCCTCTATGAGAATCGCTGCATTGGTCGTGTTGCGGAGTTCCGTTTGGAAGACCTTGGCTTTTAATTCTTGATAAACTGCACTGTCCTCTCGAACAAAGACCTCCTGATCCAAGTCAACAAGATCAGCTGACTTCAAGAAGGGCAGGTTGAGGGTGTAGCGTTTATTTTCTCGAAGGATGAAGCCCGCTTTGATATACTCCTCCATCAGCTTATCCACTGGTTGATCTGGAAATTGGGACTTGATTTGCCGCAGGATCACATCGTCATGCTGATCCAAAAAGTTGATCAAGTCCTTGAAAAATGGCTGACGTGTCAAACGTGTGGGATTAATGATTGTAATCATCCATATACCTTTCTTTAAACTGTAGCTGTAGTGATTGGGCTAACTGACTCGGGTTGGTCCCAGGCTGATCTAGGGGAACGGCTAGGCCAAGCTCCTTGTAGTAATCCAGCCAGAACGGACTAATCTCCTCTTCCCCATCTCCAAACTTCATGGGAATGGTTTTAAAGATAGGAAGTAGTTCAGCGATGAACTGGGAACAGTAATAACCATCTCCATCCGGATAAAAGGAAGCATTGTAGGGAGCCCCTAAAAGACTCTCTGCTTTCTTTTTGACCTCTGGACAAGTAATCGCCGCATAGCGATAAAGGTCATATACTTTCTCAGCTTCAAAGAAATCCTCAGGGGACTGGGCAAGAACGCCACCTTCTACCGTGGCATGATAAATGGAGCCGTCCAAAAAGATGGCCACATGGCTATAGTTGCCAGTTGATGCCTGGATGGCCTGCCCCATTTCTGTGTCTTCTCTAACAAAGATTAAATCACCATTTTCTAGCACGATCTCCTCCTAGCAAAAAAGGAGTCGAAACTCCTTTTAACGATGGTTTTGCCCATCTATCATTATGCATTAAAGCTTTCTGTCAATTGTGGTACCACTTGTTTCTTACGTGAAACAGCACCTGGAAGGAAAGCGTGGTTATTTTCAAGTTTGAAGTTGAAAGCTGCTTCTACCTTGTCCATGTTGGCACCAAGGGCCAAAATTTCTGAGTTTGAGTTGACGATATCTGTAATCATCAAAACAAAGTCAGAGTAGCCGTTAGCTACATTGGCAGCTTGGATAGCTGCTTCGATTTCAGCTTGGCGTTCCAAAACTTCCGCAATATCAACTGTGTTCACTTGAGCCACACGAACGTTGTTTCCGTTCAATTCAAAAGTCTTAGCATCGATATCGATCAATTCTTCTGCTGATTTGCTTGCCAAGTTGGTACCAGCTTTGAGCATGGCAAGACCGTATTCTTCCAAGTTGACACCAGCCAATTCAGCCAATTCTGGCGCAATGACTTTATCAGATGGGTGTGTTGTTGGAGATTTCAAAAGAAGAGTATCTGAAATCAAACCTGAAAGCATCAAACCTGCCAATTCTTTTGGCACTGCTACACCGTGTTCTTTAAACATGCGGTAAACGATAGAAGATGCTGATCCTACTGGTTCCAAACGCATGTAAAGTGGGCTGGCAGTTTCAAAGTTAGCCACACGGTGGTGATCCACTACACCATATACTTCTACTTCAGCGATATCTGAAACAGATTGTTGGAATTCATTGTGGTCCGTCAAGATGACTTGTTCTGCACCTTCTGCTTTAGCAGATGTGATAACGCGTGGAGCTTCCACACCAAAATAATCCAATACGAAAGCTGTTTCTTCATTTGGAGTTCCAAGAGCCACTGCTTCTGTATCCAAACCGTAAGCTTCTTTTGCAAGATAAGCAAAAGCTACAGATGAGCCGATAGCATCTGAGTCAGGATTTTGGTGACCAAAAACGAGAATTTTTGACATATTTCTACCTCTTTATTTCATTTATAGATTCACTCTATTTTAACACGTTTTTCCGTTTAAAGAAAGGGAAGAACAATGCATTCACTAGAAAAAACAGTTGGGATTGCCAACTGTTTTTCTTCTTTATCCTTTGACCCGTTTCAGGTAATCTTGGTAACTTTCTGTTTCCATCAAATCTTTTGCATTTTGGACCCGTTCTTTTGTCGGTGGTTTCACACCCTCCAATTTGTACGGAATTCCCAATTCACGCCATTTGAATTCCCCCATAGTATGGTAAGGAAGGATCTCAAATTTATCGACATTTTTAAGGGTTTTAACAAATTTTCCAAGTTCGATCAAGTCGTCATCTCGGTCTGTCAAACCTGGCACCAAAACGTGACGAATCCAGACTGGTTTTCCAATATCAGATAGGTACTTGGCACAAGCTAGAATCGTTTTATTGGTATGGCTGGTCACAATTTTGTGTCGTTCATCATTGATTTCCTTGATATCAAGAAGCACCAAGTCTGTCACTGCCATCAAGCGGTCAAATTTTTCCAAATAACGAGGCGTATTCCGGAAAGGAAGGGCACAGGTATCCAAAGTACAATGAATGCCCAACTCTTGAGCCTTGGTAAAAAGTGCAATCAAAAAGTCAATCTGCAAGAGGGCTTCTCCACCACTGACAGTGATTCCCCCTTTTTCGCCCCAAAATCCACGATAACGGAGGGCTTCTTCTAAGACATCATCCACCGTCCGCTCACGGGACTTGTTGGTTTCCATTGCCCAAGTATCTGGATTGTGGCAGTATTGACACCGCATTTGACAGCCTTGAAGGAAGACAATAAAGCGGATCCCAGGCCCGTCTACTGCTCCAAAACTTTCTGTTGAGTGTACCATTCCTGTTACTTTTCCATAGTCAACTGTTTCATTTTCCATTGAGGAACCTCTTCTCTTGAAAACGTTTTATGATTTTATTATAACACGATTCCATCTATTTTAAAGAGTTTAAGCTTCTTTTTGAAAAGAAACTGTTCTTTTCAGTAGTTTTCATTGTCCTAGTACAGTTTCCAATATGGGACTATCTGTCCTGTATTTTAGGAGAAAAAAAGGAGCCAGCGACTCCTTTTTTAGACCTTTCTTATGAAACACGTTAGTGAGTCATCCTTTTCTTCTTGTACCAGACAAGACTCATCGTAGCTATTGCCACACCAGAAAGAGCTAGATAGCTTGTTTCTTGTCCAGTTGATGGAAGGATTTTCCGCTTGCCTGGTATCTTCGTTTCTGTTGCTGCCTCTTCCTTGTCGTCTTGCTTCTCATCTTCGTTCTTGCCCTTCTCTTTGCTTTCAGATGTTGAACTCTTTTGTTCATTGGCTTGAGCCTGATGAGGGACTAGTTGAGATCCTGTATTCGATGAGGAAGGGCTGGTTTGATCCGTTGCTTGTCCTGTATTCCCTTGTTGATCATCCGTCGGCGTTCCTGGAGTTTGTGCTCCACTAAAGTCGATTTGGACCAAGACAGGATCATGGTCTGATGCACGACCATGTTCCTTCATAAAGGAAGCATTGATATGGACGGGTTCAAACCTTGCTTTGGCTGCCATGTTGTTTGAGATAAAAATGTTATCCAAAACTTGATTGCTTCCACGGTAGAAATAAGAATAGCGATCGCCTGCATCATGTTGGGCCATTAAGTTTGTTAGTTCGTTGCCAGCAAGGATCTGCGCCGTGGTTGAGAAATCGTAGTCATTAAAATCACCCGTCAAAACAAAGGTGGTCTTCGGATTTTGCTTCAAGCCATCTTGGACGAATTGATGAATGACACTAGCTTGTGCTTCACGAGTTGGCAAGGTATGTTCCACTGCTGGTTGGCTTGCCCCATAAATAGCATCATCTCCGATTTTTGATTTCAAGTGATTGGCAATCACCACAACTGGTTGACCTTTGAATTCAAATTCAACAGCTAAGGACTTGCGAGTATGATCAAACGATGGGTCATTAGGGGCAATCCGAGCTGGATTTTTAACCAGGTGTCCCTTGTCAAATTGCGCTGCCTCGTTGCTAGTTGCTGCCTCTTTTTTGGCTAAGCTCACGCGTTCTGGATTGTAGAGGATTCCCAAACGAATATTAGAACCGGGCTTTCCTCCGTCAGCGCCATCTACTGGAGCAACCTCCGTATACTCATAACTCTTGCCACCCAATTCCTTGATCCGACTAGCTAGTTTGCGTCCACTTTCAACACCACTGGTCGTCCCGTCATCCACACTGCCATTATTGTCCTGCACTTCGATCAAAGTGATAATATCCGGATTGTGAATTTCATGGATAAAGGAATTGGCAATCAGCGTCACCTTATCCTCTGGCGTTTCATTTTTGGCATTGTTGGCCGAGAAATTTTCAATATTATAGGAAGCGATGGTCAGCTTGTCCTCACTTGGTTGGGTTTGAGCTGCTTGACGCTGCAAGCCGCCATCTTGGACTGTCAACTGTTGAGTGGGCTCTACTTTATAAAAGCTATTCCGATAAGTCACCACTCCTGTCACATCTTCTACAAAGTAATCTTTGGCTTTTGCGACAAACTGATTACCAACATAAATCGGGATCGTCGCTGTATTTTGCGCATGTGGCCGTAGATTCAGACCTCCAATATTGTTTAAAGGAAGGCCTGTAAAATCTTCTCCCAATACATAGATATCTCCTTTATACTGGGGACCTAGAACATGCGGTTTCTTTACCACAGTGAGCATGCCTTCCAGACTTTCCCAATAATCGAGGGCATCGGTTTCTGGAGCATAAGCAGTTGGATTAGTCTTCACCTCTGCCGGCATCCCTGCAGTGATATTCACAGCTTCTGGAAGTGGGGCTGTCCCGTCTTTTGTGATCCAAGCATCAACCAACATGGTTACCGTTAAACTATTCGTCGGTTCCTTAAAGGTCTTCCCAGCTCCCAAGGTGACTTCTTCCATATAACCTTCCTTGACAGTACCGGTAATTTTTACCTTGTCACCGATCTTGACCTTGTATTTAGAAACTACATAAATCCCATCTGAAGTCCGACTATTACCATCCGATTCAATGTCTTGAGCATAAAAACCATAGCGGTCTGTTTTGGTCACGACCGCATTTTTGATGGCTACCTTTTGGCCTTCAAGTGGAGAGCGTTGCGCTTCCCCTTGAATCTCCCCAATCTTAACCGTTTTCTCTTCGGTATCCTCCGAGGAACTGCTAGATATCTCTCCTCTATCACTCGAAGCTCTCATCGTAGCTTCTGTAGTTGTTGTTGCGGAAGTCGAATGATTTGTCAAGCCTTCCTCGCTACTAGTGTTCGTCACAAGTGCTGGCTCTGAAGTCGAAGCTGTGGTCTCGTCAGCAACTACCGTGAAGGCACTGTTAAAGACCCCCAACTGACTAACCAATAAGGTAGCTACTGCTAATAATCGAATCTTTTTTCCGTTATTTCTCATGCTTCTCTCCATCCCTAAAAAGTTTTCCTCTTTTATTATAAGGGAATGATTTTACATTTTCAAGCGCTTTCAAAAATATTTTTCAAAAAAACACTTCAACCCATAAGAAAGAAATCTTGATTTCACCAATCGATAATCGCGATAAGATCTTACTGGATCTTGGAAAAGACCAACACGTGGTAACGGTCCGTTCCCAAGTTCACCTAGCAGACGGTCGGCAATTCCAGTTCACCGAAAGCCGTCGCAAATTAGACAAGTTTCATTTTGTCGACTATGCAGAGCGGAGGAAATAAAAAAAATCGGTTCAGAAAAACCTTCTGAATCAATTTTTTAGAATATGGACAAATTGCATTTACATAAAACAACCTAAGTGATGTTGAAAAATCAAAAATATATACTATTAGGTTCATTTCAATAGAAACTTTTCGCCGTGAGAAATGTGCCTGAAGTACAATTATTTCAGGCACACGGGAGTTTTGAGACCTTAGGCTCAAAACTAAGTCATGGAACTTCTTCGAAGTTCGCTGACGTCCGTACTCACCTAAGAAAAGTTTCTAAGATGACTTTGTCATCATTTGAAAGGATGGAGTTCCCATCCTTTTATTTTATCCTAAGACCAATTCATCACTCACCAAAGTTTCACCACTGTTTTGTTGGAAGAGGCGCATCAAATCTTCAACCGTTAGGTTTTTCTTTTCTTCTCCTTTGACGTCGACAACGATCTTGCCTTGGTAGAGCATGATCAAGCGGTTGCCGTATTCGATAGCATGGTTCATATCATGCGTAATCATCAAGGTTGTCAAATCATGGCTTTCCACGATCTTTTGTGTCAATTCCATGACCATTTCACTGGTCTTGGGATCAAGCGCTGCGGTATGTTCATCCAGAAGCAAGAGTTTGGGTTTAACCAAGGCTGCCATGACCAAAGTCAAAGCTTGACGTTGCCCACCAGATAGATATTGAGTATCGACTTTGAGACGGTTCTCTAAACCAATATTCAGTTCCTTCAAGGCTTCACGAAATAATTCGCGATCCTTCTCCCGAACGCCCCAGCTCAAACCACGAGATTTTCCACGACGTTGGGCAATGGCCATATTTTCTTCAATGGTCAAACGAGAAGCCGTCCCCATTTTAGGATCTTGGAAGACACGCGCAATATCCTTAGCACGCTTCCGAACACTCGTATTTTTAATGGAGTTACCTTCTAGCAAGATATCCCCTTCATCCACGACTAGATTTCCTGCCAAGATGTTCATCAAGGTTGATTTCCCAGCTCCATTTCCACCGATAACCGAAATGAAATCTCCTTCTTCCACTTGGAGATCCAAGCCTTTTAAGACATGGTTTTCATTAACCGTTCCTGCTTCAAATGTCTTATGAATGCCTTCAATTGATAATAATGTTGCCATACTTTTCTCCTACTTATTTCCTAACTTCAATCCACGAACACGAAGACGTTTTTGCGCCTCAGGAGCGAACAAGACAATCGCAAGCAAGATCGCATTGAAGAGACGGACCATATTTTGATCGAGATTTGGGATCTCGTAAATATTTAAGATAATCAAACGGTAAACAATGGCTCCAACCCCGATTGAAAGCAAGCGCCAACCAATGGTCAATTCGTGGATCAAAACTTCAGCGATAATCACAGCACTCAAGCCGACTACGATCGTCCCTGTCCCAGAAGTCACATCTGAGAAACCATCATTTTGTGCAAACATGGCTCCACACAGGGCAATCAATCCATTTGAAATCATGTAGCCCAACATCTTCATGTTATCTACATTGACCCCGTTGGCCTCACTCATTGGAATGTTATCACCAGTCGAGCGCAAAACCAAGCCAAGTTGCGTCTTCATTAAGAGGGTCAATAAGATACAGACGATGATCAAGCAAGAAATGCTAATCAAAAAGACAGCTTCTTCATTAGAAAGACCTAATTTCATGACACTTTTGAAAATGGTACTAGAATCTCCGATAGAAAGGTTAGGAACCCCTCCCATGATTTTGATATTGATAGAGTAGAGACCGGTCAAAGTGACAATCCCTGTCAAGAGGGCTGGAATTTTCATTTTTGTATGGAGAATTCCAGAGACCAATCCTGCGATCATTCCGGCTAGGAAGCCTAAAAAGGTTGCAAGCCAAGGATTTCTTCCGGCTTGAATTTGGGATGCTACAACTGCTGCCCCAAGTGGAAAGGCTCCTTCTGCCGTCATATCAGCAATATCTAAAATTCGAAATGTTAAGTAAACACCGATCGCCATGATCGACCACAATAAACCTTCTGATAAACTTGATAAAACAAAATTCATCTCAAACCTCCTATTTTTCTACCTTCAACGAGCTAATATCAATTCCAAGCTCTTTAGCCATCTCTTTATTGGTATGCAATTCTAATTTTTCAGGTGTTTCAACTGCGACTTTTCCAGGTTTCTCACCCTTCATGATGCGAACAGCCATCCGAGCAGCTTGTCTTCCCAATTCCTCATAATCGGTACCAAAGTTGTACAAGCCACCAGTAGCCACCATTTCAGCAGATCCACCAAAAACGGGCACCTTATGACTAATCGATACCTGTTTTACAGTGTCCATTGTAGAAGAAATGATGTTATCTGTCGGAACAAAGACGATATCTGCTTCTGACATGATACTGTCTGCTGCAGCTTTCACATTGTTACTATCGAGAATTGTTTTTTCAACCACTTGATAGCCTTTAGCTTCAAGGATCTTCTTCGCATTATCTTTTTGGACGACGGAGTTAGGCTCACTTTGCGTATAGAGGATCCCAACTGTTTTCGCCGTTGGAAGCACTTGCTTAATCATGTCTACCTGTGTAGAGATCGCATCTTCTGACTGGTCACTTGTCCCTGTGATATTGCCACCTGGTTCTTTCAAGTTTTTCACCAATTTCGCTGCCAATGGGTCGGTCACAGCTGAGAAAACAATAGGTGTTGATTTAGTGGTATTAGCCAAACTTTGTGCGGAAGGGGTTGCAATCGCAAAGACTAGATCACTTTCTTCTGCCAATTGTTTAGAAATATTTTTCAGATTTCGTTGCTCCCCTTGAGCATTTTGGAAATCGATCTGAATATTTTTCCCATCTACATAACCCTCTTTCTTCAACTCCTCGATAAAGCCTTTTCGTGTCGCATCGAGCGACTTATGGGTGATGTACTGGGAAATCCCAATTCGAAAGACATTGTCTTTTTTAGTATCCTTTAGATTGTGTAAGGTCACCAATGATGTTAACAGAAGTCCTACAACCAGGACAGGTGCTAGCAATTTTTTCACTACTTTCATTTATTGACTCCTTTTCTGCAAAATAAACAAAAAATCCGCTTAGATGATACTCTAAACGGATGCTTGAAATTCTCCAACAAGTTACAAAACCTCGGTCCATTTAGATACTAGCTCTATGGACCATCATCAAAAATCTTAGCCACATAGATACAAACAAATTGCTTGGGTTGTTTGCATCCATGAGATCATGTCTACAAACACTATCTAAAGTAGCTAAAGTAAAATTTTTGAATGGAAATGGCTTGTTGCTTCATGTTTATTTTCTGCTTTCTTTATTTATGGGTATTATCTTACCGTAATTTTTTTTTGATGTCAAGACTATTTCAGAAATTTTTGAAATTTTTTGAAAATTCAACTGGTCCTGACAAGAAAAAACAGAGGCTGGAACACGTCCAGGCCTCTATATTCTAATCTTCTTTTGATTTTGTTTCTTCATCTTCCTCGACGATTTCAGAAATTTCAACTTTCACCTTGGTCACACGACCATTTTTTACTTTGTCATTTGTCAAAATGAGGTGTTTCTTTTGACTATCGACTTCACAGCTGAGTCGCTCTTTCAAGGTTGGAATTCGCCCAACCTCTGTCAGATAATACCCTGCAATGGTATCCACATCATCACTTTGCAACTCAACGTCAAAATATTCGTTAAAGTCATTTAGAGACATGGCTCCTTGTACGACATAGGTATTGTCCGCAATTTCAAAGACATCAATTTCTGCTTTGTCAGTCTCATCGTCAATTTCACCGACGATTTCTTCCAAGAGGTCTTCAAGAGTAACCAAACCAGACATCCCACCATATTCATCAAGCAGAATGGCCATTTGATTTTGGGTATTGCGCAATTCCTTCAAAAGATCATCCACAAAAATGGTCTCTGGAACAAACAAAGGTTCTTGTAAAATCTTTCTTAAGACAATATTATCAAAGCCATTGATAAATCCTTCGTTCAAGAGACGTTTGGTATGGATGAGGCCGATGACATTATCCTTGTCATCATCATAGACAGGAATCCGTGAAAAGTTTTGCTTAAGGATACTTTCAATAATTTCTTTGGTATCATCATTGATATCAACCATGAAGGCATCTGTCCGTGGCACCATGACTTCACGCGCTACCATTTCATCTAATGAAAAGATCCCTTGAAGCATCTCAATCTCGTCCGCATCTAGTGTTGCTTCACTATTGGTCAGCATATACTCGATTTCATCCCGCGTCATCTTTTCATCCGGATCATCGAATTCCATTGGCGTGATACGGCTCAAAAGGTTGGTCGACGCTGAAAGTAACCAAACAAAGGGGCTGACAATTTTTCCTAATAGAATGATAATCGGAGCTGTTCGAACAGCCAACTCATCTTTCAGGTTCATAGCGATTCGTTTCGGATAGAGTTCGCCAAACACGATCGAAATATAAGTCAAAAATGCTAGAGATAAAAAGCTTCCAGCCGCAAGAGCTGTTTTAGTATTGCCCATCCATCCAGCAATGACATGCCCAAGACTATCTGCGAGACTCGCCCCAGATAAGATGGTAATCAAGGTGATCCCCACCTGAATAGTGGATAAAAAATGGTTGGGTTGCTCCAAAACTCTAAGAAGACGAATGTATTTTTTATCTCCTTCTTCAGCCTTTTGCTCTACACGAGAGCGATTCAACGATACCATTGACATTTCAGTCGCCGAGAAAAAGGCGTTCAATAATGTCAAAACAATCAATAAAATAACTTCCAGTAAAATTTCCTGACTGCCAGGGTCTTCCATGGATAATTTCCTCCAGTATATAATATTGTATATTATACCACAAAATAGGAGAGCCTGCATTCTTCTATAAAATTTTCTTTTTTTACCATCAAAAAATCAGGAACAAGTCCTGATTTTAGTGTTCTGCACTGGTAAAATCATAAAAGAAGGCATTGAGTTTTTCAACCAGCTCAAGCGATGAGAGACTACTTGTACAAATAAATGGTTTTTTCTTTAATTCAGGCATCATAAAGTTGGCCACCACTACGTCGGCATCAGAAGCTTCGATATCATCCACTGTCAGATTGTACTTGATCATCTGCGTAAATTCAAAGTTATCCGTACAGTAGAAATCTAGAAAATCGATCATGGATTTGGCATGGTGATCGTCAAAACGACTGATAATCAAGACCTTGATGGACTTCCGACGGCGCAATAACTGCGGCAAGAGACGTTCCCAGTGAGTGTAAACCGTGTAGATCATGTGCTTGATGATCTCATCATTTAGATCATGCTTCATGGTCTTCATATAAGTGATGATATGCTCCTTCAAATCATCATAGAAGGCTGGGAAGATGCTCATGAAATCTTCGTTGGTATTGGTCTTGGTATCAAATAAGAGAAACTCAGAGAATAATTCCTTCCGATCGAGATGAGACGTGTTATGGACATGCATCAACATCTCATCAAGATTTTCAATGTCTAAATCATAGGTATAGCATAGATCCTTGAACATATCTCTGATGAGCGTCGTTGATTCTTTGGCATAAGGATCTGTTTCTGCAGCTTCGATCAAGCTTTCTGGACTGAAATAGAAATTCTCTTGAATGAAGATGATAAAGAATTGCTCCAGCACTCTTTCATTCAACTCGACACCCAACTGCAAGCTAAAGTAGCGCAACATCTCCTCGACATTGGTCACCCCTTGATACTGGTCCTTATACACATCATAGTTCGTTGGCATGTCAATAAAATAGCCTTGCTTAATCCGTGACAAGTAGACTGTCAAGAGAACTTTATAAGACCTGAGTACAGAGAAGGTCAATGGATAGCCATAGAGCTTGAAGAAGAAGGTGATCAAATCGGTCACAGCCTCTTCCTTAAATTCTGGGAAAGGCCACTCCATATAGTAATAACGCTCTGCAAAATATTGGGCATAAAAGAAACGAACGTCAATCTCATCTCCGACAAGGTTCAAGGGTTTCAAATCAATCTTTACATTGTATTTGGTTTGAAGCTTCTGATTAATCGTCCGAATCAAGCGGTAGAAAGATTGGTAACTCAAATCAAACTTTCTGCAAATATATTCATTGGAAACATCCTTGTTGAAAAAGAGATATTCAATCAAAGCAAAGGCTTGTGATTCTTTAAAAAAGTGATGGTAAATCACCTCAAGCCCAACCGAATCCTCATAACTGATCTTGATCCCATTGGTAGATGATTCAATTAAAAAGTCATCAAATGTACTACGAAGATTAGACAAATCTTCTTTTAACGAACGTTCTGTACAATCCAAACGCTTGGCCAACTCTTTCAAGTGGAACCATCTTTTTTCCTTAATCAAGATTTCCAATAATTGCAATTGGCGTCTTTGTTTTTTCGATAAGAGCAGTCTCATCTTTTCCTACCTTTTCATATTTTCTTTCAAAATCACTTATATTTTAACACATTTCATAGCACTTGTTGACTTTTTTCCAGCATTTTTTCAAAAAACTGTACAAAAAAGACTCCAAGGCCCATATAGGCGCTAGAGTCTATGATTTATTAATGATACCAAATTCTTCTTTTTTCTTCTGCTCCTTAGCAGCACGGTGGTTATCATAAAGATTTACCAAGAATTTTACAATTTCTTTTCCAATCGAATAGACTGGAATCGCAACGACCATCCCGATAATGCCGTAAATATTACTTGAGAGCAATAAGAGAACCATAATGGTAATCGGGTGAACCTTCATCACGCCTCCAACGATACGCGGATAAAGAATATTCCCATCGATCTGCTGGATAATCAACATGTAAATGACTGCTTTGATCATCATATCCATATCTGTGAAGGCATAGGTGATGATCATCGGAATCAACCCGATGGTTGGTCCTACATATGGAATGAGATTGGCCAATCCAGAAAAAATGGCAAAGACCAAAGCATACTTCAATCCAATAAAACTATAGCCAATGTAGGCTAGGGTTCCAATGATAAAGGCATCGATCGAAATCCCACTAATATAGCGAGAGACCGTTTCATTCAAACTAATCAAGAGGCTTGAAATGTGGAGTTTGTCATTGCGTAAAATGGTCCGCTCCAACATCGGTAATAACTTCTTCCCATCGACCAAGAAATAAACCAAGAAGACAGGGGTCATGATCAAGATAAAGACCGTATTAACAATGGTATTAACCACACTTCCTAAACTGTTGGTCACACTATTCAAGAGATTTTGTAGGATATCCATATAAGAGAGATTCAACTGCTGAATCGTCGACTGGATATTCACATTCTGGAACAAAGGATTGGTCGAGAGTTTTCGAACCAAACTTTGAACTTCCCAGTAAAGTCCTTGAGTTGAATTGATCAAACTGGTTAACTGATTGATCAAGATAGGGAGCAGATAAAAGATCCCTAAGCCAATGATCCCAAACAAGAGTACTAAGGTGATCAAAATCCCAAACACACGCTTGATTTTTAAGTGTTTTTCCAACAATTCAACAATCGGATTGGTAATGTAATATAAAAAACCTGCAATTAAAAATGGTAAGAGGATGGTATTCAGAACAGATACAAATGGAGAAATCAAAGTCCCCATTGATTTCCAAATATAGAAAATCACCGTCAATAATAAGATCTCACATGTCCAGAATAACAATTTACTATTTCGAAACATTCCTTACCTCCTGTTTTCTATTCTACCATATTTTATGATAGAATAAAGGAGATTTTAATCAAAAGGATGAAGTTATGAATAATTTGATTGAACTACAAGACGTCAATTTGATCCGCAATGGAAAAGCCCTTTTAAAAGAGATTAATTGGCAAGTGAAAGAAAATGAATGTTGGGCCATTTTAGGCCTCAATGGGGCAGGAAAATCGACCCTCCTCAAACTTCTCATGTCTGAATACTGGGCAAGTTCTGGCCAGGTAACGGTCCTTGGAACCCGCTTTGGAGAAGGAGGTATTCCTGAGTTACGGAAGCGTATTGGGATCGTTAGCTCCTTTATTTCAGAAAGACTGCCAGAGCATCTTTTGACAGAACAAATTGTCCTAACCGGTCAATACAAGAGTAGTATTTTATATGCTGCATACGGGGAGGAAGAACTAAACTGGGCACGGGATATGCTAACTTCAATTGGGGCTAGCTCTTTGATCGGCCACAAATACCGGGAGCTCTCTCAGGGAGAAAAGCAGACCGTTCTCATTGCACGAAGCCTCATGGACCAGCCTGATCTGATCATTTTTGACGAAGCTTCTAGTGGATTGGATCTCTTTGCCAGAGAAAAGCTCCTCCGTCAGATCCATCATATCAAACAACTGGATCACGCGCCTACCATGATCTACGTCACCCACCATGCCGAGGAAATTACAACAGACATGACCCATGTCCTCTTACTCAAACATGGCCAAGTGGTCGAGCAAGGACCAAAGGAAAAGATCCTAACTCCCCATGTCCTTAGCCAATTTTATGAAGCACCAGTATCCCTTATTGATCTTGGTGACGAGCGACTCTTTGTCAAACCAGAAATCGCACACTGAAAAAAAGTGAATAAAGCAAAAAGAGAGTGGGACAGAAATCGATATTTCGTTAGAATTCGATTTCGTTGTCCCACCTCCTCACAGTTGAGTAGGGCTGTAAAAGATGATGAAATCAGCGTAATAGAGCCCACTCAACCACTGCGTCTTGATCGACAATCCAAAAATAATTGAGAGGCTAGGACTTTTGTCCCAGCCTCTTTTACTCTTATCTCAACGATTTCGTGCATACTCGATCAAATCGTATGGAAGCGTATTGGCACTTTCTCTTAGGGAGTAGCTTTCTAATTCATTGACATTTTGCCGCATACGGCGCGCTTGCTTGGCGGTAATCAGGTGTTGCGCTTCATATTCAAAAATAATCTTACGCTCCAAATAATAGCCTCTCAACATTTCATCGATATTATTTGGTTTTACGCGATTAATAACCCGCTCCACAAAGGCCCCACTGGTAATAATAGCAGTTTCTCTCAGACGAGATTCTTGTAGGAAAGAGATCAAACTGCTCCGATAAATCCCCTTGAGGTCTTCCAAACTTTCGATAATGATTTCTGTATTGGCCAAATAAAGGGCCGCAATCTGGTCATAATCAATGGCCTCTAACTTACTGTCTTCTCGGGTCCACCAGTTTCGCAAGCCAGACCCAAAAGTTAAGATCTCATGGACTAATAAACGCAAAAGACGGAAAGACACCAAGAGGTAATAGGTTAAGCGAGACGAAAGATTGCGATTGACACGTTGCTCCATATTGCGAAGATAGCGTTGGTAGACACGGTAGCCCCGCTCTCGAATCTTCCCTTCTTCATAAGCCTGTTCCAAGCCGTCGCTTTCAATACTCAAAATCAGGAGCTTCAACTGTTCCCAGTCCCTTTGAATGAGCCTGTTTTCTTGGCCTAGAATCAAGTTTTCTATGCGCCCATGGTAGTTATCAATCGCCGCATACAAGGGCCCCTTGTGCTTGCTATTCTTTAGGTCTGCTTCTAATTCCATGACGACATCATTTAAAATCGCGATCTGCATCAGGTAGTCATTGGTTTCTTCCTTGTCTTCTGATAATTTTGGAAGTACTACTAAGCCTGCAATAAAGCTAACAAGGGTAACTCCTGCCACTAAAAAGAGTAGGATGGGGTATTCTTTTTCGATCTTGGTTGGAATCAAAAGAATCGTCGCAATCGAAACCGTTCCCTTCACACCCGAAAAGGTCAGCAATAAGGCATCTTTTAGATAATTTCTCAACGATTTTTTTAGTCGAACCGTTCGGAACCAATAAAAGAGGTAAACCATGACAAAACGAATCAAAAAGAGCAAAGCTGTCAACAGAAAGACCGAAAGAACTAAAAGCAGATTATTGTAAATGGGACTACTTAAGATGGGCTTGGAAATCATTTCCAATTCCATTCCTAAGATAACAAAGACCGACCCATTTAAGATAAAGTTGACCGTATTCCAGACAGTATGACTCACAGTATCTACCCGCGCTTCAAGGAGGGTAATGTGCTTAAAGCGACTGGCTTTTAGGATTCCTGACACAACTACTGCAATGATACCAGAGACATGGAGTTCTTCTGCTAAGAAGAAGGTCAACAAAGGGAGACTCAGTTCTAATAACAATTCACTAGCAATATCACTGGCGCGAACACTCAAGAGTAAGGTTTGCAGCCAACGATTCACAAAGGCCGTCAAGATCCCCACCGCAAATCCTCCAATAATGGAGATTCCTAAGGAAATCCCTGCCTCTCCAAGAGAGAAACTCCCGGTCGCAAGAGCTGCCAAGGCCACTCGAAAGGCAACTAGACCTGAGGCATCATTTAGTAATCCTTCGCCTTTTAAGATATTCGAAACCCGCTTTGGAAAGCTAAAGCGCTCAGACAGGGAAGCAAAGGCTACTAAGTCGGTAGGACCAAGGGCTGCCCCAACTGCCATACAGGCTGCTAATGGAAGGCTCAGCCACAAGGAGTGAGCTGCCCAGCCCAAACTAATGGTTGAGATAAAAATCACTGGGAAAATCAAATAGAGGATGATCCGCCAGTGCTTTAAGACGGAAGTAATATCTGCTTCTTCTGCCTCTCGAAATAAGAGAGGGCCAATGACCAAGGCCAGAAAAAGCTCGGTATCCAGATGAAAATTTTCTTCTGGCACAAAGAGGGCCCAACCAATCCCTAGTAAAATTTGAATCAAGGGTAGAGGAAGGCTTGGTACAAGTTTATTCGTGGCATTTGAGATGATCAAAATCATCGAAAAGATCACTGCATAAAGGAGTAGTTCCATATCACTCCCTCCTTAGCGTTCTTGGCAGCAGGTCTCAAATTGCTGTTTTAACTCCGCAATCTTTTGGTCTGTCTTGGTTACATCCTTGTGCTCAATCTTCTTTTGGCACCGTTCCATCTCAAGCGAAACCAATTTCTTTTTTATTTTGAGCATCTTTTTGGTCATATGGGCTTCATCATAAAAACCTATAGCACGCTCGTGGATGGTTGATTCGACAAAATGATGTCTCAATCCTTCAATTTTATTCTTTAAATATTCTTTATCCATGACGGTAGCTTTCTAATTTTTCGATCATGACCAAAAACGGTGGCTGATTCACTTGATTCAGTGTCCGGTAGATGGTCGCTGTATAGTCTTTTTGAGGGAGCTGACTGGCAAAGTCCAGCACAGCATCACGCTCGATGTCTCCTCCTTCATGACCATAATAAATCATAATAGCCATTCGCCCACCTTTTTCTAGGCGAGCACAGATTTTTTCCATCGCTTCAATCGTGGTAGCTGGAAGAGTAATGACCGATTTATCTGCAGATGGCAGATAACCCAGATTAAAAATAGCTGCTTTGAGGGTCTCCACATATTGGTCCACATGCTGGTGGCCATCCAAAATCAACTGGACATGTTGAAGACCCAACTTCTCCAATCTTTCTTGAGTATTTACAAGTGCCTGCTCCTGAATATCAAAGGCATAGACCTGGCCTGCTAGTTGAGCTAAAAAGGCCGTATCATGTCCATTTCCCATGGTCGCATCCACCACCACATCTTCTTTGGTGATGACTTCTGCTAAAAATTGATGGGCCATTTCAAGTGGTCGAAGCATTGGCAGTCTCCTTTTCTTCTAGCTTACATCCTTGGGTACTTCCACGCCGACGCATTTCAGTTTCAATAGCGTTTAGGACTTCCCATTTGTTGAGACTCCACATAGGACCAATCAACATATCCCGTGGTGCGTCCCCTGTAATCCGGTGGATGACAATGTGTTTGGGGATGATCTCCAACTGGTCACAGATGACCTTGACATACTCCTCCTGGCTCATGAGTTGAAGTCGTCCTTCATGATAGTCCCGTTGCATCCGTGTATTGGTCATCAAATGCAAGAGGTGCAACTTGATGCCATCAATTTCATTATCAGTCACACAACGGCGAACATTTTCCACCATCATCTCATGCGTCTCCCCAGGAAGGCCATTGATCAAATGTGAGACGATCTCTGCCTTGGGCACCTGTTTACGAATACGCTTGACTGTTTCAACATAGAGATCATAACTATGGGCCCGATTGATCAATTCAGACGTCGCTTCATAAGTCGTCTGAAGACCCAACTCAATCGTCACATGCATGCGCTCTGTCAGCTCTGCTAGGTAGGCCAAGGTCTCATCTGGTAAACAGTCCGGACGCGTACCAATGTTGATTCCTACCACTCCTGGTTCATTGATGGCCTGTTCATACCGCTCTCGAATGACTTCCACTTTATCGTGGGTATTGGTGAAATTTTGAAAATAGACCAGATACTTCTTCACATCTGGCCATTTCCGATGCATAAAATCAATCTCTTTGTAAAACTGTTCTCGGATTGGAGCTTCTGGGGCCACAATGGCATCTCCTGAACCCGAGACCGTACAAAAAGTACAGCCACCGTGGGCGACTGTTCCGTCTCGATTAGGACAATCAAAGCCTGCATCAATTGGGACTTTAAAGGTCTTTTCTCCAAATAAGGTTCGATAATAATCATTCAAGGTATTGTAGGATTTCATACCCTTCATTATAGCAAAAAAAGAGTCGAACTCAAAACGCGACTTCGACTCCTAGTTGTTAGATGCTTATTTTTGCTTCCCTGTAAAGCGCCATTGAAATCGCAAGCGATCATACAAGGGATACTCAAACTGTAAGACAGCAAGACCCAAAATCATACTGCCGAGAACGTCTGATGGGTAGTGGACCCCGACATAAACGCGGGAAACCACAATGGTCACGATTCCCAGAACCAGCAAGCCTTGAAGGCAATAGCGGGCTGTTTTATGTTTTACATGTTGGCCGATGATGATGATCAAACTTCCCAAAACAAGGGTAGACGCCAGTGAATGACCACTCGGGAAAGAAAAGCCTTTTTCCTCTACTAGATGAAGAATACTTGGTCTCGGTCTCTGGTAGATATTCTTTAGAAGAAGAACCAAAAGACCAGTCAATACCAGATTGCTTCCAAGGAAGAGGGCCTCACTGTACCATTTCTTATAGGCAAAGACCGCTAGCAGAAGACCCACCCAGATGACAATGATCTTGGTATCCATGACATGGGTTACCTTGGTAAAGAAGACCGTCAGTGTTGCAGGCAGATCGCCTCGAATAGCAGATTGAATCGTGCTATCAAAGCCTGTTAATTGTTGCGGGTAAAAGCGAATCACATACCCAAGAATGACAAAAATGAGAAGGGCGAAGCTTGCCTTCGCCCAATGTTGTTGTTTATTTTTCATATTTTTTCAAAATCGGTTGCAATAAGGTATAGATCAACCCAAATGCGATGGCCCAAATCACCCCTTCGATCAGGTTAAACGGTGCAACCATTGCGGCTAAATAGTGGACAAGCCCTAGTGTTTTCGAAATATCATAGTTCATAAAACGAGCATACAAAGGGATTGCATAGACATAGTTCACCAACACCATCGTGATACTCAAGCTGATCGTTCCAACAATCGTTGCCAGGACAAATCGACCATGGGTCCGTTCTTTGTTCCAAATCCAAGCAAAAGCAAGGACAAAAACAAGAACACCAATGATATTGATTGGTAATCCGATCAAGGTTTCAAGTCCCTTATTATTAAGGGCTAATTTAAGAACAGATCGGATCAAGGTCACCCAAACGGCACTTTTAAAGTCCAACAGGACCAAGGCCAACAAAATGGCGATGATACTCAAATCAATTTTGAAGAAATCTATCAAGAAAGAAAATTGATAGAACATCAAAATAAAAGATAAAGCGGATAAAACAGCCACTAGGGTCAGTTTACGTGTATTTGTCATAACAGGTTCCTCCAATTTTTTAAAAATTAGAGAAGCTGGAAAGACGTCTACTCCATCATTCTACTCTAAACTATTTAAACAAAGCTTAAACTAGAAACTATTCTAGTTACTTTAGCTGGTCTCCATCGAAACATGCCGTTAGTCAGTCTTAGACTCCAAGGTACTATTCCCATGCATCAACTCTAAACAGATCAGAATAGCTGTCAGTCTATTCGTCTCTCGTCTTCTCCCATCCAGACTATACTGTCGGTTGTGGAGTCACACCACATCAGCTTGCGCTCGCGGACTTCTTTTAGAGTACGGAAAAGAACATTTCCTAGTAAAAGTCACCGCCGGTCGGGAATTACACCCTGCCCTGAAGACCCTTTTATGATAACAAAAAAAACTTGCCTAGGCAAGTTTTTGTAACGTCATGGATTACATCGTTCGGGTTTTAATTTTTCGTTCTTATTTGAGCTTGTCGTGCTCATAACGATGGCTCAACTCCAGCCCCTTAAAGCCCTGCTGGCGGAGAGCCTCATAGACAATCATGCAGACGGTATTGGAGACATTTAAACTACGGACATGCTCGTCATTCATCGGAATGCGAATGGCCTTCTCTTCGTGCTGGCGCATAAATTCTTCCGGCAATCCTTTATCTTCGCGTCCAAACAAGAAATAATGGGACTTCCCATCCTGATAAGAAACGTCCGAATAGGTCTGATTTGCAAACTTGGACACTAGGTGTACCTGACCGTCGCTCGCTGCTTCCATAAACTCTTCTAGGCTATCATAAAAACGGACATCCAGCTTGTCCCAATAATCGAGTCCTGCTCGCTTCATTTTGCGATCATCGATCGGAAAAGCCATGGGTCGTATGATATGCAAGGGGGAATTGGTCGCCGCACAAGTCCGTGCAATATTTCCCGTATTTTGTGGAATCTGAGGTTGGAACAAGACGATGTGGTTTTGAGCAGCTGACTCTTGGTAGTCCAGTTCTTCAATATTCATACTCGATCTCTTTCTGATAAAAAAATAGCCACACTGCCCGGAGTCAAGCTCAGCAAACAGCGTGGTTACAGCTTCATTAACTTAACTCACAACAGGTTTGAGGTAAATCAACGAAGGTACTTTCTAAGTATAACACTTTTGAAGCTCCTGTCAATAGTTTTTTTAGATTTTTTTAAGAAACTTTACCAAAGTTTTCAATCCCTCCTCGTTCTACTCTTTTGACGATTTTTCCTACTTGTTCTTAGCTTCTCAAAATTCCACCAGAAAATCCTTAAAAAAGATGAATTTTTCTTGAAAATAGAGTATGATAGAAGCATACTCTGGAGGTATTCTATGAAAATTATTGTTGTTGGTGGAGGAAAGGTCGGAACGGCCCTTTGTCGTTCTCTCGTTGCTGAAAACCACGATGTTATTTTGATCGAAAAAGACGAATCCGTTCTTAACCATATTACCAAACGATTTGATATCATTGGAATTTTAGGAAATGGGGCAAACTTCAAGATCTTGGAGCAAGCGGATGTTGAAGACTGCGACATCTTCATTTCCATGACCGAGTACGATGAAGTGAATATGGTCTCTGCTGTTTTGGCTAAAAAAATGGGAGCCAAAGAGACCATCGTTCGGGTGCGGAATCCTGAATATTCCAATTCCTACTTCAAGGAAAAAAATATCTTGGGCTTCTCCCTGGTTGTCAATCCGGAATTGCTGACAGCTCGATATATTGCCAATATCATTGACTTCCCAAATGCCCTTTCTGTGGAGCATTTTGCCAATGGTCGGGTAGCCTTGATGGAATTTAAGATCAAGCCAGATAGCAATCTCTGCAATATGAGCCTCTCCCAATTCCGGAAGAAATACGGAAATGTCATTGTTTGCGCAATCGAGCGTGGCAACGAACTCACCATTCCAAACGGAGACTTTGTCTTACAACCTCAAGACAAGATTTTCGTAACAGGTAATCGGATCGAGGTCGTTCTCTTCCACAACAATGTTCGCCCTCAGGTCATTAAGAGCATGATGATCATTGGTGCTGGGAAAATTGCCTATTACCTACTCAATATTCTTCAAGATGTGCGCCGCAAGATCGATCTCAAGGTTTTAGAAGTCAATCGTGAACGAGCGGAATTCTTTAGCCAGGAATTTCCTGATCTCTATGTCGTCCATGGAGACGGAACTGCTAAAGACATTCTTTTAGAAGAGAGTGCCAATAACTTCGATGCTGTGGCTACTTTGACAGGGGTCGATGAAGAAAACATCATCACCTCCATGTTCTTAAATTCTGTCGGAGTCAAAAAGAACATTACCAAGGTCAACCGAACTAGTCTGCTGGAGATCATTGGCGATCAAGATATGACCAGTATCGTTACGCCAAAACGCATCGCTGTAGATACCATTATGCACTTTATTCGTGGACGCTACAATGCACAGTTCTCAAACCTAGAAGCCTTGCACCATGTCGCAAACGGCCGGATTGAAACCTTGCAGTTCCAAATTAAGGAAGACAATAAACTAACCCAATATCCCCTCTCTGAATTGAAATTGAAGAAGGGCGTTTTGATCGCTGCCATTATTCGAAACGGCAAGGCTATTTTCCCTAATGGGGATGACCGTTTGATGGTCGGGGATCGGATTATCGTGACCACCTTGATTCAAAATGTCACTAAAATCTACGATCTACTTGAGAGGTAAGCCTGATGAATAGAAGCATGATTCGTTACCTCTTATCCAAACTCCTCTTAATCGAGGCAGGTCTCCTAATCGTTCCCCTAGTGGTCGCTGCAATCTATCGGGAACCTGCCAAGATCTTTGTCTCTATTGGAGCAACCATGGCCATCCTACTTGCGTTTGGCCTCCTTGGTAGTTTTCACAAACCAAAGGATTTTCACATCTATGCTAAGGAAGGAGTCCTGATTGTAGCACTTTGTTGGATCCTATGGTCCTTCTTTGGTGCCCTTCCCTTTGTCTTTTCGGGCCAAATTCCAAACATTATCGATGCCTTCTTTGAAGTCAGCTCCGGCTTTACAACAACAGGGGCAACGATTTTAGACGATGTGGGTGTCCTCAGCCACTCTCTCCTCTTTTGGCGTAGTTTTACCCACTTGATAGGGGGGATGGGAGTATTGGTCTTTGCCCTTGCGATTATGGACAATAACAAGAACAGCCACCTTGAAGTCATGAAGGCAGAAGTTCCTGGTCCAGTTTTTGGGAAGGTCGTTTCCAAATTAAAAAATACAGCTCAAATCCTCTACTTCTTGTACTTGGGCTTGTTCTTCCTTTTTGTGGTTCTTTATTTCCTTGCCGGCATGCCCCTTTATGATAGTTTTGTCATCGCCATGGGGACGGCTGGAACCGGGGGCTTTACCGTTTTTAACGACGGAATTGCCCACTACAATAGTAGTTTAATCACCTATTTGGTCAGTATCGGGGTTTTAGTCTTCGGGGTTAACTTTAACCTCTACTACTTCCTCATGATCCGAAAATTCAAGGCCTTCTTTAAAGATGAGGAATTGCGGACCTATATCACCATCGTCCTCGTGTCCAGTGTCTTGATCGCTTACAATGTCCTTCATCTCTATGCCAATGTCGCTAAGAGTTTTGAAATTTCTTTCTTCCAAGTTTCCAATATCATCACCACCACCGGTTTTGGTTATGGAACGACGGAAAAATGGCCTCTCTTTTCTCAGTTCATCCTCTTGATGCTGATGGTCATCGGTGGTTCTGCTGGATCGACCGCTGGGGGGCTTAAAGTCATTCGGTGCTTGACCTTATGGCGAATCGCAAAAAATCAGGTTCTTTCGACCTTGTCTCCGAATCGCGTTCTAACCTTGCATGTCAATGATACGGTATTGGATAAGGATACACAGCATCAGATCCTCAAGTACTTTACGATATACAGTTTTATCACGATCGGCTTGCTCTTTGTAGTCAGTCTAGATAATAATAACTTCATGACGGTTGTCAGTGCTGTCTTTAGTTGTTTCAACAACATCGGACCTATGATTGGAACAGGTCAAACCTTCTCCATTTTTAGTCCGATTTCAAAACTGTTACTTTCCTTAGCCATGATTGCCGGACGGCTTGAAATCTATCCAATGATTCTTCTCTTCCTCCCTAAAACATGGTCTAAACGCTGATAGACAACTCTAGTACAAAATCAACGAGAGTGGGACAGAAATCGGTAATTCGTTAGAATTCGATTTCGTCGTCCCACCTCCGCACAGTTGAGTAGGGCTGTAAAAGCTGATGAAATCAGCGTAGTAGAGCCCACTCAACCACTGCGTCTTGCTCGACAATCCAAAAATAATTGAGAGGCTAGGACTTTTGTCCCAGCCTCGTTTCTGTTTATTTGCGATCGTCCTATTTTGATTCTTCATTTCGCTTCAGACTAAAATGGTCTGGCAAGGGGTCTGGTCCTACTTTGGTTCCAGGATGGCAACGTAGAATCCTTGCAATCCCCATCAAGACACCTTTCACACCAAAACGTTCAATCGCTTGGATCATATAATTGGAACAGGTCGGTTGAAAGCGACAAGAAGGCGGAAATAGGGGAGAGATCCATTTTTGATAGCCTCTGACCAGCGCAATTAGGATTGTTTTCATGCTTTTTTAGATTTAGTCACTGCTAGATTGTGCAACTGGCTGATTTCTTTTTTGTTCAAGCGACGGTATTCACCCGGACGAAGTCCTGAGACGTCCAAATTCCCAAACTGGGTCCGGGAGAGTTTATCCACTAAAAGTCCCACCGCTTCAAACATCTTTTTAACCTGGTGGTTACGCCCTTCATGAATGGTCAACTGAACCACTGAACGGTTTTTTTCGACATCCACTTTTAAGATCTCGTAAGTTGCTGGCTTGGTTTTCTTTCCATCAATGGTCACTCCTCGCGTCAAGGGACGCAAGTTTTCCTTATTGGCAATCCCTTTGACACGCGCCACATAGACCTTATCAATTTCATTGCGCGGGTGAATCATCTCATCTGTAAAATCACCATCATTGGTCAAAATCAAGACACCAGATGTATCCCAGTCCAAACGTCCCACTGGGTAGATGCGCTCTGGTACTTGAGATAAAAGGTCAACGACTGTTGTCCGTCCTTTATCATCCGATACACTAGAGATGACACCACGTGGCTTATTTAAAAGATAGTAGACCTTTTCTTCGTTATAGATTGGAGTCCCTTCTACTTCAACCTGATCACCGGTTTTAATGATAGTCGCTAATTCACGCACAACTTGGCCATTGACCGTCACCAAGCCTTGCTTGATCAGTTCTTCGGCCTTGCGACGACTAGCCACTCCTGCATGGGCAATATATTTATTAATTCTCATCTAGTTCCTCTGTTCTCTCTGAAAATAATTGACCTTCTTCTGGATCGATATCCACTTCCTCAACCTTTGGCAATTCCTCCAAATGATTGATCCCCATATAATCCAAAAAATACTCCGTCGTGACATACAAATTGGGACGCCCGAGGACTTCTTTTTTCCCATCCTCTCGGATCAGATCAAATGACAGTAGTTTAGTAATGGCACCGCTGGAATTGACACCCCGAATATCATCGACCTCCATACGGGTGATCGGTTGCTTATAAGCAATAATTGACAAGGTTTCAAGGGCAGCCCGAGACAAACTTTGATTCATAGGCGTTCTAGAATAGTCTCGTAAAACCGAAGCGTAGTCTGCCTTTGTCACCAATTTATAACGGGAAGCTGTCTCCATCAAACACAGACTCGTACCTGTATCCTCCTGGTATTTTTGGGCCAATTTTTCTAAACTTTGCACCACACCTGTTGGGGGTAAAGAGAGAAGATCTGCGATTTGTCTGGCAGTAATTCCCTCTTCACCCGCTACAAATAAGAGTGCTTCAATTTCAGCTAATTTGCTCATGTTCAATCCTATTTAAGTAAATTTCTCCGAAAGCCGTATCCTGTACCACTGTGACCTCTTGGATCTTGATCAATTCAAGGGTTGCAAGAAATAGGGTAATGACCTCTTGGAGATCCGCTGCTTCTAGAAACAAGTCCTGTAAGAGAACTTGTGAGCGATCGTGGAATCGGTGACGCAGCTGGTCCATCAGATCCTCAATCTTGTATTCATCCTTGACAATGGTTGTATGGTTCTGGCGGAATTCTTCTTTTTTCTTCGTCAATAGTTTTGAGAAAGCCAAGAAGAGATCCACCGTGGTGCGATCATGAAGTAATTCGGTATCGTCATAGACCAATTCCATCTTTGGTTTCGAATAATAGAGGGCGCGCTCCTCGTGCTGCGAGGCCATCAACTCTCCTAATTGCTTGTAAGTACGGTACTCTTCCAATTGAGAAAGGAGGTCCTGCTCTAGATCCTCTGCTTCATCCATCTCCTCTGCGACCTTAGGAAGAAGTCTACGACTCTTGATCAGGGTTAGTTGACTAGCCATCAGCATGTATTCCCCTGCTACCTCTAGTTTCATAGCCTGGAGAGTCGCCAGATAAGCCAGGTACTGTTCAATCACCTCAATCAAGGGGACCTCATAGATATCCATCTGGTATTTAGAGACCAAGTGGAGCAAGAGGTCCAAAGGCCCTTCAAAATCTTTTATTTTAATATCCATTATTTATATTTTTCTAATGTCACCATGGTTTTTAGGCCCAATTCACGCGCAATACTAAAGAGATCCACACCGAGTTCACGTTGTTTCAAAATATACTGCTCACGAATTGATTGGGCCGAAAGGTCTTGGTTGCCTTTTTCGATCAAGAAGGCTTCTAACTGTCGGAATCCCCACTGACGGGAGTAAGATTTTCCTTTATTATCAAAGAGATAGACACCATCGAGGAAGAGTTGCAACTCATCCAGTAAAGGCTCTGGAACTTTTAAAACCCGTTTTTGGCCATCTTTGCCCACTCGAATGACATGAAAGTCCAGCTGAATATCTTCGACCTTGACTTGGAGGATCTCACTTGGCAATAAGCCCATCTCCAGAATCAATAAGGCCATCAAGCGTCCCTGTGGGTTAGTTGATTCTTCCCAAAAATGGGTCAGATCCAACAATTCACGATCATGGATCTTGGCCGGTTGAATTTTAGGCAAGACCAAACGATGGTATTCAGAAATAAAGCGTTCTTGATACAAATAATATAAAAATTGGTTAACAGCGGATAATTTTCGTTTTTGAACCGCCGGTTTAAAATCTTTAATCGAAGCTTGGTAAATTCTCAAATTCGTCGGCGTCACTTTTCCATGAATTGATTCAATAAATTGGTCCAAATCATAGAAATAGGCTGACTGAGAATTTTCACTTAGTTCTTTTTGATCAATAAAACTTGCAATAAATTCTTTCATTTTGGAATCATCTCGTATTCATTTGAAAAATTATGCATCAGCGAATTGATGGCTTTGAGGATAGATTTCCGAGTAATAATCCCTTGGAAATAACCTTCTTCATCCACCACTGATAAGAAGGAGTCATCCACCAACTTGTGAAGGACTTCTGTCAAATTGAAGTCTAAGCCGATGACCCCGACCTCCTTCTTTGCAACGTCTACGATATCCATCGAAGCAAAAGTCTCCTCAGGAATCTCGTGTTTCAATTGATAAGATAGAATATCCGTTAGGGAGATCGTCCCCACAAACTTGCGTTCATCCGTCACTACCGGGATGCGACTATAGCTAATCTGGCTCAACAGCAAGACCGCATGGTCTACATTGTGGGTATCAATCAAGACCGCTAAATTTTTGGCAGGAGTTAAGAACGTCTCTTCCTGCGCCAGCAAGAAACGTTCAAATTCCTTTGCTATCATCTGCTAAACTCCTTTGTCAATTCAGGGTACAATTCATGATCTCGCGTATAATACTCTACCTTGAAGTTCGAATCGGTAATCTCTATCTTGGCATACAAACACTCGCGAATCAGACCACGAGGTTGGCTAATGGATCCAGGATTCACAAAGAGGGTTCTTCCTTCCTTCCAAGCATCTGGGATATGAAGATGGCCGTATAGACAGATATCTGCTTCCTCCTCTTGGGCCCACAGATCCAATTTTTGAAAACTAAAATTGATCTGGAAGAGATGTCCGTGGGTCTGGATGATCCGTGTTGGCCCTAGTTGGGTCACCAAGCGTTCCGGATAGCCATCATAAAAATCCATATTTCCTTGGACAACGTGGATCCCTTCCCAGACAGGATCGTCACTTTTTAGCTCAGAATCCCCATTGTGAAAGATCCCATCGACCTGACCTAGGTATTTTTCTTTAATAGCTTCAACAATGGAGCGGTCTCCATGCGAGTCACTCATAACGATGATTGTTTGCTTTGCCATGATGGAAATACCTCCAATAACTTTTTAACAGCTAAAGCACGATGTGATTGTGTATTTTTTTCTTCTAGCGTTAATTCAGCAGCAGCACGGCCCGTTTCCCCAACTAAGAAGAGAGGGTCATAGCCAAAGCCGTGTTCCCCTTTGGGCTCAAAATTAATATATCCAGGCCAATCTGCTTCCACCACTAGGCTTTCCTTGCCTGGTCTTGCAACCACCAAGGTCGTATGGAACTGAGCTGAACGATCTTTCAAATCAAAGACCATGGCTAATTCGTGCAACAATTTCGCATTGTTTTCCGCATCTGTCGCACCAACTCCCGCAAAGCGAGCTGACCAAACTCCTGGTAAGCCTCCCAAGATATCCACCTTCAAACCTGAATCATCTGCTAAGACTGTTTTCCCAGTTAGCTCTGCAATGGTTTCAGCTTTTAGGCGGGCATTCTCTTCAAAGGTCATCCCTGTTTCTTCGACTTCTGGAAGCTCTGGGTATTGATTGAGATTTTCCACTTCAAAGCCCAGCTTTTCAAACATATTACGGAATTCTTTTGTTTTTCCCTCATTTCGAGTCGCAATAAGAATCGTATCTTTGACCTTGTCTTGACCTAAGAAGGCTTCCAAATCCACCCCATCACTTGGCAAATGCAAGTAAAGCAATTTCCCTTTTTCAACCAAGAGCAAGGCTCCTTGACGCTGTACGATCTCAAAAGCTCTTCCCTTGACTTCATTTAAGATTTCAATCAAAAAGGTCAGAAAACGAAAGGCTGAACCATAGCGTATCACCGATAGATTGAGAGGGAATCCTTCAGGATCCTTGGCAAAGAGAAGTTCCAGCTGGTCTAACAGAGTGGAAGCTTCCGCAGGCACTTGACTAAATTGGTTGTAGTCTGCATCTTCTCCCCATTGGGCAATATACCAATCTTGGGGATCTTTGTATTCAAATAGTTTGTCACTCATAAATTTACATGCTCCACATTCACTGAACGTTCTAGCCATTTTTCGGCAATCGCTGCAAAGCTATTGGCATTTGCAGTGGTATAAAAGCGGTGGGTCTGTTCTAAGAGTTCGCGACTCTTATTGAGCTCAAAATAGTTTAATAAGACGGAAATATCCCGAACACACTCAGCTCCACTATCAATCAATTTGACATCCGGTCCCATCACATTTTGAATGATCGGTTTTAAAAGGGGATAATGGGTGCATCCCAAGACCAAGGTATCAACCTTTCCAACTAGTGGTTTTAGGGTTTCGTAGACCACCTTTTTGGTCACACTGGATGCCAACTCGTTTGATTCCACTAAAGGAACAAACTTGGGACAAGCTAAACTGCTGACTTCCATGTCTGGTGCCAGACTTTGAATCTTCTCTTTATAAATTCCAGAAGAAACCGTCATCGGTGTCCCAATCACCCCAATTTTTTGATGGGTCGTCGATTTAATGGCTGCAGAAGCTCCGGGCAAAATCACTCCTAAAACGGGAATATCAAGTTTCTCCTTGACTTCTTCCCAAACAACTGCCGTCGCTGTATTACAGGCTAAGACAATCATCTTGACATTTTTGGTCAGAAGGAAGTTCACCATCTGCCAAGTATACTCGCGAATTTGGTCTGCTGGTCTAGGACCATAAGGTGCACGCGCTGAATCTCCAATATAGACGACATCTTCGTGAGGAAGCTGACGGAGCAATTCGCGGACAACAGTCAGGCCCCCTACTCCAGAATCTAAAAAACCAATCGGTCGGTTATCCATATCTCTTCCTTCCAAAAGGAGGGACTAAGAAATTCCTCCAAGCCCCTCTCATTTATTATCGTGAGATTGCCCCACTCTTATTTTTTCTTGTTTTTCGCCATTGCTGATTTTTGTTGGTTCACAATTTGGCGATAGACTTGTTGAACTTTTGCTTCGCTTGGACGTTGGCCGCTGGCACCTAAAAGTGTACGGACTGCTTCAACATTCAAACGTGGGTTTGAGGCAAATTCTTTTTCAAATTGACGACGAAGCAAGAACATTCCTGCAACCATCCCACCAAAGAAAGCTAAAATAATCAACAAAATTCCTAAAAAGAGATTCATAAAATTTTCTCCGATCCATTATTTTTACATAACTATCATTATATCAGACAATCGCTTATTTTTCAATGTCAAAGCCGTAGAGTGTCGCAAGATAATCTTCTGGTTTTTCTGCTCGACGAATCAAACGGGCCTGCCCATCTTCTTGAAGCAAAACTTCTGCCGAACGCAACTTAGCATTGTACTGATACCCCATTGAAAATCCATGAGCTCCGGTGTCATGGATCACAAGTAAATCTCCAATCTCCGTCACGGGTAGTTCTCGTTGTTTGGCAAATTTATCGTTATTTTCACAGAGACTTCCCACTACATCGACCACTTCAGTCGGTTCCTCTGGACGATCCATATTGGTGATATGGTGATAAGCACCGTACATAGCCGGTCTAAGAAGATTCACCGCTGAAGCATCGACGCCCACATAGGTCCGGTAGGTTTTCTTTTTATGAGTAACTCTGGTTACCAGGAGGCCGTGTGAAGCTAGCATAAAGCGACCAAGCTCGGTATAGATTTTCACATTACCAAGTCCTGCCGGTTTGAGAATCTCATCAAAAACGCGTTGCACACCTTCCCCAATAATGGCAATATCATTTGGTTCTTGTTCTGGTTTGTAATTGACCCCAACTCCACCAGAAAGGTTGATGAAGCCCAAGTGGACACCTGTTTTCTCGACGACTTCTACTGCCAATTCAAAAAGTTGACGCGCTAGCTCTGGATAGTAGTCGTTGGATACAGTATTAGAAGCCAATAAAGCGTGAATGCCAAACTCTTCCACACCTAGTTCTTTCAACTCGATAAAGGCTTGGATCAATTGCTCCTTGGTCATTCCAAACTTGGCTTCTTCAGGATTGTCCATAATATCGGTTCCCAGTTCAAAAACTCCACCAGGATTATAGCGGCAAGAAATAACCTTGGGGATGCTGGTCACAGACTTCAAGAAAGCAATGTCTTCATAGGCGTCCAGATTGATAGTTGCCCCTAATTCTCTCGCATAGACAAATTCATCAGCTGGCGTGTTGTTAGAAGAAAACATGATTTCTTTCCCACTAAAGCCCAGTTTATCCGCCATTAACAATTCCACGTAGCTGGCCGTGTCGACTCCACAGCCCTCTTCTTGCAAAATTTTTAGGATCGATGGGTTAGGAGTCGCCTTGATGGCAAAGTATTCCTTAAATCCTTCATTCCAAGCAAAAGCTTGATGGAGGGCACGAGCCGTTTCACGAATTCCTGCTTCATCATAGAGATGGAAAGGGGTAGGAAATTCTTGGGTCAGACTTTCTAATTGTTCACGGGTTACAAAAGGTGTTTTCATAAGCGCTCATTTCTATTCTTTAGTCACTATTAGTATAGCACAAGTCGGAAGACAAAAAAAGCCGAGGCAACTGCCCCAGCTCAATCTCTCTTTGATTAGTCGTTTCTTCCGAAGATACGAAGCAGACTGATAAAGAGGTTGATAAAGTCAAGATAAAGTTCCAAAGCCATTGCTACTGCCCAACCTGTAGCAGGTTGACCATTTGTTTGATCATAGACATAGCGAATCTTTTGGTTATCCCAAGCTGTCAATCCTGCAAAGAGGAAGACAGAGATAATACTCAAGATATAGTCCATGCCAGAACTTCTCAAGAACATGTTCACAACAGAAGCGATGATCACACCGATCAAGACTCCCATCAAGGCACGTCCCATTCCAGACAGGTCCTTTTTCACAACGCGTCCGATAGCTCCCATGACAATAAACATCAAGGCACTGACCAAGAAAGCCTTATAGACAGTCGCTTGCATGTAGCGAGCAATGATAAAGCTCAACGTAAACCCATTCAAAGCTGAGTAGATCAAGAAGATTGGAAGAGCAGACGGGCTATTTTTAACAGCCTTCCCACTTGCAACAAAGACCAAGATCAATTCTACAACGACTGCTCCATAGTAAACCATTGGTGCGGTTGTCAAGATTTGAACGAAGAAATCTTGAAAGACCGTCATCATCAGACCAGAGACAAGGGCTGAAATCCCAACACCGATCCCAACTAATGAGTAGATTTTGTTATAAAAGGCATTCAATCCACTTTGTTCTTGGATTACTGAATCATTATACATATAAACAAGTTCCTTTCAAATTTGTTTACTACGATTTTAACATTTTTCGATGAAAAAATCTCCTTTTAGCCATCTTTTTACGCCATGGTTCTGAAGCTTCTTTAACAGCCCAGTATTTATCCACCATGGTCACCACGAAGGATTCTTTATAGCGAGGCGGAGCAAGGGTAGCTCCCCACATGTGTTTAATAATGATGTCTTCTTCCTTGGCATTGAGATCTGTGATCTTTCGTGCATTTCTCACGGCAATGCGGGGATGGATCCAGGCGTGACTCTTGGTAAACTTGGTCTCGCGCCAATCATAGTAAAAGAGGTCATGCAAGAGGCCACCCCGAGCCGTACTTTTGGCATCCCAACCAAATTTTTTAGCCAGTTTATAACTGGTATAACTAACATGAATGGAATGCTCCAAACGATTGGAATGAATATGGTGGGGAATGTCGGCTAATTTTTGAACCTTCGGATGCTGGATCAAATGTCCTACATAGGTCATGTATTCTTTGTCACGATGATATTGCATAAGATAACCACCTTTCGTTGATAAGCTCTCCCAATAAGATATCCATCAACTTCTTCTTACAGGTTAAGTATACTGCTTTTTCTCAAAATTTCCTTAAAGAAAACATCAAAATTCCTGCTGCTACTGCAACATTCAAACTCTCTGCCCGACCTGGCATGGGAATATGAACCAGCTGGTCTGCTTGTGCGGCCATTTCCTGGCTGATTCCATTTCCTTCATTCCCCATCACCAGGATAAACTGGTCAGTCTGAGGAAGCTGCCGGTAGTCAATGGAAGCTTCTGAAAGCGTCGTTGCGAGAACTGCTAGATGAGAGTGTGCAGCTCGCTCCAATAGTTCTTCTCGATCCAGTTTCCAGATAGGAATATGGAAATGACTGCCCTGCATGGATCGAAGGGTCTTGAGACTGTATAGATCTGCGGAGGCTTTCGAAAGCATGACGCCATCAAAACCTGCTGCATCTGCTGTTCGAATCATCGTCCCTACATTGCCAGGATCCTGTACATCCTCCAAATAGAGGAAGCGCCCTTGTAGCTGATCCGGAAGTTCTGGCTGCTCTAGAAGAATCTCTGCGACAATCCCTTGAGGAGTCTTCGAATCTGCCAAGAGACTTAAGATCTCCGGAGTCACGACGGTGACTTTTTGGATATTCTCTACCCGGTCTAAATAGGCTTCTAAAACAAAGACCTGCCGAATCTTCGCATGATTTTCTACTGCCTCTTCAAACAGATGCCAGCCTTCAATGAGATAAGAATCTGTCCGGTATTTTTTTTGATGTAATTTTTTAGCATTTTTGATTACATTATTGGATTTAGACGTTATAATATTCATAGAACTATTATAGCACAAAGAAAAAGAAGAAATCATGCCTCAGATAGATTTCTTCGAGTCAAGGAGGTCGCACATGCAAAAGGTAAAAATGATTGCCCAAGGACGGGTTCAAGGGGTTGGCTTTCGCTGGGGAGTGTACAGTCTTGCTTTAGAGATCGGTGGGATTACTGGCCGTGTCTGGAATAATGACGACGGAACGGTTGGCATTCTGGCCCAGGCAGAGTCTAGTAGCCAAATGGCCAAATTCATTCAAGAAATTCGCAAAGGTCCTACGCCTTTTGCACATGTAACTTATTTAGATGTTACGCTCGCAAACTTTGAAAACTATTCAGACTTCAAAATTGCAAATTAAGACTAGAGAACTATTGTGTATTTTCAAAAAAAACAGTAGAATAGAAAGGTAACATTAAAAAAAAGAAGGAACGATTTGTGAAAAAAAATAAACTTGCATTACTTGCATCGATGGGACTAGCTTCGCTTGTCTTCTTATCAGGATGCGTGAGTGTCGATCGGAAAACTGGAAATCCGACTGGATTGATCTGGAATCTTCTTGGTCGTCCGATGGGCGAAGCCATCAAATTCTTTGCCAACAACCTTGGCTTGGGCTTTGGGATCGGGATTATTATCGTCACCTTGATCGTGCGGTTAATCATCTTGCCACTTGGTTTGTACCAATCATGGAAGGCAACCTACCAATCTGAAAAGATGAATTACTTAAAACCTATCCTTGGGCCAATCCAAGAGCGCATGAAGAACGCTAGCACACAAGAAGAAAAGCTATTGGCTCAACAGGAATTAATGGCCGCTCAACGTGAAAATGGTGTTAGCATGTTTGGTGGAGTTGGGTGTTTGCCACTCTTGATCCAAATGCCATTCTTCTCTGCCCTTTTCTTTGCAGCTCAGCACACCAAAGGGGTAGCAGATAGTAGCTTCCTTGGCATTGCTCTTGGCAAACCAAGCTTGCTCTTGACGGCTATCGTTGCGGTTCTCTACTATATCCAAAGTATGCTTTCTCTTCATGGAATTGAAGATGAAACCCAAAAGGAAAGCATGCGCAAAGCATCACTGATGAGTCCGATTATGATCGGTGTCTTCTCATTGATCTCTTCAGCCGGAGTGACTCTTTACTGGGTAGTCGGTGGGGTGATCCAAATTATCCAACAATTTGTCATCAACTACTTGATTCGTCCAAATCTTCGCAAACGGGTCGCTGAGGAATACAAAAACAATCCTCCAAAAGCGACTAGTCACCGCGTGAAAAAAGATGTCACACCAACTGCGACGACACAAATCCAACACAAACCAAAAAACAACCGCAATGCAGGAAAACAACGCAATAGAAAGTAGTACAAACTACTAATTCTAGCGGTATACAGTAGCACTTGAACCCAAGGTTCAAGTGCTTTTTTGATACCGTTCAGTCAGCAAAGAATTTTCACTCTCACAAAAAGATTAAGAGCACAAAAAAACAAGCCCTCTTGGAGGGCTTGCGTTTTATAGTTACGCTGTTTTTTCTACGTTCAAAATTTTCACTTGGTAGCTTCCAGCTGGGGTCTCAACAGTGACAACGTCACCTGTCTTCTTACCAATCAAAGCGTGACCGATTGGGCTTTCGTTAGAAATCTTTCCTGCAAAGGCATCTGCCCCTGCTGAACCGACGATGCTGTATACTTCTTCATCTGTTTCGCCAACTTCTTGGACTGTAACGGTTTTTCCGATCGCAACTTCGTCTACTGCAACAGCATCACTATCGACGATTTCTGCATAACGGATTTTTGTTTCCAAGCTAGAGATTTGACCTTCCACAAAAGCTTGTTCATCTTTTGCTGCTTCATACTCAGAGTTTTCTGAGAGGTCACCATATGAACGAGCGATCTTAATCCGTTCTACCACTTCAGGTCGACGGACCAATTTCAATTCTTCTAATTCTTGTTCCAATTTTTCTTTTTCTGCTAGTGTCATTGGGTATGTTTTTTCTGCCATTATTCTTCTCTTTCTATTATTTGAATGAAAAAGCTGTGGACGCGCCACATGCTTTTTCTAGTTTGAACTTGCTTGTGTCAATTTACTATTGACATGTTCTTCAACATTTTTATTGTGTTCTTCGTATGTCTTAGCGAAGAAAACTTCACCATTTTCGACATTTGCGACAAAATACAAGTAATCGGTCTTACTTGGGTTCACTGCCGCTTCGATCGCTGATACTCCAGGGTTATCCACTGGGCCAGGCATCAAGCCGGTATTCTTATAAATATTATAAGGGGAATCCAGCTCTGTATTGATCGTTGCATCTTCTTTTAAGGTCGTCTTTTGACCAAGTTTCCCTTCTGCATAAAGAATTGCAATATTACTTTGCAAAGGCATGTCTTGGTTCAAACGGTTATAGAAGACACTCGCGATATCTTGGCGGTCCTGATCCGTCGCCCCTTCTTTTTCAACCAAGGAAGCAAGAGTCAATACTTCGTTTACATTGATGTTCTTGCTCTCAAGTGTTTCATAGTATGGGCTTAAGTTTTGATCCATTGCCGCAAGCATCTGATCGATCATCTCTTTCACTGTGGTATCTTTGCCATAGTTATAAGTTGCTGGGAAGAGATAACCTTCTAAACGGTAGCGAACACCAGAATCCTTACTTGGCAGATTCGCCAAGAGCTTAGGATATTTGGCCACCATCTTCTCAATAAAGGCATCGTCTTGGACAGCCTTCAAGAAATCTTCTTTCTTAAATGGAGTCTTGCCGGCCTTCTTAGTGGAGACATCGGTGGTGATAGCCGTCGCAATCTGATCGATCGTATAGCCTTCTGGAATCGTCACCTTCCCAAGAACTGGAGCCTGAGGAGTTTTGGTTCCCTCTTCCTGCAGTTTTTGGATGATGGTTTCTAGATCCATGCTCTTTTGAAGGTTGAAATAACCGGATTTGAAATTGCTATAGTTCTTGAACTTGGTATAGTAGTTAAAGAACTGGCCATTTTTCACGAGTCCTTTTTTCTCAAGGATCGCGCCAATCTCACGATTACTTGAACCTGCTGGAATCTCAACCGTTACGAATTCTGTTGCATTTTTATCCATTGGCTTGACAGCTGAATGGATATAGGTCACAGCAAAGATCCCTGTAGCCACGATCACAATCAGCAAAAGGCTGACCACTGTCCGCACAATTCGTTTAGCGATTTTATTTTGTTTCTTTTGTTTTTGTTGGCGCTGGTTACGAGAAGAGCGCGATAAGTTCTCCTCTACCGGTTCCTGACTTGGTTCTTTTTTAGCAGGCTTTGTAAGCTCACTCTTTTCTTCCACAGCAGGAGTCGCCTGTACCGGCTCCACTGGTTCTTCTTTGGGAGCCAACGCAGATTCTTCTACTTTTGGAGGTGGTGTTGCTTCTTCCTCCTCTTTCAGTGAAGAAGGGGTTTCAATGCTTCGATCAGGTAGATCATACTCTTTTTCGATCTTTAGAAGTTGCTCATTGGCCTCTTCTAAGTCTCTGAGGATCTGCTCTTTGAAGCTTAATAACTTCTCACTGTCTTGTGATTTATCAGTCAAATAATTGACCTCCCTCATCATAATCCTTAATATTATATCTTAAAAGATTTAGAAAAGCAATACAAATCGCCCTTCTTCTTCAAAATACCTATTTAATCAAGGTTTTCGTTTTCCCAGACCAGATTGTACCAAACTTCACCCGCATATTGGGATTCTGAAAGACCTTCATTGGTAAATCCTTGTTTTTCGTAATAAGGAATCAAATAATCATGACAGGTCAAATTGATCCCTTGACGGTCCTCCTTAATCGCAATCTCTTTCATCGCTTCAAGCAAAAGAGTTCCCACTCCAAGTCCTTGGGCTTCTTTAGCAATGGATAGACTCGTAATGGAAATAAAGCCCTTTTCTAACTGGCTTAGATCTTCAACCTCTGAAAAAGAGGAATCGATCAAATAGCGCTCTGGTCTAACAGGTCCTTCTAAATAGCCTAAAATCTGACCTTGGCACTCTGCTACAAGAAATGTCGTTTGAATCTTTTCAATGTGATCTTTTAAAATCTCACGCGCAATCGCTTCTTCTTCTGAGAAATTCTCAAGCTCAATGCGCTCGATGGCATCCAAATACTGCAGCTCTGCCTGTCTAATGTGAATCTTTTCTTTCATCATTTACCCCTTCTATCGTTCCCAAACCATATGGACACCTCGATCAGACTCAGCTTCATCCCGGAATCCTTGCTGGGCAAAATAAGATAGTAAGTTTTCTGGGCAATCGATCCAAATGGCTTTCTTTTCCATTTGAACAGCTAGATCCTTTAAAGCAGCGATCAAAATAGAACCATAACCTTGACCTTGAAAGGCTGGTCTCACTGCTAATCGCAATACGATTAGGTCTCCTTTTAAATGCTGGTCTTCTGTCGCCAACAAGTAGGCCACCATATCTCCCGCCTGTTCTGCAAGTAGAGAAATGGCTTCCTTTGAACCTAGCGCTTCCTCAAGAGTGGCCTTGTGCTTCTTTCCTTCATTGTCATGAAGTTCTTCTTCTAGCAACAGCAGCTGTTCTTGATCAGCTGGGGTGATTGATCGAATCATCATCCTGCTTTCCTCATCTCATACTCCTTCAGTGGACAGATAAATTTGAGTCTGGAACCAATCGATTCCAGACTCAATCATCTCTTATTGTACACTATGTGTCAAACTAGATAATAAACGCTCAAATGAGTATTCATAGGTTTGAATATCTCCTGCTCCCATAAAGACATAGACTGCATTGTCATGGTCAAGAAGAGGAGAAACATTCTCAGCTGTAATAATCGCTGAACGTTTGACAATTTTTGCTTCCAAATCTTCAACTTTCACATCGCCGTGATCGACTTCCCGTGCAGAACCATAGATCTGTGCCAAGTAAACAGCATCTGCTTGATTCAAAGCTTCAGCAAATTCATCTAACAAGGCAATCGTCCGTGTAAAGGTATGTGGTTGGAAAATGGCCACAATCTCTTTACTTGGGTATTTTTGACGGGCTGCATCCAAGGTTGCAATAATTTCCGTTGGATGGTGCGCAAAGTCATCGATGATCACTGTTCCATTGACTACTTTTTCAGTGAAGCGACGTTTCACTCCAGCAAAGGTCTTCAAATGCTCGCGGACTAAATCTAAGTCAAATCCTGCAATGTAAAGCAAGCCAATGACAGCTGTGGCATTCATGATGTTGTGACGACCAAATGTTGGGATATGGAACTGCCCCAAATCTTCTCCACGGAAATGAACGTTGAAGGTTGAACCTGTCGTTGAGCGAAGCAAGTTGCTTGCCACAAAATCGTTCGTCTCCTTATCAAAACCATAGTAATAAATTGGCGCTGATGAGGTAATCCGACGCAATTCTTTGTCTTCTCCGTAGATGAAGAGTCCTTTGCTGATTTGTTTGGCATAATCGTTAAAGGCATTAAAGACATCTTCCAAGCTCGTGAAATAGTCTGGATGGTCAAAGTCAATATTGGTGATGATGCTGTATTCAGGATGGTAAGGCATAAAGTGGCGTTCATACTCATCTGATTCAAAGACAAAGTATTTGGCTGCTGCAGAGCCACGACCTGTCCCGTCACCAATCAAATAACTGGTATCAGTGATATTTGATAAGACGTGAGAAAGCATCCCTGTTGTTGAGGTTTTTCCGTGTGCTCCGGCAACCCCCATGCTGACGAAGTCACGCATAAATTCACCAAGGAATTCATGGTAGCGTTTATAGGTTAGGCCATGCTCATCTGCATAAGCAATTTCCACATTGTTATCTGGACGGAAAGCATTCCCAGCAATGAGGATCTTGTCGCCTTCCAAATTTTTCACATCAAATGGATAAATTTGAATTCCTGCTTGTTCCAAGCCACGTTGCGTAAAGTAATACTTCTCAACATCTGAACCTTGAACCGTATGTCCCATTTGGTGAAGCATGAGGGCTAAAGCACTCATCCCTGCTCCTTTAATTCCAATAAAATGGTATGTATTAGACATGTTTTCTCCTTATTCTTGATCTAGATGGGTTAAATCCAATTCTTGTTTGATTGGCTGTGGTTTCAACTTGTGCTGATCTTTATTGTATATTTGGCTAGTCTTTAAGAAATCATAATTGTTTTTCTTTTCAGTCGGTTCTGCCACTTCTGGTTCTCCTGCAGATTCGAACTCTGCAAGGATCAACTGATCTTGTCGCAATCGTTTGCTATATTTCAATAATTCGCCTGGGTTTTCCTTTTGGAAGGGAGCTGTTGGCTGACCAGGTTTCCGTTCTGAAATAAATGGTTTTTTCCGCTTACTTGTAGTAGCTGCTGGATCCGTTGTCAGATAGGGGGCTGTACGTTTCTTTTTCAGATCTTCACGCGCACGCTCTCTAGCTTCCTCTGCATAACGATTGGCAGGGCTTTTTTTATCAATCGGCTCTTTAAAATCAGGTTTTCTTACTGGCCGTCTTTTCGGTAGGGGCTCTTCTAGTGGTTGATGGTAAGGATGCTTAGGTTTGGTATTTTCAGCAATCGGTTGCCATTCCAAATAATTTTTATCCACATAGTCGCCTGTAATGTTACTAATCAAGTCTGTTTCATCATACAGGTTCATGTGGGGCATCTCTGTTAACATCAACTCATTATCCCCTACTTGAGGAAAATATTTTTCTGTCATGCTTTCTTCCTTTCGACACTCCATTAATTATAAACTATTCACAGAATTTTTCAAGCTATTCTGACTGAATTCCAAGAATCTCACGAATTTCCTCAACCGATAAACTAGATCGTGTTTCCGTTCCATCTAAAATCGTTGAAACCAGATGGCGTTTTGAAACTTGGAGCTCTTGAATTTTTTCTTCGATAGTCCCACGGGTAATCATGCGGTAGACTTCAACATTTTGTTCTTGCCCCATTCGATGGGCCCGGCCAATCGCTTGTTCTTCTACAGCAGGATTCCACCACAAATCGACTAAGATAACGGTATCGGCACCAGTGAGGTTCAATCCAACCCCACCAGCCTTCAGTGAAATGAGAAAAGCATGGCGCTCTCCTGCATTAAAGGCATTGGTCATTTCTTGACGATCTTTTGCGGGAGTAGAACCCGTGATTTTAAAGGAGGTCATACCGAGCTGGTCAATCTCCTTCTCCAGAATATCCAACATGCCTCTGAATTGGGAGAAGATCAAGACCCGATGGTCTCCATCCTGGATTTGAACCAGAAGGTCGCGAAGACTCTCCAACTTCCCACTGTCTCCTTGATAGTCTTCCATAAAGAGGGCTGGGGTATCACAGATTTGGCGAAGACGCATGAGACCGGAGAGGATCTCCACCTTGCTTCGATTTAATTCTTCCTCGCTAGAGCTTCGAACCCGATCTTGAATTTGCTTTAATTGGGCTAAATAGATGGTTTTTTGGCTTTCGTCCAACTCATTGTGATAGATGGTTTCAATCAAGTCTGGTAACTCTTGAAGGACCTCTGTTTTTTTCCGTCTCATGACAAAGGGTTTTACAAAACGGGCAATGGTCTCAGGGCTTAATTTTTGAAATTCTTTTTTAGCAGGAAATAGACCAGGAAGCACAATTTGGAAAATGGACCAAAGTTCTCCAACATGGTTCTCAATGGGTGTGCCAGAAAGAGCAAATACATGTGGCACATCAAAACCACGTAAGTGTTGGGCAATCTTGGTTTGGGCATTTTTCATGACCTGGGCTTCATCTAGAATCAAGTACTCATACTGATTCTTCTGGTATTCCTCCACATCTTGACGAAAAGACGCGTAACTAGTGATAACTACCTGTGGATTGGTTGCGATGAGTTCATCTCGGTGCTGCTTGAGACCATAGACGACTGCCACTTCCATCTGAGGAGCGAATTTTGAAAATTCTTGTTTCCAATTGTAGATGAGACTAGATGGAGCTAGAATCAAGATTTTAGTTTCTTTTTTTGCGACACTGGTCAAGAAGGAAATAGTCTGCAGGGTTTTCCCAAGCCCCATATCATCCGCTAAAATACCACCAAAACCATAATGATTTAACATGGAGAACCATTTAACCCCTGTTTCTTGGTAATCCCTTAGGGTCGCTTGGATTGTCATCTGAGGGAGTTGGAAGTCTTCTGGATGAGTCAAATCATGAGCTAAATTTCGAAAGTCTTCTGAAAAATGAACATTGTCTTGATCTGCCAACAAATCAGATAGCTGATAAGCGGCAATCCGGCGGGCTTGTAGTTTCCCACCCTTGCTCATTTTCGCCCGCAGATCTGCTAAGGCTCGACTGATCTTCTTGGTTTCTTCATCAAAGACAAGAACTTTCCCTGTATGGCTGACAAAATAGTCTTTTTGCCCTACTAGAGCTTTGAGGACCTGGTCCACTTCGGCTGGATCCACACTTTCAAAGTCAAAACCGATCTCCAGTAGACTGCCATTGGTTTTAACATCAATTTTTGGACGCTCCACTTGATAAAGATCTAAAAGGCTATCAGAGAGGGTAACCTCTCCTAAGGCTTCAAAAGTCGGGATCTGTTGGTGAAAGAATGGATAGATTTGCTCACTTGATAAAGGACTTCTTTGGGAAGAAAAATCATCCGTAAAACCTGCTGCTAGCATGGTTGAAAAGACTTCTTGCTCCTTATCGAAATCACTAGAATAAGGAAGATTGAGAAGTTCCTCACGCGTGGTCACCACACGATCCTGGTATTGAAAGACAACATCCAGTAATACAGTCTGATCCTGTGCTAGATCAAAATGAAATTCCGGAGTGAAATCGTGGATTAAAAAGCTGGTCGGGGCTGTTATTTGTCCCAGTTTTTTGAACTCTTTTAGACTATAGGAAAGTTTGGTCTGATCCGTTGGATCAAAATGCAGGCGTTTTTTGCGATCCTGATCCATTGGAAGATCCTGGATAGCCTTCCATAGAGTCCGCTGTTGGGGCGTCAGGTGATAGAAGACACCATTTCGAAACAGATAAACAGCAGACTCGACGACCTTCACCTGTGGCTCAGTAATGATCAATTCGTAAAAATCACCATGGTCTTCCACCTGAAAATGAAAGAGATCTTCCTCTCCATGGACATCCTGAAAATAGACCTCTGAAAAGTCATACAAGCTATATTGCAGGAGAAAAGAGTCCAAATTCATCAGTAATTCCACAGCTTCTTCAAAAAGAGTCGGTGGAAAATAGAGATGGCGCCCAGCATTTGGAAAGAAATCTTGCTCTTTCGATCCACCATCTGTGACCAAGCCTTGTAGGAAATTGATCACATCCTGGCTAGCCCGATCAAATTCTAAGTAAGAAATGGGTTCATAATAACTTTTGCCAATGGCAAAGTGTCCTTCTTTCTGAAGGGTCTGCAAAAAAGCTAGCACATCTCTGATCACATAAGAGCGCTCATCTGGTAAGCGACGAATACGCAGTGTCCACAAGAATTGACCAGAGTATTCGTCCTCCTGCCCAACGGCTGATAAGGCATAGCGGGTCTCTTTCTTTTCGATTTTTGGAAGGACCTGGTCTAAAAACAAACTTCCAAAAGAGACCTTTTCCTGAGTTTCCTCTGTTGCAGTGGCATCTTCTTCAAGACTTGCAAGAGCTGCTTTACCACTGTCATCATTCTTCAGATAAGCTTCTACAGCTGCCAAATGTGTACAGAATTTTTTCTTTTGAAAGAAAGTACAGCTACAAAAAACGGCATCGTCATCCAAACTGTAACGCAAGCTTTCTTCTTCCACCCGAAAATACAGGTATTTTTCTTTTACTTCCTGAAGGGAAACTTTCCCAGCTTCATAGAGAAGGCTCCCTTGTGAACGAACCTTCCCAGGAATTAATTTTGCCATCTTTACCACCTTAGATTAATCCCTTCATTATACCATATTTCAAAGTATAGTTAAAATTTATTCGATCAAACTTATTAAAATAGACGTTTTCAGGCTATTTACTATTCCATATTCCCCACTTAAACAGTCCTTAAAGTTCACAAAAAAATACCCCTCAAGGGGGCAATCCATTCACGAGTTCAGCAGGCAAGATCTAGCAAGCCACACACGGTGCTTTTTGTACTTCAAAAGTGGTAGACCACCGCGCACCAATGGGTGCTCGACCGCCTACCACCTAATAAGATTATAACATAACTTAACTACTTTTTTATGCTCCACGTCTATAGATTTTCCATTAGTCATTTCCTTGATCTTGCGAATTCCCTTTTATTAAGGCGTTTCCAATCATCATGTACAATTTTCCCAAGCACAAAAATTTGATGAAGGACCAAAATATCCCAAAAACAGCTAAGCCTTTTACCAATAGAGAGTAATAACTTTCTTTGACAATCTCTCCATAAAATGTCATCGTTGATGTCATGATCACCCATTCCCAAATGATTAGAATGAGTGAGGCACCATAAAGGATAGCCATCCCCCAAAAGATCAACGAATTTTTTAAAAATTTTCTCACGACACGTACAAGTGCCCATAAGCATAACAAAGAAACAAACAAAAGTAATTCTGTACTTGACATCATTTCACTCCTTTTTCAACCCATTTAAAGACATTAGACTTTTTCTTCTACTTAGTTAGTCTTTCAGATGTTCATATAAAAAAGGACCCTTCTTGTCTCTTGCAGTTGACAAAGAGTCCTTTTTACTGATTTTTCAATCATGCTCGAACTTTACCGAACCTTGACCATCCCATTTTCTTCTAACCTTTTTTTCGTTTTAATATAGTCAGTTAAGTCCTTCATTTTCTTATTGGACTTAAAAACTTTGTTCCAAGTTTTTAAGTCCAATTTTGAAAAATCTGTCACTATATGAATCTGCAAATGGCCTGATTTAGATTTTTCAACAGAATAGTCCATTCCCTTGATATGACCATAATTTTCAAGCAAACTATCCTTGGCTGAGTTAAATGCTAATGAATCAGAAACATCAATATCAGGTAGTTCTTTCCAGAGCTCCGTCTTAAGGATCTCATTGTTTTTTACAGTTAGAATAGTCGTTTCATCCCCATTTCCATATGATCCCTGATACTTTTCTTGACGCGTTGACTGACAAGCTGTTAAGAAAACAATGATGAAGCTAGTAACCAAAAATTTCATCAAAACAGTTATTTTTCGCATATTCCCTACTTCCGTTTTCGCGCAATCAAATGGATCGGAGTTCCTTCAAAAACAAAGGCCTTGCGAATTTGGTTCTCCAAGAAACGGAGGTATGAGAAGTGCATCAGTTCTTCTTCGTTAACAAAGACCACAAAAGTTGGCGGCTTGGTTGCCACTTGTGTCGCATAGAAGATCTTGAGGCGTTTTCCTTTGTCGGTCGGAGTTGGATTAATGGCAATGGCATCCATAATCACATCGTTCAAGACAGCTGAAGGAATCCGTGTATTTTGACTCTCACTGATCTGTTTAATCATCTCTGGCAACTTGTGCAAGCGTTGTTTGGTTAAGGCAGAGACAAAAACAATCGGCGCATAAGAAAGGTATTGGAATTGATCGCGAATGTCATCTTCCCACTGCTTCATGGTATGGTTGTCTTTTTCAATAGTATCCCATTTATTGACAACAATGATCATACCTTTACCAGCTTCATGAGCAAAGCCAGCGATCCGCTTGTCATACTCCCGAATCCCTTCTTCGGCATTAATGACCATCAAAACCACATCTGAACGATCGATGGCACGCATGGCACGCATGACAGAATATTTCTCTGTGTTTTCATAGATTTTACCAGATTTACGCATACCAGCTGTATCGATCATGGTAAATTCTTGGCCATCTGCATCGGTAAAATGAGTATCGATGGCATCACGTGTAGTTCCAGCAACAGGGCTTGCGATGACCCGGTCTTCACCTAGGATCGCATTGATCAAGCTTGATTTTCCAACGTTTGGGCGACCAATCAAGCTAAATTTGATGATATCTGGATTTTCTTCTTCTGTTTCATTCGGAAGATTTTCAATGATGGCATCGAGCACATCCCCAGTTCCGATCCCGTGGACAGAGGATACCGGTAGTGGCTCACCCAGTCCCAAGGCATAAAAGTCATAGATATCATTGCGCATCTCTGGGTTATCCACCTTGTTGACTGCAAGAATAACCGGTTTATGGGTCTTATACAAGATACGAGTGACATATTCATCCGCATCCGTGATCCCTTCTTTTCCAGAAACAACAAAGACGATCACATCTGCTTCGTCCATGGCGATTTCTGCTTGATGCTTGATTTGCTCCATAAATGGGGCATCTACGTCATCAATCCCCCCTGTATCAATGATACTAAATTTTCGATTTAACCACTCAGCTGTTGCATAAATGCGGTCACGAGTGACTCCTTCTACATCCTCAACGATGGAAATCCGCTCACCGGCAATCCGGTTAAAGAGAGTCGATTTTCCGACATTGGGACGGCCTACAATCGCAATAGTTGGTAGGGCCATGATTTCCTCTTTTCTAATGAAAGGCGAGACCTCGGTTCAAGAACGCCTCTCTTCATTTCATAATAGTTTGTGTTTTTCTAGTAGTTTTTTGGTCTCTTCTTGTTCAGGTTGACCAAATTGAGCTGCAAGACGCTCGCTCCAGCTGTCCGTTACACGCGCTCCAGCATAATCTGCCTGAACCTTGTCGTAGGCAGTCACAACCGATAGGTCTTGTTCTTGGTATTCTTCTTCAAAAGCAACCTGCTCCAATGGCAAACGTGGTTTCACCGCATGCTGCTGATTAGGTACTCCGAGAGCAATCCCAAAAACAGGATAGGTATAGTCTGGCAGACGGAAGAGTGCTGCGACTTCTTCTGAACAGTAGCGCAACATGCCGATAATCACTCCACCATAGCCGAGACTTTCAGCTGCTAATAGCGTATTTTGAGCTGCTAGAGCCGCATCCACTGAGGTGATCAGTAAGTTGTCCACCCCTTCAGGATGGAAATCCTGCTCATGAAGTTTGACAGCTTTTTCAGCGCGGTTTAAATCTCCAACAAAGAGGAGAAAGACATCCGATTGGCGAATCGCTTCTTGAGGAAGCAAATCGTAGAGAGCTTCTTTCTTTTCCTTGCTTTTGACCACAATCACAGAATAAGACTGAAAGTTTTTCCAACTTGATGCCATCTGCCCAGCTGATAAGATTTCCTTGAGGTCAGCTTCTTTGATGGCTTCTTCTTTAAAACGGCGAACAGAAAAATGAGATTTCATTAAACGGATGGTTTCATTCATCGGCGATTGACTCCTTCCAAATGGATTTCCTTGGCTAAAAATTTCACGCGCTCCATGACACGTTTGGCCTGCCAGGTTTCATCCCCGTTGCGCGAAGCCGCAAAATGACGTTCCAACTCTTCAAAATTAAAGTTAGAAGTAAAGAAGGTTGGGAGATTTTCCTGCATCCGGTGCTGCAGAATCACCTGTAAGATTTCATCTCGCACCCAGGCTGACATCTGTTCCGCACCGATATCATCGAGAATTAAAATTTCGGCTTTTTTCACCTGATCGACGGTTTCTTTGACCAAGCCTGAACTGATGGCATTTTTGACATCGATAGCAAAACTTGGGAAATGAAGTAGGGTAGTAGAGGCCTGGCGTTTTTCGGATAAATCATGAGCCAAGGCTGCCATCATGTAGCTCTTTCCTACTCCAAAATCACCATAGAGGTAGATCCCCTTTTGATATTCCGGATAGTTGGCTACAAAATTGGCTAATTCTTCAAAGGCCTCAAATCGTCCCTTATCATCGAGCTCTACCTTAGCTAGACTCGCCTCTTTCAAGGTTGAAGGGAGATTGATCAAGTTGAGACGTTGGTTGATCGCAGCTCGTTTTTGGGCTTCGATTAACTCTGGCGTCTCCTCATAAGCGACATCCGCATAGCCTTCATTCATGGTGAGGATGGGCTTATAACCTTTGGCAATATAATCCGGATCTCCCAATAAGAAACGGTTGCGTTCACTAATGTATTGATTAAATTTTGAAATACTCCGTCGAATTTCTTGTTCAGACAAAGACTGGTCCTTGATAAAGGCAGCCACTTCTTGGTCTGCCAAGATCTGTGCGACCAAATCCTCATAGTTAAATTGACGCGCACGGTTCATGTGAGACATGGTTTGACCTACACTTTCCATCTACTCACCTCCTTGATTCAGTTTTTCTAACAGGCGTTGTTTCTCTTTAGCAAGATCCACCTTTTCTGCTTGACTGGTTTGATTTTGATAGTTTGGTTGACTCCACTTGGGAACATTACTGTGTTTGCTCTTGGCTGATGTAGGACTCGTCCCCTTGCTTCCTTGAGCCTTAGCTTGTTCCTGGCGTTCTCGAACTTTTAAAATCGCTAGTTCTGCACTGTTGACCCCTTGATAAGAAAAATCATTTCCTACCTTCAAAGCATACTTTTCATTGAGATTAGCAGACTGAGTCTTATTAAATGTCAACAATAAGATGATATTGATCACCTCATCTAGTAAGCCTAGATCAGCTAACTTGGATAAAGTCTTGCGTTCGCTCTGCGTAATGGTCGCATTGCGCACCTTCTTAATCTCCGCTAGAAATTGTAGGCTGGATTTTGCCTTCGCTTCCCTCAGAATGGTTTCTTCCTGACGGCTATAGGACATGCGTGGTTGCTCCTGGCTAGCCTGTGCCAACTTTTGCTTCATTCTCTTTGGAGAGACAATCCGGTCTACAGCTGTTTCTTTTGCTAGGAGATAGGTTTCATACCAGGTCCATTGTTGCTCTTCTGCGATGGCAAAGAGGGCTAGGGTTGCTTCTCCTTCATCCGCAAAACGAAGCCCATCACGCCCCATCATTCGCTTAAACATCTCCATATCAAACTGCTGTTTCTTGCTTGGAAGAACGGTCGCCTCCCCAGCATCTAGTCCAAAGACTTGCGAGAAGGAAACTTGCCGTCTAGTCCCTAAAGAGCGTGCTGGGAGCAGATCCTCCACGGCCTTTTCCCCAATCTTTTTTTCAAGCAAGCGTTTGAAAACAGCATTCGAAAAAAATTGTTCTGCCTCAAGAGGAGCATGTAATTGGATGGTGATCCCAACTTCTTCCTCATAGAGATCGATCAACCCCATGGCAATTAAACGATCAAAAGCGAGTAGCAACTGTGGAAATCCTATATTCAAGTGATTGAGGATTTGAGCAAGTAAATATTGTTTTTCACCCTGATCATAAGAGGCGAGCAGATAACGATAAACTGCTGCCGTTTCCGTCTCTAAAATAGGCAGGTAATACTGCTCCAATGCAGCCCCTGCCGGTGGAAGAAGATTATTTTTTAAAAATGCGAAAGGCGTATTGGGCTTCATCTATTTTTCCTTTTTCTTCTTGGTTCCCTTCGTAATTTGTTTCAAGAGGGTTTCTAACTCACCGACATCCTTGAAACTCCGGTAAACACTAGCAAAACGGACATAGGTGATCTCATCTAGATCTGCTAACTCATCCATGACCAACGAACCAATATACTCACTGTTGATTTCATTATCACTTTGGCTCCGAACCTTTTGCTCTATTCGGTTTACAATTTCTTCGATTTCGTCACTAGAAACAGGCCGTTTTTGAGCCGAGCGGATAATACCGTTAAAGATTTTATCACGAGAAAATTGCTCGCGTGTCCCATCCTTTTTGACAACCACTAGGGTCCGCTCTTCCACTCGCTCGTAGGTAGTAAAGCGATAATGGCACTCTTCGCATTCCCTGCGACGACGGATGGTGTTCCCATCTTCAGCTTGTCGACTATCCACCACACTAGACTTACTTCCACCACATTTTGGACAACGCATTTGCTACCTCCTTAAACTGTTTTAACACTTCATTTTACCATAAATTGAATCGTAAAGAAAGCAGAAGAACAGGAGAATCCCCTATGCTTGCTCCTCATTGATCCATAAAAAAGAGTCGAAGGACGATTGAATAAAATCGTTTTCCTTTCGACTCTCCGTTAATATTAAAGTGACAATTCAGCTTCTAAGCCATAGTGATCACTGACATGGGCTTTGTTTTGACCATCAAAAATGACATGTAGACGCTGGATGTCCCATTCTGGACTTGCAAAGATGTAATCGATTCGCAATGGAACTTGATTGTCCGTCCAGCCATCGATTCCAGGGCCTACAGTATAAGTCCCCTTTGTTTCTTTGGCTTCTATAAAGCTGTCTTGAAGTTTAAGGGAACTGGATAGAATCGTCTCATACCCTTCTTGACCAGCAGGATTATTGAAATCACCAGCTAGAATAAAGGGTTTGCCTACTTGGCTGAAGTAGTTCTCAATGCGTGGCCACTCAAATTGGAAACCTTTGTCCCACCAAGAAAGATGGACGCTGGCAACAGCAATTTCTTTGCCATCCACACTTGTATGGGCAACGGCCACTCGACGCGTATGATAGTCCGTTGGGTCATCCATATTGGATACCAAAATCTCATCCGCCTTCAAGGGTTGACGCGAAAGAACCGCTACACCCTCATTGAGATGATCATAACCAATATGGTTGTAGGCCCAAGTCCAATAATAATGGAGTCCTTGAGCAGCTAACTCTTCTACCAATACGCGAACAAAGTGATCTTTGTGAATGGCTACAGCTGATGGCAAAGCTTGATAATACTCATCTGTTTCGACTGCTTCTGAGGCCATTTCTTGATTGACCTCTTGGAAACAGATCACATCATATTGCGCTTCTAAAATTTGTTCCTTGAGGGTTTCAAATTTTTGCTGAGCATTCTCTTCCATCCAACTATGGGAATTTAATGTTAAAAATTTCATCCCCTGATTTCTCCTTCTCTCCAAATCAAGAAACGGCAAGAGGCCGGGTGCACTGCCCCAACCTCATTTTCTTTGCCGACGTCTCTTATAATTCTACTGTTGCAACTGGCGCATTTGCTGCCAATTTACCAGTATGTTCGACCTTAACGGATTTAATCGCATCTGCATTTGTGAAGACAACAATTGTTGAAGTTTCACGACCAGCTGCACGGATCGCATCAAGGTCTGCTTCTACCAAGAGGTCTCCAGCAGCCACTGTTTGACCTTCAGAAACTTTAACCTCAAATGGTTTTCCTTCAAGACTAACAGTATCTAGACCGATGTGAACCAAGACTTCCAAACCATTATCTGTTACCAAACCAAGGGCATGTTTGGTTGGGAAGACACTAGTAACTTTACCAGCAACTGGTGAAACGATGTGGCCATTTTCAGGCTCAACTGCAAATCCGTCTCCCATCATTTTTTGTGAGAATACAGGATCTTTCACATCTTCGATGTTGATCACTTCACCATCTGCAACAGAGTGAACTTCATCAGTTACCCCTTTAAAGGTTGCTTCAGCCTTTTGAACTGCTGTCATTTGGCTAGGAAGTGTTTCAGGAATGACTTCACCTGAATCAAGAACGTCTTGGATATCAGATTTCAATACGTCAGCTTTAGGTCCGTAGATCGCTTGGACCCCTTGTCCTTTCATGACAAGACCCATAGCGCCTTCAGCTTTCCATTGTTCTTCTGTTCCGACTTTTTCAGCGTCCTTAACGGTTACACGAAGACGAGTCATACATGCGTCAACGTCGACGATGTTAGCACGTCCACCAAGAAGGTTGATAATGTTAATGACTTGTGAGCTTGCTGAGCTTGTAGCAGCACCTGCTGCTGCACCATCTCCTGAAGGGGCATCATCATTTTGTTCATAGTTACCGTTACGTCCTGGAGTCGCATAATTGAATTTCTTAATCATGAAGTTGGCAATGAAGTACATGATAAATCCAAAGAGGACTGTTACCCATACAAAGTTAAAGATATCTAATGCCAAACCAGCGTTGATGGCCATTGGGGTACGTGTCAAGAATTCGATTGAACCGAATGAGTGAACTCGAAGGTTAACCAAGTCAGCCATTGCAAAGGCAGCCCCTTGAACAAGAGCATAGATGATGTACAATGGTGTAGCAATAAACATGAACATGTATTCAATTGGTTCTGTTACACCTGTCAAGAATGTTGCAAGGGCAGTTGCAAAAAGCATCCCTTTGTATTTTTCTTTTTTATCTGGATCCACATTGCGGTAGATGGCAACCACAATCCCCATCAAAATACCAAATGATCCGATCATTTGACCAACTTTGAAACGAGCTGGTGTGTAAGCATGAAGCAAGTGTTGGTATTGGCTAGGATCAGCTTTCTTCAAGTTGACAAGGTCTGTTACCCAAGCCAACCAAAGTGGATCTTGTCCAAATACAGTTGTTCCTTTGGCAGCACCTGTAAGAACTTGGTAGCTACCACCCAATTGAGTATAGTTGATTGGAATGGTCAACATGTGGTGAAGACCAAACGGCAAGAGAAGACGTTCCAAGGTACCAAACAAGAATGGTGCCAATACTGGAGCTGTTGATTGTGAGTTGGCGATCCAAACACCAAATCCATTAATTCCTGATTGAACTACTGGCCACAAGGCTGACAAAACCAAGGCTGTAAGAGCTGAACGAACGATAACAACGAATGGTACAAAGCGTTTCCCGTTGAAGAAAGAAAGGGCTTCTGGGAGTTTACGGTAGTTGTAGTATTTATTGAAGGCAGTTGCTCCAACGAAACCTGAGATAATCCCTACAAATACCCCCATATTAAGAGCTGGAGCTTCAAGAACACTGATAAAGTAGTCCGCAACTTTAATTGATCCACCGAAGATTGTGTGAACCGTAGCAGCCTTATCAGCTAACATTGCAGATGTCACTCCGAAAACTGCACCGGTAATACGGTTAATCAAGATGAAAGAGAGACCAGCTGCAAAGGCACCCCCTGCACGTTCTTTGGCCCAGCTACCACCGATAGCAAGGGCAAAGAGGATGTGAAGGTTTCCGATAACCCCCCAACCGATTTGTTCGAGAATTCCACCTGTAATAACAAGTGGAGATAAATTCGGGTTGATCATAGGGATAGATTTCCCGATTGAAATCATCAACCCAGCCGCTGGCATGACAGCGATAACGACCATCAAGGCCTTACCGAACTTCTGCCAGAATTCAAAGCTAAATAAACTTTTGAATGATCCTTTGTTCATCATTCAACCTCCTTATATTGTTTAAGGCTTTGTTTTAAGAAAACGTTTGCGCTTAATTTGTTTCTAGTATACCATATTTTAAAAATTTGTAAAGCCTTACATTCATTTTTTTCTCCAAATTTTATCTTTTTTAAGCCATATTCTTTTTAAAACTCATTCTTTTTCGACGCAAACGTTTCCCTTGAAGTATAAAAACATTCGAACCCTCTAAGGGTTCGAATGTTTTATTCTAATGCGTCTTGCATGGCATAGCCAATCCCACGAACGGTCTTAATATAGCTTTTTTGACCTGGTAGATCAATTTTCCCACGAAGATACCGGATATAGACGTCCACAATATTAGTCTCACCTGTACTCTCGTACTTCCAGACACTTTCCAATAACTGATCTCGTGTCACCACTCCCTTGCTCCCCATCAGGGTCGCCAGGAGATCATACTCTCTGCGGGTCAAACTAATCATGTCTTTCCCACGATAGACGGTATGGTGTTCCACATCAATGCGCAAATTGCGGTATGATGTTGGGATTTTCATCTGACTACAATGTTGGTCAATATAATCACGTCCTCTAAAAATGGCTGTGATCTTATCTACCAAATCGCTGATAATAAAGGGTTTGACCATATAGGAAACGGCAAAGCGCTGAATACTCTCTTTGTGCTCAGCAATTTTTTCGCGGCTATCCAAAACAATCAAAACAGAAGCTGGGCGAATCCGACTGATTTCCTCTGCGAATGTTTCACCAGACATATCTGACAGATCGTAATTAAACAAGATCAGATCATATTTGGTCGCAGCAATCAAGGCCAGACCCGCTTTTCCATCCTCGACCACATCAACTTGATACCCCTCTTTTTGAAGTTCCAAATCAATGAAGCGAGCGATTTGATTCTCATTTTCTACTAGTAGAACTCGTTTGACCATAGAGCAAGATTATTTTTCGTCGTACCAAGAATAGTGGAAGGTACCTTCTTTGTCTTTACGTTTGTATGTGTGAGCACCAAAGTAGTCACGTTGTGCTTGGATCAAGTTCGCTGGAAGATCCGCTGAACGGTAGCTATCAAAGTAAGTGATGGCTGCTGAGAAGGTTGGTACGGGCACACCAGCTTGAACAGCAAGAGCTACAATGTCACGAACTGATTGTTGGTACTTAGCAGTGACATCCAAGAAGTACTCATCCAATAGAAGGTTAGCAAGATCTGCATCGCGGTTGTAAGCATCTGTGATCTTTTGCAAGAAACGAGAACGGATGATACATCCATCGCGCCAGATAGATGCGATGTCTGCAAATGGCAAGTTCCAGTTGTTTTCTTTAGAAGCAACACGCAATTGCGCAAAACCTTGTGCGTAAGAGATGATTTTTGAGAAGTAAAGGGCTTGACGAATCTTTTCGATCAACTCAGCCTTGTCTCCTTCAAATTTGAATGCAGCTGGTTTTGGAAGAACCTTGCTAGCATGTACACGTTCTTCTTTGTAGGCAGAGATGTAACGGGCAAATACTGACTCAGTGATGAGTGACAACGGCACACCAAGGTCAAGCGCTGATTGGCTAGTCCATTTACCAGTTCCTTTGTTTCCTGCAGCGTCCAAGATGTAGTCTACGATTGGTCCATCTTGACCTTCGTCGTCTTTGCGTTTCAAGATATCCGCAGTGATTTCGATCAAGTAGCTGTCCAATTCACCCTTGTTCCATTCAGTGAAGATTTCAGCCATGTCTTCTGCAGAAAGTCCAAGCAAGTGTTGCATGAGGTCATAGCTTTCTGCGATCAATTGCATATCCCCGTACTCGATCCCGTTGTGGACCATTTTCACGTAGTGACCAGCTCCATCAGGACCGATGTAAGTCACACATGGTTTTCCATCTTCAGGCGCTTTTGCAGAGATTTCTTCAAGAACGTCAGCTACCAAGTCATACGCTTCTTTTTGCCCACCAGGCATGATTGAAGGACCTTCAAGGGCACCTTTTTCCCCACCAGATACACCAGTACCAATAAAGTTGATTCCTGAGTTCGCCAATTCTTCATTACGACGGATGGTATCTTTATAGAAAGTATTTCCTCCGTCGATCAAGATGTCACCTTTATCCAAGTGTGGAAGAAGGGCTTGGATAGTTGCGTCTGTACCAGGTCCTGCTTGAACCATGAGCATGATACGACGTGGTTTTTCGATTGAGTTTACGAAGCTTTCGATATCATAGCTTGGCACAAAGTTTTTATCAGGGTGGCAAGCAATTACATCTTCTGTTTTTTCTTTACTACGGTTATAAATGGCAACTGTGTAGCCACGAGATTCGATATTAAGGGCAAGGTTACGACCCATTACGGCCATACCAACAACACCAAAGTTTGCTTTAGTCATGTGACACTCCTCTTTATAGTTTGCCTTTATTCTACCATTTTTCCTCCTCAAAAGAAAGCAGAAAATAGCTTCCCGCCTTCTCCAAGAGGGAGAAGATCATGCAAGTCATTTGATCTTAAAAACAAAAGTGCCCGAGAAACAGTTCTCAGACACTTCTTGATGAATGGCATTAATCTTCTTTAGAAGCTAACTCCTCTGCTTCAATGACCGGTTGTTCTCCTTCTTTGAGTTTATTGACCGTCATATTGACCCCAAGAGCTCCTGCTAGCAATTGACGAATATCAAATCCAGCTCCTTGAGAGACTTGGTCGATACTTTGCATAATATCACCCACCATCTTAGAAGCATTGCCTTCCCCGTACATGGTAATCTTATCTACCTTGGTTAATGGTTCAGCGACAGCACGCGCAATTTCAGGCAACTTGTCAACGACCATTTCAGTAATGGCTGCTTCTTGCATTTTCTTCATCGCTTCGGCCTTTTGGTCCAAACCTTTGGCTTCAGCTTCCAGTTTCAAGCGAATGGCTTCAGCCTCGGCACGACCTTTGGCTTCAATAGCTTCGGCCTCTTGCAATTGGGCAAATTTCTCAGCTTCGGCTTGAGCTTTTCGAGCTTCGGCTTCTTTTTGTGTTTCGAAGAGTTCTGCTTCCGCCTTGCGTTGACGTTCGATCAATTCTGCTTCTGCAGCTTGTTGACGCGCATATTTTTCAGCTTCAGCTTGTTTGCGGATATTGGCATCCAATTCTTGTTCACGAACCTTAACTTCGCGCTCTTTGACTTCTGCTTCTTTTTCTTGCTTCATGATATTGGCTTCGGCTGCCACGCGCTCTTGTTCACGACGTTGCACTTCTGCCTCAATCCCTTTAGCGGCATCTGCTTTTGCTTGGGCAATATCTGCTTCTTGCTTGAGGGCTGCTTGTTTGAGTTTTAATTCATTTTGTTTTTGCGCGATTTCAAGATCGGCAGCGACGCGTTTGTCGTTAGCCAATTTATCTTGTTCTGCTTCGACTTCCTTGCGTTCGCGTTCCGCTTTGGCTTTGGCAATCAAGGCATCTTTCTTGATGGTTTCAACATTTTCAATCCCGAGATTATCGATGACTCCCCCTTCATCAGAGAAGGATTGAACCGTAAAGGCGATGACTTCCAGACCCATTTTAGCCAAGTCTGGTGCTACGTTGTCCTGCACTTTTGAGGCAAACTCTTGACGGTCATTGACCATCTTACGGAGTTCCATCTGACCGATCACTTCCCGCAAGTTTCCTTCCAAGACATCTTGGACAGAATTGGAAATATCTGTCGTATTCCAGTTCAAGAAGTTTTCTGCAGCCCGGGCAATCATTTCATCGGTTGTACCAATTTTTAATTTAACAGCTGCATCAGCACGGACGTTAATGAAGTCCAGTGTTGGGACTGCTTCTGACGTCCGAACATCTGTCGAGAATTGCTCAATATCAAGATAAGAGCGTTGTTCGACAAAGGGAATCATAAAGCCAGCTTTCCCACGCAAGTGACGTTGCTTCCGAAGACCGGTAATGACCACGACTTCGTTGGGTTTAGCATTGACATACCCTTTGACCAACAAGATCAATACAAGAATGGCTACGATTACAAAAGTAATCAACCAACCTGGAATAAATAAAGTATCCATACTTTTTCTCCTTTTTTTAGAGGTCTCCCCTCTGTTGTTTATTAATCCTAGTATATCAAAAGAAGGTCTTTCCTCAAAGAAAAGACCTGTATTTATGTCTAAATTTATCAAATGCAATCTCTAGCTTATTCTTCGTCAAACAAGCCATTTAGACCGGCGAAAGGACTGTTTTCTTCTTTCTTAATCGCTTGAGCGGCTTGGTATTCTTCTTCGGATAGGATTTTCCAATCATTTCCTTCGATAAAACCTTGTCCAGCCTCTTCTTCTGGAGTGAGAACCTTGAGAGGAATATTGAGTAGGATATTATCTGCTACACTCTCACTCAGGTCAATCTTCCCACCTTCGATTGGAAGGATCAAGTCTTCCTCTAGGGCCTCGATATCTGCGTCAGACTGTACATCCTCCGCAAACACCTCTGTTACAGGATAGCTCTCTTGAAGCTCGACAGGCTCCATGCTTCGGCTAGATGCCAAAACGATGGTGTAGCTCAACTGGTAATCCAAGATATAGAGGCCTGTATCATAGGCTACTCGTCCTGTCGCTGTCACATTCTTTAAATCAAGAATTTCTGGATTACGCTTTTGCAGATCCTTTAACAAATCCAACTCTTGATCAAAAGCTAGTCCTTCAGGATTTTTACGGATTTCTTGTGTATATAAGTTCATTCTTTTGTCCTCAAATCTTCTAGATACTACTAGTATATCATGAAGCTGCCCCTCAACCAAGAAGTCTCCTCAAAAATTTGTTATAATCATGAAAAAGATACAGTAACTAGGCCAATTGGTGTTGTACACAAGGTCCCACCATCTCTTGGACAAAAGAGGGGCACTGGCTAGGGCATTGAGCAATGTTAGATAGAGGAGAATTCATGAAAGAAATCGGAGCTGTTTTTCGGCAAATACGTGAAAGTCGTCACATCTCTTTAGAGGAAGCTACGGGTGGCGAATTTTCGCGCTCCATGTTATCTCGATTTGAAAGAGGGGAAAATGACCTGATGACCCAACGGTTTTTTCAGGCTTTGCAACAGATCAAAACCAGCCTCAGTGAGTTCTCTCATCTAGCTGGAATCGATCAGCACTCTTTTATTCCCAAATTGTTGAAAGAGCACTATGAAAACATGAGCTTGGAACACGATCAAGCCTTGTACCAAAACTACCAGCTAGCCTATCAGAAAGATCACAAAAAAGAAGACTTCTTAGCCAGCATTATTCTCAAGGCCCAAATGCTTGGCTTCTATCCTGAGGTGGAGCTCACTTCTAGCCAAGAGGAACTGGATTTCCTCCATGATTATCTCTTCTCTGTCACGATCTGGGGAATTTTTGAATTAAACCTGTTTTCTCTGACCTCTCCACTTTTCTCTAGTCAGCTCTATAGACAATACACAGAGGAGTTGGTCCAAAGAGATGATTTCAAGCTTCTCCTAGACTCTTCTCGTCCTGCCCTTAACTCTATTTTTCTTAATGGCTTCTTTCTGGCCATTAGTTCAAATGAATTTGAAGATGCATCTTATTTTGACCAACTAATTAACGACCACTTTTACTCTGAAAACGAAGCCTACCTTCGGACGGTTTATCTCTACGCCAAAGGAGAATTTCTCTATCGAAAGGGAGAAAAAGAAATCGGTCTTGAAAAGATGGAACAGGCCATCCAGGTTCTCTCTATTCTGGATTGTAAGGACAGTGCCAGCTACTACAGACAGGGCATGCAGGAACTCATCAAAGAAACCTAAAAAACTCACAGATCTACTCTGTGAGTTTTTGTTGAAAATATGCAACATTAATTTTTTCTTGCTTTTTAGGTTTACAATAGGACTATCAAGTAAAGAAAGAAGGTTCTTCCCATGATGACCAAACTAAAAAACCACTTCCTCCGCTTTCTTCTCTCACATACCAGCGTTTATCTGAAGGATCAGGAACTTCTTCTCTCTGATGATGAGAAACTAGACCTCTTCAAACAGATCGTTCGATCTATCAAACAAGTCCTAGCAACTGATCACGTGAAGGAGGAAGGCTTATGAAACTCTTAGCTCGTAATAATATTTTTGCCTTACTCAGCCTTTCTCGCTTTTTAAATACCCTTGGTGCTGCCATCTACAATCTGGTCTTTGTGGTCTTTGCTGCCAGCATGCCTCAGCCTAGTCTGGCAGTTGGCATTGCCAATCTAATTGTATTTATTCCTAGCCTCTTTACCATTTTTGTTGGTATGAAGGCTGACCGCACGAAGAAAAAAGCTAACTGGTTGATCCGCATTGGCTATCTTCAAGCCATCCTCTTCATCCTTATTGCTCTCATGACCAAGATTCCGGGTTACCTAGCCTTTTCGATTGTTTGCTTTTTAAACATTGTTTCAGATTGTTTGAGCGATTATCGCGGAGGCTTGCAACTCCCTATCATGAAAAAGAACATCCCCGACGAGGATTTGATGGAGGCCTATTCCTTCAACCAATTACTTAGTATGGTCTGCTCGATTTCTGGACAAGCTCTAGGAGTTTGGCTACTAGCCATCAGCCATCAACATTTTGCTCTGGTCGCTTCGATCAATGCAGTGACTTTTCTCCTGTCTTCCACCTGTCTCCTGATGAGAAAAAAGCAGCTGACACATGATCCCGTCATTGAGCCCCAAAGTAAGAATTCTTTGGTACACGAATGCCAAGAGATGTACCAGAACGCTAAAAGTATTTTTGCAGATGAGGAGGTCCACCACTTTGGCAAGTTGCTCTTCTCATTGGTTCTTATCAATGCCCTAGGGGGATCCATCTCTGGTATCTACAATTTGCAACTGCTTCACTCCCCCTTCTTTCAGTTGAGTTTTAGCCAATCCCTCTTGATTTTAGAGGTAGTGACTATTTTAAGCATGGTCTGGGCTAGCTTGACACCCCATGACTATTTTTCCAAGCAATCTCTCCATCATATCCTCCTGTGGATCGCAGGTGGGCTGACCATGCTTGGGCTCACAAATATCCTGGTACGCTGGGACATTCTTTCCCTTCTACTCATCACATTCCTTGGTTATCTTGTTGCAAAAATCAACCCAAAAGTTTCCAGTCTTTTAATGAGTAAATTACCCGCTGAAAAATTAGCTTCTACCTCTAGCTTTTTGGGACTGATGGTCAGCTTTGCCATGCCACTTGGGACAGCTCTCTTTTCTAGTCTAGCTATCTGGAGCCTTCCCCTAGCTTGGGGAGCCTTTGCCATCCTTGGTTTCGGCACCGTCCTCTTGTCTAGCAAATAAATTAGTAAGATAGGGTTAAAATACAGATTTAAAAACACTTGCATGATATATTTATATATTGTATAATTAGGGAAAATGCAGATGCAGTAAATGTTTTTATGGAATACGATTAAAAAATTTGCTTGATAATTATAACATTAAGCTTTTTGTTTATAAAACATCTCTAGAAGTTTACTATAGACTGAGTGAATTTAAAGAGACTCCATCCATTGAAGAATTGAGAGGTAAAATAAATGAATGAATTAGAAGTTAGATTCGCACTCAATGATGAGGGAGATTATAATAAGGCTATTTCATATTTAGAAAAACAATATAAATTTAAGTGTGAAAATAAGCAAGTTGATGAATATTTTAAAGCAAAAGGAAAAGAATTTGAAAATGATGAGGTAGGAAGTTTTATTTATAGGATTCGTCAAGAAGATGACAATATATCATGTATTTTCACAAGAAAAGATACAATAAAACAAGGAATGTGGAATGAAAGTGAAATAGAGTTGGAGTCTGAAAAATTAGAATTTGTAAGGAAGATGTTGCAAACCGGTTTTTCAAATGTCTTCACAATAAGTAAATACAGAAAGACTTACCATAATGCTCTAGAAAATAAAACGATTAATCTAGATAAGATTGATGGTCTTGGATTTTATCTTGAAATAGAGATTTTAGGAGATTTTTCTCAAGAAGATTATAATCATTTTTATGATAAAATGTGCGGAGAGTTCTCGTTTTTAAATTCAAAAATAGAAACAAAGGGTTATGTCCAATTAATGAGAGAAAAAAGTGGACGTAATTGAAATTACCAGTAAGACTATTGGAGGTTACTGATAAAGGAAACAAAGACTTAGGAAATTTTCTTGGAAAATCTTTTCCCCCATCTCAAAGTAGTGCTTGTAGAAAGCAACCACTGCGTCCTACAGTTATCTCTATCAAACATCAAAGGCTGGGCAAAAACTGCCCAGCCTCTTTCTTTACATTTTTCTTAGGCGAGCCACCCGCTCAGCAATGGGTGGGTGGGTATAAAAGAGTTTTTGCAATCCGGATTCTTTTTTAGGATCGTTGATAAAAAGAGCACTGCTCGCATCATCAACATGTCGTTGCATGGGTTCGCTATTGTCTAGCTTTAACAAAGCATTGATCATCCCTTGAGGATTCCGCGTCAATTCAACACTTGAAGCATCTGCTAGGAACTCCCGTTGACGAGAAATGGCTAACTGGACCAAGGTCGCTGCTAATGGCGCTAAAACGATGGCAAGCAAGGAAAGGATCAACATAACAATCTCCAAACCACCGCTACCTTCTCGATCATCGTCCCGGCTACGGCCACCGCCCCACCACATCATCCGGCCACCAATGCTAGAAAGCATGGTGATGGCACTGGCAAGGGCCACTGCAATCGTAGAGATGCGAATATCGTAATTGCGAATATGGCTGACTTCGTGTCCGATGACTCCCTCCAATTCCTCACGGTTCATCACAGCCAGAAGACCTGTCGTTGCTGCAACAGCAGCATTTTGAGGATTGGACCCTGTCGCAAATGCATTCATCGAAGGATCATCCACAATATAGACCCGAGGCATGGGAATCTGAGCTACCATAGCCATATCTTGGACAATATGGTAGAGCTGAGGAGCTTGCTCTTCCGTTACCTCACGCGCCCCGTTCATCCGCATGACAACTTCCGTGGATTGGAAAATCATGCTAAAGGCATAGATTCCACCAATAATCAAAGCTAGAATGACGCCACCAAGGGAGGAGCCTAACCAGAGGTAGCCAACGGCTGCTCCGATGAGGGCCAAGAGTATGAAAAAAGCAATAAGGAGAATCCAGGTTCTCCTTTTATTGCTTGCAATTTGGTCAAAAAGCATATTAGTCTCCTAATCCGCTAAAGTCCACCTTTGGTACTGCTTTTTCTTCTTCAGGCACTTGAAGGAATTCAGCTTGTCTGAAGCCGAACATTCCAGCAATTACGTTTGTTGGGAAAGTTTCCAACTTGACATTGTAATTGCTTGTGACACTATTGTACAATTGACGAGCATAAGAAATTTTGTTTTCTGTATTGGTCAATTCTTCTTGCAATTGCATGAAGTTGGTGTTAGCCTTCAAGTCTGGGTAATTTTCAGCCACCGCAAAGATGCCGGCTACTTGACGGGAAAGAGCATCACTGGCTGCCATCGCTTCTGCAGGTGAAGTAGCTTGAGCCACTTGTTGGCGAAGTTGAGTCACTTTTGCTAGTGTATCTCCTTCGTACTTGGCATAGCCTTTAACGGTTTCGATCAAGTTTGGAATCAAGTCATTCCGACGTTTCAATTGTACATCAATTTGACTCCATGCTTCACGAGTTTGCATCCGGCTTTTCACCAAACCGTTGTAAACTCCTACTACAATCAACACAAGGACCACAATGATCCCAAGAATAATCCAAATCATTTTATTGAATTCCTTTCATTTCTTTCTACCAGTATATCAAATTTCCCTTATTTTGTGGTAAAATAAAAGCATGAAACCAGAAGAATTTTATGTCCGTTTAGCCGATCTCGGCTTCCCATTAACTGATCGCCAAAAAGAGCAATACGAACGCTATTTTGAGCTCCTCGTGGAATGGAATGAAAAGATTAATCTCACTGCCATCACCGAAAAAGACGAAGTCTATCTCAAGCATTTTTATGACTCTATCGCACCCATCTTGCAGGGGTTGATCGAAAATCAACCCGTCCGTCTCTTGGATATCGGTGCTGGTGCTGGCTTTCCAAGCCTTCCTATGAAGATTCTTTTCCCTGAGCTGGATGTGACCATCATTGATTCCCTGAATAAGCGGATCAATTTTCTCCACTTGCTGGCTGAAGAGTTAGGTTTGAGCGGAGTTCATTTCTACCATGGACGTGCGGAGGACTTTGCGCAAGAAAAGGCTTTTCGTGCCCAATTTGATATCGTAACTGCCCGCGCTGTTGCTCGGATGCAGGTCCTTTCTGAGCTGACCATTCCTTATTTGAAAGTAGGAGGACGTCTTCTTGCTCTCAAGGCTAGCAATGCTCCAGAAGAGTTGGAAGAAGCCAAAAATGCCCTCAATCTGCTCTTTAGCAAGGTTGAAGACAATTTACAATATGAGTTGCCAAATGGCGATCCACGCTATATCACTGTAGTCGAAAAGAAAAAAGAAACACCCAATAAATACCCAAGAAAAGCAGGCATGCCCAATAAGCGGCCATTGTAGTAAGATACAAAGGGCCAAGCGGATAACGTCAAATAAGAGGCTGGGACAAAAGTCCTAGCCTCTCAATTATTTTTGGATTGTCGAGCAAGACGCAGTGGTTGAGTGGGCTCTACTACGCTGATTTCATCAGCTTTTACAGCCCTACTCAACTGTGCGGAGGTGGGACGACGAAATCGAATTCTAACGAATGACCGATTTCTGTCCCACTCTCTTTTTTATTTTTGTTTCAATTCTGTTCGTAGGGCTTCTTGCTGCTCTTTTGTCAAATGAACGCCCTTACTTGCAACAATCTGACTAGAGACTTTGTTGGCAAATCTTAAAGCTTGCGCGATATCTAAGCCTTCTAAACGAGCGGATATGAAGGCACCCACATGGCTATCTCCAGCGCCTACTGTATCGACAACTTCTGTTGGAAAACCGTCTGCCTCATACCAGTTGCCATCATAGGCAACCGCTCCGTTTTCACCCAAGGTGACAATGACTAATTGTCCCGTTCTTTGATACAAGTGTTCGATGGCTGGCTGGATCTCTCTACACCCTGAAAAAGCCAGTGCTTCAGCCTCATTTACATGGAGAATTGGATGCAGATCATAAATTGCTTCCAGTCGATCCTTTGGAATCAAGAGTCCGCGTGGCCCAGGTGCGAAAATCACCTGGCCCTCTAGTTGTGAAACAGACTGGACCAATGCCAGACCGGTTGGCTCCTCGACTTCAAGGCCACATAAGTAGATGTAATCAAACCGATCTGTCTCGATCTCTTTTAGCCACTCTGCTTGGAAGCTATACTCCACTCCGTGGTCCGATAAGAAGGTCCTCTCACCATCAGACTCTACAAAGCAGTAACAGCAACCATTGGCCCCTTCTAATGAGATGTTAGAGGAAATCCCTAATTGTTTCAACTCTCTCCGAATAAAATCACCATATATTCCAGAACCGACTGGCGAGACAAACTGGTAGGGTTGCGACAAAAAATGAAGGATATTAACGACATTAAAGGCACAACCTCCCACAGACCATTGCTGGTGATCAATATGGGCATCTCCTTCACGACTCGGCAAACGATCCAAGTAAATCATCACATCACAAACTGTAGAACCAATAATTAACGCAGCTGTCATCTTTTTCTCCTTACTTTGCCTTCTATTATACCAGAGGAAAGATAAAAAACAACCAACCCCTTGTGGAGTGGTTGCTTCTCTTTTTAATCACGATAAACGGGTTGAGGGCCAAAGGTTTGGGAAACCGGCATGATTTCAATCCGGTTGACATTGACATGCTTGGGCTGTTGGATCAACCAAGCTACTGTGTTGGCAATGTCTTCAGGCTGAATGGCATGGGCATCTCGATAAATGGCTTCTACCCGTTTTTCGTCTCCTTTAAAGCGAACAGAAGAGAACTCCGTTCCTTCGCAAAGACCGGGTTCAATATTGCTGACACGAATCTTCTTGCCAGCTAGATCCGCCCGAAGATTGAGGGAGAATTGCTTGACAAAAGCCTTGGATGCCCCGTAAACGTTGGCCCCTGGATAAGGCACAGTTCCTGCTGTAGAGCCCAAATTGATAATATAGCCATCATTTCGTTCCACCATCTGGGGCAAGATTTTCCTTGTCAGATAGGTCAAGCCGACAATATTGGTCTGAATCATGGTCAGCCAGTCTGCGACCTCTGCTTCATAAGCTGGGGCGAGGCCTAGGGCCAAGCCAGCATTATTGACCAAAACATCCACTTTCTCCCAAGCTTTTGGCAAACTGGCAAGTGCATGATCTACCTGAGAAAGATCCGTCACATCCATTTGCAGGGGATAAAAGGCTTCTCCCAACTCTTCTTGAAGGGCCTGTAATTTTTCAATGCGTCTAGCTGACCCGATCACACGGTATCCATCTGCTACTAAGCGACGGCAAATCGCTTGACCAAAGCCAGCTGAAGCTCCTGTTACTAAAATCGTTTCTGACATGTCATTACCTCCATGGATTGTAAAAACGTCCCTGATTGAGAAAGATCAGGACAATACTCAAGACCAGAACAGCCAAGGCTGATAGAATCATCCCATAATCTTTCATTTCCATGGCTTGATGAGAATACCAGGTCCGCTTTTTATTTTTACCAAAGCGACGTAATTCCATAGCCGTAGAAATGCTGTCAATCCGCTCAAGTGAGCTAAAGATTAAGGGGGAGATAATTTGCAAATTGCCTTTGATCCGCTGGATCAGCTTGGCCTTTTTGGACAACTCTACCCCTCTGGCTTCCTGAGACAATTTAATCGTTTGATATTCTTCTTGTACGTCAGGAATGTAACGCAGAGTCAAGCTTACAGAATAGGCAATCTTGTAAGATACGCCAATTTGGTTGAGGCTTGAAGCAAACTGACTAGGATGGGTCGTCATCAAAAAAATCAAGGCTAGAGGTATGGTACAGACATACTTAAGAGCTAGATTAAAAAGATAAAAGAGTTCCTGCGAGGTGATACTATAGGAGCCCCACCCCTTCATCAGTACCGTCTTTGCCCCGTAGATCTCTACACCATACTGAGGGGCAAAGAGATAGACCATGACAACATTTAACAGTGCAAAAACAAGAGCAAATGCAAGTACAAATGAAATATCCCGAAATCGAATACGAGCTGTAGAGAATAACAGTAAGGCGCCCACACCAATTCCTAGAAGGAGCCGGGTATCATAACTCAACATGGCCGCAAGAGATACAAAAAGAAGAAAGAGTAACTTACTCGCACCTGAAAGGCGATGAAGAAAACTCGTCCCCTCATGGTAGCCGACTAATCGATGATTCATGACCTGCTCCTTTCTGTTGCATATAAAACTGCGTTAGCGCCAAGGGATCCATTCCTAATCGATTGGCTAAGGCAAAAATCGAAGTCTCTTTGAGATTAGCCTCTTGTAAAATATCCGGATGAGTGAACAGCTCTGCAGGTGGGAGATCTGCTAGAATTTGTCCGTCTGATACTACAAGGGCACGATCAGAATAATCCAACATCAGCTGCATATCATGGGTAATCATGACAATGGTATGGCCTTTTTCTTGCAAGCTATCTAGAAATTCCATGATTTCAGTGTAATTGCGTTGGTCCTGACCTGCTGTCGGCTCGTCCAAGACCAAAATTTCTGGTCCTAAAACTAGTATAGAGGCGATGGTCACCCGTTTCTTTTGCCCATATGAGAGAGCAGAAATCGGCCATTTACGAAACTCATAAAGACCACAAGTTTTCAGTGCTTGATAGACACGCTCCTTAATATCTTCTTCCGATATTCCCCGCAAGCGCAAACCTAGAGCGACTTCATCAAAAATCATATTGCTCGAAATCATTTGATTGGGGTTTTGCAGGACATAGCCGACTCGCTCTGCCCGTTCCTTGACACTCTCTTGCTTGATATCTTCACCTCTAGAGGTGTATTGCCCTTCTGTAGTAATGAATCCACAGATGGCTTTCGCAAGAGTTGATTTCCCTGCCCCATTCTTCCCGACAATCGCTAAGCGCTGCCCCTTAGGTATACTGAGGGAAATATTTTTTAAGATCGGATGATCCTTTTGATAAGCAAAGGAAATCTGCTCCAACTTCAATAGTTCTTCCGTCTCACCAGTTTTAGTAAAGGTCGCTTCTGGAATGGAACGATTCACACCAGTAAGTTCGATATCTTCTAGACGATCTAGATGCTCCAATTGATCGATATCCTGCCCTAGCTGGCGAAGAGTTGTTAAATAGAGGGGTTCTCGAATCCCATTTTCAGCCAGCAGTGTCGTCCTCAACAACTCATCTGGGCTCCCATTAAAGAGAACTTGACCTTGATTGATCAAGATAACCCGATCGACAGGACGGTAGAGTACATCCTCTAAACGGTGTTCGATAATAATGGTGGTCGTCCCCTGTTCTTCATGAATCTGATCGATAAGATCAATAATATCCTGACCCGACTTGGGATCTAGATTAGCCAGTGGTTCATCAAAAAGGAGGATCGGACTTTCGTCAATCAGAACACCTGCTAAGCTCACTCGCTGTTTTTGCCCACCGGACAAATCTTGTGGCCGATGATCCAAGAGCTTCATCAAATCCAAGCGTTCTGCCCAACTCTGCACACGCTCTTTCATCGTTCCCAGATCCACCATGTCATTTTCAAGAGCAAAAGCCAAGTCTTCTGCGACACTCAAACCAATAAATTGGCCATCTGTATCTTGCAAAACCGTACTGACCAAGTGAGATTTCTCATAAATACTGAGATCAAAGGCTTCTTTCCCCTGAATGAGGAATTGCCCACTACTGGTTCCCTTATAGATATTAGGGATAATCCCATTTAAGCACTGGCCAATGGTTGACTTACCAGAACCAGACGGCCCAACAATCAGAACCTTTTCCCCCTTATAAATGGTTAAGTTGAGATTTTTCAAGGTTGGTTCAGACTGTGCCTTGTATTGGAAGGAAAAATCCTTCAGTTCAATCATTGCTTCTTTCATTTAGTTTGCCTTTTCCCAAAAGAGCGCAAATTGGATGGCTAACTCCGCGATGCGATCCTTGCTATCTAAATCCTCATGACTAGAT
>OKGJ01000004.1_pt1 | contig 155659 bp, 135 predicted proteins | sample 1614931 | NCBI WGS metagenome assembly OKGJ01 (sample SAMN04436981, study PRJEB24849) | human gut metagenome | biome: human gut; feature: NICU; material: stool | host: Homo sapiens | place: USA: Saint Louis, MO | collected 2010-07-01 | reverse complement strand
TTGGATGGCTAACTCCGCGATGCGATCCTTGCTATCTAAATCCTCATGACTAGATAAGGTTCGGATATCCCATTTTTCTTCCGAGAGGTGGTCTGCTGCATAGAAGAAATGGCAGAGCTCAAAGCCCCTATAAGCTGCTAAGGCTGCCACTGCCGAACATTCCATATCCACACAGATGGCTCCCGCTTCCTTTCGTCGCTTCATCTTGTCGATGGTTTCCCGGTACGGTGCATCTGTCGTCCACACTTTTCCTGATTGATAAGAAACCTTGTGACTGTCCAGAAAGGCTTGGAAGAGAGGGAGGGTTTTCTTGTTTACTTCCACTTCATCACTAGCCGGAAGATAGTGGTAACTGGTCCCCTCATCACGAAGAGCAGCTGTTGGAATGATGATGGAAGTCGCTTCGATATCTCGATCTAAAACCCCACAGGTCCCAAAAAGAACGAGTTTTTCCATCCCAAATTGAATCAGATCCTCTATAATCCCCACACAGGAAGCAGCCCCAACGGGTGCATTAAAGGCACCAATCTGTTGGTCTCCAATAGTGATCCCATAGACCAAGACTTCAAAATTAGCCATGGAGGTTCTTGCAATGACCTCATGATCGTAATTCTCAAGGAGGCGAGCAAAAGTTACTCTTGAAAAGCAAGAGATGACAACTTTGGGAAATCCTTCAATTGGTTGGTGTAAGTCTTGTGGATTGATAATCGCCTGTCGATTGGCATCAAATTCTTCTAACAGCATTTCGTGCACCTCTTTCATTCTACTTCTAGGCCCCTATTATACCACAATTAGCCTAGTCATTGGTTTTTGATCAAAGGAAGGAGCATAAAAAAGAACTGCTTCCAGACGTTAGATTTTTCGGATCAAACGTCGGAAGGACAGTTCACTGCGATATTGTTACTTGTTTTCCAATTGCGCTAATTCTAGCAAGCGCTCTTTGGACAATTTTTTGATTTCAATTTGACTAGCATCTAGCAGCTGGAATTCATCTGGCTCTAGCGCTTCTATAAGTTTCTTCAGAGCAAGAGAGCCAATTGGATGGTAATTTTCTGGCTTATCCGGATCTCCATCGATCGCCACCAATAGAACTCGCCAATCAATGATACCCGCTAAGCCCACAATTTCTACATATTCTGCAGGAACATGTGGCACGCTTGGCAAGACCGTATCCGTATCTTCTGTCAAGCTATAGCTAGCTAAGAAGGCTCCTGTCTCCTCCTGTTGGTAAAAACGGACTTGACTGAAATAAGCTGCACTATATTGAATCTTCTTGATAAAGGCGGAGTAAGCTTCTAGTGGGTGGACATGGTTCAAGACTTCCTGCACTGTATCCCGATCCAAATAGACCGGATGAGCGAAGCCTTGTACTTCAAACTCTTTTAGATCTTTTTCCTTCGTCACATTACCCAGCGTTTCTAGGATGACGACTTCATAATCAAAATGGAAAATAGAATCTGGCGTATAGCTTGCACCATCGCTCGATACAATCTCGGTTCCCAGTACTTCTCCTAGGCGACTGATCCATCGCAGGGCCAACTGCCAATCTTCTTCTATCGCAAAAGAGGGCACCTGAATCTGATAAGACTCTTCCTCATCAAAATAGCGTAACTGCAGAGGAAGACCGCTCTTACCAAACACGATACAGTTCAAGCCTTCAAAATCATTTAAGGGACGATGAAGGGTGGCAGGATCATAGTTGTAGGTTGTCAACCCTTCCACCAATTTAAGAACTTCCTGTGCTGCGAGTACTTTCTGATAGCCAAATAAGCTCTTTTTATTTTTGATTGAAAACACGATACTCATTTGTTTTCTCCTTTGTGAAATCGCTTACCTAAAGTATAGCACAATTTTCAACCAATTTCCATATAAAAACAGCCTGAGCTTTCAGACTGTTTGTTTCTATTATGCTGGTGCTCCATCAAGCGTTTCACCGATAAGGGCCAAACGCTCACGAACTTCTGCTTGTGACAAGTTGTGTTCTTGGACATAACGATTGCGAGGGTGAACCCGGCATTCATGTGAGCAGCCACGGAGGTACTTGTCTTCGTTTTCTTCTGAGGTCAAGATCCGACGGTTACAGAAAGGATTTCCACAGTTAACATAACGTTCGCATGGTGTTCCATCAAACCAGTCTTTTCCGACAACGCTTGGATCGACATGGTTGACATCGACTGCAATCCGCTCGTCAAAGACGTACATTTTCCCATCCCACAGTTCGCCTTGAACTTCTGGGTCTTTCCCGTAAGTGGCGATTCCGCCATGCAATTGACCAACATCTTTGTAACCTTCACGTACCATCCAACCTGAGAATTTCTCACAACGGACTCCACCAGTACAGTAGACGACAACACGCTTGTCCATGAATTTTTCCTTGTTATCACGGACCCATTGTGGCAATTCACGGAAGTTGCGGATGTCTGGACGAATAGCGCCACGGAAGTGACCAAGATCGTACTCGTAGTCATTCCGAGTATCAAGGACAACGGTATCTTCGTCGAGAAGAGCTTCTTTAAACTCTTTTGGAGACAAGTAAGCACCTGTTGTTTCAAGAGGATTGATGTCATTATCGAAATTATCATCTTCTAAACCAAGGTGGACAATCTCTTTCTTATAACGTACAAACATCTTCTTGAAAGCTTGATCTTCTTCCTCATCGATCTTGAACCAGAGGTCTTCCATCCCTGGAAGGCTGTGAACGTAGTCCATGTATTTTTGCGTTGTTTCATAGTCACCAGAAACAGTTCCGTTGATCCCTTCATCAGCAACTAGGATACGCCCTTTAAGGCCGATTGACTTACAGAAAGCCAAGTGATCAGCCGCAAATTGTTCTGCATTTTCGATGGGAACATATTTATAGTAAAGTAATACACGAATAGGTTTTGCCATGTCATTCTCTTTTCTAAGATTAAATTATCAGAATTTTTCATTCAACTATACCAGTATACTCTCCCAAGAAAACGAATGCAATTTATTTGACTGAAAAATAAAAGCCTGGTTTCCCAGACTTTTATACGACGACACCAAGGTTCCAACTTCCTACTCTTCCTTTTCCAACTGATCCAGATAGGCTTCATAGCGTTTTTTCTCAACTTTTGCAAGAAGCATTACAAGGGTATTCACTCCCCATACAATTGGAAGATTCAGGAGAAATGTGATAGGAAGTACCAGTAAAAATTTTGAATGGAAGGGATTGGCCTGATAAACAGCTTGGTTTAATTGAAAATTTTGAGCCCAGATGAACAAGGAGAGAATAGAGGTTACTGCTACAATTCCCGTCACATTTAGATAACTATAACTAATAAATTTCACACCCAATCGTTGACAACGAACAGAGTAATACAATCCTGAGACGATGAGTAAGGCTACCACCTTGATTGGACTCAGCACCACCTTAGATGTAAAAATGGATCCTACACTAAAAACAGTTAAGGCAAGGAAAAGAAAACCAGCCGTCTCAGCACCAGCCTTATTAGCCAAGCCTTCTTCTCGTTCATCTATGATTTGTTTGTTCAGCAATTATAATCTCATCTCTTCCTCCTTATTCTTCATCCTCTAACTCTGCCTCGATCTTCTCTTGTTTTTTCCGATTGATAAGAGCAAGTGGTTTTTCAAGCAGATCTGTCAGGATGGCAAAGACGAGAATTTCTAATAGAATTTTGACCAGATACTTGGGACTCAAGATAAAGCTCGTTGCTTCTCGCTTTCCAATCACATCCATAGCTGTCACAAGCACAGCAAAGAATAGACCTGATCCTAGGCGACTCAACCAGCTATCTTTTTCTAACATATCTCGAACATCAATCCCTGAACTGATCCTTCTCACAAAGGCATAGGCTCCCATGGCAATCAGAAGGAACATCTCAGGGAGATAAGCGACTAGGTCTAAGTCCAGGATACTGGATTTCACAAAGGCGGATAGGGCAATAAAGCAGGTCATGCCAAGGACAAGTTCTCCTGCGATTTTTCCATCAAGTAGCATGGTCCGTTCATCTTTTACAATTGGTTCTTTCTTTTGTTTCATATGTTTCCTCTTTCTATGTTAAAACTGTTACTCCCAGAACAGTTGATCCAGCGTCTTATCCAAGGTCTTACAGATAGCAAGGCAGAGGCTGAGGGTTGGATTGTATTTCCCTGCCTCAATCAGGCCAATGGTCTGGCGTGTCACCCCGATGGCATCTGCAAGATCCCCCTGGGTCATATCATGTTCGACCCGGGCCATTTTTAATTTGAGATTTTTCGCCACATGATTTTCCTTTCTTGTTTTTATAGCTTTATTATACACTATATTTTCTATTTAGCAATATATATCTTACATTTTGTAAAAATATTTTTTACAAAACAAAAAAAGAGGCTGGAAAAAAGTCCTAGCCTTTCAATTGTCTTTGGATTGTCGATCAAGATGCAGTGGTTGAGTGGGCTCTACTACGCTGATTTCATCAGCTTTTACAGCCCTACTCAACTGTGCGGAGGTGGGACGACGAAATCGAATTCTAACGAATTACCGATTTCTGTCCCACTCTCTTATCTTCTGTACATTTAATCTTTGGTCAAACTTCCATCTTTTGTTTGAGTCCGTGCATAAGCGATCAAGAGAAGAGAACCTGCAACAGCCACTGTTAATGCATTAAAAGAACCCGCAACAACACCTTGTAGGAAGACTTTATTGGCACTTTCCTTGTAGATCAAGACATCTCCAACCGGAGCAATCAAGCCCCAGATCACAAGGTTGGATACGATTTGAACGATGTTAAAGACAATTAATTCTTTCTTTGTCACTTCCCCTTTAAATTCACCGATTTGTTTGCGGAAGAAACCAACAAAAAGTCCAAACAAACCACTTGAAATGATCCAAGTCCACCAAAGACCACCTGACATAGCATCCTTAATGGCATGACCAATCAAGCCGATTAAGAAACCGACAATCGGACCAAAAACTACACTAAAGAGAGCTTGAAGGGCATATTGCAACTGAATGCTCGTATTCGGTGCAGGTGCAGGGATTTGCAACATAGCAATCACGACAAAGAGGGCTGCTCCAACCCCAATAGCTACAACATCTTTAATTGAAAATAATGATTTCTGTTTCATTCTGATATCTCCTATTAATTTTCCATTTTTCTAATCTCGATATGCCAAGAAGCCCCAACTCCTACATTATAGGCCTTGGCAAAGGATCCCTGGTTGATGGCAAGACCAACACGGTAAAGGGAATTGATATAAAGGATTGGCTGTCCAATCCGCACGTCGGCGAAAGACTTACCGTAGGTTACTTGGTTTTGGTAAACCAGCATGTCATTGTTATAGATGGTCACTTCAAAGCGTTCCCCAAATTCAGGTTTCAAATGATTGAACTCTTCTCGGGTAATCGAAGTCCAGAGAGAACCAAAGCGCACATCCAAGATGTCAACTGCTCCTTTGACAAGATTGTCCTCCATAACCGTTTCCACCACTGGGATTTCTACAATGTGTTCGACACTGAGTTCTGGTCCGACGTCTTCAAAACTAATATGGCCACTGGCCAACTTAGCTCCTGTATAGGCGTAGACATCACGCCCATGGAAGGTATAAGAAAACTCTGTATTGGCCCGGCGGTTCTTCACTTCTGAAATCTCACGGATAGCAACAATCCCTACATGTTTCTTGATAAAAGAGAGAGTTCCATTATCCGGAGTGACAATGTATTGATTTTTCGCCGTTTTAGCTACGACACTCTTTCGTTTGGAACCGACACCAGGATCGACCACCGAAACAAAGGTTGTCCCTTCTGGCCAGTAATCTACTGTCTGAAAGAGACGGTAACTCCCTTCAAAAATATTGTAGGGGGTAATATCATGAGTTAAGTGGTGAATTTTAAGGGTTGGTGATTCTTCTAAAGCAACCCCAATCATAGCTGATACTGCTCCATCCACCAAACCAAAGTCTGACTGAAGAACTAGTAAATTATTGTGCATCTTTATCTCCTTTTTTGGCCAATAATGGAAGAAGGATGTTCGATAGTCCCCACCCTAATCCAGCACCCAGTATAACTGTGAGGACAAACCAAGTGATGGTCGCTAGATCTGGTGATACCATCACCCGATTGACATAGTCTATCGATTTACCACGATCCAGTAACGACATGCGGTAACTGGCTGGATAGAACCACATCATAAGAATGGGCCCTGTTGTCGCAAAGGCAAAAATAACAAAAGACAAGGCATTTCGTAAATTCGAGCGAAAACGACCACTTGAGGCGACCATCTCCGCAAAACTTCCGGCGATCAAGGCTGGAATAAAGGCCCCTGCACCATGACGCGAAAAGAGGAAGAAGGATCCGATCACGCAGCCAACTATAAAGATAGATCCAACTCCTTTTATTTTTTCTAGATAATAGCGGTAGATCGTCCCGCCAAACAGGGCTGAAAAGGCAGGAGCATAAAACATATTTCCTTGATGATCGACCAGATTTCCAACTAAGACCCCCAGTCCAATCGCAAGAAAATAGAGGAAAATGAAGGCTCCAACTTGTTTTATTTGATTCACATTTATTCTATTCATTGGACACTGATCCTAACGGTGGCTAATTTTCTTCGAAAGGAAGTCCCCGATAAATTGGACCAGAACGATCAGAATCAGGATCAATAAGGTCGCCACAAAGATGACATCATTGTTAAACATGTTTTTCCCGTAGTTGATGGCCAAGGTTCCTAATCCTCCAGCACCAACGGCACCTGCCATGGCGGTTTCTCCAATCAAGGAAATGATGGTCACCGTTGTTACACGGATCAAATCAGGAAGCCCTTCACGAAGGTAGACACCAACAATATCCCAGAAGGTTGCCCCACTTGCTTGTGCTGCTTCAATCACGCCTCCATCCAACTCGGACAAGACTACTTGGACTTGGCGGGCAAAGAATGGAAAGACAGCCAAAGACAGCGGAACAAGGGCTGCTGTAGGACCAATGGTATTTTTCAAGAGCAAGTAGGTCAAGGGATTAATAAAGGCCAACAAGATAATGAAAGGAATGGCGCGGAACAAGGAAGTAATCTTATCCAAAATTTGGAAAACGATTCTATTTTCGATGACACCACCTGGACGGGTCAAGACTAACAAAAGTCCTGTCACCAAACCTAAAAATCCACCAATAATGAAGGAAATAACGGTCATGTAAAGAGTCAAGTAAATAGCGGTTCCCCATCCATACTGGCCAGACCACCCTAATTTATAGACATTTGGTAAATATGTTTGAATTAACTGGATCATGCTTTTCTCCCATCTTTCACAATAGTCACGGAAACTCCTGCATTTTCTAACTCAGCTTTGGCCGTTTCCAGATTTTGAGTCTCACCTGATAAGATGACCACCAACTCTCCGACAGGCGTGTGATCAAGGATCTCGATGTTCCCAAATAAAATGTTGGCAGATACTTGGTACTGCTTGTAAATATCATTGATGATGGCTGTATCTGTCACAGAACCTGCATACTTGAGATGCGCCAACATCGAATCATCAGGCAAGTTCTTCACAATCGCTTGTTGGTTGATTTTCACCATGGCTTCATCGATACCTGTTGCAACAGTGATAAAGTCTTGGGTCAAGGCATTTTTCGGATTCGAGAAGATATCTAAAACAGATCCTTCTTCGATCAATTCGCCATTTTGCATGACAGCTACTCGGTTCGCTATATCTTTGACAATTTGCATCTCATGGGTAATCAAGACAATGGTCAAGCCTAGTTTTTTGTTCAATTCTTGCAATAAAGCTAGAATTTGTTTGGTCGTCTTTGGATCCAAGGCTGAAGTTGACTCATCTGAGATCAAAATCTTTGGATCATTGGCAAGGGCACGCGCAATCGCTACCCGCTGCTTTTGACCACCAGACAATTGGGCCGGGTAATTCTCTGCACGGTCAGATAGACCAACCAAATCCAACAATTTCGCCACTTTCTCATTCTTTTGTTCTTTGTTCAATTTAGAATGTTTAAGAGCAAAGGCTACATTTTCTGCGACAGTCATTTGAGCCATCAAGTTGAAGTGTTGGAAAATCATTCCGATATCCCGACGTTTCTCCCGAAGGGCAGCCGGTTTTAGGGTCACCTGATCTTGATAAATCACATCTCCATCCACAATGATGGTTCCGGCGCTAGGCACTTGCAAGAGATTGATCACCCGAACCAAGGTCGATTTCCCGGCTCCAGAATAGCCTACAATCCCATAGATATCGCCTTCATTAATATGAATGGTCACATCTTTGACGGCTTGGATCTGACGTTTCTTTTGCTGGAAGGTCACATCAATGTGGTCCAGCTGAATCATTGCTTTACTCATAACTTGCTATTAACTCCTTTATCAATTCAATATGGGTGTAATAATCGGCGATTTTCACATTTTCGTCGCCCCCATGATCACGGCTATTGGCATTGCCAATTCCAAAGGCTGCCATCGGCACCTGCAAAGCCTCAAAGACCGTATGCATTGGCCCTGTCCCCGCTGTTGTTGGAAGAACAGAGACTCCTTCTCTATAGAAATCTTTGGCCAGCCGAATGACATTTAAAATCGATGGGGCACTCATATCACTTCGGTAACTCATTTCACCGAGAGTATAGACCAATTCGACCTGATCATAGCCATTTTTCTTCAATTGCTGCTTGATCTTTTCTAAGACTTCCTTGGGATCCAGTCCAGGAACCAAGCGCACCTCCATCTTGGCACGCGCCTCTGCCGGAAGAATCGTTTTAACACCTTGGCCTTGGTAACCAGAGCCAAAACCTTCAATATTCAGGGCTGGTTCAAAATAGAAACGGCGCAGGAATTCTTTTCGATCTTCCTTCAAGATTGGAAGGGTTAGACCATAGGTTTCCGCTACATCTTCTGGTCCTTTGTTGGCATATTGCTCAATCAAAGCTAGCTCGCGTTCATTGGGTTCTTGGATCTGATCATAAATCCCATCCACCAAAATTCGGCCTTCTTTATCACGAAGACTGGCGATAGCATTTAACAAATACCAAGAAGCAGAGTCCACCACGCCACCATAGCTGGAATGGATATCCACTTCTGCACTCTTCACCACCATATCAAAGGTGACGATCCCTTTGCTACCACCGGAAATTTCCAACTGACCCTGATTATTTCGGGTACCTTGTTCCCAAACTAAGAGGTCTGCCCCACGCAAGTGTTTCTTGTGTTTGGCCAAGTATTTATCCAAGTCAGTCGATGCAGACTCCTCTGCCCCTTCGATGATAAAGGTGATATTGACTGGCAAATCGCCACTTTCACGAATGTATTTTCGAAGAGCTGTGAGACGAGCCGTGATATGCCCCTTGTCATCATCAACCCCTCGACCGTACATAGTTCCATAATGAACTGATAAGGTAAAAGGGTCTCCCGTCCAAGGTTGGTCTCCATCAGCTGGTACCGTATCATAGTGGTTATAAAAGATGATGGTTTTTGCGTCTGGATTTGGGGAGAAAAATTTGGCAATCACAAAAGGAGCTGTGTAGCTATCATCCACTTCGACTTTGGCTCCTGCAGCTGTAAAAATTTCCCCCAAATAGTTGGCCACTTCCTTGAGACCTACTTGTTGGGCAAAGATGGATTTTTTTGAAATCAAGGTTCGCAACACTTCAAAATAATGTTGTGCGACCTCATCATTTTCAAATTTACGGATTTGTTCGGCTTCTGTTGCAAAAGGCATGCATTCCTCCTAATACACGATAAGAGGTAGAGAATTGCTTCTCCACCTCCTTCATACACTTGAGATCGAATCTTAGAAGACTGGTTGGTCCATTCCTTCTGAAGATTCTTCGATCGCTTTTTTCACATTGTCTTTGTGATAGGCGTCGATGATTTCTTTGATTGCTTTTGCTTTGTCAGATTTTTCCCAATCTTTCTTAGCAGCAATCAAGTTGTACCATTGTTTTGAGTTGTTGTCTTTCTTTTCAACATAGATAGCTTTTTTGAAATCAACGCCTGCTTCACGAACGAAGGTATTGTTGATGACAGCAGCATCTACTGATGGAAGAGCAGATGGTGTTTGTGAAGCATCCAATTCAGAAATCTTCAAATCTTTTGGATTTTCTTTGATGTTTGACACGTTAGCCAACTGTCCATCCTTAGTATCCAATTTAATCAAACCAGCTGATTGCAAGACATACAAGGCACGGCTTTCATTTGTTGGGTCATTTGGTACAGCGATTGTTCCACCTTTAGGAATTTCTTTAATTGAAGTGTATTTGTTTTTACCGTTTTCTGTACCAGAGTAAAGACGGATTGGAGCGATGTAGGTATCTGCTACTGCAACAAGGGCATTGTCGTTTTTAGAGTTCCAGTTATCAAGGAAGTTGTAGTGTTGGAAAGCATTGATGTCCACGCTACCATCTTTTACAGCCACGTTTGGTTGTGAGTAGTCTGTAAATTGAGTGAATTCCAATTTGATTCCTGTTTTAGCGTCATCCAAGTTCTTTTGAACTTGATCCCAACGAGCTTTTTCAGTGTCGCTCAAAGTCATAACACCCACTTTTACAGTTGTTTCACCATCTTTGCTAGATGATTTTGAAGAACCACATGCTGCAAGAGCAAATGTTGCAATAGCTGCAAGAGCTGTTAAACCAAGAATTTTTTTCAATTTCATTTTGAAGTCTCCTTTAATTAAATATTATTCTTTAATATCTTTTGCTTCTGGTAGATAAACTCCACCAAAGTATTTTTTAGACAGTTTTTCAAGGGTTCCATTGTCATAGAGTTCCTTGATACGTTTGTTGACAAATTTTTGAAGATCTTTATCTTCTTTTGCAATAATTGGATACACATAAGGTTGTTGGTCGCTTGGAAGTTCGATAACTTTCAAGTTGTCATAGCCTTGATCACGAATGATGGTATCTACTGAGATCCGTTCGAAGATCTTGTAATCTGTACGACCATCCGCTAGATTAGCCATGATGGTTTGAATGGTTCCATCTGTGTATTGCAAGTCAGTTGGATTATCTGAATGTTTTTTATTGTAATCTTCTAATTGTTTAGCAGTAGATGTTCCTTGAACAACTTCTGTTTTCTTGCCACCAATGTCATCCAAAGATTTAATAGAAGAATCTTTTGGTACGACCAATACTAATGGATTACGAGCATATGGATTTGGATAGAGGTATTTTTCTTCCCGCTCTTTTGAGTAGCTAATGTTGTTGGCACCGATTTGGAAACGGTCACTATCTAAGCCAGCGAAGACTGAAGACCACTCTGTTTTGTTAAAGTTTACTTCATATTTGTCTGAACCTTTGAAGATTTCACGCAAAACTTCGATTTCATAACCGGTTAGCTTGCCGTCTTTTTCTTCGTAAGAGAATGGTTTGGTTGTTCCAACAGTACCAACTTCAATGGTTTTCTTACCACTGGCTGATTTACCAGATGAACATGCTACTAAAGCACTGGTTGCAAGGACTGCAACTAATCCTAAAGCAGAATACTTAATCATTTTTTTTAGATTCATAGGATCTCCTTTTTGGTTTCAGGCACATAAAACGCCATTTTAAAAGTATTTTTTAATTTTATCAAAAAAGCATTTACTTGCCTAATATATATTTTTTATGGAGGTGATAGTTTTTCTTTATCACACTTATTTTTCTTTAAAATACCGCAATAAAGCTTGCGCATTTTCAACATAATAGGGAACCGACACCTGAAAGGCTGCATCATCGATGGTCATGTGATCATGATGGAGGTCTGGCGCATCCGGATCTCCATTTGAACCGATAAAGGCAAAGACTCCAGGAATTCGTTCTTGGTAAAAGGCGAAGTCTTCTCCAGCTGTAGATGGATTTGCTGGAAGCACCTCAGCCAAGTCTTGTGAAGCTTCCCAAACGACTTTGGTCAATTCCTCATCATTAAAGGTAACAGGCGGGGTCACTCCCCACTCAAAAGCCACATCCACTTCCAGGCTTTTTGCTATATGACGAATGATCGAAATAAAATGTTCCTTCAACTCTCTTTGCACACTCGGATTAAAGGAGCGAATCGTTCCTTCAAAATAGCCTGATTTTGGGAGTACATTCCAGGTTGAACCCACATCCAGGTGCGTAATGGACAAAACAGCTGTTTCAAAGGGAGAAACGGTCCGTGAAATTAATAATTGTAAGTTCTGAACCATGGTTGTGACGGCCGTTACAGTGTCAACTCCTAAATCTGGTCTCGCAGCATGACTACTAACCCCTGTCACAGTAACCTTGAATTTCTCAACCCCTGCCATCATGGCTCCAGCATTCAAGGCAAGTTGCCCTGCTTTTAGCTGGGGAATATTGTGAAAACCAATAATTCCTTGAACATCCTCCAACAGTCCTGTTGCCAAAACATCAGAAGCACCTTCTGAGATTTCTTCTGCTGGTTGAAAGATCAAGCGTACGGTCCCTTCAAGCTGGTCTTCTTTTTCCTTGAGAAGAGCTGCTGCTCCCAGAAGACTGGTTTGATGAAAATCATGGCCACAGGCATGCATGACGCCTGGATTCTGACTTTGGTAGGGCAGATTCGTTTGTTCCAAAATCGGAAGGGCATCGATATCTGCTCGAAGTGCCACCACCGGTTGGCCGGACCCAATTTCTGCAATCAGACCAGTTTTTAATCTACTCTCTAAAATACGAATCCCCAACTCTTCAAGACGCTCTTTTAGAAAGGCGGTTGTCTGGTATTCTTGACCAGACAATTCTGGGTGTTGGTGGATATAGTGGCGAATCTCTGCTAACTCTTCATAAGAAAAAGACACAAGCCTTCATCTCCTTTCGAACTTAAAATTATTTTATCACTAATAGGTGTTTCCGTCTAATTCCTGTTTCTTGGATTTTGATATAGTTTAAAGCTATAGACAAAAACACTCCTAGATTCATGTCCTAGGAGTGCCAACTTCAGCATTAAGAAAGATTTCCCTCGAATTTTTCCATAAAGCTATCACTATTGTAGGCTTTTTCTACTTCCCATTTGCCATCTTTCTTAACAAAGGTCAACTGGTAGTCGTATCGATCCGGCGTCGTCAAGGGGCGATCTGCAAGAGAAGCCATCATTTCCTCTCTATAGGCTTTGTTTTGAGCCTGGTTCGCTTCGATGATCCCTGGATAGTCTTTTCGATGTTCCTGATAGAAGGTCTGCATGTGGTTTAAGATCGTCTTTTCCATGCTGACCGTCTCAGGATTTAGACTAATGACCACCTTGTCCGGGAGATATTGTTTAACCTTATAGGTTAATTTCGCACGCTTAGCATTTTCTTTTTCATAAGCATCGATAAACTGGGTCACTTCTTCTTCAGGGAATTGGTAATCATGCAATTGACGAGTAAAATCAGCCGCAAATTTCGCACGGAAATCACTGCGTTCCTTTTTCAAATCAGTTCCCAAAACAAAAGCGTCATCCTTTTTGACCTTTCGTTGGCCACTGAAGTAAACTTGATTGATGTATTCATCTGCTAGAATAGTGGAAGCTTCCACCTTGTCCTCATACTGAGAAGAATCCACCGCAAATTTTAGAGGCTTCGTTTTTTTATCAGAGCTATAGGTTTTTCGTTCATACCGCACTTCGTATTTTTTGCCTTTTTTGACTGGGAAGACAATATAGCCGGTTAATTTTTTATCCTGGGCCAACTGATCACTCTTGAGCAATTGGAAGGCTTCCGTTTGGTCATAAATTCCTGACTGCAATTTGACCTTGTTATTATTCGCATCGTAAATGGTGATATCTGAATCTGACACGTTGATAGATTCTTTGGCAACATTTTTAAATTCCAATTGAAGGGCTAAATAGCTTCCGTCTTCTGAGTCATTGAGGACAGGTGGTTTGATGTATTGCCCTCCTTTTAAACTCACCTCGACTTGACCGTCAGATGCAGAGCTTTTCGCTGCTTTTTCTGTCTTTGCTTGCTGCGAATTTGTCTTTTGAGCACTGATTCCACAAGCCGCTAAACTCAAGGTCGCTACAGCAAATAGGGTCCATTTAAAAATCTTTTTCATCCTCATCTCCTTAAAAAAGTTTTGTTCTATTTTAACATCTTTTTCTAGCGATGTATACGCTATATAGTGATAACTCTCCCTCAGAGGGCGAGGATTACAAAAAGGCCAAGACCTTCGTCTCAACCTTTTAACTAAAATATGATTGGTTTTGGTTTTACAAGATTCCTTTTTCTTTTTGAATCATGAAATCCTTGAGGGAAATCAAGAGAACTGCAAGGAGGATCATGGCCATCCCAATCACATCAACCATAAAAAAATGCTCCTTCATAATGACAAAGGCAAAGAAAACTGCCGAAACAGGCTCAAAGGACGCCAGCAAGCTTCCTTTAACGGCTCCTACCAAAGAGGTTCCTTTCAGAAAGGCTGTATAGGCAAAAATCGTCCCAATCACCACCAAGCCAAAAAGGGCCATCCAGGTATCGAGTCTGTAGTTTCCAGAAGAAGAGAGAAGACCACTAAAAGGGAGCATTAGGATTCCTGGAATAGTCATCCCAACTCCAATCACCAGCATGCTTCCCCATTTTTGAATTAAGTTCAGAGGTAGAATGATGTAAAGGGCATAGGCAAATGCTGACACCACTCCCCAAGCCAAACCTTTGGGATTGATGGCCAATTGATTGAGTTGACCATGGGTTGCTATTAAGAATGTGCCACCAATCGCTAGAAGCATCGAAAACACTTCTGCTAGTGTAGGGGCCACCTTATCAATGATACAGGTATAGGCTAAAATTCCCACTGGACAGAGATACTGTAACACCGTAGCAGTCCCAGCATTGGTTTCAGCAATCGCCTCTAAATAGGTCAACTGAGTCAATAACAATCCTAAAAAGGCAAAAATAAGAAGGGGAAGGTAGGAAGATTTATCTTTGGCAAAGGCCAAAAACTTCTCCTTATCTGCAACGTAGGAAAGAAGAATAAGGACAATTCCAGAAAAAAGCAAACGGAGATTTGTTAACTCAATAGCCGAAAATCCATGAACCATTAAATATTGCCCGCTAACTCCGGATAGTCCCCAAGCGATCCCGGCGATCAAGGTCATGAGTGTTCCTTTCATCGTCTTTGACATAGTCCCCTCCTAAATCTGTTCCTTACTTTTATTGTATCATAAAAGGCCGAAACGAAACGTTTCAGCCTCATATATTTCATATAAATTTATTCGCTTATTCAGGTTGAACCAAAATCTTGATTTGAGATTTATCTTGTGTTAATTCAATAAATCCTTCTTCAACGATATTTTCCAATTTAATTTTCTTGGTAACCAATTTTTCAGCAGAGAAGTAGCCTTGTTCCATCAATTCCAATACTTTAGGGAAAATATGACGGTAGGCAATAATTCCTTTGAGAGATTTTTCTTGGATAGCGAATTCATTTGGATTGATGCTAGCTTCACGTTCCCAGATAGATACGACCATACATTCCCCAGCTTTATGAACAGCTGCAAGGGCTTGACCTAAAACAACTGGAACTCCAGTCACTTCATAAGAAACATCTGCTCCACCACCTGTCAAGCGATGGATGGCTTCGACGATTGTTTCTCCTTCTTCTGGGCGAACAACGATTGCTCCCAATTCTTCCGCTTTCGCTTGGCGTTCAGGAGACAATTCAACAGCATAGATTTTTGATGCTCCTGCTGCACGAAGGGCTTCAACGATCAAAAGACCAATTGGACCCAAGCCAAAGATAACAGCTGTATCTCCAGTTTTCAATGCAGATTGACGAACTGCATAAACAGCTACAGCAGCAGGTTCTGTGAGAGCGGCTTGTTCATAGCTCAAGCTATCTGGAATCACATGGACAAGGTCACCGTCAAGGACACAATATTTGGCAAAACCACCATCTGCAGCAAGGCCGACAAAGTTCAAGTTTGGATCAAGGTTATAATCACCAATCAAATTGTGCTCTGCAAGAATTGGTTCGATAGTGACACGATCCCCAACTTTGACACGAGTCACATCACTTCCGACTTCTACAATTTCACCAGAGAATTCATGTCCCAAAGTAACCGGTGCTTTTTGACCAGAATACACATGCTCTTCAGTTGGGATGAAGATCGGTCCATCCAAATATTCATGCAAGTCCGTCCCACAGATCCCTGTGAACTTAACTGCCACTTTTACTTGATGTGGTTGTACTTCAGGTACTTCCACTTCTTCGATACGAACGTCTTTTGCTGCATGCCAGCGAGCTGCTTTCATCGTAGCCATAGGATGATCTCCTTTATATTTCCATGATTTGCATTTTCCTTTTCAGGAAACTTTATATTTAAAATTGTAAACGTTTTCCTTTTGTTTGTCAAGGAAAAACTGAAGATGAAAAAGAGCAGCCCTTTGACTGCTCCTTCTTATTTCTTCTTGATCCGAGAAGATTCCAATCTCCACCCAACAATCCAACCAAGGACTAGGAGATAATTTTCAAGCGCACCGATCCCATTGACCGGCAGATGATAGTGAAAATAACTGAAGAGATGATTAGTACCGATCCCAAGCCCACCTAGGATCAAAGCCAATAGAACCGTTCGAAGATAAAACCAATCGTATTTGAGATTGACAGCAATCAGGATCACAAGGACCGCCACATTCCAAATCCCAATCTCCCGCTGCCAACCGACAGAAACACCATATCCCGAATGAGTTCCCATATAAGATGGAAAGAATAGCTGGAAGATAATCGCTCCAGTCATGGCAATGATAACCAGGACAAATAAGACTCTTAAAAATTTGTTCATGTAACTCCTCCTAATGCCAGTTGATATGTAATGGTCTTTCCTATTCTAACACAATTTTATGGATAGTAAAAACCAACCTCTCGGCTGGTTTTTTCTCTATTACTCTTCTTTCAACTTCGCCAATTCTTGGGCAAGTAACTTGAGGGCTACTTGTGGGTTAGCTTGGCCTTTGGTTGCTTTCATAAGGAAGCCTGTGAAGGCCTTGTCCGCATTCCGTTTCCCTGACTTGAAGTCGGCTACGGCTGCTTCATTGTCTGCGAAGACTTGGTGGATGATTGGGATCAAGACTTCAGGGTCTGAAATCTGTACCAATCCGGCTTTTTCGACGTATTCACGCGCACCGCCACCGTTTTTCGCCAAATGAACGAAGACTTTCTTGGCAATCTTAGATGAGATAGTGCCATCTTCGATGATGTCAATCATTTCGACTAAGTTTTCTGGTGTCAATTGGATTTCTTCCAGTGTTTTGCCTTCCGCGTTCAAGAATTGAGCGACTTCCCCTTGGAGCCAGTTAGACACTTGTTTGGCATCACCGCCAAGGGCTACGGCTGCTTCAAAGAAGTCAGATGTGACTTTAGTAGCTGTCAATTGGTTGGCATCATAGTCTGACAAGCCAAGCTCCGCCACGTAGCGAGCACGGCGGTCTTTTGGAAACTCTGGCAACTTCGTACGCATTTCTTCGATCCACTCATCTGAGATTTCAAACAAGGGAAGGTCTGGTTCTGGGAAGTAACGGTAATCCGCTGCCCCTTCTTTTACCCGCATAAGAATCGTGCTCTTGTTGGCCTCATCATAACGGCGTGTTTCTTGACGAATAATCCCACCTGAACGCAAAATTTTTGCTTGACGCTCCACTTCGTATTCAAGACCTTTACGGACGTTTGAGAAAGAGTTCAAGTTTTTCAACTCCGTCTTGGTACCAAATTCCTCTTGACCATATGGACGAAGGGAAATGTTGGCATCGACCCGCATCGATCCTTCTTCCATCTTGACGTCAGAAATACCTGTGTATTGGATGACTTCTTTCAAAGCTGTCAAATAGGCGTAGGCTTCTTCTGGAGAACGCATATCTGCTTCAGATACGATTTCGATCAATGGAACCCCTTGACGGTTAAGGTCTACGTAAGAGAAGCCGTCTGTTCCGTGCGTGTTCTTACCAGCATCTTCTTCCAAGTGGGCCCGTTCAATCCCGATTTTCTTAGTTGAGCCGTCTTCCAATTGCACTTCAATCCAACCGTTATATCCGATTGGCTCGTCAAATTGCGAAATTTGGTAGGCCTTTGGATTATCAGGGTAAAAATAGTTCTTACGGTCAAAGTGCATGTGCTGATGGATATCCATATTCAGGGCCAAAGCAGCCTTGATACCAGCATCTACAACACCTTTGTTCAAGACAGGAAGCACACCTGGGAAAGACCAGTCAATCACATTAGTATTGGCATTTTGCTCGTTCCCAAATTGAGCAGAGGTTGGTGAGAAAATTTTTGAGTTTGTATTCAATTCAACGTGGACTTCAAGTCCGATGACTGTTTCAAAGTTCATTAATTGTCACCTCCGAAAATAAGGGGTTGTTGCTTGTGGTAATCCGTCGTTGCTTCAAAGGCAGCTGCAGCTTGGTAGATGGTTTCTTCAGAATACTTCGGACCAATCAACTGCAAACCAACTGGAAGACCTTGCGCAAAACCTGCAGGAATCGAAATCCCTGGAAGACCTGCCAAGTTGACTGGAATGGTCAAGAGGTCAGCCAAGTACATGGCAACCGGATCATGGTTGAGCGAATCCAAATCAAAGGCTACACTTGGAGCTGTTGGACCAAGGATAAGGTCGTAATCTGCAAAGACTTTTTCGAAGTCTTGGATAATGAGGGTACGGACTTGACCAGCTTTCTTGTAGTAAGCATCGTAGTAACCAGATGACAAACTAAAGGTACCCAGCATGATCCGGCGTTTGACCTCATCGCCAAAGCCTTGACTACGAGTGTTCACGTAGATATCATCCAAGTTCTTGGCATCTTCCGCACGGAAACCATAGCGAATACCGTCGAAACGTTGCAAGTTTGAAGAAGCTTCAGATGAAGCGATGATGTAATAAACGGCAACCCCGTATTTAGAGTGTGGAAGGCTGACTTCTTCGACAGTCGCTCCCAATTTTTCAAAGTGTTTGGCCGCATTAAGAATCGTTTCTTTGACTTCTGGGTCAATTCCTTCCCCAAGGTATTCTTTCGGAAGGGCAATCTTTATCCCTTTGATGTCTTGACCAATCTTAGAAGTAAAGTCTGCTACACGAACAGGTGCAGAAGTTGAATCCTTGGCATCTTCGCTGGCAATGACATTAAGCAATTGAGCATTTTCCTTAACCGTTGGTGAGAAGGTACCAATTTGGTCAAGTGAGCTACCAAAGGCAATGAGACCAAAACGGGAAACCGTTCCATAAGTTGGTTTGAGACCAACAATCCCGTTGAAGGCAGCAGGTTGGCGGATAGAACCACCGGTATCCGAACCAAGGGACAAGCGGACTTGCCCTGAAGCTACAGCTGCAGCAGAACCACTAGAAGATCCACCAGGCACCTTGCTGTGGTCCCAAGCATTCTTGGTTGGTCCATAGTAAGAAGTCTCACCAGATCCACCCATGGCAAATTCATCCATGTTGGTCTTCCCGATGACAATCATATCTTTGGCCTTGGCATTGGCAACAGCTGTCGCATCAAAGATTGGCTCGTAGTTATAGAGCATTTTTGATGCCGCAGTCGTCAAGATGCCATCTGTTGAGATATTGTCTTTGACAGCGAGTGGAATCCCTGACAGGAGGTTGTCTGCATCGATTCCTTTTTCATCAATAGCCTTGGCTTGTGCAAGAGCAGCTTCTTCAGCCACCGTCACAAAGGCATTGACGGCTTCTTCACGCGCCTGGATATCGTCAAGTGTCGCTTGAGTCAATTCTGTTGCTGAAATTTCCTTAGAGACAAGGAGGTCGTGCAACTCTTCAATGGTTTTATGGTTGAATGACATTAGGCATCTCCTCCATCTTCTAGGATAGCTGGCACCTTGATGTAGTAATTGTCTTTTTCAGGTACATTTTTAAACAAACGGTCACGGTCTGTCCCTTTTTCAGCAACATCCGGACGCAATACGGTCTTACGATCAGCCATAGTCGTTGTTGGGGCTACACCGGTTGTGTCCACTTCTTCCAACAATTCCACCATGTCGACAATCTTCGACAAAGTTGTCGCAAACTCAGCTGTCTCTTCTGGAGAGAATTTCAATTTTGAAAGATTGGCAACGTGGGTTACCTCTTCTTGCGTAATTTTCATCTTGCTTCCTTTCGTGAATTGATGATTTTTCAATACCCTCTATTTTACCATAATTTAGCTCAATTTGCTTGCCTTAGAAAAAATCTGTAGGACTTTTTTGTCGCTACAGATTCTTCATTTTATATTTCTTTTACGCCTAATTGCCCCATCTCCATTAGAGTCTCTCTCCAGACTTCCAGGACCTTAGATGTGAGATAACAAGAGGCCAAGTCATAAGAAGCCTGATGAAATGGAGCGAGGTCGCTTTCAAAGAGCTGGACCAGCTTGTCTGCCAACTCTTTCACCAATTGTTCTTCTGGCACTGTCTCGCTATAAGGTACCAAAAAGCCATTTTCACCCTCTTTTATAAAAGTTGGATTGCCATAACGGGCATCAAAGCCGAGCAAGGCCAACCCTGCTCCAGCCGCCTCCATCAAGGTCAAACCAAAGGTCTCCCACTGAGAAGTGGTGAGGTAGGCTTGGTAGCAGGGATAGATCTGCCTTAGATCCGCATGACCGCGTAGGTGAATATAATCTTGTGCTTCCAACTCCTGAATCAGGTGTCGCAAGTTATCCGCTTCGCCACCCTTTCCATAAATATCAAACTGAAGGGCAGGGAGGCGTTTATGAGCTTGAGCCACTACTTGAATGGCTAAATCGATGCGTTTTCTTGGATCCAAACGGGAAGCTGTGATCACGCTAAAGGGAGGTCGATCTCCTTGTGATTCCGTCAATTCTTCTAGATGCCCTACTGGAATACTATAGATCGGAATTCCTTGGCATCCTTGTTTGGTAAGTGTCTGCTCCAAGACTTCTTTTTGAAGATCCGTCGCCGTGATGAAGTAATCGAAGCGTTTGGCATACTTGAACACATAATAGTACTCATAGTTGAGCTGGCCATTTTCAAATTCGTGCTCTGAATGAAACACCATGGCGAGCTTGGAAGAATTATCTTTCTCCAACAAAGGGCGAGCAAAATCCATGCGAGAAGCCCGATCAAGCAGAATCAGATCTTCTTCTTTTAGCGATAGTTGCAACAGAAAACGCCTCATCACTTCTGTATGGTTGGTCAAAATCTCAGGCCCCAGTTTATAGAGCCAGCTTCCACCTAACTTCAATTCTTCAAAGGCGATACTTCCATCTTGATTTTGATAGGTCCGTCTGACAACACTACCATACTGAAAATACTCTGTAGCAAGTTTACAAGCTCCATAATACTCTCGCTTGAGGATACTCCCATTAGAAAGATAGTCGACATAGCGGACACAGTCTTTATGATAGGGATCCAGATGAAAGGTCAGTGCGCTGTTATCTGCAAATTGATAGCGAATAGCTTCTTCTGTTTTTTCAACAACATCTAGACGAGTCAGTTGAAACTCCATTTGCAAGGCCCCCACCGTCTTTTGAGGGACTGTAGTCTGTTGATCTGTAAAGCCTAAATGGGCAAAAAGCAACTCCTCATCCCGATGCCCCAAAGAGAGGTAATAGGCCAATTTTTCTGGAGTGGGCCAAGTGGTAAAGACAAACTTCGCTGCCACTCCTAGACTCCGGAGCATCTTTGCCCGAGAGGCTTGTGCAACATCGACTCCATTGGGTTCAAATCCCACTAATAGATTAAAGGTATAAATGGTCATGCTGTTCCTCCCTCTAATCGCTTAAAGATCTCTTTCAGAGCATCTTTTTCAGGCAGTTCCAAGATCCGCACTTGCTTTCTTAACAATGATTTAAAGGTGTCTGGCTGCTGGACTAATGCTTCTAATTGATTTCTCATTTCTTCTACTGTATCGGTAATCGTGCTCAATTCTTTATAGGCTTCCTGGTGCACCGTACTCTTCAACCCAAACAAGACTTGCCCATTTTCAAGAGCATGAAGGCTACTGTTCCACACTTCTTCTCCTCGGTTGCAATCCAGATAGATTGAGCAACTAGATAGCAAGTCCTCATATTTGTCCAGCGAAATCCCTGGATAGAGGCGCACATTGGAGCGAGTCGCTAAGTCTGTTAATTTCGGACCCATAGCCGTCAAGGCAGCAATGTGAAAGGTCACTTGTGGGAAGTGATGGACCAGACTAGATAAGCCTTCGACCTCTTGAGAAGCCGTCATGACCAGGGCTTCTGGTTGAAAACTTTCCTGCTCCACATCTACCAGCCCTGACAAGGCTGTGATTCCGTCTTTTTTCTCTCTCAACAGACCATCTTCTACCAACAAAATCTGACTGACTTGTTCTTTGATCTCGTCTAGATCATTAGCGTCACTGGCACAGTATGCGAGTCTTTCCTTTGGTTTCTCTTTCACAACATCTAGCAATACCTTATCCATCAAAAGAATAGCTTCATCTTCCGGCAAGACTTGTTCTAGGACAGCTCTTTGCAGCTCTTTCTTATTGGCATACAGGCGATCCCGTCCCTTAGGAGTTTGAAGCAAAAAGGTTCCTTGTGAGACAAAGTGAAGCAAGACTTCTTCTTGTTGACGGTTCAAATAGATGTCTAAATATGGTTGGCCAGCTTCCGTAAGGAGACTCTGTTTGCTTCTCCAGCCATAGCGATTGTAGAAATCAATAGATGCGATCTCTTCTCCCTGACCAAACCACTCTACTCTGTCAACCGTTCGCGACAAGATATCCCCTCGTAAAACCACATTGGCACGACGTTCCTCCCCATCAAAAAGATAGGTTGTGATCCCAAGCGTCCAACATTCCCATAATTCTGGAACCTCTAAATCATTGAAAAATAATGGTTGCCCAACTGTTGATGCCGGGTCTGTTTGGGTAAAAAAGGTCGCCAGACTATCTGTCTGTTGATCCAAATCTGTTTCCAAATTGGTCACAAACACACGGTAGGGCTGGCCAAGTTTGTCCAATAATTTTCGCAAACGATCCAGCTCTCTGGTCTGCTCTGATGCAATAATGAACATGCTGATCCTTTCTCATCATTAAGTTCTTAGTCCATGGTTTCAACGAAACTGAGGTTGATCACCACACGCTCATAGGTTTCTGACTCTTGTAAGCCTGCTTCTTCTAGTTTTTCAAGAGCTCGTTTCAAGCGCGTTTTGTAGATATAGCGGTGCCAGGTCAGATCATAGCCCAACATCCCAAGAAGAGCCAATTTTTCTTGCTTGGCTTCCATCTCATCGAGTACCCGCTTTTCTGTCCAAACCTGGGACAGAGTATCTGAACGACCCACGCGATACCAATAAATACATTTCTCCGTATGGACCACCCGATTGGCTTTTAAGAAGAGCTTGTACATCAGGAAGTTATCCTCGACATTTTTTCCGACCGGAAAACGAAGCCCTTCAAATAAGTTACGCTTATAGAGCTTCATCATAGCACACGCCCAGGCCATATCTCTGGTCTCCTGAATGGCATCGTGGTCCATAATTGCTCGCCCCTCATAAAGGATCTCTGAATAATCATCGTCCGTTACCTTGATCAAGTATTTGCTACTACTGTCATCATAGAGGTTATAGTTGGCTACCGAGACATCCGCATCATACTTCTTCAGTTGGCGATAGAGCACTTCTACATAGTCCTCCGTCACCCAGTCATCTGGATCAATAAAGGTAATGTAATCACCAGTCGCCAACTCAATCCCTGTATTACGGGCAGCAGATAAGCCCCCATTTTCTTGGCGGACGTAGCGGATGCGTGCATCTTTCCTAAAAAATTCCTTACAGATCTCTTCTGACTGGTCTGGCGAACCATCATTGACCAGGATAATTTCCAAGTGAGGATAGGTCTGATGGATAACCGTTTCCAAACATTGTCTCAAATAAGCTTCTACATTATAGATGGGAATGATGATACTCACTACTTCATTTGTTTCCATGCTTCTTCTCATTTCTCTTTAAATAATCGCGAATCGCTGTCACCATCTCCTGCACCTGATCATCCCTAAACACCTGATTCTCACCATTCTCCACATGATTGGTTCCTTCAAAAGAAAAAATAGGGAGACCTTGTTGACTGATCGTTTGCGTTATCTGATCGACCTCATCATAGGGATTGATATCCAGATAAACATCCAATTTTTCTAGGACTTTTCGACTGGTCAAGGGATCAAAAGAGGGATAAAGAAAGAGGTTAGGGTAGCGTTCCAATTGCACCAAGTTAAAACCAAAATGACTATGGGCAAGGACATGAATCGCTACGTCCGGCAACTCTTTTAACAACGTCTCCAACTCGTGGATATCTGCTGTATGGGTATAAATAGCCGCATGATAAGGAAAATCTCCCACTAGATCTTGATAGGTTTGCTTCAAAATCGGTTTTCGAAGTAAAATTTCCTCCCAAGAGAGGGCATAATAAAACCACCATAATTCACGAAAACGATTGAAACGTTTAGAGGTCCATGGTTTATTATGAGAGGTGTAGTGAACGACTGCTGGGATCCCTTGGAAGGCATCATACCAGTCCAAATCACCATAGAGATATTGATCCTTATCAGACCCTACTTGTAGATTATAGGTCCAAGGTAATGGATACCAAGCATCTTTGAAATACAGGTTCAAAATTCCTTGATCTCCGTAGACATGCTGATGGTGCTCGCGAGTGAGGTCAAAAAGAGCCTCTGTCACTTGGTGCTCTTGCCACCAAGCCTTATCAATTACCAAAAGTCCAGCATTAAAACCATCTGTCGTCGTCGGCTTATCTACCACTGCACCCAGTCCATAACCTTTTAGATCGACCTCAAATAAAGGCGATAAATCCTGTGTAAAGATCATATCACAATCCAGATAGAGGATTCGCTCTTCTTCCACCATCTCTGGAATAGCGTAACGGAAATAGGTTGCATAGTGAATATGGTCACTTGGAAGCGAAAAGGACTGGAATTGCTCGGGTGACATCCGACAATTGATCACTTCTGAATCCAACTGGCGCAAGCGCTGATTCATGATAGTAAACCACTCAGTTGGTAGATCTTCATTTAAAACATAAATTTTCAACTGGTCCTGATGGGCACACAGTGACTTCATAGCGGTTTCCAACTTTTCCATATAAGATAGATTGGCTGAAAACACAACAGCTTTTTTACTCATAACTTCCCCTTTTTTCTTTCATTAGAATACCATTTTCAAGAGAGGAAAACAATTTCTAACCCCAAAAAAGAGGCCTAGACAAGTGTCTATGACCTCTTTTACATCGGTTTCTTATTTTTGGTCTAATACAGCTAGTGTATCGTCTACCAAACTTGCCCCTAAGACATGCTTGAAGTGATTCAAAGCAAACTGGTGATTTTCAGGAGTGATCGATGCCACTGCAGGTTCCACAACCTCGATCTGATAACCCAGATTGTAGGCATCAACCGCTGTATGGAGAACACAGATATCGGTCAAGACCCCAGTCAAAATAACGGTATCTACATGGCGTTCCCGAAGTCGGATATCTAGATCCGTCCCTGAAAAGGCAGAATAATGACGCTTGTCCATCCAAAAGACACGTGGATCCGCTTGGTGCTCCCGATAAAAATCTGCTAAGGGACCGTACAAATCTCGTCCACTGGTCCCAATGATATTATGAGGTGGGAAGAGCTTGCTTTCTGGATGAAAGGGATCGTCCACATCATGCGCATCAATGGCAAAAAAGACATAGGCTCCTTGGTCAAAGGCCAATTGGGTCACCTGAGCAATGCTCTCAGAAATGGCTTGGGCGGGAGCCCCTGCCGTTAGCTTACCTTCATCCGCTACAAAATCAACGGTGTAGTCAATCGAAATTAATGCTTTAGCCATTAGTAGTCTCTTTTCTTAATTTCTTCAAAAATATCTGGTATCAACACTTTTAGATAGGTTCCCTTCATCCCAAGAGAACGACTTTCAATAATACCAGCAGATTCCAATTTCCGAAGTGCATTGACAATCACAGAGCGGGTAATGCCAATACGATCTGCGATGATAGAAGCAGTCAACTGACCTTCATTGCCTTTCAATTCACTAAGGATAGCAGATACGGCACGCAATTCGGAGTAAGACAAGGTATTGACAGCCATATTCACCGCTGTGCGACGACGAATATTCTTCTCGTCCTCCTCGCGTTGGTAGTTCAACATTTGAATCCCTACCACGGTACTAGCAATCTCAACCAAGATCAAATCATCATCCGCAAACTGTTTATCATTGCGCCAAATGATTAAGGAACCCAACCGAATCCCAGAAACATGAATAGGCGCAATGGTGGTCAAGCCATCAGGAAATTCAGACTTGGTTTCAACCGGAAAGATACTCAAATCATGGTCCACATCTAAATTAGCTTCTGTATCGTAGACCAAACTAGCCGCCTTGGCATAATCTTCTGGTAGTTTTTTATTTTGGAAGAAAGCTTCTACTCGGTCATTGTTGGTCTTGTATCGCATGAAATAACCAAGAAGAGTTCCCTTGCTATTAATGATACAGGCATTACAGTGAATAATATCCGCCAATTGCTGGGCAATATCATTGTAAGGCATCTCTACCTGTAACTGTTCATCAGTCCGTTTCAAAATGGATGTAATTTTACGTGTCTTTTCTAATAAGTTTGCCATAATAAACCTCGCATATAGTCAGCTCAAGTATATCATATAAGTGTGGGAATTTCAATCAAATTATCTGAAAATTATTTATTTTTTCTACAATTGTGCGCAATTCAGAAAAATGTCGTTTCGATGACATGGATTCTATAGAATGAATCAAAAAAAGAGAGTGGGACAGAAATCGGTAATTCGTTAGAATTCGATTTCGTCGTCCCACCTCCGCACAGTTGAGTAGGGCTGTAAAAGCTGATGAAATCAGCGTAGTAGAGCCCACTCAACCACTGCGTCTTGCTCGACAATCCAAAGACAATTGAGAGGCTAGGACTTTTGTCCCAGCCTCCTTTATCTAATTAGCGTCTGTATTGTTTCAAAAAACGAGTCATTTTTTCTTGAATTTGAGCCAATTCATCCACACGTGGGAGGTAAACGATCCGGAAGTGATCTGGGTCCTTCCAGTTAAAACCACGGCCATGAACCAAAAGAATCTTTTCTTGCTTCAAGAATTCTAAAACAAATTGTTCATCGTCATCCACGCGGTACATATCCCGATCAATCTTAGGGAAGATATACAATCCAGCCTTTGGCTTAACAGCCGAGAGGCCTGGAATCTCATTGATGGCTTTATAAATAAAGTTCCGTTGTTCGTAGATTCGCCCACCTGGAAGCAAGAGTTCATCCACAGATTGATAGCCTCCAAGAGAGGTTTGCACAACATGTTGAGATAAAACGTTTGAACAAAGGCGCATATTGGACAACATGTTCAAGCCTTCGATATAGCCCTTCACATGATGCTTCGGACCAGACAGAACCATCCAACCAACACGGAAACCGGCAATCCGGTGAGATTTTGACAAACCGTTCATGCTGACACAGAAAAGATCAGGCGCGAGACTAGCAATAGCCGTGTGCTTTTCCCCATCCATGACCAAGCGATCGTAGATTTCATCCGCAAAGATGATCAAGTTATTTTGGCGAGCAATCTCTACAATCTCAAGCAAGATCTCATCTGGATAGAGGGCACCCGTTGGGTTATTCGGGTTGATGACAACGATGGCTTTGGTATTTGAGGTAATTTTCGACTTGATATCCTCGATATCTGGATACCAGTTTGCTTCTTCATCACAAAGATAGTGAACCGCATTCCCACCAGCTAGGCTGACAGCTGCTGTCCAAAGAGGATAGTCCGGCATAGGAACCAAGACTTCATCGCCATTGTCGAGCAGTCCTTGCATGGACATGACGATCAGCTCACTCACTCCATTTCCAAGGTAAATATCATCAATATCCACATTTGGAATTTTTTTCAACTGGCAGTACTGCATGATGGCCTTGCGGGCTGAAAAGATCCCTTTTGAATCCGAATAGCCTTCACTATCACGCGCATTCATGATCAAATCATGGATCACTTCATCTGGAGCTGTAAAGCCAAATTCAGCAGGATTCCCTGTATTCAAACGAAGAATTTTTTCTCCATTTGCTCGCATGCGCATGGCTTCTTCCAAGACTGGACCACGAATATCGTAAGCGACATGTTCGAGTTTGCTTGATTTATTATATTCCTTCATATTCTGCCTCGATTCACGAAATTATCTCTATTATACCACTAGTTCAAATAGAGTACAAATTGAGGACTTTAAAAATTCTGCAAAAATATACTAGAAAAGTGAGACTTTACCTTTACATTCTAGCTTAAAAGGAATAAAATATAAGTGTATAAAGAATAGAAGAACTTCTGTTCTATCCATGTTTTCAAGCTATAAGGAGGTAGGTTATGTCTCAAAAATACGAAAACATTATGGTCGCTGTCGACGGTTCCCATGAAGCAGAATTAGCCTTTGAAAAAGGGGTTAACGTTTCTCTTCGCAACGGCTCTAAATTGACTATTGTCCATGTCATTGATACCCGTGCCCTTCAAAGTGTCTCAACCTTTGATGCTGAGGTCTACGAAGAATTGCAAGAAGAAGCCAACGAATTGCTCAAGGGCTACAAGGAACGTGCTGAAAAAGTCGGGGTTCAAAATGTTGCGACTGTTGTAGAAATGGGAAATCCAAAAGTCCTCTTGGCCAATGATATCCCAAGTAAAGAAGGGGTTGACCTCATAATGGTCGGGGCTACCGGACTCAATGCCTTCGAACGCTTAATGGTCGGATCCTCCTCAGAATACATCCTTCGCCACGCCAAAGTAGACTTACTAGTGGTGCGCGATAAGGATAAAACCATGTAAGAAAGAAAAAGTTATATTGAAAACTTTCCTTAGGTGAGTACGGACGTCAGCGACCTTCTTCGAAGTTCCATGACTAAGTTTTGAGCCCCTTCGCTCTTTAATCTCTGGGCTCAGGCTAAAACAGTTTCCCAAACTGTTTTACTCTCAAAACTCCCGAGTGCTAGAAACAATAGTGTTTCTAGCACTTTTCTCACGGCGGAAAGTTTTTCAATATTTTTTATAAATTTTAAAAATAAGAACATATTTCGACTTCTTTGTGGAACACTTTACTTATCTTAGTAAAAAATAGTTTGTCTACATTCTAAAAAAAGTTTGGAACAAAGGTTCCAAACTTTTTTAGTTGTCTTTTTTTGCTTCTTTTTGTTTTGCATGTTTTTCGTAGGCCTTGAGCTGGCGATCGAGTTCTTTTTTGATGGCTGGTTCTGGGGCGTATTTTTCTTCCCAATCATCTGGCTTCAGAATTTTGTGGGTTACTGGATCAAAGTGCGCCTTTCCATCTGGGAAAATCTTGCCCATATTGGCCCGGTGAACAATCTCAAAGACCTCTTCAGGATCGACCCCCATTAGTACAAAGCTACCATAAGTCAGATAGAGGGTATCAATTAAGGCATCAACCTGCCCTACCATGGAGATCTCAGCTGGATGCTTGCTCCGAACCTTATCTGCAGCCTTATCCAAGGCTTCGTGAAGAGCTGCGACCGAGCGGTCAAATTCTTCCTCACTTGTGCTAGCTGCTCGGACAAATTCTACCAACTCCTCTTGCTTGAACATGGTTCGATAAAGGGCGTCTTGAGGCTGCCAAACAACTGGTTTCTCCTGGGTTTCCCCATCCATCACACCATGGAAGGTTTTGACCTTATTGAAGTGATCATCCTTAGAAAGAAAGAGCTCTTTCTCTGAAAGAATACCAAAGTGTTGCAGGGCCTTTTGAATGCCATCCTTGCCATTACTAGTCGTGGTATGCTTGGCAATTGCCTTGACACTGGTCGTCCCATTTCCCATCGCAATAGACAAGCCAACACCTGACAGCATCTCTAAGTCATTATCAGAATCTCCAAAAGCCATCACTTCATCGATGTCAAAGCCAAATTCCTGACCAACGATGCGGATCCCTTCTAGCTTGGAAATCCCTGGGTTTAGGACATCTGCTGCAAAAGGACTAGACCGTGTGAATTTCAGATCTGGAAACTCTTTTTCAATTTTTGCAGTCTCTTCTGGACTCGATAAGATCAACACTTGGTAGATCGGTTCTTGCGCTAGTGCATAGAGGGTGACCTGATCTTGTGGGACGACCTTGCTGACCACTTTGTTAAATCCTCGACTGACTGTACGGGCCATTTTGCGGGGCACAAAGCGACTGGACCAGGTTGAAATAGGACTCATCCCAAAACTCATGATCCGAGAACCAAATACCCCATCCTTGGTACCGAGAGCAATTTCCTTACGGTGTTCTCGAGCATAGTCAATTAGTTGGTGCAGACTCTTTTTATCGATTGGGCTAGTAAACAGCACGCTGTCCTTGGTCAAAATATACTGACCATTATAGGTCACTGCAAAATCAAAACCATAGCGTTCCATAAACGGTTTGACAAAGGCCGGTCCCCGACCTGTCGCAAGACCTACATAGATCCCTTCTTCCTTTAAAGACTGAATGGCTTTTTCTGTTGATTTTAGGACCGCTCGACTATCATTGACCAAGGTTCCATCGATATCAAAAAAGACTGCTTTTATTTCCATGTCTACTGTTTCTTTCTTTTTATGATAAAATAAATTATATCACATATTCCAAGGAGCTTCACATGTTTAAGAAAATTTTAGCACTACATACCGGAGGGACCATTTCGATGGCGGCAGATGACTCTGGGGCAGTGATTACCAATGAAGTCAATCCCATGACCCAAGTTACTTCACCAATTGAAGGGATTGCAGTCACCTCAGAGGACTTCTTCAACCTTCCCAGCCCTCAAATGACCCCCCGTCACATGTTAGCTCTATATCAAAAAATCAAAGAGGAAGCCCACAACTACGACGGCATCGTTATTACCCACGGGACAGATACGCTGGAAGAAACGGCTTATTTCTTGGATACCATGGAGTTACCAGAGATCGCTGTGGTCATTACAGGAGCTATGCGAAGCTCCAATGAGCTAGGAAGCGATGGCGTCTATAATTTTCTGACAGCCCTTCGAGTGGCTGCCGATCCAAAAGCACGTGATAAAGGGGTCTTAGTCGTCATGAACGATGAAATTCATGCGGCTAAGTACGTCACCAAAACCCATACCACCAATGTCAGCACCTTCCAGACACCAACCCACGGTCCTCTAGGTTTGGTCATGAAAAAGGAAATCCTCTTCTTTAAAACAGCCGAGCCAAGGGTGCGCTTTGATCTCAATACCATCGATGGGTTCGTTCCGATCATTGCTACCTATGCAGGGATGAAAACCGATCTACTGGACATGCTGGATCTTTCAAAGCTGGATGGTCTCATTATCGAAGCCTTTGGAGCAGGAAACATCCCTAAAGAAACGGCACATAAACTCCAAGAATTCATGGATGCAGGCCTTCCAATCGCTTTAGTATCCCGTTGCTTCAATGGAATCGCTGAACCCGTCTACGCATATGAAGGAGGAGGCGTCCAACTCCATCAAGCAGGTGTCTTTTTCATCAAAGAATTAAATGCCCCCAAAGCGCGCATCAAACTCCTCATCGCCCTCAATGCCGGCCTAAAAGGACAAGAACTCAAAGACTATATCGAAGGGTAAACTAAGATACAAAGCCCGTAAAATGCCATCTTAAAGGGAGTAGAGTGGAATCCAAAGAATTTCCACTCTACTCCCTTTTTATACTCTAGTCTAAATGTTCTTTCTTTTCTAAGTAAAGCGAGAGCAGATGCCAATCGGGGTGTTCGCGCCAATCTGGCGTGGCTACGATCTGGCTGGCAACTTTCCTTGCTTCTTCCAGAATGGGATAATCTTCTACCAAATCCGCCACTTGAAATTCTGGAATCCCAGATTGACGAGTTCCAAAGATTTCACCTGAACCCCGCATTTTCAAATCTTCTTCCGCTAGCACAAAGCCATTGGTCGTCTCTGTCATGATTTTCATGCGCTGCTTGCCACTATCTGTCTTAGGATTGGCTACTAGAATAGCATAGGATTGCTTATTTCCCCGCCCAACCCGGCCTCGAAGCTGGTGAAGTTGGCTAAGACCAAACCGATCTGCATCCATAATGACCATAACGGTCGCATTGGGCACGTTGACTCCTACTTCAATAACGGTCGTAGACACCAAAACATCGACTTGGTGCTCTTTAAAGGACTGCATGATGGCCTCTTTTTCTTCACTTTTCATCTTCCCGTGAAGAAGAGAAACGCGTGCTCGCTGTCCAAAGAAGGTTTCTAGCTCTTCTTTGAGGGCAAGGGCGTTTTTCAAATCTAGCGCCTCTGACTCCTCAATCAATGGAGAAATAAAGTAGGCTTGAGAACCCTTGCCAAGTTCTTTGACTAACCAGTCGAGGACCACTTCTAACTGCTCATGCTTGACCCAACGTGTGATGATTTCCTTGCGTCCCGCAGGCATCTGATCAATGATGGACACATCCATATCTCCAAAGGCTGTAATAGCCAAGGTCCGGGGAATAGGGGTAGCCGTCATCATCAGGACGTCTGGATTTTGTCCTTTTTCTCGAAGAATACGACGTTGGGAAACCCCAAAACGGTGTTGTTCATCAATAATGACCAAACCAAGATCTTGGTAGTGAACTCCCTCTTGAATCAAGGCATGCGTCCCCACAATCAGTTGAACTTTTCCTGAGGAGATCTCTTCTAAGACTTCTCGTTTCTCAGCCGCCTTTAATCCTCCTGTTAGAAGGGCAATTGGCAAATCTAGAAAAAGATTTTGCAAGCTTTCCTTGTGTTGCTCTGCCAAAATCTCCGTTGGAACCATCAAGGTAGCTTGCTTCCCAGCGCTTAAGGCTGCATACATAGCAAGACCGGCCACGACTGTCTTCCCGCTTCCCACATCCCCTTGTAAGAGGCGGTTCATATGATAAGGAGAGGCCATATCTGTCAAGATTTCATTCAGGCTGTTTTCTTGAGCTTGCGTTAGCTCAAAAGGAAGCTGTTTTTTTCGTTCTGCTAATTTTTCTGGATTCCAGGCCAAGGAAATCCCTTGGCTGGCATCGTGATTTTCTTCTTTTAGCACTTGGAGTTGCAGCTGGAAAAAGAGGAGCTCTTCAAATTTTACCCGGCGAAGGGCTTGCTTGTACTCTGCCAGATCCTTAGGAAAATGCATAGCTTGCACTGCTTGGGAACGAGACATAAGTTGATAACGATCCCGCAAGACTTGGGGTACATTCTCTTCTAAAAGCTGGTCCAACCCCTGGTCAAACGCTATTTTGATCAATTTCACCAGGCTGTTTTGGCTGACTCCTTGCGTCACTCGATAGACCGGTTGCAAATCATCTTCCACTTGAGCCAGGAGTTTCATCCCTGTCAAACTGCCTTTAGCCTTGTCCCATTTCCCAAAAATCGCCACTGTCTGCTGAACCTCAATTTTGTCTGCTAGATAGGGTTGGTTGAAAAAATTAACCGCAATGACCTGGTCTCCCTGTTTGATGGAAAAACGCAAGCGATTTCGTTTGTAGCCATAATATTGGACATTGGCTGGTGTTGCTACCACCCCAGAGATGACTGCTTTTTCCCCATCTTCTAAATCTAAAACATTGCGGGTTTTGAAGTCTTCATACCGAAATGGAAAATACAAGAGTAGATCTTCTAAGGTTTCAATCCCTAATTTTTTAAATTTTTCCGCTGATTTTGGGCCGACTCCAGGCAGTACGGATAAGGGTTGGTGTAAATTCATCGCTCCTCCTTTCATTTATAAAAAAGCAGGCCCTACCGGGAAAGTCCCACCTGCTTTTTCTTATTGCTGACCTGTGTATTCACGCGGAATCCGGTCACTTAAGATACAGACTACTTCGTAATTAATCGTGCCACGGTAGTCCGCAACTTCTGTCGCGGTGATTTCCTTCTCACCATCTCGTCCAATCAGGGTAACTCTAGTCCCCAAAGGCATTTCTTCGGGAAGGCGAATCGTCACCTGGTCCATCGAAACCCGGCCAACAATGGGGCAAAACTCACCCTTGATCAGTACATGGAAATTTTGCATCTCTCTGATCCAACCATCCGCATAACCTATAGGAAGCGTTCCAATCCATTGGGTTTCTTCTGTTGTGTAGGTTGCCCCATATCCGATATCTTGACCAGCTTCTAACTGTTTGACATGGACTAATTCCGTCATCAAAGTCAAGGCTGGTTTTATTTCATAAGGCAAATCTAGGACAGAACCGCTCGGATTCAAGCCATACATGACATCTCCCAAGCGCACAGCCGTGAAAATCGTATCCGCATGCCACAAAGAGGTAGCCGAATTACTAGCATGGACAATGGGAGGAAGGGTTTCAAGAGCAGCCAATACTTCTTTGAAAAACTGGTATTGCGCTTGGAATTTTCGATCATCTGCTTCATCTGCTGTCGCAAAATGAGTAAAAATCCCTTCAATTTCAGCTCCAGCTGCTAAGAGGAGACGTTCAGCCTCTTTGATCTCTTCGATCCTTCGGAATCCAATCCGCCCCATTCCAGAATCCACCTTGATATGGACCTTCAATCCTGAAAGATCTGCTTCTTGTCCAAGCAATTGATCCAACCAAGCAAGACTCGCCACTGTTAAGCGGATGTCATGCTCTTTGGCTAGATTCACTGTTTCACTTGGCACAACTCCTAAAATCAAAATAGGGTGTTGCAAGCCTTCTTCACGGATTTCGAGGGCTTCATCCATATTGGATACACAAAAGCCATCAACCTGAGGCGCCAATTTTTTGGTCACCGCAACGACCCCATGACCATAGGCGTTGGCCTTGACGACTGCATATTTCAAGGCTTGACTCGGAATATGCTCACTGACTTGTTGCACATTAAAGGCAATGGCATCCAAATCGACTCTAGCAACAGTTGGTCTATGTTTACTTGCTTTCATTTTCTTCCTCCAAAATGACACTGGTCGACACTAGGTCTCCCTTGTGACTGATCGAAATCCATACCTTCCCAGAAAAAGGAGACTTAGAAAAATAGGGTGCTCCGTGGGCATCATTTAAAATTTCTAAATCTTGAAAACCAACCGGTCCAATCCCTGTTCCCATTGCCTTTGAAAAGGCTTCTTTGGCGGACCATCGGCCCGTTAAATATTCCATTTTCCGTTTTCCAGACAATTCCTCAAAGCGCTCTCGCTCAGCCTCGGTTAAGACTTTTTCAGCGAATCGAGTATTCTTCTGATAGGCTTTTTCAATCGCAGCGATCGATTCGATATCGATGCCATGTCCTTTGATCATCTTGTTTTATCCTTATTTATCGTTTCAGTATCGTTTTACTGACAAAAGAGAAGGGGCTAAAGAATCACTCCTTCCGCCCCTGCCTTTTACTTATTCATCGTTGCAATTTCTTTGACCAAGGCCTGTGTTTTTTCCCAACCCAGGCAAGGGTCTGTGATGGATTGACCATAAACCACTGGTTCATTTTGACGGCCATCTTCTAGATAGGATTCAATCATGAAACCACGAACTAAAGTTGCCAAATCCTTGTTCCAAGCACGGTTCATCATGGTTTCTCTCACGATGCGTACTTGCTCTTCGAATTGTTTGCCAGAGTTGTCATGGTTGGTATCCACCAGGATGAAGGGATGTTGCAAGCCCATTTCGCTATAGCGTTTTGCTGCCGCTAGCAAATCTTCATAATGGTAGTTTGGAATATTCTTACCACTTGCATCCAAGCCCCCACGAAGGATCGCATGAGCTAAAGGATTTCCTGATGTTTCCACTGCTTGGGCATTGAACAAAAAGTTTTGGGGATGTTGGGCTGCATAAATCGCATTGAACATAACAGAAAGATTCCCAGAAGTTGGATTCTTCATACCTGTCGGAGCAGAGATCCCACTAGATACAAAGCGATGCTCCTGGTCTTCAACTGATCGCGCTCCAATGGCATGATAAGAAATCAAATCTTCAACATACGGAAGACTTGCTGGATAAAGCAACTCATCCGCAGTTGTCAAACCAGTTTCTGTAATCACACGGTAGTGGAGATGTCGGACTGCTTTCAAACCGTCCACAAAGCTTGGTGCTGCATGTGTATCTGGTTGGTGCATCAAGCCTTTATAGCCATCCCCATTGGTCCGAGGTTTAGCCGTATAGACCCGCATCACAATGAAAATCTGATCTTTGACTTGCTCTTGCAAGTCTGCCAAACGACGGGCATAGTCCATCACAGCTTCTTCATTATCAGAAGAGCAAGGCCCGATCACAAGAAGGATCCGTTGGTCTTCTCCTTTGATAATAGCTTCCAATTCTCGATCACGCGCTTCTTTGCGCTCCAAGGCTGGACCTTCCAAGCGGTAAAGCGAAGCGATCTCTTGCTCATCAATCTTATTGCTCTTCGTAATGAATACCATACGGCCTCCTTATGCTACCTAGCCCCATCCTCTTTCTATTTCAGAGGAGCTCTTAAAATTTACGTCCGTGACAGTTTTTGAATTTCTTGCCTGAACCACAAGGGCACAAATCGTTGCGTTTCACTTGTGATAAGTCAATATCTGCTGGAATATCTTGTTGTTGCGCTGCAATGTTGCGAGTCGCAGTTGTTGAAATACTGTGTTCCGTACGTGGACGTTCTTGTTCGTGAATTTGGGCTTTCATCATGAGACGAGTCACATCAAATTCAATCGATCCGATCATATCGTTAAACATACGGAAACTTTCTGATTGGTATTCTACCACTGGGTTATTTTGCGCATACCCACGGAGTCCAACCGCATTTCGCAATTGATCCAAAGCATCGATATGGTCCGTCCACTTGCTGTCCACCACACGAAGGATCAAGACTTTTTGGAATTCTTGCACAGACTCTTCGTCACGCAATTTCGCTACTTGGCTAGCATAGATTTCTTCTGCACGTGCATACAAGTAATCGATAACTTCCTTGTCAGATTTTCCTTCAATATCGCTTGCAGAAATCGTATCTTCCGGAACCAAATTGTATTTGGCAAAGTTCAGAATCGCTTCAACGCGTTCTTCCTTGCTTGAGTGGCTGGCTCCTTCAACAATCCGTTTGATGGTCCGTTTGATCATGGCCTTGATTTCAGGCGCCAAGTCACGGTTAGCTGTGATGACATCATAGCGTTCAGCGTAGATAATTTCCCGTTGTTCCCGCATCACGTCATCGTATTGAAGGACTTGTTTACGGGTATCGTAGTTGTTTCCTTCAACCCGTTTTTGTGCACCCTCTACCTGACGGGTGAACATATTTGAACGGATCACTGATTCTTCTTCGCTCAACTTGAAGCGATCAAGCACTGCTTTGATCCGTTCAGAACCGAAACGACGCATCAATTCATCTTCAAGAGACAAGTAGAATTGAGATTCACCTGGATCCCCTTGACGTCCTGAACGTCCACGAAGCTGGTTATCGATCCGACGGCTTTCGTGACGTTCTGTCCCGATGACACAAAGTCCACCGAGTTCGCGAACACCTTCACCAAGTTTGATATCGGTACCACGTCCGGCCATGTTGGTCGCAATGGTAACAGCACCACGTTGACCAGCGTTCATGATGATTTGCGCTTCTTTGTAGTGGTTTTTCGCATTCAAAACTTCGTGAGGGACACCTGCTTGAACCAACAATTGAGAAAGGTAATCACTGGTTTCAACGGCAACGGTACCTACTAGGACTGGTTGACCTTTTTCATGACGAGACTTGACATCTTCCACAACAGCTTTGAATTTTGATTTCAAGCTTGGGTAGAGAAGGTCTGGATGATCAATACGGGCAATCGGACGGTTGGTTGGAATTGGAATCACGCGAATGTTATAAATTTCACGGAATTCTTCTTCTTCGGTTTTCCCTGTCCCTGTCATCCCTGACAACTTCTTGTACATACGGAAGAGGTTTTGGTAAGTAATCGACGCAGATGTTTTGGTTTCTTCTTGAACTGGAACACCTTCTTTGGCTTCAATCGCTTGGTGAAGTCCATCAGAATAGCGACGTCCTTCCATGGTCCGACCAGTAAATTGGTCGACGATCAAGATTTCTTGATCTTCGCTGACCACATAGTCGATATCCAAAATCATGATGTAGTTGGCACGAAGGGCATTGTCGATAAAGTGAGTCAAAGCTACGTTTTCAATATCGTACAAGTTTTCAAGATTAAAGTAGCTTTCTGCCTTATCGATTCCTGAATCAGACAAACCGATGGTTTTAGATGGGACATCGATAATGTAATCGTCCTCTGTCAAGGTCTTCACATAAGCATCCGCCATGTGGTAGAGCTGGCTCGTATCAGAAGCTGTCTGACCAGAAACGATCAATGGAGTACGGGCTTCGTCAATCAAGATGGAGTCTACCTCATCGACCAAGGCATAGTTCAATGGACGTTGAACCATGTTTTCTGCACGCACAACCATGTTGTCACGCAAGTAGTCAAAACCAATCTCTGAGTTGGTTGAGTAAGTGATATCACAGAGGTAAGCTTCTTTTTTCTCAGCTGGAGATTTTGCTGCAAGGTTGATCCCTACTGAAAGGCCAAGCCATGAGTAAAGTTCTCCCATCTCTGTTGCATCCCGCTCGGTCAAGTATTCATTGACGGTGACAACGTGCACCCCTTTGCCAGACAAGGCATTCAAGTATACCGGCATGGTTGCTGTCAAGGTTTTTCCTTCCCCTGTACGCATCTCTGGAACGTCACCATGGTGAAGGACGATTCCCCCCATGACCTGAACCTTGTATGGGAACAAACCAAGAACCCGTTTTGCCCCTTCACGAACAACTGCAAAAGCCTCGTACAAGAGATCATCCAAAGACTCACCATCTTGGTAGCGTTGCTTAAACTCAACTGTTTTCGCTTTTAATTCGTCATCCGTCAAAGCTGCCATTTGGTCTTCATAAGAAAAGACCTTGTCAGCCATTTTTTCAAGGCGTTTGATTTCGCCTCGATCATTTTCAATAATTGTTTTTAATAAATTTGCCATTTTTTTCCTTACTTTGAATTTTTCAAAATCTAAAATGTTCTTTTTATTCTAGCATTTTTTAAACATTTTTTCAAGATCAAGGCTGTATCTTACAAGACTTTCGAGTGGTTTTTTTCGTGTAAGAAAATCCAAAAAGATGCCTGCTCAAGCAGACATCTTTTCTATATACGGTGTTTATTCAGACAAATGGTAAGAATAGCTTGCCACAACCACTTCTTCATGCCAACGAAGTGCATACTTCAATTTCAAACTCATTTGGTTGTGGAGAATATTTTGCCAATGTTTTTTAGGGATAAATTGAGGGACTAAGACTGTAACGGTGTTGCCTTTTTCCTTGGCCTCCTCAGCTACTTTTGAGACAAATTCAACCGTTGGCTGGATAATATCCCGGTAACTGGTCATGACATTTTCAAAGCGAATATGAGGGAAATAACGCTTAAATTCTTCTGCTACCTCAGCGTCTTTAACCTTGGTTTCTTCCGTTGAGACATGCATAGCTATAACATCGTTTCCTAGGCTATTTGCATAACTCATAGCTCCCACACTTACCTGAGTGACATTCCCAACAAGGACAATCACGGTATTGCCCGCATAACTTGTCTTTTCAATCTCACCTCCCAAGCGCAATTGGGCTGCAACTTTATCATAGTGATTACGGATACTCAAGAACATCCAAAGCAAGAGACCAATAATAGGGAAGAAGGGCCAGATCTCACGCAAACGGAATAATAAGAGGATCAAGACAATCCCATAACAGATGGCTGCCCCCAGGATATTGGCAAGCGAATACTTAAGAAATCCTTTTTGATATTGGCGTTTCCAGTGGATCACCATCCCTGTTTGAGAAAGGGCAAAAGGAATGAAGACCCCGATGGTATAAAGCGGAATCAAGCTTTCTGTTTGCCCATCAAAGATCAAGAGCAAAACGATGGCACCAATCGCCAAGGTCAAAATCCCATTAGAATAGCCCAGACGATCCCCTTTTTCCATATACATGTGTGGCATGTATTTATTTTTAGCCATGTTAAAGGCCAACATTGGAAAGGCTGAGAAACCGGTATTAGCCGCAACTGCCAAGATCAAGGCTGTTGATAATTGGAAGACGTAAAAGAAGGCTTGTCCGACTGGGGAATTCCCTAAGATGGCTTGGGCCATTTGGGCTAGAGTTGTTACCCCTTTTGCCGGAACGACACCCACCCAGTAATTGAGGAAGGTAATCCCTGCAAACATGATCCCCAAAATCAAAGCCATGATGGTCAAGGTAGAGGCTGCATTCTTTGCTTTTGGTTTCTTAAAGAAAGGAACCGAATTGGAGATGGCTTCAACCCCTGTTAGTGAAGCCGATCCACTCGTAAAGGCCCGCAATAAGAGAATGACACTAACCCCTGAAATGGTTTGACCCACATGAGCAGTTGCGTTATAGGCCAAGTGACCCGTCAAGATTTGGATCACACCATAGCCGATCAAGGCAATGGTACTGACAATGAACAGATAGACCGGAATCATCAACGATGTCGCTGATTCGCGTAGCCCCCGAAGGTTCATCAGCATCAAAATCAAGACCAACAAAATGGAAATGTGAAGATTATAAGGATGAAGAGATGGAATCGCTGACGTGATGGCATCTGCACCGGAAGAAACAGATACTGCTACCGTCAGCATGTAGTCGACTAAGAGACTACCACCAGCGATCAAACCCGCTTTGGGAGACAAGTTCTCCGTAGTCACCATGTAGGCCCCTCCCCCTTGAGGGTAGGCATGAATGACCTGGCGATAAGAAATCGTTAAACTGGCTAGGAGAACCAGGACCACAATCCCAATCGGAATAGACCACCAAATGGCTCCCGCTGAAACGGTCATCAAGACCAGGATAACTTGCTCTGGACCGTAGGCGATAGAAGAAAGCGCGTCACTAGAGAGCATGGCCAAGGCCTGCATTTTCCCTAGCAATCCACCTTCACCTTCTGCACCAGATTTCAACGGACGGCCAATAAACCATTTTTTCAATGTTGAAAACATAAAAAACTCCTTGAAAAAAGATCATGAGGCCGGGGATTCCCTGCCTCTTTTCATAAAACAGGGGTTATTCTACTCCTTTTTTTCAAGACTGTCAACCGAAATAGTGAAATTTTCATAAAGTTTTCATTGTGTTCATCCATCCAACCTCTCTTAGAGCGGTCCGCTTCTTTTCAAATTGATCCAAGAAAAAAACGAGGCTGGGACAAAAATCCTAGCCTCTCAATTATTTTTGGATTGTCGAGCAAGACGCAGTGGTTGAGTGGGCTCTACTACGCTGATTTCATCAGCTTTTACAGCCCTACTCAACTGTGCGGAGGTGGGACGACGAAATCGAATTCTAACGAATTACCGATTTCTGTCCCACTCTCACTTTTTTATTTTGCTTGATTTTCGACATAAAAGGCAATGACATCCGAAGTGTACTGGGCTGTGCCAGCTCCAAACTTGTCGATGTTTTCCTTGAATTCTGGATTATAGACATAGCCTTTGCCGATATGGCCAAAAACCTCTATAGAGCAGTCAAATCCATACGTTCGAATCGCGTCTAAAAGTTTGGCTGCTTCTTCTTGGTTTTCCGATGCTGTTACTGGCAAACCTGCTTGGAGGTTTTTCGCCAAGGCTTGAAAGACTTGATTAAAGGCTCTTGTCGCCTCCTCTTCTCGACCTTTTTGACGTTCAAGCGCTTGATCCATGACTTCTTGACCGTACTTATCTACCGCCTCTTGCTGGTATTTTTGAGTATCTTGATAGCTAAATCCAGTAAATTTTTCCTCAATGGTCATTTTTCTTTCTCCTTTTTGTTCTTGAATGGTTTTTTGCAGGGTAGAAATCAAGGTATCCAGACGTTGTCTTTCTTGAGTCAAATAGTCCAACTGTTTGGTCAAATGGGGCAATAAGTTAGATTTTTCTTCAGCTAAGAGTTCTGCTATTTGGTCTAAGGAAAATCCTAGATACTTGTAGTAGAGAATCACCTGTAATCGTTCTAAATCTTCTTGACTGTATGTCCGATAGCCATTTTCAGATTTCACAGGGACGAGAAGTCCTATCTTGTCATAGTGGTGCAAGGTCTTGACAGAGACACCTGACAGCTCTGCAGCTTCTTTGATATGGTACATGATTTCCTCCTTATACTCAATGAAAATCAAAGAGCAAACTAGGAAGCTAGCCGCAGGTTGCTCAAAGCACTGCTTTGAGGTTGTAGATAGAACTGACGAAGTCAGTAACATATATACGGTAAGGCGATGCTGACGTGGTTTGAATTTGATTTTCGAAGAGTATTACATGGATAGTATAATCCCTCCCCTTAGGTCAGAGTCAAGGCTTAACATAAAAAAAGTTTTCAGATAAAAAGGCTTGAGTTGTTTCATAGCTTTTAACTCAAACCCCTTCTTTTTTACGGATGACTTACGATCAATTCTAAACCTTGCCCTTCCAAAGTCCAGGATTCAACATCGCTCGGCAAGATAAAGTGGCTTCCTTTTTGAATAGGATAATCCTTTCCATCTACCGTCAATTTACCTTCTCCGGCTAAGACGCTCAATAAGCTGTAATCAGCGGTCTTTTCAAAATCAGCTTTTCCAGTCAGTTCCCACTTATAAACGGTGAAGAAATAACTTGCAACCAAGGTGGTCATTCGAAGATCATCGATCACAACTGTATCTGGATGGCTATTGGCAGGCTCACCGATGTTTAACACATCAATTGATTTTTCCAAGTGAAGTTCCCGCAAGTTTCCTTGAGCATCCTTACGGTCAAAATCATAAACCCGGTAAGTGGTATCACTCGACTGTTGAGTTTCAAGAATCAAGATTCCAGAACCAATAGCGTGCATGGTCCCGCTTGGCACATAGAAGAAATCTCCAGCCTTAACAGGAACTTTTGTCAGCAAGGCATCCCAGTTCTTGTCCTCAATTTGCTGACGGAGTTCTTCTTTTGACTTGGCATTGTGTCCATAGATAATCTCAGATCCTTCATCAGCCGCAATCACGTACCAACACTCAGTTTTTCCAAGTTCTCCTTCATGCTCCATTGCATAGGTATCATCCGGGTGCACCTGTACACTGAGCCAATCGTTGGCATCCAAAATCTTTGTTAATAAAGGAAAGACAGGCTCTTTACGATTACCGAATAATTCCCGATGCTCTTGATAGAGCTGATCCAATCCCATTCCTTCGTATGGACCATTGGCTACTTTAGAAACTCCATGTGGATGGGCTGAAATCGCCCAAAATTCACCGACATGGTCGCTCGGAATTTCGTAACCAAATTCTTCTTTCAGACGAGTTCCTCCCCAAATTTTTTCCTGCATGACTGAATGTAAAAATAATGGTTGTCCCATAATATCCTCCTCGCATTTCATGTTTCTATTATACAAAAAAAAGAAAGTTTTTGAAAGCCCTTTCCATCACTTTCCTCTCTCGCCAGAAACTTCATTTTTGTGTATAATGAAAGGGATGACACTAAAAGAAAACATTATCCAACTGGCGCATTCTATTGGGATTTCAAAAATTGGATTTACAACTGCTGATGACTTCGCTTATTTGGAAAAATCGCTCCGCTTGGCCGTTGAGGAAGGACGGAATTCTGGATTCGAGCATAAGAATATTGAAGAGCGCATCCACCCCAAATTAAGTCTCTCCTCCGCAAAGACCATCATCTCAATCGCTGTCGCCTACCCCCATAAACTCAAGCAACAACCTCAAAAAACAGCCTATAAAAGAGGAAAATTTACGCCCAACAGTTGGGGATTAGACTACCATTATGTTCTTCAAGACAAGCTCAACCGCTTAGCTGCTGGGATTGAAGAAATGACGCAGGATTTTGAATACAAGGGCATGGTCGATACTGGAGCACTGGTTGATACGGCTGTCGCCCAACGAGCAGGGATTGGCTTTATCGGAAAAAATGGCTTGGTCATTTCAAAAGAATACGGTTCTTACATGTTTCTGGGGGAATTGATTACCAACCTCGAAATCGAACCAGATCAGCCAGTCGACTATGGTTGTGGAGACTGTCGACGTTGTTTAGATGCTTGCCCAACCTCCTGTTTAATCGGGGATGGCTCTATGAATGCCAAACGCTGTTTGTCCTTCCAAACCCAAGACAAGGGCATGATGGACCTAGAATTTCGCAAGAAAATTAAAACGGTCATCTATGGATGTGATATTTGTCAGATTAGTTGCCCTTATAACAAAGGGCTAGATAATCCCTTGGCAACAGAAATCGATCCTGATCTGGCTCATCCAGAGTTGATTCCCTTTATTGAACTGTCCAACGGTCAATTTAAGGAAAAATTCGGGAACGTTGCTGGAAGTTGGCGAGGCAAGAATATCCTCCAACGCAATGCTATTATCGCACTAGCCAATGCCAATGACCGCTCGGCCATCCCTAAACTCCTGAACATCATCGAAACTTCACAAAATCAGATCCATATTGCAACGGCTATCTGGTCTTTAGGGCAACTGCTCCGTGAAGTCACACCGGACCTTGTTGAGCTCTTACGGAATATCAAACATCCGACCGATGCCATCATAGAAGAACGAACTGCTTTCTTTGAAAAATTCGGCATTCAAGCAGATTCACAGCTACAATGAAAAAACACTAAGGTTGTAACCTTAGTGTTTTTTTAGTTCTTTCAAGAAATACCAACTACCCATCTCTACTTGGTTAAAGCTAATCTCACTTGAATAGACTTCCTTGTAGCCATTTTTCGTGTAAAAATAGACATTTCCTTTGGTATTGGTATAAAAGGCTAGTTTTTTCCCTTGGATCTCTTCCAAGAAAGGCTCAATTCCTTCTGTCATAAAGCGACTGCCATAGCCCTGCCGTTGGTGTTTAGGGGCGACTGCGAGAAGCATCAAATACCAATCAAAGTCTACATTTTGCTCCAATTCCTTATCCGTGTCCTCCATAAATTTAAAGTAGGCCAACATATTTTTCAAGGAAATAAACTTGAGCAAACCAAATCCCCCATTTAATAGATAGGCCCGAAAAGGAATCGGTCCCTTTTGCAACAAGGCTACCGCATAAATTTCATCGTTTTTTTCTGCCACAAGGCAAATATGGTGCTTAAGAAAAACCTTCACCAAGATGCGCATCATTGCCTCAACAAAGGCTGGGTATTGCTTGGGATCCCGAACCAAATCCTTGATAACTTTTAAAAATAGATAGTCCTCAAAGGCTGTACTGGCTACTCGAACCACCTGATCCAGATCTGCTTTTTCTGCTTTTCTGTACTTCATCTTCTCTCCTATTCTAAGTCCACTTTCCAGTATACACTATCCCTCGCTCTTAGACAAAGGTCAATTTTCAGCAATTTGTTCATTCAAACCAGCAAAAAGAGTCCTCCCCAAACGAGTCCCAGCCCCCAAGCGACGAGAACATCCTTGGGATAATGAACCCCTCCAATAACTCGGACAAGGGCTAATAGAAGAGATAGGAGCATGGAGCACATTCCTAGAGAAAGCGACAACTGACAGACACACATGGAGATAATGGTCGCCGAAAATACATGTCGGCTAGGAAAGGAATGACCAGATGAATTCTTTTCTAATAAGGGTTGAATCTCCCATTTTTCATAAGGTCTTGGAACATTGACCCAATGACGAAAGAGGCTAAACAAGACAAAACCCGAAGCAGGGATCCAGATAAAAGGCCAGATTTCTCCCATTGAAGTTTTCTTTAAAAACAGCCAACAAAAGACCAGGCCGTAGATGCCTGGCATGGCGAACGTCAGGATTCGATTCATCCTTTGAAGAACCTGCACACGACGTGGCTTTCTCGTAAAAGGCAGGGTTAGCCAACGATAAAATTTCAGATAATCTTGAAGATTGGGCTTCATGTTGGCACTCCTGTCTATCATCTCGTTTTTGTACTACTAGTATACGCGATCCTAAGAAAGCCTGTCAAGCCAGGCTTTTTTTTTATCCTCTCTTTCTTCTTTTTAACATTAGAAGCGATCTATTTTTGACGCTTTGTCATTTTTCTGTACCTAAGAATCGTCTTTCCCATCCCTTCTTCCAGCATAAAAAATAGGATAGAAGCACATAGAATTGCCTTCTATCCTATTTTTTTACTTTACATTTCACAAGCCTTGTATCTTGATTTCATGCTACTTCTTCTGTGAATTGACTATTGTAGAGATCGGCATAGAAGCCATTTTGGCTCATGAGTTCTTGGTGGTTTCCTTGCTCGATAATATTTCCATCTTTCATCACGAGAATCAGATCCGCATTGCGGATAGTGGACAAGCGATGGGCGATGACAAAGGAGGTCCGGCCTTCCATGAGTTTGTCCATGGCTTTTTGAATCAACTCTTCTGTACGGGTATCGACAGATGAGGTTGCTTCATCCAAGATGAGGAGCGGGGCATCCTTCAAGAGGGCACGCGCAATGGTCAAGAGTTGCTTTTGACCGACGGACAAGGTGACAGAATCATCTAGCACGGTGTCATAACCATTCGGCAAGGTCCGAATAAAGTGATGGACCCCAACCGCTCGGGTTGCCGCTTCGACTGCTTCATCTGAAATATCGGTTTGATTAAAGACTAAGTTTTCCCGAATGGTCCCTTCAAAGAGCCAGGTATCTTGTAAGACCATCGAAAAAGCATCATGAACTTCTTCGCGACTCATGGCCTTAGTATCCACACCATCGATGGTAATTTTACCAGCTTGAATGTCGTAAAAACGCATCAAGAGATTGACCATGGTGGTCTTACCTGCGCCTGTTGGACCAACAATGGCTACTTTTTGCCCAGGCTTCGCTTCAGCAGTAAAGTCATGGATAATGGTCTTGTCTGGTGAATAACCAAAACGAACATGCTCAAAGGTAACATGACCTTTTGGCGATTCCAATTGGCGAATTTTTTGGGATTCGTCTTCCATTTCTTCTTCGTCTAAGAATTCAAAGACACGCCCCAAAGCAGCACTGGCCGATTGCAATTGGGTAATTCCTTGGGCCATTTGACCAATTGGTTGGGTAAAGATGCGGACATAGGTCATAAAGGCCACAATGGTCCCGATGGTAATGTCCCCATTAATGGTGAGGACAGCCCCAACGATACAGACCATGACATATCCGAAATTCCCTACAAACTGCATCAAGGGCATCATGATCCCAGAGAAGAATTGGGATTTCCACATGCTATGGTACAAATCTTGATTGATGGTATCAAAATGATTTTTGGCTTGGTGACGGCCATTGTAGGAAATGACGATATTGTGGCCACTATAGATTTCTTCAACATAACCTGAAACTTTGGCAAGGTTGTCCTGTTGTTGCTTAAAGAGAGGCTGGCTCTTGACCATAATGATGCTGGAAAGAGCAAAACCTGCAAAGACGGACACAATCGCTGTCACCGCCAAGTGCCAGTCCGTCTTAAACATCATAAGGATGGAGCCAATCAATAAGACAATAGAAGAGACCATTTGAACCAAGCTTTGGTTAAAGGATTGGGTCATCAAATCCACGTCATTGGTCACACGAGACAAGGTATCTCCTTGTTCATGGCTATCAAAATATTGGAGGGGCACGCGATTGATCTTCTCAGCAATGGCATTGCGCAAGCGTTCTGCAAAGCGCTGAATCATGGTTGAGATAATGAAACTACTGCTGTAGGACACCAGTGCTCCAACTCCATAAAGGATGGCTAAGGTCAGGGCAATCGAAGTGATCTTATCAATATCAATGGCGCCTCCCATCCCTTTTGTAATGGTATCTGTAATTTCTTTTAACTTATCCGGTCCAATAACCGTGATTACACTCGATACGATCGAAAAGAGGATAGCAATTAGGAAAAATAGGTGGAAGCCCTTCAAATAGGGAGAAAGTTGGCTCCAAAGGGATGTTTTTTGTTTTGTCTTATGCATGTTCCAACTCCTCCTTAGACAATTGTGAATAGGCAATTTCTTGATAGACTTCATTGGTCGCAAGCAATTCCTTGTGGGTGCCTTGACCGACGACCTTCCCTTGATCCAAGACCAAAATCAAATCCGCATCCATAATGGTCGAAATCCGTTGGGCAACGATCAATTTGGTCGTATCTGCCAGCTCTTCTTTCAGAGCTTGTCGCAGGATCCGATCCGTTTTGTAATCAAGGGCTGAGAAGGAATCATCAAAGATGAGGATCTCAGGCTTACGTGCAAGGGCACGCGCAATGGCCAAACGTTGACGTTGTCCTCCAGAGAAGTTGCTTCCTCCTTGCGCTACTTCTGTATCCAAGCCCTTCTCTTTTGTGGCAACAAACTCTTTGGCTTGGGCCAATTCAAGGGCTTTCCAGATGGCTTCATCCTCTAATTTTCCTTGACTACTTTCTCCAAATTCCATATTGGAGCGAATCGTGCCGCTAAAGAGCACTGCTTTTTGGGGAATGTAGCCGACTTTATTGTTCAATTCTTGGTGGCTATAGTCCTTGACATTCACCCCATCCACTAAGATCTTTCCTTCTGTCGCATCGTAAAAACGTGGAATTAAATTGACCAAAGTGGATTTACCAGAACCAGTTGATCCAATGAAGGCAACGGTTTGTCCTTTCTGAGCTGAGAAGGTCACGTGCTCAATCACAGCACGGGAAGTCCGTCCATAGCGGAAGGAAACATCTTGGAATTCTACACTTCCTTTTTCTCCAGACTCAGTCTTGGACTCAGATGGAAAATCAACAGACGGCTCTAGAGCCAAGACCTGATTAATCCGTTTTGCGGATACTAAGGCACGAGGCAGAATAATCAAGATGGCCACCATCATCATAAAGCCAATGACAACCTGCATGGCGTAAGAGGAGAAGGTGATCATATCGGAGAAGACCTTGGTCCGATCCGCTAATGCAGGACTGGTGAAGATCTTTGTAGGATCTTTTGGCATGGCGATATCATTGATCAAGTGCGCCCCAATCCAGTAGATAGCAAGGGTCAAACCACTTGATACCACTGTCATGACAGGGTTCATCAAAGACATCAAACGATAAACAAAGAGATTTAGACGGGTTAAGCCCTTGTTTTCAGCCTGGAATTTCTCATTTTGATAAGCTTCTGCATTGTAGGCGCGAACCACTCGCACCCCAGTCAAACTCTCCCGTGTCGTCGCATTCAAAGCATCGGTCAAACCTTGAACCTTTTGCTGGCGCGGAAAGGCAATAAGAACCAGAACAGAGAGAAGAATCAAGACCATCAAGACCGCAATCCCAACAGACGTTGTCCAGGCACTGCTCTTCCCCCAAATCTTGGTCAGAGCCCAAATCGCCATAATGGGACCACGCGTCACAACTTGCATCCCCATGACAATCATAATTTGTAACTGGGTCAAATCATTGGTTGTACGAGTCAAGAGAGAGGGAACGGAGAATTTCTTGATCTCGGCATCAGAGTAATCCATCACTTGATGGAAAATCTCTCCTCGAAGTCGCGTCGTAAAGCTGGCAGCGACTCTTGAAGCCAAAAAGCCCACAAAAACTGCCATCAAAAAGCTTCCAAAAGAGAAGAGCAACATCTTGCTTCCCGGATCCATAATATCAGAAACCTTGGTCCCATCCTTGGCTAAGAGGGTCGTGATATCGGATAAGTATTCAGGAGTCTTTAAATCCATCCAAACAGCCAGACAGATAAAGACCGTACTAAGGGCAATCATGCCCCATTCTTTGGCAGTTAACCGCCGAAATATATTGATCATTCCTCGCTCCTTTTTTTCATATTCTCATAAAATTGATGCATGACCCTGAAAAAGATGGCCAATTCTTCTTCTGATACACCAGCCATCATATCCTGGTCCACTTCTTCAAAGAATTGTTTCATGTCATTCAATTTATCTTTTACACTGTCTGTTAGGTAGACATACTTGGCCCGTTTATCGGTTGGACTAGGCTCTAGATAAATAAAGCCATTTTTCTCCATGCGCTTGATCAGGTTACTCGTCACGGATTTTGAGATATGAAGTTCCTGCTCAACATCCCGAATCAAGGTCACTTTCCCCTCCTTTTCACGATGAGATAAAAAGCCCAATACCTGACCTTGGGGTCCTGCGCTAAATTCAAGCCCTCTCTTCTTGGCCTCTCTTTCTACCATGAGGTGAATGAGATGACCGATTTTTTTAAATTCTAGTAAAGGTTTGTCCATCATTTCCTCCAAATAGTTCTCTTAAGAACTTTAAAGTTACTATGAGAACTATTTTAACACAAAAAAGATCCCTGTCAAGAAAAAAGTTTCCATAAGAACTAAAAAAAGGAGCCGAATCGACTCCATCCTTCATCTTTAGATAATAATGCCTTCTAGATGATCCATTTCATGCTGACAGATCTGGGCCGGAAAGCCTGACAAATGAATTGTTTTTGCTTTCCAATTCATATCTCGATAGGCCACTGAAATCTCCTCATAACGAGTGGTCGGCCGACTCCCCACCAAGGACAAGCATCCTTCCTCTGTTTGGTAAGGCTTTTTCTTTTCAAGGAGAACCGGATTAAACAGGACCAAATTTTCACTTCCCATTCGGATGATAATCGCTCGCTTTTTCACCCCGATCATATTGGCTGCTAAACCGACACACTCAAGGAGATGAGCATTTAAGGTGTCCTGCAAATCCAAAGCCAAGGTGCGATCCTCAGGTGTCGCTTCTTCTGACTTTTGACCCAAGAATAAGACATCTTTTACAATATTCTTTTTCATTCCTTCCTCACTTCTTGATAGATAGACGAAAGAAGAGAGTGGGACAGAAATCGGTAATTCGTTAGAATTGGATTTCATCGTCCCACCTCCGCACAGTTGAGTAGGGCTGTAAAAGCTGATGAAATCAGCGTAGTAGAGCCCACTCAACCACTGCGTCTTGCTCGACAATCCAAAAATAATTGAGAGGCTAGGACTTTTGTCCCAGCCTCCTCGCTCTTGTTTCTAACCTCTAAGAGACAATTGCTGCTTATTTTTTAAGCTTTTCGCTCACTTCTTTTGCAAGGACAAAGTTCCCCAAGGTCGCTGAACCATTGCCGGCAACTGCAGGTGTCACAATATAATCTCTCACATCAGGTACAGGGAGGTAACCGTTCAAGAGGGCAGTAAATTTCGTGCGAACACGATCTAACATATGTTGTTGAGCCATGACTCCTCCTCCAAAGACAATGACGTCTGGGCGGAAGGTAACTGTCGCATTCACTGCTGCTTGTGCGATGTAGTAGGCTTGAATATCCCATACATTGCTGTTGAGTTCAATGTTTTCCCCACGAATACCCGTACGAGCTTCGAGACTAGGACCAGCCGCAAAACCTTCCAAACAGCCATTGTGGAAAGGACAAACACCCTTGAATTCTTTTTCCACATCCATTGGGTGTTGGGCCACATAGTAGTGTCCCATTTCTGGGTGCCCAGCTCCCCCGATAAACTCACCACGTTGGATGACACCAGCTCCGATTCCTGTTCCGATTGTATAGTAAACCAAGTTTTCGATATGACCACCCGCATTGTTGCGTGCGACCACTTCTCCATAGGCAGAACTATTCACATCTGTTGTGAAATAGATAGGTACATTCAAGGCACGACGGAAGGCCCCAACGATATCTACATTGGCCCAATTTGGTTTTGGAGTCGTTGTGATGAAACCATAAGTGTTTGAATTTGGATCGATATCAATTGGTCCAAATGAACCAATCGCAAGCCCAACTAGATCCTCAAATTTTGAGAAAAATTCAATACACTTATCAATCGTCTCAATTGGCTTGGTTGTTGGAAATTGTACTTTTTCCACAACATTATAGTTTTCATCACCAACCGCACAAACAAATTTTGTACCGCCAGCTTCCAAACTTCCATATAATTTTGTCATGTTGGCTCCTTTTTTATTATGAAAAATATCCTGTATTTATTATAGCATATTTTGTAGTCAATCTTTTTCTCTTCTCTAAAGAAAAAACACACTTTTTTTGAGAAATAAAATTCAAGGACTGGAGATGATAGACCAGTCCTTGAAAACTTATTGTTTCGATTAAGCTTTGACTTCGATGATCGCATCACCCTTCGCAACAGATCCAGTTGCAACAGGTGTGACAGAAGCATAGTCAGCTGTGTTAGTGACGATCACCATAGTTGTGTCTTCAAGACCAGCTGCGGCAATTTTCGCTGCATCAAATGTACCAAGGACATCACCAGCTTTCACTTTATCACCTTGAGCTACTTTTTGATCAAATCCTTCACCGTTCATTGATACGGTATCAATCCCAACGTGGATCAAGATTTCAGCACCATTAGCGGTCTTCAAACCGTAAGCGTGACCAGTTGCAAAAGCAATGGTTACTTCAGCATCAGCTGGTGCATAGACAACGCCTTCAGTTGGTTTGATGGCAATTCCTTGTCCCATCGCTCCACTTGAGAAGACAGGATCATTCACATCAGACAAAGCAACAGCTTGACCAACGATCGGAGAGATAATGGTTTCGTCTTGAAGAGATGCTGGAAGAGCTCCAGTTGTTTCTTCTTCAATAATAGCTTCTGCTTCTTTGTCCTCTGCAGGAACTGATGAAGCTTCATCTTCATAACCAAACATATAAGTCAAACCGAAACTTAGGGCAGTTGTAAATACAACCATAAATACATATTTCAATAATTGACCGTTTAGATAGAGAAGCGTTCCTGGAATAATTGTAATACCAAATCCTGTACCAGCAAGATTTAACATAGATGCAATCCAACCACCTACTGCACCTGCTCCCAAAGCAATAACGAATGGTTTCACATAACGCAAGTTTACACCAAAGATTGCAGGCTCAGTAATACCTAACAAGGCAGAGATAGTTGCAGGAAATGCTAGAGCTTTCACTTTTTGAGATTTAGATTTCACTGCCACTGCTAAAGTAGCTCCAGCTTGTGCAGTCATAGCCGCTGTAATAATTGCATTAAATGGATCTTTTTTATCTGCAGTAATTAATTGTGATTCAAGAAGATTAAAGATATGATGGACGCCGGTAACGACAATCAACTGATGAACGCCACCAATAAGAAGACCTGCAAGACCAAATGGTAAATTCAAAATAAACTTAGTTACATTTAGTACATATTCTTCGATACTGTGGAAGAATGGACCAATAATAAACAAAGCGAGGAATGACATGATTGTCAATGTGAATAATGGAACCAATAACAAATCTAAGACATCTGGAATTTTCTTATGGAGCCACTTTTCAAGTTTCGCACCAATTAGACCAACGAAGAAAGCGGGAAGAACTGAGTTCTGGAATCCAACCACATGATGGAAGATACCAAAGTATGTTGCTGCTTTAGAAGGATCTTCCGCTACAACCCACGCATTTGGAAGTGTCGGACTAACCATCATCAAACCAATTACAATCCCAAGAACAGGATTTCCTCCGAATACTCGGAATGCAGACCATGAAATCAAGGCTGGGAAGAAGGCAAACGCGGTATCAGTTAAAATTGTTGAATAGGTATAAAAATCAGTAGATTTAAATGCATCTGCTGTTGTGCCAAACAAAGCCAAAACCTGGTCTTGAGCAATGGCACCACGAATCCCCATAAACAATCCAGTCGCAACAATTGCTGGTAGAATTGGAACAAAAACGTCTCCAAAGGTACGGATCGCGCGTTGGAACCAGTTTCCTTGTTTAGCGGCTTCTGCTTTCATTTCATCTTTTGATGATGTTGGTAAGCCAAGAGCTACTACTTCATCATAGATCTTGTTTACAGTACCAGTACCAAAGATGATTTGGTATTGACCTGAGTTAAAGAAAGCACCTTGTACTTTTTCAATGTTCTCAACAACATCTTTGTTGATTTTTGATTCATCTTTTACCATCACGCGAAGACGAGTCGCACAGTGAGCAACACTGCTAACGTTCTCAACCCCACCGATTGCATCGATGACCTGCTTTGCAATTTCTGTATTTGACATTTTGCAAAAATCTCCTTATTTTTTGTAATGTAAACGGTTAAATCGTTTCTACGTTTTTAATTGTACCACGTATTGAAAATATGTCAAGCGTTTTGCAGGATTTTTTTGAAACTTTTTTGGACTTTTTGACACCTTTTGACAGTATGAAACTATTTTCATTTTAAAACAGGCCTGTACTACGCTTTTTAGCACTTTAAATCAGACTTTTATTTTCATTTTCTTTCATATTTTCATAAATTTTCAACTTCTCCTCTTTTCTTCAGGCTGCAAAATAGCTGTCAATCGTTTGACATTTTTTGCCATTTTTTTCATTTATCGCTTGCATTTTTAATAGGAAATCGGTACTATGGAAGTAAGAAAAAATTCGGAGGAATAAAATGGAATGGACAACTGAACGTCGTTACAGACGTTACGAAGACTGGACAAAAGAGGAAAAGCAAGCCATCCAAGATCATATGGCCAAATCTCCTTGGCATACACACTATCATGTTGAGCCAAAAGCTGGTCTCTTAAATGATCCTAACGGTTTTTCCTACTTTGATGGAAAATGGATCTTGTTTTACCAAAATTTCCCATTTGGTGCAGCCCATGGGTTAAAATCATGGGTACAAACAGAAAGTGAAGACTTGGTTCATTTCAAAGAAACTGGTGTAACGCTTCTTCCAGACACAGATCTGGATAGCCATGGAGCTTATTCCGGATCAGCCATGCAGTTTGGTGACAAACTATTCTTATTCTACACCGGAAATGTTCGTGATGCAGAATGGGTTCGTCATCCTTACCAAGTCGGTGCTTTGATGGATAAAGACGGCAAGATTGAAAAAATTGACAAAATCTTGATTGATCAACCTGCTGACTCTACGGATCACTTTCGTGACCCACAGATTTTTAATTTCAAAGGTCAATTCTACGCTATCGTTGGTGGTCAAGACCTTGAGAAGAAAGGATTCATCCGTCTCTATAAGGCTGTAGATAATGACTATTCCAACTGGGTTACAGTCGGTGACTTGGATTTTGCAAACGATCGGACAGCTTATATGATGGAATGTCCCAACCTAGTCTTTGTAGGAGACCAACCCGTTCTCCTATACTGCCCTCAAGGCTTAGATAAAGCCGTTCTCGATTATGACAATATCTATCCAAATATGTACAAGATTGGGGCAAGCTTTGACCCAGAAAAGGCCAAAATGGTTGATGTATCTGAATTGCATAATCTCGACTATGGTTTTGAAGCCTATGCGACTCAAGGATTTAATGCTCCCGATGGACGTGCCTATACTGTTAGCTGGCTAGGTCTTCCAGACGTTTCTTATCCAACGGATTCCTATGACTACCAAGGAGCTCTCTCACTGGTCAAAGAATTAACCATCAAAGATGGCAAACTCTACCAATACCCAGTTGAAGCGATCAAGGACTTGCGCGCTGAGAGTGAGGCATTTGCCAACAAGGCTCAAACCAAGAACTGCTATGAATTGGAATTGCAGTTTGAAAAGGATAGCCAGAACGAAATCGTCCTCTTTGCCGATGCAGAAGGGAAGGGCTTAGCTCTCACATTTGATCTGGCTAAAGGATTGGTCACAGTCGATCGTAGCCAGGCTGGTGAGCAATATGCCCAAGACTTCGGTACGAGCCGTAGCTGCACAATCGCTAACCAAGCGACAACCGCTAATATTTTCATTGACAATTCGATATTTGAAATCTTTATCAATAAAGGAGAAAAAGTATTTTCTGGTCGGGTCTACCCACATGCAGATCAAAATGGAATCTTGATCAAGTCTGGAACCCCTACTGGAACTTACTACGAACTTGATTATGGTCGCAAAGCTAACTGATGTCGCCAAACTCGCCGGTGTCAGCCCTACTACTGTCTCACGGGTCATCAATAAAAAAGGATACCTATCTGAAAAAACGATCCAAAAAGTCCAAGAAGCCATGCGAGAATTGGGATATAAACCTAACAATGTTGCTCGTAGCCTCCAAGGAAAATCAGCCAAGTTAGTCGGCTTGATCTTTCCCAACATCAGCAATGTTTTCTATGCTGAGTTAATCGACAAACTAGAGCACCAACTCTTCAAACACGGCTATAAAACCATTATCTGCAATAGTGAACACGACTCCGAGAAAGAGCGCGAATATATTGAGATGTTGGAGGCTAACCAGGTAGATGGCATCATTTCAGGAAGTCATAATTTGGGCATTGAAGATTACAACCGGGTAACTGCTCCTATCATTGCTTTTGACCGCAACCTCTCCCCAGAAATTCCGGTTGTCTCTTCAGACAACTACGCTGGAGGGATCCTCGCAGCTGAAACCCTCGTCAAGACTGGGGCTCAAAACATCATCATGATCACAGGAAATGACAATTCCAACTCCCCAACAGGTCTTCGCCATGCAGGTTTTGCTTCAGTCTTGCCAAACGCTTCTATCATTAATGTCTCCAGTGATTTTTCACCCATTCGCAAGGAAATGGAAATCAAACAGATCTTAATCCACCAAAAACCAGATGCCATTTTTGCTTCGGATGATTTGACAGCTATCTTAATTATGAAAGTCGCTAAAGAGCTGGAAATTCCAGTTCCTCAACAGCTTAAAGTGATTGGTTATGATGGCACCCAGTTCGTCCAAACCTTTATTCCAGAGCTCACAACCATCCAACAACCGATCAAAGAGATCGCAGTCTTGACAGTAGACCTCTTGCTTCAAAAAATCGACGGTCAAACCGTTGCAACGACAGGCTATTTCTTGCCGGTTAGTCTTCATTCCGGCAACAGCGTCTAATTCCTTGCTATATAGTTCCTTCTCTCAATTTTCAAAGGCTGGACACGCGTTTGCCCAGTCTTTCATTTTTCATCGTAAATTTTCAAATTAAGATTGATAGAATTTTTAGGAAAATGAGGCTGGGACAAAAGTCCTAGCCTCTTCTTGTTTTTGGAGTGTCGAGCAAGACGCAGTGGTTGAGTGGGCTCTACTACGCTGATTTCATCATCTTTTACAGCCCTACTCAACTGTGCGGAGGTGGGACGACGAAATCGAATTCTAACGAATGACCGATTTCTGTCCCACTCTCTATTTTGTGTAATGGATCAGTGTTAACCTGCACTTTCTTTTGGAACATAAGTCATTCTTTTATTTCATCATCTCTCTTTAAATTGAAAATGACAGACAAATTTTTTGAAAATCGTTTGCAAATAAGTTAAGATAGGTGGGTAAGAAAAGAGTAACCGCTTACTTATGAAGGAGGACATTTTATGTCATATAAAACAAGCAATGCAGAAGGACCTGTAGATTTTATTAACACTTATGATTTGGAGCCTATGGCTCAACAAGTCATTCCAAAAGCTGCTTTTGGCTATATCGCTAGCGGAGCAGAAGATACCTTTACATTGCGTGAAAACATCCGAGCTTTTAACCATAAGCTGATTGTCCCTCATACGCTTTGTGATGTGGAAAATCCAAGTACTGAGATTGAATTTGCTGGTGAAAAGCTATCTTCACCCATCATTATGGCTCCAGTTGCAGCTCATAAATTAGCCAATGAACAAGGGGAAGTGGCTACTGCGCGCGGGGTACATGAGTTTGGTTCCCTCTATACTACAAGCTCCTACTCTACAGTTGATCTTCCAGAAATTACGCAAGCCCTTCAAGGGACTCCTCATTGGTTCCAGTTCTACTTTAGTAAAGATGATGGGATTAACCGCCACATTATGGATCGCGTGAAGGCAGAAGGTTATAAAGCGATCGTCTTAACGGCAGATGCAACTGTTGGGGGGAATCGTGAGGTTGATAAACGTAATGGTTTTGTCTTCCCAGTTGGAATGCCAATCGTAGAAGAATACCTACCTGAAGGTGCTGGTAAGTCAATGGACTTTGTCTACAAATCAGCTAAACAACGCCTCTCTCCACGAGATGTAGAATTCATCGCTGAATACTCAGGCCTACCCGTTTACGTTAAAGGTCCCCAATGCCGTGAAGATGTTGAACGTTCTCTTGCTGCAGGTGCATCTGGTATCTGGGTAACCAACCACGGTGGACGTCAAATCGATGGTGGACCAGCTGCCTTTGACTCACTTCAAGAAGTTGCTGAAGCAGTTGACAAACGTGTACCGATTGTCTTTGACTCTGGTATTCGGCGTGGGCAACATGTCTTTAAGGCTTTGGCTTCAGGAGCTGACTTGGTAGCTATTGGTCGCCCCGTTATTTATGGCTTAGCTCTGGGCGGTGGTGTAGGTGTACGCCAAGTCTTTGAACACTTGAATGCAGAATTGAAGACCGTGATGCAACTATCTGGAACTCAGACGATTGAAGATGTGAAACACTTCAAACTTCGTCACAATCCATATAATCCAACTTTCCCAGTAGATCCTCGTGATCTGAAATTGTATTAATAAGAAAAGAGGGAGTGGGACAGAACGAATGTTTACTAAAAATCGTTCCTTGTCCCACTCCCTATTTGTTTTAGAGAGTACAAACAGGATGTACACGGAAAATGGTATCATAAACTTTGTAAATACATTTTTTAACAAATATCTTGCTAGAGATTTCATTTTCTGTTATACTGATGAGTAAATAATATTATAAAGACATTTGGGGTGCTTTAGGCTGAGATGATACCCATTGAACCTGCTACAGTTAATACTGGCGAAGGGAAATGTGAAAAGGTTTTTTTCGTGTGTCGAAAAGAACTGTCTAATCTTATAAGCAAAACTCTAATTCTTGATTGTAATTGGAGTTTTTTAATTTTTACCAGATAGACTAGATGTAGAGTATTGTGGTACGTCTTTCTTAAATGCCCGACTGTCTTAAAAAGGAGTTTTTATGTTTAAAAAATGGCGTTTAAAAGATGTTATCTTACTTGCTTTCTTGTCTATCTTTTTTGGTGGCGTTTTTGTAGGTTCAGGATATCTATATAATATTTTGACTATTGGCTTAACACCTCTAGGTTTACAGGCTTTTGCCAACGAAATATTATTTGGTCTTTGGTGTATGGCTGCACCTATTACGGCTATTTTCATCCCAAGAATCGGTAGTGCAACTATTGGAGAAGTTTTAGCTGCCCTTGCTGAAGTCCTTTACGGTAGTCAATTCGGTTTAGGAGCTCTATTATCCGGTTTGGTTCAAGGGTTAGGAAGTGAATTCGGCTTTCTTATCACCAAGAATCGTTATGAAAGTTGGCTTTCACTGACAGCTAATAGTATTGGAATTACACTCTTTAGCTTTGTCTATGAATACATTAAATTAGGTTACTATGCCTTTTCTCTTCCTTTCGTACTATCCTTGCTTTTGGTACGTTTTGCATCAGTATTTTTCTTCTGTGCGATTCTAGTTCGTACTACGGTCAAACTTTACCATCAGTTTTCTGCTGGGAGTGAAGTATAGATGGGGGTGGAATTAAAGGGGGTTGTCTATCCCTCTTTCACAAAGCCGATTGACTTTACATTTCAATCCCAAGCCTTTACTTTATTGGTTGGAAAAAGCGGTTCGGGTAAATCAACCCTTTTTCAAATTATTGCCCAACTCAGTCCAGTGCCATATAGTGGTCAGATCCTTATCGATGGAATTGACATGAGACAACTTTCTGTAGCTGAACGTGTCCAATTGGTCGGTATCCTATTTCAAAACCCCAACCATCAATTTACCATGGAGACCTTGTTTGAGGAATTGGTCTTTTCCTTAGAAAATATTGCTTATCCAATTCAGGAAATTGAATCTAAAATAGCGGAAGTTGTGGAGAAATGTAGAAGCCAAAAAATTCTCCACCGTCCGATTCACCAATTGTCAGGTGGAGAAAAACAAAAAGCGGCCCTAGCAGTACTCTTTGCCATGAATCCTAGTGTCTATCTTTTAGACGAACCCTTTGCATCAATTGATCGTAAAAGTCGGCTTGAGATACTAGGGATTTTGAAGGAACTGGTTGAAGCAGGTAAGACGATTATCCTCTGTGATCATGATTTGTCTGACTACGAAGCCTATATCGACCATATGGTTGAACTAAGAAATGACGAAGTCAAAAAAATATTCAAAATCCCTTCCTCTGAAACTAGAGAAGTTTTTTCAAAGGAAGTCGGCAATTGTCAGGATCTTTTCCATCTGAAACAAATGACCTGTATCCTAAATGATTCTCCTCTCTTTTCCATTCCTGATTTTACATTTTATGAAGGGGTTTCCTGTATCCTAGGGGATAATGGTGTTGGGAAATCAACCCTCTTTCGTTCCATTCTCCAATTTCAGAAGTATAAAGGGAAGATTCATTGGAAGAATAGGCTATTAAAAAAGAAAAAAAGTCTATATGATGAGATAACATATGTGGTACAAGAGGCGGATAAGCAGTTTATCAGAGCCAGTCTCAAGAAAGAACTTCAGTTAGATGACCTAGATAATGAGAACGATAAAAGAGTCAAGGAAGTCCTGCAATTGTTTGATTTGGAGAATTCCTTAGATAAGAGTCCCTATCAGTTAAGTGGAGGACAACAAAAGATGGTTCAATTATTAACGATCATGACAAGTCAAGCCACTGTTGTCTTATTAGATGAACCGTTTGCAGGTTTAGATGATAGGGCTTGCGATTATGTTTGTAGGTGGATAAGGGAGGAGTGTCAAAAAGGACGTAGCTTTTTAATTATTTCCCATCGTTTAGATCCGCTTGTGTCACTAGTTGATTACTGGATTGAAATGACATCTACAGGGTTAAAATATCTTAAAGAAGTTTCTATCACAAGGCCACTAAGATCTCGTGGTATAGGAAATAAAACGGAGGTGAGATAGAATGGTTAAAGTCCCCACTCAAACTCCGGTAACAATCCTCTTTTTACTACTTTTATCCTTGGAAACCTCCTTTGTTCCATCGGTTCCTCTCAATCTATCGGTTGCCTTCTTTTGCATCGTCTATATGTGCTTTTATCGCAAGTTTCATATGATGATTTGGATGGTTTTCTTGGCTATCCTACCAGGCTTTGCCAATTACTGGGCAGTTCATTTACATGGAGATGTTTCCCAAGCAGTTTTACTTGGAACCAGGGGTTTTGTGACAGTTTGTATAGGGATTGTATTTATCTCAAGCATCTCACTAAAAGAGTTACTCTTGTATTTGGCACAAATGGGATTGTCACGGTCTTGGGCCTATGCCTTGTTAGTGGTTTTCAATGCTTTTCCGCTGATTCAGAAAGAAATTAAATCCATAAAGGAGGCCTGTTTGTTACGAGGGCAAAAATTGCATTTTTGGTCCCCTTTGATTTATAGCAAGGTCTTGATTAGCGTCTTTAGATGGCGACATCTATACTTAAGAGCCTTATCAGCACATGGCTATGATGAAGATGCCATGATAGAAAAGTCCTATCGGAACTTTTATATTCCCAGACAGACAAAAATCATCTACCTACTTATCTATTTAACCCTTCAAATCAGTCTGTTTTTATAAAGGAGTTATTATGGAATTTACAGATATTGCTATGGAATTATCCAGGGAGGCCTGGCAGGCTTCCTTTCAGCACCCTTTTATTTTACAGTTACAAAAGGGAAATTTAGATCCTTCCATTTTTCGCTATTACTTGATTCAGGATGCCTACTACTTAAATGCCTTTTCAAAAGCCTATGATCACTTAGCTGAAAAAACTTCAAAACAAGAAATGAAGAGACTTTTGAAACAAAATGCTCAGAGCTTAGTCGAAGGTGAGTTATTTATCCGTCAACAGTTTTTCAAGGAGCTGGGGATTGATGACAAGGAAATGGCAGAGCAGCCGATTGCTCCAACCTGCTACCATTATATTTCGCATATTTATCGTCAATTTGAAGAAGAGAACGTAGCCATTGCTTTTGCGAGCTTGCTCCCGTGTCCATGGTTGTACCATGACCTAGGTAAGGCACTTAATCTTCGTCCTTCACCAGAAGTCCTTTATCAGAAGTGGATTGAAACTTACATTACAGATGAACTCGAACAGCAAATAAAAGAAGAGACGGAACTAGTCAATCAACTCTACAGTGAAAGTGACGAGCTAGACAAGAAAAAAATGCTCGAAGCCTTCCGAATTAGCGTTTATATGGAAGCACAGTTTTGGGAAATGGCCTACCAGCATCAAACATGGAAGAGCACTTTACAGGCTTTAGAAAAAGGAGATTAATGAAAAATGAAAACCAACCAATTACAAATTCATAAATTAACCGTCTTATCCATGATGATTGCCCTCGATGTGGTTCTGACACCTATCTTCCGTGTCGAAGGAATGGCACCTATGTCTAGTGTTGTGAATATTTTAGCAGGAACCATAATGGGACCAGTCTATGCTTTAGTCATGGCAACTGCGACTGCTTTTATCCGTATGACAACACAAGGAATTCCTCCTTTGGCCCTAACAGGAGCTACCTTTGGAGCTCTACTAGCCGGACTCTTTTACAAATATGGTAGAAAATTCTACTTTTCTGCCTTAGGAGAAATCATCGGTACAGGAATCATCGGCTCTATTGTCTCTTATCCTGTTATGGTATTTTTCACAGGCTCAGCTGCAAAACTCAGTTGGTTTATTTACACACCACGATTTATCGGAGCTACCTTGATCGGGACAGCCATAGCTTTTGTATCATTTCGATTTTTAATTACCCAGAAATTCTTTAAAAAGGTACAAAGCTATTTCTTTGAAGAAAGGATTGAATGATGCATACCTTCCAAAATCCCTTCCCTCTATCTGAAAGTCATTTAATCCATTGTATCACTAACGAAATTTCCTGTGAGATGGTCGCTAATGCAATTTTGGCTCTGGGATCTAAGCCAGTAATGGCAGATGACTCCAGAGAGGTCCTTGATTTTACCAAGCAAAGTGCAGCTATCTTATTGAATTTAGGACATTTGTCAGCTGACAAGGAGCAAGCAATTCTTAAGGTAGCATCCTTTGCAGCTAAATCCTCGCTACCTATGGTTTTAGATGTGGTTGGCGTCTCTGCCTCTCCTATCCGCAAAACCTTAGCAATGGATATTTTGAAATATTCTCCAACCATTATTAAGGGAAATATGTCTGAAATTCGAAGCCTAGTGGGTTTGAAGCACCATGGAGTTGGAGTGGACGCCAGCCAGAAAGATCAAGAAACAGCAGATCTAGTGAGTGTCCTGAAAGACTGGTGTCAAGGCTATCCAACAAGTACATTCTTAGTTACCGGTCCTAAAGATCTCATCGTTTCATCTAATCAAGTTGCCATTTTGACAAATGGTTGTCTAGAACTGGACTGGATCACAGGAACAGGAGATCTTGTAGGCGCTCTAGCTGCGGTCTTCCTTAGTCATGGGACTACAGCCTTTGAGGCATCTTGTCTCGCAGTGTCTTATCTGAATATCGCTGCAGAGAAAATTATAGACCGAGAAATGGGGCTAGAAGACTTTCGTTTACAGACTCTTAATCAATTGTCTCTCTTAAAAAAGGATGCCAACTGGTTAGATGCAATCAAAGGAGGCTATTATGCTTAAAGAAACGCTTAGACTGTATCTGGTTACGAATCGCTACCAAGATCCGCTTGAAACCTTCCTTAAAAAAGTTGAGCAAGCTTGTCAGTCAGGTGTTACCATGATCCAGCTACGAGAAAAACAGCTCACGACCAATCAGTATTATGAACTTGCAAAAATGGTGAAACAAATTACCGATACTTACCAAGTTCCTTTGATTATCGATGATCGTTTGGATGTGTGCCTAGCTGTCGATGCTGCAGGACTTCATATAGGAGATGATGAACTCCCAGTTTCAGTAGCCAGACAAGTCTTGGGCACAGAGAAAATACTAGGTGTAACTGCAAAAACAGTGAAAAGAGCACTCGAAGCAGAAGAATCTGGGGCGGATTACTTAGGAACAGGAGCAATTTTCCCCACAACAACCAAGGAAAATGCCCCTATTACCCTCATTTCTACCTTAAAGGACATCTGCCAAGCAGTCGGTATTCCAGTCGTAGCGATTGGCGGTTTAACTTGTGAAAATATCCATCAACTTTCTGGAACAGGTATTGCTGGTATCGCAGTAGTTCGTGATTTGATGCAGGCAAGAGATATTGAAGCAAGAACCCAAGAATTTTTAACAAAATTAGATCAAATCATCTCTAAATAAAAACTCTCTCATTCCCAATATATGGGGAATGAGAGAGTTTTTTTAATCTTTATAAGTTGTATGGTTAACAGGACCAGAACCATGCCCAAGTTCAGGGGCATCTTGGATAGCTCTTGTGATAAAAGCCTTGGCCTTATCAACTGCTTGATAGAGGCTTTTCCCTTTTGCAAGCTCAGCAGTGATAACTGCAGCAAAGGTACAGCCAGTACCATGGGTATGGCAAGTTTGAATTCGTGGACTTTCCCAGACAAATTCTTCATCCTTTGTGAAGAGGAAATCTTTGGCACCACCTTCGAGGTGTCCTCCTTTGATAACAACTGATTGAGGCCCAAATTCTTTTAGGATCAAACGCCCAGCCTTTTGCATATCTTCTTGGTCTTTGATAGAAAAGCCGACAATTTCTTCTGCTTCAGGAAGATTGGGTGTAATAATCGTTGCAAGAGGCAGCAAATTTGTTTTGAGATAGTCTCTTGCACTTGTATCAATTAAAGCGTCTCCACTAGTAGCTACCATCACAGGATCAAGCACATAGGGACAATCAAGTTGCTTTAAGTAGGGTTGGATCATCTCCATGATTTTCGTAGTCGCAAGCATACCAGTTTTTACAGCTTGAGGGGAAATATCTGAAAAAACACTTTCCAATTGAGCTTTCAGCATTTGAGGAGAAACATGCTCTATTAATTGAACCCCCCTGGTATTTTGAGCGACAAGACTAGTTACAACGGCCATTCCATAGACACCTCTAGCTTGGAATGACTTTAAATCAGCCATTATTCCAGCTCCACCGCTAGGGTCAGTTCCAGCAATTGTTAGAGCAACGGGTAAATAAGTCATCTAAAACCTCCCAACCAGCTGAAGTTTGTATTTGGTAAAACAAGATAAAGTCTGTATCAAGAAGTCAATTAGTGGCTTATAAACCATTGTTATTTTGTCCACTTCCATCAACTAGCATTACCTAGATCGAGTCAAAGGGTCTAACAGTCGTTAATCTCAGCTTTACGCACCCCTAGTGGTTGTTTTCTTTTTTCTTTAGTATAGCATATTTTTATACTTTATATCGTAAGATTAGATTAAAATTAGGTCCAAAATAGATATTTCCTTCAATCAAAAAAGAGCCCGCGGGCTCTTTTATACTATGCTTCTGTCACAAATTGACTGAGAACACCATTGACAAAACGTGATGAAGTCTCATCTGAAAAGGCCTTAGCCAATTCGACTGCCTCATTCACAGCAACAATCTGTGGAGTGTCAAACTCTGTCATTTCAAAAATTCCAAGGCGCAGAATATTTTTCTCTACCAAGGTCAAGCGTTCTACTGTCCAACCAGGCTTCAAATGTTGACCGATTTGTTGGTCTAATTGATCTTTTGACTGATAAACGCCGGTCACGATATTCAAGAGAAAGGCCGGAAGATCAACTGTTGCATCTTCTGCCACGTCCTTATCATGCAGATAAGCAAAGCGACAAGCTTCGACAATGTCTCCATCGTACTCCAAGGCCATCAAGGCTTGGAAAGCACGCTCGCGTAAATCTCGACGTGATTCTAATAAAATTTCATCAGTCATTGAGGAAGTCCTCATTAAACAAGTCTTTCAAGTCTGGTTTTGGAGATTTTTCTGTTGCAATCCCTACAACGTGGATATTAACCGCATCCAAGGTGACATCCGCCATATCATACACAGCAGATTTCACAGCCTTTTGGATCGCTACTGCTACAGATGGTACCGCCACTCCATATTCAAGGTAGAGATAAATATCCACTGAGACCTGACCGTCTTCTTCTGTATGAAGGTAGACGCCACGACCAAGTGAGCGTTTTGAAAGGCTATCTGACACGCTCTTATTTTCAAGAGAGTAAACTCCCTCTACTTTTGCCGTTGCAATCGCAATAATTTTTTCTAATACACGTGGTGCAATAACGATGTCACCAAATTGTTCAGTTGCCATAGAAGTTCCTTTCTATTTGACACCCTGAGAGATCTCTTACGCACGAGAAACGTAAGTTCCTTCTGCAGTGTTGATAACGAGTTTTTGTCCTGCTTCGATGAAGTCTGGAACGTTTACAACAAGTCCTGTTTCCATTGTTGCTGGTTTTCCAGAACCAGTCACTGTAGCACCTTTGATCGATGGTTGAGTTTCTGTGACTGTCAATTCAACAGTAGTTGGTACAGTTACCCCAATCACTTCATTTCCGTAGAATTGAATTTTCACTTCTGAATTTTCAAGAATGTAAAGCAATTCATTTTCAACATTGACGACAGGGATTTCGTATTGGTCATAAGTTTCTGTGTTCATGAAGTAGGCTGTGTCGTCCATTTGGTACAAGTATTGGGCTGGGACAGTCTCAAGAATCGCTTGTTCAAATTTTTCTTCTGGACGGTAGCTTGTGTCAAATGTAGAACCAGTACGGACATCACGTAATTTCATCCGCATGATGGTATTTCCTTTACCTGGTTTGTGGTGACTTGCTTCCAAAACGCGAATCAATTTTCCATCTGCTGTGACAAACGTCATACCAGCTCTTAATTTACTTGCTTCGATCATGTTTTATTACCTCTTTTTTTAAAAATAGATTACTCTTTATTGTAACACACTATTTGATTTTTCTCAAACAGCAATCTTTTCTTTTTAGGAAGGAAAGAGTGCAGAGACTAGCGATTGGAGACTCTACATCTCTGAGCCTAGTTCCCTTCTATTCGTCAACAGGGACAATATTACCATCCGCATCTTTGGTCACATGGACATATTTGCCATCCACCTCAATGTAGAAGGTTTTGGGCTTGTCTTGAGCTGGTGCTGCTTGTTGTTGCAGATCATTTCCCAGAGCTTGACCCAGATTCATCCCCATAATCATATTCATGCCATTGCTACCTTCATTTTTGGCAGCTGCCACCAAGGCCTCATTGCGGGCGCGACGCTCTTCAATTTCGATGGTATTGTACTTCATGGCTGCCAATTCACTGTCCAGTTTATTAACCTTGGCCATACTATCAGCATCGTAGCTCAGATCTTCGATCAGGACATTGGTTAATTCAATACCATATAATTCTGACCACGTTTTGTTGACTTCGCGTTTTGCGACTTCATTGAAGACGTCTTGGTCTGCATTGATATTGTAGATATCTGCCTTATTTTCAGCCGTATATTTTGAAAGGGCGACGGCAATTTTTGGAGCGAGGTTTTGGCGCAAGGTTCCCTGAGCTACATCTTCCAAGGTAAAAGGTTTATCTGCCGTAATTTGGCGACTGACTGCACTGACATAGAAAAGAACCGGATCTGCTATTTTGACATCATAGAGACCATAAAAGCGAATGCTCAGAAGCTGTTGGTAACGGTCGCTAAAGTACTCAACTGGATTTTGAGTGCCAAATTTATTTCCTGTAAAAGGTTGCATCCGCACAAAAATAATTTCTTGTTGGGTGACCACTTGGCCTCCAAATGAGAAACGATTCTTGAACTGATCCCACGTTCCTTTCACACCACCCTTTTCAAACAACCAGGCATTTTCACCGGCTTGCCATTCGTGACTCCCTGCTTCTAGAAGGTCTCCTAGAAACGTTCCATTATTGACCAAGAGAGCAACATAGCCTTGGGGAACAATGACAACAGAGCCATCTGTCAATAGACCCGTATTTTGGTTGCTCTGACGAGAGCGCCCATCTGGATCTTTGGTCAAGAGCTGTCCCTTAATGGCCAAAGCTGTTGCTGGAACAGCTTCCGGCAAGGTAATGGCTTCCTTAAATTTACTATCTTGAAAACTTGAAATGCCCGCTGAAAGGGCTGCTTTAATAAATCCCATACATTCTCCTATCTGTAGAATTCAATTTCATCCACAACTTCGTAGACATCCAAGACCCAATCTTTTGGATTGTGCTTCAAGGATGCTTGGCAATATTCACACTTGTCGATTGAATCGATCGTTAGTGGCGCACCACAGTTCGGACAGTGATCACTAACGACTTCTGAATTCTTAATGATCTCTGTCTGGGCTCCATGTTCACGGAGGAAGACCATGCGGTAAACGGTAAAGAGATCTTTGGTTGGATCCCCTTCGATCACACGACCCGTTTCATCATTTCGAATGTAATCTCTCATCGTCGAAGACAGAATGACTTCAATGCGGTCATTGCCTTCTGGATTTTCGATAAAGTCTTTGATCTTCGAATCTTCCACACATACGCGCTCTAGAACATTGGTTGTTTTGGCACGAATATGCTCTTGTAACTGCGTCAAGTGCTGCTCATAAAGACTCGTACTTTCTAAGTTCCGCACAGAATTCCAATCTTTTTCTGTCCAGGCAGACTGCAATTGAAGATAAACCAGCTTAACTTGCGACAAGAAGCGGTCTTCATCAAACATTGGATCCAGTTTACGGATGCGGCGAATCGCTTCATAGTTGTTCTCAATTGGTCGACCCGCCCGTTCTTCGGTTGTCCGTTTTGGACCACTATTTGAATAGGACGAATCATCACTCTCATTAGCCTCTTTTGCAATATTATAGACAAATCCAATCAATCCAATGATGGCGACAACTGCTACCGCCCCACCAGAGTCTGATCCAGAACTAGAACTGTAGCTACTGGATCCACCAGACCAGCTACTGCCACCAGACCAGCTACTTCCCCCTCCAGACCAGCTACTACCACCACCACCGCCAGAATGAATAGTGCTACTACCACCACTATGCGTATTGCCGACACCAGCATGAGCAGAAGGAGCAAATGCAAATAGAAGGGCTACTAGAAGAATTCCCAATACTAAAATTCGTTTTTTCATAGGCCTCATTTCTTATCTTTGTTTGTTACACAGGGGTTAAGAAAATACTGTCTATTTTATAGGACAATCAATTCTTTAGGAGCAAGAGTCAAGACTTCACAGCCAGTTTCTGTAATCAAGAGGTCATCTTCGATCCGCACGCCAGAGAGACCTTCGATATAAATACCTGGCTCATCTGTTAAGACCATACCTGCTTGAATCGCTTCTTTAGACGTTTGGCTGAAGTATGGTTCTTCGTGGATATCTAGCCCAATTCCATGACCGATTCCATGAGTAAAGTATTGACCATAGCCGGCTGCCTCGATCACATCACGTGGGATTTTATCAAAATCACGGAAGCCAAGTCCATCTTTAGCAGCATCAATCAAGGCTTGATTGGCTTTCAAAACGGTTTCGTAAATCTCTCTTTCCTTGTCGCTGACATGTCCTGCATAGATTGTCCGTGTCATATCGCTAACATAGTGATTATACAAGCAACCAAAATCAAGGGTCAAGGCATCTCCTGCTGAAATGACCCGATCACTTGGAGTCGCATGAGGCATGGCAGAGCGTTCACCAGCTGCTGAGATAATATCAAAAGATACACCAGAAGCTCCTAACTCCCGCATTCTAAAATCTAGGAAAGTCGCTGCTTCCAACTCTGTCGTTTTCCCTACCTTGATATAGTCTAAAATATCATGGAAGGCTTGGTCAGAGATGCTACAAGCTTTTTTAATCGCCGCAATCTCGGTCTCATCTTTAATCAAGCGCAATTCCATGACAAAGTTCGCTAGGGATTGAAGGCTAATACCACTGAAAACAGAAGCCATGCGGGCATGGTAGGCCACCGTCACTTCATCCTCAAAACCAAGTTCTTTGATTCCAAGGTCCTTAACGATCTCTGCAGCTGCAGTCAACTCATCGCGGGTTTCCACAATCTCTACAAAGGGGAAACAAGTCGCATGGGCATGGATGGTGTAGCGCGAATCTGTAAAGAGTACCACGCGTTCTTCTGTCACCAAAGCGGTCCCGTTTGAACCCCAGAAATTGGTTAAATAATAAACATTTTTCAAATTGTTAATCAATACCGCTTTGAGGTTTTGGGCTTTCATTTTGTTTCTTAAGTAGCTGATCCGTTGATTCATTGTAATTTTCCTTTCAAATATTGTCCTGTGTAGCTAGCAGGATTTGCTGCTACTTCTTCTGGTGTTCCGGTCGCAATAATGGTTCCACCACCGACACCGCCTTCTGGTCCTAAATCGATGATATGATCTGCTGTCTTAATAACATCTAAATTGTGCTCAATCACAAGGACTGTATTGCCATCATCCACAAACCGCTCTAAGACTTTGATCAAGCGAGAAATGTCTTCGGTATGGAGTCCGGTCGTTGGTTCATCCAAGATATAGAAGGATTTTCCTGTAGAGCGCTTGTGCAATTCAGAAGCCAACTTCATTCGCTGCGCTTCCCCACCTGAAAGGGTGGTCGCTGGTTGCCCCAGCGTTACATAGCCCAAGCCCACATCTTGGATGGTCTTGAGTTTGCGTTCAATTTTTGGAATGTGCTTGAAGAATTCGACTGCCTTATTGACCGTCATATCCAGAACTTCTGCGATATTTTTTTCCTTGTAGTGGACTTCGAGGGTTTCACTATTGTATCGACGTCCATGGCAGACCTCACAAGGGACAAAGACATCTGGCAAGAAGTGCATTTCAATCTTGATGATCCCATCTCCTGAGCAGGCTTCACAACGCCCACCCTTGACATTGAAACTAAAGCGGCCTTTTTTATAGCCCCGAATTTTGGCTTCATTGGTCTGAGCAAAGAGATCACGAATATCATCGAAGACGCCTGTATAGGTCGCTGGATTGGAACGAGGAGTCCGACCAATCGGGCTTTGATCAATGTCGATCAAGCGATCGATGTGCTCAATCCCCTGAATCGTCTTGTATTTCCCTGGTTTTTCCGAATTGCGGTTGAGCTTTTGAGCGATGGCTTTTTTCAAGATGCCATTGATCAAGGTCGATTTTCCAGAACCGGAAACTCCAGTGACTGCGATGAATTTTCCTAGAGGAAAGCGTACTGTGATGTCTTGTAAGTTATTCTCACTTGCTCCTGTAATTTCAATAGAGCGGCCATTTCCTGAACGGCGCTCTGTTGGAACCGGAATCTTGCGCTTGCCGGACAAATACTGGCCAGTGATGGATTTGCTGTTGCGTGCCACCTGCTTTGGAGTTCCTGCTGCAACGATCTCTCCCCCAAAGACACCGGCACCTGGGCCGACGTCGATCAGGTAGTCTGCCTCTCTCATGGTATCTTCATCATGTTCGACGACAATCAAGGTATTGCCTAAATCGCGCATCTTCTTGAGACTGGCAATCAGGCGGTCATTGTCCCTTTGATGGAGGCCGATAGACGGCTCATCCAAGATGTAAAGGACACCAGAGAGGTTGGAACCGATCTGGGTTGCCAAGCGAATGCGCTGGCTTTCTCCACCTGATAAGGTCCCAGCCGATCGTGACAGGGTCAAGTAATTGAGCCCCACATTGTTTAAGAAGGTTAAGCGATCCTTAATCTCTTTTAGGATCGGTCTTGCAATCGTAGCTTCATTGTCCGTTAAGATCAGCTGGTCCACGGCTTTTAAGTGGTCCGCAATCGATAGATCTGACACTTCCCCGATATGCATCCCCTTTTCTCCTCCGACACGAACAGAGAGAGCCTGGTCATTGAGACGGTAGCCATGGCAGGTCGCACAGGTCAATTCGTTCATATAAGAGCGCATTTGGTTGCGGGTGAAATCACTATTGGTCTCACGGAAACGACGGTGAATATTGTTTACGACCCCTTCAAAAGGAATCTCGATATCCCGAACTCCACCAAATTCATTTTCATAGTGGAAGTGGAATTCCTTGCCATTTGACCCATAGAGGACCAAGTCCTTTTCTTCTTGAGAAAGATCAGAAAACGGCTGGTCCATATCAACGCCAAAATGGATCATGGCCTGCTCCAACATCTGTGGATAGTAGTTGGAAGAGATCGGATTCCAAGGAGCGAGGGCTCCTTCGCGAAGGGTTAAGCGATCATCTGGCACCACCAAATCTAAATCCACCTCTAGCTTAATACCCAGCCCATCACAATCTGGACAAGATCCAAAAGGCGCATTGAAAGAAAAGAGGCGGGGCTCTAATTCAGGAACGGTAAAGCCACAGACTGGACAAGCATAATGCTCAGAAAAGAGCAATTCCTTGCCATCCATGGTATCAATCACCACATAACCATCCGCAATCCGAAGAGCTGCTTCAATCGAATCAAAGAGCCGCGAGCGGATGCCCTCTTTGATCACGATTCGGTCCACAACTACTTCAATCGTGTGCTGCTTGCTTTTAGATAGTTCTGGAACCTCTGTCACATCATAGATCTCACCATCGACCCGCACCCGGACATAGCCGTCTTTTTGGACTTTTTCAATGATATTCTTGTGCTGGCCTTTTTTCTTGCGAATAATAGGAGCTAGAATTTGCAGGCGTTGGCGCTCTGGTAATTCCAAGACTTGATCGACAATTTGCTCAACCGAAGAAGCTGTAATCGCTCCATGCCCATTGATACAATAAGGCGTCCCTACACGCGCATAGAGCAAGCGCAGGTAGTCATTGATCTCTGTTGCCGTCCCCACTGTAGAACGGGGGTTTTTGCTGGTCGTTTTTTGGTCGATGGAGATAGCTGGACTCAAGCCGTCAATGGAGTCCACATCTGGTTTTTCCATATTTCCCAAGAATTGCCGGGCATAGGCCGATAAGCTCTCCACGTAGCGGCGCTGACCTTCTGCATAGAGGGTATCAAAGGCCAGACTGGACTTTCCAGAACCAGACAAACCCGTCACCACGACTAATTTGTCCCGTGGAATTTCCACATCTATATTTTTTAAATTATGGGCGCGTGCCCCATGAATGACAATTTTATCTTGCATGTTCTTACTCTAATCACCTTTTTGTTAACCTCCATTATAACAAATTTTTTAGTATTCTTTTATCCAAAACCGTCCTTTTTCTGATATAATGTTAAGGTGTAAAAAAACAAGGGGAGGCACCATGAAACAGGTCTTTTTATCGACAACGACTGAATTTAAGGAAATAGAGACGCTGGAACCTGGTAGCTGGATCAACCTTGTGAACCCTTCTCAAAGTGAATCGATGGAAATCGCCTCTGCTTTTAATATCGATATTGCCGACTTACGGGCACCACTCGATGCGGAAGAAATGTCCCGTATGACCATCGAAGATGAATATACCTTGATCATCGTCGACGTTCCCATCAAGGAAGAGCGGAACAATCAGACCTACTACGTGACCATTCCGCTAGGGATTATCCTGACAGAAGAGGCTATTATCACGACTTGCTTGGAGAAATTGCCGCTTCTCGATATCTTTATCAACCGACGCTTGCGGAATTTCTATACCTTTATGCGGTCACGCTTTATCTTTCAGATCCTCTATCGTAACGCTGAACTCTACTTGTCAGCGCTTCGTACCTTGGATCGCAAAAGCGAGCAGATTGAAAGTCAATTGCACAAATCAACGCGTAATGAAGAGCTGATTGAGTTGATGGAGCTGGAAAAAACCATCGTCTACTTTAAAGCCTCTCTGAAAACCAATGAGCGCGTGATCAAGAAATTGACCAGCGCTACAAGTAACATCAAGAAATACTTAGAAGACGAGGATCTGTTGGAAGATACCTTGATCGAAACCCAGCAGGCCATCGAGATGGCAGATATTTATGGAAATATCCTGCACTCCATGACCGATACCTTCGCATCGATTATCTCCAACAACCAGAACAACATCATGAAAACTCTGGCTCTCGTTACCATTGTCATGTCCATTCCAACCATGATCTTTTCGGCCTACGGGATGAACTTCAAGGACAATGAGCTTCCGCTCAATGGCGAACCCCATGCCTTCTGGCTGATCATTATCATCGCCTTTGCCCTGACCGGGTCTCTCGTCGTCTACCTCATCCATAAAAAATGGTTCTAACACCTACTAATAACACTAAGGAGTATTTATGTCTCAATTTGATTTGAATCAACTAAGCAAGAAAAATCAAGAATTTATCCGTATCGCCAAACACCAATTGCTTGAAAATGGAAAGACAGAGGAAGAAGCAGAAAGCCTCATCCAGGAAATTCTACCAGCTATCCATGAAAACCAAGGAAAAGGAATTCCGGCACGGACCCTTTTTGGAGCTCCAACTGTATGGGCGAACTCTTTCAGCGAGAAAGAACGCTATGAAAAAGAGCATCCGAAATTAAACGATGCCCCCTCTCTCATGATTTTGGATTCCTTCCTCTTTATCTTTGGAGTCTTTGCTGCGATTAGCGCCTTTATGAACTTGGTTGCACCTCGTCGTACTGGCTATGGTTTGATCACCTTAATCCTTGGAAGTTTGACAGGGGCTCTGCTCTTATACCTCATGTACTACTTCTTCTATCAGTATATGGATGGTACCAAAGATCGTAGCGAGCGTCCTTCTCTTTGGAAATCTATGCCGATTCTTGTTGGAGTCATGTTCCTTTGGGTCATTGTCTTGTCCTTTACTTCCTTACTCCCACAGGTTCTCAACCCAACTATTCCAGATGTCCTTGCCATCGTTTTAGGAGCTTTAGCACTTGTCCTTCGCTTCTACCTCAAGAAACGCTTTAATATTAAAAGTTCGAGCACAGCACCAGCAACTCGACGCTAAAAAGAAACGGATGAAGTTTTCATCCGTTTTTGTTTTACTGTATTTCCCTGTTCAATCTTTTTGAAAAATAGAGGACTAAGTCATCATTGTTTTCACAAGAACTGTAAGGGGCCAAGGAGTGATCCCTAAACCAAACCCCAGATCCATCTGGGATATAGCCCCGTTTGACATACAGTCTTTGAGCTGGACCATAACCCGAGTGTAAACCAACCCCTAAAGTAACAATCTCTGATAGTAGCCAGACTCTTTTTTCTGCCTCCTCTAAGAGTTGATTCCCAATCCCTCGATTTCTAAATGGTTCAAAAACATTAAAATCAGATAGTTCAGGATAGACTCCCACGAAAGGGCCGTGCTTGGCAGCAGGCAATATAGTGATATAGCCTGCCACAAATCCATCCGACTCAGCTACTAATACGTCCCTCTCTCTATTCTCCTGCTCCTGAAAATAGCTAGTCAAGATATCCTCTCTACCCGGCCACCCTTGGTGGATAAAAGCTTGAGAGATGTGCTCAATATCTGCCTTTATCATCCTCCTGATGATTACACCTTCCTTCATAGTTCCCTCCTTGATACCTTTCTCCCCTCATTATAGCATAATCAGAGCTTGGGAAAGTTCAAAGAGCTTCACACGGACCTAACACACTATCACATTTCTATGCTCGCAAAAAAAGATCCAATGGGTCTGAAAAAGAGGTCCACTGGACCTCAACTCGCCCTTACATTTCCAAGCTCGTGAAAAAAAGACCCGTTTGGGTCTTAATTCGCTCTCTTGTCTTCAAGCTCATGAAAAAAAGACCCGTTAGGGTCTTTTTTTTAATCTTCGTTTACGAAAGGCATCAAAGCCATTACGCGAGCGCGTTTGATAGCTGTTGTTACTTTACGTTGGTTCTTCGCTGAAGTTCCAGTTACACGACGAGGAAGGATTTTCCCACGTTCTGAAACGAAACGGCTAAGAAGCTCAGTATCTTTGTAATCGACATATTCGATTTTGTTTGCTGCGATGTAATCAACTTTTTTACGGCGTTTGAATCCGCCACGACGTTGTTGAGCCATGTTTAATTCTCCTTTATAGTTTTAATTCGTTAAACCCATTCTTAGAATGGAAGATCGTCGTCTGAGATATCCATTGGATTCGCTCCAAATGGATTTTCTTCACGACCAAAGTTTGGCGCTGCATTGCTTGGTTCAGATCCACCAAAGCTTGGGGTTGCATTTCCAGCAAAACCACCGTTGCCTGATGAATAACCACCACCTGCATGCCCTTCGCGTGCTGCACGGCTTTCCAATAGTTGGAAGCTGTCTGCTACGACTTCAGTGACATAAACACGTTGACCTTGCTGGTTTTCGTAATTACGTGTTTGAATGCGACCGGTAATCCCAATCAAAGCACCTTTCTTAGCCCAGTTGGCTAAGTTTTCTGCTTGCTGACGCCAGATCACACAGTTGATGAAATCGGCTTCGCGTTCTCCATTTTGACTCTTGAAGTTGCGGTTGACAGCTAGGCTGAAAGTAGCAACTGCTTGATTGCTTGGAGTGTAGCGAAGTTCAGCATCACGGGTCATACGACCGACAAGTACAACATTGTTAATCATAAGTCACCTCTGATGATTTCTTACGCGTCAACTTTTACGATCATGTGACGAAGAATGTCACCGTTGATTTTTGAAAGACGGTCGAACTCGTTAAGAGCTACAGCGTCGTTCGCTTCAACGTTTACGATGTGGTAAAGTCCTTCACGGAAATCTTGGATTTCGTATGCAAGACGACGTTTTTCCCAATCTTTTGATTCAACAACAGTTGCACCGTTGTCAGTCAAGATAGAATCGAAACGTGCTACCAAAGCGTTTTTAGCTTCTTCTTCAATGTTTGGACGAATAATATAAAGAATTTCGTATTTAGCCATTGATAATGTTCCTCCTTTTGGACTAATGACCCCCTGTCTTTGCAAGGGGTAAGTGAGGTTTACTCACAAGAAACTATTATACCAGACTTTTGGAACAAAGGCAAGAATTATCTTTAGGATTTAAAAAATGATTCTGGACGTCCCCTTCGAGAAAAAAGAAAGAAATGTCCTAAAAAATGACATTTTATAGAAGAAACCCCTCCCCTTCTTTCTCCTCTTTCCTTAAAGAAAACTGATATCAGTTAGCTTTAAGCTTGAGTCTTTATACTAGCTACAACAAATCTCAAGAAACGAGGAACGATTATGAATTATCTTATCATCCCCGCCTATCAACCGGATCTGAATCTTGTCAAACTGGTTCGCTTGGTCCATGCTAAGAGCGATCTCCACATCATCGTGGTCGACGATGGGAGTGACGCTGACAAGAAAGCGATTTTTGACAAATTGGACGGTCTTGCAACAGTCCTGACCCACGAGCACAACCAAGGAAAAGGACAATCTCTCAAGACTGCTTATGCCTACATCCTAGAAAGAGGTACCTATGGAAGCATTGTTACAGCTGATGCAGACGGTCAGCACAAAATTTGGGATATTTTCAGGGTTGTTAACCAATCTCAAGAGCATCCTGGAACACTTATTCTAGGAGCACGCGCCTTCTCTGGAAAAGTTCCTTTGCGTTCTGCTTTCGGGAATAAATTGACCCGCTTCTTGTTTAAGCAACAAACAGGGGTGGCGGTCAGCGATACCCAAACGGGCTTACGGGCTTTCACTACGAATCTCTTGCCTTTCATGCTTGAGGTTGAAGGACAACGGTATGAGTACGAAATGAATGTGCTCCTCGCAGCAAGCAACTCCTTCCCCATCGTGGAAGTTCCCATCGAGACGGTCTACATCAATGACAACGAAGGCTCCCATTTCCGACCTATTCGGGATGGCCTCATGATCTACAAGGACATGTTCAAGTTTGCCCTCTCCTCTCTGAGTAGTTTTATCGTTGACTATCTGGTCTACGCCTTCTTCCTCTTCGTGATGATGGCCGTGCCCATTAGTCTACGTATTCTCCTAGCGAATGGGATCGCTCGTGTGACGAGTTCCATCTTTAACTACTCGACCAATAAGCACCTAGTCTTTAAGAACAAAGACAGCGTCGCTAAAACTGGAAGTGGCTACTTTGGCCTAGCCCTCGGCCTCTTTATTCTCGATACGCTCTTAATTCGACTCTTCTATACTGCTTTCGGACTCAATCTCCTGATCAGTAAGATTGTCGTCGGCTTCCTCCTCTTTCTGGTCTCATGGGTGATCCAGAAAAAAGTGATCTTCAAAGAAAGGACTGCTCCCCACCATGAAATTCTTTAAAAAATCCTATACCTATGCTGCCTGCTTTGGCCTTCTTTTGACCAGCAGTTTTAGCTACTCGATGCTCAAGACCTTTGTCTTATCCGATGCCATCCAAACCGTAAAAGCTACGACTACGGACACCAAGGCAGCCAAAAAAGCAGCTGCTTCAGCTACAACGACCGATACTAGCTATTCAGATGACAATATCCAGGTGACTTTAACAGAAAAAACAGTTGAAAATACCCAGGTTTACATCGCAGATATCACAGTCAGCTCGGCAGATTATCTCAAAACAGCCTTTGCACAAAACACCTACGGGACAAATGTAACGGCTAAGACCTCCGTCACGGCCGCCAACAACAGTGCTATTCTAGCAGTGAACGGTGACTATTACGGGGCTAACAGCACAGGATACGTCATCCGAAATGGAGTGGTCTACCGCGATACCGTTCGGGAAGATTCAAGCAATGGGGACCTGGCCATTTATAAGGATGGATCCTTCAAAATTATCTATGAAGATGAGATCTCTGCGGATCAATTGGTCAAAGGCGGGGTCGTCAATCTCCTCGCTTTCGGTCCTTCCTTAGTTGAAAATGGAGAAATTACCGTCGATACCAGCTCAGAGGTCGGGCAATCTATGGCATCAAATCCACGGACAGCGATTGGGATCATCGATGAAAACCACTACATTATCGTCGTGTCAGACGGACGGACTTCAGAAAGCCAAGGCCTGTCTCTCTACCAATTAGCAGAAGTGATGAAGTCTTATGGCGTCAAAACAGCCTACAACCTTGATGGTGGCGGATCTTCTACCCTCTACTTTAACGGAAAAGTCATCAACAAACCAACTACAAATGGTACTATCTCAGAAAGGGCGGTGAGTGACATTGTCTACATCGGTTACTAATCCTATTAAACAACGGTTGAAAAAAACGATTCTCTGGTATACTCTGATTTCAGCTTTCTTCTTTGTCGGAAGTCGCATCTATGAACACTTTAGTTTTGGCGAAACCTCTGCCTTCATGCACTACCTCTTCTTGATTCCTTTGGTCGGTGGGGCACTGTTAGTGGTTCTACAGTTGATGGTGAAAGGCCTCTCTCGCCTGAGTCTCAATCTTTGGAATTCAGGAGTGGCTACGCTCACAGCCGGAGCCCTCTACCGAGGGATTGTCAACCTCTCTGGCCGCTCCACCACAATGGATCAGCCCTATTATTACCTTGGCCTTGCCTTTCTAGCACTAGCTCTGATCAGCCTCTTCTTTGTCCGCAGTGTCTGGGTGGAGAAAACAGCCTAAGACATCAAAAACGTCCGTTTCTTAAAAGAACGGACGTTTTTTAGGGTAAGTTAACGGATGAACAACTTAGCCTTCACGTTTTTTGCTAGCTACAAATCCTGCTAAAGCTAGTGAGGTCATGCCAAAGAGGCTAAGGACGGTTGAAGCCAATTCATCTTGACCTGTCTTTGGAAGACCAGTTGCTGGTGTAGCAGCTACTTCGGCTTGACCACCCGTATGATAAGTGACAGCGACTGGTTTGTTTGTTGCCACTTCTTTTGTTTCGCTTGTAGCTGGTTGAGCTGGAGTTACTGGGGTTTCAGGTTGAGGAGTTGGGGCAACAGGAGACACTGGAGCCACAGGATGGACTGGATTTACAGGACTTACTGGATCAACTGGTGCTGGCTGTGGTTGTGGAGTTGGTTCTGGGGTTGGTTGTGGTTCTGGAGTTGGTGTTTCTTCTTCCACTTTTTCCACAAATGTCTTGTTGCCCAAGATTGAAGCAGACAACTTCTTCCCTGCCTTATTCACATCTTCGATGTATTGGATAAAGACTTCAGTATCTGGATTAATGGCACCGATCAATTTTGTATCACGGAAGACTGAGAAGCCATCTCCGCCACCATACAAGAAGTCGTTGATAATCGCCTTGTAGGTCTTGTTGCGATCAATTTCAGTTCCATCTGCCTTGTAAGCTTTTACGACCTTATATGGATTTTCTTCTGTTGCATCAGCTGGTTTTGTATAGGTGTACTTGATCCCTGCCATTTGCAAGAAGTAAAGCTCTTTCTCATCATATTGTTGGTCCAAAGCTTTGTAGATTTGGTCCCCAGTGATTTCTACTACTTGGAGGATATTTCCAAATGGTTGCACCGCTTGAGCTGCACCCCAAGTGACTGTTCCGTCTGGTTTCACCACGAGATCTGCACGGATTCCTCCATTATTGGTGAAGGCAAAGTCAACATCTGGATAACCTGATTTTTTGGCAATATCTAGTTGCGCTGCTGTGACCAAATCTCCAACAGCACTTTCTTTTTGCGCATTCAATTCACGGGTAATATTTTCAGCTTTTTCTGCTGTACCGATTTTTGCTTCTGTTACTTTTTTAACCGTCGCATTGGCATCATCGATGATCGCTTGAACCTTGGCATCTTTTGCTTTGCCTTTCGATGGATCTACCGCAATAATTTTAGCAGTTGGAGCTTTGACAAAGTCAGCTGTATCCGTATCTAGGACCCCACGGACATCAGAGTAGGCTTTCCCTTGAGACGTACCTTGAACGATCAAGGTATTTCCGACCATTCCATTTGTATATTGGTGGTTATGACCTGCAAATACGATATCCACTGAGTTTTCAGGATAGATTTGATTTAATTTTTTGATCATGTCTGCAGCCGGACCTTCTGCTACACCGTTTTTGCTGGTAGCAGCAACGTGGGCCAAGACAGCGATAGCATGAACCCCTTGGTCATTTAATTCACGCGCATATTTGGCAATCGATTCTGCTTCATCCAAAACCCGGTATTGTTCATGATTTTTACGCAAGACAAGATTTGGGAATTCTGTCGTAACAACCCCGATAAATCCGACCTTAACAGTCTTGTCATTGACTGGGATTTCTTTGATGGTATAAGGTTTCCAGTCAAATGGGATTTTGTTGGTATCCTTGTCGACCAAGTTGGCAATCACGACTTCTTGTTTAGAAGCTTCATGAGGATATTCATCGACGATCTTATTGAATTGACCAGGTGTTGGGGCTTCTCCCTTCATGATCCGGTTGAATTCACCAAGTCCTTCGTCAAACTCGTGATTTCCAAGGGTTCCGTATTCAAAGTTCATTTCATTGAAGACTTTTACAGTTGGTTCATCTTGAAGGAGGGCAGAGTTGGCTGGACTAGCGCCGACCATATCTCCCGCTTGCACACGGATGCTGGCATTAGGCGTTCCGGCATTCTCCGTTTCAAAGTCTTTTTGCGAATCGTTCAAATAGGTTGCCAAAAGTGGGGCTGTTCCTGCGTTTTTCACAGTTTCGCCTTCTAAACGAGCTGTCCCTGTTTGTTCCAAGGCACCGTGGAAGTCATTAACGCCCATGAACTGTACGGGCAATTCGTCTGCAAAAACGCTATTGATCGCAAAAACACTAAGACCCGCAGCGACCGCTAGGATACTGCTTTTCAAGATAATTTTTTTCTTCATAGAATACTCCATTTTCTAATGTAGAACACTTCTCCAAAAAGGAGAATGCAGAACAGTTGATTTGCTGCAATCAGCTCTTCCATTTTACTATTTTTTCGGTTTTACTTCAATATTTTCCTAGAAACTCTTACAATTTTATTAGAAAAACGCTTGATTTCCGAACTTATATCCAGCTGTCTTTTCTTTAGTTCCTAGATCTATAAATTGTTAAAAAAAATCAGTCCCTAAAGTTTCATCAAATAAGAACTGAAAACTATTGTTACGTAGAAGCATAAGATAGACACAATGAATCATGTGAATCGACTATACTTTTCTCCTAAAAATACAAATCATTTGTGCTATAATGTGGTTAATGGAAAATAGTAAAAGTACAATCACTAGAAAAACTCTCAGAAAGCAGGAACCTGATGTCCTGGGCAAGACAATTGCTTCTACTCCTTATCTACCAGTAGCACAAATTCATGGTCTCCTGGTAGATAAGGAAAGTAGGTGCCAACACTATCATTCTCCACTAGATATTGTTGCTCTAAAATGCTATGACTGTCAAAAATATTATGCCTGTTATCAATGTCATGATCATATAGAGGATCATAGATTTCGAGCTTATCCTTGCCACATAAGGCAGGATAAGGTAGTTATCTGTGGTGTTTGTCTACATGAAATGACTATTGAAAACTATCAAAAGTCTATCTCTTGCTCTCATTGTCACAGTCGGTTTAATCCAGCTTGCTCAAAGCACTATGACATTTATTTTGCAAAATAAAAAGATTGAAGACATTGTTCGTGTGAACAGAGCCTTCAATCTTTTTTTAGTTAAAGTAGCTATGATCTTTTAGTGCTTTTAAAACTGGCTTAGTCACCAAAGAGACGATGAGTCCTTTTAACAGGTCAGGAATGATAAAAGGTGTCAAACCGACAGCTACGGCTGTAGACCAACCCATATTTCCAAGGAAGTGAAGGGTGAGAATTCCACCGACAAATACTGGGACATCTCCTAAAACAAAAGCCAAAAAGATTTTCCAAATGGGTGTATCAGCATTGGTCAGTTTAGAAGTGATAAAGGCGAAAAGGGGATAGGCAAGTATATAACCAGCTATTGGACTAAAGAAGGTTTGAAAACCACCGCTACCTCCTGCGAAAACGGGTAGACCAATTGCACCGAGAATAAGATAGAGGAGAGCAGCAAGAGTAGCTTCTCTCGGTTTAAAAATGGCAGCCACCAGTCCTACAGCAAAGGTCTGTAAGGTGATGGGCACCGCTCCTATCGGAATGATGATTTGTGATAAGGAAGCAATGATAGCAGCTCCGAAGGCTGGAAGAACAATTGAAAAAGTATGATGTTGTTTCACTTTTAGTTAACCTCACTTTCAAATATGGTTAACCTATTATACCAGACAACTCCTCAATGGTCAACCAAAATATAAAAATAGGTTGACTGTAGAAACTGGAATTCGTTTGTAATTTTCTTTCTCAAGCAATCCCACTTTCCAGCACTCTTTTTATTTTATGAAATCATTCACCTAGTTACTGATGGGCTAATCAAATATTTTTAAAAAAATATCAAATTCTTTTACCGCTGGCATCATCAATGCAATCCACAAGGTGATTTCACCCTCTGTGGATAGAAGACTTCCACAAACTGATGAAACAGCGCTTAACTGTTTCAAAAAAAGCAAGTGGAAATGTAAAAGACGGTCTAAATAAGAAAAAAAGCCGGAATGCTCCGACTTTTTTTCTTATTTATTTACATTTTCCCATTTCCAGTTGTGCACTTCCGGAATGTCATCTCCGTTTTCACGGATATAAGCATTGTGGAAGGCAACTGTTTCATCCATTTGAGCTGCAAATGCGGATGCTTCTTCCCCAAGAGCTGCATTAGCAGCATCTTGTGCCAAGTGGAAGCGGTCCAACTCAGACATCACACGCATATCAAATGGTGTTGTGATATCTCCGTTTTCACGGTAACCATGTACACGAAGACTGTGGTTGTGACGGTTGAAGAAGATGTCACGAATCATGCCTTCGTAACCATGGAAGGCAAAGATGACAGGTTTGTCAGTCGTGAAGACTTTATCGAACTCTTCGTCAGAAAGTCCACGTGCATCTACTGATGGGTGACGCAATTTCAAAATATCCACAACATTGACAAAGCGGATCTTCAATTCTGGGAAGGCTTGGTGCAAGATTGTGATGGCTGCAAGAGCTTCAAGGTTTGGCTCTGTACCTGCAGCTGCAATGACAAGATCTGGCTCTTCATCTGCTGACACAGTTGATGCCCAATCGATCACCTTGTACCCTTCACGAACCAATTCTTCTGCCTCATCAGCTGAGTAGAATTGAGGACGTGGGTGTTTTGAAGTAACGATCAAGTTTACCTTGTCTTCTGCCTTGAAGGCTTTATCCATCACTGCAAGCAAACTATTAGTATCTGCCGGCAAGTACTCACGGATGTATTCAGGAGTTTTCTCAGCCAAGTGAGTCAAGATACCTGGATCTTGGTGAGTGTAACCATTGTGGTCTTGTTGGAAGACAGTTGAAGTTGCAATCAAGTTCAAGGCTGGGTAGTTTTTACGCCATGTTGTATGTGTCTTAGACTTACGCAACCATTTGAAGTGTTGAGTGATCATAGAATCCACAACACGAAGGAAGGATTCGTAAGAAGCGAAGAATCCATGACGACCTGTCAAGACATATCCCTCAAGCATTCCTTCTGCTTGGTGCTCTGACAATTGAGAGTCAATGACACGACCAGCAGGGCTCAAGGCTTCATCGTAGTCTGGTTTCATACGTCCTAACCATTGACGGCTTGTCCGTGTGAAGACTTCTTGAAGACGGTTTGATTTGGTTTCGTCTGGACCGAAAATACGGAAGTTATCTGGGTTTGCATCTACTAAGTCTGCCGCATACTTACCAAATTCGATCATGTCTTGAGCCATGATTTCACCTGGTGTGTTGAATTGAAGGGCATGTTTCTTCCAATCAGCTGTGTTCATTGGTTTGATCACACCAGCATTTGTGATTGGGTTCATAGCCATGCGACGGTCACCTTTTGGTGCAATTTCCGCAATTTCCGGAACTAGTTTTCCAGTTTCGTCGAACAATTCAGCTGGACGGTAAGATTCCAACCATGAAAGAAGGGCATCGACATGCTCCATGTGGTGAGCATCTACTGGGATTGGCACTTGGTGAGCACGGAATCCACCCTCGATTGGTGTTCCTTCCCATGCTTTTGGACCAGTCCAACCTTTAGGAATACGAGCAATCAAGACAGGGTATACTGGTTGAGTTGCTTCTTCAGCAGAACCTTTACGAGCTTCTGCTTGGACTTTCTTGATTTCTTCAATCGCTTCGTCCAATTTTTCAGCGAACAAAGCGTGTGCAGCTTCGTGGTCTTCTGAAATCGCAGTGACGTTCGCAAAGATTGGTTTCCAACCAAGACCTTCAAAGAAGAGGGCCAATTCTTCGTCTGTTTTGCGTTCGAAGATGGTTGGGTTGTGGATCTTCCCTCCGTTGAGGTAGAAGATTGGAAGGATAGCCCCATCGTTGACTGGGTTCAAGAAGGTATTTGACAACCAACCAGCCATCAATGGACCTGTTTCTCCTTCACCGTCACCGATAACTGTGGCAGCAATCACATCTGGATTATCCAATACAGCACCTGCAGCGTGAGAAAGGGCATAACCAAGTTCCCCACCTTCGTGGATAGATCCTGGTGTTTCAGGCGCTGCGTGAGAAGCAATTCCTCCTGGGAATGAGAAGATCTTACACAAGTGTTTGAAACCTTCTTCATTTTGTGGGATGTTTGGATTTAATTCAGTATAAGAACCATCTAAGTATGAGTTCGATACCATTACTTGTCCACCGTGACCTGGTCCTTCAATGTAGAACATATCCAAGTCATATTTGTTGATGGCACGGTTCAAGTGAGCATAGATAAAGTTTTGCCCTGGTACAGTTCCCCAGTGTCCGATTGGGTGAGCCTTCAAGTCATTTTCAACGACTTCGCGCTTCAACAATGGGTTATCTTTCAAGTACATTTGAGCAGCTGAAATGTAGTTGGCTGCACGCCACCAAGCGTCTACTTTATCCAAGTAAGCTTTGCTGTTATAATCGACAGTCATCTTGTCTCCTCACAATTTCTAGACAGGTCTGTTGGACAACCTGTTCGTTTGATGAATAGTTTAAAAAATCTGTTTTCAAGTCAAACAGATGATATTGAAGAAAATATTCAATATTACTTCTATTCTATCAAGAATTTCCCTTTTTGTACATCAGAAAGTAAGAAAAATATTCTTTGAACGTCAAATTTTAATTTCCCACTAAAGTGGTTCCATTCCCTACAGGGATAGGTTTTAAAAAAAGACTTTGCTGATTTTTGCAAACCAGCAAAGTCCCAAATGAAATGGAGTCGGTTAAATGACTTTTTGACCTTTCTTGTAGACATCTGTCACTAGATTTGTCGCAAAGAAATAGAAGAGATAATCTAGATTTGGTGCATCAAAGATGGTAATGTCAGCCTGTTTGCCAACATCGAAAGAGCCGATTGTTTTAGCACGATCTACTGAATAGGCTGCATTGATGGTCACTGCATTGAGAATTTCTACTGGAGTTAGGCGCATCATGAAGCAACCCAGATGCATGGCAAACTGAAGATTGGCTGTCGGACAAGACCCTGGGTTGCTATCTGTTGTCAGGGTGATGGCCATCCCAGCGTCCAACATCTTACGAGCCGGTGCATAGGTATCTTCCATGAGGCTGAAGGTTGTAGCTGGCAAAAGATTTCCAATCACTTTTGCTGCGGCTAGTTTTTGAATGCCTTCATCGGTAATCACCATCAAGTGTTCTGCGCTGGTAGATTCCAATTCAGCCGCCACATCAACACCACCAATGGACTCGATCTCATCGGCATGGATCCGTAGCTTGAAGCCCATCTCCTTAGCTTTAGAAAGAAGATAGCGAGATTCATCTGCTGTAAAGACACCTTTTTCACAGAAGATATCACAGAACTCAGCTAGCTTTTCTTCCTTCACTTTGGGAAGCATTTGCTCCACAATGAGATCTAAATATTCTTGGGAACGGCCCTTGTATTCTGTTGGGATCGCATGGGCTGCCATAAAGGTTGAAACCAAGTCTATTTGATGATCCCGGTCCAAGGCAGCTACTACATCTAGTTGGCGTTTTTCAGTTTCCCAATCCAAACCATAGCCACTCTTGGCTTCGACAGTAGTCACCCCATGACGCAACATGTAATCCAACAGTCGTTTGGACTTGTCATAGAGATTGTCAAAAGAAGCTTCCCGTGTCGCCCGAACCGTGCTCAGAATTCCACCGCCTTGAGCGAGGATGTCTAAGTAAGAAACACCTGCTAACTTTTTCGCAAATTCATGCTCCCGACTGCCTCCATAGACCAAGTGGGTGTGGCAGTCAATCAAGCCAGGAGTCGCAACTTTTCCTTCACAGGATTTCACTTCCGTATGGTCATCGATCAGTTCAGGGTCTGGTTGACCTGTCCCAACTGCAAGAATCTTTCCATCTTTAATGGCGATATAAGCATCGGAAAGAATTGTTGCCTCTGCCATCTCCTTGCCATAGAGAGGATGGCCTAGATCATTCGGACAAAACAATTGGTTAAAGTGGGTTAATAGGATATCAGCAGACATATGAAACATTCCTTTCTATTTCCATTGTTATTCATTTTACAATTCTACAGGAAAAGCGTCAAAAAAAAGTCAAAAAGTTTTTCCCTCATTTTTTTTTGCTTTATTAAAAATTATATTTTTTTTTGACTCTTTATTGACGTTTCTTCGATACAATAAAGAAAATATAAATTCACAGTCCAACTATAAGGAGGGTTCTGCTATGTCATTTATAGACGAGAAAGAAATTGCAGCTGCTATGTCTGTCAAACTTGACTTTGATGTCCTACCTGAAAAGGCGACTTTTCAAGAAGGCATCCGTCGTGCACCTGATAGAGGCTTCCGCTTAACGCAAGCTCAGACTGAAATTGCCCTTAAAAATGCTTTGCGTTACATTCCTAAAAAATTCCACCAAGAGTTGATCCCAGAATTTCTGGAAGAACTGAGAACTCGCGGTCGGATCTATGGCTATCGCTTCCGTCCAAAAGATCGGATCTATGGAAAACCAATTGATGAGTACAAAGGAAAATGCACTGCTGCTAAGGCTATGCAGGTTATGATTGACAACAACTTGAGCTTTGAAATTGCCCTTTATCCATATGAATTGGTCACTTACGGAGAAACAGGTTCTGTCTGTGCCAACTGGATGCAATACAACTTGATCAAGAAATACTTAGAAGTCATGACAGAAGACCAAACCTTGGTGGTTGAATCTGGTCACCCTCTCGGCCTCTTCAAGTCTAAACCAGAAGCTCCTCGCGTCATCATTACCAACGGTCTCTTGATCGGTGAGTATGACAACATGCGCGACTGGGAAATTGCTGAAGAGATGGGCGTTACCAACTACGGTCAGATGACGGCTGGTGGTTGGATGTACATCGGTCCTCAAGGGATCGTTCACGGTACCTTCAACACTCTCCTTAATGCTGGACGTCTTAAACTCGGTGTGCCTGATGATGGCGACTTAACTGGTAAACTCTTCATCTCGTCTGGTCTCGGTGGTATGAGTGGAGCTCAAGGGAAAGCAGCTGAAATTGCAAAAGCTGTTGCCATCGTTGCAGAAGTAGACCGCTCTCGAATCGAAACCCGTCACTCTCAAGGTTGGATTAGCCAAGTAACCGACAGTGCCGAAGAAGCTGTGAAATTGGCTCAAGCAGCCCTTGAAGCTGGTGAATCTACTTCTATTGCCTACCATGGAAATATCGTAGACTTACTCGAATATGTCAACGAACACCAAGTTCATGTTCACCTCTTGTCTGACCAAACCTCTTGCCACAACGTTTATGATGGTGGCTATTGCCCAGTTGGCATTAGTTTTGAAGAACGGACACGTTTGCTGGCAGAAGACAAAGAAACCTTCCGCCGTTTGGTTGATGAAACCTTGGCTCGTCACTTTGCAGTGATCAAAGCCTTGACAGCTAAAGGTACTTACTTCTTCGACTACGGTAATGCCTTCATGAAATCTGTTTACGACTCAGGCATCAAGGAAATTTCTAAGAATGGCTTGGATGACAAAGACGGCTTCATTTGGCCATCTTATGTAGAAGATATCATGGGACCTATGCTCTTTGACTATGGATACGGTCCATTCCGTTGGGTCTGCCTCAGCGGTAAACATGAAGACTTGATTGCAACTGACCACGCAGCTATGGAAGCGATCGATCCAACTCGTCGCTACCAAGACCGCGACAACTACAACTGGATTCGCGATGCTGAAAAGAACCAACTGGTGGTTGGTACACAAGCTCGTATTCTCTATCAAGATTGCATGGGCCGTGTCAATATTGCATTGAAATTCAATGAACTCATTCGCCAAGGCAAGATTGGACCTGTCATGATTGGACGTGACCACCATGACGTATCTGGTACGGATGCTCCATTCCGTGAAACATCAAACATCAAAGATGGATCAAACGTTACTTGTGACATGGCGGTTCAATGTTACGCTGGTAACGCTGCTCGCGGTATGAGTCTCGTTGCCCTCCACAACGGTGGTGGTACTGGTATCGGTAAAGCTATCAACGGTGGATTTGGGCTCGTCTTAGACGGTAGCCACCGGATCGATGAAATCATCAAGTCTGCCATTGCCTGGGACACTATGGGTGGGGTTGCTCGTCGGAACTGGGCACGGAATAACCATGCCATTGAAACAGCGATCGAGTACAACCGTCTCCATGCAGGAACAGACCATATCACCATTCCTTATCTGGCAGATGAAGATTTGGTCAAAGAAGCCGTTCAAAAATTGTTTTAACATCAAAAAATAAAAACTGAGAAAGGGGAGGAAAATACAAAGACTCCTCCTCCCCAACTTCTCCTATAAAAAGAGGTAATCATATGGCAAAAATTGTTGAGTGTATTCCAAACTTCTCTGAAGGACGCAATCAGGCTGTGATCGACGGATTAGCAGCTACAGCAAAAAGTATTCCAGGTGTCACTTTACTAGACTACTCGTCTGATGCCAGCCACAACCGCAGCGTCTTTACACTCGTTGGGGATGAAGAAAGCATTCAAGAAGTGGCTTTCCAATTGGTGAAATACGCTTCTGAAAACATTGATATGACCAAGCACGAAGGCGAACACCCTCGTATGGGAGCAACAGACGTTTGTCCATTTGTTCCGGTTAAAGATATCACTACAGCTGAATGCGTTGAGATCGCTAATAAAGTAGCCGAACGCATTAATCGTGAATTAGGTATTCCAATCTTCCTTTATGAAGATGCTGCAACTCGTCCAGAACGGAAGAACTTGGCGAAAGTGCGTAAAGGACAATTTGAAGGAATGCCAGAAAAATTGTTGGAAGAAGACTGGAAGCCAGACTACGGTGAACGCAAGATTCACCCAACTGCAGGGGTTACAGCTGTTGGTGTCCGGATGCCACTCGTTGCTTTCAATATCAACCTTGACACAGACGACCTAGAGATTGCCAATAAGATTTCTAAAATCATTCGTGGATCAAGCGGTGGATACAAATACTGTAAAGCGATCGGTGTCATGCTAGAAGATCGTAACATCGCCCAAGTCTCCATCAACATGGTCAACTTGGAACAATTCCCATTGTATCGTGTCGTTGAAACCGTTCGTTTCGAAGCGCAACGCTATGGTGTTCGCATCATCGGAACAGAACTCATTGGACTGGCTCCTGCTAAGGCTTTGATCGACTCTGCTGAATACTACTTGCAATTAGAAGACTTTGACTACAGCAAACAAGTCTTGGAAAATCACTTGTTGGGTTAGAAAGGGAGTTCTATGAAACTAGTTGACTTAAGTATTACGGAGTTTGCCAAAGTTCTTGGTTCAGATGCTCCAGCTCCAGGTGGTGGTTCTGCTGCTGCTCTATCTGCTGCGAATGGGATTTCCCTTACAAAAATGGTCTGTGAACTGACCATTGGAAAGAAAAAATACGCAGAATTTGAAGACCATATCAAAGGGGTTCATGAAAAAAGCGCTCAACTCCAAGACCAATTACTAGAAGCCATCGACAAGGATACAGAAGCTTTCAACGTCGTATCAGCTGTCTTTGATCTTCCAAAAGAAACCGAAGAAGAGAAAGCTGCTCGTCGTGAAGCCATGCAAAAAGCTCTGAAACATGCGACAGTATCTCCTTTCTCTATGATGGAACTCATCGTTGAAGCTCTTGAAACCACCAAAGAAGCTGTTGGCAAGTCCAACACCAATGCGGCTAGTGACCTAGGGGTAGCTGCTCTGAATCTTAAAGCTGGCCTTCAAGGTGCTTGGCTCAATGTCTTGATCAACATTTCAGGAATCAAGGACCAAGACTTCATCCAAGAATACCACGGCAAGGGACTCAAACTTCTCCAAACCGGTTCTGATCTTGCAGATAATATTTACCAAACCATTTTAGAAAGTCTATCTTAAACCTAGCAAATAAAAATAAAGAAAGAAGGGATTCTATGGTTTTATCGGATATTGAAATTGCCAATTCTGTCCAAATGAAGCCCATCACCGATATCGCTGCTGAACTTGGATTGACTGAAGACGACATTTCGCTCTACGGAAAATACAAGGCAAAAATTGATAGCAACCAACTGGAACAACTCAAGGATAAGGAAGATGGAAAGCTGATCCTCGTGACAGCCATCTCACCAACACCTGCTGGAGAAGGAAAGACAACCACCTCTGTTGGCTTGGTCGATGCTCTTTCAGCTATTGGTGAAAAAGCCGTCATTGCCTTGCGCGAGCCTTCTCTTGGCCCTGTCTTTGGGATCAAGGGTGGAGCTGCCGGTGGCGGGTACGCCCAAGTGGTTCCAATGGAAGATATCAACCTTCACTTTACCGGAGACTTCCATGCCATTGGGATTGCCAACAACTTGCTTGCAGCCTTGATTGACAACCACATCCATCATGGCAATGAGTTGGGCATCGATTCTCGTCGCATCACCTGGAAACGGGTGGTCGACATGAACGACCGTCAACTCCGCCATATTGTCGACGGCCTTCAAGGAAAAACAAACGGGGTTCCTCGTGAAGATGGCTTTGACATCACAGTGGCTTCTGAAATCATGGCTATTCTCTGTCTCTCAGAAAATATCCTTGACCTCAAAGAACGCCTCGATCGCATCATCATTGGGTACAACTACCAAGGACAACCAGTGACAGCCAAAGACCTCAAAGCGGGCGGTGCTATGGCTGCCGTCCTTAAAGATGCCATTCATCCAAACTTGGTGCAAACCTTGGAGCATACTCCTGCCATCATCCACGGCGGACCATTTGCCAATATTGCTCATGGCTGTAACAGTGTGCTGGCTACTAAACTAGCCCTCAAATATGCAGACTATGTCGTGACAGAAGCTGGCTTCGGAGCAGACCTCGGTGCTGAAAAATTCATCGATATCAAGTGCCGTATGGCCGAGCTCAAACCTGCTGCCGTTGTCCTCGTCGCAACCATTCGTGCCCTCAAAATGCATGGTGGAGTTGCTAAAGCAGACTTGGCTACGGAAAATGTCCAAGCTGTTATCGATGGTCTACCAAACCTAGACAAACACTTGGCCAACATCCAAGAAGTCTATGGTCTACCTGTGGTCGTTGCCATTAACAAATTCCCACTGGATACAGAAGCTGAGCTAGAAGCTGTCTATGAATCTTGTAAGAAACGCCATGTAGATGTGGTCATTTCGGATGTCTGGGCAAAAGGTGGGGCTGGTGGTCGTGACTTGGCTGAAAAAGTCATTCAACTGGCTCAAGAAGAAAACCACTTCTCTTATGTCTATGATGAAGAAGACAGCATTGAAACAAAATTGACCAAGATCGTCACAAAAGTATATGGTGGTAAAGGCATCAGCTTAACACCAGCAGCCAAACGCGAACTGAAAGAATTGGAAGCACTCGGTTTCTCAAGCTATCCAATCTGTATGGCCAAAACGCAATACTCCTTCTCAGATGATGCCAAGAAGATGGGAGCGCCAAAAGATTTCACTGTTAAAATCAGCAACCTTAAGGTGGCTGCCGGAGCTGGCTTCATTGTAGCTCTCACTGGTACCATTATGACCATGCCTGGCCTACCTAAAGTTCCTGCCAGTGAAAAGATTGATATCGATGCCCACGGCAATATCACTGGTCTCTTTTAAGAAAGAGGGCGTCCTATGGTGACTATCCTTCATCTTACCCCCGCAGATTATCAGATTTCTACTTGGTCTGGTGGCCAAACCACCCAACTCTTTCTCTCCCCAGAGGGAGGAAGCTATCCAGATCGGACATTTGACTTCCGCCTCTCTACTGCAACAGTAGAGGTTGAAAAAAGTAACTTTACCGATCTCACGGGCTACCACCGAATCTTGATGCCCTTAAATGCCTCCATTAGGCTCACCCATCACCATAAAGAAGTGGTTTTGAACCCCTTTCAAAGCTACTTCTTTGATGGGGGAGATCCTGTATCTAGCCAAGGGACTTGTCAAGACTTTAATTTGATTTACAAACCTTCTTATCAGGGGCATATGAGTGCTATATCCCCAAAAGAGAGTGTCAAAAGTCAGAGTCGCTATCAATTGATCTATGCTCTCTGTCCACTAACACTCAAATGGGGAACCAATCATTCTCAAACTCTCCAAACTCACGAGCTCCTGGTGATCGAACAAGCATCTCCTTTTCAAGAGATGACAATCACGTTTTTACCCCATCAGTCTGGGGAGCAACCGATTGCTATCTGGACTGGACTACAATAATGTTCACAAAGGAGAAACATTATGAACGGAGCACATAAACAGTCGATTGAGGAACAAGAAAAAGCGAAATTCAGCTTTAGTGGTGCCACTCTATACGGTATCAACGCCGTAATCGGATCTGGTATCTTCCTCCTCCCTCAAAAAATATATTCTGGCCTTGGACCAGCTTCTCTAGCTGTCATGTTCGGAGTAGCCATTCTCGTCATGCTACTATCAGCCTGTCTGGCTGAAACGGCTGGCTACTTCGATAAAAACGGTGGAGCTATGCAATACTCAAAAGCCGCTTTTGGAGATTTCGTTGGCTTTAACGTTGGGATTCTCGGTTGGGCCGTTACTGTTATCGCCTGGGCTGCCATGTTAGCCGGCTTTGCTAAGATCTTCATCATTACCTTCCCAGCATTTGAAGGCTACAACCTTCCGATCAGTGTCGGTATGCTGATTCTCTTGAGTCTGATGAACATCGCCGGTCTGAAAACCTCTAAGATGTTCACTCTGACAGCTACTGTTGCAAAATTAATCCCCATTGTCCTCTTCTCACTCTTTGCCATCTTCTTCATTTCTGGCGGGGTAAGCAAGGGCAACTTCACACCTTTCCTTCAATTGGAAAGTGGAACAAGTCTCTTCAGTTCTATTTCTAGTACAGCCGTCTACATCTTCTACGGTTTCATCGGATTTGAAACCATGTCTATCGTTGCAGGGGAAATGCGCAACCCTGAAAAGAACGTTCCCCGCGCTATTCTAGGTTCTATCAGTATTGTATCTGTTCTCTACATGTTGATCATCGCTGGAACAATCGCCATGCTTGGTGGTCGCATTATGCAAACTGGTGCACCGGTACAAGACGCATTTGTCGAAATGATTGGCCCTATCGGAGCTCCACTCGTTTCTTACGGAGCCCTCATTTCAATCGCCGGTCTAAACATCGGTGAATCCATCATGGTCCCTCGTTTTGGTGCCGCATTAGCAACTGAAAAACTCTTGCCAGAAGGGCTTGGAAAAACAAACTCTAAGAATGCCCCTGTCATTGCCATTATCATCTCTGGTATCTTCGCTTTCTTACTCTTGTTATCTGGCTCTTTCGAATCATTAGCAACCTTCAGTGTTGTCTTCCGTTTCTTCCAATACATTCCAACTGCTTTGGCAGCTATCAAACTCAGAAAAATGTACCCAGACAAAAAGGTTACCTTCCGAGTACCATTTGGTCCCGTTATCCCAGTTCTAGCCGTTGTGGTCAGTATCTTGATGATTGCAGGGGACAACATGATGAACTTTGTTTGGGGTGCCATCGGTCTCGTGATCGCAAGTGGACTTTACTTTGTTTTCCACGGCGATAAACTACATAAATCGAAAGCCCTTCCTCACTAATTTTCTTTACACAGTAGATGGGAACAGAGACGGGAGCGAAGCTCGGTTTTGCTCCCTAACCCATCTAGGACTCCACGAATGTCAAACCTGAGCCCTTTTCTCTATGACCCTTTTCAATTTTTATGATCAATAGACAATGGGCCCATGTTTGGTATTCAAACCGAAGTAAACAACACTACTTCCACAGAACAACTATTCATAATCGGAGGTTTTATATGACTCAATTGATTCATTTAGATGGTAATAGCTTAACACTCGAAGAAGTCATCGCTGTAGCTCGGCACGGTGCCCAATGTGAGCTTGATGAACAAGCCAAAGAAGCCGTTATCGCATCCCGTAAAATCGTTGATGACATTGTCCGGGAAAAACGAGTCGTCTATGGTGTAACCACTGGCTTTGGTTCCCTCTGTAATGTCAGCATCTCTCCAGAAGATACTGTTCAACTGCAAGAAAACCTGATACGAACTCACTCATCTGGCTTCGGTGATCCACTTCCTGAAGATGCCGTTCGTGCCATCATGCTGATCCGTATCAACTCACTCTTGAAAGGTTATTCTGGCATTCGTCTGTCAACTGTTGAAAAACTGTTAGAATTGCTCAACAAAGGAGTCACTCCTTATATCCCTGAAAAAGGATCACTCGGAGCTTCTGGAGACTTAGCACCACTTGCTCATATGGTTTTACCAATGTTGGGTCTTGGACGCGCCTACTACAAAGGAGAACTTCTCAGTGGTCAAGAAGCCCTAGATCGTGCTGGAATTGAAAAGATCCAATTGGCTGCCAAAGAAGGGCTTGCCTTGATCAACGGTACAACCGTCCTAACGGGTATCGGTGCTCTTGCGACTTATGATGGTATCCAATTGCTCAAACTCTCTGATATCGCTGGTGCTCTCTCAATGGAAGTTCACAATGGAATTACCAGTCCATTCGAAGAAGACCTTCATACCATCCGCCCACAAAGTGGACAATTGGCAACTGCTCGCAACATCCGTAACCTTCTTGAAGGAAGCAAGAATACCACTGTTGCGACTCAACAACGGGTACAAGATCCTTATACACTTCGCTGTATCCCTCAAATACATGGAGCCAGCAAGGATTCTATTGCTTACGTAAAAGAAAAAGTTGAAATCGAAATCAACTCTGTCACAGATAACCCAATCATTACCAAAGAAGGACACGTCATCTCAGGAGGTAACTTCCACGGTGAACCAATGGCACAACCATTTGACTTCCTAGGGATCGCCCTTTCTGAAATCGGAAACGTATCTGAACGTCGGGTGGAACGCTTGGTCAACAGCCAGCTTAGTAAATTACCATCCTTCTTGGTTAAACACCCTGGACTCAACTCAGGCTTCATGATTACCCAGTATGCTTGTGCATCCCTTGCATCTGAAAACAAAATCTTGTCTCACCCAGCTAGTGTCGATTCTATCCCATCTTGTGAAAACCAAGAAGACTTCGTCAGCATGGGAACAACAGCAGCTCGTAAAGCGGCTGAAATTCTTAAGAACTCCCGTCGCATCGTTGCTACTGAAATCATGGCAGCTTGCCAAGCCTTGGATCTCAAGCCAGAAAATCATGAACTTGGTAAAGGGACAAAACCAGCTTATGAGCTGATTCGTCAAAAACTGAACTTCATTGAATTTGACAAAGATATCGAAATCTTTGAAGAACTTAATAAAGCATCTGCTGTTGTCGAAAGCGAAGAATTCTTAGCAACCATCGAAAAAGCAGTTGACTTAAGCATTCAATACTGATACAGTAAGAATAAAGCAAAACAGAGGCTGGCGATCTTCTCAGCCTCTGCCTGCTTTCAGAAAAATAAGGGAGGCGACAAGCTTGCTCACAAACTACTATCCAATGACCTACAGCTACTACCAAGGTAGCATCGAGGACAATCCCTACACGGCCAAATGGGGAATGGTCACCAAATTTTTAGACCTAAACGACGAGACTCTCACACCATTTGAGGGGATGACCTTTGGGATCATCGGCTTTAAGAGCGACAAAGGAGTCTATATCAATAATGGGCGTGTAGGAGCAGTCGAGGGTCCTACAGCCATCCGTTCTCAAATCGCTAAACTTCCATGGCACTGGGGAACCAATGTGACAGTGTATGATGTGGGAAATATTGACGGGCCTAACCATTCACTAGAAGAACTCCAAGAAAGCCTCTCACAAGCGATCCAGCGCATGTACCAATTAGGGATCCAACCCATTGTCCTAGGAGGCGGTCACGGAACTGCTTACGGCCACTATCTAGGGATTCAATCCAGTTTAGAAAAAGATGAACAACTGGCTGTGATCAATCTGGATGCCCACTTTGATTTGCGACCTTACGACCAAACCGGTCCCAATTCTGGAACAGGTTTTCGTCAAATGGCTGATCATGCTAAAGAAAAAGGTCAGGACTTCCCTTACCTCATCCTGGGGATCCAAGAGCACAATAATAACCTCTTCCTCTTTAATTACGTTGCTAAAACACCAAGCATTGATTTTTTAACTGGCCAAGATCTCTTCCAGATGAGCCACCAAGCCATTCTGGATCGAATCGATCAATTTTTAGAAAACCAAACCGCGATCTATCTGTCTATTGATATGGATTGCTTTGCGGTCGGCTCTGCTCCCGGTGTTAGCGCCATCCAATCACTTGGTGTCGATCCTAAACTAGCCCTCCTGCTTCTCCAACACATTGCTGCTAGTGGCAAACTAGTCGGATTTGATGTCGTGGAAGTTTCTCCTCCTCATGACATTGATAACCATACTTCAAATCTTGCTGCGACCTTTATTTTTTACTTGACACAAATATTGGCGCAACAAAAACTGAACTAAGAAGATTTCTATACACATAAAAAGCATAGAAACACTCATTGCTAGGGTATTTCTATGCTTTTTCTTCGTTTTCAGACACACTGATCTTTGCCTGAAAGGAGGACAGGCCACTTAGCCCTCTCTTATGATTTAGGCAAGAGACACTACAGGTCTTTTAATTTCTTAAGAAACTGACGATCTCTGTAGGGATTCAAGTGTTGCTCTGCCACCTTTTTGTAGTAATTCTTATCTTCTTTCAAGAAGGTGCTCAGGGCAGGATCGAGCTCTTCCCCCTTCTCCTTTTGATTAGATAAGAAAGCTAATAGATAATGAACCATCCCCTTATCCCGTGAATTGGCAGATTTTTTCATCGTCCTTTCTTTTCGAGCCAGATAATCGGCAACCTTCTCCTGATCCCCTTGCTGACAAGCAATCAAGGATTGGTAAAATTCGAGCAATTCTTCCTTCCAAGGGAAACGAACACTGGACAAAATCTTCTGAGCTCTGTCAAAACAGAGGCGAGCTTGGATCAAATCTCCCTTCCAATAATAGGCGATTCCAAGATCAATATCAAAGACGACACGGACGGAATCAACAGCTTGATCTCCCACTAAACGCAGAACCTCTTCTAAGTGGGTGACCGCTACTTGGAAATGCCCTCTCACTTGCTCGATTTCAGCGAGGTAGGCCAAAGAAGCTGCAATTTGAATGGCATACTTGGCCTGCATGCTATTGGTCAAACTAAAGCAATCAATAGAGCGATACAGATGCCGAGTCGCCTGCTCCTCATCCCCAACCATCAGGTGATACAAGCCCTTCAAACGCAACTGGATCGCGATGACCTCATGATTATTGGCTTGGATGGCATCTTCCAGAGCCAAATCTGTATAATAGGCCATCTCAGAGATATTTTCAGTTTGAATGCAATAATAAATGATTTGCCGATAACCCTCTAAGAGGAAGTCGGATTGCTTGAGTTCCCGCGCATAGGAGATGACTTTTTGGATATCATGAATCCCCTTTTGATACTCCCCACTTCGAATAAAATAGCGACCTTCTAGGTACAAGTAACGCAGTTGCAAATACTTGTATTCTCTATCTCTTTGGTGCCTTGAAAAGAGGTTATCTAATTCTTGGCGTATACGGGATAGCTCTCCAAAAATGTCCAAACGGCTATTTGTACCATCTGATAGGAACCCCTCATCTACCTTGGAATAAATCGGAAACAGTTCATGCTCCAGCTGAAGGATTTCTTCTAAGTAGGTCAACTCAAAAGATATGGAACGCAAAAGATTTTGGGATTGCTTGTATTGGTAGGCAATTTCCTTATAAAGAAGAAGGTCCGTCGCATCTTCTAAGCTTTCTTCCAATTTTTGCGCAATTTGTTGGTGGAAGAGTCGCCGTCTAGCTGGCGAGAGGAGATGGTAAAAGTACATGGCTACCAATTGCTTGCAAAATTGAACCATGAGAGCCTCTCCTTCTTCTACGATTGAAACGATCGCTCTTTCAGATAAAGGCTCGATTAATTCTGTCAAAACAGGAAGCTCTGTAGCTGTCAATTCTGCCAAGATAGACAGAGAAATTGGCTTATGAAAACAAGATAGGTAGTGTAGAAGAGCCTCTTCCTCACTGCTCATATCCCCAAGTTCCTGAGAAAGATAGGCTTGAATGATATCAGGCAAGGGTTCTAAATTTTCATTTTCTTTCCACTCTTCGATATAGCTGGACAGCAAGAACGGACTGCCTTCACTCCATTCAACCATCTGCTCCATCACTGCCGGCTCTATTGCCCCCAGTTCCCCTTTCAAGAGAGCACGACTTTCACTTGGGGAAAAATTGGTCAACTCTAGTTGGGACAAGCGTTTCTCTACCTTCAAGCCCCCCAAGAAGTTGACGAAGAAATCTGGTAGGGGATCTTCCGCTGTGAAAATTAGTTGCCATTTCTCCTGACTTCTTCTCTCCTCTAGTTGTTTCACTTTTTCTAGAGACACTGCATCGAACCACTGGGCGTTTTCAAGCAGGATCAGGAGCGGTTTTTCTTTGCTAAGGCCTTGAAGCTGATTCCATACAGAAATGAGATCATCCTCCTCTTCCAGAAGGGAAATCCCCATCTCATCCCCCAGTTTCTCTAGCGCTTGTCTGAGATCATTCCAGCTGCTTCCTTCGTATCGTTGACTAGTAGCTTTTCCTTCCACCTTGATAAAGTTAAAACTGCGATTGGACATCAAGACCAACTGTCGCAACAGACGTTTCTTACCTGTTCCAGATTGCCCCATCACGAGAAAAGGACCTACCGCTTCACCTGTCTCGACTAAGGAAAGGTATTCCTCGAGTTGCGAGAGTTCTTGTTTCCGACCAAAGAAAGAAAGTTCACGAATATTCAAGCGATTGGTCAGTTTATGAGTTCGTTTGGCTTCCAAAACGGAGTGATAAAGTTCCTCAATCGCTCGACTGGGACGCACACTGAGCTCGCGATCCAATAAATCGACTAGCTTATAATAGGTCTCGAAAAATTTTCCTAGCTGATGATGGAAGCTATAATACTCCATCAAGAGTTGGTAGTTTTTCTCTTCAAATTCATCCAGTTCTACCAAATGATGGAGCAAGAGTTCTATACTAGAGTCTCCGAAACCGACCTTTTCAATTTTTTGATAGCAGCTTTCGACATAGAGCTTCCTATATGCATCCCGTTTTCGAGAAGCCCACTGATCAAAGTCTTCATCATCCTTGACATAGAAGCCCTCTAAAAAGTCTCCCCGATAAAGATCCAAGGCACTTAGTGGATCTCTTTCAAAGAGTTTGACATCCAAAGAAAGGCTCAAATCAGGATTAAGGGCCAAACTGCTCCGACTTGGAGAGACAATGATATCTCCTTCAAAGATTTTATTGGCTTGGTAAACCGTATTCCGTAAGTTTTTGCGAGCTACTTGGTTTTCCTTATCTCCCCAAAGGATACCGGCGATTTCATCGCGGTTGACCTGGCCCATGACCGCTAAATAATAAAGCAAGGCCTCCATCTTCGAAAAAGAAAACCGAATAGTTTTCTGATTGAAAACAACCTTAGGGGGTCCAAATAACTTTAACGTGAGATCTTTCTTCATTGCAAGCGCCTCCAAAAATTTCATATTAATACTATAAAAAAAAAGTTGGCTTTTAGCAAGTGATTTATCCAAATAAAAAGAGATTGAGAACGATTCTTTCTCAATCTCTACACTTCCTACTAAAAGTGTTGATTAATTCACTTCAAAATTCGGTTGATGATCAAATAACGCCTTTGTTGCTTGGTAGACGTGGTAAGCGACATCTTCATTGTTCATGGTGTAAAGATGGACACCTGCCACATCTTGAGTAACCAAATCAACGATTTGATCGACTGCATAAGCAAGTCCTGCTGCTCTGAGTGACTCAGGATCATGCTCATACTTGTCCAGAATGGCTTTAAACTTCCGTGGGATATGAACATTTTCACAAGTCTTAAGGAGACGAAGGGCCTGATTACGATTGAGAATCGGCATCACTCCTGCATGAATAGGAACATCGATCCCAGCCAAGGTACACTTATCTTGAAAATCATAGAAACGCTCATTGTCAAAGAAAAGTTGAGTGACCAAGCTAGAGCACCCTGCATCTACCTTCTTTTTAAGATTTTGAATATCTGAAATTTGGTTTGGAGAATCTGGGTGTCCCTCAGGATAGCAAGCACCAATCACCTCAAAATGAGAAGCTTCTGTTTTAATAAATTCAATCAGATCCGTTGCATAACGAAAGTCTTTTAAAGGTTCCACACCAGGGATAATATCCCCACGCAGAGCCAAAATCCGATGAACCCCTACTTCATCTAACTCATGAAGAGTATCGGCCACTTTTTCCTTGCTCAAATAAACGGCTGGTAAGTGAGCAATTGTCGGAATAGACAATTCATTTTGAATATAATTGGCTAAAGCAACCGTCGTCTCTTTGATATTGTATTTATTATTGCTAGCGGTCACACTAATGAAGTGAGGGGCTAGCTCCTGCATATTTGCCAAGGCACGTAAGAGCTTGGCATTGCCTACTTCAGGATTTGGAGGAAAAACTTCAAATGACAGAGACGGTGTGTGTTGTGACATATTCTATCCTTTTCTTTTGTTTCTTTGATCAAGAACTCTGAGCCACTATTTCTAGGATAAGGGAACGATTCGAAAACCCTCTACACGACGATAGAAGGTCCTCGAAACATTTCTTACAAGTGTTCACGCGCTTCTTTAGCGGCATTAACCAGCTTGATCAAGCTTTCTTTTGTTTCTTTAATTCCGCGAGTCTTCAAACCACAGTCAGGGTTGATCCAAACTTTGCCACTTGGTACTTTGGCCAAGATTGCTTCAATAGTGTGATCGATTTCACCGTCTTGTGGGACACGTGGTGAGTGGATATCGTAAACCCCAGGTCCAACTTCTGTTTGGAAGTTTTTCGCTTTCAACTCATCCAAGATTTCAAGGTTTGAACGGCTTGCCTCAAATGAGATAACGTCCGCATCCAAGTTGTCGATAGCTGGGATGATATCTGTAAATTCTGAGTAACACATGTGAGTGTGGATTTGGGTGTCTGGTGCTACAGTTGAGTGTACCAAACGGAAGGCTGGAATCGCCCAGTCAAGGTAGTCTTCGTACCAGTCGCTACGACGGAGTGGCAATTTTTCACGAAGAGCAGCCTCGTCGATTTGGATGATTTTCACTCCTGCAGCTTCAAGGTCAAGAACTTCATCCTTGATGGCAAGAGCGATTTGAAGAGTAGAATCCTTGATAGAGATGTCTTCACGTGGGAATGACCAGTTAAGGATGGTCACAGGTCCAGTCAACATACCTTTAACCGGTTTGTCTGTACGGCTTTGTGCGTAGCTAGACCATTTCACAGTGATTGGGTTAAGACGAGTTACATCACCCCAGATGATTGGTGGTTTCACTCCACGCATACCGTATGATTGTACCCAACCGTTTTTAGAGAAGAGGTAACCAGACAAGTTTTGACCGAAGTACTCAACCATGTCGTTCCGCTCGAATTCACCGTGTACAAGTACGTCAAATCCAACTTCTTCTTGCCATTTGATCCATTCGTCGATCGTTTCAGCAAGGAAAGCATCGTATTCTTCTTGTGTCAATTCACCCTTACGGAAGGCCAAACGTTTAGCACGTACTTCCTTAGTTTGAGGGAATGAACCGATGGTAGTTGTTGGAAGTGCTGGAAGCTTGAAGGCTTCTTTTTGGATTTCTTCACGTTCTGCGAAAGCTGGCAAACGAGTGTAGTCTGCTTCTGTCAAGGCTGCGATACGAGCATGAAGTTCAGCATTTGCTCCAACGCGTTCTGTTGCAAAGAGTTCTTTGTTGGCAGCAAGAGCTTCTGCCCCTTGACCATTGCGGATGGCATCCAAGTCACGCAATTCACCCAATTTTTCAACCGCAAAGGCGAAGTGGTTCAAAATAGCTGGTTCAAAATCTTCGTTAGCCGTTGTAAATGGCACATGAAGAAGGGAGCAAGAAGTCGTCAAGACAACCTTTTCAGCTGGAACTTGATCTAAGATTTCCAAGCTCTTTTCATAGTTGTTTCGCCAGATGTTTTTCCCATTCACAATACCAGCATAAAGGGTCTTATCAGCTGGGAAGCCACCTTTCACCAATTCAAGCGTTTTCTTCCCTTCAACAAAGTCAAGACCGATACCATCTACTGGCAAGTTTACAAGGTCATTGTAAACATCACGAACATCACCAAAGTAAGTTTGGATCAAGACTTCAAGACCTTTCTTGTCAGCCAAGAGTTTGTTGTAGAGGTTCAAGAAGAGAGCTTTTTCTTCAGCTGACAAATCTTTGACAAGAGCTGGCTCATCGAGTTGAATACGAGTCGCACCAAGCTCAGCCAATTTGGCAAAGACTTCTTGATAAGCAGCAACCAAGCTGTCGACGAAGTCTTCAGCTTTCACACCATCTTCAAAGTCAGATAATTGAAGGAAAGTGAATGGTCCAACGACTACTGGACGAGTGTTGATCCCCAATTCTTTAGCTTCTTGGTACTCATCAAAAATCTTGTGACCAGCCAATTTCACTTCTGTTGTTTTTTCAAATTTAGGAACGATGTAATGGTAGTTGGTGTTGAACCATTTTTTCATTGGAAGGGCACGGACATCCCCTTTTTCACCTTGGTAACCACGCGCCAAAGCGAAGTATTGTTCAAGATCTGTCAAATCCAAGTTTTGAACAGATGCAGGCACGACGTTGAAAAGGAAGGCTGCATCAAGGAAATTGTCGTAATGTGAGAAGTCATTTGAAGGAATCTCTGAGATGCCTTGTTCTTTAACGATATTCCAATGTTTAGCACGCAAGTCTTTAGCAGCTGCCAAGAGCTCGTCTGCTGAGATTTCTTTTCTAAAGTATTTTTCAGTTGTAAATTTTAATTCACGGAATTCACCCAAACGTGGGAAACCGATAATTGTAGTTGACATGTTGTGTCCTCCAAAAATTCTAATTGACACTATCATATCAGAAGATAGCCGTCTTGTATAATTGCTTTTACACGAATTTTGATATAGCCAAAAACTATAACACGGATTTAATGGGCCTTGAGACCAGAGATTAAAAGCAAAAACTAGGACTTCTTATAAAGATTTCCTATAGCCCAAGCGTCCCTGAACCATTTCTGAGCGGATTTTGAGCGGATTCTGCTAGAAGAACAGCCCCTAAAAACTAAAGAAGGCCTTCTCTACTGAGAAAGACCTGCTTCTACGAGGAAGTAATTTCCTCTATTTTTCTTACTTTTATTAGGCTAGTTTGACACAGAAGGCATCCCAAGGGGCTAACTTGCCTGATTCGAGGACTTGTTCTACCTTGGTATTGGCAATGAGAACCTCTTCAACCCCATTGACGAGCGGTAACTCTTGCTCTTGACTGGAGAGATTGACAACCACCAGATAGGCTTGCTCTCCTTCTACCCGCTTGTAGGCAAAAACCTTGTCTGTTGCGTCCACCAATTCATAATCAGCGGTCACAAGCCAAGGGTACTCTTTTCTCAAAGCAATGAGGGCTTGGTAGGTATAGAAAATAGAGTCTGGATCTGCTAGGGCAGCCTCTACATTGATCTCTTTGTAGTTTGGGTTGACAGCAAGCCATGGTTGACCTGTCGTAAAGCCAGCTTCTGCTTCATCATTCCACTGCATCGGTGTCCGCGCATTGTCCCGACCAATATGGCGGATCTGATCCATGATCACTTCGAGTGGCACTCCTTTTTCCAAGGCTTCATGGGCATAGTTGATTGACTCGATATCTTCTACATCCTCGAGGGTCTTAAATGGATAATTGGTCATCCCGATTTCTTCCCCTTGATAGATATACGGAGTCCCCTTCATCAAGTGTAGCAGAATTGCTAAAGCCTTGGCAGATTTGACACGGTAGTCGCCATCATCCCCCCAAGTTGACACAATCCGTGGGAGATCGTGGTTGTTCCAAAAGAGGGAATTCCAGCCTTCGTCTTTTCCTAATTCCGTCTGCCACTTGGTGAAAATTTCTTTCAATTTTGGCACATCCAATTCTTTAGAGTAGTGCCATTTTGGTTGACCCGGTTGGTATTGAAGACCAATGTGTTCAAATTGGAAGACCATGGACAATTCTTGATTTTTTGGATTGGAATATTGCTTAGCAATCTCTGGAGTCGCCCCCCAAGTTTCTCCCACGGTGAGCAGATCCTTATCGCCAAAGGTCGCTTGATTCATTTCCTTCAAATAAGGATGGAGCATGGGACCATTGCTGATGATTTCCTGATCTGGGATCTTACCGATCATATCGATGACATCCATACGGAAGCCACCAATTCCCTTGTCAATCCAGAAATTCATCATGTCATAGATCTGATGACGAAGCTCCTCGTTTTCCCAGTTGAGGTCTGGTTGCTTCTTACTGAAGTTATGCAGGTAGTATTGGCCTGATGCTTCATCAAATTCCCAAGCAGAGCCACTAAAAGCAGAAATAATGCCATTGGGCTCATCCCGCCAAATATAGAAATCCCGCTTTGGACTGTCTGGATTTTCACGTGCTTCGATAAACCAAGCATGCTCATCAGAGGTATGGTTGACTACCAAGTCCATAATGATTTTGATCTTGCGTTTCTGACCTTCTGCGATCAATTCTTCCATATCTTCCATGCTACCAAAGATGGATGCAATATCCTCGTAATCCGAGATGTCATAGCCGTTATCATCCATGGGACTCTTGTAGACTGGTGAGAGCCAGATCGCTGTAATCCCTAATTTTTCCAAGTAGTCTAGCTTGCTCGTGATCCCCTTGAGATCCCCGATGCCATCGCCATTACTATCCTTGAAACTCTTTGGATAAACTTGGTAAATTACGGCATTATGCCACCATTTTTGTTCCATTTTTTCTTCTCCTTTATGATTGTGAAATCACTTTCATCATACAAAAATAGGGGTAAAATTGCAAGAATTTACAAGTCTTCATTCTCTTCACTGGAATAAATCACTTCAAAGAGACGTTGACGCAAACCTTCCTCTAAAGGCGTAATGATCTTCATCAACTGTTTCCAATCCTTGGCTGTTGAACAAGCCGCAAATAATTCATTCTTCCTATCGTAGGCCAGGTTGGCAGATTTCAAGAACTCAAACATCCGATCTTCTTTTGCAGTAGGACGCGATTGCAGCTCACCCATCGCAATCTCCTGACTGTGATTGTCCACTAAGATAGGGGTTGTCTCTAAGGTATGGAGGAAGAACCGGTGCTGTCTCTTTTCAGGAAGCAGCGTTCGATCACCTGTTAAATCCAGCTTAATCTTTCTTTCATCCCAATTGACAGTTAGGCGGGTTTCAACCCTGTTATCTCCTTCTCCTTCAACGAGTACGAAGGAACGATTGTCACCTGGGAAAAGATGCCAGTCCAGCATTTCTGGGAGCTCTACCCCTGTCTGCGGTTGTGCATCCATAGGGATGATGGCTCCTGCACGCGCAAAGACCGGAATATCCTGGCTAGCTCTAAAGACTGTAAGCTTGCCTTTTCCTTCGTACTTCCAATCATGGAAGAAATCATACCAAACTCCGTCTGGGAACCAAACACTCACAGAAGCACTATGATAGACAGGATCCAGAGCCTCTGTAATTGGGGCCACCATGAGTTCACTGCCATAGAAATATTGATTTTTAGCCTCATAAGCCTCTTCTTCGTTTGGGTAATGGTAATAGAGAGGTTGAACCAAAGGCAGGCCTTCTTCGTGCGTCGCCACATTCATGGTGTAGAGATAAGGCAGTAAGCTATGGCGCAGGCGCAAATACTGCTTCATCAAGCGACAGGTCTCAGACGAGTAAAACCACGGTTCCTTGCTGTTAAAGGCATTACAAGAACTATGAAGACGATTGATCGGGCTAAAAACCCCAAACTGCAACCAACGAAGAGCCAAGTCTTCATCATAGTAGCCCCGCATATGGCCACCGATATCATGACTCCACCAGGTGTAGCCGATATTGGAAGCTGTGCTAGTAAAATAGGGTTGAAAGGCTAGGGATTCCCAAGTCACAATAGTGTCCCCTGAAAAACCAATCGGATACCGATGGCTGCCGGGACCCCCATATCGTGATAAGATGAGACCAGCTTGGCCTTTTCGGCAATTATCTACATAATGATAGTGATTTAACAACCAAAGGGGATCCATCTTGCCATGACTACCTTGCTGCCAATCAATCCACCAAAAGTCCACTCCTTGATCTTCCAAAGGATGGTGGACATCTTCGAAATAAGCTTCGCGAAAGGCTGGACTATAAAAGTCAAAGCTAGCCGCTTCTTCTTTTTCAGCATCCAGTCCCAAGCGTTTTGCGACCATGGGATAAGCATCTTCAAAGGCGCGAATGCCATCTGCCGGATGGACATTTAAGGTCACCTTTAAACCACGCTCATGCAGGCCATTTAAGAAGGCAGCTGGATCGGGAATCAAATCCCGGTTCCAACTATAGCCCGTCCAACCACTTCCAAAGCGAGCAGGAATCGCCGTCTTGTGCCAGTCCATATCGATCACACTGACTGCAAGAGGCACCCCTTCTGCTTTGAAACGATCCATCAAATCTGTATACTCCTGACTGGTATAAGGCCAATACCGACTCCACCAGTTTCCCAGAGCATAACGTGGCAAGAGGGGTGGCTGTCCTGTCAGATGGTAAAAATCTTTTAAGGCGCCTAGATAATCGCGCCCATAACCGAAGAAATACAGATCCACTTCTGGACATGGCCGTGCTCTAAATCCGCTTTCGACATCATACAAGTAGGAAGCGGAATCGTCTAAAAGAGCATAACCGGCCTTGCTCAAGATCCCATCTTGCAACTCCATAGCCCCATCGACCTCGTCAAGTGTCCGACTGGTCCCCTTTAAGGTCTCCGGCTGATCTCCATAGTGCCACCGGCTCCCATAGACTGCATACTGACCCTTGAGCTCGATAAAAAGCCGATCCGGTGTAAAAGGTCCCTTTTCAAAATGGAGGTGGAGATGCTCCGTATGAAGATCGAGGACCTCTTCTGTCTCTACGACCTCACAGGCTACAGGTCCAAAATCACGATTTTGCACAACTTGCGTCTGACCATCCTCAAAAACACCATCCTCTGAGTATTCCAAGCGCACCAAAGATTCCGTTAATACGGAGATTCGGTAGTTCTCTCCCTGTATCACTGATCCTGCCATTTGTCTTTCCTCCTCTTTTTATCTACTTCGCCTTACTGTGTAAACGTTTACGATTTTACTATAGCACTCAAAAAAAGGCCTGTCAACACCTGACAGAGCCTTTCCTAAAATTTTATAAGATCAACTTCCCCAATGAATCAAGAGATACATGAGACTCGATCCAAACATATCTGCCAAGGCATGCATGAGGAAAAATGGCAAGAGATTCTTGACGACCTTGAGGACGGACGTTAGGTGAAATTATCCAGTGGATGATTTCAGCAATCCAGGAAGTTCTATGACTAAATTAAGATACAGAGGGCGTCTGCGGAGTAAAAATTAAAAATCATTTTTCTGCAGAATCATTTCACCTATTTCAGTTAAAAAATAGGTGATCAACATTCTGAGGCTGGGACAAAAGTCCTAGCCTCAGAATTGTTTTTGGATTGTTGAGCAAGACGCAGTGGTTGAGCGGACTCTACTACGCTGATTTCATCAGCTTTTACAGCCCTACTCAACTGTGCGGAGGTGGGACGACGAAATCGAATTCTAATGAATTACCGATTTCTGTCCCACTCTCAATTACACGATTAGTCTAACAAGTCTTGGATTCTATCCAGATACTGGTTGTCTGTCACCGCCATCACGCGCACCCCTTCTGGCCAGATAAAGTCGGGAGCAATCTGAATATGAAGCGGTTGATCTTCCGCATCTCGATAACCAATAATGTTGAGATGGTACTCCTCTCTGACAGCCAAGTCCTGAAGACTTTTTCCTACCCAGCTGGATGGAACCGTAAACTCGACTACTACCACTTCTTCATCCAACTGGAAAACTTCAATCCGGTGTTGGAAAAGAACCATTTTGGCGAGGGACATGCCTGCTTCTACCTCTGGCAGGATGACCAAATCAGCCCCAATCTTTTCCAGAATTTCTTTGGTCACTTCATTTTTGACCTTGGCAATGACGTGCTCGACACCTAGTGCCTTACAGTGCATGACAGCCAGCACACTGGACTCCAGGTTTTCACCCGTCGCGATCACGACTGTGTCACAGTTCCCAATATCTGCTGCATCCAAGAGGTCCAACTCCGTAATGTCTCCAACAATTCCAGTCGTAATCATGGATTCATATTGGTTGATCACATCTGCGTGATCATCAATCGCAACAATATCCACATCCTGGTCTTGCAGGGTTTTCAGGACACTCTGTCCAAAAATTCCTAATCCTAAAATTCCAATGGTTCGATTTGCCATAAGTTTCTCCTATCCGATAATGATGTCTGCTTTAGCATATTGCAAGGCATCTGCCTTCTTAGCTTTGTAATTGTTCAAACTGACCATGAGGGTCAAGGGGCCGATCCGACCGATAAACATAAGCACCATGATGATCCCCAGCCCTGCTCCATTTAAGGTCGAGGTCACATTGGCTGTCACGCCTACTGTCGCTAGAGCCGATACTACCTCAAAGACCAGGTACAAAAAGCGTTGACCATCCGGAGTCACGAGACAAAGGCCAAAGAGTCCAAGGAGAAAAGTCAACTGGAAAATCACTGCCGTCCCCAAAGAGCGTTGGACCAAGTCTGGTGCGATGGTGCGCTTACCCAGGTTGGTATGTGGCAAGCCGAGCAACTCTTTGCGCGCTAAGAGAATCAGCACCAAGAAGGTAGTGATCTTCATCCCCCCTGCTGTCCCGCCTGGTGCCCCACCTAGGAACATCTGTAAGAGATAGATAAAGAGCGTCACTGGCCGGACTGCTGTATAATCCAACGAGGCAAAACCAGCCGTCCGCATACTGACAGTTTGGAAGAAGCTGACCAAGATCTTCTCTCCTAACGGAAGGGACCCAATCGTTGCTGGATTATTAAACTCGGTCATAAGACTAGTCACTGTCCCAAAGAGAAGGATCGCCGCCGTTAACCAGAGAACCACCTTGGTATGGAAGCGAAGAGTTCGCCGCCCTGATTGATTGCGGGCCTTGGTGGCTAGGTCAAACCAGACCATGAAGCCCAAGCCCCCAGTAATAATAAGGGCAGACAAGGTCAGATTGACCAACCAATCGGTCTGGAAGCTCATCATACTATCGCCTCCAAAATTATCAAAGCCCGCATTACAAAAGGCCGAGACCGCAACAAAGATGGAGTTAAAGATCCCATGCCCCCAGCCAAAGCGAGGGATAAAGCGGGTCATGAGGAGCAAGGCCCCCACCCCTTCGATGGTAAAGGTGGTAATGAAGATGGAGCGGACAAAACGGGCTAAGCTCTGGTTATTGCTAAAGCTAAAGCTGTCCCGGATGGTCTGTCGGTCCTTGTAGCTGAGCTTTTGACGACCTTCCATAAAGAAGAGACCGATAAAGGTCAAGATCCCTAGGCCTCCGATCTGGATCAAGAGCATACAGATCAATTGCCCCAAACCATTATAGGTCGAAGCCACCGACTGGGTAAAGAGCCCCGTCACACAGACCATGGAGACCGCTGTAAAGAGGTGGTCGATATAGCCTGCTTTTGAGCTCGCTTGCTGGACAAAAGGCAGACTCAATAAGAGCGAGCCCACCAGGATAACCAAGGCAAAGCTGAGAAAGATTCGCCTTGCCGGAGACAGGCTTTTAATTTTGGCCTGCCATTGTTTAAAAAATAATTTGACTAACATAGCTTCATTGTATCATAAAAAGTGAAAAGACCTACAAGTGATGAACCATCTCTAGGCACAATTCTAGGGCCTTCTCAAAAGCTTCAGCCCCCCAGTCACGCTGGTCATAATTTTCTAGGTCTGCAAGAGAATCTGCGGTAAATAGGAGCAAGCCCCAAACTGCATCACGAAGCTGGGCGACTGCTGCAAGTGAGGCACACTCCATCTCCACAACACGACACCCTTCTTCAATGCGATAGGCCACCTTGTCAGGTGTTTCTCTATAAAAACCGTCCGTCGACCAGGTCATGACCTCTTGATAAGGAATATCTTTTCCTTTCAAGACAGTTTCAATGGCGGTCAGTGCACGACTGTCCACTTCGATATAACGAGAAGGCGCTACATAATGGTAACTGGCTCCCTCATCTCGCAAGGCCTTGGTCGGGATCAAAAAGGCATTTTCTTCTATGTCCACCAAGACGCCACAGCTTCCTGAGGAAATGATTTTCCTCACCCCATAGCCAATCAACCAATCCATGAATTGGGCAGCAGGTGCAGATCCAACTGGCGCTTGTGCCAAGCAGACTTTCTCCCCTTGGTGCTCCAGAACATAGACTGGATAAGCCTTGGTAGCTGAAACAAAGGTAGCCACTTGCTCAGCTCCAACAGTTTTGGCAAAGCGATCAATCTCATCCTCCAAGAAAGCATACACACATTTTTCAGGTAGGTGCAGATCAAGTCCCTCATGGGTCGGCATAATGACTGCCTGCGGGTTGTCATCAAACTCTAAAATAGGAATTTCATGTTTTTGGATCATCCCTTCTCCTTTTTAATGGGTATTTCTTTGATGACACGGGCTGGGTTTCCTGCAAGGACCACATTGTCACCAAAAGACTTGGTCACGACTGCCCCAGCGCCAGCGACCACATTATCACCCAGCGTGACACCAGGAAGGATGGTGACCCCTCCTCCTGCCCAGAAATTGTCCCCTATCGTAATCGGAGCTCCGTACTCAAGACCCGAGTTGCGCTCATCTGGATCCAGCGGGTGTAAGGGGGTCAAAAATTGGCAATTGGGACCAATCATGGCATTCTTTCCGATCGTAATGGGACAAATATCCAACATGGTCAAATTGTAATTGGCATAGAAATTTTCTCCTATATGGATGTTGCCCCCATAATCCACAAGAACCTGGCGATTGAGATAGAGGTTTTCACCGGTTGATCCAAACCACTCTTTGATGATGGATGCCCCCTTTTTAGGATCCACCTCTTGGTTAAAGGCCTCTTGTTTCTCCCGAGAGGCTTTTGCCAAAGCCCGTAATTCAGGGTCCGCAGGTCTATAATAGTCACCCGCAATCATTTTTTCATATTCACTGGCCATAAGGAAACCTCCACGTTATTTTGACATATTATAGCAGAATTTCCCCTTTAAAACAAACGTCAGAATAAGGCTTTACAAGGAAAAAGATCATAAATGCTTAAAAATAATTAAAAACACTTGCATTAACTTAATAAATGATGTAGAATATAGGCAAGAACAGAAACAAGGAGCGAGCTCATGTATCAGGAACAACGACTCGAAAAAATATTAGAACTCTTAGAAGAGCGAAAACAGCTATCGGCTAAAGAAATGGTCGACTATTTCAAGGTCTCAAAAGATACCATCCGTCGAGACTTCGCTCTCCTTAGTCAGCGCCAGCTGGTCCGCAGGACCCATGGTGGACTCCTCCCCTTAAACAAAGAACCCGGCCCTTCTTACCTAGACCGTAGTCAGAAAGCCAACAAGGAAAAGACTGCTATGGCTCAAAAGGCCCTGCAATTGATCCAAGATGGCCAAGTGATCTTTCTCGACGTTTCTACCTCGATGACCCTGCTTGCTGGCTTGCTTAATAAGGAAGTCACAGTCTATTCGCATTCCCTTGACAATACCATCCAGCTCAGTAGCCATTCCCAGGTTGACTTTCATCTTTTAGGAGGAAAATTCTACCCTAAAAACCGCTTCTACTATGACGCGAATCAAGCACAAATACTGGACAATCTTCGCTTTGATCTCGCTTTTTTTGGAGCGAGTAGCTTAGCCAATGGCGAAGTCACCTTTGAGGATGCTGAAGACGTTGCCGTCAAGTCTCTCGTTTTTGAACGAGCTCGTACCAAGGTGCTGGTGGCAGAAAGTACCAAGTTCCACCAACATGCCAACTACTATCTCGCTCGTCTCCAACAATTTGACTATTGGATTACTGATCAAAAACCAAGCCCTGACATCCTTAAACAAGTCGGCAACGAAACCACTATTCTCTATTAGGAGGTAATCTTTATGACTCACATTCGTCTCATCATCAGCGATATCGATGGCACCATCTTAAATGACCACCATCAGATTGACCCAGAGTTGGCAGCATTGATCCCAGATTTAAAGCGTGAAGAGATCCCTTTCGTGCTAGCCTCTGCTCGCTCCCCCAAAGGAATGGCACCCATTGCCAAAGAACTCGGTATAGAAGACTGCCCCATGGCCTGCTACAACGGGGCCTTGATTCAAAAAGGCGAGCAGGTTCTGTTTGAGCATCCCTTAGACAAGAATGAAGCTCGTCAGTTTATCGACTGGGCCAACCAACACTTCCCTCAAGTTTCGATCAACCTCTATAGCGGAAAAGACTGGATGACCGATCATCTCGACCAATGGAGCCGAGAGGAAGCCCGGATTACAGGGGAAAAACCTCTTATTCTTCCCCTATTGGATCCTTTGCTGGATATGACAAAGCCCCTCCACAAATTGCTCTTAATTGGAGATGCAGAAGAGATCCAAGCCCTCTATCGTGCTATTTCTGCCGATGACTTCCCTTCTACCGCCTTTTATCTCTCCAAAGCCAACTACCTAGAAGTTACTGCTAAGCACGTCTCTAAAGAGGATGCTCTGGTTGAACTCGCCAACCACTACCACTTGAGCTTAGAAGAAGTCCTCACCATGGGGGACAACTTCAATGACCTTCCTATGCTCAAAAAAGCAGGCATCGGTGTCGCTATGGGCAACGCTCCTCAAGAAGTGAAAGAGGAAGCGACTGTCGTGACAAAGACCAACAATGAAAACGGGGCTGGGCAAGCGGTTGAAACCTATGTGTTGATCTAGTCATCCGTTTAAAAAGGACGTCGAGTATAATACCCGACGTCCTTTTTGACGAATGTATAGCACTAAAACTACATCATTTTCATATAAATGCTATCCCAACAATGTCTGCAGAATTGGAACCACAATCACAAATAAGACTGTGCTGAGAGTGACCACATTCGTTGAAAACTCAACATCGCCTTTACCTTGATTGGCAAGGATAGGAAGAACTGCCAAGGCTGGTGTTGCTGATTGAATCATAAAGGTTCTAAATTCTGGTGCCACCATATTTGGAGAGAAGAACTTCAGAACCAAGAGCATGATGACCGGTGCAAGAATAAAACGACCAACCAGTGTGATAATGGTATCTTTATCAAAGCGAATGGTGTTCAAACCTGCCTTAGCTAGGACGATACCGATATAGACAAGAGATAAGGGCGTTGTTAAACTACCAATATAAGTCAAGGTGCTTTCCGCAAAACTTGGAAGAGGAATACGTAACACCAAAAAGACGAGGGCTACGAGAAAACCTAATAAAGGAGCTGGGAAAAGCTTCTTCCAATTAAATTTTTGAGCCTGTTTTGAAGCCCCTTCTTTACTATCAGAAGTCATTAGATAGACACCTAATGTCCAAGTAGATACTGTATTTGTAATATAATAAACCAAGAAGTAAGGAAGGGCTTGATTTCCAAACAAAGCGATATTTAAAGGCAAACCAATAAATATGGTATTGGCATTAACAAAGGTATTAATCATGGTTCCTCGACGACCCGGGCGCACTTTAAAAACTTTCACTGCGATAAAGGCCGCTAGGTAACCAAGAATGAAGGCGATAAAGGTATACAACAAACCGCCAGACAAGCTAATCAATTTATCTAAAGTTAAATATTTAAGAACAGAGGTAAAAATTGCAACAGGCATGGCCACGTTCATAATCAGTTTAGATAAGTCATTTCCAAAACTCTCTTGAAACCAACCTCGGACTTGCAAGAAATAACCAAGAATGATGATGACGATAATGGGTACAATACTCTGAATTGACGTTAAAAAGATTTCCATAGTCTCCCTTTCTATCTAACAGGACATACAAGAAAAGGTGTACAAGGCATCCAGTCGCACTCGTACACCTCCATTAAATTTACTTATTTATATTCTGGATACCATTTCAAATCACGTACCGCTTTAGCCATATCTGTTTCTTGAGCACGCGCAAGACCTTGTTCTTGCGCTTTTTTAGCAACTGCTTCTGCTACTTTGATAGAAACATCAGCTACATACTTGAATGGAGGTAAGACTGGTGCTCCTGGTTCGCCTGGATTGACAATCCCACTCAATGAATGTGCGGCTGCTCCAATCATTTCATCCGTCAAAAGACTCGCTTCAGAAGCCAGCATACCAAGTCCAAGACCTGGGTAAATCAGGGCATTATTCGCTTGACCAATCACGTAGTCCACACCTTTATAGGAAACTGTACCAGCTGGAATTCCTGTTGCAACAAATGCTTTTCCGTCTGACCATTCGATCAAATCTTTGGCACTTGCCTCAGCTAGTTTGGTCGGGTTTGACAATGGGAAAATGATAGGACGTTCAGTGTTTTCACACATAGCTTCTACAATTTCTTTTGTGAAAGTATTCGGCTGAGTTGAAGTTCCCACAAGAATGGTTGGTTTAACCGTCTTCACTACTTCAAGAAGGTCCGTCAACTGATCTGCATTGGCAAAATCAGAACGTTTCTTAGCAAATGGTTTTTGTTGCGGCGTTAAGTCATCCATATCATCAAAAAGGAGACCTTGTTTGTCGACCATAAAGAAGCGTTTATAAGCTTCTTCTTCAGGTAGACCTTCACTAACCATTTCACGAAGGACACGAGAAGCAATCCCTGCACCAGCAGTCCCACCACCATAGCAGAGATAAACTTGATCCGTTAATTTTTCACCTGTAATATCCAATGCCCCAAAGATCCCACCTAGGGTAACAATACCAGTTCCTTGGATATCATCGTTAAAGGTTGGGATTTGCTTCCGGTATTTTTCAAGGATGTTAGCAGCATTTAAGCGACCAAAATCTTCCCAGTGCAGATAGAGTTTAGGGAAGAGGCGTTCTGCAGTTTGGACAAATTGATCGATAAAATCATAATAACGATCTCCACGCACACGTTCGTGACGATTTCCTAAGTAATTAGGATTGTTACGCAATTCTTCACGGTTGGTACCTGCATCAATGACCAAAGGAAGCACCGTTGAAGGATCGATTCCTGCAGCTCCAGTATAGACCATCAATTTCCCAACAGAAATATCAACACCATTTGTACCCCAGTCACCAATACCGAGAATACCTTCTGCATCTGTCACAACAATAAGACGAATTTCACGGTCCCCTGCTGCATTTTTCAAAGTTGCTTCGATATTTTCAGGATGATTGATATCAAGATATGCGGCATATTGTGGATCTACAAAGAGATCGCTATACCCTTCAATGGTATCAGCAATGGTTGGGTCATAGACAATGGGATTAAATTCTTCCAAATGTTGAGCAAATAGGTAGTAAAATAGAGTACGATTTGTATTAAAAATTTCCATTAGGAACAAACGTTTTTCCAAATCATTAACCTTTGTTTGCATTTGCGCATAAGTTTGCGCTGCTTGTTCTTCAATGGTTTGAACGTAAGGTGGTAGGAGGCCAATGAGACCTAGTTGCTTACGTTCCTCTAAAGTAAAGGCAGTTCCCTTGTTAAGGAAAGGGTTGTTTAAAATATCATGTGCAGTCATCATGTGACCTCCTTATTTATTTTATTCTATTATAACACTTATTTTCTTTAAATGACACTTTGTTATGTATATGATACAATATGAATGAATCAGGCAATGAATGTTCAGGCGATGCAACCGAAAATGATGCGATTTCAAAAGATAACAAAATAATAGGTTTATCCATCACTTCCTAGATAGTCACGGTCATCTCTTAAAAAAGCCTGTTCCTTTCCACCTTTTAGAAGGTTATTCTCATCAAAAGATCCACTGTTTTCAGGTACTCTTTTTTCCACTTATGATGATCAATACCTATAAAAACCATAGATAATAAATCTAAAATATGTTTGTTATAAAATACTTTGTTTTGTTTAAGGTGTTATTTTTGTCATTTAAAACTTGTATTCTGGTTACATGAAAACAAAACATTATTTACAACGGTATATAGCGCAAAAGGTCAAATATTTGCGAAAAAAACAAAACATGAGTCAAGAGGAGCTATCGGAACGGGCAGATCTTGGATTAAAATACATCAATCAATTGGAAAATCAAAACGTGAATCTGACCATTCACAGTCTTGAAAAAGTCATTTCTGCTCTTGAGTTAACGCCTGAAGAATTCTTCAATTTTGATTCACTCGAAGCGTCTTCAGATCCTACTGACAGCCTTTCACTTAAGAGAGTAAATATGAAAATTAAGCAACTTCCAGTTGGAAAAAGGGAGAAGATCCTAACGATTTTCGAAGATCTTTTAGATAGCCTTTAATTGTCCTCTGACTCACCTCAGATTGTAACAAACAAAAAATCATATAGTCAAATTAGCTATCACGGATAATTTTTGCTTATCCATGTCTGTCTATTTAGAAGAGGGAGCCCAATGAATCTTAAGGACTTTTATTATTTTCTTGATCTTAGTCAACAGCAATCCTTTACTGGGGTTGCCCAAAAACACGGGATCAGTCAACCATCCGTTTCCTATGCGATTAAACGACTAGAAAAGGAATTTCACTGTCCATTAATCGCGCACGATCCTTCTCATCGTACTTTCAAATTGACGCCCCAAGGAGAAATCTTGCTACGACATATTCAAAAGGTCTTACCTGAGATTCAAGGGGCCAAAAAAGAGATCCTCCGGAGTCTCTCTCAATTCAATACGGTTGGTTTCCCACCAATCATCATTGACTATCTTGTCCGAAAACAACCCGCCTTTATCAGTAATGTTGCAGCTCTTCAAAGTATCCATCCTGTCCAAGAAGGATCTGTTGAACTTTTAGAAATGCTTTCCAAAGGAGAACTAGATGCTAGTTTTTTAGGGAGTTTAGAACCGATTAAAGATCATCGCTTCCAGGTAAGAGAAATGGCCAAACGAGATCTCTTCTATATCCTTCATCACAACCATCCACTAGCCTCAAAAAAAGTATTACAATTTTCAGACGTCATCGATGAAGATTTTATCATTCCAGACGAGCACTTTGTTCATTTAAAAGCCTTTGAACAGTTGAATGAGCGCTATCACCATGAGGCTACGCCCTTCTTTCAGACGGATGATATTCAGCTTCTAAAACAACTCCTTCGTAAACAAGTGGGGATCAGTTTACTAGCAGATCTTGCACTAACAGATGGTGAAGAAGAACTGATCGCGATTCCGATGGCAGAAAATGAACGGATCAGCTTTTACGTTTCACTAGTTGAACCGAAGGAAAGTAATCTCAAACCGGAGGTCATCCAATTCTTTGAAAAATTACTAAACTAGTCGTAGTCTTTGTTCTTAGTGCTAATGCAGAAACATAAATAAAGTGACTAGCTAGTATTTTTTACGACTAAAAAATATAGTAGAAATGCCGATAAAATAAGGATTCCTGCAAATTTGTGGGAATCCTATTTTCTTTTGCACACTTTGTATATTTAAATTATTTTGTGTATATTTTTCTCACTCAGCTTTTTATCAATAATTAGGGATATAAAAGTCGGTAAAACCCTTGATTATTATACCGTTGACAAGTTTTTCAAAAACCTGTATGATAGAAAAAAGTTTATTAAAAAGGGGACGTATTTTGAAAAAATATACTATTTCACGTAAACAAACTTTAACTTTAGCTTCCGTTGTTTTAGGAACGGTCTTCACAGGAACGACTATTGCTTCTGCTGATGACGTTGCACCTGCAACAACCCAAGCTACTCCTGCAGCTACTACAGCAGCAAAATCGCCTATCACGGCTGCAACCGAAGAAATCAACGCCAAAGCCAATACACCAGTTGTTCCTGTTGATAAAGCAAAAACTGGGGATGTTATCGCTGTGGACGTTAAAAAAACTGGCCCATCTGCTAAAACAGACGGTGCAGATACAACCACTACCTCAACAGCAACCATCAAAACGACTAGCTTAGCAGATCAAGACACACCTGTTGGCACTTCAAAACCAGTCTCTTCTACCAAGACAGCTACATCAACCAAAGAGACAGCTGACTACACTGAGACAACAACTGAAACAGTCAATAAAACAACTGTGGTCGAAGTTACAAAAGAAGCCGATATCGTCAATAAAAAAGAAGTTCAAGGAACATCCGACATCGTCTTTGTCATCGACAAATCAACTTCAATGGATTCTCACATCAGGGATACGATGAAGAATGTCGAGACCTTCGTTCGCAATCTATCGGCAAAAAATATTCAAGCTCGTTTAGGATTGGTTGAATACGAAAGAGCTAGTGAAGTTAAATACCATGATTTCAATGGATCTAAGTTCACAAGTGATACAGAAAGTTTCATTTCTGCTTTGAAAACCATTAAAACTAAAGGCTACTATGAAAATGCTACTGTTCCATTGCATCATATCGCTACTTCAGGAGACTACAACTGGGGGACTGGGGCAAACAACCATCGCTTTGCTTTCTTGATTACAGATGAGGACATTGATCTTACAAAGGATACACCAACAAAAGAAGCGACACTGAAAGCCCTTAAAGATGCTGGTATCTCTTTGACAGTGGTTGGTGAAACACGTGAAAAAAAAGACTTTGATCCATTGGTCAATGGAACAAATGGTCTCTACTTAGATATCGACAAAAACTTTGCTAACTTGTTGAACGTTCAATTTGCCAATAAAGTCGTTGAAACTGTCCAAAAAGGTCGTGTCTTCAAAGTCCAAACAGACAAGTATGAGTTGATCTCAAAAACTCATCGTGTGGCGAAAGTAAAACCACAAACTCCTAGCATCCAAACGCCTGCAACACCGACTCCTACTCCTCAAAAACCGGCTGTTGTAACCCCTGCGAAACCGACTGTATTCACACCTGCTAAAAACGAGCCTGCCAAAACAGCAGTCTATATCGCACCTGCAGCTCTTCCTCAAAAAGAAGCAAGTCTTCCAAATACAGGAAGCAAGACCTCAATTGCCTTGACAACTCTTGGCCTTGGTCTTCTTAGCATGAGTGCTGCCTTTGGCCTCTCTCGTAAAACAAAGAAAGACTAACATGAAAAGCCTAATCCGTTGATTGGGCTTTTTATCACTCAAAATTTCCCCTTTGCTATTTTCATTAGAAAGCGGAAATCTTCAACTTCTACCAAGAGATTCTTGTCCTCCGCTATGATATAATGGGGACAGTACAATGGAGGAAACCAATGTTACAAGAACTAGCCTTTACAGGGCAATGGAGACACTATCAAAAACGCGTTCTCGATAAGAGTGACGCTTTTATGGCGGATGGCCACCTGCATTTGGTAGCAGCTCCTGGCTCTGGAAAAACAACCCTGGGAATCGAATTTATCAGACGCTTCGGCCAGCCAACCCTGATCTTGGCTCCAACGGTCACCATTCGTCAACAATGGGTGGACCGGATTATCCAGGCATTCTTGAGTGATGAAAGCCAAGCAGAACAACTGATTTCACAAGACTTAAAACATCCTAAGCTGATTACAGTGGCTACCTATCAGGCCCTACACAGCGCCATGAACCAAGTCGTCGGTCAATCACAATCTGAGGATACCGATGACCAGGTAGAGATTGAAACATTTGATTTCAAAGGCTTTGATATCTTTACTACTTTCAAGGCCATCTCACTTGGGACCCTTTGTTTAGATGAGTGCCACCACTTACGCAATGAATGGTGGAAGAGCTTGGAAGCTTTTCGTCAAGCCTTCCCTGACTTAAAGATGATCTCCCTTACCGCCACCCCGCCCTATGAAGGGGATCCTGCCCTTTGGGATCGCTATATCCGCATGTGTGGTGAGATTGATGAGGAAATTACGGTTCCCGAATTGGTCAAGGAAGATACCCTTTGTCCCCACCAAGACTATGTCTACTTTGCCTTTCCAACCAAGGAAGAGCAAGAGCAGTTGGACGCTTTTAGCCAACAAAAGAATGCTCTCTTGCAACAACTGACTTCCGATCCCCTCTTTTGCCAATACCTCCAAACCTGCCAGGCCTTATCTGGTCAGATTAGCGATGATGAATTGCTCAATGAGCCCAAGTATCTCTCTGCTACCCTGATCTTTCTTCGAAGCAAGGGAATTGACTTTCCCAAACGTTTCCAGGACCTTTTAGGAGCCAAGAAACTACCTGCTTTCACCCTGGACTGGCTTGAAATTCTCCTGCAAGGTCTGCTCTTTCAGGTGCCTCACTGGTACAATCTACCTGAGGAATACGAGAAGCAACTGCTTCATGAATTAAAAGCAGCCAGCTTGATCGATCGAAAACAAGTCAAACTGGTCCGCAACAAAAAACAAGACCTTCTACTCAACCAATCCCTCGGAAAACTTAATGCCGTCCGAGAGATTTTCAAGGCCGAATACCAAGCGCTTGGAAGTCAACTGCGCCAACTGGTCCTAACAGACTATATTCGTCAAGACTTTGAAGTTCATCTAGGAGATAAGGACGCCCAATTTACTCAATTGGGAGTGCTCTCTTATTTCGAATCTATTCGCAGGGAAAGCTTAGAGCAAGCAACTCCTCCTGCCATCGCTGTCTTAACCGGTAGCATCGTCATCATCCCGACGGTTGCTAAGCCAAGACTAGAGGAGCTGTTAGGAGGGAATAGACTGACTTATCAAAGTGTTGGCCAATTATCTCCTGATGACTTTCTCAAGGTTCGTTTGGTCGGTTCTCAACATGATTTGGTGACAGCTGTGACCCAGCTCTTTCAAGAGGGCCTCATCCAGGTTGTTATTGGAACCAAGTCTCTTCTAGGAGAAGGCTGGGATGCTCCTTGTGTCAATTCCCTGATCCTAGCGAGCTTTGTCGGCAGCTTTATGCTCAGCAACCAAATGCGAGGTCGTGCCATCCGAGTGTGGCCTGAGGATCCAGACAAGACCAGTAATATCTGGCATCTAGTCTCTATCAACCTTTCCCTAAAGAAATGGTATGAAAAGTCCGATCTTGAAAAGGAAGAAATCGAAGCCATCACTGATCAGTTGAAAGAATACAGTCCTGATCTGGAGCTCTTAGAAAGACGGATGAAGCAATTTTTAGGTCTCCATTACAAGGAGCCCTTCATCGAATCCGGTATTGAGCGTCTAGCCTTTGACAATATCCGCTATACCAAAAAACAGTTGCAAAAACTCAATGAAGAAACCTTAGAGCGCTCCACCCATCGTCAAGAACTCCGAGACGGCTGGAAAAAAGCCCTGCCTATTCTGGAGAATATGGAGATTGCAAACGAGGTCCAAGTGGATAAACACTTCCTACCCCTGGCCCTATTTTTTGACGCTAGAAAGCTAGCTCGTTGGCTGACGGCCGCCACTTTGACCGATGCTTTCGCCAACCTGATCTACTATTCACATAGAGGAGGATGGAATACAGCTTCTCTTATTCTTCTCTTCTTCTTAGCTGTTCTCGCTCTCCTTGCTTGGCTGCGCTACTATCTCTATAAGAGTCCTTATAAACGGCTAGAAGTCTTCGGCCAGGCTATCCACCAAGCCCTACTCCGTTCTGGGCAGATCCAGACTCAAGCAACCCGCATCCAAGTCGTACGAGACAGAAAGGATGCCATCAACACGCTAATCTATTTGAAGGGCGGAACCATGCGGGAGAAGGAACTCTTCTCGCAAACCATGATCGAGTTTTTCGCTCCAATTGAAAATCAGCGCTATATCCTGAAAGCACAGGAAAAGGTGTCCGATCAGACAGAATATTTCGCAGTACCAAGCCTCTTTGACAAACGGAAAGAGGATGCCCAAGCCTTTGTGGCGCAAATTCGAAAGAGTCTGGGCAAGTATGACCTCGTCTATACCCGAAGTGCCGAAGGCCGTGCCATTCTCCTTGATGCGCGCATCAAGGCCCTAGCCAACAAACAAGAGCGCACCTTCACCAAGAAACAAGTGATGTCGGATTTGAAATAAGATTTTATTTCACTACAAAAAATTCTAGTAGACAGCCTCTACTAGAATTTTTTTGTTAGTCAAGTACAATCATAGCCTTAATAGTCTTACGTTCATCCATGTCCTTATAAGCTTGGTCGATATCTTCCAGTTTATAGCTTGAGGTAAAGACACGACCCGGATTGATATCACCATCAAGGACCGCTTTTAACAAAACTTGTTTGTCATAAGTAGTAACTGAGGCTGCTCCACCTGCCACTGAGATATTTTGAGCAAAGGTCGAACCAAGGGCACGATTATTGTAATGAGGGACACCGACAAAACCTAAACGCCCACCATTATGAAGCACCCCAAGGGCTTGATCAACAGCTGCTGCGGTACCGACACATTCGAGAGCTGCATCTGCTCCGCCTCCAAGGATTTCACGGACCTTGGCAATCCCTTCTTCACCACGCTCAGCCACAACAGCTGTCGCACCTGACTCCAAGGCCATTTGTTGACGGTCTTGGTGGCGACTCATAAGGACGATTTGCGATGCACCACGCATCTTAGCTGCAATGACAGCACATTGGCCAACAGCACCGTCACCAATAACGACAACCTTGTCACCTTTTTGCACATTAGCTACACGCGCTGCATGATAGCCCGTCGGCATGACATCAGCCAGCGTCAAGAAGGATTTGAGCATGGCTTCTGTATAATCAGATGGTTGCCCTGGAATTTTGACAAGGGCCCAATTGGCAAAGTGGAAACGGATGTACTCTGCTTGCACCCCGTCAGACCAGTTGGTGCCGATATGGCGGTCACAAGTCCCATCATAACCAGCACGACAGGCATCACACTCCCCACAACCATGGGTGAAAGGCGCGATAACAAAGTCTCCTGGTTTAACCGTTGTAATGGCTTCTCCGATTTCTTCGACGATACCAATAGCTTCGTGACCACTATTTTGATGACCTGCTTCAATATCAGGATTGCGGTAGCTCCATAGATCGGATCCACAGACACAGGTACGAACTATGCGGAGAATGACATCATCCGGTGCTTCGATGCGTGGACGTTCTACTTCTACTAGACCCACTTGCCCAGCTTTTGTATAGACTGTTTTCTTCATAGGATTAACCTACTTTCTATTGCTTACTTATCTATAGTATACACTTTTTATCGAGCTTCTGCTCATACCAACTCGTCATTAATGGTGGTGATAATCATGCCCATGACCTTGATCAACTTCCAGTTCTTCGATCTTGCGTTTATGGGCTCGGTGGGTTGCCAGGTCTTCATCAACCTCAATGGTGACGTTTTGAAAACCACAATCTTTGAGCAAGGTACGAATCGCTTCTTTACAAACCTCCATGTGGTTGACATGCTCTAAACAAACATGGACAATGGCGTTCTTTTCCAGCCCATCCATGGTCCAGAGATTAAGCTGATTGATACTAGCCACGTGCTCCAACTGCTCCAAATCACTCTTCACTTGCTGGATATCTACTCCTTCTGGCACAGCATCGAGAAAAATCTTGAGCGTGCTCCAAAAACGTGGAATTGCTTTTGACAGAATAAAGATGGAAATGGCAAGAGATAAGAGCGGATCCAGAATATACCAGTCGGTAAATCGTAGAACAATGGCCATTAGGATAACAGCCACCCAACCCAAGGTATCTTCCAGAAAATGCAGGCTGAGAATGGATTCGTTCTTGGTTTGTCCTTTGCGAATGACGAGACTCGCTAGCACATTGATGCTGACGGCTATGATTCCTAGCCAGAGGATGCCCTCATCGTTGACAGGTTGTGGATGAAAGAGTTTCGTTATATTTTCTAAAATGACTAAAACGGACCCTGTCATGAGAATCACTGCAGTTACCATAGCCCCTAAAAGGCTAAAGCGCTTGTAGCCCAAGGTATAGTGGCTGTCTTCTTCACGATTGGAAATACTCTCCAGAAAGGCGGAGATCCCAATAGCAATCGCATCTCCCAAGTCATGGACCGAATCCGCAAGGACTGCGCTAGATCCAAAAATCCCTCCTGCAATAAACTCAACAATGGCATAACTCAAATTCAAGAAAAAAGCGATCCAGACCGCATGTTTTGTCTTCATAATCCTATTTCCTTTGTTATAATAGATTCATGAACATCATGTTCATTATCATTATCTAACATTCACAACAGAAAGGATAGGGGCAAACCGTTTAGGGTGTACGTTACTGAACAGTTTGTTCTAAGTGTCCATATGACAGCACAGGATCGTCGCATCACCAAAACTCGAAAAGCTATCTATCAGGCTTTCTTACACTTACTCAACCAAAAAGACTACGAGGCCATCACGGTTCAAGAAATCATAGACCTTGCTGATGTGGGGCGCTCGACCTTTTACAGTCATTACGAGAGCAAGGAATTACTACTGGATGAACTCTGCCAAAAGCTCTTTCACCATCTCTTTGAGCGTGCTGAACACCTCTCTCCACAAGACTACCTGGCTCATATCTTCCAGCATTTCAAAAAAAATCAAGACCATGTGACTAGTCTCTTGCTCTCTAAAAATGATTATTTTATCCGGCAACTGCGAAAAGAACTAGAACACGATGTCTACCCAATGGTAGCCGACGAACTCATCCAATCGTACCCTAACATTCCTCACTCCTATCTCAAGCACCTTGTCGTTACTAACTTCATTGAAACCCTCAGCTGGTGGTTGAAAAAAGGCAAGTCCTACACCGAACAAGAAGTGACCCAGTTTTATTTGGAGATTTTAAAAGTGGGGTCGAACTAGAAAGGAGTATTTTCAATGACCAGCGTACAATTTTACTTTCTATTTCCATCACTCTTCATGCTTCACGAACTGGAAGAAATCGTTTGGATGCCATCCTTTGTCAAAAAAATATCAATCCAGTATCCAAACAATCGAATCCTATCTTATTACACTCCTTTTGCTTTCAATGCCATTGTCTTGGAGCAATTTCTGATCCTAATAACGTCGCTATATCTTAGTTACCAGTTTAACAACTATAGCATTTACGCAAGCATCATAATCGCTTATATCTACCATGTGTTAGGACATCTGATTCAGACAGTCGTTATTCGAAAATATGTGCCTGGATTGTTGACGGGCATTTTAACGAGTTTGTTTGCTCTTTGCAATCTCAAAAATGAATTTCCAATTAAACTTTATGGTTACTCTCTTTTTACCTTATTGGTTATTATTTTAAATCTTGTAGTATCATTTATGATTCTTCATAAAATCAGTCATAAAAAATAGTACTCAGGCAATCATATCTTAGAAAGGAAACCCTATGTTCTTCCCCATTCTTCTCGGCTTTTTTACAGCCCTCTTTGCCCTTGTTTTTGCTCTTCTTCACTTATTGGCTTCTCTTTCTGAAGTTAAAAAAGGGAATCACACTCTAGGAAATACATTTCTCCTCATCGGAAGTAGCCTTGCGACCTTATCTCTCATCCTCTACTTCTTTTTACCGATTGTCTCTCTAGTCCTTTGGATAATCGGCTGTGGTTTGATTTGCTACGGGGCCTATTGGAATGGAAAACACAAAGGAAACTTCCACCCAGTCCACCACATGATTCGGATGGGCATCGCTCTGGTGATTACAATTTTATTAGCTCTCATATAAGAAAAGCTCAGGTTTTCAGAATAAACTTGAGCTTTTGTAGTTTCTATTTGTTAAGCCATCAACAGCATGAGAATAGGGATCACCACCATGGTTGCAAGGGTCGTCTCTGTCACCATGACTGCTGCATAATCACTATCAGCTCCGTAGAGTCTGGCAACAACTGGCGCATTGGTCATCACAGGCATGGCAGACTGGATGATAAAGACTTGCTTCATCAGGCTTGGAAGAGGCAACCAGTAGACGATGGAAGCCATCAAAAGAGGGGCAACCAGGAAGCGACCTAGTAGAATCAATAGCTGATCTTTTCCCAGAACCAACTGCTTCACACCTACATGAGACACTGACAAACCGATGAATATCATGGATAAAGGGGTTGTTAAATTACCCAGATACTGCAAATCACTGGCTAGAAAGGCTGGCAACTTGATCTGCAGCATCACCAAGACTAGTCCCAAGAGAAAGCCCATGAGTGGCGGAGAAAAGACTTTTTTCAGACTCGTTTTGAGATCAAACCGAGCTTCTCCCTCACCATCCCGCTGGATGAGATAGGTCCCCAAGGTCCAGAAAAAGGTCGTATTACACATGTAATAGATCAAAACATAGGGAATGCTGGCATCCCCAAAGAGGGCCTGGTTGATGGGAAGACCCACAAAAATCGTATTGGAATTAAAAAACATGGAAATAAAGAGGCCACGACGGTCCTGTCTCACCGCAAAGATTCTGGCTACTCCTGTCGCGATGCCAAGCAAAATAACCATAGACAGGGCAGGAAACCGCAAGGCTGGCAACATTTTAAATAGATCTGCTGCTGTGAAGCGCTGCGTAATGGTGTAGAGCATATAGCAGGGAAGAGCAACTTGAGTGACCAATTTAGCGAGTAGGCCACGTGACTTGTCGTCAAACCAACCTTTTTCACCAATGACAAAGCCCACTAAAATCATGCCCAGGATGACCAGGATCCCTGATATGCTCTTCAAAAAGATGTCCATGTTCTCCCCTTTTCTTTTTTAAATTTGAACTAAAAAAAAAACATTTTTTACAAATCTCAAAAACTACTCTAGTATATCATAAAAAGAGGTGGGGCAACATGCCCAACCTCATGCATTTTATTAATTGTCACTAATACCCCTTCTTAGCAGCTTTCGTCCATTGGTACCAACCAACCAGACTGTTGATAAGGTAAATCAAGAAAAACCAATAAAATGGTGGGGACTATGGCGAAAATAGATGATTCAGTTAAAAAGAAAGTTCCAGAATTGCGATTTAAAGGATTCACGGATGAATGGGAACAGCGTAAGTTGGGAGACGAAGTTCGAATAGTGATGGGACAGTCTCCTAATTCAGAAAATTATACTGATGATCCTAATGGGCGCTAAAAATGCGAAGACCTATGAAGACCTATTTTGTATTAGTCAAACAAAAGATCCAAAAGAAATGGTATATGATTATGACCATGAAACAAAGTAAAACCAAACCGAGTGATCTGAGGAAGCACCCGATGATCATGAAACGTTATTAAACACAAAAGTCACCCATGTGAGTTCTTGCCAGAAGCTGAAGTTAATCCTTCAACCTGGAAAACCCGCAGAGGTGACTTTTTCTATACATCTCGATTTTTCTGGTAATAATCATTAACCGATAAATATGTCTGTGAATCACCCAGCGACTCCGCTATGTCCATAATCCGCGGTGGTAGTAATCCCACTCGCTGGACAAGTTCGTGATCGCTGAACAATTCCCGTGGACTGCCGGCGAAGCCAAACTTCCCGTGTTCCATAACATACACCGACTCAAACTCGGCGGCGACCCAATCCATGTCATGGGTGATGGTCACAACTTGGTGGCCCGAATCAGCCAACTGATGGAAAATTGCGGTCAACTTGCGCCGGCTTTCCCAATCAAGCGACATCATCGGCTCATCAAATAAATAAATCGCCGGATCCACTGCCAAAACTGTGGCAACGCTTAACAGCTTGCGTTCCGACAATGACAGGTCATATGGACTTTCAGCTGTTTTATCATCCAAGCCAACTCTTTTTAGAGCCGCTAAAGCCCGCCTCGTAATCGTGTCGTGGTCATCCATGACCTGCGCGACACTCCACTCCACCTCTCGTTGAACGGTCGGGTTGAAAAGCTGATCGTCAGGATTCTGAAAAGTAATCCCAACCTTCAGTAACTTTTCGACTGGTTTAAGATCATTAAAATTTTCTCCATCGATCTTAATCACACCGGTTTGTGGTGTCAGCAAGCCCGTCAACAATTTGAAGAGCGTTGATTTGCCGGCACCATTTTGGCCGACAATCGCCACCATCGGATCGGCGAAGAGTTTGTCTTCAACATCCAAGCTAAAGGACCGTTCCGGATAAGTGAACGTCAGGTGGTTCAGTTCAATTGTGGACATAACAAGCCTCCTTCAGTTCAGCGTCATTCACCGGATACCGGCCATCAGCCAAGTGCCAATCCATTTTTTGAGCAAGTTGCTGGATTGTCGGGGCTGGAATCTGCCAGTCAGCTTCCAAATGATTAAACACCTCACCCGGCCTGCCCTGGGCTACCATTTGACCCTCGTGCAGCACCCACACAACGTCGGCGACTTCGCACAAATCGTCAATTTCACTGGTGACAATGAAGACAGTCGTCTCTTTGACTTGGGCCAGCCATTGGAAAAATTGTCGGCGGCCAAGGGGATCCATCTGACTGGTCGGATCATCCATAATCAAAACAGCCGGGTTAGCCGCAATCGCCGTGGCAATTGCCAACCGCTGGCTCTGACCACCGGAAAGGCTCTCGGGACGCAAATTCAGCTGTTCAATCAGCCCCATTTGCGTCGCAACTTCTTCAACCCGTTTTTGAATCAGTCCTTCAGCCATTCCCTGATTAATCAAGTCAAAGGCAATTTCATCGGCAACCGTGTCTGCCAACCCGCTTAGTTGGCCAGCTGGATTTTGCAGTACAACTCCATTCATGGCATTATAAACGGGCCAATTGTCGGACACGCGCTGGCCAAACATGTGCCAGTCGCCCTCAATCTCAGCAGACACCATTTTGGGAATGACCCCTGCCAGCACACGGCACAAAGTCGATTTGCCGGAGTGGCTATTCCCGATAATCCCAACCACCTGGCCGGTATGAACCTCCGCGTTAATCTGACGCAGTTGTGGTTGCTCAGTACCCGGATAACGGGTGGTCAAATTTTCAATTACAATCCGTTTATCTTCGTCCATATCTTCCACCCAATCAATAAAATTGCCAATCCAGTCAGACCAATGTGCAGCGTCCGCGACAGGCGATACACGCGCTGGGAGGTTCTGACAGTCCGGTTGGGATTATCAAAACCTCTCAGTTGGAGAGAAATCGACCGCGCCATCGATTGATCCAAGGTCTTAATCACCAATGGAATTAGAACCGGCAGGACTGACTTTAATTTCTGAATCAACGTTTTTTGCGGATTGGTTCCGCGAACTTTTTGTGCCTGCTGGATTTTCCGCATATTGCGCATCATTTCCGGCAAAATATAACACACCGACATCAGAACGTAGACAGTTTTATAAGACAATCCGGACAGTTCCAAATAGGCCGCGTTTTCTGAAATACTCGTGGTCACCATAAAAAAGCCACTGGTCAAAATAATCACCAATACTCGACAACCCAGTGTGGTGGCGTAAATCAGGCCTTCTTTGTAGAACGACACCCCAAGCACAGAAAACAGCACAGTTTGATTCCGACTGTAAAATAACCCTTGGATGATCAGCATGGTGCAAATTAGAAACAGGCTGAATCCCAGCGCCTTAAAGATGGTAGAACTCAATTTGGAAAATAACAATAGCAGTGTTGCGACAAGAATTAATCCGGCCTGAAGCAATAAATTCATACTGGCAAAGCTCAACAACGTCATGTCCAAGATGAACAAGAGCTTAGTAATCGGATCGATCACCTGGTACCACTTGAGCTTGACCCGTGGCGCTCCAGAAATCAATGTTTGATCAGTCATCATTTATCACCGCTAAAGAAGTGCACCATCCGCTTCGGCAGCTGACGATAGATGAAGAATGCCAGGTAGGCCACGCAGACTTTATCCAAAATATCCAAGACAAACTCATCGGTAAATGAGGCCAGCCACACTGGTGCATGATTGGCGACCATTACCGCAAACAATGAGTCACCCCAAGCGATACCGGTCTGACCACCCCAAAAGATGACGTTGAGTGGCGTTGAAATGACAGCTGAAACGATGGCAATAATAATAGCAGAAACAAATACTCGTCGCGCTGACGAGAACCACCCATTGGCGTGCAAAACTCCGACAGCAATCCCAATTCCGATGCTGGTAATCGCATACACGGTTGAAATTGGCGATAAGGTCAGCCCATAGATCACGTTGTTGATGAAACCACTGATGGCACCGGCAACCGGCCCAGCCAACATGCTGGCAAGAAAGGTTCCCAAAGACCCCAGCCAAACGGGCAACTTTAACCCCTCCGCCAAGGCTTTGGCAACATAGTTAATCCCCACGGCAGCGGGAATCAAAGTCATGGTGGCAGCACTTAACTTAAATTTCCACATACTGGTACGATGAATCGGTTCTGTTTTCATAATCTTCTCCTTTTGTTTTTAAAGAGCCGTGTCTGTTTAGACTTTCGGACGCAACGCTCTATAGATTTTTATGGTTGAACTGCCTTCATTCTAGCAGAATCCCCTTAGTCGACATCAGGGATTTTCTTGAAAATGATTGTTCAACAGTTCACAACTAATCATACTCCGATTTTCATAGAAGTCAAGAATTTCCTGAAATTTTTTTGGAAACGTTCGGGAATTGAAAAATAGAGCAAGCGCCCATGAGAATGATCGCAAGACAATAATAAGAGGCCACTATAAAAAAACAAACACCATCTCTGGTGTTTGTTTCATTTTATAAAGGAAGCACTAGCTTATTTTTTCTTTTTCTTCAAAATATAAGCTGCAATGCTTGCCAAGACAAAGGCTAAAACAAGGCTAATAATGGAGATCGTCGTACCCGTATTTGGTAAGAATCCTAAGATTTTGCCTGGTTTTTTTGGCTCAGGTTGGCTTGGTTTTTTAGGCTCAGGTTGACCCGGCTTTTTAGGTTCAGATGAACTTGGAGGAGTTGGTTGTTTTGGAGTTTCTTTTGGAACATGCTTGTTAGTAATCACAACATTTCCTTTACCATCCTCGTCGTTACGAGCTTCATAGCCCTTTGGAACACTGACTTCTCTTACTGTATAAGTGATGGTGTTTCCATTTGCTTTTTCATCTAAATCTGCAAAGGTATGGGTCCACTTGTTTTCAGCTGACAATTCTACTTCTTGACCGACTTTTTGATCATTGGCATAGAGTTGAACGCGAATACTCTTCGGACGAATTCCATCCTTGTCATTCTCATCATCCCACTTCTTAGTGACCGTGACGCTTGTCTTACCAGGTGCATGGGTATTGGTAATAGTATAAGCAGCCTGATCAATTGTAGTCGTATATTCAGCTACCTTCTCTTCTTGAAGAGTATAGACGATTTCTTTTCCATCCTTGAATTTTGGTAGACCTGTGAAGCTTTCTTTCCAATCTGTCGCATTGGTGAGTTCTTTTTGAGCAACTTTTTCACCATTGGCAAGAAGATTCACCACGATACTTGTTGGACGAAGACCATCCTGATTGGCTTGGTCATTCCAAATCTTAGTCACTGGAATATCGGTCACCGCTGGCGTATGCGTATTGGTCAAGATCGTGTGAGCAGCGTCAGAAGTATCAGCAGTGACTTGGTAGCCTTCAGGAACAGCGACTTCTTCCACACGGTAGCTGATAGCTTGACCAGCTTTCTTTTCAGCTAATTTGCTAAAGGTATGAGTCCACTGATTGTCCGCTGACAACTCAACTGGATCTCCTACTTTTTCATCACCAGCATAGAGTTGAACCTTAATGGATTTTGGACGAAGACCATCTTGGTTGTTGGCATCTTCCCATTTCTTCGTTACTTTCATCTCTGTAAGAGCCGGTTCATGCGTATTGGTCAAGACGATATTAGCCTTGTCCTTATCATTTACCGTCACCTTGTAACCATCTGGAACAGCGACTTCTTTCACCGTGTAAGTGATTGCTTTTCCAGCTTCCTTGGCATCAAGGTTTTCAAATGCACCTTTCCAGTCATTCGCGGCTGAAAGTTCTACCACTTGATCCGTTGCAAGGCCATCTTTGTACAATTGAACTTGAATGCTGGCTGGACGGAGACCATCTTGGTCGTCTCCATCTTCCCACTTCTTGCTCACTTCTACTTTGGTCTTTTCTGGTTCGTGCGTGTTGGTCACGACTACTTGACCTGGGTTGCTTGCTTCGACGGCTTGTGTGTAGCCTTCTGGAACATCGATTTCTTTGACTGTATAGTTGATAACTTGGCCAGCTTTCTTCTCATCTAGGTTTGAGAAGGTATGGGTCCATTTGTTATCTGCTGACAATTCAACAGCCTTACCAACATTTTGATCACCAGCATACAATTGAACCTTGATTGTTTTTGGACGAAGGCCATCTTGGTTATTGGCATCCTTCCAGTTTTTCGTAACAGTCAGGCTTGTCTTACCTGGTTTGTAAGTATTGGTAATTGTAGTGCCATCAATCTTAGTGGTGTAATTGTCCACTTTGTCTTCTGTCACTGTGTAGACAACTTTTTGTCCATCTTTATAGACTGGTAGATCTGAGAAGGTATGAGTCCATTCATCTCCTTCACCAGTCAGATCAAGAGCTTGAACCTCTGTTCCATTTGCCAAGAGGTGAACTTTGATGGTAGATGGGCGAAGACCATCTTGGTTTTGTGCATCATCCCAGACTTTCTTGACTGTAACCGTCGTGGTCTCAGGAGTGCGCTTGTTAGTGATGGTGGCTTTTCCATCTGTGAAGCTAGCTTCTTCTGTATCGACCGTATAATGAGTCGGAACTTTCACTTCCTTAACAGTGTAAGTATTGAGCTTGCCATCACTGTCTTTATCTGGAAGATTCGTAAAGTGGGCTTTCCAGTCTGTTGCGGCTGAAACCGTGACTGGTTTTCCTTGAGCTTTGCCATTCTTATAGAGTTGGAATTCCACACTTTCTGGGCGAAGCCCTTCTTGGTTGTCTTGGTCATCCCAAACTTTTGAAGCTTCAAGATCAATATACTTGATATCTGCTTCATTAGCGATCTCAACTGGGACTGCTTTTGATCCAACCGCTTTTCCATCCACCGTGACGTGGTAAATTTGTTTGTCCGCATCATAGGTGACAATCACGGCATGTTCTGTTTCATCCAACTTATAGTTTGCAGGTGCTTTGCTTTCTTTGAGCGTATAGGTTCCTTCTGTTAAGGTGTTAAAGGAAAGTTCTCCATTTTTATCAGAAGTTGCCGTCGCAACAACCGCACCATTCGCATCAGTTAAGGTAAATTCAGCGCCTTCAAGGACTTTCTTCGGATCATCCTTGTCTACCTTCTTGACTTGGAAAGCAGCCGAGAAGATTTGTGCAGTTACGGTATTAGACTCACGATTTCCTTCGTGACCTTTCGCCTTGTAACCAAACTGGTTATGAGCTTGAACAAGACCGGAACGACCGCCGTTGTCTTCATTATCTTTGGTGCGTTTTTGCATCAAGGCCTTGACTTCATCGGTCAATTCACTTGGATTCACGACTGGGACACCAAAGCTGGCTTCACCACGCGCAGGAATCGTAGTACCAGCATTTGCAACTAACTTGATTCCTGTTACTTGACTGTAATCAGACACAGCTGTCGTCCAGATATCCTTGTCAGCAGCCTGTGCCATGGTATCTGTCGTAACGCTTGTATCAGTTGTATAGTAGACCGTCCATCCTTCTGGAGCAGTTACTGGTCCACGAAGACTAACCGTATATTCTGTCATTCGACCAGATCCATCTAAAGTGTTGACATCTTTGACTTTTGGCAATATATCATAGATGACTCCATCTTCTACTGCCTTATCCGTATTATTTTTAATGGTGAGTTTGTAGTTAAAGGTTTCACCTGGTTTGAAGGTACGTGTCACAATCGAAGCGTCTGACAGGTCATCATTTTTAGCAATGTATTTCCGTGCATAGATTCCCTCAGCAGCCACAATTGTATAGTTTGATTGGGCATATGGAATCTTATCTGTTGTTGAACCATTCCCATTCAGATCGTAAACGTCTTCCGTTACCCGATCAGGGTTGGCATTTTCAAGATCGTGGATGCCGTTTCCAGCGACATAGACTTTATTTGTGAAGGTACCACCATCATCTTTCCCTTTCAGATCAGCCACGATAAACGGTAGACGCACGCGATTAAGATCTTTAAGAGAAGCTTTAATAAACTCTTTTTGATCCAAATGCATGATGAGAGCTGTCCGTCCAGAATTGTGGTAGTTTTCAATGACATCGTAGCTCTTTAAGAATTTCATACCTTTTTCATTAGAGGCAAGGTTTCTTTCAAAATCTTTATAGTCGACTTTAAGGGTATTTGGATCATACAGATCAATGATTCGCAGGTCTCCATAATCCTTATCAGGATCCAAGACCACTTTGGTTGCCATCAAACCAAAACGAATATTTTGTCCATCAGTATAACGAACATTATTATAATCCGTCGTTTTTGAAATCTCAAAGCTTTCCTTCAAAGGAATCAGCTTAAAGGTCCAATTTGATGTTTGGTCTTTTGCAACATTTGATTGTGTTTGATAAGTGACACGACCCGTATTCTTGAATTCATTCTTGGTCGCATCATTTTCATCGTAACGAGTCTTTTCTGGATCTTTGAAGCTTGTATAGGTATTGAGGCGAATTCCTTGACCAGATTGAAGGACAAAGTCATCCTTCATTTCCATCCGCCAACCGACAACTGTTCCATACTTGGTTAAATCGATCAAGCCATTGCCGTCTTTATCGGTTTCTGGCTGAATTTCTTTTTTACTACCATCGTCCAAAGTAAGGATCAAGCGTTTCACATATTTGCTAACAAACTCGCCATTTCCATAATTCCCTTGCATGAGACGAGCGTAATCAATTTTGGTAAATTTTAACCGAGAGTCCACTGTCTCATCATAGAAAACAAAATTCTTTTGTGGTGAAGGAGTTTTGTTATCAAAAGCGATGATCCACTTATAGTTTGCTGCTTTATATTCAGTTGAATCATAGACATCACCATCTGCTTTTTTGGCAAAACTTCCAGCCCCTTCCAGGTCACGAGAAGTCAAGCGGAAAATGAGAGAATCTTCAGCTGTAATATCTGGTTCTCCCTCTCCACGGTTAGCAGGGATCCCAACAACACTACCTGCATTTGTCAAATCCTTACTGAGAACATCCTTCAGCGTTTGATCCTTCTCTAATACCAAATCCGGGAATTTCAAGTAGAGGTAACTTGAATTCTTGATTTGAGTCATCAGATCTATGTGATACGTTGCTGGATTATCATTTGCTACGGCTGTAAATGTCTTCGAAACCGTTCCATCTCCATTGTCTACCCAACCTTCAGACTTAGCTGTATCTAGAACTGCTGTCCGGGTATTGCCATTTTTATCTGTATAGGTTGGTAACTTATCGGTGATGGTTGCTGACTCCAATTGACGGTATTGACCTTCATACTGTCCTTGCATTCCCTCCAATTGAAATGCAAATGGGACAGATGATGGCGTTTCAATATAATTTTTCCCGTCAGCCCCTTTGACCACTCCAGGCATGGCTTCCGCATAGTCCTTGGACATGGCTTCATTCAAGTTTTGGTTGATATACTTGGTCAAACGGTAGTCATTGTACTTGGGTTTCCAAATGATATCATTGAGCTTCGTTTCTTGCCCATTGATATTCAATGTTCCTGTAATATCCAATGAATAATTTGTTGGTGCATAACCAAGCTTAAATTTTCCAATAAAAGGTAAAGTCAGGACCTCTGACTTTTGGTAATTGTTAAAGTGAAGTGTGACTTGATAATCATCTCCAACTTTTGTAACCGTTGGTTTGTCATGCTCTGAAGCACTATTGAAGTCAGGGAAACTAACTTCTCGTAAGTACTTTCCAGGAACCTTCAAGGTCACCGTTACTTCATTAATATCCGTTGTCAAATTCTTAGGGGTGATCTGGATATAACCAGACATGGTATCCCCTGTGTAATAGGACATCCCATCTGGATGGTTCTGTTTATCCCCATACATAAGGGTAACATCCAAGGCCCCATTATCCCCGACTGCTAGCTCATTGGCAAAGGCTGTGATCGCCCCTTGACCAAGCTGGCCTAGCATCATGAAAATTGTTAAAATGGCAAAACCTTTTTTCAAAAAGTCTTTCCATAATGAACGAAGCTTTTTCATGTCTTATCTCCTTTACTTTTGTTAGCCTTCCAAAAGGCCCTCCCTTTAATTTTATCACTTATTTTTTAAAATATCCTTTGCTTTTCAAATTAAATCATCACTATTCAATAATATAGACATTATTTGCAATGATGTCTATATTATAAATCACTATCTGGTACTGATTTCCCCTTTCTTCTATCCAAGGGCAAGAAAATAAAACATTTATAAACAAGGAAGAGCAGTCTGCCAATTCTTATTCTTCCTTGATTTTCTTCATACAAAAAAACTCAAACACATCTGCTTGAGTTTTGTACACCCTACTATTGGTTGGTTATTTTATCTAACTCTTCACCATTTGAAGGAATCTTTTGTTTTTCCCTTCTCTCTCGTACCCACAGCATGGCCACTCCAAAGAGATGACTGCCAAACAAGGCAGTCACAAAAATCAGCTTGCCCCTGTCTGGATAAGAGAGAGGGAGGCTGCTAAAGCCATAGCGAGCCCACTCGATAAAGATCGGATGCGAAAAGTAAAGAGCTATACTCATTTGCTTTAAATACTGTAAATCATAGCTTTTCAAAAAGGACGATCGCAGGCAGGCATTGACCAAATAAACGGTCACAAAAGGAAGAAGAAAGAAAAAGTTCTTATCAATTCCTTCGTGTTGAAAAATGATGATGCCTTCGAGGCAGAGCAAACCAAAGGCAAGTGCTAGCTTTTGCCAACGGTGAATTCTAAAAGTTTGTGCATGAAAATGGTCATACAGATAATAACCCATATAGATAAAAATGGGCGTGTAAAAGAGACCATTTCGCGCTGTAAAAAATAAATTGCTGTAGAGCTGGTAACCCTTAAGAAGACTTGTGGTGTCCAGATAAGCCGAATAGGTCTCGATCAAGCCCCAGCAGTAAAGAAGAAAAGTGATCACCCCCGTCCAAACCATACCTAGGCGTTTGACCAATTGATTGACCAAAAACAAGCCCAGTAAAAAAGCAGGAATATACCAGAGTTGGTAGCACATTCCCAAGTAGACCAGAGCAATCAAGATTCCTGCTGGAAAGAGATAAACAGGAAGGAGAAAAAGAGCCAGGCATAAGGGAGGTAAACGAAACTCCAAAACAAATAGGTTTTTACGATTTTGACCAGATAGGCCTTCATTTTCTGAGAATTCCCTAGGGATTATTTGAGGAAAAAGCTGGCACAGACGATAAAAAATGGAACCGCTAGCCGGCCGAGCATACTCTTGAGACCAAAATGCAGTGGCTCATAGGAGGTCAAGCGACCACTATGCACCAAAATCACTGCAATCGCAAAGAGGTATTGAAAAAAGCTGATACTAGAGGTGTTATAGAGGGGATTCTTTTGCATGGTCCTACTCCTTGCCCAAAGCAGTTTCTATGGTTATTTTAGCATGAAAGGGAAGGCCAATCAAGGAATCTTGCATCCTTATCTACCTTTTTTCCTCTATTTTTGATATACTCAAAGCATGCATAAACAAACGATTATTGATTTTAAAGAGCTTGGTTTGCGCTACCTTTTCACCAAGTCCATAAAGGAATTAAAAACTAGAAACCTCGACCAGGTAGAGGATCTTCTTAGAGAAGTCGAAGCCTACCAGGAGCAAGGCTTTTATGCGGTTGGCTATGTCAGCTATGAGGCTGCTCCTGCTTTTGAGAAGAAGTTTGCTGTCCATCCAGCACCTCTTATGGGAGAGTATCTCCTCTATTTTACTATCCACGAGAAGGTCGAAACCCTTCCTTTTCCAGAGGACTATGAAGCTGTGGATCTTCCAGCCAATTGGAAGGAAGAGGTAGAGGCGCCTGCTTATCAAGAAGCCATCAAGACGATCCATCACCATATTCGCCAGGGAGATACCTACCAGGTCAACTACACTGTCCAGCTTTCTCAAGAGCTAAAAGCAGATCCTTTGGCCATCTACAATCGCTTAGTGGTAGAGCAAAAGGCCCATTACAATGCCTTCATCCAGCACGATGATGTCTCTATCCTCTCCATCAGTCCTGAGCTCTTTTTTGAGCAAGACGACCGGCTACTGACCACGCGCCCTATGAAGGGAACGACTCGTCGTGGTCTCACCAACCAAGAGGATCTTCAAGAGGCTGCTTGGCTAGAAGCCGACCCGAAAAATCGAGCAGAAAACATGATGATCGTCGACCTCCTCCGCAATGACATGAACCGGATTTCGGAGATTGGAAGTGAGCAGGTGACCCATCTCTGCCAAGTCGAGCAATACTCCACTGTTTGGCAGATGACCTCGACCATTGAAAGTCGCTTACGAGCTGAAATCGACCTGATCCAAACCTTCCGAGCTCTCTTTCCTTGTGGCTCGATTACAGGAGCACCGAAGATCTCCACTATGGAAATCATCCAAAAGACGGAGAAGTCTCCTCGAGGTGTCTACTGTGGAACGATCGGCATCCTTCTTCCAAGCGGGAAACGGATTTTTAATGTGGCCATCCGGACTCTTCAAATGCAAGGAACCAAAGCTATCTATGGCGTAGGTGGTGGCATTACTTGGGATAGTAAATGGGAAAGTGAATACCAGGAAACCAAGCAAAAATCGGCTGTCCTTTACCGGCAAGAGCCTCGATTTGAGCTTTTGACGACCGGTCGCATCCATCAAGGAGAACTGACCTTCCTAGAGCAACACCTGACCCGTTTGAGAGAGGCCAGCCGCTACTTTGCCTATCCTTTTAATGAGCCAAAACTCCTGAACGAACTTCAAGAAGAGCTCGCCCATGTAGATCCTAGCCTTGACTACCGTTGTCGGATCGCCTTGCAAAAAAACGGGACCTTTCACCTAGTAATCACGGAGCTGACAGACTTGCCCGCTAGCTATCTACAGGCCCAACTGACCGAGCAAAAGCTTGATTTAGCGACGCCATTTACTTATTTCAAAACGAGTCAGAGAGACCATCTCAGCCAGTCAGATCACGAGCAAATTTTCCATCTGCCAGATGGAAGCTTGCTAGAGACGACGATTGGCAATCTGGTGCTGGAGATAGAGGGACAACTCTATACCCCACCGGCTCACCTTCCCTTACTCGACGGGATTTACCGCCGCCATCTTCTTGAGACCCAGCAGGTGGAAGAAAAACTCTTAACTCTGAACGATTTAACAGACGCCGATCGTATTTATGCCTGCAATGCTATTCGTGGTCTCTACGAACTTGATTTTCAAAGAAAGGATTCCTGATGAAACTTATTTTTTTACATGGACTAGGGCAAGATGTCCTCTCTTGGCAAGGAGTCCAATTTGCACTTTCACCCTTGCACTCCAAAACTTTTGATATTTTCTCCCATCCAAAAGAAAGCTATCAGGAAGTCAAAGAAAGGTTGATGGAGCGCCTCCAGCAAGAGAGCGAACCCTTTATTCTGGTAGGACTTTCACTAGGTGGTGTGCTTGCTCTTGATCTCTCCAGACAAGACTTCCCGCAACTCAAGGGCTTGGTCCTTGTAGGAACTCAATACAAACTCAACACCAATCCCCTCTATCGGCTCCAGATTCTCCTTTTTCGTCTGCTTCCCAAGCATGTCTTTGAAAAGCAAGATGCCAATAAACAACAGATGCTTCAAATCTTGACCGAATTAAAAGGACTCAATCTAACCGATACTGCTAAAGCTTGCCCTCTTCCTAGCTTGGTGATTTGTGGCAGCAAAGATTGGGCCAATCAGTCTTCTTCTAAGAAGTTGGCAAAACTCCTGCCCAAAGGTCGCTATCAAGAAATCGCAGACGGAGGCCATCTACTCAATACAGAGAAACCCTATGAACTCGCGCAAGCCATCAAGGAGTTTGTTGGTGAATTTAAAAATGAAGAGACTAACTAAAAAAACAGTTGCTCTTAATGTAGATAAAGTATTATTTCATGTTACATAACTTAAAAAATCAAGAAGTTTAAAGAAATGTTTATTTTTTAAAGTTATGCATGAATTTCTTGAGGCTTCCCGCCGTGAGAAAAGTGCCTGAAACACAATTGTTTCAGGCACTCGGGAGTTTTGGAACCTTAGGTCCAAAACTAAGTCATGGAACTTCTTCGAAGTTCGCTGACGTCCGTACTCACCTAAGAAAAGCCTCTAAGAAAACTTATTCTTAAAGTCACGGCTAACTTTTAAAAGGTTAGTCGTTTTTTTAGAAATATTTGAGAATTGCTTGATAGTTATTTGAAAAGCAAGCTGTATACTAAGAGTGTAAAGAAAATAACTAGTCATTTGGACGAAGGAGAAAACCATGGAAAAAGTATTAGAAATTTCCCATTTGAGTAAAAAATTTGGTCATCAATACGCCTTAAATGATGTGAATCTCACCATTCGCAAAGGCGACGTCTATGGCCTGATCGGTAAAAATGGCGCAGGGAAAACCACCCTCATCAAGGTCATCACCCAGCTGATTCAAGAAACTGACGGAAGCGTCTCCCTCTTTTCTTCCACGAATCGCTCTCAGTGGACACAAGCCCTGAAACGGGTCGGATCTGTCATCGAGAGTCCTGTGGCTCACAAGCATATGACCGCTTATCAAAACCTGGTCTACTATTGCAAGGCTCGCCATATCCCCAATCCCGACCAGGTCATCAAAGAAACCTTGAACTATGTCGGCCTGAATAATACGGGTAAGAAGAAATTCCGCGATTTTTCACTCGGGATGAAACAACGGTTGGGAATTGCGATTGCGCTCATTGCCAAGCCCGACTTCCTCATTTTGGATGAACCCATCAATGGTCTCGATCCAGTCGGAATCAAGGAATTCCGTCAGATGATCAAGCGCCTCAACGATGAACTCGGTATGACCATCCTCATTTCCAGTCATATCCTTTCCGAGCTTTATCTGGTGGCCAATCGTTTTGGTATTGTCGACCAAGGACGACTGATCAAAGAAATTAGCAAGGCTGAATTCGAAGAACAAGGAGAAGACTACATCATCCTCAAGACTAGCCAGCTAGCCCTTGCGAGTCAACTGATTCAGGATCAGCTCCATCACCGCATCAAGGTCATCGATAAGGACGGAGAAATCCATATCTTCGGCCAGACTCACGATATTAAAGTCATTGTCAAAGCCCTCGTTCAAGCGGATATTGACGTGGACGAAATCTACTATGCCCGCCAAGATCTGGAAAAATTCTTTACGGATTTGGTAGACTAGTCCAATCACCGTCTTCCTCTATTACCTATCCCACATATTTCATTTAGGAGATTTATCATGTTGCATACCATTCAAGCAGATTTTTACAGACTTTTTCGCTCCAAAGGTTTTTGGATTACAGAAGCCATTCTCGTTCTCAACATCCTGTCTGGAGTCATCTTTGGAGCTACTGGCTACGTCGGCGTCAATACGGAATCCAAATTGCCCCAAGCGACCGAAGTTTGGACAGGCTTTAAAGCCTTGACCAACTACTCTTCCAGCATCAGTGTGACTATCCTCTTTACCATTATTGTCATCACCTTGGTCCTGGGAACAGACTTAACGCAAAACTTATACAAGAATAGTCTGGCCTATGGTGTTTCGCGTACCAGCTACTACTTTGCCAAAAGCGCCGTTGTCCTGACCATTGCTCTCTTTCAATTTCTTGTTTCTTATGGTCTCGTCTTCTTGATCGCGACCCTCTACAATGGACTTGGAACCATGCCAGAGCACTTCCTTGCTCATTTTGGACTGACCGTGCTGATTCAGTTCCTTTCCACCTTGGCTTGGGTCAGCATCATTTCCTTCCTTCTTTACGCTAGCCAATCCATCACCTTGGCCTTCGTTGGCTACTTCATTGGAAATATCCTCTTAAGCCTTCCTGCGCTTTTCTTTAAAGATATTGACATTCTCCACTATCTAAACTTGGAATTCCAATATTCCTTGGTACAGAGCACCACAGCAACAACCAACACTCTCTCTATCGCCCTTGGATTCATCCTTGTTTTCGGCTTCCTGGGACTCGCTACTTTTAAACACAAGGATTTATAACAAAAAGGCTTGAGCGGTGCTCAAGCCTTTTTTCTTAGTGTAATGGTCAAGATAAACCAGTCTGCCTCCGTTGCCAGTTGCAAGTCCCCGCCTAAGATCTCTACAAAATTTTGAATGATATAGAGACCCAAGCCAGATGACTCTTCTGTATCCGAGAGATTTTCAGAGTAGAATCGACTAGCCAATTGGTCTAAGTGCTGGATCGGTTGTTGCACAATATTGCGCAGCTCGACCCGAATCGTGTCTGCATCCGACATCAAGGTCAAACGGGCCTGCTCCTTTCCATGCTTGAGGACATTGCTGAGCATATTTTGCAAGAGGCGCTCCCAAAGCTCAGGATCCGTAGCATAATGAAGATGCTCTTCTAGCTCTACCTCTAAGGTAATCCCCGCCTCAGACAAGCTATCATAATACTGGAACAACTGCTGGGTTAAGACTTGACTGAGATTAACGTTTGAAATCCGAGGCTGAATAGCTCCCTCCATCAAGCGTCTGTATTCCAAGAGAGATTCCAAACGTTTTGAGACGACTTGAAGATTGGAAGCAATTTTCTTCAGCTTCTCCTCTTCCTGCGTCCCACCCTTAATGATTTGTTGGGTATAGCCTGATGCAATGGTCAAAGGCGTCCGGATATCGTGAGCAATATTACTGATGGCCATATCCAAGGTCTTTTTCTCTTGAAAGGCAATCCGATTGGTCCGCTCGATCTGGTCAAAGAGATCACTGACCTGCTTGGTCAAGGCGACCAATTCTTTTTTTGAGACCTGAGAGGTCAGCCGTACCCCACTCCCGCTTTGAAGCTTCTTTTGAATCTGCTCCTGCAAATCCCTTAAGGCAGAAAGCAAGCGAGCATAACCCAAGCCCAAGAGAAGGACAAGGACGACAAGAATTAGAACTAAAACCCACATTACTTGTCTCCTTTCAAGCGAACACCCAAGCCCCAGACCGTTTCAATATAGTCCTCATCTGGATCAAGCTGGGCAATTTTCTTTCGGAGATTGCTCAGTTGGGCATTGAGGGTATTGTCACCAGGCAGATAGACTTCTTCCCAGACCGCCTCATACAATTCTTCCTTGGTGAAAATCTTCCTTGGATGCGCCAGCAAGGTCTCAAAAATTTGAAATTCTTTTTTGCCCAAGCGAAGCGTCTGTTCTCCGGACTCCAATTCAAAAGTTTCTGGATTTAAGACCAAATTCTTAAAGGATAGCTTTTGCGACGATTGAGCTTCCTGTGCTACCGTCGGTTGATTTCTCAACTGCACCGTCACCCGAGCCGCCACTTCGTCCAGATTAAAGGGCTTGACAATATAATCATTGGCACCTGCAAGGAGATACTGGCTAATGAGGTGTTTGTCTCCAAGAGCCGTCATCATGATAACCGGTGTCTGACTGTGCAAACGGATCTCCTCAAGGACCTGGTCCCCATTTTTCCCTGGAAGCATGATATCCAGAAGGACCAAATCAACAGCTTCTTGCTGGAAGAGCCGCAGCCCTTCTGTACCTGAAAAAGCCTGAAGGACCTCATGGTCTTCACTTAAGAGACTGTATAAAATTTCTTGGATATCATTATTATCCTCGATTAATAAAATCCGTGCCACTTGCCTCGCTCCTTTTTTCTTTTCTTGCGAAATCAGTTCTATTCCCCTAGCCTATCAAATAAAGGGACCTTCGTCAATGAAAATCTGATAAAATTCTATTGTCCCCAGGTAGATCTGCATGTTAGATCATCACAAGATGAACTTGACGATCCTTTCTTTCAAAAGGTATAATAGGACCAATGACACAATAGGGAGACTCATCTATGAAAAATAATGCTAAAACTAAAATCAGTCTTGTATCCATCCTTGTCATCCTGGGCGTTGCTGCAAGAATGATGCGAGTCATCCACCGCCAGCAAATCAGGGAGCAAAACAGACAAACCATTCAAACGACTAAAAAGGTTTCAGAGTTTCAGAAAACACTAGACGAGGAAGAAACGAAGAAACGCAACGAAACCTTCAACAAGATTTATAATGAATCCCTTGTTCGGAATAAGTTTGAGAATTGGCAAAAAGTCGATGAACTTCATGGTTTGGGGCAAAGAGCTGGGCAATTTTATATCTATAACTTTGAAAAAAAGGAAGAAATCCTTTTAGAGAATACAGATCAAGCATTTGTTCTACCCATTCGAGACAAGAGCAATAACGTCACATTTGAGGCCATCTTTGCCCACAAGGACGGTCAGTGGCACATCATGAAGCCAGACGGAAGTTCACAGTTGCAACTAGGAGCAGCCAACATTTCCGCTGAATCTAAGTTTGTCATCGAGAACAATGTCTTAGATTACGACCAGTAAATCCATAATGACTTGGCTTAACTACATACAAAAAGCTTAGGACCCCAGCTTGTGGTTGGGATTCTAAGCTTTTTCGTTTATAGGAGAGAGTCGGCCAGCAAGTACCGAAAACTTTTATTCTACAGAAGCCCCATTGGTCGCAATGACTTCTTTGTACCAATAGAAGGATTTCTTACGGGAGCGATCCAAGCTTCCCTTACCTTCGTTGTCCCGATCGACATAGATAAAGCCGTAGCGCTTCTTCATTTCTCCTGTCCCGGCAGAGACGAGGTCAATACAGCCCCAAGTTGTATAGCCCCAGAGGACAACACCATCTTCGTGGATGGCATCCCGCATGGCCTTGACATGGGCTGCGAGGTAATCAATCCGGTAGTCATCCTCAATCTCCCCGGCTTCATTTGGGGTATCAACGGCGCCTAGTCCATTTTCCACGATAAAGAGAGGTTTTTGATAGCGATCCCAGATGGTGTTCAGCGTAATGCGGAGCCCAAGAGGGTCAATCTGCCAACCCCATTCCGAGCTTTCTAGGTAGGGGTTCTTCAGAGAGGCAAAGATATTGCCCGCTGTTTTCTCCCTTTCAGCTGGATTCCCTGAAGCGACCCGACTGGCATAGTAGGAGAAGGAAATAAAGTCCACTGTATGGTCTTTCAACAATTGCAGGTCCTGCTCCGTCATCTCAACCGTGATTCCCTGACGTTCCCACTCTTTCTTGGCATAGTTAGGGTATTCCCCACGCGCCTGCACATCGATGAAGAAATAGTTCTTGCGATCTTCTTCTAGACCAGCCCAGACATCTCGTGGAGCACAGGTATGCGGATAGTTTTGCCCTGCTGCTAGCATACAGCCGACCTTATTGTTAGGATCAATCTCATGGGCTAGCTTGGTAGCAATGGCTGAAGCGACCAATTCATGGTGAGCCGCCTGGTATTTGACCTGCTCCTCATTCTCCCCTTCTTCAAAGCAGAGACCTGCTCCCATAAAAGGCGCATGGAGGATCATATTGATCTCATTAAAGGTTAGCCAGTATTTGACCAAGCCCTTGTAGCGAGTGAAGAGGGTCCGGCAGAGACGTTCATAACATTCCAACATCTTACGACTACGCCAACCTCCATACTCGGTAATCAAATGCATGGGACAGTCAAAGTGGGTAATGGTCACCAAGGGTTCAATGCCATACTTATGGCACTCCTTAAAGAGGTCTTCATAGAACTGTAGACCTGCTTCATTCGGCTCTAGTTCATCTCCTTTAGGGAAGATCCGAGACCAGGCAATGGACAAACGATAGGTTTTAAAGCCCATTTCCCCAAAGAGCGCAATGTCTTCCTTGTAGCGATGGTACATATCAATGCCATCTTTAGCTGGATAAAAATAGCCTTCTTCAAAGTCGAACATCTTTTTCTGGCCCGTAATAATGGCGTGACGATCAGGCCCAATCGGCACCACATCCACATTAGCCAAGCCACGGCCGTCTTCATTATAAGCTCCCTCACACTGGTTAGCAGCCGTCGCCCCACCCCAAAGGAAACCATCTGGAAATTGAAGTTTGTCGGTCATCTCTCTACCTCACTTGATTTGATAGTTCTATTATACCCTTCTCTTTCCCAAAAATCCTACAAGATCCTATGAAAAACTAAACCTATTCTAAGATAACTCCTGCACTTGGAAATAAAAAAAGATCGGATTGCTCCGATCTGTTTATATTCCACTCCAAGAACGTTTAAATTTTTTGATAATAGAATTACCTACTTCATACGATAAAAATCAAGCACTAGACCAGCTGGGCCTTTAACTAGCAGGCTTTCTGTTCCCCAATCGGTTACAACTGGACCGTTTAAAACCTGGATACCAAGATCTTTCAACCGTTTGTAGCTCTGCTCTACATCCTCAACCTCGATATGAAGAATGATTCCTGACTGAAAGTTTTCCAAAGGAATCAAATGGTTTTGGGATAACATGAGACAGTGACTGCCAATCGTGAACTGAGCAAAATTTTGGTCAACATAGTCCGCCTTTTTGTCCAAGATACGTTCCAAGCTAGCACAGACTTGAGGAACATTTGAAACGATGATATCTAACTGATTTAAATTCATTTACTATCCTCCATAAAAAGACCGGATTGCTCCGATCTTTTAAGTTTCTCTCTACAAAATCAAAGAATATAATCTACAATATTTACATTTGATTTTCGACGAGCAGGATTATTTGATTGCGCGTGATTGCAACCCTTCTTCTTCCAAGAAGAGGCGGAATGGTACGAGTTCTTCTGCTTCGTATTTTTCCTTGAAGGCTTTGATGGCTTCTTCTGAGTGTTGTTTTGGATCCAACTCAAGAACTTCCACTGGAAGTGGACGGTGTTGCGTGATGCGAGCATCGATGACAACTGTCTTACCTTCTTTGTTCAATTTAACAGCCTCAGCAACGACTGCGTCGATGTCTTCGATACGGTCAACTGTAAATCCAATAGCTCCTTGAGCTTCAGCGATTTTCGCATAGTCAGCATTAGGGAAGTCACAACCAAACAAGTGTTTGTTTGTGTCTTCGTATTTGTCCTTGATGAAGGCATATTTACCATTTGAGAAGACAACGTTGATAACTGGAAGGTCGTATTGAACGTTAGTGATCACGTCTGGGTAGCACATGTTGAATGCACCGTCACCCATGATGTTCCATACTTGGCGATCTGGATTGTCTTTCTTAGCAGCGATACCACCAGGAAGGGCAATACCCATTGTCGCAAAGAGTGGAGATGTACGCCACATGTTCTTAGGTGTCATGTGAAGGTGACGAGTAGATGTTTGAGTAGTGTCACCTACGTCGATTGAATAGATAGCGTCTTGATCAGCATATTTGTTGATGGCATTGTAGACTTGGTACAATTGCAATTCACCCTCAGTTTTACCTTCGAGTTTGTTCATGTAATCACGCCAGTTTTGGTTGTTCTTAACGTTTGCACGCCACCATGGAGTAGACTCAACTGGGTTTACTTTATCAAGGATAGCTTTAGCTGCTTGACCTGCATCACCAAGGATAGAAGCGTCAAGGGCGTGACGTTTACCAAGCTTGTAAGGGTCGATATCCACTTGGATGAATTTTTCAGTGTTTTTGAATGCTTCGTATACTTCAGCAAATGGGAAGTTTGAACCAAGGAAAAGAACTGTGTCTGCTTCAAAGACCACTTCGTTAGCTGGCTTCCAACCAACACGGTAAGCAGAACCTGTCAAACCTTCATAGTTCCATTCAAAGGCTTCAAAGTTTTTACCAGTTGTGATGATTGGTGCTTTGATTTTACGTGACAATTCAGTAATCACTTCACCAGCTTTCACACCACCGTAACCAGCATAGATCACTGGGCGTTCAGCGTTGTTCAAAATTTCAACAGCTTTGTCGATTTCAACTTCGTTCAAAGCAGGAGCGATGAATGAACGCTCGTATGAACCTGATCCATAGTATGAGTTTTCGTCGATTTCTTGGAAACCGAAGTTTACTGGAATTTCAACGACAGCTGGACCCTTTTTAGAAACGGCAGCACGGCAAGCTTCGTCGATCACTTTTGGCAATTGTTCTGCATAAGCTACACGTTTGTTGTAAACAGCGATACCGTTGTACATTGGGTTTTGGTTCAATTCTTGGAAGGCATCCATGTTCAATTCGTTAACTGGACGTGATCCAAGGATAGCAAGGAATGGAGTGTTATCCATCGCTGCATCGTAAACACCGTTGATCAAGTGAGTTGCACCAGGTCCACCTGAACCAACTGCAACCCCGATAGAGCCACCAAATTTAGCTTGCATAACCGCTGCAAGAGCACCTGTTTCTTCGTGGCGAACTTGCAAGAAACGGATATCTTTGTCTTCAGCCAAAGCGTCCATGAGTGAGCTAAGTGTTCCTGATGGGATCCCGTAGATGGTATCTACGCCCCATGTTTTCAATACGTTAAGCATTGCTGCAGATGCAGTAATTTTCCCTTGAGTCATTCTAACTCTCCTTTAAATCTATTTTGATCCTTTAAAAATGTAGCATAGCGCTTCTACTTCATCTTTGCGATCAGGTTTCGTTTTGAAAATGAGTTTTTTCTGACATTTCTCATGAAAACGATTTACAAAACGATTACAGTATTAATTTATCACAAAGAGATGCACATGTATAAGAATCTGCTCAGAGATGCTCAATCCCTATTACATAACAGATGCTGATTTTGAGAAAATTTCACAAACTATAGTAGAATAGGATATTTTATTATAATTTACATGCACCTCTAAGACTTGTAGCTGTAGGAAATCGAACAAAAAGTGATACAAAATTCTGTATCACTTTTTGTTCCCATTAATCAATTTTCGCAACATTGAGAAGCAGCGAGCTAGTCAAAACAGACAAAGAACTAAGGGCCATAGCAAGACCTGCTAGTTCTGGATTGAGGGTCAATCCCAGTCCTACAAAGACTCCAGCAGCAATTGGAATCCCAAGGATATTGTAGATAGAGGCCCAGAAGAGATTGAGTAAGATCCTGCGGAAGGTCTTTTGACTCATGTCAAAGGCGCGCACAACGCCAAGCAAATCATTTTGCGTGAGCACGATGCCACCGGACTCGATCGCAATATCCGTTCCAGATCCCATAGCGATCCCCACATCCGCGATCGAGAGAGCTGGAGCATCATTGATCCCATCTCCAACAAAGGCGACCTTGCTAGTTTCTTGCAGTTTTTGGATGGCGCTAGCTTTTTCTTGAGGAAGGACATCAGCAATGACGGTGTCAATTCCCACTTGCTTAGCAATAGCTTGGGCCACCCGTTCATTATCCCCCGTTAACATGACCGTTTTCAAGCCCCGTTCTTTGAGCTTTTTGATCGCTTCTTTTGAGCTGGCCTTCGGAGCATCTTGAATGGCAATCAAGCCAATCACTTGCCCATCCACAGACAAACTGATCACTGTTTTGGCCTGCTCTTGCAACTCTACCATCCGTTTTTCAAGCTCCGGATCCATCGCTGTCCCGTCATGAAGTTTGCCATTTCCCAAGGTCACCAACTGCTGGTCGATCTGACCTTGGACCCCTTTTCCTTCAATCGCTTGGAAGTTTTCCACAGGGGATAACACCAAACCTTTTTCTTCTGCTTGGGATAACACCGCTTGGGCTAGTGGATGTTCTGAAAAAGTTTCAAGACTAGCAGCCAGTGTCAAGACACGCGCTTCATCTCCTACAACATCGGTTACAAGTGGTTGGCCAATGGTAATAGTCCCTGTCTTATCAAACACAACGGTTTGAATCTTTTGCACTTCTTGAAGAACTGTTCCATTTTTAATCAGAACCCCCATCTTGGCACTACGGCCGGTTCCGACCATGAGGGCTGTTGGGGTTGCTAAACCAAGGGCACAAGGACAGGCAATAATGAGGACAGAGACTGCATAGAGCATGGCCTCTTGAAGCGACGCGCCCAGAAGCACGGACCAAACCCAGAAAGTCGCAATGGCCAAAATCGTCACCACTGGAACAAAGATACCTGAAATCTTATCCGTCAAATCTTGAATGGGAGCACGACTGGATTGGGCCATTTTGACAAAGTCCACAATTTGAGATAAGAGGGTCTCACTACCGACTTTTTCAGCCTTAAAGAGAATGGTCCCATTGCTGTTGATAGTGGAGCCGATAACTGCATCACCAACTGATTTTTCCACAGGCAAGCTTTCACCTGTCACCATCGACTCATCAATGGTCGTACTTCCTTCTACAATCGTCCCATCAACCGCAATCTTTTCCCCAGGACGGACCCGAATCAAGTCATCAATTTGGATATCTTCTGCCGCCACCTCGACATAGTTCCCATCACGGAGAACTTGAGCCGTTTTTGCCTGCAAATCCAACAACTTTTCCACAGCCTCGGAGGCATTGTTACGCATCCGTTCCTCAAAGACTTGTCCTAAGAGGATAAAGAAGATGATAAAACCCGCAGCCTCAAAGTATACTGGCTGACCAGTAAAAAGGGCAAATACACTATAGACATAGGCTACCAGGGTTCCAAGAGCTACCAAGGTATCCATATTGGAATGGTGCTTCTTAAATGAGGCCCAGGCACTCTTGATAAAAGGAACTCCTGCTACCAACATGATCGGTGTTGTCGCTAGAAAAGTCCCCCAGTGACTGACTGAATGGGATACAAATCCTGCCATCATCCCGATCATCAAGATCAATAAAGGAAGAGTAAAGATACTAGTAATCCAAAAGCGACCCAGTAAACCTAAGACACGACGGCGTTTTTCCACAACCGTGTAGGAACCCTTTTGCATCTTCATTCCACATGAAAACTCGAAGTCCCCTGTTTCTGTCGGGGTAAAGGATATCACCTTATCCACACCGACTTCCAAAGGCTCTAAAATCCCCTGATCTTCAAACAAAATTTCCTTGTAACAGCCGGAAGGATTGACCCGATGGAAGGTGATTTCAGCAGGGATCCCTTTTTGAAGTTGAAATTCTTTGGGACTATAGCCCTTTTCTGCTGTAATACGGATCTTTTGCACTCCGTTTTCCACAACTGCTTTTTGTTTTTCTGCCATACCTACTCCTTTATTCCACAATCATTTGACCATGCATCATGTTCATTCCACATGAATACCCATATTCGCCCGCTTTTTCTGGCGTAATTTCAATGACATGTTTTTCACCTAAAGGCAAATCTTCATGAACGCCAAAATCTGGAAAGATCACTTGAGCCAGACATGAAGATGGATCCTTGCGATTAAAGATGATCCGGGCTGGAACATTTTTTTTCAGGACAATGGTTTCAGGCGAATAGCCCCCCATGACTTCGACTTCAATTTCTTGATAACCTGATTTCTGACGAGCGTGGCCGCTTACCTTTTCATGCTCTGCAAAGAACCACCAAGCAATAAAAGCAACCAAAAGTAAACAAACAATACTAATTAACAATCCAAACATGGAATTTCCTTCTTTCTATTACATACAATTGCAGCGGACTGTTGCGACAGCCTCTGCTTTCTTTTCTTCCAGGACCTGCTGCAGCTGATTAAGATCTGCAAGCGTAAAGTCACTCTCCTGAATCAAGTTTTCAAGCACCTGGACAATTCTTTTTGAGCAAACCTTGTCTTTCACCTCCTCAACCACCAAGTCTAAACTCTGGTCCTGCTTCAACAAAGCCGAGTAGACAAAGGCTTTGCCAGATTTTTCTCTGGTCAGACAGCCCTTTTCAACCAAGCGCGTCAAGAGGGTCTTGATGGTCGACTTGGACCAGTCAAAGCGCTCGGACAAGACGGCGATCAAATCCCTGCTGGTCTGCTTGCCTTCCATCCAGATAATTTTCATGATGCGCCATTCCGCATTGGAAATTTGCATGGCTTCTCCTTTCTAAATCTACATTTGTAAATCTTATGATGCTATTTTACTCCTAAGATTTACATTTGTCAACCAAAAGATTTTAAAAAAAACAAATCTTCCTTTGAAGATTTGTCTGATTGAGCTTTTTGATATATCATTCGTATCTCTTCTACATGGAATTTAAATGTCTTTTCCTAAAAAGTATGATAAGATAGAACCTAAAATGAATTGTAGAGGAGGAACGTATTATGGATAAAGTTCAAATTAAGTCCAGTCCAATAGAAGCTCAGGCTGCTATTGGTGAATTACTTGGTTTAGATGTATCTCAGAAAGACAACAAACAAGTAGAGTTTAGTTATTCTTCTGGTATTACAGGGATGGAAAATGGTAAGGAAGTGACCAATCAAATGCTTGAAGCAGTTGGAAAGTTTAGCGAAGCTGTTTTAATTCAGGCCAATAAATTTCCTCAAATTGCTGAAACAATGGAAAAAAGAGATATTGAGCAGGCTCAACGTTGGAGGAGTTAAGTCTAGTGAAACAAGACATTAATGAAAAAGAGAGAGATAGACTATTTCACCAAATAGTTCAACTCGAACATGAAGAAGATGAACTTCGTAATTTGAAAAAACGTCGTGAACAATCTTTGGAGAATTTTATAGAGCAATTTAGAAACATTTCTATTAATGCAGAACAAAGATTATCAGTAAATCTACAAAACCAAAGATTCATCCAAGAAACGAGAGAGCTAGAACTGAAAGTTGAACAATATGGGAATAATCAGCTTGACGGCTTTGATTATGAAGCAAAGAAATTATTAAAAGATATAGACATGAAAAAAGAAAAGTTAATACATGAAAGGAATAGTCTACCATGGGAATAAAGTATAGTTCTTCAGAGTCAAGTTCATTGATTGAGGCAATGAATAGTAATATTGAGATTGCAAATGAAATAACAGATAGACTCTCTAGTGGTAGTGATCATTTAATTTCTGTCCTTGAATCAGGTAAATTACAGGGTGCAGCATACACTGCAGGGAAAAATCTATTTTCAGAGATCATCATTCCATCAATAAAAAAACTTCAATCAGCTATAGATGACATTCAGACAGAGTTGTCCTCATATAAGAGTGCAGATGCCGTCATTTCAGGATTTGGCGAGTTAGATTTAGATGATTTGAAAACTCAGAAAGAAACAAGAGAAAAACAGTTAGCAGAAGTAAAGACACAGATAAGGGAAAACGAAAAACTTCGGAGTATAATAGGTGCTTTAGGAACTGGAAATTTGGGAAATCATATCTCAAAAAATAATGCCTTACATGAGTTGGAATACCAATTACAGATGGGGATTGACGAACTGAAAGACAAAATTGAGAAGTTAGAATGGTTTGTGTTGCAGGTTTCTCAATATTTCAGTGATAGCCTACAAGTTTTATCCTTAGCAATCCAGGGAGCCACACAGCTAAGTAAGATTATTGTCGATAATAATGGTAACTATTATGTAGACGGTGTAGACATGACTTGGTTTGATAAAATGAAGAATACTACACTTAAGAATCATGACTTAAATCCAATTGATAAGAGTTTATCTTTTTCAGAAGGACGATTTATAAATACTCTACAAGTTGCTTATGGTTTTAATGAGACTGAATCAAAAATAATATATGATTTGTATGAAAAATTAAGAAATAAATATGGAGCAAAAAAAGCCAACATAGAATTTATTCGGTTAATGGCTGAAATCTCCTATTCAGGAATTTCATGGTATTATACTGCAGGATTACCATCACAAAAAGCAGAAGAACACTTTGTAAAAGAGATGAATAACCTTGGTTTTAAAGATCCTAAAATTGATTTAATAAAAAAAGCGTTAGTGAATCAACATAAGTATTCGGGATTAGTTGCAATAAAGGAAAGTGATTCAAAAGAAATTGTTGAAGAAAAACTAAACATAGCAGCAGATGCAATATTTGGTATAAGTAGTTTTAACGAATTAGATACTCAACAAAAAGAACAACTGGAAGAAATGTTAGATAGATTTGGTGGTAAAGCCGATTATACTCATCAAAATGCGGTTATTTCCACTTATTTTAATGAATCTCCAATGGAAGAAGTAGCAGATACTATATTCGGAATATTAAATGAGAGAGCAGGTTATCTTGGTGATGTGGCAGGTGCTAACGGAGCTCCTCCAAGTATGGGAAATGACGATTATAAAGCTGATCTTGATGCAGTGAATATTTATTATAGAATAAAAAACAACAGAGATTACGTTGAAACTGTAAGTGAATATTATGATGAGGTAGAGTCGCAGACTAAATCAAGAGCACGCGAATTTGTTGTTAATTTAGGAAATGGGAATTATGATGAAGGAATTTTACATTTACAAGATAAATGGTTAACACTTGAGTCAAAAATTAAAGAAAATCCAGAAGTATATGAACATTGGGGAAGAGATCCAATGTATACTTTTAATCGTTTCTTATTAAGTATTATTCATGATAAAAATGATCTTATTGAGGAGAAGTAAATGAAAAATAAAAACAAATTTATCTTTTGTTCACTCGTTTTGCTTGTTTATTTTTTATTGTTCATTTTGAAGCCGATCTACCAATATATTTCATTTTCTAAGATGGATGTGAACAGCAGTATGGTTCAATGGATTCAAGATAAAAGTGATCAGGATTGGCATGCTCTTGATGAGCATATTCATTTAGTAACATCGAAAGAAAATGGACATAACATCGGCCTTATCTATGTGGTGGACGACTATAGTCAAATTGAAAGTAAGATTTCCCCTGAGAATAAGGCGGTATCCATCAGTTATAATAATCGATTACAAGGAGACAAGCGTGTTGAAATTAGTTGGTTGAATGGAGAGAAACGGCTTCGTCATGCTGGGAGATATTTGAAATTAGCAGCTGAGAATCAAGCTGTGATTGAAAGTAGCACAGGTTCTTCAGTGACCGTTTGGGAACAACGTTCGGAGAAAGCTAAAAAGCGATTATATGCAGTTGTAGAACAAATGAAAAAAACTGTTCTAGAACATTTGTTCCATCAAATAGTGTTCTGTTCGCTAGCTGTAATTCTCTTTCTTTTAGGTTGGAGAATTTATGGTGCTTTCGGAAAACGTGGAGATTCGCAATCACCAATGTAGAGGATAAGCCAGCCCACTTTAAAGCGCGAGTGGTGGATCGGTAAACTTGAAAAAACTGTAAATTGACAGAAGAATGGATGCGTGTGAGAAGAAGGATGAAAAAAAGACTACTACTTATTTCAATTTTTATAGCCTTGTGTTTATCTTTTGGTGGTTTTCAGTACTATAAGCATCAGCGAATACATAATATTTTTGATGAAATATATTATGAGAAGAGTGATTACCAGAATATTGAATTTTTATGGCGTAAAAGTGTGTTTAATAATTTAAATGATATCCATATTACGGATAATGATTCAAAAGATGTTTATAAACATAGTGTTGAATACACAGCATCATCCTTGCCTAGAAACATTGGGAAATTAGGTTATCAATTTTATTTTTCGAATTATAGAGCACCTGAAGTTTTTATTTTTATGAGAATAAAACTCCCTGAGACAAAAAATACAATAAATGTAAGTTATACATATAGTGTAACAAATCATGACCACCCGTCAAACGGGTGGTTTGTACCAGGGCTATAAGCCCAGATAA
>OKGJ01000003.1_pt1 | contig 159852 bp, 142 predicted proteins | sample 1614931 | NCBI WGS metagenome assembly OKGJ01 (sample SAMN04436981, study PRJEB24849) | human gut metagenome | biome: human gut; feature: NICU; material: stool | host: Homo sapiens | place: USA: Saint Louis, MO | collected 2010-07-01 | reverse complement strand
GCAGGAGTTGAGAAACGTTACAATGATGGCTTGACTGCGATTGCAACAGTAGCCGAAGAAGACGTCCAGGTCGTTGGAAAGCAACTGGATCAGTCCATGGTGGGTCAATTTGCTAAAAATGTACAGACGGTTATTCAAGAAAAAGCTGGTAAATTTAAATCTATCTAGCCAAGAACTTCTATTTAAATATGGAATCTGGAGTGACTCCAGATTTTTTTAATAAATTTAAAAAATTATGTAAAAAAGTGTTGACAAAGAAATCAGTCTGCGTTATAATAATTTATGTAAACAAAAAGAGGTTGGAAAAACCTACTGGTTTACAAGATCAATAGTGGAAGGGAGATGGTGAGATGCTATTTCCAAAAAATAGAAAACTAATTGATAAAAGAAGGAATAGAAGACGCTAGCCCTTGAGGCTATTCATTTAAAAAGAAAAATAAAATTATGTAAAAAAATTTAAAGTAGCCGGTCTGACTACTCATTTCAAGAACGAATTAAAATATTAAAATTATGTAAAATGAGGTAACAACTATGAACAATAACTTTAACAATATGGATGATCTTTTCAATCAACTAATGGGAAACATGGGTGGTTTTCGTTCTGAAAGCCGTCGCTACATGATCAACGGTCGTGAAGTGACACCTGAAGAATTCGCTATTTACCGCCAAACCGGTCAACTTCCAAATGAAGGAAGCGAGCAAGTGCAACACCATCAAGGTAAAGGAATGAAACAAGATGGGATCCTTGCAAAACTTGGTCGCAACTTGACCGAAGAAGCTCGTGAAGGAAAATTGGATCCAGTCATCGGACGTAATAAAGAAATTCAAGAAACTGCTGAAATCTTGTCTCGTCGTACCAAGAACAACCCTGTCCTTGTAGGGGATGCTGGTGTTGGTAAAACAGCAGTTGTAGAAGGTTTGGCACAAGCTATTGTGAACGGGGATGTTCCAGCTGCTATCAAGAACAAAGAAATCATCTCGATTGATATTTCTGGTCTAGAAGCTGGTACGCAATACCGTGGTAGCTTTGAAGAAAATATTCAAAATCTGATCCAAGAAGTCAAAGCTATGGGAAATGTCATTCTCTTCTTTGATGAAATCCATCAAATCCTTGGTGCAGGTAGCACAGGTGATGGTCAAGGATCTAAAGGTCTTGCGGATATTATCAAACCTGCCCTTTCACGTGGGGAATTGACAGTTATTGGGGCAACTACTCAAGATGAATACCGTAACACCATCTTGAAGAATGCGGCTCTTGCTCGTCGTTTCAACGAAGTGAAAGTCAATGCTCCATCAGCCGAAGATACTTTCAAGATCCTCCAAGGGATCCGTGATCTTTATGAAAAACACCACAATGTCATCTTGCCAGATGAAGTTTTGAAAGCAGCGGTTGATTATTCGATCCAATACATTCCACAACGTAGCTTGCCTGATAAGGCCATTGACTTGGTCGATGTGACAGCTGCCCACTTGGCAGCCCAACATCCTGTAACAGATGTCCATGCTGTGGAACATGAAATTGAAGAAGAAAAAACCAAACAAGAAGAAGCTGCGGCTAAAGAAGATTACGAAGCAGCTTTGAAAGCAAAAGTTCGTATCGAAGAACTTGAAAAGAAAATTGAAAACCATACGGAAGACCATAAAGTAACAGCAACAATCAACGATGTGGCTGAATCAGTAGAACGGATGACGGGTATCCCAGTGTCTCAAATGGGTGCAACTGATATCGAACGTTTGAAAGATATGGGTCACCGTTTGCAAACCAAGGTTATCGGTCAAGATAAAGCCGTTGAAGCAGTGGCACGTGCCATCCGTCGTAACCGTGCAGGATTTGACGAAGGGAACCGTCCAATCGGTAGCTTCCTCTTTGTAGGTCCTACTGGTGTCGGTAAGACTGAATTGGCTAAACAATTGGCTCTTGATATGTTCGGAACCAAAGATGCGATCATCCGTTTGGACATGTCAGAATATAGCGACCGCACAGCCGTTTCTAAATTGATTGGTACAACTGCTGGTTATGTTGGTTACGATGACAATAGCAATACTTTGACAGAACGTGTTCGCCGTAACCCTTACTCAATCGTCCTTCTCGATGAAATTGAAAAGGCAGATCCTCAAGTGATCACCCTTCTCCTTCAAGTCTTGGATGATGGTCGTTTGACAGATGGTCAAGGGAACACGGTCAACTTCAAGAACACTGTGATTATCGCCACTTCAAACGCTGGCTTTGGTTACGAAGCTAACTTGACAGAAGATGCGGATAAACCAGAACTCATGGATCGTTTGAAACCTTACTTCCGTCCAGAATTCTTGAACCGTTTCAACGCTGTCATTGAATTCTCACACTTGAGCAAGGAAGACCTTTCTAAGATTGTTGATTTGATGTTGGTAGATGTCAATAAGACCCTTTCTAAGAAAGAAATCGACTTGGCAGTGAGCGATGCAGCTAAAGAATATATGACTGAAGAAGGTTATGATGAAGTGATGGGTGTTCGTCCACTCCGTCGGGTAGTTGAACAACAAATCCGTGACAAAGTCACAGACTTCCACTTGGATAACTTGGATGCCAAACATCTCGAAGCAGACATGGAAGATGGTGTCCTTGTGATCAGAGAAAAAGACACAAAGAAGGAAGAAAACACTGATAAACAAGCAGACTAAGGCGAATTAGTTTGTGAAAAATAGAGACTGCTATCATATAGCAGTCTTTATTTTTTCTTCCCACCTGGGGGAAATTATTCGCCGTATGAGGCGAAAAATACCCTATTTGGGCTAAAAAAACATCAATAATTAGTGAAATTAATCCAATTTGAGCAAAATTATTAATAAATAAAGAAAATAAGTATATAATCTATACAAGAATAAAATTTGAGGAATGGAAGTAAGATGAGCAATACAATTGATATCTACTCAACTCCCGAATACAGAAAAGTGGAAGCCGTTGTTCAACTGATGGTTGACGGTCGCTTGACGAGCTATCGTGTCGCAACTGAAACAAACATCAGCAAAATGAGCCTAGCGACTTTGACGAAGGGAACGAGTAAAATCAAAAATATTACCTATCAAACGGCTTTGGCCTTGATTGATTGGTATGATGAGAATCATGAAAAGTATGGCATTACGATTGACTAGTCAGTAGCCCACTTTTCGTGGTTTTTTTCTTTTTCATCAAAACTTGCCTCCTCTTTGAGACTGGACTCTGATTTTACTTGAAGAGGATGGGAAAACTTGAAAAGACGGGCGAAATTTGATATAGTATAGCATATATGAAAATTAAAGGAGAAACATATGCAAGGCGGAAGTTTGCTAATTATGCTCGTTCTTATGGTCGGTTTGATGTACTTCATGAGCCGTAGCCAAAAGAAACAGTACCAAAAACGGATGGAAAGTTTGAATAAACTTCAAAAAGGAAATGAAGTCATCACGATTGGTGGCTTGTACGGAACCATCGATGAAGTCGATACAGATCGCAAGACCGTTGTCTTGGATGTTGATGGTGTCTACCTGACCTTTGAATTGGGAGCGATCAAAACAGTTCTTCCTGTATCAGAAGGAATCTCAGCTACTGCGACAGAAGGTGCTAGCTCAGATGCCGATTCAGCCATCGAAGAATAATCATCAAAGAAGAGGCAAAGGCCTCTTTTTTGGTGGGCAAATAGGACGATGTGATGAAGGAAAGCCTTGCTGGTTCAAAAAAGAGGCCAGAGTCCCTATTTTATGGGGATTTATGGTATAATGAAGCGATAAATATTGAAATAGGTAGAAAAACATGTTTCGTTTTAAGAAAAAAGAAAAAATCGAGATACCTTTAGAAGTCCCGAAACACATTGGAATCATTATGGATGGCAATGGTCGCTGGGCGAAAAAGCGGATGCAACCGCGCGTCTTCGGTCATAAGGCGGGGATGGAAGCTCTCCAAGAAGTGACGATTGCAGCAAAAAATATGGGGGTTCAGGTCTTGACTGTCTATGCCTTTTCTACGGAAAACTGGACACGCCCTGAAGATGAAGTCAAGTTCATCATGCACTTGCCGGTCGAGTTTTATGATCGTTTCGTCCCCGAATTGCATCGCAACAATGTCAAGATTCAAATGATCGGTGATACCAAGAAATTGCCAAAAGAAACGCTGGAGGCTTTGGAAAGAGCAGAAGCGATGACCCATCTCAATACAGGTTTGATCCTGAATTTCGCACTCAATTATGGTGGACGTGCTGAGATCACTCAGGCTGTGAAGCAGATCGCCCAAGAAGTCTTGGATGCGAAGTTCAGCCCAGAAGATATCACAGAAGAGATGATCGCAGATTCTCTCTATACCGAGAGTTTGCCACGTGTCCTAAGGGACCCGGATTTGATTATTCGTACCAGCGGAGAGATCCGTTTGAGTAATTTCCTTCCTTGGCAGGCTGCTTATAGTGAGTTGTATTTCACAGATGTGATGTGGCCAGATTTTGGAGAGGAAGCACTACGAAGTGCTGTAGTAGAATATAGCCATCGCCACCGGAGATTTGGCGGTGTTTAGGAGAAGATGATGACGAAAGATTTACAAAAACGTGTGATTTTTGGAGGAATTGCCCTGCTCTTTTTCATTCCAACAGTAATGGTTGGAGGGGTGTTCTTTCAGATTGTGATTGGCTTGATCGCTATGCTAGGGGTTCATGAATTGCTCAAAATGAAGGGGCTTGAGACAGCGACCTTTGAAGGAGCGCTAGCCATGTTAGCGGCCTTTGTCCTGACTTTGCCGATCGAGGACTACCTCCCTTACCTTCCAGCAGATGGCAATATGATTGCTTATGGTTTGGTTGTCTTGATTCTCATGGGAACAACTGTTCTTGCTCAGAATTACAATTATGAAGATGTGGTCTATCCCATTGCGTCTAGCTTTTATGTTGGACTTGGTTTCCATTCCTTAGTAGATGCGCGAATTGCTGGTATTGACAAGGTCTTATTGGCCCTCTTTATTGTTTGGGCTACAGATTCAGGTGCTTATCTAGTAGGAAGTCGGTTTGGGAAACGCAAGCTCATGCCTGCGGTTTCTCCTAATAAAACGATTGAAGGCAGTCTTGGGGGAATCTTGTCTGCAGTTGCGGTAACTGTGATCTATATGATCGTGGATCGTTCTGTGGCGGGTGGACATGGTTTTCTTGCTATGATCTTCTTTACCATCCTCTTTAGTATCGCAGGTCAGTTTGGAGATCTGGTAGAGAGTGCGATTAAACGCCACTTCGGTGTGAAAGATTCTGGGAAATTTATTCCAGGACATGGTGGTGTTCTAGACCGCTTTGATAGTTTGATCTTTGTCTTTCCCTTGATGCATTTCTTGGGCTTGTTCTAAGACAGAAGAGATAGAAAGGAAACCACGTATAGAACGATGCAGTTTATTGCCTTTATTGTTATTTTTGGAGTGATCGTTCTCGTTCACGAGTTTGGTCATTTCTATTTTGCAAAAAAATCGGGCATCCTGGTGCGAGAATTCTCGATTGGGATGGGTCCCAAGATCTTTGCCCATATTGGTCAAGATGGAACAGCCTATACGATTCGCATTCTACCTTTAGGTGGCTATGTGCGTATGGCTGGCTGGGGTGAGGATACAACTGAGATTAAAACCGGAACGCCTGTTAGCTTGACGCTAAATGAGGCTGGCAAGGTCGTCCGGATCAATCTTTCAGGAAAGAATCTGGATCAGACAGCCCTTCCCATGAATGTTACCCAGTTTGACTTTGAAGACAAACTGGAAATTACGGGTTTGGTTCTCGATGAGACCAAGACTTATAGTGTTGATCATGATGCGACCATCGTTGAGGAAGATGGGACGGAAGTGCGGATTGCGCCGAGAGATGTTCAGTATCAGAATGCCAGCATTTGGGGACGGTTGATCACCAACTTTGCGGGTCCTATGAACAACTTTATCCTCAGTATTGTCGTTTACTCACTTCTAGCTTTTATGCGTGGTGGTGCGATTGACTACTACAGCAACAATGTTCAGGTGGCACCCGATGGGGCGCTGGCTAAGGTCGGTGTCAAAAGTACTGTTCAGATCCTTCAAGTCAACAACGATACCGTTAGCAACTGGGATGAGCTGACAGATGCTGTTGAGAAAGCAACTAAGGACAGCAAGACGGCTCCTGAATTGACCCTGAAAGTCAAAACAGACGGCCAAGAAAAAGAAGTCAAAGTGAAGCCAACCAAGTCAGGGAATCGTTACTATCTGGGTGTGACAAATGGCCTCAAGACAGGATTTGTGGATAAACTCTTGTCTGGTTTTACAGATACCTGGAATACAGCGACACGGATTCTGGGAGCTTTGAAAGATATCATTTTCCACTTTAGTCTCAATAAACTGGGTGGTCCGGTTGCCATCTACAATGCCAGCTCACAAGCTGCTCAATTAGGGATTCCGGCAGTCTTATCTCTTATGGCCATGCTCTCTATTAATATTGGGATCTTCAATCTAATCCCGATTCCAGCTTTGGATGGAGGAAAAATCTTGATCAATTTGATCGAGGTCGTCCGGAGAAAGCCACTGAAACAAGAAGTAGAAACCTATATGACGCTTGCAGGTGTAGCTGTAATGGTTATTTTGATGATTGCTGTCACCTGGAATGATATTATGAAATTATTTTTGAAATAGAAAAGGATATTGTCCATGAAACAAAGTAAAATGTTGATTCCAACGCTTCGCGAAATGCCAAGCGATGCTCAAGTCATTAGCCATGCTTTGATGTTGCGTGCAGGTTATGTTCGCCAAGTATCAGCTGGTGTCTATTCGTATTTGCCACTAGCTAATCGAGTGATTGAAAAAGCAAAAGGCATCATGCGCCAAGAATTTGAAAAAATTGGAGCAGTAGAAATGCTTGCTCCAGCCCTTTTGAGTGCGGATCTCTGGCGTGAATCTGGTCGTTACGAAACTTACGGGGAAGACCTCTATAAGTTGAAAAACCGTGAAGGCTCTGACTTTATCTTAGGTCCAACTCACGAAGAAACCTTTACCGCTATTGTGCGCGACTCCGTAAAATCTTACAAACAATTGCCGTTGAATCTCTACCAAATTCAACCAAAATACCGCGATGAAAAACGCCCACGGAACGGTCTTCTTCGGACCCGTGAGTTCATCATGAAAGATGGTTATAGCTTCCATGCTAACTACGATAGCTTGGACGTTACTTATGATGAATACAAGGCAGCTTATGAGCGGATCTTCACACGCAGTGGCATCGACTACAAAGCCATCATCGGTGATGGTGGTGCCATGGGCGGAAAAGATAGCCAAGAGTTTATGGCTGTTACACCTGCTCGTACAGACTTGGATCGTTGGGTTGTTTTAGACAAATCAGTGGCTTCCTTTGATGAGATCCCAGCAGAAGTCCAAGAAGAAATCAAAGCAGAATTGCTCAAATGGATGGTCTCTGGTGAAGATACCATTGCCTATTCAAGTGAATCCACCTATGCTGCCAACTTGGAAATGGCTACTAACGAATACAAGCCAAGTAACCGTGTTGTAGCGGAAGAAGAAGTGAAACGCGTGGAAACACCAGGTGTCAAATCGATTGATGAAGTAGCTGCATTCTTGAATGTTCCAGAAGAAGCTACTATCAAGACTTTGGTTTACATCGCAGATGGTGAGCCTGTTGTTGCCCTTCTCGTAGGTAATGATCAGCTCAATGAAGTGAAGTTGAAAAACCACCTCGGCGCAGACTTCTTTGAACCTGCAACCGAAGTGGAAGTGAAACAATTATTAGGAGCTGATTTTGGCTCTCTCGGTCCAGTTGATCTTCCTGAAAATGTTAAGATTATCGCAGACCGCAAGGTCCAAGACAGCCGTAATGCAGTAGTCGGTGCCAATGAAACAGGCTACCACTTGACTGGTGTCAACCCAGGACGTGACTTTACTGCAGAATACGTCGATATCCGTGAAGTTCGTGAAGGCGAAATCTCACCAGATGGGAAAGGGGTCTTGAACTTTGCACGTGGGATCGAAATCGGTCACATTTTCAAACTCGGTACACGCTACTCCGCTAGCATGGGAGCAGATGTCTTGGACGAAAACGGTCGTGCAGTTCCGATCATCATGGGCTGCTACGGAATCGGTGTCAGCCGTCTTCTTTCAGCTGTTATGGAGCAACATGCACGCCTCTTTGTCAATAAGACTCCAAAAGGGGAATACCGTTACGCTTGGGGGATTAACTTCCCTAAAGAATTGGCGCCATTTGATGTGCATTTGATTCCAGTCAATGTCAAGGATGAAGCAAGCCTTGCTTTGACCGATCGGATCGAAGAAGCTTTGGTGAATAAAGGCTACGAAGTCTTGGTGGATGACCGAAATGAACGCGCTGGTGTCAAATTCAGCGATAGTGATTTGATTGGACTTCCAATCCGCGTAACAGTTGGTAAGAAAGCAGCTGAAGGCATCGTTGAAGTGAAAATCAAAGCGACAGGAGATACCATTGAAGTTCATGCGGACAATCTCCTTGAAACTCTTTCAATCTTGAACAAATAAGAAAAAGCTTTCTGAGCTCTCACCAGTGTGGTGATGAAACTCAGGAAGCTCTTTTTATTTTTCTTCTTTGAGGCCTTGATCTTTGAAATAGGTAAAAAGATCTTGAGGTTTGCCATTGAGGTATTTCTTGAACTCGGCTCTTTCTTCCTCCCCTTGATCCCCGTAGATGGAAGCAAACTCATCTTTCTTGATTTTTGAGAAGTCAGCTTGTAAGACCTTGGCATAGGATTGTTTATCTTTCAAAATTTGAATGCGGAAGCTAAGACCAGGCTTGCCATTTAAGCTTTTATAGATATCGCTATGTTCTAATTCTTCCTGGTAGATTTCCTTTAACTCGGAAAGATCCATGTCTTGCAAATCTGAGGAAATGGGTTCAAAACTAAGAAAAGTAAAAGAGACAATTTCATCTTTTTTGTAGCCGATTTGAATTTTGTTTTGGTGGTGATCGCCGAGGTCACTAACAAAGGTCTTGTTTTGGACTTGCTCCTTTTTGGTTTGAGTGGCCTCTTGCTTGGAAGAAGCGTTAGTAGTCCCTTTGCCTTGTTGGCCTTGGCTACAAGCGGTAAGAGCTAGTAGACAGACAGAGACAAGTAGAAATTTTTTCATATATACTCCTTATAGGTTAATGGTGTTCGATCTTGTATGAAACAAGTTTTGAACAGGTTTCATTATACCATAAAAGTTTTAAAAATGAAAAAATATACAAAAGTCATCGAAATTTGCTTTTAAAAACACCTAAAATCAACAACTTTTATCTATGTGTTGAGTTAAAATAAAAGGACAGAGTGTCTTCTTTTCTTTCCAGAAATAATACTAGTTGGAGACTACTGGGGCAAGGAATTCGGGAAATATATTACAGTTTTATGACAAAATGTTACACAATTGTAACAAAGTTACAATGTTTTATCAGTTAGTCCTCTAAACTTGACATTCTGGCAATATTTCATTAAGATATTTTTAAGTAAATAATACAAACAGGGAGAAAAAGGTAAAATATACAGTTATCTGGCATTTTACTAATTCGTACTAAAATGTATTGTTTATGAAAAAAATATAAGGGTATCAGCCCAAAAGGAGAAACATATGGCTCAAATTAAATTAACTCCAGAAGACCTACGTGCTTCAGCACAACGTTATGCACAAGGTTCTCAAGAAATCGATCAAATCCTTACTACTTTGACTCATGAACAACAAGTCATCGACGCAAACTGGGATGGATCTGCATTTGATAGCTTTGAAGCACAATTCAACGAATTGTCTCCAAAAATCAAACAATTCGCTCAATTGTTGGAAGACATCAACGGTCAATTGATCAAAGTTGCTGATATCGTTGAACAAACTGACCAAGATATCGCTGCACAAATCCACTAAGATAGTCTTGGAGGTGATCTTACTTCTTGTAGGTAGATCACCCTTTTGTCTTTTGATATATAGAAAATAGGGGTTAGATTCTTAATTCCTAACCCCTATTTTGTATCTATGAATTAGAAAAAGGAAAAGGTATGGAAGTTAAAAATAAAAAATGGTTAAAATACATCGGTCAGAGTGCGGTTGTGCTCCTTTTGATGGGATCTGTCGTGGGTCTTTATACGACGGTTCAAAAGGACCAAAAGCAAAACGAAGCCAAGACCGTGCAAACAACGGAAAACACTAAGCTCAACATTGCGGTTGTCAATGAAGACAAGGCGGTCAAGCTGAATGATAAAGAATATAACCTTGGGGCTAGCTATGTAAAGAATATCGAACGGGATAATTCGCAAAACTGGTCTGTACTCCCTCGTGGAGCTGCTGAGTCAGGGCTTGCAGATGGCAAGTACCAGTTGATGATCGTTATTCCAAGTGATTTCTCAGAGAAGGTCTTGGAAGTGAACGCGGTTAATGCAGAGAAGACAACGGTGACGTATAAGGTCAATGCGGCTGGGAATTCTCAGGTTGAGAACGAGGCCAATAAAGTCGCTAAAGATATCGTTTCAGACTTGAATAGCCAGTTGGTTGATATGTATATGGTCAGCATTTTGAGCAACCTTTATACAGCTCAAAAGAACGTGGAAACAAGTAACAAAATTCAATCCACCAACATTGGTTCTTACCGAAGCAACTTGCTGGATTCGGCCTTGGATTCCAAGAATATCTTCCCAAGTCTCTATAGCTTGTCTACGTCATCTGTCGAGTCGAACAATGCCTTGAAGACAGTCCTTGAGTCTTATACACAGGCTTTTGATCAATTGACCCAATCTCAGGATCAGTACGGTCAAAACTTCGACACATTGATCAAGCAACGCTCTGAGGATAAGATCAGCCATGAAGAGTTCATGAACCAGCTGATGTCTATGAACCAGTCTGTTGTCAGTGAAAAGACCCAAGAGTTGTATAAGAATCTACAACAAAACCAAGAAGCAATTACCAAACAATTGAGTCAACCAACTGAAACAGCAGGAGATGCTTCAGGTACCAAGACCTATGCAGGCTTGACAAAAGATGTGAATGATCGTGTGGCAGACCTTGAAAAAGGGATCAAGGCAGAACGCGACAAATTAGATGAGCACGAAAAGAACATCGAGTCTTCTGTAAAAGCGAAGATCCTTGACTACTATGGTCTAAATGAAGGAGACAAAGTCACTCTTCGTACCTTGCTTGGAAAGCCAAAAATCGAAACTATCAGCAAGGCTCGAGATAAAGCGGATGATGACATTCGTCAAGCAATTGAAAAACTTCCGTCTTTAGATCCTGCTAGTCTGAATTTGAATAAGTATGGAAATCTCAACGCAGCGATTAATTTTGATAGTGCTTTTGCTGGAACAAAGGCGCATCCAAAAGGGAACGCCGATGACTTAAAAAAATTGGCTGCAGAAGTGGATGCCAAATCAACGGCAGTTGCGGATGTCCTTAATGCTAAATCTGGAAAACAAAAAGTTAGCATTCAAGTACCTGCCGGAGTCAAGGTTGATACTTGGACCTATGATGGACAGACTTATGCAGGCAGTGGTGAGCAGGAAGTTGAACTGAAAGATGGCAAACAAATTCAAATTCACCTTGTTGAAGATGGAGGAGCTATGCCAAGCGCGATTGATGTTGAAGTTCTTGTGAATGGAGTTTCTTCAACCAGTGTGACTGTATCTGCAGATGAATTGAAAACAGCTGTCGCTAACTATGCATCGAAAGCTAGTGAAATCGCCTTGGATTATCAACGCGCAGGAGCATTGATCGATGCCTACTATCCAGAAGATGACAACCATGTTCGTCATTCACTCTATGATCCAATCGAAGATATGGATTTGACAAACGCTTTGGTCGACATCGTGAAGGCTGCTGTTTCAAGTAACATGAAGGACTACCGTAAGAGTATTGAAACGGATGAATCTGGGGATGCAACGAAGAGTGTGAAAGCCCAGTTAGATGGTACCCTTAAACAGTTGCAAGACTTGGGACCACAATTGCAGGCCAATCTTCAAGCAATCGAAAACACTAACAAAGATCTAACCCAAAATATCAATGATCAATTGACGCAATATGCTGATCTTCAAAAACGTTTAGAAGAGATATCAAAAGCGCAAGAAACAGTGACACAGGCTCAAACCAAGACCGATGCAGATTTGTCAGCCCTTGGTTCTGAATACACGTCATTATTGAGCTCGACAGAAGGCGTTAAGAGCTCATCTCGTAGCAATGTAGAAGCTGCTAACTCTACCAATGAAATCTTTAGCCAATTGAACAAAGAATTGGCTAAAGCCCAAGGCAATACAGAGAAATTGTCTAGCAATGCAGAGAGCTTGATGGGTGAATTCGACAAGGAATTGTCTGAAAATGGGAACTTCGTCGAAGCCTTCCGTAAGGTCTTCAACAATGCCTATGAAAACGGAGTGCCGAATGAAGTCTTGCTCGACTTCTTGTCAAATCCAGTTGCAGAGAAATCTTCTTCTGTGAAAGCGACTATCAACGTCTACCGTCCATTTATCTGGATCTTTATGTTGGAAGTCTTGAGTCTCTTTACAGCTTATCTCTTTGCGACTCAGCCAATCATCCGTAAGGTTAAGGATCGTTTCAAATTGGATCGTTTGCAAGAATCAGATCTCTTGTCTGTCGGTGTCCTTGTGGGACTTTCTCTCATCCTTGGACTGGTGATCGGAATGATTTCAAGTATTCAACTCTCTGTTGGTCGTGAATATGTACCTTCATGGGTATTCTTAGCGGTTCTAGCAAGCTTTGTCTTGGTACAACTACAATACCTTCTCTTGAAACACTTCCGTGTGATTGGAATGGGACTGGCCTTCTTCATGTTGATCAGCTATGTCTACCTATCAAGCGCGATCGGAACGACCGCGACCTTGTCAGGCCTTCCAGCACTGGTGAAAAATGTCAACCTCCTTTCTATTTTAGAAGGACAGTTTGCGGGTTACTTTGATGGACAAACAGCCGGTATCGGCGTCTTCTTCGGATTGTTGGTCTTCTTCGGTCTTTTGGCGGTTGCCAATATCTTCATTCCAAAGAAGTTTACTCAAACAAAGGAAATTGAATCAAGCTTATGAAAAAAATGATGTATCTTCTCTTTGTCTTTAGTCTCTTGCCAGTAGTTGTTGTTTCTGCAGATGATTTTATCGATAATCGTCTGCAGGTCAACAACTCACGTCTTGAGACAGAGCAGGAAAAGACACTCGGGGGCCAATTGGATGCGACTGAGTCTCTTTTCAATGAGAAGGATCAGAAAAAATTAGCAGATGAAAAACGCAAGCAAGAGAAACAATTGACCGATTCAGACGGCCAGTTGTTTTCTGCTATAAAGGGAAAGAAAAAAACAGGGCCTGAAGCGGACCTGTTCCAGCCGGAAAATCAAAAATTATCTAAATTTGAGTCCAATGTGGAGGACAATTCGGCCAGTTTGGCGGATTTTATTCCAGCCTTGCAAATGCTGGCTTGGAGTGCCCTTCTCTTTGGGATTGCTGGCTATATTTCTTATCGAATCTATAGAAAAGAGGCCTAAATGGACCAACATATCAATGTCACCTTCCGTATGAATGGGGCAAGCCATGACCTCCGGATCCCAACGCGGATGGAGGTGCGACGCTTGATTCGGGAATTGGATCAGATCTTTGGGTCTGCCATGGAGCCTAGAAGCAAGTATCAGTTGCGCGTGGTAAATAAAGGCATCTTGCTGGATGAAGGCAAGGTGGTACAGGAGTATCCGATCACGAGTGGTGATCTGATCGAGATTGAGGAGTGGTAAGGTGAAAGAAGAACAATTTACACTGGAAGAACAAGTCTTCCGTTTTGAAAAAGAAGAAACGAGCTGGCGGCTGGACCTTAAGCGTTCAGAAGTGGATAGCCAGGATTTACGCAATTTATGGATTTTGGATCTCCATCATCCCTTGTTTTTAGAGCAAAGCATGACAGCGGATCAAGACCAGATTCATCTGACCTATCAGACAGACGCGCTAGGCTTGACTGCAGAAGAAATCCAGGCATTACCGGTTTCAGACCGTCTGCGTCTAGCTATCAATGTCTTGGATTTGGCGCCAGCCTTGGAGCTTCCGGTGACCTTTATGTTGCATCCTATCAATTTGTTTGTGACCAAGGATGCGCAAGTCAAGATCGCTTATCGCGGGGTGCCGGGAATGATGGTGCCACGCAAGTGGGATCAGGTTGAATTCTTGCGGCAGGCCAAGTGCTATGCGGTCACTCTTTTTGGGGACTGGGATTTCATGGAGCTCTATCAAGGCACACTTGAATTAGAAGATCTGCCTGATTTCTTGGTAGAAATCCGTGATGCTGCTAGCTTAGAAGAGATGAAAGCTCTCTTAGAGAAAGCCTACCAAGAACGCAAGGAAGAGGAAGAAAAGACCTTGACCTTGGTTTCAAGTCGTCAACACCGAATCTTTAAGTTGGCAACCGTATGGCTTTCCGCTGTAGTGGCCCTCTTACTCTTGCCCTTGATTTATTTGGTCTTTTTCCAAGCCCCCTTTAAAGAAAAGTTGCTTCAAGCGGATACTGCTTTTCTTAAAGTAGACTACACCGGTGTGATCGATGAGTTGGAGGGAGTGGCTCCAAGCAGTCTTCCAACGACACAGAAATACGAGTTGGCGACGTCTTACTTGCAAGGCTTGAATTTCTCAGAGGACCAAAAGAAGGTCATCCTCAACAACGTCACGCTCAAATCAGACAGTCTCTATCTCCACTACTGGATCTATATCGGCCGTCATGACTTTACCCAAGCGCTGGATACAGCCAAGCGGATCGACGATTCAGACTTGATCATCTATGCCCTTCGCAAAGAAATCAAGGCGACACGTGATAGCGAAAAACTCTCTGGTGAACAGCGCGAGAAGAAACTCTCTGAGCTAGAGGGCGAATACAAGAAATACTGGGATGCCCGCTCTAAACTCTTGGAAGCAGAGACAGATGAAACCAAATCTTCCACTAGCAGCTCAACAACGGCTTCGTCTACAGAAGGCTCCTCTACAGAAAGCTCGTCTTCTACAACAGCAAGCTCAACTGAGTCTAGCGAACACAAGGAGTAGTCTATGAAAAAACGTATCATACTCTATAAAAAAGGCTTTCGCTATGAGCTAGCACTAGAAGAGGGGAAAACAGCGACCGTATCGAATCAAGAAACGGCTCAGTTGACCATTTCTTCGCAAGAACATCCCCTTCATTTCCAATGGAGTCAAGGAGAAGTCTTCTACCAATATGGGGAAGACAAGGGCGTGCTAGAAAATAGCAAGATCCTTGGGGATGTGGTCTGTTACTTGGCGACAGGAGAAGTCCATACCTATGAGCTGCTAGACAAGGAAGAGATCCTCGTAGCAGATGAAGAGGGTGCGGATGTGCGCGTGCATTATCCAGTGCGCTTTCTCCTTGTGAAAAAAGACCAGACCTGGACTTGTCAGCTCCTATCAGGGAAACTCTACCATAACCACAAACTCGTCACTGAAGCGACTGTTCCAATGGCTTTTGGAGATGAGCTGGCGATTGGAGATGTGACCTTTAAGCTCTATCCAGAAGAATTTGGCGTGGAAGGAACTGTTGAAGTAAGTCCTTATCTGGTGCCGCGCTTGCATTCGCGCTATGACTTCTACAAGGACTATCCAGAGTACCACCGGTCTCCGCGGATCATCTATCGGAGTTCGGAAGACAAAATCCTGATCAATCCTCCGGGTGCGGAGCCTCAAAAACCATCCGATGAACTCTTGAAGTTAATTATGCCTCCTCTCATCATGGTTGGGGTGACCCTCTTGATCACCATTTTCCAACCGCGAGGGCTGTATATCATCGCGACGGTATCCATGTCTGTGGTCAGTGTGATCTTTTCGGTACAAGGATTTTTCAAGAATCGTAAGAAATACAAAGAAGATAAGAAAGAGCGCGTGGAGCTCTACCATCTCTATCTCAAGGACAAGGCCAAGGACTTGGAACAGCTCTCTCGGAAGCAACGAGAAGGCATGTTTTACCATTTCCCAGCCATCGAAGACTTGACAAAGATGGTCAAACGCTATGATTCGCGGATCTACGAAAAAACACCGCTTCATTTTGACTTTTTGGCCTATCGTTTGGGATTGGGCAAGGTTCCAACCAGCTATGAGCTCAAATATGGTCAGGAAGAGCGCAGTGGGAAGAAAGATGCCTTGGAAGAAGAAGGCTATGCCCTTTTCCAAGCTCATCAAAAAATCGACAATCTTCCGATTGTAGCCAGCCTTAATCGGGGACCAGTAGGGTACGTCGGTCCTCGCCCTATCGTGCTAGAGCAGTTGCAACTCCTGGTTGCCCAATTGGCTGTCTTTCACTCTTACCATGATCTGACCATTATTCCGATCATTCCAGAAGAAGAAAAAGAAAGCTGGGATTGGATGCGCTGGTTGCCCCATGCGACCTTGCAAGACATGAATGTCCGTAGCTTTGTCTACAATCAGCGGACACGCGATCAGGTCTTGAACAGTCTCAACCAAATCCTCAAGCTTCGCAAGGCGCAAAAAGAGGAAGAAAAAGCCAATGATACCAAGATCTTCCACCCTCACTATGTGGTCCTCATCACTGATGAAACCTTGATTTTGGACCATGTCATCATGGAGTTCTTCCGTGAGGATCCGACAGAGCTCGGCTGCTCCATTATCTATGTGGCAGACGTGCTCTCATCACTTTCCGAAAATATCCAAACTGTTATTTCCATCAAGGACCGCAACCAAGGGCAATTGCTCTTGCAAGAAGGGGTTCTTCGAGAGCTTGACTTCCAATTGGACCACTTCCCTGAAGGCTATGACAAGGAAGCCATCTCGCGCGGCCTTGCCCCTCTCAAGCATATTCAACAGCTCAAGAGCTCAATTCCAGACTCGGTGACCTTCCTTGAAATGTACCAAGCAGAAACTTTCAATGACCTCAAGGTCTTGAGTCGTTGGGAGAGCCATGCCCCTTACCAAAGTTTGGCCGTGCCGATCGGTCTGCGCGGTAAGGACGATTTGGTCTATCTCAATCTCCATGAAAAGGCCCATGGACCACACGGTTTGATCGCAGGGACAACCGGTTCTGGTAAGTCTGAAACCATTCAGTCTTATATCCTGAGCCTTGCCGTCAACTTCCACCCACACGATGTGGCTTTCCTCCTCATCGACTACAAGGGTGGAGGAATGGCCAACCTCTTCAAGGATCTGCCTCACTTGCTTGGAACCATCACCAACTTGGATGGTGCCCAGTCCATGCGGGCCCTAGCCTCTATCAATGCGGAGATCCATCGTCGGGAGCGGCTCTTTGGACAATATGGGGTCAACCATATCAACCAATACCAAAAGAAATTTAAACTCGGTGAAGCGACCGAACCGCTACCTCACCTCTTCTTGATCAGTGATGAGTTCGCCGAGCTCAAGGTCAACCAACCAGACTTCATCAAGGAGTTGGTCTCTATCGCGCGTGTTGGGCGTTCCCTCGGGGTGCACTTGATCCTTGCAACTCAAAAACCTTCTGGGGTCGTGGATGACCAGATCTGGTCCAACTCCCGCTTCAAGCTAGCCCTCAAGGTGGCAGACCGTGGCGACTCTATGGAGATGCTGCGGACGGCAGATGCGGCTGAGATCACCCAGACCGGTCGTGCCTACCTTCAAGTCGGCAACAACGAAGTCTATGAACTCTTCCAAACCGCCTGGTCAGGAGCAGACTACCAGCCTGAGAAGGACCAGCTAGGGATCGAAGACCATACTATCTACTTGATCAATGAACTGGGCCAATACGAAGTCCTCAACCAAGACCTCTCTGGTCTGGATATGGCAGAAGAAATCAAGGAAGTGCCGACAGAACTGGATGTCATCGTGCAAGAGATCAACCACTTGCACCAACAAGAAGGCATCGCAGCTGTGGCCCAACCATGGTTGCCACCGCTCAAAGAGCGGATCACGCTGGATGAGTTGGACAAGGTCGTGCCGATCGAGGCTTGGCAAAAACGGACAGCTCCAAGCGTCCTGATTGGGGTCGCCGATATCCCGCAAGCGCAAAAACAAGAAGCAGTCGCCATCGATCTGTCAAAAGATGGGAATATCCTCCTTTACGGAAGTCCAGGTACAGGAAAGACCACTTTCCTCCAGACAGCAGCTATGGATCTGGCTCGCAAGCAGAGTCCAGAAAATCTGACTATGTACCTGCTTGATTTCGGAACCAATGGTCTAGCACCCTTGACTCAATTGCCACATGTGGCCGATAGCCTCTTGCTGGATCAGACGGAGAAAATCCAGAAATTCATCCGAATCATCAATCGCGAGTTGGATCGCCGTAAGAAGCTCCTTTCCGAGCATGGGGTCGGCACTATTGCCCTCTACCGTGAAGTGACCGGCAAGCAAGAGCCAACCATGGTCATCCTCATGGACAGTTATGAGTCTATGAAGGACGAGCCTTATGAGACAGACCTCTTCAAGCTCTTCATGCGGATCTCTCGTGAAGGTCTCAGCATCGGTGTGCACTTGATCATCACAGCTAGCCGTCAGAACAACCTACGTGCTCAGCTATACTCCAACTTCAAGCACCAGCTGACCTTGCCACAAAATGATATCTCTGAAGTCCGTGGTATCGTAGGAGCAACCCCACTAGCAGCTACGATGGAAGACATCAAGGGACGCGCGCTCATGAAGCGTGACGAAGTCGATGTTGTTCAGTTCGCCCTACCAGTCGCAGGAGACAATGATATCCAAATCATCAACAACCTCCGCGACCAAGTCCAAAGCCTCAAAGAGATGTGGACAGGCCACACCCCAGCAGGCATCCCAATGGTCCCAGATGAGTTGACAGAAGCAGCCTTCTACGGCCGTGAGGATGTAGCAGCTTTACTGAATGAAGGAAAGGTACCACTCGGATTGGATCTGGAGACGGTTGAGCCGGTGACATGGGATCTCAAGAAAGGCAACCTTCTCTATCTGACAGACAAAGAAGAGCAGATGACTCAATTCGTCAAACAAATTGCTCGTAGCAAGCAGAAGGTGATTGTGTTGGCGCCGAAGTATCATAAACTACCAAATGCAGATAATTTATTTGTCTTTTCATCGGCTGAGGAAGTTCTAGAATCTCTTAAAGATATGAATAAGCGTATTGATGAGAGATTGGAGAAACAGTTGTTTTCTCATGATGCTACTATTATTATATATAATATGATTGATCTACTGCAGGAGTTAACACAAAATGGTATTGACTACTTGACGTACTTATTGGAAAAAGGTTTGAAGGTTGGATACGGTGTTGTTGTTATGACTTCGGCTTCTATAAGTCGCAATATTGATTCAGCTTCGAAACAAGTAAGAGCATATAAACAAGCTTTCTTAGCAATTAGATTTAATGATCAAACTATGTTGAATGCAGTCAATAAGCCACTAAGAGAAGGAGTGTTAGAAAAACAATTACATTATTATGTAGTTGATAATCAACTAAGAATAATCAAGGTTTTGATATCGTAATATTATAGGAGATGTAATGGGAAATAAATCTGAATTAATCCAACAGTATAATGAAATTAGTGCTAAGAGTAATGCATTAAATGCAAAAATCGCTGAGTTATCAGAAGCTTTAAAGAATTTAAATAATGTTTCAACTACAGTAGATTATATTCTTAAAAATCATGAAAATATAAAAAATAATTATAATTTGGCTGGAACAGCATATAAAAATGAAACAGAAGCAGAACAAACAACTGTAAAGATAGCTTCGGAGAAATTTTCAAAATATAAAGAAGATATTGCAGGGGAACTCAATGCTAAAATATTATTTCTTGGCTTTGAGGCTGCTGCATGTAGAACGTCAATGAATACATTATCTATACTTATAGATATGGCGAAGGAGTGATAGTTTTATGAGTGACATTATCAAGATACATAATTTACCTGGTATAGATGATTTTGGAAAGTCTATTTCAGAATTTTCAAAATCATATTCAGTTGCTGTTAGTGATACAGAAAGAAAGTTTTCTATTAAAAAAAATAATTCAGAATTAGATGCGTTAGAAGCTTTTTACAAAAAATTAAACATTTTACAAGAAAAAGTTTTTCATAAAGTACCTGAAGAGTTAGAAAAATATTCTACACTCAATATCACGTTTAGTTCAACTATTAAGGATGCTGGATTTGATGTCAAAGCTTGGACTTCAGAAAGCGGGAAAAATACTGTAACACAGACTTTGACAGGTGATCAGTCAACTGCTGTTGAAGATGTCAAGTCTAAATTGCAACCTGCGTTGGATACTGCCACAAGATTATTAGAAATTGATAGTATAAATTTGACCCCTATCCAAACAACAGCACAGCAAGAATTATTAACTGAGTCTACGAATAGATCAAATACACATGATGCGATCGAAGGAGCACACAAAACATTTGTACAGGGGTTGGATGAAATAACGAAGACAATAAATCTGCTTCAAATAGAAGTCAATCATGCAAAGTCGATTTTAAGGATGCCTGCAGATTTTATTTTGGATAGTATTAGCCATAAAATTTTAACGAAGGATAAAATGTATTATCTTGATTCTATGTCAAGCGATGTTGATGCAACAGTAGTAAAAGATATCCTTAGTGAATCTCCTGGAAAAATAATGAAGCAACGACCTGAGGGGATTAGTGGTGGTACATATAATGTACTTTCCGCAGAAGTTACGGATTGGATAGTGCGTGGGAAAAATGGAGATAAACTAGCAGTAAAAAAATTAAATCATCTAGTAGATGCGATGGGGAGTGAGTCGATTGACACTGTATCTCAGTTTACAACTTCAATGATAGAAGCCGGTGATAGAGAAGCTTGGTTTCTAATTGGAAATATGAAAAAGAACCATTCAGAAAATCCGAATGATTCTAAAATTGGTAGAGATCAGAATCGATTAAATAACGTGAATGATTTCATTGGTTTGATGCAGTCTATTAATTTAATTGGTATCGGAGAAGATATAGAAAGATTAAATTATGGTGAATACACTGAGCCAGAAACTAAAATGACCAACAAACAAATGAAAGACATACAAATAACAAGTGATGGAATTTCTTTCTCTGTAAAAACAGATTTTAAACATGTAATACATAAAAATGTTTTGGGAATGGTCAAAGTAGATCAAATTATGACTGCCACTACAACAACGGAAAATTATAATAGTAGTACAATGGCTGGAGCAGGTGCAAATTTGATCTATAATCAAGAAAGGGCATCTAAACTTAAGAAAGCTCGAAAAGAAGCGTTGGAAGAATTTCAGAAAGAAATGGGTAAAGCTATTGGGCAAGGCTTATTAAATAGTCTTATTCCTGGTTCTGGAACAGTCATGGAGCTTTTAGGATCGTTTGCTGGAGATGACAAGGAGAAATCGGATGGTATTAAATCACTTAGTGATTATATTCCAAATAAATACGGGAAGAATGCACTGAAGGTTATTGGTAACATTGCTAAAGACCATTTTGAGTTTAGTAGTAAGATAGAGAAACTGTCAAAAGAGGAATTAAGTAATCAACAAAAAAGCATAGGTGAGTATTTGAAAAAAGGGACTTGGTATCTCAAATCGAATAAAGATACTTATACAGACTCTTCTGTTTACTATGACTTTAATGCAACTCTTCGAGCGGAAGAAATGGACGATAGAGGTATGAAAGGCTATGTAGAAGAAAAAATTCCAGAAGCTACTCGCAATGGTTTAACTCCGGAACAGTGGATAGAAAACCAAATTAAAAAGAACGAAGTTAAAGTTGATAATGATACCAAGAACTATCTTATGGGAGTATCTGATAAAAAAATAACAGATATGAAGCAAGAGGAAATAGATAAACTTACAAATGCTTTAAATGCTATCATTCCGCAGAATGAAAGTACGGGAAACAGAGGCGTAGAAAGGTATATTTTATACCTAGATGAGAAATTTGAATACAAGGAGAGATAAGTATGACTTTTAAAAAGTTTGCAATACTTTCAACGATTTTTGTCGCAATTTTAGGATTTTTTGTCTATAAATACTACCAAGATAAACAAGAAAAAGAAGATTATTACAATAATGTGTACACTTATAGTGGTGACTACGAAATTGGTGATTATGAATTTCTAGGAGATAAGGGTATCGTAGCAAAGTGGGTTAGTAAAGATCCGGAAGAAGATAAACAAATTCGTAAGCACCTTAAGAACGATCCACAAAGTAAAGTTGAATATCATAACAATGATGTTATCATGGCAGGTAAACGTTTTATCATTAGAGAGAATTTTAAAACGATGTCGCGCAAAAAAGGTGGAAGTACCTATCGTTTATTAATCTATGATACAAAAGATCAAACTTTAAAAAAGAAAGAGGTTGATGTATTAAAATGGCTTCGAGAAAAAGGTGAAGGCTGGGGATTAAGTACAGTTGGTCCATCTTTAAATACACTACCTAGCGGAAAGGAAGTGTTGTCTGTCAATATTCAAAAGAGTACAGAAAAAAAGGTAAATGGTATTCCGGTCTCTAAGACAGAAATTAAACCATATTATTTAGATTTGGAAACGGGTAAATTCATTGATTATCAGAAGGAAAGCAAAAAATTAGAGGGATTATATTCTTCAATCAATGAAAATTACCAAGGGGATTCTTTACCAGGAGATGAATTATTACATTATGGTCTTGATTTAAACTATAATACTGTAAACATCAAAAAAGAATTATTTGAACAAAGTAAAGATCTACCAATTCAGAAAGAATATCCGAAGGCTTACAAAATTTTAAAAGAAAATAATAGCGCTTATTATCCAACTTTTAATAGCGATCGAAGTCCAAAAGAAATTTTAAATCATTTATCTCCTCTTATACCAGAAGGTAGTGACATTTTACAAGATACAAGGATTCAATAGTTAAATAAGAAAGGAGATAAAATGGGAACAGGTACTAAACGAATTAGCTCAGAACATATAAAAGGAGTTAAAGCAAGTTTTAAGGTTGCGGATGAACATTTATCAGATAAGTCCTCTGACTTGATAGAATCAGATGCAACAGAAAAATTATCAGCAGCAACAAGCTCCATTAAACAAATGATTACTGATTTGAGTGATACTGTGGAAAATCTTGATCAGTATTTAAATTCAATAGCGGATGCTTTTGATAGAGTGGATGGCGATTTAGCTGAAGCGATTAAAAATAATATAAGTGAATCATTTTCAAATGGGAAGTCGACCAAGCAAATGCAGTCAGAAGAAGAAAAACGTCAAAATGCAGAGAAAAAACAAGAAACAACAAAATCTAAGAAAAAAGTTCAATATCCATAAGTGTCTTATTGTATTTGGGAAAATTTATTGTTTATAGCTGATTTTATTTTAATGAGGAAGTCGTTTATAAATTGGGAGAACCAAATATGAACTGCGATCAAAAAGTTAGACAGAAAAAATCAAACTTTTGGTGTCAGTACACTGGTTCTCTCTTTTTCATTCCCAACTCTTTCCATCTAGTGACGAACTTGCTCTTCAAACTAATTTTCGGTATGATAGTAGAAACTGTTTTTTAATCCAACTCAATTATAAAAGAAGGGAAATGATCCATGAAAAAGATGCTAGTATTGCTGGCGAGTGTGCTTGTTTTAACAGCCTGCACTCAGACGAAAGAAGAGGTCAAGGAGGCAACCGCAAGCAAAACGGAGCAAAGCACAAAGGTTTCCTCGTCTGCTAAAGAGGAAAAGGACTTGAAATTTGTAGTCGCACCTCAATATGAAGGAAAAACATCTGATTTGATAGAACTGGGTAAGAAGTTGGTTAAGGAGCATCCAGAGGCAGGCAAGCAAGGTGAGATCACTTTGTATTATACAGGGAGCACCTATACTTTGAACCAACAAGAATATGTAGTATTTATGTTGGTCAACAAAACGACAACGAATATTGATCATGATGCAGAATTTAAGCTCAATTGGAGTTATGATGGACAATCTATATATCAAAATCGGTTAGTTGAGTATAGTATTTCTGAAAATGGCAAATTACCGAGCCAATCAGCGACTCTCTTATTGCTCCCTTTGACGAGCGAACAAAGCTCGATCGTAGAGAAGATATCAGATGGAACGAAGATGAGTCTTAGTATGTCAGATCTGATGATGAAGTAGGTGATGGGGATGCCCGATATCAGAATACTTCTAGTCATTACTGCGGCTGTTATTGGATTTCCTTTGTTTGTTGTACTCTTTTTTGGACATTTCTATAGAAGAGAAGTTAGGATTAAGACCCTCTCGTCAAAGAGCGTTGAGGGAGTGGTAGTTGGCTATAAGAGGGCAAAAATTGTAGATGCTCCAATTGTCGAATATAGAGTGGGTGGTCAGACCTATCGAAATAGCCTGAAATATTATTGGGTGGTGCGGGCAACACTTCCTTGGAAAACGAATCAAGCGGCTAGCGATATCGATTTGATGGAACAAAGGATAACCATCTACACCAATTCTACAGTCTCAAAGGGCAATCTTTTTCAAGATGCTTTTCCACTGGGATCGACCATGACGGTCTGGTATAATCCAGGCTGTCCAAAAGAATCATACGTTGAACGCTATAGTGGACTAGACAAATCTTATAAGCGGGAAATGTGGATTGGAATCTGGATGTTAATTTTATTGCCTATTTTGGCAGTTGTGGCAATCATCATGGGGATGAAGTATAAGCCCTAACTGAATAAATGACGAAGAGAAATCACCGTCCTAGCGGTGATTTTTTTGTCTTCACTTCTCCCTCGAATTAATCCTTAAATTGTGATAAAATAAAGGTTACGAATGTTTTTGAATAGTCTGTTTTTGCTTAGAAAACGGGCCGCTCAAAAGCGAGCAAAAGAATCAAGATCAAGGGAGAAACAATGTCCAACACCTTTGAAATTTTAATGGATCAGCTGGATATGCCGCTGGATATGCGATCTTCCAGTGCCTTTTTGCATGCGGAGATTCAAGAAGTCGTGGTGCACAAGGTCAGTCGGGTTTGGGAGTTCCGCTTTGCTTTTGCGGAAGTCTTGCCGATTGATTTGTTTAAGGAATTGCGCCAGCGCTTGAAGGATGAATTTTCAAAGACGGGAAACCAGGCGACCTTTACCATCCAAGTGGCCAATCCGGACTTTACTGCGGATTTATTGCAGGCCTACTACCGTGAGGTCTTTGAGGAAGGACCTTGTGCTAGTCAAGGCTTTAAGGGACTCTACCAAGACTTGCAGGTGCGCGCGGAAGGACAGGAATTGATCATCTCAGGGCCTTCTTCGGTTGATACGGAGCATTTTCGTAAGAACCATTTGCCTAACCTTGCCAAGCAGTTGGAATCCTTTGGTTTTCCGCATTTCACCTGCCGGGTGGAGTCTGATGAGGAGTTGACAGAGCAAGAAGTGGCACGCTTTGAAGAGGAAAATGAAAAGATTTTCCAAGCAGCCAATGAAGAGACCTTGCGAGCTATGGAATCCTTGGCCCAGATGGCTCCGCCACCAGCAGTTGAAGAAAAGCCTGCCTTTGATTTCAAGGCTAAGAAGGCGGCGGCTAAACCTAAGCTAGACAAGGCTGAGATCACTCCGATGATCGAGATCACAACAGAAGAGAACCGGATTGTCTTTGAGGGAGTGGTCTTTGACGTGGAGCACAAGGTGACACGGACCGGTCGGGTCTTGATCAGCTTTAAGATGACCGACTATACCTCGAGTTTTTCCCTTCAGAAGTGGGTCAAAAATGAGGAAGAAGCCCAGAAGTTTGACATGATCAAGAAGAACAGCTGGCTACGGGTGCGGGGAAATATCGAAATGAACAATTTCACGCGCGACTTGACCATGAATGTCCAAGACATCCAGGAAGTCGTCCATTATGCCCGCAAAGACCTGATGCCAGAGGGTGAGCGCCGGGTGGAATTCCACGCGCATACAAATATGTCGACGATGGATGCCCTGCCGGAAGTCGAAGAGCTGATAGCCAAGGCAGCTGAGTGGGGCCATAAGGCGGTGGCTATCACTGACCATGGCAATGTGCAGAGCTTCCCACATGGCTTTAAAGCAGCCAAGAAAGCTGGGATCCAGTTGATCTATGGGATGGAAGCCAATATTGTAGAGGACAAGGTGCCCATCACCTATAACGAGGTGGACCTGGACCTCAATGAAGCGACCTATGTGGTCTTTGACGTGGAAACGACGGGACTTTCAGCTATTTATAATGACTTGATCCAGGTCGCTGCTTCTAAGATGTACAAGGGCAATGTCATTGAGGAGTTTGACGAATTTATCGATCCTGGCCATCCTCTGTCTGCCTTTACGACCCAATTGACAGGGATCACCAACGAGCATGTTCGGGGTGCCAAGCCCTTGGTGCAGGTCTTAAAGGAATTTCAGGCCTTCTGTGAGGGAACGGTTCTCGTTGCCCACAATGCTACCTTTGACGTAGGCTTCATGAATGCCAACTATGAGCGTCATGGCCTTCCCAAGATCACCCAGCCGGTCATCGATACCCTGGAATTTGCCCGTAACCTCTATCCAGATTTTAAACGGCATGGCTTGGGGCCATTGACCAAGCGCTTTGGGGTGGGCTTGGAGCATCACCACATGGCCAACTACGATGCGGAAGCGACGGGACGCTTGCTCTTTATCTTCATCAAAGATGTCGCTGAAAAGCATGGCGTAACCAATCTTAAGGATCTGAATATCGATTTGATCGATGAGAATTCTTATAAGAAGGCGCGGGTCAAGCATGCGACTCTCTATGTCAAGAATCAGACTGGCCTTAAGAATATGTTTAAACTGGTTTCACTTTCTGGGACCAAGTATTTCGAAGGAGTCCCACGGATTCCAAAGACTGTGCTGGACGATCACCGCGAGGGCTTGATCCTCGGATCGGCCTGCTCAGAAGGGGAAGTCTTTGATGCGGTCATGTCGCAAGGTGTGGATGCGGCAGTCGAAGTGGCCAAGTATTACGACTTTATCGAGGTTATGCCACCGGCTATCTATGCACCCCTCATTGCCAAGGAGCAGGTCAAGGACATGGAGGAGCTCCAGACCATTATCAAGAGCTTGATCGAAGTGGGAGATCGCCTCGGCAAGCCTGTTCTTGCGACAGGAAATGTCCACTATCTGGAGCCGGAAGATGAGATCTATCGGGAGATCATTGTCCGTAGTCTTGGTCAAGGAGCCATGATCAACCGGACCATCGGACACGGAGAAGATGCCCAGCCAGCGCCACTGCCAAAAGCGCATTTTAGAACCACCAATGAAATGTTGGATGAATTTGCCTTTTTGGGAGAAGACTTGGCGCGCAAGATTGTTATTGAAAACACCAATGCGCTCGCAGAGACCTTTGAGCCGGTCGAAGTGGTCAAGGGGGACCTCTATACGCCATTTATCGACAAAGCCGAAGAAACGGTTGCGGAATTGACCTATAAGCGAGCCTTCGAGATCTATGGTAATCCGCTCCCTGATATTGTCGATTTGCGGATTGAAAAGGAATTAACCTCCATCTTGGGGAATGGCTTTGCCGTGATTTATCTGGCATCGCAAATGCTGGTGCACCGTTCCAATGAGAGGGGCTACCTGGTTGGATCGCGTGGATCCGTTGGATCCAGCTTTGTCGCGACCATGATTGGGATCACCGAGGTTAATCCGCTTTCGCCTCACTATGTTTGTAGCCAGTGCCAGTACAGTGAGTTCATCACAGACGGTTCTTATGGATCTGGTTTTGATATGCCAGACAAGGATTGTCCAAACTGTGGCCACAAGCTCAGCAAAAATGGCCAGGATATTCCTTTTGAAACCTTCCTTGGTTTCGATGGGGACAAGGTACCCGATATCGATTTGAACTTCTCTGGGGAAGACCAGCCGAGTGCCCACTTGGATGTCCGGGATATCTTTGGGGAAGAATATGCCTTCCGGGCAGGAACGGTAGGTACGGTCGCAGCTAAGACTGCCTACGGCTTTGTCAAGGGTTATGAGCGGGACTATGGCAAGTACTACCGGGATGCCGAGGTCGAGCGCTTGGCTCTTGGCGCAGCTGGGGTCAAACGGACGACCGGTCAGCACCCGGGGGGAATCGTTGTTATTCCAAACTATATGGATGTCTATGACTTTACTCCGGTCCAGTATCCGGCAGATGATGTGACAGCTGAATGGCAGACCACCCACTTTAACTTCCACGATATCGATGAGAACGTCCTCAAGCTCGATGTCCTGGGACATGATGATCCGACCATGATTCGGAAGCTCCAGGACTTGTCAGGCATTGATCCGAACGATATCCCTATGGATGATCCAGGGGTCATGGCCCTCTTTTCTGGGACGGAAGTGCTAGGGGTGACAGCCGAGCAGATCGGAACGCCGACAGGGATGTTGGGGATTCCAGAGTTTGGGACCAACTTTGTTCGGGGCATGGTCGAAGAGACCCATCCGACGACCTTCGCAGAGTTACTTCAGCTCTCTGGTCTGTCTCACGGTACCGACGTGTGGTTGGGAAATGCCCAAGACTTGATTAAGGCAGGCATTGCCGATCTATCGACCGTTATCGGGTGTCGGGACGACATCATGGTTTACCTCATGCACGCGGGTCTCAAGCCTAAGATGGCCTTTACCATCATGGAGCGCGTGCGGAAAGGGATGTGGCTCAAGATCTCAGAAGAAGAGCGCAACGGTTACATCCAAGCCATGAAGGAAAACAATGTCCCTGAATGGTACATCGAGTCCTGTGGGAAGATCAAGTACATGTTCCCTAAAGCCCATGCGGCGGCCTATGTTATGATGGCCCTTCGTGTGGCCTACTTTAAAGTGCATCATCCACTTTATTACTACTGTGCTTACTTCTCGATTCGGGCCAAGGCCTTTGACATCAAGACCATGGGTGCAGGCCTTGAGGCCGTGAAAGCGCGGATGAAAGAAATCTCTGAGAAACGCAAGAACAACGAAGCTTCCAATGTAGAGATTGACCTCTACACCACCCTTGAGATTGTCAATGAGATGTGGGAGCGGGGCTTCAAGTTTGGTAAGCTAGACCTCTATCGCAGTCAGGCGACAGAATTCTTGATCGATGGGGATACCCTGATTCCACCATTTGTCGCTATGGATGGTCTGGGAGAGAACGTTGCCAAGCAAATCGTGCGAGCGCGTGAAGAAGGAGAATTCCTCTCTAAGACCGAGCTCCGGAAGCGCGGCGGTGTTTCGTCCACCCTGGTTGAAAAGATGGATGAGATGGGCATTCTCGGCAATATGCCAGAGGATAACCAGTTGAGCCTCTTTGATGATTTGTTCTAGAAACAAAGGAGGAGAACATGAAGTTAGAAATTTTTGCGGAAGACAAACCAGCTGAAAAAGTCTTTGTCTACAAGCTAGAAGTGGCAGACCATGTGTTGCTCCTTTCCACCGCCATGCTCTCGGGAGCAATTGCTCTAGCCAGCTTATGTTCAGCCTTGAAAGATTAGATGATAGCCTCTATTTTCTTTTTGAAAATAGAGGTTTTTAAGTCCGTTCAGACCGGATAAGTGTTTTCTTTGGATCTGGATTGTGTTACAATTTTTAGTGACAAGTGTTTGTAAACAGGAAACAGAAAAACAATGGATGTTCTTCCAAAAAAATGAAACAGAGGAGAAGCGCGTGGCAAGATATTTAGTAGGTCCTTACAACAATAGTTGGAACTTTATAGATGCACTTGAAAAAGCGCAGGATGGGGATACCATCGAGTTTGAAAATGGGTATGTCTTTCAATGGCCGACAAATAAAGTGATCGAGATCGACAAAAACCTTCATTTCGTGGGGCATGTGGTTCCAAATCCAAATGGTAATGGGCGCATGTTTAACAACATCATTGAGGCTTCCTTCCGATTTGTAGAGGGAGCTCAGGTGACGTTTGAAGACTTGTGGTTTAAAGTTGGTGGGAATTATACTACATTGATCTTATGGAATAGCTCAGACATCACCTGTAAACAGGTCTATTTTGAAATCACCACTCCGACAAATAGTGAATTTTTTATCTATATGGATACGCATTCGAAGTTGACACTGGAAGGAGTCGGGATGAAGGTTCCGGAAAAACACCAAAGTGCCATCGGAATGTCAGCATCAGAATTGTCTATTCGCAATTCAACGATCTTTTCTAAGATTGATCTGTCAGAAGGATCTAAATTGACCTTAGAAAATGTCCATATTGAAAAATTTGGGAATAATACGATCCATGCCAAGGACTCAGAAGTGATTGCAAAAAATTCAACGATTACAGGCGGGGATCTGGAAAAGGATTTTCCACCAGTTTGGTTGAGGAATGTCATCTGGGAGTCTGAAAACTGTAAAATTGAGCTACCTACCGGTACTGGGGTCTGTCTTGATAATAATGTTCAATTCAATTCGGATTCGGATCGTATAACCTCCATCAATTCATTCAATAGTATGATCCGAGCTCACCAGGCTACATTTACAGAATTTTTATGCGTCTATGAAGAGTCCTTTGCTTCCCTGACTGGAGAAACAACCTTCTTGAATGAGAATGCCGAAACCATTTCATTTGGCGTTTTTGATGATGGTGTGCTGATGGCTGAGCATATGATTTGTCATAAGATTGCGGATCCTAATATACGGCTTCAAGGTGGAGCCTTTGCGAAGGTGGGCACCATGACCTATAAGCAAGGGGATGCGCGTGATCTGACCAAGGAAATCGAGGATGACTGTGATTATCTTGTTGGCAGAGAAGTGGCGAAGGGAAATGCGCAAGTCGTTCCTACGGGACAGGCGACGGATGCAACGGTGGCTCCAACCACCGCAAGAGACTCTGGACCAGAGAAGAAACAAGATGCTCTTCAAGAACTCAATAGCCTGATTGGTCTTGAAAAAGTCAAACATGAGATCAAGAAAATGATCAACATGGTGGAATTTAACAAGAAACGAATCGCCAGTGGCAAGGCACCTGAAAAGCAAACCTTGCATGCTGCCTTTATGGGAAATCCTGGTACAGGGAAAACCACTGTGGCCCGTCTGTTGGGACAAGTGCTCTTTGATGCGGGTGTCCTCTCAGGGGAAGAATTCCGTTTCGTGGAAGCAACGGAGTCCGATCTGATTTCTTCGAATATTGGAGGAACGGCTGAACAGACCCAAGCCCTGCTTGAAAAAGCGCGAGGAGGCATTCTCTTTATTGATGAAGCCTATAGCTTGGATAAAAAGGACAGCGGTGCGGACTTTGGGATCGAGGCGATCAATACCATCCTCAAATTTATGGAGGACAATCGTGACGACATCATGATTATCTTTGCCGGCTATACCAAGGAAATGGAGGAGTTCTTAAAGACCAATCCAGGCCTTCGTTCTCGGGTACCAAATAATTTCATCTTTGAAGATTTCACAGGAGATGAGATTGTCCAACTAGGTGAAATGATCCTGAGCAAAGGAGACTACAAACTCGAAGACCGGGATTACTATGCGCGGCATGTTAAACGGGCTTATGATGGCTCGCTAGATAAGAGCAATGGTCGCTGGATCCGTAACCTGGATGAGCAATTGACCAAGACCATGGCAGATCGGGTGGTGGCCCAAGGTTCTGACGATATTGAGACCATCCTCAATAGCGATATTGATGCTGTTCTTAACCAAGGTAAGTATCAAGCAGGAGCCGACAAGGAAGAAGATGGGATGGCTGCCCTCAACCGTTTGGTTGGAATTGCTAAGGTGAAAGAGCAAGTTGAACAATTCGTGGCCATGGCTGAGTTCAACCAAAAACGGGCTGAACAAGGTGGCATCGTTGAAGATACGACCTTGCACTCTCTCTTTCTTGGAAACCCCGGTACAGGGAAAACGACTGTGGCCCGCATTTTGGGTAATATCCTCTTCCAAAAGGGGGTTATCAAGCAGAAGAAGTTTATCGAAGTATCCCGGAGCAATCTGGTTGGAGGCTACCAAGGTCAAACAGCCTTGAAGACGCGCGAAGTCCTAGAAAGTGCACTGGGTGGAGTCCTCTTTATCGATGAGGCCTATACGCTTTATACCGGTTTAAATGACGATTTTGGGAAGGAAGCCTTGGACGAAGTCCTCAAATTTATGGAGGATCACCGCCGCGATATCGTCATTATCTTTGCTGGTTACACGAAAGAGATGCACGACTTCTTGCAGGTCAATTCAGGTCTACAAAGCCGGATCCCAACTACATTTGATTTTGAAGACTACAGCCCAGATGAGATCGTGGAGATCGGTTTGTTAGGATTGCGTAAGCAAGGTTACCAGGTCAATGAAGCCCTTTATGGAGAGATTGTGAAAGGGAATTATATGCGTGCCAATGACCATAGTAATGGTCGCTGGGTCCGCAATCTCAATGAAAAACTCTTGCGCCAAGTATCAACTCGGGTAACCCGTGAAGGTAGTACAGACTACAATTCCATTTTGGATCAAGATTTGGAAGCTTTGAGAGAGAATAGCAGTTCAGAGCAACCCCATACCGTGGATGATCAAGGCTATGTTCTTCCTTAAGCTGAAGGAACAAGAAAAAAGAGGCTGGGACAAAAGTCCTAGCCTCTCAATTATTTTTGGATTGTCGAGCAAGACGCAGTGGTTGAGTGGGCTCTACTACGCTGATTTCATCAGCTTTTACAGCCCTACTCAACTGTGCGGAGGTGGGACGACGAAATCGAATTCTAACGAATTATCGATTTCTGTCCCACTCTCTTTTTACATGGACTTATGGTATACTAGGAGGAGATCATTCACTTATGAAGGAGAAAACAATGGTTTTACCAAATTTTAAAGAAAACCTCGAAAAATACGCTAAATTGTTAGTGGCGAACGGTATCAATGTGCAACCTGGGCATACCTTGGTCTTGAACATCGATGTGGAACAAAGAGAATTGGCCCACTTGATCGTGAAGGAAGCCTATGCCTTGGGGGCGCATGAAGTGATTGTCCAATGGGCAGATGATTTCACTACCCGGGAAAAATTCCTCCATGCACCGATGGATCGTTTGGACAATGTGCCAGACTACAAGATTGCGGAGATGAACTACCTCTTAGACCACAAAGCTAGTCGCTTGGGTGTGCGCTCGTCTGATCCAGGTGCCTTAAATGGTGTTGATGCAGAGAAGCTTTCTGCCTCGGCTAAGGCTTTGGGCATGGCCATGAAACCAATGCGCATCGCTACTCAATCTAACAAGGTCAGCTGGACCGTTGCTGCAGCAGCAGGTTTAGAATGGGCGAAAAAGGTCTTCCCAAATGCGGCGAGCGATGAAGAAGCAGTGGATCTCCTGTGGGATCAAATCTTCAAGACTTGCCGAGTCTACGAGGAAGATCCCGTCAAGGCTTGGGAAGAGCATGCAGCTATTCTCAAGAGCAAGGCAGATACACTGAATAAGGAACAATTCTCAGCCCTTCATTACACAGCCCCAGGGACTGATTTGACTCTTGGCTTGCCGAAAAACCACGTCTGGGAATCTGCCGGAGCCATCAATGCCCAAGGCGAAAGCTTCTTGCCAAACATGCCGACAGAAGAGGTCTTCACAGCTCCTGACTTCCGTCGCGCAGAAGGTTATGTAACGTCTACAAAACCGCTTAGCTATAACGGAAACATCATCGAAGGGATCAAAGTGACCTTTGAAAATGGAGAAATTGTGGATATCACAGCAGAAAAAGGCGATCAAGTCATGAAAGATTTGGTCTTCAAAAACAAGGGAGCGCGTGCCTTGGGTGAATGTGCCCTCGTCCCAGATCCAAGCCCAATTTCCCAATCAGGCATTACCTTCTTCAATACGCTCTTCGATGAAAATGCCTCTAACCACTTGGCCATCGGAGCAGCCTATGCAACCAGTGTAGAAGGTGGCGCAGAGTTCACAGAAGAAGAACTCGAAGCAGCCGGCCTTAACCGCTCAGACGTCCACGTCGACTTCATGATCGGCTCAAGCCAAATGGATATCGACGGTATCCGAGAAGACGGCACCCGCGTCCCAGTCTTCCGCAACGGAGATTGGGCGATATAGGGAGCAGGACAGAAATCAGTAACTCGAAGAGTTTGATTTCTACCTCGCTTTTCGATTTTAAGGCTCGGGCAAAAAAGGTCCACAGGACCTTTTTAGTCCCCCCCGCACAGTTGATGAGGAAGGGGCCTTGCTTCGCAATCCCTATCTACTACCTCAAAACAGTGTTTTGAGCCATCAACCCCTGTGCCCAAAATATAATAGAGTAAAAAGTATCCAACTGCTAAGAAGTTAGATACTTTTTTTGGTCAAAACTTGATCATCAAAGTAAAATCAGGTATGATGGATGGTATGTTCTTTTATGAATAAATAATATAATTATGACTGTCTAAGAATAAAATAGTATAGAAAGTAAGATCAATCTATGTTTAAACCAGCAAAAATCGATCGTTTGCCGAAAATGAATTTTCGATATCGTTTGTTAAAAGTAGAGAATGAATGGTATTTAATGGACGTCGATCGACCAATTATCATCACCTATTTTCTTCCATGGTTTACCTATTTTATCCCTCATAAAGGTTATCAGCTAACAGAGGATGAAGTAGAAGCAATAGCTCCGAAAGTTCTTAAAAGAGATAAGAACATACTTTCAACTCAGACTAAAGCAGGGATTTCAACACTTGGTGCTGGTTCCTTAGCAGTTTTACTAGGTAGAGCTTTTCCGATAGAGGATTATTTATATTTTACTTCCCATCTACTGAATCTAGTGCTAATGATCCTTGTTCTAATCATTGCTTTTGGAATTCGCATTTGGATCAGTATTGGGAAAAAAGAGTCGGTCATAAAGCCTTCCAAGAAAGCTAAAAAAATGTATTGTCGCCCAGTAAGATTTAGGTTACTACTAAAAAATCTTCTATTAGTAACATTGGCTTTATTTCTTTCAGCTGTATCATTTTGCTTTGTTCTGAGTACCAGTAAACCCAATCTAATTCTTCATGTGGCCTTATTTGCTTTTTCATTGGTTTTTTTATCACATGGTAATTTATTATTATATGCTTCAGGCGAGGATTATAAGGCAAAAATTAAAAAATAGGAAAAAGTGTAAATGTTAAGAAAGGATGATCTATGTTTAAACCAGCAAAAATCGAACGGTTGCCCAAAATGAACTTTCGCTATCATTTATTAAAAGTTGACGGAGAGTGGTATTTGATGGAAGTCGATCGGCCGATTATCATCACCTATTTTCTTCCGTGGTTTGTTTATTTTATCCCTCATAAAGCCTATCAGCTGACAGAGGATGAAGTAGGAGTCCTAGCTCCAAAAGTATTTGAAAGAGACAAGAAGCATCAGAGTTTAGTGAATAATAATATCGGGAGGGCATCGGTTGGTCTAGGTGTAACCTCCATGCTATTAGCAAGGGCGTTTCCAATAGAAAAATACCTCAATTTTACCTCTCACTTGCTTAATCTATCCTTGATGATGTTGATTTTAATTTTTGTAGTGGGACTTCGGATTTGGATGGGTAGAGGGGAAGGGATGCAGGAAATTGTGGCAGATAAAACACCTCGAAAAGTGTATTGCTTTCCTGAATATATAAAAAACATACTATTACCTTTAATATTTGTAACTTTTCTTATAGTCATGTTCATTGCAGTATGTTATGCAATTTTAATAAACTTTGAGCCCAATTTTATAATACATTTTGGTCTATTAATCTCATCATTTCTATTTTTATCAGCTGGGAATTTAATTTTTTATTCCCCAATCATCTCTTTCAAAGCCAAAGTCAAGTAGATCAAGTTAAGTGAAATTCAGAAGCAAGTGCAACATCCATCTGCTTTTGGATCTTAAAGGAATTTCTTAGAAAGGAGCATGTCATGAAAAACGAAAAGACAGTCGGTATTGAGCAGGCGAACAAAGTCTATTTTAAAAGTTTAGCCAATACACGCGCTTCATCGGCTATGATGATCAATTCGTGGACAGGCGTATTTCTGTTCGCATTTGAAATCCTTTGTTTTTATTCGTATGATGTATCGAAAGGTATAAAACCATTTAGTCATTGGTTTTTTGATATCCTCGTCATCTATTGTCTTTACCATATTATTGCATTTTTCTTGCCGTTAATGGGGGCATTTATATATAGAAGACAAGTGTTGTCAACGACTCTACTCTTATTCACCTATGCAGGGATGTTTTTATCGCTCCAAGTCATGGGCTTGCTCATCATTGTTTCTGCTCTGGCAAATAAGGAATTTGAAGTAGGTTTCCCGAAATATGGTTTCATCGTCATTCCTTTTCTTGTGATTTGTACCTTATTGGGCTTTTTTTATCATTATTTTTGGCTTAAGAAGCAGTTAAAGATTGGCTTTTCGCCAACTAGAACCCTGGGAAATTATTTCGCAAAATCAAGTAGTTACAGTAGCAATGCCCTGACGATCATCTTCGTCTGCTCCATGATAGGAGCGGCCCTTACTGGCTATTTTGGAGTGGTGCTAGGAGTATCCGTAAGCATACTATTCAGTTACGCCTTTACTCAATTGCTGACAGAAGTAGGCTACCTCTTGTATTTGAAAATGAAAAGCAAGGAATATTGGGAGGATGAACCTGAAGATAATCCGACGTTGTGGGATTTACTATGGAATTGGTTGAAAGGCTTCAGCCTAAAAAAAGCTAAACTTCGCATTCCGTTAGAAATAGTATGCTATCTATTGATGTTTGTAGCACTTGATCATTTAGGATATGCTGATGCAAAGGTAAGACGACCAATCTGGTTGGTGTGGCTTGTCAGAATGATTACCCTAGGAATTGCCTTGGACTTCTTTATTAGCATGGCACGTACCATCATACGCAAGTTTTCGAATAAAAGGCAAGGCAAAAAATAACAAAAAAATACCTAACCGAGAGCTTTCTCAGTTAGGTATTTTTGTCATTTACGCCCTTTGTATCTTATTCTAATATCAAAAGTCCTTCTTTGATTTCAAATGGGTTGTTTGGGTTGATGCGGTCATAGAACATGATGCCGTTGGTGTGGTCGATTTCATGTTGAACGACAATGGAGTTGTAGCCTTTGAGTTTGATGCGTTTCTTTTCCCCATCTTTTGTGAAATACTCAACCGTCACGCGGGCATGACGAACCACATAGCCTGGGACGTTGCGGTCTACAGAGAGACAGCCTTCCCCGTCGCCAAGAGCTGCATCTTGCACAGAATGGGCGACAACCTTTGGATTGTACATGACTTCTTGAAGGCTATAGGCTTCTTTTGGTGGGTTGCCATCGGCATCTTCTGGATTGGGAACCAAAACAGCGATAATCCGTTTAGAGATATCCAACTGTGGTGCGGCAAGTCCAACTCCTCCACGGAGGCCAAGTTTTTCAGCCATAACAGGGTCTTGAGAATGGTGCAAGAATTGCATCATTTTTTCACCCAGGATAATTTCCTGATCAGACAAAGGGAAGGTTACATCTTCTGCAACAGCTCGAAGTGTTGGATTTCCTTCGCGGATAATGTCATCCATATCAATCAAATGGGACGCTCTTGTAACTTTTTCAATTGCTTTCATCGTTTTACTCTCACTTTCTTTCTACCCTCCATGATAACACAAAAGAACCTGAAATTAAAGTTTTCTGTCAGTTGTTTCCGTGTGTTTGATGGACAAGTCCCCCATTCTTTTTCGGTCTAAAATCGTATAGACCCGTCCTTCTCTTTTGATCAACCCCTCGTCAATCATCTGTTTGATCACGCGACTAAGGTGGCGGTAGCTGATCCCAAAACGCAGGGCCAGCTGATTCATCTTGGGCTTGAGGGTCCCATTTTCATCGCAATGTTCCAGAAAATGCGTAGCGAGGCGTTCCTTGACCGAATAATGAAAGTTTGCAGGAGCCAAATAGTTGATCTGGTGCAATTTCTCAGCCAAGGTCTTGGCCGTAGAGCGCAAAAAGGTTGGATCAAACAGGAGGCGCTTCTTAAAGTGCTGGGCTGGGAGCTGGACGACTAGCGAGTCTTGGTCTGCAATGACTGATGAGATACAGACCCGATCGAGCAGGAGCTCAATCTCTCCTAAGAGTCCAGGTTTTTCTTGGATTTCAAGGATGGTGTCGCTGCCATTTTCAAGACTGTGGATAATCTTGAGCCGGCCTTTGAGAAAATAAGGAATGACATCTTGCTCAGAACCTTGGCGGCAGATATACTCTCCAGCCTGATAGAGAACGAGGTCCAGCTGGCTGAGACAGTCGCCTGGAAAGATCTGGTCCAATTGGTAGTCAGTGATGATCTCCTTGAGTCTTGTAGATGGGGAAATTTTTTTCATCTCACTCTCCTAAAATAGGACAAATGTCCTGTTTTTCTATTTCTAAATTGATTATACTAGGATTCTATTGAAAATACTAGTTTGAATCTTTTTTGAAAAAACTAGTGAAATCAAAGTATTACCAGTAAAGTGTAGGAAATAAAAAAATGAAAAAAACAATGGAAAGAATCAGTCTCTTGAGCTTGTCGCTCATGCTGATCTCATCCTTTTCAATTACAGCCGGTTTGCCGGCTATGAAGGCTTATTTTAGTCACTTCGGATATTCAGCAAGTCAGGTGGAACTCTTGGTTTCCCTGCCAGCCTTTGCGGTCGTAGCCATGCTCTTTTTAAATAGCCTGATCGAGCGGTGGATGAGTGAGCGCCAGATGATTGTCGCAGGGCTTTTGCTCTTTTCAACTAGTGGCCTCTTGCCTTTGGTCGTGCAGGACTATCCTCTCATCTTTCTAAGTCGTTTGCTCTTTGGCTTGGGGACAGGAATGATCAATGCCAAGGCTATTTCAATTATCAGTGAGCGTTACTCAGGCAATGATAAGACTCGGATGCTGGGCTATCGGGGGTCTGCTGAAGTGGTGGGCTCTGCCATCTTGACCTTTATGGTGGGACAACTCTTACCCCTAGGCTGGCCAGCGATCTTTGCCGTATATGGTGGTGGTTACTTGATTTTACTCCTCTATATCCTTTTTGTCCCTTATCCTAAGGAGAAAAAACAGGCTAGCTTGAAGGAGAAAAAGAAAGGTTCCGCACGCCTTCGATCCCCTCAATGGCGTTTTAGTCTAATGCTAGCTGTGATTGCTGGTATCATCATTTGTTTCAATTCCATCATTAGCCTGCGCGTGCCGGATATCATTGTTGACGCTCGTATGGGAACAGCGACAACAGCAGGAACCGTCTTGAGTCTGATGCAATTGACAGGGATTGTAGCAGGAGTGGGATTTGCTAGTTTGACACATGTTTTCAAAAAGAACTTGCTCATGATCATGTGCTTTGGTTTCGGACTAGCTCTGGCCTTGATTGGCTTTTCTGGACAGCTGTGGAGCCTGGTTCTAGGAACCCTCTTGGCAGGATTTACCTACAGTACGGGAGTAACCAGTATCTTCTATCACTTATCTGAAAAAATTCCGACCAATCTCCTGAATCTTGCGACCTCGCTTGTCTTGATTGGCTGCAATCTTGGATCAGCCGTCTCTTCTTTCTTCATCCAGTTGGTGACGCCACTAGCTCCTTCCAATCATCTGCTCTTTGTCTTGATTGGTGTTTTGATGGTTGGAACAGGAGTCTTCGCCTCACAATTACTAGCACGAACGAAATGATTGAGAAATCATTTCGTTTTTTTAATTCAATCTATTGCGTCCTGTCACTAGCTCGTGTTATTATAGGAGGAGTGTGAAAAAAAGAATAGTTTAAAGGAAAAAATAATGAAAAGAATCATGGAGAAAGTGAGTATTCTCGCGCTTTCATTTATTTTGACGACCTCGTTTTCGATTTCGAGTGCGCAGTCGGCCATGTTTGCCTATTACAAGGGAATTCCTCACAGCATGATTGAGCTCTTGGTCTCGCTTCCTTCTGCAGGGATCATGGTTTCACTCATTTTCAATAAATGGATTGGGCGCCTATTTTCAGAGCGTCAGATGATTGTGATAGGCCTAGTCGCTTACGCTCTATGTGGCTTTATTCCCTTAATCAGTCCAGCTTATCCGGTTGTCTTTTTGTCTCGGATTATTTTCGGGATGGCGGTTGGCTTGCTCAATGTTTCTGCCATTGCCATTATCAGTGAGCGCTATAAAGGAAAAGAACGTGTCCAAACACTTGGCATTCGGGGTTCTGCAGAGGTTGTTGGGACAGCTGTTTTGACCTTTGGAGTGAGTCTCTTGATTCGCTTTGGCTGGCAGGCTGCCTTTCTCGTCTACGGTATCAGTATTCCAATCTTACTTTTGTATCTCTTATTTGTGCCATATAGTTCGAAAACAGTTGGTGTAGAGGAGAAACATCGGAATGATCAGATGACAGCTGGTCAATGGCGGACGGCACTAGGCTTAGCTGTTGTTGCGGCGTCGATCGTCTTATCTAATGTCATGATTACTGTTCGGATTCCAAGTGTGGTGGAGCAAGTTGGGCATGGCACTGCCCAAACTGCAGGACTTATTTTAGCAGCTATGCAATTTGTCGGGATCCTTGCAGGATTAGCCTTCTCACCCTTGACCCAGCTCTTCCGCGATCGCTTGTTGCTCGTTTCGGGAGTGGCCTATGGCTTGACCCAACTGTTGATCGGGCTTTCTGCCAATCTCTGGATGCTTGCCATTGTGACCGTCCTTGCAGGCTTTGCCTATAGTGTAGCTCTCACAACTGTTTTTAATGTCATATCTGATCAGATGCCTGCTGGAGTACTAAGTCAGGCAACTTCCATTGCGATTTTGGGGTGTAGTGCAGGTTCGATCGCGACGACCTTTGTTCTCAGCCTCTTAGGAACTGTTTCCTCAACTCCTGCCTTTATTTTTGGATTTTCTGGTATCCTCATGATCCTGGTTTCCTTTTTTGGCCTTTGGATTGTGCGAAAGAGCGGGAAGTAATCATGCGGCTAGATAAATTTTTAGTAGATTGTGGCGTGGGGAGTGGGACCGAGGTCAAGCAGCTTCTCAAGCAAAAGAAAATCGCAGTGAATGGAAAAAAAGAGACAGCAGGGAAGCTACAGATTGATCCAGACAAGGATCAGGTGACCTTTATGGGGGAAAATCTGGTCCATGAAACCTTTGTGTATTATCTGCTTCATAAACCAGCTGGAGTTATCTCAGCGACTGAAGATGATCACCACCAAACTGTGCTGGATCTATTGGATGAGACAGCCCGTCACAAGGAAGTCTTTCCTGTCGGGCGCCTAGATATCGATACCCATGGCTTGCTCCTTTTGACCAATAATGGTAAGCTCGCCCATGCCATGCTTTCACCGAAGAAGCATGTGTCGAAGGTCTACCGTGCCCAGGTGGCTGGGATCATGGATGAGGCAGATGTGGCCCGTTTTGAAGCAGGCATTGCCCTCAAAGATTTCACGACTTTGCCTGCGAGATTGCAGATCTTAGAGGTGGATGAGACAAGCGCCAGTTCCTATGTCGAAATTGAAATTGCAGAAGGAAAATTCCATCAGGTCAAGCGCATGGTTGCTGCCTGTGGCAAGGAAGTAGTGGATTTAGAGCGGATCTCGATGGGTCCTCAAACGCTAGATCCAACTCTTCAATTGGGAGAATGGCGGAGGCTCTATCCTTCTGAACTCAAGTCCCTAGAGGTCTTCGGAGTTCCCTTATAAGCAAAAAACCAAGCAGTCTGATTCCTACAGACTGCTTGGTTTTATTTGTATCAAGAAAATGTACTGAAAAGACAAAAAATGAATTTAATTGCTTGTTATATCAAAGCAAATTGTTTATAATGAAAAAAGATAGGTTGTGTATAAATTCACAATATGTAGTGATAATTTTTCGACTCACATACCTTATCTAGTAAACGTAGAAAAAGGAGAAAAATCGTTTATGAAAAAGTGGCTCTATTCTGTTGTGCCAACAGTTGCCCTATTTTTACTAGCGGCTTTAGGATTTGCCAAACCCAATAGTCCAGCTAAAGTCCATGCAGATACGATCAATGATGTTGTGACATCTGTAAACATCTCGAAATCAACTGGTGGAGCGATTACAGATCCACTCGGTGTTTGGGAGAGTTTTCAAGTTGAAGCAAACTTTGTGTTGCCGAATGGACGTGTAAAAAAGGGAGATCAGACCGTTATCCAACTTGGAGATGGCTTTAAGGTCTTTGAAACGGACACCATTGACCTGCTGGATCCAAGTGGTCAAAAAGTTGCGACAGCAACGGTAGACGATCAAAGAAAGGTCATCACAGTAACCTATACAGACTATCCTGAAAGAATGGCCAATGTGACAGGGAAACTGCGTTTCTTTGCGCGTGTTGACCACCAAGTCGTCAAAGGACAAAAGACACTTGATTTTACTCTTACGATCGATAAGAAAGTGATTTCAGGTGGGAATATCGATTACAAAGGGGTCAATCCAGGTGAGAATCCTCCTACTCCAGAAGTCTTTAGCAAATGGGGTTGGACCAACTCAGATGATAAATTAAAATTGACCTATACCTTGAACATCAATCAAGGCCATACAGCCCTTCATAATATTGACATTAAAGACCAATTGGACTTTACAGATGGGAAGATCAAAGCAGATTCTGTCAACATCCATACAGGAACTTGGCAGGTCAGTGATGAAGATGGGGCTTATCATTTAAAAGATACCACAAATGTCACTAAGAATTATTCTCCTGTTGTCAGCGCTGATGGTCGTTCTCTAACGGTTCATATTGGCGATCTAGCTCCTGAACAAGGGATGACTGTTCGCTATGATGTCTATCTGGACAAGGTTCCAGCCATCAATACATCCTTTAAAAACAATGCTAGCATGACAGCTACAGAAATCAAGGAACAAAATAAGGTTGCAGACATTCTGTATCAGTTCCTTGATGGAGACTTCAATGGTGAGAAATATTCCTTCACCATTCACAAAAAAGGTGAAAATGATCAAGCGCTTGCAGGTGCTGTCTTTGCTGTGACAGCAGATGATACTGGTGAGCAAGTGGGAACCATTACGACAGATGAGAATGGTGTTGGCACCATTACAGGCTTGATCAAACAAGCTTATACGGTTCAAGAAATTCAAGCTCCAACAGGCTATGTTCTCTCAGAAGAACCTATCAAGATCAGCAAGGACGATTTTGGAAATGACCTTGCAATTTCTCGTGATGTTGTGAACCAAAAAGAAAAAACAAGCGTTGCTGGTCAAAAAACATGGAATGACAATGACGATCAAGATGGCAAGCGTCCGTCAAAAATTACAGTCAATCTCCTAGCAAATGGTGTCAAAGTCGCTTCTAAAGAAGTGAAACCAGACGCGGCAGGAACTTGGGCTTATCATTTTGATAATCTCGATGTGGTCGATGATGCTGGCAATGTCATTGCCTACACTGTTTCAGAAGAACCTGTTGAAGGCTATGAAACAACTATTGAGGGAACCAATATTACCAACAGTCGGACACCAGAAGTTGTTGAGATTCCAGTAACGAAAGTTTGGAAAGACAATGAAAACCAAGATGGCGTTCGTCCTGACAAGGTCACTGTTCGTCTCCTTGCAGATGGTACAGAAGTAGCTAGCCAAGAGCTAAGTGCAGCGACTGATTGGAAGACAGTCTTTACCAATCTTCCAAAATACAATCACGGTAAACAAATTGTTTACACAGTCACAGAAGACACCGTAGCCAATTACTCTGCTGCGATTGATGGAACAACCATTACCAATAGCTACAAGCCAGGTAAAACCAGCGTTACTGTTACAAAACGTTGGGAAGACAACAATGACCAAGATGGCAAACGTCCAAGCGCCATTAAGGTACAGCTCTATGCAGATGGCAAAGCTCAAGGAAAAGAAGTGGAACTTTCTGCTAAAAATAACTGGACTCATACCTTTAGCAATTTGCCTCTAAAAGCGAAAGGCAAAGAGATTCAGTACCAAGTGAAAGAAGTTGGAACAGTCAAAGGCTATACTAGTACGGTCGATGACAGTAACAAGGGAAATGTAGTGATCACCAATAGCCGCACACCAGAAGTAACGGAAGTAGCGGTCAAGAAGATCTGGGATGATGCAGACAATAAAGAGGGTCTTCGTCCTGAAAAAATCACAGTTCGCCTCCTTGCGGATGGTCAAGAAGTGGCTGTAAAAGAAATTACAGCTACTGATAATTGGCAGGCAAGCTTCACGGATCTACCTGTATACAAGGAAGGTAAGAAGATTGCCTACACGATTACAGAGGATCCAGTAGCAGGTTATACAAGCAACATTGATGGTTTCACGGTAACCAATCGTCATACGCCACCAACAACACCTCCTACCACCCCACCAAGCACACCGCCAACGACTCCGCCTACCACACCACCAACGACACCGCCAACAACTCCACCGACGACACCACCAACAACACCACCAACAACACCACCAACAACGCCGCCAAGCACACCGGAAAAACCAGAAATTCCAACTACACCAAAAGAAGGAAAGAAAAAAATTCTTCCATCAACTGGTGAAGTTGTTGCTTACGGGTTGACCATACTCGGTGCCCTCTTAGCAATTTTTGCTTTGGCTTTGCTCTTGCGTGGTAAACGGAAAGAGAAATAAGCTTCATACCGATAAAAGGCAAATATCCCAAAAGATATTTGTCTTTTTGAATAAGTTGCTTGAAGAATGATCCATCAAACCGTCCAAATTCCCAAGGTTCTTTTTAGAAAAGAGAAAAGCTCCTCTCAAAGGAAACATAAGTGTTTGACAGAAAGATGAAATCTTGGTAGAATAAGAAGGTCGAATAGACAACTAACTCTTTCTTGGTAGCAGGATATGCCAAACCTGCCACTCGGATAGAGCATAAAGAAAAGGAGCTTATCATGGCAATCTCAAAAGAGAAAAAAAATGAAATCATTGCACAATACGCACGTCACGAAGGTGACACTGGTTCAGTAGAAGTACAAGTTGCTGTCCTTACTTGGGAAATCAACCACTTGAACGAACACATCAAACAACACAAAAAAGACCACGCTACTTACCGTGGTTTGATGAAGAAAATCGGTCGCCGTCGTAACTTGTTGGCTTACCTTCGTACAAACGACGTTAACCGTTACCGTGAGTTGATCAACTCTCTTGGACTTCGTCGTTAATCTTGCGTCTAAAACGTTTCTATACTTCGTTGACTTCGCCTCGATGTACCATCAGTACAATCTTCGGCTCGGCGCCTTGTCTAGAAACGTTTTATCCAGCAAGAATGGAGCCTTCTGAATTCAGAGGGCTTTTTTCTTGTCTTTTTGTTATCGAACGAGATCCATCATTCTGAGGAAGTCGTTTTGTTTGACAGATGTAATATCTAGAGTTACAATTGATGCATCATAAGAAATAGAGGTTATAGCTATGATTGATATTACATATCTAGACGGTGCAAAACAAGAAAGAGTCATGCATTTTGATTCCTACGATGAGTTTGAACGCTCCCAACAAGCTTGCTTAATTGGGGTAGCAGATTTTTATCCTGTTGTGAAACTAACCTATAATGGTCATGAGTTGGATTACCAAGGGACTTACGGGGATGTTTTCTTCTATCTCATGAAACAAGATTTAAGCCAATATAACTAAAAGGAGAAATACTATGGCAAAAGCAATTACAGATGCAACATTTGAACAGGAAACTAAAGACGGATTGGTCTTAGTAGACTTCTGGGCAACTTGGTGTGGTCCATGTCGTATGCAAGGTCCAATCTTGGACAAATTGTCTGAAGAACTTTCAGAAGATGAGTTAAAAATCCTAAAAATGGATGTGGATGAAAATCCAGAAACAGCGCGTGCTTTCGGCATTATGTCCATCCCAACCTTGCTCTTTAAAAAAGATGGGCAGGTTGTTAAACAAGTAGCAGGAGTGCATACCGCAGCACAAATTAAGGCCATTGTGGCGGAGTTGAGTTAAAAAGCAAAAAAGCTAAAGAAGAATGAACCTTCTTTAGCTTTTTTTATGCGCGATGACATTCGTTTCTATTAGAGAGCTTACCATGCTAATCCAATACTGGCTATTTCTTTTTTTGAAGCGAATTGCCCATTTGGTCTGTGCCATCTTCCACTTGCATCTCTATAATATCCACCGCCCGAAACAGTTTGATTTTGTGCTTGTTGTTGCTGCGCTTGTTGGGCAGCTTGTCTTGCCTGTTCAGCAGCTGTGGCTTGTCGAGCTTGTTCAGCTTGTTGTTCTCTGACAGTAATAGCATTTTGTACTAATCCAACACGATGAGTTAAGCGATCTTTTGTTCCTTGATCAGCTACATTTGCGATGGCAGCTTGAGCTGGAGCAATATTTTCTATTACTTGATTGTTTTCTAAGGCTTGTACGGCAGACTCAGCTTGAGCAGCAAGTTGTTTTGCTTCAGCCTCTTTTTTTTCACGCTCTTCTTTTTCTTTTCGTTCCTGTTCTTCTTTCGCCTTTTTCTCGCGTTCTTCTTTTTCTTTTCGTTCTTGTTCTTCTTTTGCCTTTCTCTCTTTTTCAGCTTTCTCTGCTTTCTCTTTCTCAGCTTTTTCTTTTACTTCTTTTTCACGTTTTGCCTCAGCCTCTTTTTTCGCACTTTCATCATTTTTAGAAGGAGTGGATGCAAAATGAGTGGCTTGAGCCTGCTCTTCTTGCTTAGTGGAAGCAATATTAGGGTTGATTAAGTATGCACCTCCGACTGCAAGAACTGAAGCAATAGCAGCGATATTTCTTTTAGCAGCGTTGGGTTTCTTTTTAGCAAAATACCAGGCAAATCCTATACCACAAAAAAATAGGATAGGAAGAATGATCTTGGGATTAAAAATCATAAAGAGGATTCCGAGACCGTAAAGAACGACTTTCCAAACTGGTTGGGCCATGATATAATCGACAAACTTTTTCATTTTTTTCTCCATATTTAGTAATGTTTTTCACAATAATCATACCACAATATAAGAGCGCTTTCAATCACTAACTGGTAACATTTTAATAAAAAAATCAGACTTAGATTAAACTAAGTCTGAAAATTGTTCTTATTCTCCCAATTCTGCACTGTAGGCAATAATTTGATCCACAGTGTCTGAAAGGAATTGGATGGTATCGCGAAGTGGTTTGTCAGTTGAGATATCTGCTCCGATGATCATGGCTGACTCAAGTGGGGTCTTGCTACCACCTGATTTGAGGAGGTCCAGCCAATCTTTAGCTCCATTTTCGGAGTTCTTCAAATGCAGGTAACCCGCTGTTGAGATAACCAAGCCTGCTGAGTAGGTGTAGCTGTAAAGCCCCATGTAGTAGTGGCTTTGGCGCATCCAGGTCAAAGCTGCATCGTCATCGATTTCAACGGCGTCTCCCCAGAATTCGGTCAAGACTTCCTTCATGATGCTGTTGAGCTTGCTAGCACCGAAGGTACCACCTTCTTCGATCAGGGTGTAGACCTTGCGTTGGAAGGCTGCTTCTAGCAAGTGGGTGATGAAGTTGTGGAAGTAGGTGTCTGTCAAACGGTGAGCTAGGGCAAAGCGTTTTTGACGAGGATCGTCAAACTGGTGTTCCAAGTAGTCGCTAAGGAGGAGCTCGTTAAAGGTAGAAGGAGCTTCCACATAGTAGGTCGACATGTGGGCGTTGAAGTAGCTTTGGTTGTTGTCTGAGAAGATGAATTGACCAGAGTGTCCGATCTCGTGGATTAGGGTGTAAACATCGCTCATTCGTCCTGTCCAGCTCATGAGGACATAAGGATGGACGCGGTAAGGATCGGCTGCATAACCACCGGAATCCTTGCCTTCATTGGCGGCAAAATCGACCCAACGTTCGGTTTGGTAGCGGGCAATTTCGCGAGAATATTCTTCGCCAAGAGGTGCCACAGATTTCATGACCAAGTCATAAGCGTCATCAATGGTGACATCTGGGTTGAGCGCACTGTCCAAGTCCAACTTCCAATCAGCAAAGGTCATTTTCTCAAGGCCGTTGACCTTGGCCACGTGTTTGAGGAATTTTTGAGCTACTGGAGCGAAGTCCTTCATGATCAGGTCAATCTGACGATCAAACATGGCACGATCCACTTCCTGTTCAGCCAAGAGATAGTCAAATACGGAATCGTAGCCTCGCATATCTGCGATTAGTTTTTCAGATTTGACTTGGGCTAGATAGGTAGCAGCAGCCGTGTTTTGGTGCTTGCGGAGACCTTCTGAGAAGGAACGAAAGGCTTTTTCACGGACTTCCGCATTCTCATGGTTTTGGTAGAAGTTTTCATAGGTGACAAAGCTATTCTTGTAAACTTTTCCATCTACTTCAAAATCAGCCATTTCAAAGTCACCTGCCCGCATCTTGGTATAGATGTCTTGCGGTCCGTAGAAGACTTCACCCAGGTTGGTCAGAGTTTTTTCTACGTCAGCTCCCAAGTAGTGAGCTTTTTTGATTTTAGCCTGACGAATGGCAAAAGTGAGGTGAGGGAGTTGACCCAGGCGTTCAAGGACTTCTTCATCCGCTTCTACCAAAGCATCATCAAAGAAGGAAAGTTCAACGCTCGCCCAAGTTTCGAAATCCATCCCTGCTTGGGCAATTTCTGCAAAAGCTTCATCCCCAAAGTCCGTCGTTTGGGGCATAAAGCTGTAGTTGCCAATGTGGCTGAGTTGGATCTGAATTTGTTCAAAGACTGTAAAGGCAGCTTCAAAGTCTTCAAAGGTGTGGAGGTTGCCTTTGTAGTTACGGACAAATTCATTGATTTCTTCACGTGTTTTTTCAATGGCACGCAAGAAGTCTTCCTGGTCTTGGTAGAGGGCTGTGAGGTCCCAGAGTTCGTTCTCAGGAAATTCAGAACGTTTTTTTAATTCCATAGTGTTCTCCTTTTGATCAAATAACTATACTAAGTATATCAGAAAAAAGGGCAGAAACATAGAGGAAGAGGGGAAAATGCTTGTGTGAAAATCTTGAAAAGAGCTGGAAAAAAGTTAAGATTAAAAAACTTAAGTTTAACCACTATATTTAGGTAAGGCATGGATTGGAATTTCGCTGATATACTTAGTACATCAGAGTATTGCATTTCATGCAATACTCAACACTAATGGCTCTAAAGAATATAAGGATTGCTTAATAATTTTTTGTGGCAATTCTTATATTCAAAATTTTAGTAAAATGTTGCTAATTAGTGATAGAGGAGGTTATTAATGGAAACAAGAGAAGAAATTGTCTCTAAATTAGAACTCATTCGTGAGAATATATTGGGATTTATTCAAGCCCGTTCACGTCAAGTTACACTTGTTAATCAAATGAGAACAGCCAAATTGATTCAACAAGATGAATATAACGAAAACACATTGTCTCATAAATCCCTCAAGCTTGCTTTTTCAATTATGGTATTTTCAAGTATTTCGATACTATTAGGGGATTTATTGTATGTCATCTTACTTGGTGCTGTGAATCGATTAATCGGTGATATTATCTTTGAAGTTTTGTTCTTATCGGGATTTTTATTTCTATTATTTCGTCGTATGAAAGGTTCAAAGGATAGCTGGATTTATCCAGCGACACTGATTATGGGAGGGATCTTACTTGTATTCCCTCTACGTTTGCTTTTGACTCCTAATCCTATAACATTAATTCTACTTGGAGTGTCAATTGTAGCCACTTATTTTATCATTCAAAATAAGCTGGAATTAATGATTGCGTTTGTGAATAAAGGTATTCGTAATAAAAATGAACAGCATTTAAGAGATTACCAAGCAGTGGTTGCAGAAAATCAACGATTAGAATTGGCCTATCAGCAAGAGGGACGTTTGATGGAAAATTTCCGGAATCAAGCTGTAGCAATTGGTCAAGGATGGTACCCTAAGGATTATTACGCACTAGATGCAGTGAATTATCTAATTCACGCGTTTAATAACTTTAAAGCAGATAACATAAAAGAAGCGATTAATTTATATGATACATATTTAGACCGAGAAGCACGTCGAGCCTTTGAGGCAGAGATGATCGAACTTGAGAAAGAGCAGATTATTAATCAAGAACGGATGATCAAGCTTCAAGAACATGCAAATATTTTAAGTGCAAGACAAATTGCAGAAACACAAGAAGCAGCTGCTGCATCACGTGCTGTAGCAAGTGAACTTGAGAATATTCGTTATGGAAGATAAGAAATCCGGGATAAATAGGTAGGGAAGAAAATAGAAGGAATATAATTATGAATAAAACAACAAAGAAAAGTATTGCTATTGGTGCTACTATTATTGCCGCTACTGCTGTAACTTCAGTTGTACAAGCTGAAGAAGCGTCAGTTGCTCAACCTCAGACAGGGACATCAGCAACTGTTTCAAATATCGATCGTACTGCTGAGGTTACAAAAGAGGCAGTTGATACAGCAAAAGAGCAAGCTGATGCTGCGGCTAAAACAGTAACAGAACAAGAAAAGGTTGTCAGTGCAGCGGATCAAAAGGCTAAGGAAGCGGAAGCTGCTGAAAAAACGGCAGCAGCAACCTATGAAAAAACAAAAGAAGCTGGGAAGGAAGCAACTCCTGAAAATATTGCAAAAGCTGAAGAAGCCATTAAAACAAAAGAGGCTGGTGTGAAATCAGCTGAAGAAAGTGTAAAAACGGCTGAAGAAGGTGTGAAATCAGCTGAGACAGCGGAAACCGAATCAGGAAAAACTTATGAAGAGGCTACTAAAAAAGTAGACGATGAAAAAGCAAAAGTCGCTTTAGGCAAGGAAGAAGTGAAGAAGGCAGAACAAGCTCTTAATGAGACAACACTGACCAGAGCACAGGAGACAGTGACGATTGCGGGAAATAAACTGAAAGATGCAGAGTCTGTGAATAAAGCAGCTCAAGACGAATTGACTCGTGCAAAAGAATTCGACGCATCTCGTCAAGCTAAAATCGATGAAACAAAATCAGCTCTCGATAAAGAACGTACTGAAAAGAACATTCCTGCACTCGAACAAGGTCTTGCTGATGCAAAAGCTAATGTTCAAGCAAAAGAAAAAGCTCTTGCTGAAACAAAAGCCAAAGTCGGCGTAGCTCAAGCTGAAGTTGATGAGGCTCAAAAAGCTCTTGACAAAGCAAACGCGGACTATCAAGAAAAAGTTGCTAAGTTGGAACAAGATAGAGCTCTCCGTAAAATCGTTATTCCTGCTGAATACGCAAAACACGACATTAAAGACTACGAATGGTTCATCGCTCATCAAGATGAATACATGAAATTGCAACCAGAAACAGATTATAGCCAAACTGGCATTGGTGTTAACGGAGAAATCGTTGATTTAGCAAATCTCACAGCGGCTCAACGTAAAGAAATTGCTGAATTTGTATCTCAAATGTTGAACGACCTCAACCAACAATATTGGTCACAACGCGAACCAGGCAAAACCATCACACCAATCCAATTGACAGTTGGTGGTCAAGAATTTGCAGACGCTATCGCTCGTGGATATTCTAAATTCTACGAAGACAATGGCGGAACTCCTGATAAATTCAACTTCGGTAAAAACTGGGGGCACCAACTCTCAATTCTCCGTCAATATGGAGCATCTGAATCACTCGGTGGGCTTTTGCCAGAATGGCATAAAGAAAATATGGGCGGATATACAATGTTGAACCTTAAACAGGAGATTGCAGGTGATATTCGTATGATGATGTTCCAAGATGGTAATCAAGCAAACGGTCACGCTAAACACTTGATTTCCCTTGAAGGTTCGGGCATTGGATTCAGCGTAAGCTCCGGATCACTCCACATCTTATCAACAAACCGTCCAACAAATCAAGACAAAGCTGATTACCTTAGCACTGATCAAGAATACAACGATTCTGTGAAACATTCAGTTGAAAAAGAAGAACAAGCGCTTCAAGCAGCTAAAGCTAAGAAAGCAACTGCTGACCAAGCCGTTACATCTGCTGAAAATGACCTTGCTTCGGCAAAATCAGCTCAAGTTGACGCTCAAACTAAATTGAACGCTGCTCAAAATGCTATCGCTAAAGCTCAAAAAGCTTACGATGACGCTCTTGTTGTCAAAGAACAAACTCCTGCAGCTCAAGCTAAAGTTGCTGAAACTGCGAAAGCTCTTGAAGCAGCTAAAGCTGAACTCGCAACCGCTCAATCAAATCTTGAAAACTTGCAACAAGTTCGTGCACAACGTGAATCTGAATTGAAAGACGCTAAAGCTAAATTGGTTGCTCAAGAAGAAGTTTTGAAACAAGCCCTTCAGGCAGCTCTTGATGCAGAAAATGATTTGAAAGCAAAAGGTCTTGCAACAACTGAAGCTAAAGCTCAAGTGGAACGTTCTAAACAAGCTGTTAAATCAGCTGAACAAGCTGTACAAGACGCAAAAGATTATCTTGAATTGCTTAAGAGCGCACCTGTGAAACTTGCTGAAGCTGAAAAAGCATTGACTGAGGCAAAAGCTAAAACAGCTGAAGCTAAAGCAACTCTTGAAACAGAAATTGCCAAACTTGAAGCTTTGAAATTGAAAGCGAAAGCATCTCAAGAAGACTACACTCGTGTCTTCGAAGCTTACCAAAAACTCGTTAAAGCGAAACAATGGGAAGAAACAATTCGTCGTGAACAAGAACGTATCAAACACGAAGAAGAAACTCGTCGCAACGAACCAGTTCGTCATGAACCAACTGAAAACAAAGTGATGAAGACAACTGTCCCAATCGTAACAGGAACACCTGGTGCAATCACACCGGCAACACCTCAAGTTAACCCAACTAAACAAGCAAACACGAAAGAATTACCGTCAACTGGTGAATCTGCAAGTGCACTTGGACTTATGGGCGTAGCTATGATGGCTCTAGGTTTTGTTGGATTGAAACGCAAACGCGAATCAAAATAAAAATTCTATTTAGGCTGGGGAAACCCAGCCTAAAATGATATAATTTTAAGAAAAAGATAGTTAAATGGGGAATTTTTTATGAAAAAGGTTATGATTTCACTACTGGCGGGTGCGTCCGTTCTAGCTCTGGTGGCTTGTACGCCCAAACGCTATGAACGCCAAAGTAAACCAAAGACAGCAACGTCATCAGCTGTCAAAAAAGAAAAGAAGGATACAGGTCAGAAGTATTATCAAGAGGTTTTGGAGCGGTATGCTAAGTATGATACTGCTCTTAAAAATGGGGATAAAGCAGGCCTCTTTGCGGAATTAGGTAAAATACAATCTGGTTCAGAAGAAAGCATCTATCTAGATGCTTTGGAGCGCTTAGGAACTCCGGTAACCTTCCAATACGCTTTTACAGACTTGAACAAAGATGGTGTGGATGAGCTCTTGGTGTCCAATCAATACACTGGAAACAAACAGTATGTTTCTGCTATCTATTACCTCAAGGGTCAAAAAGCTGAATTGCTCCATACAGCTTATACAGCTGCGGTGGGTGGTTATCGCTCCAGCTTAGAAGTTTTCGACAATGGACAAATCGTCTATGCCACTTGGCAATCTCTTAATCCAGAAATGGAATTGACCCTTTATTCGCTAGGAAAAGGGGAAGCCAAGGAAGAAAAGAAAGCAACCATTCAAATTGGTGGTGACCAAACAGCAGAACAAGCTCTTGGGATTTCAGCCAAGCAGTTGGACCTCAGTAAGCTGGACTGGAAAACTTTTGAAGGTTCAGGGGATTCCAAATCAGCAGCAAAATCGGAAGAGAAAAAATCGGAAAGCTTCCAAGTACAAGTCAGTGTGTCGGATCTCCGTATTCGAAAAGAGCCATCGACTTCTGCACCATCTGCGGGAATGATCGCAAAAGGAACTCACACCATTACGGAAACAGTAGAGGCAGATGGCCATACCTGGGGCAAATTGGAATCTGGACAAGGCTGGATCGCCCTTGAATTCACAACGCGCGTGGATGGTTCTAAATCAGCAAGCTCAAGTAAAAAAAGCAGCGGAATGAATATTCAAGAGATTCAGAACGGAAATTTCTCAAGTATCGCAGGAACCTGGAGAAATGGGAAAGGGATGAGTGTAACATTTGATGATAACGGTATATCAAAGATCAATGGTGAACCAACAGACCAGGTTGTAGACCGCTTTAATCATGAATTTGGATACTTAAGCAGTAGTGTTCATTCAACTGCCCCAGCTGGTGCTTCAGCAATGAGTTTTTTCCCAGCAGGTCAAGAGTTTCCCGCATCATTAAAATATGGAAATTTTTCTGTTGATAATAGCAAGGATATTATTTATTGGGGTCAAAATGTTATTTCAGATCAAAGCGACTTGTTCTATAAGGAAGACTAAAAAAGGTTAGAAAATTAACTTATATTTGCTAGTGGTCTCTTCATTGATACTGAGTAAATAGATTTTCTTTGATAGAGTAGGATAAAAAAATAGGAGATATTATGAAAAAATTTATTATTTTATTTTTAACAGTTGGTTCGATAATTTCCCTAGCAGCTTGTGCTCCCAAACGCTATGAGCGCAAGCACAGTCCAGTAGGAGCCTCATCGGTTAAAAAATCATCTGATAAAGCCCAAGAAAAAGAGCAAACCGAAGGAGATAAGTCAGATGAACATGATAAAGAAGCCATTGGGACCTTGTCAAAAGCGGACCAAGCGGATATCTATTCGATTATTGAAAACAGTGCGTCTTTGACCTATTCACTTCAGGTGCAACCGACTCGCTTGCTAGAGTTGAATAATGACCACGGCGCGGTTGATGGTTACCCACAAGACATGTTCATTGATTACTACAATACCTACACGCCTGGGACCTATAATCTGCAAGATGTCATTGATAAATTAGATGCAGAAGAAACATCGGACTCAATCCGCAGTCTTTCACAAGACAAGCTGATCCAGCTTACAAATGAAAAGAAAGACGGCTGGATCTATTCGACAAAAGACAAGGCCTTCTACGAAATTGTACCTGGTGGTCGTGGCGGAGCGATGCCACCGATGGAAATCCCTTCACCGGATGAATGGGTGATCAATGAAAATTCAGTTGAAGTGACCACATCGATCCAAGGGACTTCTGAACCATACAGACGTTTTGTCTTGAAACGAAACAATAAGGACTACAAGGGTGGAACACATAAAACACGCTTTTATGTCGACAGCACTGAATTCGCAAAATCGTAAAAATAATCAGAAGCTATATCTAGCTCTAAAATTTTTATATAGAACTTGCTGAAGAATCAAAGAAAAAGGCCCTCAAAGCCTTTTTCTTTTGGGCTTGAATATGTTAAAATAAAAGGTATACGTGCTTGGATACAAAGATGAGGATATAACAGACAGATAGGCTGTTGAAATTCCTATCTCGTTGAGTTGCTTGACGGCTTGGTATCTTGAGTAATTGAACCCGGCCGAAAAGCCGTGTAAAAAAGATAAACTGTCTTGTCTTCATCGAAGACTTCGTCAGTTTCCTATTTTTACTTTGCTTTTGACGGCCTTGGTATCTTGATAGTTGAACACGGGCTAAATCCCTAGTGAAAAAGATAGATTTCCTAGTGTGCGTGGCACACTGCGTCAATCTCCTATTTTCATACGGGATTCTTCACGCCCTTTGTATCCTGATGAACTGAATTTTGGCCTCATTTCTTAGGAAAAAAGATAAGCTTCCTAGCACTCATCGAGTGCGGCGTCACCTTCCTATTTTTCTACAGAAATGTTCGGCAAGCCGAACCGTCCAAAATATCTTGATCTTTGTAGGCAAGTCGTATAATTTTATCAATCCAAAGGGGATTACAATGACAAAACAAGTGTTTCAAACGACTTTTGCGGGTCGTGAGTTAATCGTAGAGACTGGTCAGGTTGCCAAGCAAGCAAATGGCGCTGTTGTCGTGCGTTATGGGGAGTCAACTGTCTTGACGGCTGCTGTCATGTCTAAGAAGATGGCAACTGGGGATTTCTTCCCACTTCAAGTCAACTACGAAGAAAAAATGTATGCGGCTGGGAAATTTCCTGGCGGCTTTATGAAACGGGAAGGACGTCCTTCTACTGATGCGACTTTGACAGCGCGTTTGATTGACCGTCCAATCCGTCCAATGTTTGCGGAAGGCTTCCGTAACGAAGTGCAGGTGATTAACACAGTCCTTTCTTACGATGAAAATGCATCTGCCCCAATGGCAGCCATGTTTGGTTCATCATTGGCCTTGTCTATCTCAGACATTCCATTTGACGGACCTATCGCTGGGGTACAAGTGGGCTATGTTGACGGAGAAATCGTCATCAACCCAACGCAAGAACAAGCCGAGCGCTCGCTTCTTGAATTGACAGTAGCTGGTACCAAACACGCTATCAACATGGTAGAGTCTGGCGCTAAAGAATTGTCAGAAGAAATCATGTTGGAAGCTCTTCTGAAAGGGCACGAAGCTGTTAAAGAATTGATTGCCTTCCAAGAAGAAATCGTAGCAGCAGTTGGGAAAGAAAAAGCAGAAGTAGAATTGCTTCACGTGGACGCTGACTTGCAGGCTGAAATCATTGCAGCCTACAACAGTGACCTCCAAAAAGCAGTCCAAGTAGAAGAAAAATTAGCTCGTGAAGCTGCGACTCAAGCGGTTAAAGACCAAGTGACAGCCGTTTACGAAGAAAAATATGCAGACCACGAAGAATTTGACCGCATCATGCGGGATGTGGCTGAAATCTTGGAACAAATGGAACACGCAGAAGTGCGCCGTTTGATCACAGAAGACAAGGTACGTCCTGACGGTCGTAAGGTTGATGAAATCCGTCCTTTGGATGCACAAGTCGACTACCTTCCCCGCGTACATGGTTCAGGCCTCTTTACTCGTGGACAAACGCAAGCCCTTTCTGTTTTGACCTTGGCACCAATGGGTGAAACGCAAATCATCGATGGTTTGGATCCAGAGTACAAGAAACGCTTTATGCACCACTACAACTTCCCACAATACTCTGTAGGGGAAACTGGTCGTTACGGTGCGCCTGGTCGTCGTGAAATTGGTCACGGTGCTCTCGGTGAGCGTGCCCTTGCTCAAGTATTGCCAAGCTTGGAAGAATTCCCATATGCCATCCGTTTGGTAGCAGAAGTCTTAGAATCAAATGGTTCTTCATCTCAAGCCTCTATCTGTGCGGGAACGCTTGCCCTTATGGCTGGTGGTGTGCCAATCAAGGCACCAGTAGCTGGTATTGCCATGGGTCTGATCTCAGATGGAAACAACTATACCGTATTGACAGATATCCAAGGTTTGGAAGACCACTTTGGAGACATGGACTTTAAGGTTGCAGGTACGCGTGACGGGATTACAGCCCTTCAAATGGATATCAAGATCCAAGGGATTACTGCAGAAATTTTGACTGAAGCACTTGCTCAAGCCAAGAAAGCTCGTTTTGAAATCCTTGATGTCATCGAAGCAACCATTCCAGAAGTGCGTCCAGAATTGGCGCCAACTGCTCCGAAAATTGATACCATCAAGATTGATGTCGATAAGATTAAGATTGTCATCGGTAAGGGTGGAGAAACCATCGATAAGATCATCGCTGAAACAGGCGTTAAGATTGATATCGACGAAGAAGGAAACGTGTCTATCTACTCGAGCGACCAAGCTGCCATTAACCGCGCTAAAGAAATCATTGCTGGTTTGGTCCGTGAAGCCAAAGTGGATGAAGTCTACCATGCCAAAGTGGTTCGGATCGAGAAATTTGGTGCCTTTGTCAATCTCTTTGACAAGACGGATGCCCTCGTTCATATCTCTGAAATGGCTTGGACTCGTACCAACCGTGTCGAAGACTTGGTAGCGATTGGCGATGAAGTCGATGTCAAGATTATCAAGATTGATGAAAAGGGTCGTGTCGATGCTTCTATGAAGGCACTATTGCCACGTCCGCCAAAACCTGAACATTCAGAAGAAAAAGGTGAAAAGGGTCCTCGTCACGGCGATCGTCCTCGTCACCACAATAAAGACCACAAACCTAAAAAAGACTTTACCATTACACAAAAAGATTCAGAATAAGCATTAGAAAAGGAGGAGCACGGTATGGGATGGTGGCGTGAAACCATCAATATTGTAAAAGAAAATGACCCAGCAGCGCGTACCTCGCTGGAGGTCCTTTTGACCTATCCAGGCGTCAAAGCTCTGGCAGCTCACCGTGTTTCCCACTTTTTGTGGAACCATGGCTTTAAGCTCTTGGCGCGGATGCACAGCCAATTCTGGCGTTTTTGGACTCAGATCGAGATCCATCCAGGTGCGACCATTGCTTCTGGTGTCTTTATCGACCATGGAGCGGGCCTCGTTATCGGGGAAACAGCCATTGTTGAAAAAGGCGTTATGCTCTACCATGGGGTGACCCTTGGGGGAACAGGAAAGGATGTCGGCAAACGCCATCCGACGGTACGTGAGGGAGCCTTGGTTTCCGCCCATGCTCAAGTCATCGGCCCGGTGGAAATTGGAGCCAAGGCCAAAGTCGGAGCAGGGGCTGTCGTGGTCTCCGATGTACCGAGTGATGTGACCGTTGTCGGTATTCCTGCCAAAATTGTTCGTGTTCACGGCAAAAAGGATGAGCCAATCATTCACCAAGAAGAAGAAAAACGGGAATACTACATGAATAAGATGGAGCATGCTAAGGAAGCCAGCCATCGGTCTTCGAGCTTGTAAGGAGATCGCTACGTGATTCAATCAACCAATACATTGAATGACCACCAACTACTGGAAGCAAAGGCCCTTATTGCCATCTGTCAGAAGTATGACGGAACGTTTCGGGATCCTTATCTCTCCAATATGCTCAATTTTGACCCCGATATGCTGGCCTTTTTCCTTTATTATGAAAAAGGTGAACTTGTTGGCCTATTAACCGTCTATGCGGATGATCAAGATGTGGATGTGGCGATCCTGGTCCACCCCAATCATCGTCGACAGGGAATTGCGCGTGCTTTGTATGGAAGTTTTGAGAAAGAAACGGCATCTTATCCAATTGAGTCTGTGACTTTTCAGACAGAGCGTATTTTTCTAGAGAATCATCCTGATTTTGCCAGCAATTGGGGACTGGTTGAGGATGACGAAACAGAAACCTGGTTAGGACGTGATCGAACCGCTTATGCATTAGATTCCCGTTCGGATGTCGATGTGCTCTTGGCAGAACCTTCTTATCTTGAAACCATTGCCCAGCTCCACCACCAAACCTTTTCAGATGAAGTGGAAGCACCGGAAGTGAGCCACAGATACATTTCTGAGGCCTTGAAGGATCCTGATAGTCTGCTGTACATATTACTCAAAGAAGGTCAAGTGATTGGCGTTTGTACGGTCGATGTATCTGGAAAATGCAATTACCTTTATGGACTTGCGATTGCTGAAGTCTATCGTGGGCAAGGCTACGGAAGCTATTTGGCAAAATCCCTCATCAACCAACTCATGGAGCAAAATGATAAGGCATTTCAGATTGCAGTGGAAGATAGCAATGTAGGTGCCAAACGCTTGTATGAAAAGATTGGCTTTGTCACACAGACTCAGGTGGTTTACTTGAAGCCAAAAGAGTAGAAACAGAAAGGAAATGAAGCGTGTTAAAAATTTATGATACTATGTCTCGTGATTTGCGAGAATTTATCCCCATCGAGGAAGGAAAGGTCCGCATGTATGTCTGTGGGCCAACGGTTTACAACTATATCCACGTAGGGAATGCCCGTTCAACGGTAGCCTTTGACACGATTCGTCGCTACTTTGAGTATCGTGGCTACGAAGTTGCCTACATTTCCAACTTTACAGATGTGGACGATAAGATCATTAACCGTGCCAAAGAAGAAGGCATTACTCCACAGGAAGTGGCAGACAAGTATATTGCGGCCTTCCGTGAGGATGTAACGGCTCTTGGCGTGAAACCTGCAACCCGCCACCCTCGTGTGGTCGAGTTTATGGATGACATCATTCGTTTTGTCAATGATTTGATCGAAAAAGGCTATGCTTATGAGAGTCAAGGCGATGTTTATTTCCGTGTGGAAAAATCCCACAACTATGCAAAATTAGCCAATAAAACCTTGGAAGATTTGGAACTAGGAGCTTCAGGTCGGACAGATGAGGAAACAGCTCGCAAGGAAAATCCAGTCGACTTTGCCCTTTGGAAAGCTGCCAAACCAGGTGAGATTTCTTGGGACAGCCCTTGGGGACCTGGTCGTCCGGGTTGGCACATCGAGTGTTCGGTCATGTCGACGGGAATTTTAGGGGATACTATTGATATCCACGGTGGTGGAGCCGACCTTGAGTTTCCACACCATACTAATGAAATCGCTCAATCAGAAGCTAAGACCGGAAAAACTTTTGCCAACTACTGGATGCACAATGGCTTTGTCAATATTGATAATGTCAAGATGTCCAAGTCCTTAGGCAACTTTATCACCGTGCATGATGCATTGAAGACTATCGACGGCCAAGTGCTTCGCTTCTTCTTTGCGACCCAGCACTACCGCAAGCCCATTAACTTCACAGAAAAAGCGGTGCGCGATGCGGAGACCAACCTCAAGTATTTGAAAAATACCTATGAGCAACCGTTCACAGGAGAAGTGGATCCAGCAGACTTACAAAGCTTTGTGGACAAGTTTATCGCGGCTATGGATGAAGATATCAATGCGGCAAACGGCATCACTGTCGTCTTTGAATTGGCTAAATGGATCAATTCTGGTCACTACAATCAAGAAGTCAAGGATGCCTTGACCAAGATGTTAGAAGTCTTTGGAGTGGTCTTTGTCGAAGAAGTCTTGGATGCAGATATTGAAGCCTTGATCGCTGAACGTCAGGAAGCGCGGGCTAAGAAAGATTTTGCGCGAGCAGATGCCATTCGCGATCAATTGGCTGCGCAAGGAATCAAGCTCTTGGATACAAAAGAAGGTGTAAGGTGGACACGTGATTGATGTCAATCTAATCAATGGGATTGCCCTTGCCTTTGAGGGAGATGCGGTCTATTCCATGTATATTCGCAGACACCTGATTTTTCAAGGTATGACCAAGCCTAATAAGCTTCACCAGGCTGCCACCCGCTATGTCTCTGCTAGGGCTCAGGCCAGCTTGATTGAAAGCATGCTGGAGCAAGAAATTCTGACGGAAAAAGAGTTGGAGATCTACAAGCGCGGTCGCAATACCAATAGCCATACCAAGGCCAAAAATGCGGATGTCGTGACCTATCGCATGTCGACGGGCTTTGAGGCTGTCATGGGCTATCTCCATATGACGGGGGAGTTCTCTCGTCTAGAAGAGCTGATTGACTGGTGCATCCAGCAAGTAGAAGAAGGAAGAAAGCAGTGAAAAATATCAGAGAGTGGTTTCCTCATGCAGAGGTGACGGATCAAGCCAATCCACCAGCTGGTTATGTAGCCATTCCCCTTCAGGCTCATCAATGGCTGCTGCTGAAGGAAGAAGAGCTAACCGAGCGAGAAAAACAATTGATTTCCTGGTTGGGTGGTGAAGAAGAGGTTGCCCCTAATCCTTGGTACCAGTACCTGATCGATGGAAAGGGAGAAGCCCCTCAAGTCATCAAAAAAATGCAGCTCGTCTATTGCCACCTCTCGCATTCAACAGCAGAAGGGACGGCTTCTTGGTTAGAGATGATGCAGACACTCTTGCCCAACTTTCGGGCAGTCTTGCAACTGAGTGGACAGGACTATGTACTCATTCTAGATCAAGAGCAGTCGCTGGTTGTGGCTGATATCTTAAAAGATACCGTCTCTGCCATGGAGTATGATTTCAACATTCGCTTATCCATCATGGTCGGGCAAATATGGACTGAGTCAAAAGCTGGGAAAGTATCTCCGGTTATCCGAGCAGAACAGGCCGTCTTTCGAGCTTGGATTCGAGAAGGTCATCAAGGTGTCTATCGCTTTTCTCAACTCTATCTGTGGGGAATCGAGCAGGCAGATTTGGATCTCACTCCAATCAAGGCAAGTTTGCATCAGTTGATTGAAAGTCAAGATCAATTGCAAGACATCATTGTTGCTCTTTGGGACAATGGGGCAGTTGTAACCAAGGCCGCCCAGCAACTCTATCTCCACCGCAATTCGCTCCAATACAAGATTGACAAGTGGGAGGAGTTGACGGGTCTTCAGTTGAAAAATCTGACAGATCTAGCCCTGTGCTATCATTTGGTCTTACCAGATGTGATTTAAACGAAATAAATCCAGAGTTTTGTGCAACTTGCACAAAACTCTTTTTCTTTTTTGTGAGACTTGCCATAGATTTGTAAAACGTTTTCATTTACAATAGAACTATAAAAATCAAAGGAGTACCATCATGGTAGAATTGAATCTTAGTCACATTTATAAAAAATATCCAAATAGCGAACATTACTCAGTTGAAGACTTCAACTTGGACATCAAAGACAAAGAATTTATCGTTTTCGTAGGTCCTTCAGGATGTGGTAAATCAACGACTCTTCGTATGATCGCTGGTCTTGAAGACATCACAGAAGGTGAATGTTCAATCGATGGTACTGTTGTAAACAACGTGGCACCTAAAGACCGTGATATCGCCATGGTATTCCAAAACTACGCTCTTTACCCACACATGACTGTGTACGATAACATGGCATTTGGTTTGAAATTGCGTAAATACAGCAAGGAAGATATCGACAAACGTGTACAAGAAGCAGCTGAAATCCTTGGCTTGAAAGAATTCTTGGATCGTAAACCAGCTGACCTTTCTGGTGGTCAACGTCAACGTGTAGCCATGGGACGTGCTATTGTCCGTGATGCAAAAGTATTCTTGATGGACGAACCTTTGTCAAACTTGGATGCGAAACTTCGTGTATCCATGCGTGCTGAAATTGCGAAAATCCACCGTCGTATCGGAGCTACAACGATCTACGTAACTCACGACCAAACAGAAGCGATGACATTGGCTGACCGTATCGTTATCATGTCTGCTACTAAAAACCCTGCAGGTACTGGTACAATTGGACGTGTAGAACAAATCGGAACTCCACAAGAAGTGTACAAAAACCCAGTCAACAAATTCGTAGCTGGATTCATCGGAAGCCCTGCGATGAACTTCATTAACGTGAAATTGGAAGGTGGACACATCGTTGCTAATGGATTGAATTTGAAAGTTCCAGAAGGTGCTTTGAAAGTCTTGAAAGAAAAAGGCTATGATGGTAAAGAATTGATCTTTGGTATTCGTCCAGAAGACGTGAATACAGAAGCTGCATTCCTTGAAACTTTCCCAGAATCAGTTGTGAAAGCTACGATCTCTGTGTCTGAGTTGCTCGGTTCTGAATCTCACTTGTATTGCCAAGTTGGTGACAACGAATTCATCGCTAAAGTGGATGCGCGTGACTACCTTGGAACTGGTGCAACCATCGAACTTGGATTTGACTTGAACAAAGCTCACTTCTTCGACAAAGAAACTGAAAAAACAGTATACTAATACCTACTGATACTATAGAGACTGAGACGATTTGTCTCGGTCTCTTTCATTTTAAGGAGACAAAATATGGAAAAAGACTGGTGGAAGGGGAAAGTTGCTTACCAGATCTACCCAAAAAGCTTTAAAGATAGCAATGGTGATGGTGTTGGGGATTTAAACGGCATCACGGAGAAACTCGATTACCTTCAAGACTTAGGAATTGATATTCTCTGGCTTTCCCCTATTTACAAGAGTCCGTTTATTGACCAGGGCTATGATATTTCAGACTATTATGCCATTGATCCCCTCTTTGGGACCATGGAAGATATGGAAGAGTTGATTGCGGAAGGTAAGAAGCGGGGCATTTTCATCATTATGGACTTGGTGGTTAACCACTGTTCCAGTCATCACGAGTGGTTCCAAAAGGCTTTAGCAGATCCAGATGGTCCTTATGCGGACTACTTTTACTTCATCGAAAGTGACAAAGAACCCAACAACTGGGAAAGTTACTTTGGGGGTAGTGTTTGGGAGCCGGTTCCTGGCACCAATAAGTACTATCTCCATTCTTTCCATAAGGACCAGCCAGACCTCAATTGGCAAAATCCTGTCTTGCGCGAAGAAATTTACAAGATGATCAACTGGTGGTTGGACAAGGGAATTGCGGGCTTTAGGATCGATGCTATTATCAATATCAAAAAAGATCTAGAATGGCGTTCTCTTCCGTCTGATCGCGAAAATGGCTTGGTCCCAGTACCGGAGTCTCTAGTGAATGCCCAATCGATTGAACCGTTCTTGCAAGAGTTAAATGAGCGAACCTTCGCCAAGTATAATGCCTTCACAGTAGGGGAAGTGTTCAATGAAACCGACGAAGAATTGCATTTCTTCATCGGGAAAGACGGTGTCTTCTCTTCCATCTTTGACTTTAAACAAACCATGCTGGGGCAAGAAGGAAAAGGCTGGTTTGACCATGCTCTTCCAACAGCAGATGAACTCAAGGAAAGTATTTTCAAAGCCCATGAGCGCGCGGATAGCATTGGGGTTCTTTCGACCATTATTGAAAACCACGACGAACCTCGTGGCGTGTCCCATTATATTGCGGAAGGTCCGGTAAACGATACCAGTAAAAAAGCTCTAGGAACCATTCAGGTTTTGCGTAAGGGAATTCCTTTTATCTATCAAGGCCAAGAAATTGGAATGGAAAACCAAGTCTTTGAATCGGTGGAGGATTTTGATGATATTGCGACCATCAATGGTTATCATGTTGCGAAAGAAGCTGGTTTGAGTGAGGAAGAAGCCTTAGCAGTGATTGCCAACTACAGCCGAGACAATGCGCGGACACCGATGCAGTGGTCAGCGGAGCCAGGTCTGGGCTTTAGCGATGGACCAGCCTGGTTGATCAGTCCCAAACCAGATTATTCCATTAATGTGGAAGACCAGGAAAAGGATCCAGATTCTATTTTGAATTATTACCGTCAGCTGACGGCCTTGTATCGTCATCCCCTCTATGGGAATACCATCCGGTTTGGAGATATGATCCCAGCTTATCGGGACCGTGAGAATATCATCGCCTTCGAACGCCGTGGGGACAAGCGTCTCTTGGTGATTAGTAATTTCCAAAATCGCCAGGCCACTTTGGAGTTACCAGCTCCGATTAAAACGCTCGTTTTAAATAATACTGCTGGGTTGTTCCAAGAAGGAGACCAAGTATTAGAATTGGTCCCTTACCAAACTGTTGTGTTGGAATTGGTGGAATAGAAAAGAACCTTCGTTTCTGCGAAGGTTCTTTTCATGTCATCCAAGTCTAAGCCTGGAACTTATTCAACTTCTTTCTTTTTCAAGAGGAGGAGGCCTCCGCTAATGGCTAACAAGAAGCCTGAAAGAATGAAGTGCGCCCTTGTGTCTTCTCCAGTTTGTGGCAATTGTGCCTTGGATGGACTTTCTTGGAAGCTTTGTCCCACTTGGTAAGTCAAGTCTTGCACACTTTCTCCATTTTCAGTTGTCATTTCTTTTTGTGGAAGGAGAACTTTAGGAGTCTCCTTCTTGGTCAAGATTGGCTGTGGAGTGGTTGTTTGGTTATGAATTGGAACCACCACTTGGTCTGGTGCTTTAGCTGGAATGTGATCCATCAAGCTAGCCAACTTGCTGCCAAAGATCGCATTGGTTACCCAGCGGAAGAAGTGGACAGGGTGTTGACGGTTGGTTGGATTTCCGGCATAGACAAAGAGTGGTTGTCCCATCAGTTCTCCAGAGATCGCCATGACTTTGTTGGCCAGAACATCGTTATGTGGCCACCAACCTGCAATATAATAATCGCTCGGAGCGATGCTCATCAAGGTTTTGAAATGCTCTGGAACCTTTTCAATCCAGTTTCCTGAGTTGGAGTAGAAGAGGGTATTCTTCTTGTAACCGCTGGTCAGTGGATCTTGGTCATCGATGATGGCCTTCATCAAGCCCTCGTAGTCACTGCCACCTTTTAGTTTTTCAGCGTCAAATCCTGCAAGAACTCCCAATTTTTCCAGTTTTTGCATGGCTTCCCCACCAATGACGAGAGTCGGTTTCTTACCAAAGATGGAAGCGTCAAAACGATTGCTTTCCAAAATAACAACATCCGCTTCTTCTGGAGTATTGACGATTTGGAAACCTAATTTTTCAAGGACTAGACTGGTATGAGCAGGCGCATCGACTCCAGCCCAATTATAGTGGTAGTTTGGAGAGTAGACCTTCATCGGTTTCAAGGTTGGCCCGCTTGGTACCTTGTAGAGGGCATCACCATAGATGGCATAGTTTGGCAGGAGCGAAGCAAAGGTATCGCGGTCAACGATGTAGCCATCATCTGTTAGGTAGACAGATTTTCCTTGCGCAATGGCCTGGTTGATAGCTTTAACGGCACTGGCTGAGGTATTTGCGATCACATAGTAAGGAGCTTTTGGATCGATTTCTGAAGTTCGAGTGGCACGGGTAGCTGTGACTTCCCCTAGTTTGCCTGTAAAGAGCCCGTCCTTGAAGACTGGTTCTGCTTTGAACCCTCTCATATCAGGGAAGTTGACGAGAAGTTCCGCATACATAGCAGCCCAGGCAGATTCATTGGAACCTTTGTAGAGGATATGGTTGGCATAGCCCCGTTTGGCTTGGGCCATGTCAATGACCAAGTCCCCTTTTTTATAGTTGCCAATATCTTCTTTGAGTTCTTTGACGAGGACACCATTGCGTTTGAAGTAGTCGATCATATTGAAGGCTTCTTGGGCGTCATTGTCCTTGTCGAGACCCATTGGGATGACGTAGTAGTCTGGGAAGAATTTTGGACGACCGTTTTTCACACGTCCAACGATTTCCCCATTTGGGCCGACCAGTTCATTTTCTGCTTTTGGATCTTCAATCTTGTTGAGACCACGTAAGTAGAAGTTGAGCCGCATCTCAAGGAGTTTGTCTGGATCTTGGTTGAGGAAGTCAATGCCGCCGAGGACAGCATTGCGTCCAGCCTTATAGGATTCTTGGTTGGATTCTGGGATTTCAATGGTGTGACCCAAGATGCCGTGATAGACAGCATAGACACCTGTATAACCAGAGAAGGAATCATCCCAGCCATCTCCCCAATCCAGTTTTGGAATGATGTAGCTGTCGTATTTGGAATTGGCAACCCCTGCGCGGCCCATATGGTGGGCATTTTCTAGCATGAGGTTGGACATGAGGTCGTATTCAAAGTTCGGATCATGTGGAGGTGTTGCAGGCTCGATTAAGAATTCTTTTACAAAACCGTGTAAGTCGTAGAGAGCGATCGGATTCCACTTGTTGATCATTTGGATGACGGTACGAACTTCAGGGTTGGTTTGGTAGCTTGCATCCCGGTTTGGATCGAGCCCGTTTGCTAGGGCTCGCAGGTTGAGAGCATCCCCATCTGGGTTTTCCGTGAAGTCAAATAAGAAGATGAATTTATTGAGCAAGCTTGGAATGTCTAGCGTGACAGTTTTAGCATTTCCAGCTTCATCTGTGGTGTTAAAGGTCACCTTTTCCTTGGTCGCAAAGGTATTAAAGAGGCCTGTGATGATATCAATGCCAGGCTGCTCATCCGCGTGGGTGTTGTGGACTAAGACAGGTAGTTTGTAATCCAAGGTCTTGTCCTTCAGTGCAGCCAGCATTTCGCTTGGTTTGGTCAAAGCTGTAGGATTGGTGCTAGACAGGTAGTGATCGATGCTGGCTTGGTCCTTACTCACAATTCCCATCTTCATGTCCCGGCCTTGGGCGCTCTTACCAAGGGTTTCTAACTGCACCAAACGATCGGGTTTCGCTTCTTCCTTGGATTTTTCGATAGCAGCGAGCATCTCTTCATGTGTATGGTAGTCTTGGTAAGGTCGAAAAACAAGAGTTTTATTGATGGTCACACCCAAGTCTGCATTGGTTCCGACCAGCTCATGATTGCCGATGTAGTTGCGGTAAGTCCGGCGGATATTATTTGGGCTCCGAAGACTAAGATCTTCACCAAAGAGATCTTTCACTTCCATATGGAGATCCAAATCATTGCCGTTTGCAGTCTCTGTGATAGTAAGGAATGGATCCTTGCTCAGGGTTCCAGTCTCCATATCCCAGGTTTTCCACTCCGAGAGAGGCTTGTTGTCCAAGGTCCAGTTGATCTTGCCAGCAGCTTGGGCTTTTTCTTGGACTTTGTCATCAATCGTGCTCTTTTCAGAGAGATAAATGGTGCTATCAGCCAATCGTGTCGCTTGGTCAGCGGTCGTTGCAGCACGGTTAGTGCTTGGACTAGCGGCTGGAGCAACTTCTGTAGTAGAAGCCACATCAGAAGTCGCTGCTGCTTCCGCAGAAGTGGCAAGGGCTGCGGTGTCTCCTTTTTCAGCTGTAGCAGGACTGGCAGTCTCAGCTGTCACAGCTTGCTCAGTAGCGGGTGTCGCTTCAAGGACCGTGCTCGGTTCCGTTTGAGGCGCTTCTAAGCTATCGGCTGATACTTGGCTATGAACGATGACAGAAAGCAAGACAGCAGCCGAGAGGCTGAGCGTCGTAGTGTACAAATGTTTCTTATACGAAGACTTCATATAGAAGACTCTCCTTAAAAAGTTATTTTCTTGTTCTAGTATAACATTTTAGGAAAGCGTTTTCAACAGTTCCCGCAATAAAAAAGCCTTTGCATTTGGCAAGGGCTTCTCTGTCTATACTGTTTCCTCATGGAATTGTTGGTAAAAATCAACCTTGACCTGGATGAAAGTTTCTAAGTCTCTTAAGAGTTGGAGTAAGGTAGCGCGTGTTTCAAATTCCTCACGAGTCTTAGGAAGAGGGCGTTCGCGGAAGATCGCCAAATACTGAGTAATATCATCAAGAAGATCTTGGGCAGGATTTTCCTGACTTAACTGTTGAGCCGTCTTCTTAAAAAGTTGAGCAAGGATCATACTTTCACTCGCCGCCAACTGACAGCGGTTAACGTTTTCTGCCATATCTCGCAGGATATCGTTTTGCCGCTTGCGCATTTCGAAGTAGTGAATATGGTAGTTGGTTTGGTGAAAGAGGTGGTTGGAATGGTCCAGATAGACCAGATTTAAAGCGTCCTTTAGGATACTATCCAATTCCTTGATCAAGCGGGCATCGTTGCGACCATCCCCTTTACCAAGTAATTCCGCAAAACGGGCAAGAATCTTCTTTAGTTGGTCTTCGACAACATCATGATAGTGATCGATCGCTGCCTGGTGAGAGGGCATATAGAGATTGGCTAGTAAGGCAAAGCTGGTTCCTATTAAAAAGAGGGCAAGTTCATTGAGCAAGAGCCCCCAGGAAGTAGACTGCTCAATCAAGAGATGGGTGACGAGGACCGTACTAGGGGTGATGCCGATCTGCCAGCCCATTAGAAAGGCGCATGGAACATAGAGAGCGATAAAGACTCCCAGTGCCCAAAGGTTGAAGCCAAAAAAGGAAAAAGCGAGACTTCCGATCACAAGGGCCAGCAAAGTCGACATAAAACGCTGATAGGCTTGCTTGATCGTACTGCGACGCGTATCAGAGATACTCAAGATGGCAATGACGCCAGCTGAGATGGCATAGGTCAAGCCCAGAGCATAAGCAAGGGCAGCTGCTAAACAGGTGGCCAAGGTGAGCTTGATGGTTCGTTGAAAAAGAGGCATGGCTTCCTTTCTATTTTGCTGGTTTCGCTGAGATAGATTTCATTTCATTATATCATGAATTGGCCTCATCCTCCTTTCTTGTGGTATACTAGTTCTATGGAAAATAACGATATCGTATACGGTGTCCACGCAGTCACCGAAGCTTTACAAGCCAATACAGGCAATAAATTATATATTCAAGAAGACCTCCGAGGAAAAAATGTCGACAAGATCAAGGCCTTAGCAGCTGAAAAAAAAGTGTCGATTTCTTGGACGCCAAAGAAAACCCTGCAGGAAATGACAGAAGGAGCTGTTCACCAAGGCTTCGTTCTTCGAGTGGCAGCCTTTGCTTACACAGACTTAGCAGCGATTCTGAAACAGACAGCCAAAGAAGAGAACCCGCTTTTATTGATTCTCGATGGTTTAACGGATCCGCACAATCTTGGATCTATCTTACGGACAGCTGATGCGACCAATGTCTCAGGCGTCATCATTCCTAAGCACCGTGCAGTCGGGGTAACCCCAGTGGTTTCAAAAACTTCTACTGGAGCAGTGGAACACATTCCCATTGCGCGTGTGACTAATCTTAGCCAAACCTTAGACAAGCTAAAGGAAGAAGGCTTCTGGATCTTTGGAACCGACATGAACGGCACGCCATCTCACCAGTGGAATACGGCTGGCAAGTTAGTCTTGATCATTGGCAATGAAGGAAAAGGGATCTCAACCAATATCAAAAAGCAAGTCGATGAGATGATCACCATTCCTATGAATGGCCATGTTCAAAGCCTCAATGCCAGTGTGGCAGCAGCCATCCTCATGTATGAGGTCTTTCGCAACCGACTATAAATAGTAGAAAGGCAATGATATGAAACGAAAAATCTTATTGGTTGATGGCTACAATATGATTGCCTTCTGGCAGGAGACCCGCCAGCTCTTTCAAAAAAGTGAGCTCGATGCGGCGCGCAACATCCTCCTGCAAAAACTGAGCCATTATGCTAGCTTTGAAGGGATCGAAGTCATCTGTGTCTTTGATGCCCAGTATATGCCAGGAGTGCGGCAGACCTATGAGGAGTTCAATGTTCAGGTGGTCTTTACAGGTGAGGATGAGACGGCAGATGACTATATCGAGCGCTTGGCGGCAGAGCTCAATACGCCCCTCCACCAAGTATCGGTAGCGACCAGTGACTTAAATGAGCAATGGACCGTCTTTGCTCAAGGAGCCCTTCGGGTATCTGCTAGAGAGTTAGAAAAACGGGTCGCAGTCGTCAAAGGAAACCTCAATCAGGCGCAGCGAGTGGTCAACGATCAAAAACCACCCATGCGACCACTCGATCACGAAGTATTGCGACAATTACAAGAAATGATGGGAGACAAGTAATGACATTTTCTATTTTGACAGATTCGACCGCAGATTTAGATCAGAACTGGGCCAAGGAACACCAGGTGACCATTCTTGGGTTGACCATTGAGTTAGATGGGACGGTTTACCAGACAGTTGGCGAAGGTCAATTGACCAGTCCTGAGCTTTTAGAAGCCATGAAAAATGGGGCCAAACCGACAACCAGTCAGGTCAATGTGGGCCAATTTCAGGAAACCTTTGAACAATTTGCCAAAGAAGGGAAAGATCTGCTTTATGTGGCCTTTTCATCGGTCTTATCTGGGACTTATCAGAGTGCAGTCATGGCACGAGACCTGGTTTTAGAAGACTATCCAGAAGCCGTGATCGAGATTGTCGATCCGAAGGCTGCTGGGATTGGAGAGGGATATCTGGTCATGCGGGCAGTAGCTGCGCGTGATGCAGGCCGTTCATTAGCAGAAGCCAAAGAAGAGATTATAGCTCTAGCGCCAAAACTGCGGACTTATTTCCTCGTCGATGATCTCTACCACCTCATGCGTGGAGGCCGTCTCTCAAAAAGTGCTGCGATCATGGGAAGTTTGGCCAGCATCAAACCCATTCTCTGGATAGATACGGAAGGGAAATTAGTCCCAATTAGCAAGGTTCGGGGACGCAAAAAAGCTGTCCGAGAATTACTGGAGTTGATCAAGGCAGACATCGGCGGAAGCACAGCCTTGGTGTCTTATACCAACGATCTAGAAGGAGCAGAGGCACTGAAGCAAGAAATGCTTGCGCTTGAAGGCATCGATGAAGTTCTCGTGATGCCTCTTGGACCAGTCATCTCCGCCCACGTCGGCCCAAATTCCTTGATCGGATTTGTCATAGGAAAAGAAAATCGCAAATAATTTTCCAAATCGGTTGACTTTTATCTTAGAATTTTGATACAATAGTAGGCGGTATTGTTTACCCCATTTGTAAGGCCCCGGAACCTTTCAAATAACTCGCGGACCGGAACATCCGCCCTGTAAACAAAAACGACATTCATATAGGAGAAATCATGAACAAAACTACATTCATGGCTAAACCAGGCCAAGTAGAACGCAAATGGTACGTTGTTGACGCAACTGATGTACCTCTTGGACGCCTTTCAGCAGTTGTTGCTAGCGTGCTTCGCGGAAAAAACAAACCAACATTCACACCTCACACTGATACAGGTGACTTCGTAATCGTTATCAATGCTGAAAAAGTTAAATTGACTGGTAAAAAAGCAACTGATAAGATCTACTACACTCACTCAAACCACCCAGGTGGATTGAAATCAATCTCTGCTGGTGAACTTCGTTCTAAAAATGCAGTACGTTTGATCGAGAAATCAGTTAAAGGTATGCTTCCACACAATACTCTTGGCCGCGCTCAAGGTATGAAATTGAAAGTATTCGTTGGAGCTGAGCACACTCACGCTGCACAACAACCAGAAGTTCTTGATATTTCAGGACTTATCTAAGGAAAGGAACAATAAAGTATGTCACAAGCACAATATGCAGGTACTGGACGTCGTAAAAACGCTGTTGCACGCGTTCGCCTTGTTCCAGGAACTGGTAAAATCACTGTTAACAAAAAAGATGTTGAAGAGTACATCCCACACGCTGACCTTCGTTTGGTCATCAACCAACCATTCGCAGTTACTTCAACTGTAGGTTCATACGACGTTTTCGTTAACGTTGTAGGTGGTGGATACGCTGGTCAAGCAGGAGCTATCCGTCACGGTATCGCTCGTGCCCTTCTTCAAGTAGACCCAGACTTCCGCGATTCATTGAAACGCGCAGGACTTCTTACACGTGACTCACGTAAAGTTGAGCGTAAGAAACCAGGCTTGAAAAAAGCTCGTAAAGCATCACAATTTAGTAAACGTTAAAACTTATTTAAACTTATTGAAAGCATTTCGTATCAAAAATACGGGATGCTTTTTCTGTTCACCCCAAATTTTTGTAACTAGGTGATACTTGAAATTAATACAAATTTGGTTGTTTTTGATAAATCTAAGCAACACTACATGATGAAGTGAAAGGGGATGAATCTTTGATAGTATTCACTTATTGTGAAATATGATATATTTATTAATTAGATGGATGAATACTTCTAGAGTTAAATATAGTATAATAGGGACATACTTTTTGGTTTATTTTTGTTTGTAGTCGGATTATGAAAGAATATCCAATATTATGCGATAAGATAGAATGTTACAAAAAAGAAAGGGGATGCAATCCGATGAAGAAAGACAGATTAATTGTATTGACAGATGCTGTTCTAGCAATTATTATGACCATCTTGGTTTTAGAGTTAGAAAAACCAACAACACCAAGTCTTGAAGCTTTTTGGGATTTACGGCAAAATTTCTTTGCTTGTTTTCTTTCCTTTTTCTGGTTGGGATCGTTATGGATGGCACTAAACACATTATGGGAAAAGGTTGAGAAAATTTCCTCAGAAATTATTTGGTGGAATTTGTTTCTACTCTTGGAGCGGCAGGAGTTCTCTTTGGAGAATTTCATGCCATCCAAGATACCAGTCTGAATGATGTGGTGGACCGGATCTATATAAATGTCAAGGATTTACCGTTTCAGTCCTTGGGAGCTTTAGCTAATATCCTGTCTGATATTAAGAAGGGACTGATTCAAGACAGTCATATCTGGTCTTTCTTCCAGTCATTTTTCAAACAATATCAGTTGATAATCAGCTTAAATCAGATCTATCAGTTTGTCTATCTTTCTCTGATGGAGATCATGTCCTATCTTCACTTTGATTATTGGAAAAAAACGGCTCGGTCAGGAGCTAGTATGAATAAGGAGAACAAATGAAACGTTTAAAAATGTTATGGCATATTATGCAGGTTACGGGTTTTACTCGGTTTGCTCTGAGTTTTGTGACCTTTGTTTTTGGGTCAGGAGGCGTGCTTTTCCTAGTTGAACCTGCTATCACAAATTACGGAGACGGTCTTTGGTATGCTTTTGTGACTTCGACGACTGTCGGCTACGGGGATCTCCTAGCTGTGACCTTGATTGGAAGGATTACCAGTGTCTTCTTGACGATTTATGGGCTCATATTTTTTGGCTGTTTATCAGCTGTTATTTTTAATTATTATACCAATTTAAATAAGGAAAGAGGAGAGGACAAATGACTGCCAATTATTCAACACGGGAATACCGTGAGAAATTATACGATGACCTTCATGTTCGATTGAGAGATACAGCGATTTTGATGTGTGCAATTTTTATTGCCTCTATCGGACTAAATATGAATTCAACAGCTGTCATTATAGGAGCCATGTTGATTTCACCTCTCATGACACCGATTGTTGGACTGGGATTCGGTTTAGCTATTTTTGATACGCGTTTAATCAAGCAATCTCTAGAGGTTTTATTGACTCAAGTGTTGGTCAGTTTGCTTGTCTCGACTCTGTATTTCTGGATTTCTCCCTTGTCTTATGCAAGTAGCGAGTTGATTGCACGAACCTCTCCAACCATTTGGGATGTCCTCATTGCTATTGCTGGTGGGATTGCTGGTGTGATCGGTTCAAGGAAAAAAGAAGCAAACAATATCGTGCCAGGAGTAGCCATTGCTACAGCTCTGATGCCGCCTATCTGTACTGCTGGCTATGGTTTAGCTAATGGGAATGTACGATTTTTATTGGGGGCTCTCTATCTTTTCTTGATCAACTGTGTCTTTATCATGCTAGCCAACATTGTTGGAACAAGAATTTTGATGAGAAAATCTCCTTTAACTTCATTTAAAGAGCTGAGCATTAAAATGAGAATTGGCTTGATATCTTTGATTGTATTGTTGATTCTTCCAGCTAGCTATTCGGCAGTTACTCTGACAATAGAACAAGCGCGCAAAGAAGGGATCAAACAGTTTGTAGGAAAAGAGTTCGCCAATTATACGGTTATTAATCAAGTCTACAAGTCAAGTAACAATGAATTGGTCTTGACGGTTGTTGGAGATCCGATTTCAGAAGAAGAATTAGAAACACTCCACCAAAAACAAGCCTCTTACGGTATTCAATCTGTTCAATTGAAAGTGAATCAAGTTCAGAACTCGCCAACATTAGATAGTGAAGCGACCAAGGAATTTTATGAAAACATTGACAAGTATATTGATCAAAAACTCTCTGAAAAAGATTCACAAAACGATCTCGTAAAAGAAAATGAAGCAGACAAGGATTGAGGACAATGAACTGAATCGGTTTTTACGCCGTGTTTTTCTTGTATCTTCCTCTTTCTTACTTATAGCAGGTTGTTTTTGCTTGAATAAGAAATAAATTAGAAGTTCTATCATCTAAGAAAAATGATGAACAAAAAATCATTTAACTAATGGTGTGAACGTTTAGTGTTTATCAGCTCCATTCTCTGTAATTTTGGGGGTAAAATCCACACCATTCGGATAAAATTAGTTGAATTTGATTGGAAAAAAGCTTTTATAAAAGCGGAGAAAAGTCTTGATATTACGCTGTTTTTAGTCCAACTGAAATTCATACTTTCCAAACCAGGCTTGAAGAAAGCTCGTAAAGCATCACAATTTAGTAAACGTTAAAACTTATTTATATTTATTGAAAGCATTTCGTATCAAAAATACGGGATGCTTTTCTGTTTGGCTTAATGTTACAAATTAGCAATTATGTTATAATAAGTAATATGGTTGCATGCAAAAAATGGTGGATAATCAATTAGATCGGAGGCGACTAATGAGAAATAAGGTTACTAAAATAATTGCTATTGTAATAATTCTTATATTTGGAGGAACATATATGTATAATAAGCTGACTAAACCAAATCTTGGCCCCCAAACAGCCAAACTCTATCAGCATGGCTTTCGTTTGCTAGAAGAGCAACTAGGAACTTATATAAAAGAATATTACTCAGGGGTTGAAAAGATTGAATTTTCTCCAATCTACGTTACTGAGGAAGGGTCAACTTTCTCCAATGTCTATATTCGTCCAACTATTTATGATAACCATGGAAATAAAGCCACTCTTGGTACTGAAGTTAAAAATGTAATTTCAAGTGACATTGGTATCGTCTCACATATAATAGTTGATTTTGATGGAGATGGGAATGAAGTTATAGAATTAAAGGACTCAAATGGGAAATTTATTGATGTTTCCAATGAACAACACTTACCTAATGAAGTTAAACTGACTAGACAGCCTTTTATCGATGGAAATATCGAATTATTAGTTGAGGATGGTCAATTAAAAGGAGTTATGAAGAATGGTAAAGGGAGTCCGACTGCAGAAATTGTTTATAATATTAACTTGAGTAAAGGAGACTAATGATATGACTTTGTCTGATGAAGAAGTACAGAACTTACAGTTGGGGCTAAAAAGTAAAGTCAGAGAAAAGCCTGGTAAGATAATCCGTTATTATATAAACGAAGAGGAAAGATATTTCCAAATCGTTAACAGTATGGATGCCACTACTCAAGCAATTGCCTTTGTCCCTGTTGATGATCAAAAAGGTAATAATCCTAATTATCAGGAAACAACGATAGTTGTGGCGGGGACTCAGATTCCTTTTGAGCATTTAAAGTATTTTGATGAGCAAGGTTATTTTTGGAAAAAAGATTTCGATATTACGTTTTCTTTTTCAAATGCCATAGATTCTACAGTATTTGGCTTGACGGCTCAGGCAAAGGATATTGATAAATTTTACTTAGATACACAACAGAAGATTAAATCCAAAGATAAAAATGGTGTGATCTCTAACATGTCTGGGCATAGTCAAGCAGGACCTGGCGTAGCTTATACAGCTTCAAAGTATGGACTTAAAGAGAATCGGACTATTAAAGTTACAAATTTTATGGATTTCGCAGCTAAAAAAGCTGTAGATACAGGTGGTATTTCAAAGGAACAGGTAGCCTATCTTAATAAGAACGCTACGATCTATAGAGATAGTAGAAGGGACGTTGTTAATCTTGATGGTAATGGTGGTGCTGTTCCCTATGGTAAAACAATGATGTTTGAAGTCGTTGGAGACGAAGATGGACATTCACCTAGGACACCACATATGAAGGGTAATACTTTAGACATTGACTGGTATTATAAGCATAACCGTTTTGCTTCTGGCATGACAGAAAAACAAGTCCGAAAGATTGCAGAATATAAAACGAAAAAAATACTTGATTATTATAAAATAAAAGGTAATTATAATTTACCAGAGTATTACGTCAAAAAGTATCTAGATAATTACGGTCCTTTCGCTCCTGAACCAACTAAACAAGATTTGATTTCTTTAAATATCAAACAAATCAAAGAATTAAAGGATTCCTTGAAGACTAGTTCTGGTAGTAAAAAAATTAGTTTAAGAGAAGAATTGGTCCGAGTAAGTGCGGAAACCACGAAACTTCAAGCTGAAGTTTACGAGGAAAAAATTAAATCAAAAATTGAGTCTGAAAAGGAAAAAGTTTCTCAAAAAATTTCATCCCTTAAAACTGAAGCGTATAGTATTGCTCGTCACTTACCATCTAGCGAAGTAGAGGTTCTATTATCTGAACTAAGTTTAGATATTGCATGGAACAGTGTAAAAGAGTCAAACACTACCTCTGCGGCAAGCGATTATAAGAATAAAATGTCTCAAATTTCAGATAACCTAAATAAGGTTGCTGATAGAATTATTGAGAGTGATCAAATAGGTGCCAAGATTTTTAGCAATTAAAAGGAGTTAATGAATGATTGAACCGAATACTGAAGATCGATTAGAAGCAGAGCGCATAAAAATTGAATATATGAAAGTTCAAGAACGATTGGCAATCCAGGCCTTAGTTTCAACAACAAGAGCTGTCCTAACGGCAGAAGAAGCTATCTTACAAACATGGTTGGACTATCAGGCGTTTAAGATGCAGAATTTTTCCACTTTTCAAGTACCTGCTTCCCTAGAAGGAGGATTAACGGGGGATGCTGCTGATGCCATTAACAAAATTTTAACCGAAGTACCTAAACCGGATCTGTCCAGTCCAATACTTTAGGAGAATTCATGAATATCAATGATAAAATTAGTAAAGTCGAGAGTGATCATCAAGTTTTTAGAAGGAAAGTAGCAGAATATGAATTAGATTATCAAGATATGAAGCGAGATGCAAAAAGACTATCTGAGGATTTGACCGATCTTATCATCTCCTATTGTCATAACCATCATCAAGAACTTCCGATGCTTGAATTGTGGCAATTAGAAGAAAATAGAGATAACTTTGAAAAGAGAATTTCTAGGTTCGAGTCTAGATTAAACCAAACATATCAGGAAGAAAATCAACTTTACAATAAAAGCATGGAATCTCTTGAAAAAGAAAAGAAGAAGGTTTAACTCCTATCACTATTTATAATACTTTGAAATATTGCTTTCTCCAATTGTCTGAAAATTTGTGTAAATCCAAATTGAAAATAAACCAATTTTTGATAGCAATTCCTTTTATTATAAATACGTCAACTCGTTGTAAAGGTTGTTTGATCAAGATCTTTTGGAAAATCCAGATGTTGTTTTTTTCTCTACTTATTTTTCTAAAACTGGGAAAATCTGATATAATAAGCTTTATGGTGTGTTATATTAATACTTACAGAACTAAACTATTCCCCTATTTAAAAAATATTGATTCAGATTTTATGAAATTAAAAAGTAGATATTGTTCAGAAAAGCCTTGATAATACGCTGTTTTTAGTCCAACTGAAACCCATACTTTCCAAACCAGGTCTTAAGAAAGCTCGTAAAGCATCACAATTTAGTAAACGTTAATTCGAAAGAATTACAATACTTACAAAGAGCACCTTTCAAGGTGTTCTTTTTGTATTTTCATACTAAATTGTGGCAGTTGACGTAGTTGTTGTGGCTTTAGCCACTTACAAATACGGCTGCAATTCGACGAAGTCAATTGCCTCTAAACGTTAATTCGTTGCTGGACAGCAGAATACAAACGAAAACACTTTGCATCTTGCAAGGTGTTTTTTTCTATGAGAACCGGCGGTGCGCAATTAGGATAGCTCTAGCGACTTTAGTCGTGTAGAGATATGCTATGCACAGTTGCCCCAAGAAAACAAGCGAAGTGATGTTTGATTGGATGGCAACCACTGCACTCAAAACGTTAATCAATACGATACTACCAACGTTTACAGACATTCAAGAGTATTCTCTTGGATGTCTTTTTTGTATAAAAAATAGTTGTTTTTCGGAAAGTTAGCTATTAATATTTATCAATGATAAAAATAGCATGTTTTAAGGGAATGACCCCACAAAGTGAGAATTTAATAAAAAGACTTGACATAGTTCGTTTACAATGGTAAACTTATTTTAAACATATTTGTTTACATCTGTAGACAACTAGGGAGGAAGGAGAATGAGCACAATAGAACTTAATACTTATATCACAGATGCAGAATGGGAAGTCATGCGTGTAGTTTGGGCAAATGATCGAGTAACCAGTAAAAAAGTCATTTCCGTATTGCAAGAAAAAATGGACTGGACACAATCCACTATCAAAACGATCTTAGGTCGATTAGTTGGAAAAGGCGTACTAAATACAGAGCAAGAAGGTAGAAAGTTTATTTACACTGCCAATATTGAAGAGAAAGAAGCCGTAAGGAATTATGCAGAAGATATTTTTAACCGTATTTGCAATAAGAAAGTCGGAAATGTAATAGGAAGCATCATTGAAGATCATGTTTTAAGCTTCGATGATATAGATCGACTAGAAAAAATATTAGAGATGAAAAAATCTTTCGCAGTAGAAGAAGTGGATTGCACTTGTCCAGAAGGACAATGCGAATGTCATTTACATCATCATTAAGCATAAGGAGGAATTTAAAATGAATAATGACAACAAATATTCGTCCCATAATCACTGCGGGCACTGTGGGCATGATCACAGCGAGCACAGTGGGCATAATCACAGCGGGCACAGTGGACATGATCACAGCGAGCACAGTGGGCATAATCACAGCGGACACTGTGGGCATGACCACCATCATCACGGAAGCTTTAAGGAACTTTTCTTAAAGTCATTGCCACTAGGAATCATTATTATGTTCTTTTCCCCTTTGCATGGATTTAAACTACCATTCCAGTTTACTTTTCCATATTCTGATATTGTAGTAGCTATTTTATCTACCATATTAATTATTTATGGCGGACGTCCATTCTATCAAGGTGCAGTTGACGAATTTAAACAAAAAAAACCTGGAATGATGGCACTCGTTTCTTTAGGTATAAGTGTTTCATATTTATACAGTATTTATGCTGTGATCATTACCTACGTAACGGGTGAACACGTGATGGACTTTTTCTTTGAATTTGCTTCATTACTATTAATCATGCTATTAGGTCACTGGATTGAGATGAAAGCTATTGGAGAAGCAGGAGACGCACAAGCAGCATTGGCTAAGTTAGTGCCGAAAGATGCTCACGTTGTATTAGAAGACGATTCAATTGAAACACGACCAGTTGCTGACTTACAGGTAGGTGATTTAATTCGTGTTCAAGCCGGAGAAAATGTGCCAGCAGACGGGATTATCGAGCGTGGCGAATCACGTTTAAATGAAGCTCTTCTAACTGGGGAGTCAAAAGCAGTAAAAAAAGGCCCTGGCGATGAAGTAATCGGGGGCTCAACAAATGGAGAAGGGGTTCTTTATATTAAAGTGCTTGAGACAGGTGATCAATCCTTTATCTCTCAAGTACAGAATTTAATCAGCCAAGCTCAAAGTCAGCCTTCCAGGGCAGAAAATATTGCGCAAAAGGTTGCAGGGTGGCTCTTCTATATTGCTGTTATTGTCGCGCTAATTGCTTTTGTAGTGTGGATGATTATTGGAGATATCCCAACGGCAGTTATATTTGCTATTACTACATTAGTTATTGCTTGTCCGCACGCATTGGGTCTGGCTATTCCATTAGTAACCGCCCGTAGCACAAGCTTAGGAGCTAGCCGTGGCTTACTAGTAAAAGACCGCCAAGCCTTAGAAATAGCTCAAGATGCAGATGTGATGATTTTAGATAAAACGGGTACTTTAACAACTGGTGAATTTAAAGTATTAGATGTAAAACTTCTTAATGACAAATATACAAAAGAGGAAATCATTGCCTTATTGGCAGGTATTGAAGGAGGATCTAGCCACCCAATTGCTCAATCAATTGTAAGTTTCGCCGAGCAGCAAAATATACGTCCAGCATCTTTTGATTCGATTGATGTGATTTCCGGTTCTGGAGTAGAGGGTAAAGCAGGTGGGCACCGTTACCAATTAATCAGTCAAAAAGCCTATGGACGTAATCTTGATATGGATACTCCAAAAGGAGCAACTCTTAGTGTCTTAGTAGAAAACGATGATGCCATTGGTGCTGTAGCTTTAGGGGACGAATTAAAACCAACAAGTAAAGAGTTAATTAAAGCTCTTAAAAAGAACAATATTCGACCAATTATGGCAACAGGTGATAATGAAAAAGCGGCTCAAGGCGCGGCAGTAGATTTAGGGATTGAATATAGATCAAATCAATCTCCACAAGACAAATATGAGTTAGTTAAAACACTTAAAGATGAAGGAAAGAAAGTTATCATGGTAGGTGATGGTGTAAATGATGCTCCTTCTCTTGCCTTAGCAGATGTTGGTATAGCTATAGGTGCTGGAACTCAAGTTGCATTGGATTCAGCTGATGTCATATTGACTCAATCCGATCCAGGAGATATTGGATCATTCATTGATTTAGCACACAAAACAACTCGTAAAATGAAACAAAACCTATTTTGGGGAGCTGGTTATAACTTTATAGCTATCCCTCTAGCTGCAGGAATTTTGGCTCCTATTGGTATCACATTAAGCCCTGCATTAGGAGCAATCCTAATGTCTGTGTCAACAGTCATCGTCGCCATTAATGCTATGTTATTACGTTTAGATCCAAAAAATAACGGTTAACAGATTGAATGATTGAAACTCCTTAAAGTATCAAGATACAATATTTTACAGGAGAAGAAGAGATGTAAGTAATGGCTCTTTGTAAAATCGTGTTGGTAGAAGTAGACGATTTTTCTACCAACACGATTTTTAATTTATTATAGAACTGATTTCTGTGAAAATCCTATAAGCCACCTATTTCGACAGTTTTATAGCTTGTTATTCTATTTTCTTGACAATAATACCACCGTCTCCACACGTTTTTTAACCATAAAAAGACACCTCCATGAGCATTTGATTATATTGTACCAAATCCAACTTGGAGGTGTTTTTATTTAATTCTCATTTACGGGGGTCAGTGCCAATTAAAATTGCGTATTTTTTATTTAAAATGTATTAGAATTAAATTCATATAAAATATGCACGAAAAATAAATCAAAATTAAAAAGTACAAATTAATGAAGTGATTATTGATAAAAATAGTTAATAATTGGTTAAACAAAATATATAACTCGTTTATAAATTTATAGAAATGAACCATTATAAATCTCTTCTTAAATATTGAAAAAACCATTGGCAGTGGACATACTTTAAGACTATATATTTCTGAAACTAGTTTCACAATACAAATATTGACATGCAATTATTAATTGGTGGATTTTAAGTTGACATCTACAAAGTTTAATGTTAAAATAAATTCAAAAATATATTTGAATGAGGTGTTTTATGATTCAAAATATTGTTACTTCAATAATCCTGTATTCTGGGACAGCCGTAGACTTACTTATTATCCTAATGTTATTTTTTGCCAAAAGAAAAAGCAGAAAAGACATCATTAACATCTATTTAGGACAATTTCTAGGCTCTGTTAGTCTAATATTGCTAAGTTTACTTTTTGCATTTGTCTTAAATTATATTCCTAGTAAAGAGATTTTAGGTTTGCTCGGTTTGATTCCAATTTTCCTAGGACTCAAAGTTTTGCTTTTAGGAGATTCTGATGGAGAAGCTATTGCAAAAGATGGTTTGCGCAAAGATGATAAAAACCTGATTTTTCTAGTCGCTATGATTACTTTTGCAAGTTGTGGCGCTGACAATATTGGTGTCTTTGTCCCATATTTTACCACCTTAAATTTAGCGAATTTGATAGTGACTTTACTTACTTTTCTAGTCATGATTTATCTCTTGGTTTTTTCTGCCCAAAAATTGGCACAAGTCCCTTCTGTTGGAGAAACTTTGGAGAAATATAGCAGATGGTTTATTGCCGTTGTCTATTTAGGATTGGGGATGTATATCCTGATTGAAAACAACAGCTTTGACATGCTGAGGGCTGTGTTCGGCTAGGAGAAAAAATTATGAAAAAAGATAGTATCTGTCAAGTGGATGTTATAAATCAACAAAATGTTATAACCGCAACGAACTACCTTGAAAAGGAAAAAGTCCAAAAATCACTTCGTATTTTATCAAAGTTTACCGATAATAAACAGATAAATATCATCTTTTATCTCCTTGCTGTTGAAGAACTCTGTGTCTGTGATATAGCCTGTTTACTAAATCTCAGTATGGCATCTGCCTCTCACCATCTTCGTAAACTAGCCAATCAAAATATCTTGGACACTAGAAGAGAGGGGAAAATTATATATTATTTTATAAAGGATGAGGAAATCAGAGATTTTTTTAATCAACTAGGATAACAACTATTTTTACTACTTTTCCATGATTATAGGGAGATTATAATCGTTGTTGTTTCAACGGTAGCAAACTGGTTTTTACATAAAGTAATTGATAAACCCAATATAGATCAGAAAGAATTACTTGAAGCTACCGCACAATATAGAAAGTTATTGATACCTGACCAAATAATTAAAGGAGTGGGATTGATTCTATACTTAATTCTCTATCCTCCGATTATGATGTATAGTGTTTTAATTGCGGCATTTTACATCATAACTTTAAAAACACTATCTGAAAAAAGAGTGAATAACTAAAAAATGGTGATCAAAGTTAGGTGTATTATTTTAATGCTCACAGACCTAAACTATTCCCCTATTTATAATCTATTGATTCATATTTTATGAAATTAATCAGTAGATATCGTTCTGAAAAGCCTTGATAATACGCTGTTTTTAGTCCAACTGAAACCCATACTTTCCAAACCAGGTCTTAAGAAAGCTCGTAAAGCTTCACAATTTAGTAAACGTTAATTCGAAAGAATTACAATACTTACAAAGAGTACCTTTCGAGGTGTTCTTTTTGTATTTTCATACTAAATTGTGGTAGTTGACGTAGTTGTTGTGGCTTTAGCCGCTTACAATTACGGCTGCCATTCGACGAAGTCAATTGCCTCAAAACGTTAATCAACACGATACTATCAACGTTTACAGACATTCAAGAGTATTCTCTTGGATGTCTTTTTTTGTTTCAAAAATACAAAGTTGACCCCGTTATTTTTTTGATTTCAAGTATCCATTTCATCTCTATTTAGAAAAATATCAAATCAATTCTTATTCAGGATAAGAGTTTTGACCTAAATCATTTACAAAATGACAAAAATAATGATATTTTTGACTATTATCATTGTCAAAAATAAAAAGATATGTTACAATGTAATCAAGTTAAAGAAATAAGACTTTGAACGGAGAAACTATGAGGATATCGGTAATAATATCTTATATAATAACAAAGGAGGAAAAATCAGATTCTACCATTTTTGGGATATCTAAGCGAAGTGGCTGAGTTTGATGACAATGGTAAATATGAAGCTAAAAAATCGTTTAAAAGAGCTTCGCGCTCGTGATGGTTTAAACCAAACCGAGCTTGCAAAGCTAGCAGGTATATCTAGGCAGACCATTAGTTTGCTAGAGCGTGATGAGTATACCCCCTCTATTATTATCGCCTTGAAAATCTCTCAGATATTTCATGAGCCAGTAGAGTCGGTATTTCGCTTAGAGGAGGAAGAATCATGAACAAATATAGAGTAATTTATTATCTTTGTATCATTGCCTTTATAGCAAATGTTTCGATGATGATCGGGACCTTGATGGGATGGTTTCACATTTTAGACAGTAATTATTTTTTCTGGAGTGGCTTGATTTTTAGTTTAGTATTTGAGCGGATAGAAAAGAAAGTAAAAGAAAGAGTATAAAAGGAGTAAGATTATGAAAGAGTTTTTGGCAGATTTTCAAGTAGATACCGAACATAAAGAAATTGCAGGGGTTTGTGCCGGTATCGCCCGTTATTTCAATGTAGACCCTCTGATGATTCGTGCATTAGCCGTTTTGCTTTTTCTATCTTCGATAGAAATTAGTCTTCTCACAGTGATAAGTTATGCTTTTTTAGCTGGCTGGATGGGAAATGAATCTCTTGAAGTAGTCATCAAAAAATCAGGGTACAAGATTCTATTTTTCTATCTAGTTTCCATTCTCCTGAATAGTTTTGGTGATCAAGTTTTAACGGCTACTTTTGGATTTGGGCATGCTCTGGTTCAAGGACTGCTAGGTTTATTTTAGAAAGAAGATAGAAAATGAAAAAGAAACATTTATTACTATTGTTAGGAAGTTTATTGTTGGGTGGTTTAATCGGAATGTTTGGTGCTACCTTTACGAATCTTCATTTAAACATTTCTCAAGAGCAAGTACAGTTTATTTTGACGACCATCTTTTTCTATCTGGGAATACTATCGACAATAGTAGCTCTCTATTTTATCATGAATAGTAGGAAAGTTTATGCTAGCTACCTAGCAGAAGAAGATGATGAATTAAACGAGCTAGCTTATATTAAGATGTATCGCTCTCTAGATTATGGGACAGTTGCTTACAATGTTTTGCAAGTTAGTATGCTTTTTAGCTTGCTTACAGTGTTGCCTAGCCACGATTTACCGATATCAGCTTTTCTCTTAGCAGTATTAACCATTCTTGTTGGAAGTTTCTGCATCAAAACAACGAGCAAAATTCGTAATTACCAACTCTCTATTTTAGCCACACCAAAAGAGGTATTAGATTATCTAGAAACCTATGACGAGGGAGAGAAACAAGCGGAAATGGTAGAGGCTTATTTAATCTTGTTCAAACTCAATCAGCTAATCTTACCGTCTGTCTATATCATCTTGTTTGCCCTATCCATTATTCTTGGTCAAGTACAGTTAGTTGCTGCCCTTATAACTGCTGTCATCCATCTCTATATCAATATTGCACAATTAAGAAAAACAAAACGTTACTTTAAATAACAGGGATTTCTATGAATCGTGTCGCAAATGTAGGTGACGATGTTGAAAGGAATGAATCAATCAAAATAAATTTCATTCCAAGATAGAGCTAAACACAAAATTCTAAAAAGTTTGTAAAGTAGCTTTAGTAAACGTTCTTTTAAAAGTATGCTAATCATTACAATGAGCACCCTTCGGGGTGTTTTTTTTGTATAACTGAATTTGAAGCAAATAAAAACCACCCTATCTTCCACGGTCAAACATGACTGTAGAAAATAGAGTGGGTCTAGGATGTTAAAGACTATTTGTCGTCTTTATGAAAGATATTTTTAACGCCCTTGATAGCTCCTTCAACAGCTTCTTTTGCATCTTCAGCAACTTCTTTTGCTTTTGAAGCAACTTTTTCAGCAGTGCCTTCAGCTTCTGTTTTTGTATCGCCGGTTAATTTACCAAGGCCTTCTTTAACAGAACCTTTTGCTTGGTTCAATTTTTCTTCTAATGACATAGCGTCACCTCCATGAAGTTAGTCGTTTATTTCTCTGAATGCAATACTGTTGATTTAAAAAAATAAAAAATATTTGTCTCAGATTAGAATGAGTATATTCTTTTTAAAATGGAAAGTCAAATTTTTGCTACGGCTAAAAAACAGGATCGCTTTCCGGTCACGAATAATGACCGACTAATAAGTCACGACATTTCGTTTTTACAGCAAAGATTTGAAACGAAAAAAGCAAAAAACTTTTTCTGTCTCCAATGAAATAAATGGTATAATAATCGTGAATGGAAACATCGTAACGCTGTTTTTTGAAAAAGAGAAGATAAATATGAAAAGAATCCTCACAACCTACCCTATTATCAGCACTTTAGCTCTAATCTGTTTGTTGCTTGGTCTATTGACTTCCTTTTATGGGGATGCTATGTATGACCTATTGGCCTTTCATTCGAAGCCGGTCTATGGTTGGCAATATGTCAGTGGGACCCTGATGCACGGTAGTAAAGGCGCACCTATCTGGTTTTTATGGGTCCATTTGTTGTTAAATGGACTCATGATCCTTCCCTTCGGAGGACTGCTAGAAAGAAAAAGAGGCTCCAGACAAGTCTTAATCGTTTTTGTGACGGCGACAGTCCTCTCTTCCATCGTTTTTCACTTTTTAACCCAGGAGCAGGACATTCAGGCACCAGGGATCTCTGCTGTAGGATACGGCTTTGTGACCGGAGGGGTTATGATCCTGCCAAACGTGTGGAAAGAATTTTCACGTACCGTAAAATGGCTTTATCTATTCTTGATTTTTCTATCTGGCCTCATGCTCTTACCAGCAATTACCGGATGGATCTCAACGCTATTGCATCTTTCAGGGATTGTGAGTTATCTATTGGTCTTTATCGGAAGTAATATCTTGAAGGGGAGAGCTAAAAGTTCCTGATATAGTAAATGCAAGGTAGGGTCATTCCTAACAGACGCTCAAGAGGAGAATCTTGGGCGTTTTTTTGATAAAAATTTTTTGCATTCTTTTAATTGAAGCTATCATTGAATTGAAGCTATCATTGAATCATGGCTAGTTGTATGCTATAATAATCAAAAATTGAGTGATCACTCAATTTTGCAATGGAGGTATGTATTGTATGACTGTAAAAGCGGTTCAATTTCACCGATTTGGTAATATAGATGTCTTAGAATTAGCAGAGGTAGAACCAGAACCACTAAAGGAAAATCAAGTGAGAGTCAAGGTAGCTGCCGTAGGATTAAATCCGGTGGATTATAAAATTTTTGAGGGTGTTAAACAGCTTCGGATGTTATCCCTTTTAATGAAACTAAGGCATCCTAGTAGATGGTTTGAGAAAACTTCTTCTTTATTCCCTAGAGGCGTTGCACGTGATTTTGCTGGGACAATCATTGAAGTAGGTGAAAATGTAACTCAGTTTTCGGTAGGAGATAGAGTCTTTGGGACGATTATAAGTGCACCTGGTCTTGGTTCAAAAAGAGGAGCATTAGCAACTGAGATTTGTGTGAAGGAGACGGAGATCGCTTCTATGCCATCTAATATTGATTTTCTGCATGGATCAGTCTTGGGGGTTAGTTCCTTAACGGTAGGAGGAGCTTTTCGAAAAATTAATATTGGAAATAAGGATACAATTGTCATTTCAGGTGCATCTGGAGGAATTGGATCGATTGCAGTACAATATGCTGTTTCAAAAGGTGTCAGAGTTATTGGAATAGCTAGTGCTGGTAATGCGGACTACCTCAGATCGATCGGTGCCATCCCGATTTCCTATCATGAATCGATCAAAGAAAAAATTCAAGAACTCTCAGGAGTAACTGTTACCAAGATGTTGGATTGTTATGGGGGAGACTATGTAAAATTAGGCTTCCAATTGGGTTTGCGAGGTGATCAAATTGCTACCCTGGTTCCATCTCCTTCTGCTATCTTGAAAGGAGCTCAATTTACAGGCCCACGGCATTCACAATATGATGACTTCCTATCACTTGCAGAGCTTGTTTCCAAAGGGGAAATTTCAGTTCGTTTGGATAAAATCTATCCATTTTCATTACCCGAAATAAAAGAAGCATACAAGGATCTTGAAAAAGGGCATACCAGAGGGAAACGTGTGATTGTGATTCAAGAGGAGTGAGGAGGAAAGGAAAATGGTTGATCTAAATCAAGCTTGTGTTCGTCATATTCAACTCATGAGATTGAGTGATAAACAAAAACGTGTTCTAATTGCCAGTTTAACCTTGTTTTCCGAAATCGGTTTTGAAAAAACTACATCGCTTGACATTGCACGCCGAGCGGAAGTATCAGAAGGGACTGTTTTTAGCTATTTTAAAACAAAAGAAGGCATACTCAATACGCTTCTCCTCTTATTTTTTGATCAGGTCATACCTGAAACAATTGAATTGTTTACTGATCAAAAAGTTCTGTGTAACGATGAAAGTGTTACAGTTTTTTTTTCGGAGTATGATCGAGGATCGACTAAATTTTCTGACCAACAATAGAGATATTATAAAAATTCTCTTTTCAAGGTGTTTAATTGATTCATCTTTGTTTGAAAAAACTGGGGACATCGTTCAGAACAATATTGTAATACCACTCAATCCTATTTTAGATAGATATAAGGCGAAAGGAGAGCTGGTTAATTGGCCTAATGAACGAATCATTCGTAATCTTATCTCCTTAATGCTATCTTATGCTGTGCCATCCATGCTAAATAGTAAAGCAATTGATGTGGGAAAAGTTTCAGATGAGATGATTGAAATTCTAGCAAATAGGATAGTCTTGTGATTCCTATTCTATACCAAGGATGTTACAGTGAGAGGATTCATCTTTGATTTTAGTTCAATAAGGATCTCAAAAAATGAAAAGAACTCTACTTCCTTGACTCTTCCTCTACCAGGCCGTATAATATTCTATATCAATGAAGAAATCACCTTTTGTCATTGTGCAAAGGGTGATTTTATAACGAAAAAAAGGAGACACAATGGGGTATATCTCTACAATCAAAACAGCTGTTCAGCTCTTCCCTTTTTTGGCTTTTTTGCTGACCTTGCCCTACATGATTTTGAATTATCGAAAATATGGTTCGGTCAATAAATTGCGGGTGCTGATTTTCTATTCTTTTATGCTTTACTTGATGACGGTCTATCTCTTGGTGATCCTGCCTCTGCCGGATCCAAGTAAGATTCATACTAGCTACTCGGAAATGGTCAATCTCCAACCTTTTGCTTTTGTAGTGGATTTTTTCAAGGAGAGCCCCTTTGATTTAGCGCAGACTGGTACTTGGATTCAAGCCCTTAAGCATCCAACTTTTTATGTGCCTGCCTTTAATGTCCTAATGTTGATTCCTTTTGGGATGTATCTACGCTATTATTTCAAGTGTGGTTTTAAGAAAACGATTCTCCTGACAGCCCTCTTTAGTTTCTTTTTGGAGTTGACCCAGTTATCAGGTCTCTATTTTCTGTATCCGGGCCCTTACCGCCTAGCAGATGTCGATGATATTATTCAAAATACCACTGGTGGTGGAGTGGGTTATCTGCTTGGTTGGTTCCTGGTATGGTTATTGCCAACAAGAGACGAAATTGACGAGCATTCTTTCCGAGTAGGGACGAAAGTATCTGGTTTCCGGATGGGTCTTGCCTTCTTGATCGACTTTGTGATGCTATCCTTGCTTTACGCGGTAATCGAGCGTATAGAGACGGTTCCTTATGTAGCAGTTTTGGCTGTTTATTTTGGTTTGATTCCCTTGTGGCGGGGCAAAACCTTGGGAATGGCTTTATTGAAATTCCGCTTGCATTTTGACAAGCAAAAATGGCTTCGCACCATCTGGCGGGGAATCCTAGTAGTAGGTTATTTCTACTTGATTCCTCAAGGGTTGTTCTATTTGATTTCGCTCTTGAATAGCGATTTGACGGACAATTCCCTCTTAACCCTGTCCATGATTTTATTGCTCTTCTTTGTGCTTTTATTGTACCTGATTCTCACTCTTGCTATCGTCTTGCTCAATCGTCGCTTTCCCTTTGACCGTCTAGCTGGAGCTGAGTATGAGAGTACGGTGCGAGTGAAGAAAGAGCTCTTAAAAGATGAAACTGAATCGTCAAAATAGAGAGAGTGGGACAGAAATCGGTAATTCGTTAGAATTCGATTTCGTCGTCTCACCTCCGCACAGTTGAGTAGGGCTGTAAAAGCTGATGAAATCAGCGTAGTAGAGCCCACTCAACCACTGCGTCTTGCTCGACAATCCAAAAACAATAAAGAGGCTAGGACTTTTGTCCCAGCCTCTTTATTTTTTTATACACGTTTAAAATATCCGAACGTTCCCAGTTGAGGAGGGCGATTTTAAGGGGAATGTGCTACAATGGAAGCAAATAGATAGAATGGAGCAGTGAAATGAAAGCAATTATTACAGTCGTTGGAAAAGACCAAAAAGGAATCGTAGCGGGTGTCGCAACGAAAGTAGCAGAATTAGGACTCAATATCGATGATATCTCTCAAACCGTATTGGATGAATACTTTACCATGATGGCGGTTGTATCGTCAGATGAGAAAAAAGATTTCACACAGCTCCGTTCAGAGTTGGAAGAATTCGGACAGTCTCTTCATGTAAAAATCAATATCCAAAGCGCAGCGATTTTTGATGCCATGCACAATTTGTAAGATAGGGGTTGAGAATTTATGGACATTAAACAGGTAACAGAAACCATTGCCATGATTGAGGAGCAGAACTTCGATGTTCGGACTATCACCATGGGGATTTCGCTTCTCGATTGTATTGATCCGGATATCGAAAAGGCAGCGGAAAAAGTCTACAAGAAGATTGTGACAAAGGCCAAGGACTTAGTGGCTGTTGGGGATGAGATCGCGGCGGAACTCGGCATTCCCATTGTGAACAAGCGGGTTTCGGTCACTCCGATTTCCATTATCGGAGCAGCAACCAATGCGACAGACTATGTACCCTTTGCCAAGGCGCTGGATCGTGCAGCGAAGGAAGTTGGGGTTAACTTTATCGGTGGCTTCTCAGCCTTGGTTCAAAAAGGCTACCAAAAAGGGGATGAAATCCTCATTAATTCCATTCCTCGCGCCCTTGCAGAGACGGATTTTGTCTGCTCTTCAGTCAATATCGGATCGACCAAGACGGGGATCAATATGACCGCTGTTCGAGACATGGGCCGCATCATTAAAGAAGCATCTCAAGCAGATCCGATGGGGCCTGGTAAGCTCGTAGTCTTTGCCAATGCGGTAGAAGATAACCCCTTTATGGCGGGAGCCTTCCATGGTGTCGGTGAAGCGGATGTCGTCATCAACGTTGGGGTTTCAGGACCTGGTGTGGTCCAACGGGCGATTGAAAAAGTCCCTGGTGCAAGCTTTGATGTCTTGGCAGAAACGGTTAAAAAGACAGCCTTCAAGATTACCCGTGTCGGCCAATTAGTGGGTCAAATGGCTAGTGAACGTCTTGGTGTGGAGTTTGGGATTGTAGACTTGTCTCTCGCGCCAACACCAGCTGTTGGGGATTCGGTTGCCCGTGTTCTTGAAGCTATGGGTCTTGAAGTGGTAGGAACCCATGGTACTACTGCAGCGCTCGCTCTGCTTAATGACCAAGTGAAAAAAGGCGGCATCATGGCTTGTAACCAAGTCGGTGGTCTGTCAGGCGCCTTCATTCCGGTCTCAGAAGATGAGGGGATGATTGCGGCGGTCCAATCGGGTCATATCAACCTAGAAAAGTTGGAAGCCATGACTGCCATTTGTTCAGTCGGTCTGGATATGATTGCTATTCCAGCTGATACTCCAGATACAACCATTGCGGCCATGATCGCCGATGAAGCAGCTATCGGGGTAATCAACCAAAAGACAACAGCGGTTCGGATCATTCCTTATGGGGAAGAGGGCGATATGTTAGAGCTCGGAGGGCTTCTTGGGTCTGCTCCGGTAATGAAGGTCAACAAGGCTTCGTCAGCTGATTTCATTTCCCGTGGTGGCCAAATTCCAGCTCCGGTTCATAGCTTTAAAAACTAAGAGAAATCTAGTATAATAGTAGAAAATAGAAAAGTCTGTGATGATGAAACTCCAGACTTTTTTCTTGCAAAAGGAGACAAGATGGCTAAAACAAGATTATTTGTGATTCGTCATGGGAGAACCATGTTTAATACCATTGGCCGTGCTCAAGGCTGGTCCGATACACCCTTGACAGCAGAAGGAGAACGAGGGATTCAAGCTCTAGGAATCGGCTTGCGTGAGTCCGGTTTGGAGTTTACTCGAGCTTATTCCAGTGATTCAGGCCGTGCCATTCAGACAATGGGGATCATTCTTGATGAATTGGGCTTGAAAGACCAGATTCCTTATCGCTTTGACAAACGGATCCGCGAGTGGTGTTTTGGTAGCTTTGATGGGGCCTACGGTGGGGAACTCTTTCACGGTGTCGTGCCGCGCGTGCTGGATGTAGAAGACTATAAGACTTTGACCTTGGAAAACTTGGCCAATGGAATTTGCCAAGTGGACACAGCAAATTGGGCTGAACCATGGGAAGTCTTGAAAAACCGAATCCTAGAAGGTTTTGAAGCCATTGCCAAAGAAGTAGAAGAAAATGGTGGAGGCAATGCCTTGGTGGTCAGCCATAGTTGGACCATTCAGACCCTGGTCTGCTTGATCGAAGGAAAACCAAATCTTAATCTGCCTCTTTCAAACGGTAGTGTTACCCTTGTAGAATACGAAGATGGAGTATTGACGGTTAAGGGGATTGGAGATAGCAGTTACCGTGAGGTCGGTGAAAGCTTGCAAGAATCCTAGTCCGTCCTGAAAGGCTGACCCTTTGGTCATAGCCTTTTCTTTTTCAAAAAACTTGTAAGAGCTTTCCTACTTTCTTTTTGCAAAAAATGATATAATGAAAGAGATACATACGGAGGTAATACAATGACAAAAACCAGATTATATATTGCTCGTCATGGAAAAACCATGTTTAATACCATTGGACGAGCACAGGGCTGGTCAGACACTCCGCTGACAGAAGCAGGAGAACGTGGAATTCGAGAATTAGGACTTGGTCTCAAGGAAGCTGGGCTTTCTTTTGAAGAGGCTGTTTCGAGTGATTCTGGACGCACCATTCAAACTATGGGAATTATTCTTCAAGAACTTGGTCTGACAGGAAAAATCCCTTATCGTTATGACAAACGGATCCGCGAGTGGTGTTTTGGTAGCTTCGACGGTGCCTATGATGGCGAGCTCTTTATGGGGGTTCTACCCCGTGTCTTTAAGGTCGATGATTTCCATCGGTTGAGTTTAATGGAGTTGGCAGAAGGGATCGTTGAAGTGGATACCACGGGTTGGGCTGAATCCTGGAGCGCCTTGAGTGGCCGAATCTTAGAAGGATTTGAAGCTATTGCAAAAGAGGTAGAAGCAGCTGGCGGTGGGAATGCGATTGTTGTCAGCCACGGCATGACCATTACGACCTTGATTTATCTCATCGATCCGAAAGCTGTCGAAGAATTGGTCTTGGACAACGGAAGTGTAACTGTTTTGGCCTATGAGGATGGCGCCTTTCAGATTGAAAAGATTGGAGACATGTCCTATCGTAAGGTTGGAGCGAAACTCTTAGAGGATGGCCATGACAAATAAGTATAGACGCGCAAGAAAAAAACGTAAGAAACGGTGGCCCTACCTATTGAGTTTCTTTCTTCTTGTGGTCCTTGGATCAGGAATTGGTGCTTACTTAGCGAAGCCGAGCTTGTTTTCAGGGCTTCAGTTTTGGAAGGCAAAAAAAACAGCTGTAACGACTCCCTCTTCTTCTAAGAAAAAGAAAGAAAAATCAGATTTACCAGCTGTTTCGACAAAAGACTGGCAGTTGATCTTGGTTAATCGTGACAATGTGAAGCCAGAGTTGAACCCACAATTGACAGATGTGGATGCTATCAAAGTGGATAGTCGGATTGTAGAGCCAACTCGTCAATTTCTAGAGGCGGCTCGAAAAATTGCCCCAGAAGAAACCTTGATATCGGGTTATCGAAGCGTGGCGGAACAAACAGAGCTCTATAATGAGCGTGTTGCGCAATTAGAGGCCAGTGGTCTTTCGCACGAAGAAGCTGAAAAGCAGGTACAGACCCAGGTACAGGTTCCTGGTGCTAGTGAACACCAGACGGGGCTTGCGATCGATATGAGTGTCGAAGCTGGTCAAAGTGATGAGTTGGGCTTGCAGCTGGCTGCCATCGCACCGCAATATGGCTTTGTCCTTCGCTACCCAGATGGGAAGAGCAACATCACAGGTGTGAATTTTGAAAATTGGCATTTCCGTTATGTTGGCGTAGAAAATGCCCAGTATATGGCCAACCATCAGCTAGTATTGGAAGAATATATTCAACTATTGAAAAAGGCTGGAAAATAGGAGGAGATTCACTTTTTCTAGGTCTTCAGAATGATTTTTAGCACTCTTGAAAAAAGAGTGCTAATTTTTTGGATTTTTCTCTTGACTTTCTTTTGGATGGGTGTATAATAGAATCATGGTTTAGCACTTTGGTGTTTAGAGTGCTAAAAAATGAAAGAGAGGTGAGGTCATGGTTACAGAACGTCAAAATGAGATTCTCAATCTTGTTGTCGATATCTTTACCAAGACCCACGAACCAGTCGGTTCAAAAGCGCTACAAGATGTGATTCAATCCAGTAGTGCGACTATTCGAAACGACATGGCTGCCCTCGAAAAACAAGGCTTACTAGAAAAGGCCCACACTTCGAGTGGCCGAATGCCTAGCCGAGCTGGTTTTCAATATTTTGTTCAGAACTCGCTGGATCTAGAGCTGATTGATGAACAAGATGTTTACCAGGTGGTGAAAGCCTTTGATTTCGAAGCCTTTAAGTTAGATGATATCTTGGATGCTACGGCCAAGTTACTAGCCCAGATGACGGGTTATACCGCAGTGATTCAGGATGTTGAACCGACACGTCAGCGCTTGACTGGTTTTGAGATTGTTCCATTATCCAACCACGATGCTTTGGCAGTTCTGACCTTGGATGAATCAAAGCCTGTCACCGTCCAGTTTGCCATTCCAAAGAATTTCTTAACCAGTGACTTGGAAATCTTCCATCAGCTGATTCAAGAGCGTTTCATTGGAAATACAGTCTTGGATATTCACTACCGCCTGCGGACAGAGATTCCACAGATTGTACAGCGCTATTTCAAGACGACAGACAATGTGCTGGATCTCTTTGATTACGTCTTCTCGCAACTGTTTCAAGAACTGGTTTTTGTAGAAGGAAAGATTTCATCCTTAACCTACGCCGATCTTCAGACCTATCAGTTCTTAGATAATCCCCAACATGTAGCTCTCGAGTTGCGAGGGGGAATGCCAGAAGACCAAATGACCCAGATCCTGGTTGCAGAATCCCAAGAGAAGGCCTTGAAAAATGTGACGGTCATTAGTCACAGGTTCCTGGTTCCTTATCGTGGGATGGCCCTCATGCATGTGATCGGTCCTGTAGAGATGGATTACAGGCGTGTGATTAGTCTGGTCAACGTTATCGGCCGAGTACTGGTCATGAAGTTGACGGATTACTACCGTTACCTCAACAGCAACCATTATGAAGTAAATTAAGATCAAATGAAAGGGGTGTATGCCTTGACAGAAGATATCAAAAAAGAAGACGTGAAAGAAGAGGAAGTTGCCCAAACAACTGAAGAAGTTGTAGAGGAGTCCAACCAACCTTCTGAGTTAGAAGAAGCACATGCGCGTGCCGAAGAATTTGAAAATAAATACCTTCGTGCTCATGCAGAAATGCAAAACATTCAGCGCCGTGCCAATGAAGAACGTCAACAATTACAAAAATACCGTAGCCAAGATTTGGCAAAAGCGATCTTACCATCACTGGACAACCTCGAACGTGCCCTTGCCGTAGAAGGATTGACAGATGATGTGAAGAAGGGCTTGGAAATGGTCCAAGAAAGTTTGGTACATGCTCTGAAAGAAGAAGGAATTGAAGAAATTCCAGCGGACGGAGCCTTTGACCATAACTACCACATGGCCATCCAAACCTTACCTGCAGATGATGAACATCCAGCAGATACCATCGCACAAGTCTTCCAAAAAGGCTACAAACTCCATGACCGCATCCTACGCCCAGCCATGGTAGTAGTATATAACTAGGCTACCTTGTCCGAAACGACACTAAACTATGAAAGAAAGATTAACATTGGTTTGGCTTTGCCAATAGTGAGCGAAGCGAACCAAAGGCGATACTCTTCGCCGTGGCGGTATCTTCGCAAACTTTGAGACCTTAGGCTCAAAGTTTAGTCAAAGAGATTGACGAAGTCAAGCTCTGACGGCGTCGCCACTTAAGAAGAGTATCAAAAAGAAAAAAAGAGAAAAAATAACGAGGAGAAAAACATATGTCTAAAATTATCGGTATTGACTTAGGTACAACAAACTCAGCAGTAGCAGTTCTTGAAGGAACTGAATCAAAAATTATCGCAAACCCAGAAGGTAACCGCACAACTCCATCTGTAGTTTCATTCAAAAACGGTGAAATCATCGTTGGTGACGCAGCAAAACGTCAAGCAGTAACAAACCCAGATACAGTGATCTCTATCAAATCTAAAATGGGTACTTCTGAAAAAGTTTCTGCTAACGGTAAAGAATACACTCCACAAGAAATCTCAGCTATGATTCTTCAATACTTGAAAGGTTACGCTGAAGACTACCTTGGTGAAAAAGTAACCAAAGCAGTTATCACCGTTCCAGCTTACTTTAACGATGCACAACGTCAAGCAACTAAAGACGCTGGTAAAATCGCTGGTCTTGAAGTAGAACGTATTGTCAACGAACCAACAGCAGCAGCTCTTGCTTATGGTTTGGATAAGACTGATAAAGAAGAAAAAATCTTGGTATTCGACCTTGGTGGTGGTACATTCGACGTTTCTATCCTTGAATTGGGTGATGGTGTCTTTGATGTATTGGCAACTGCAGGGGATAATAAACTCGGTGGTGACGACTTTGACCAAAAAATCATCGACTACATGGTTGAAGAATTCAAGAAAGAAAATGGTATCGACTTGTCAACAGACAAGATGGCGCTTCAACGTTTGAAAGACGCAGCTGAAAAAGCGAAGAAAGACCTTTCTGGTGTGACTTCAACACAAATCAGCTTGCCGTTCATCACTGCAGGCGCTGCTGGTCCTCTTCACTTGGAAATGACCTTGACTCGTGCGAAATTCGATGATTTGACTCGTGACCTTGTAGAACGTACGAAAACTCCAGTTCGCCAAGCCCTTTCAGATGCAGGTTTGAGCTTGTCAGATATCGACGAAGTCATCCTTGTCGGTGGTTCAACTCGTATTCCTGCCGTTGTAGAAGCTGTTAAAGCTGAAACTGGTAAAGAACCAAACAAATCAGTGAACCCTGACGAAGTTGTGGCTATGGGTGCTGCGATCCAAGGTGGTGTGATCACTGGTGACGTCAAAGACGTTGTCCTTCTTGACGTAACTCCATTGTCACTTGGTATCGAAACAATGGGTGGAGTCTTCACAAAACTCATCGACCGCAACACTACAATTCCAACTTCTAAATCACAAGTCTTCTCAACTGCAGCAGATAACCAACCAGCCGTTGATATCCACGTTCTTCAAGGGGAACGCCCAATGGCAGCAGATAACAAGACTCTTGGACGCTTCCAATTGACTGATATCCCAGCTGCACCTCGTGGTATCCCACAAATCGAAGTTACATTTGACATCGACAAGAACGGTATCGTATCTGTTAAAGCGAAAGATCTTGGAACTCAAAAAGAACAAACAATCGTTATCCAATCAAACTCAGGTTTGACAGATGAAGAAATCGACCGCATGATGAAAGATGCAGAAGCTAACGCTGAAGCAGATAAGAAACGTAAAGAAGAAGTTGACCTTCGTAACGAAGTAGACCAAGCTATCTTTGCGACTGAAAAGACCATCAAAGAAACTGAAGGCAAAGGCTTTGATGCAGAACGTGACGCAGCTCAAGCAGGACTTGATGATCTTAAGAAAGCTCAAGAATCAGGTAACCTTGAAGAAATGAAAGCAAAACTTGAAGCCTTGAACGAAAAAGCACAAGCATTGGCTGTTAAACTTTACGAACAAGCTGCAGCAGCACAACAAGCACAAGCAGGAGCTGAAGGAGCACAAGCATCAGGCAACGCAGGCGATGACGTCGTAGACGGAGAGTTTACTGAAAAGTAAGATGCAAAGCCCGTTAAAACCTCACAGTGAAAATAGGAAATCTGACGCAGGAACTTTAGTTTCTAGGAAGATTTATCTTTTTCACCAAGAGGTTAGGGCGTGCTCAATTCAGCTTAACAACTAAATGATAAAAAGAAATCCAGAGGTTGCAACCCAGCCTCTGTTTTTCGGTAAAATAGAGGATGTTGCCTATGAAAAAAGTACTTTGTTTGATTTATCCTAATTTTTCTCTTTATGAGATAACTGCTTTAACGAGTACTTTAGCTCTGTCTTTTGACGTCACGATTGATTATGTCGCTTCAGATCATTCGATGGTGGTCTCTGAGGATGGCTTGCTCTGTCAACCGACCAAAACACTGGATCAAATCTGTATAGAAGAGTATTCTTGTGTGATTTTGCCAGGAATGGTCAATATAGGGCCTGCCTTACAGGATGAGAAATTGATTTCGTTCTTGAAGGACCTTGGTGAGCAAGATATCCTCATTGCAGCCATTTCTTCAGCGCCTCTTTTATTAGCGAAAGCAGGTTTGCTGAACGATACGAAATTTACAGGTGGAATTTGGCAAAACTTCTTTGATTATTTTGAATTTCTTCCACGTGAGAATTTCCAACCGAAAGTGGTTGTGCAAGATAAACAGATCATTACGGCTATCGGTTTTGCCCATCAAGAGTTTGCAAGAAAAGTGATTCTAAGTTTAGGCTTGGCAGAGAATACGGACAACTATTTTAAAGAACGAAACGACTACTCAGAAGAGGATTTGATATTTACTCTATCAGACCAAGAGTTTGATCAAGTGAAGCGAAGTATAGAAAACACCCTCTAAAGATGTACATGAAAATTATAGAAAGGAACAAAGAGTGTTCGTAACTGAACACGGGTTCCATAAATTCTTACTCAAAATGAAAGAAAGGAATTGAACCCGACCTAAATCGTGGTTTGATTCACAACATCAATAGAAAGGAACAAAGAGTGTTCGGGGAATTGAACCCGAGCGGAAAGCTTGGAAATTGGATAAACCGCCTAAGAAATCAGGATTTCTTGTCGGTTTCCTAAATTTCAGTCGCTTTCTGTTCGCTCTTAGTATCTTGTATGAACAATACTGAATTTTATGACCGTTTGGGCGTTTCAAAGAATGCATCTCAAGATGAGATCAAGAAAGCCTATCGGAAATTATCTAAAAAATATCACCCAGATATCAACAAGGAGCCTGGTGCTGAGGAAAAGTACAAGGAAGTTCAAGAAGCTTATGAGACTTTGAGTGACGAACAAAAACGGGCTGCTTATGACCAATATGGTGCTGCGGGTGCCAATGGTGGCTTCGGTGGCGGAGCAGGTGGTTTTGGTGGCTTTGATGGTGCTGGTTTTGGTGGCTTTGAAGACATCTTCTCTAGCTTCTTTGGTGGTGGTGCAAGCCGTAATCCGAATGCTCCTCGTCAAGGGGATGACCTCCAATACCGCGTCAATCTCAAGTTTGAAGAAGCGATTTTTGGTGCGGAAAAAGAAGTCAAGTACCATCGGGAAGCTAGCTGTCATACCTGTCATGGTTCTGGAGCTAAGCCAGGGACTAGTCCGGTGACCTGTGGACGCTGTCATGGTTCTGGAGTCATCAATGTGGATACGCAAACCCCTCTTGGGATGATGCGCCGTCAAGTGACCTGTGATGTATGTCATGGTCGTGGTCAAGAAATCAAAGATCCATGTACGACTTGTCGTGGAACAGGTCATGAAAAACAAGCTCATAGCGTGAATGTCAAGATTCCTGCAGGAGTTGAAACAGGTCAACAAATCCGCTTAGCTGGTCAAGGAGAAGCTGGCTTTAACGGTGGACCTTATGGTGACTTGTATGTCGTTGTCAATGTTGAGCCGAGCGATCGCTTCGAACGAGATGGCTCAACCATCTACTACAAGTTAGACCTGAACTTTGTCCAAGCAGCTCTTGGAGATACGGTCCATGTGCCAACCGTTCACGGAGATGTCGATTTGGTCATTCCTGAAGGAACCCAAACCGGTAAGAAATTCCGCCTCCGTGGAAAAGGGGCTCCAAGCTTACGAGGTGGTGCTATGGGGGATCAATATGTATCTGTCAATGTCGTCACCCCAACTGGTTTAAATGACAAGCAAAAAGAAGCCCTTCAAGCCTTTGCGGAAGCAAGTGATTTGAAGGTCAACCCAAAGAAAAAAGGGTTCTTTGACAAGGTCAAAGATGCTTTAGATGATTTATAAGAATGAACGAGTTTCCTTTTGAGTAAGGGGCTCGTTTTATTTTGGATCGAATCCAAGAACTTCCTCTCCTAATTAAAGAATAATGAGGACCCTCATTGAATTTATTAAGATATCGTGGTAAATTTAAGAAAACGATTACAAAGACAATTTAGGAGGTCCTGATGAAATCACATCAACCACGTTATGCGATTCGCAAGTACGCGGTAGGAGCGGCTTCAGTGCTCATAGGATTTTTTGCTAGCGCTCAGGTTGTAGCTGCTGATACACCAACGACTACTGACAGTCCTGCAACGACAGTACCAACTCAGCCAAGCGAGGGTGAGTCGACTAGTTCCCTAAACGAGGAAGCTTCTCAGCCAGTAGTAGAAAAAACAACGGCTCCTGCCCCAATCGTCGATCAAAGTCAACCGACACTGCCTGATCGTGAACTGCGGGTATCAGATCTTGACCGTTTGATTCGCGAAGAAGCGAGCTCGGTCGCAGAGTCGGATGTGGCAGCTCAACCAACGACAGCAGCGACGGAAACACCTGCTAAAGATCCTGAGCAAGAAGAAAAATTAGCCAAGAAAAAGATTGTTTCGATCGATGCTGGTCGCAAGTACTTCTCACCAGACCAGATCAAGGAAATCATTGATGAAGCTAGTAAGACTGGCTATACAGACTTGCATCTCCTAGTCGGAAATGACGGCTTACGCTTTGTTTTGGATGACATGTCCTTGAAAGTGGGAGATGCTTCTTATTCTAGCCAAGCCGTGACGGATGCGGTTGAAAAAGGGACGAAGGCTTATTACGATGATCCGAACGGAACAGCCTTGACCCAGGCTCAAATGGATGATATTTTGGCCTACGCCAAATCGAAGAAAGTAGGCGTCATCCCAACCATAAATAGTCCAGGTCACATGGATGCGATTCTGACAGCCATGGAACAATTGGGGATCGAAAACCCTCACTTTAATTATTTTGGTACAAAGAAATCAGCTCGGACCGTTGATTTGGACAACCAAAAAGCCTTAGACTTTACCAAGGCTTTGGTAGACAAGTATGCGGCTTATTTCAGCGGCAAAACCGACATCTTTAACATCGGTTTGGATGAGTATGCCAATGATGCCACAGATGCCCATGGTTGGCAGGTTCTCCAAGCCAGCAAGCATTGGCCGGGTGAAGGGTACCCGGAAAAAGGCTATGAAAAATTCATCCAATACGCCAATGATCTAGCGGCTATTGTGAAAAAACATAAGATGAAACCAATGGCCTTTAATGACGGAATCTACTACAATGGTGATACTTCCTATGGCACTTTTGACAAGGATATCATTGTATCCTACTGGACAGGTGGTTGGAACGGCTATGATGTCGCTTCTTCAAAACTTTTGTCTGAACTAGGCCATCAAATTCTTAACACCAATGATGCTTGGTACTATGTCCTTGGTCGTGACAAGGCTGGATCTGGTTGGTACAATCTTGATCAAGGTCTCGAAGGAATTTCCAAGTCAGCAATTGATGTCGTTCAAAAGAATGATGAGGCTAAGGTGCCCTTCATCGGTGGGATGGTAGCTGCCTGGGCAGATACACCATCCGCAACCTACAAAAAAGACCTTCTCTTTAAGCTGATGCATGCCTTCGCGGACAAGAATGCGGACTACTTTGTAGCAGATCCTGAAGTGGTCGAAAAGGCTCTTACGGAAGCCCCAACTGATTTGGACCACTATACACCAGAATCGCTAGTAGCCTTTACGGCAGCTAAAAAAGCTTTAGAAGGGGTAGGGGCAGACACGACTCGAGCAGAGGCCAAAACCTTGATCGATCATCTCAAAGCAGCTCAAGATGCTTTGGTATACACAGAAAGCTATGCGAAAGAAGTTGCTGCAAAAGAAGCAGCAGAAAAACTTGCCATGAAGAAGGTCATCTCGATTGATGCAGGTCGCAAATACTTCTCGCTGGATCAGTTGAAACGGATCGTCGATAAGGCCAGTGAGCTGGGGTATTCTGACTTGCACCTCCTGGTCGGAAATGATGGTATGCGCTTCGTACTCGATGATATGACGGTGGAATCCAATGGTAAAACCTATGCTAGTGACGATGTGAAAAAGGCCATTTTAGAAGGTACCAAGGCTTATTATGATGATCCAAATGGGCAAGCCTTGACCCAAGCGGAAATGGATGAGCTCCATGCTTATGCTACTGCTAAAGGAATCGGCTTAATTGCAGCAGTCAATAGTCCTGGACACATGGATGCCTTGTTGGTGGCCATGGAAAAATTGGGTATAGAAAACCCACGAGCTAGCTTTGATACTGTTTCAAAAACAACCATGGATTTGACCAATGAGGCAGCAGTTAACTTTACCAAAGCCTTGATTGGCAAGTACATGGACTACTTCAAAGACAAGTCTAAGATCTTTAACTATGGAACAGATGAATATGCCAACGACGCTACCAGTGCGCAAGGCTGGTACTACCTCAAGTGGTATGACCTCTATGGTAAATTTGCGGAGTATTCCAATAGTCTTGCAGCTATGGCGCGTGAAAAAGGCTTGCAGCCAATGGCCTTTAACGATGGCTTCTATTATGGAGATGAAGATGATGTTGCCTTTGACAAGGATGTCTTGATTTCATACTGGTCTAAAGGATGGTGGGGCTATAACCTCGCGTCACCGCAGTATTTAGCAGACAAGGGCTACAAATTCCTCAATACCAACGGAGACTGGTACTATGTTTTGGGTCACAGGGGAGATCAAAGCTATCCACTCGATAAAGCTATCCAACATTCAGAAACTATTCCATTTGAACAATTAGCTTCAACCAAATACCCTGATGTGAAATTACCGGTGTCCGGAAGTATGTTGGGAATCTGGGCAGATGAACCGGCCAATGAATACAAGGAAGAAGAAGTCTTCCAGGTCATGGAAGCTTTTGCCAACCACAACAAGGACTATTTCAAGGCAGACTTCACTGCTCTTAGAAAAGCAGTTGCTACGGTGCCAACAGATCTAGCTATTTACACACCAGAATCTCGCGCAGCCCTTGCGAAAGTCTTAGATAGCTTGAATTGGAATGTGAGCCGTGCTCATCAAGATCAGGTGGATCAAGAAGTGGCTGCTCTGACCCAAGCCCTTGCGGGGCTTAAGCCAATTACACAAGTGGGTAGCTTGGCTGAAAATGACGTCAAAGCCCTAGTGGAAGACAAACCAAGTCTTGAAATCGTAGAAAAAGAACTTGATTTTGACCTTGTGGAACGGACCAATCCAGATCTCGCTAAAGGAGAACGCAGAGTGATCCAGACTGGAGTTAAAGGGCAAGGTCTTGAGTATGTAGAGGTTTCGGCACTTGATCAAAGTCGAAAAGTGATCGCTACAGAAGTTGCCACAGAGCCGGTTGCAGAAATTGTTGAAGTCGGTATCAAAGAAGTCGTGATCCCAACAAGCCCTTCCGTAGAAGCACCAGTGAAATCAGACTTGCTCGTAAACAAAGTGGTTCCAGATCATTCAACACCTCAAGTGATCTCGAAAGATCAACCAGTAGCACCAGTAAATACCCCAACGCCAATTCCAGCAGCTGTGGAAAAAGAGGTTCGTTCAGAAGCAGTATCTTCTAACAAGCAACTCCCAGAAACAGGAGTGGAATCTGCTCTGGGACTCGCTTTACTAGGAGCGATCTTAGGAGCAGCAGGAATGGACTTGAAAAATAAAAAAAGAGACTGAGACCTAGTTGATTTGTAACAGGTCGAAGTTAGGAGAGTGGGACAGAAATCGGTAATTCGTTAGAATTCGATTTCGTCGTCCCACCTCTGCACAGTTGAGTAGGGCTGTAAAAGCTGATGAAATCAGCGTAGTAGAGCCCACTCAACCACTGCGTCTTGTTCGACAATCCAAAAATAATTGAGAGGCTAGGACTTTTGTCCCAGCTTCTTTTTGTGTTTGTAAAACTGTACCCGGACAGTTTTGTTTTTTCACTCTTGTAACCCCTTCTATATCCTGCTAAAATAAAAACATGACACGATACAAAGCAACCATTTCATATGACGGGACCTTGTTTGCAGGGTTTCAACGCCAACCGCATGCCCGTAGTGTGCAAGAGGAAATCGAGAAGACCTTGACGCGTCTCAATCAAGGAACCCCTGTTACCGTTCATGGAGCGGGGCGGACGGATTCAGGTGTCCATGCTCTTGGGCAGGTGATTCATTTTGATCTCCCCCAAGCGCGGGATGAGGAAAAGCTCCGCTTTGCCCTCGATACCCAAACCCCAGAGGATATTGATTTCATCCGAGTGGAGCAAGTAGTGGCTGACTTTCACTCACGCTACAAGAAGCACAGCAAGACCTATGAATTTATCGTGGATTATGGTCGTCCCAAGAACCCCATGATGCGCCACTATGCCACCCACTATCCTTATCCTTTGGATGTGGAAAAGATGCAAGCAGCCATCCAAAAGTTGGAGGGAACCCATGATTTCACCGGTTTCACAGCTTCAGGAACCAGCGTGGAAGATAAGGTTCGTACGATTACAGAGGCTCGCTTGGTCGAGGATGCAGAACATCATCGCCTTGTCTTTACCTTTTCGGGCAATGGCTTTCTCTACAAGCAAATCCGCAATATGGTGGGAACTTTGTTGAAGATTGGAAATGATCGGATGCCGATCGAGCAGATCGATCTAATTTTAGAAAAGAAGGACCGCAATCTAGCAGGTCCTACAGCAGCGCCAAATGGCTTATATTTAAAGGAGATCCGTTATGAGTAATGAATTGATTCTAGCTATTTCAGGAAATGATATTTTTAGTGGGGGAGGTCTTCACGCAGACCTTGCAACTTATACGACTAACAAACAGCATGGCTTTGTAGCGGTGACTTGTTTGACCGCTATGACGGAGCACGGTTTTGAAGTGATTCCGGTGGATCCGACGACCTTTGCTCAACAGCTCAACTCTCTCAAGGATGTTCCTTTTTCTGCTATTAAACTCGGCCTTTTGCCAAATGTTGAAGTGGCAGACTTGGCTTTGGACTATGTCAAAGCCCATGCGGAGATTCCTGTGGTACTAGATCCTGTCTTGGTCTGCAAGGAAAGTCATGATGTAGAAGTTTCAGCTCTTCGAGACGAATTGATTAAGTTCTTCCCTTATGTGACCATCATCACGCCAAACTTACCAGAAGCTGAGATCTTAACCCAAAGCAAGATTCAATCGCTCGACGATATGAAGGAGGCAGCGCGCAAGCTCCACGAATTAGGCGCAGCGAATGTCGTGGTCAAAGGAGGCAATCGTCTCAATAAAGAAAAGGCCATTGATGTCTTTTATGATGGGACAGACTTCACCGTCATTGAAGAGCCAGTCTTAGAAAAGAACAATACAGGAGCTGGTTGTACCTTTGCGTCTAGCATTTCCAGCCAGTTGGTGCAAGGGAAATCTCCACTTGAAGCTGTTAAAGCCTCTAAAGACTTTGTTTTCCAAGCGATTCAACATTCAGACCAGTATGGAGTAGTACAGTATGACATCTAATCGAACTCAACTCATTGCCCGCCTCTCTATTTTGACAGCCTTGACAGTTGTACTTGGCTACTATACCAAACTTCCAACTCCTACAGGGATCGTCACCCTGCTAGATCTTGGAGTGTATTTCACAGCCTTCTATTTTGGGCGCAAGGAAGGTGCTATTGTAGGTGGTGTCGGAGCCTTCCTACTTGACCTGATTTCAGGCTATCCTCAGTGGATGTTTTTTAGCCTCCTCTTTCACGGGGGACAAGGCTATTTCGCTGGCTTCAAGGGAAAAGCTCGTTACCTAGGCTTGCTCCTTGCGACAGTCGTCATGGTAGGCGGTTACGCACTAGCTTCCGCTCTCTTTTTAGGCAATGGCTGGGGTGCTGCTATCTCGGACATTCCGAACAACCTCGCTCAGAATTTTGTTGGAATGGCTTTAGGCTATGTGGTCTATTATGCATTTCAAAAGAAAGGAAGCTAATTCATGGATCTGGAGCAACTGAAGAAGGATACAAAAGAAATCCTGGTAGATGTCTTGGAAAAAAGCCGTCTCCGCCAAGGACAGATTCTAGTCCTCGGGATGTCTTCAAGTGAAGTTGCAGGAGGGCAAATTGGAAAAGCCTCCAACATCGACCTTGCCGAAGCTATTGTCCAGACCTTGCTAGATGAGTTGAATCCAAGAGGGATTTATCTGGCAGTGCAAGGATGTGAGCATCTCAATCGCGCCTTGGTGGTCGAAAGAGAATTGGCAGATAAAAAGGAGTTAGAAATCGTCAATGTCCTTCCGAGTCTCCATGCAGGAGGTGCTGGACAACTCGCAGCTTTCAAGTATTTTAAGGATCCTGTTGAAGTGGAATTTATCACAGCTCAAGCGGGGTTAGACATCGGAGATACCTCGGTGGGGATGCACGTCAAACACGTGCAAGTTCCAATTCGCCCTATCTTGCGTGAACTAGGTGGAGCCCATGTCACAGCCCTCGCCAGTCGGCCAAAATTGATCGGCGGTGCCCGTGCTCTCTACCTCGATGATCCCATCCGAAAATCATAATCAGAACTAGCTTTAAACGGCTAGTTTTTTTGGATGAAAAGAGAGGCAAAAACGTTTTAAAACTTGCAATTTCAAAGTTTTGTGGTAAAATTATAAGGAATGACTATATTATTTTAAGGAGAGACAGAATGTCTGTATCATTTGAAAACAAAGAAACTAACCACGGTGTATTGACTTTCACAATCAGCCAAGAGCAAATCAAACCTGCTTTGGACCGTGTGTTTGAGTCAGTTAAGAAAACTTTGAACGTACCTGGATTCCGTAAAGGTCATATTCCACGTCCAATCTTCAACCAACGTTTCGGTGAAGAAGCTCTTTACCAAGATGCTTTGAACGATCTTCTTCCAGCAGCATATGAAGCAGCTGTTAAAGAAGCTGGAATCGAAGTGGTAGCACAACCAACTTTCGATGTTGTATCTATGGAAAAAGGTCAAGACTGGACATTGACAGCAGCTGTTGTAACAAAACCTGAAGTAAAATTGGGTGCTTACAAAGACCTTGAAGTATCAGTAGAAGTTTCTAAAGAAGTAACAGACGCTGATGTGGATGCTCGTATCGAACGCGAACGCAACAACTTGGCTGAATTGGTTGTTAAAGAAGGTGCTGCAGCAGAAGGTGACACAGTTGTGATCGACTTCGTAGGTTCTATCGACGGTGTTGAATTCGACGGTGGTAAAGGTGACAACTTCTCACTTGGACTTGGTTCAGGTCAATTCATCCCAGGTTTCGAAGACCAATTGGTTGGACACTCTGCTGGTGAAACAGTTGATGTGATTGTAACCTTCCCAGAAGACTACCAAGCAGCTGACCTTGCAGGTAAAGAAGCGAAATTCGTGACAACTATCCACGAAGTAAAAGCAAAAGAAGTACCAGCTCTTGACGATGAATTGGCAAAAGACATCGACGAAGAAGTTGAAACTCTTGACGAATTGAAAGAAAAATACCGCAAAGAATTGGCAGCAGCTAAAGAAGAAGCATACAACGATGCAGTAGAAGCAGCAGCAATCGATCTTGCAGTTGAAAACGCTGAAATCGTTGACCTTCCAGAAGAAATGATCCACGAAGAAGTACACCGTTCAATCAACGAGTTCCTTGGAAACATGCAACGTCAAGGTATCTCACCTGAAATGTACTTCCAAATCACTGGAACAACTCAAGAAGATCTTCACAAACAATACGAAGCAGAAGCTGAAAGCCGTACGAAGACAAACCTTGTGGTTGAAGCAGTAGCGAAAGCAGAAGGCTTCGAAGCAACTGAAGAAGAAATCAACGCTGAAATCGAACAATTGGCAGCAGATTACAACATGCCAGTTGAACAAGTTCGCAACCTTCTTTCACCAGAAATGTTGAAACATGACATCACAGTGAAGAAAGCAGTGAACGTGATCACAAGCACAGCAAAAGTAAAATAATTGAGATAAAAAAGAAGAGCCGTGAGGCTCTTCTTTTTTTGATTTCATGGAGAATCCTGGAATTTTCCTTTGACGAAAGGGGAAATTTATCGTACAATAGAGTGTAACGATAAAATGCGTGATAGATTTAGTGGCGAGAAGTTTTCAATCTATCATTGAGGATAGGATGAGGTTTAAGACCGGATCCTTCTCCATTTAGGAAATGAAACATAAGGAGATTTACCCTTGGAATTAGAAGTATTTGCTGGACAAGAAAAAAGTGAACTTTCTATGATTGAAGTGGCGCGTGCGATTTTGGAATTACGCGGACGTGACCATGAAATGTACTTTAGCGATCTTGTAAATGAAATTCAAATTTACCTTGAAAAATCAAACATCGAGATCCGTGAAGCTCTTCCATTGTTCTATACAGAATTGAATGTAGATGGAAGCTTTATCCCACTTGGAGATAACAAATGGGGTCTTCGTTCATGGTATGCCATCGATGAAGTTGACGAAGAAATCATCGCTCTTGAAGAAACAGACGAAGATGAAACTCCTAAGAAACGGAAGAAAAAACGTGTCAATGCCTTTATGGATGGAGACGAAGATGCGATCGACTACAACGACGACGATCCAGAAGACGAAGAAGTTTACGAAGCAGATCCAGCTCTTTCATATGATGAAGAAAATCCAGACGATGAAAAGAGTGAAGTCGAAGCTTACGATGCTGAAATCAATGAAATCGTACCAGATGATTTGGGTGAGGAAGTTGAATTAAGCGAAGAAGACGACGAAGAAGAGGATTCTGAAGACGAGGAAGAAGAATAAATCATAAGAAGAGGCTGGGACAAAAGTCCTAGCCTCTCAATTGTTTTTGGATTGTCGAGCAAGACGCAGTGGTTGAGTGGGCTCTACTACGCTGATTTCATCAGCTTTTACAGCCCTACTCAACTGTGCGGAGGTGGGACGACGAAATCGAATTCTAACGAATTACCGATTTCTGTCCCACTCTCTTTTTGTTTGCATTGAAAAAAGTGGCGAAATGGAGTATGATAAACGTGTAAGGATTCCCAAATAGGAGGTATTCAGATGGACTTTCATTTAGATCAAAGTTTAGTAGCTCTTGGTATTGATACGGTTGTGGTCGGAATTGCTAGAAATGTGGATCCCCAAGCAGTCCTGCCCCCTTCTTTTCTTGAAAAGAAGCAAGCAGTTGAACAATGGGCGCTCCAGTGTCAAACAGAAGAAGTAGCGGCATCCCCTGTCATCAAAGGCTATACAGACCTCTTGCAAAAAGTAGGGCGTAGCATCAAGAAAAATCCACCAACAGTCCTTGCTCTTATCCGAAACATCCAGCATCGTGGTGCTCTGCCTCAGATCAATAGCATCATCGATATCTATAATGTCGAATCGCTGAAGTCTTTTCTCGCGATCGGAGGACATGACCTAGATAAGATTGAGGGGCCGATTGAATTTACAGTGAGTCAAAGAGAAGATCTCTTCTTCCCCATCCTTTCTAGCGAAAAGCATGTAGCACCGACAGATCCCGTCTATAGAGATCAAAAAGGAGTTCTGGCTTGGTTGGATGTACGCGATAGTGACCATTACAAATTTGAGGAGACTACGCAAAACGCTCTCTTTGTCATCCAAGGAAATACCGAGACGTCAGTCGAGATGCGTTTAGAAGCGCTAGAACGAATCCACAAGGACCTTGCTCTTTGCATGCCTCAGCTTCAATTTGAGAAATTTCTCGTCACACAAAATGGAGTGGAAAAGGTCGTGTAAACAGCGAAAATCATTTTCATGAATTTTTCAATTTGACAAAGTAATCCATTTGCGGTAAGATATTGTTCGGGCACCTCATTTTGAGGTCGGAGCTCCCTAAGGATTAGGGAGCTATTTTTGTTTTTTCTGCAAAGAGGAATGGCCTCTACAACATTAGAAGAAGAGGAAAGCACATGTCAACAAAATATATTTTTGTCACAGGTGGTGTCGTATCATCCATCGGGAAAGGGATTGTCGCAGCAAGTCTTGGTCGCTTGCTTAAAAATCGTGGATTGAAAGTGACCATCCAAAAATTTGACCCTTATATCAATATCGACCCAGGGACGATGAGTCCTTACCAACACGGGGAAGTATTTGTCACAGACGATGGTGCAGAGACAGACTTGGACCTTGGTCACTATGAACGCTTTATTGATATCAATCTGAATAAGTACTCAAATGTAACGACAGGGAAAATTTATAGTGAGGTCCTTCGTAAGGAACGTCGTGGAGAATACTTGGGAGCAACTGTACAGGTCATTCCTCATATCACAGATGCCTTGAAAGAGAAGATCAAACGGGCAGCGACGACGACGGATTCAGATGTCATCATCACAGAAGTCGGGGGAACAGTTGGAGACATTGAGTCCCTTCCATTCCTTGAAGCTCTACGTCAAATGAAGGCAGATGTTGGTGCTGAAAACGTTATGTACATCCACACCACTCTTCTACCTTACTTGAAGGCTGCGGGAGAAATGAAAACCAAGCCGACCCAACACTCTGTGAAAGAATTGCGTGGTCTTGGAATTCAACCAAATATGTTGGTCATCCGTACAGAAAAACCAGCTGGTCAAGGAATTAAGAACAAGTTGGCTCAATTCTGTGATGTGGCACCAGAAGCTGTCATTGAATCACTGGATGTGGAACATTTGTACCAAATCCCATTGAACTTGCAAGCACAAAATATGGACCAAATCGTTTGTGACCATTTGAAATTGGATGTTCCTGCAGCAGATATGACAGAATGGTCTGCAATGGTCGACAAGGTCATGAACCTCAAGAAGCAGGTCAAGATTTCCTTGGTTGGAAAATACGTAGAATTGCAAGATGCCTACATTTCTGTCGTTGAGGCCTTGAAGCACTCAGGGTATGCCAATGATGCAGAGGTCAAGATTAATTGGGTCAATGCCAATGATGTGACTGTTGAGAATGTGGCAGAACTCCTTGGAGATGCGGATGGGATCATTGTCCCAGGTGGTTTTGGTCAACGGGGAACAGAAGGAAAAATTCAAGCCATCAAGTATGCGCGTGAACAGGACGTACCAATGTTGGGTGTCTGCTTGGGTATGCAGTTAACCTGTATCGAATTTGCCCGTCACGTTTTAGGTTTGGAAGGGGCTAATTCATCCGAATTGGATCCAGAAACCAAGTATCCAATTATCGATATCATGCGGGACCAAATCGATGTGGAAGACATGGGTGGAACGCTCCGTCTCGGTCTTTACCCTTCTAAACTCAAACGAGGATCAAAAGCAGCAGCTGCCTATGACAATCAAGAAGTGGTACAACGTCGCCACCGTCACCGTTATGAGTTTAACAATGCTTTCCGTGAACAGTTCGAAGAAGCAGGATTTGTCTTCTCAGGCGTTTCACCAGACAACCGTTTGGTCGAAATCGTTGAAATCCCAGAAAACAAATTCTTTGTTGCTTGCCAATACCACCCAGAATTGTCAAGCCGTCCAAACCGCCCAGAAGGACTTTACACAGCCTTTATCACAGCGGCAGTTGAAAACCACGATAGCAAATAAAAATCAAGGGATCAGGTCGAGAAACCTGATCCCTTTTTGTGAAAAAATGACAAACCCTGAAAAAAGTTTGAAAAAAATCTTGACAAAAAAGTTGTTGATTGATATACTAGTAAAGTACTCAATCGCGGGGATGGCGGAATTGGCAGACGCGCAGGACTAAGGATCCTGTGACCGCTTTAGGTCGTGAGGGTTCAAGTCCCTCTCTCCGCATCGGATCAAGATAGCTTTGGCTATCTTTTTTTGTTTTCAAATTTCTTTGTGGTAGAATAGGTGTGAGATGAGGTGAGAAAATGAAGAAGAAGTATCTGGTTTTGGTCGATGGCCTCTTTGCACTATTGGGAAGTGCCATTAATTTTTTCGGTCCTATCATGATTTTAGCTATGGCGATAGGCGCATACAAGGATACTTTTAGATATTTTATTGCCTTAAACATATGGAATGTCCTCGTTTTTCTAGCAGCGATTGCTTCTAAGTGTTTGCTCAGAAAAGAGAAAAGGATTAAAAAGTGGATTCCCAATCTTTTCTTGATGGCAGGCTTTATTCTACTTGTTGCGATATTTCTTGCTGTACCTGACACCTTTCCTTTTCTTTTTAGATTGGTAAACGGGCTTCTTGGAAAAATGTTCACCGACAGTCAATTATTTGCTGCTTATTTCTATTCTCAATGGGTTGCAGCGGTATTCCTTGTGATTTGCGGGATTGCCTTTCTCCTTTCACTAAAAAATTTTAAAGAAGAGAATTGAGAGTGGGACAGAAATCGGTAATTCGTTAGAATTCGATTTCGACGTCCCACCTCCGCACAGTTGAGTAGGGCTGTAAAAGCTGATGAAATCAGCGTAGTAGAGCCCACTCAACCACTGCGTCTTGCTCGACAATCCAAAAATAATTGAGAGGCTAGGACTTTTGTCCCACTCTCTTTTCCTTATTTGCTAGGATGAAAGTCTTAGGAGTTAGGAGATTCCACCCTATTTATCGTAAGAAAGCGCTTAAAGACACAGGAAAAACTAGCAATTTCATCTAAAAAGTGATAAAATAAACAATGTAAGTGGGATTAACCCCATAAAAATTTATAGGAGGCCTATAACAAATGGCAATCGTTTCAGCAGAAAAATTTGTCCAAGCAGCTCGTGACAATGGTTATGCAGTTGGTGGATTTAACACAAACAACCTTGAGTGGACTCAAGCTATCTTGCGTGCAGCAGAAGCTAAGAAAGCTCCAGTACTTATCCAAACTTCTATGGGTGCTGCTAAATACATGGGTGGTTACAAAGTATGTAAAGCCCTTATTGAAAACCTTGTAGAATCAATGGGTATTACTGTACCAGTTGCTATTCACCTTGACCATGGTCACTACGACGATGCTCTTGAATGTATCGAAGCTGGTTACACTTCAATCATGTTTGACGGTTCACACCTTCCAGTTGAAGAAAACCTTAAATTGGCGAAAGATGTCGTTGAAAAAGCTCATGCTAAAGGTATCTCAGTAGAAGCTGAAGTTGGTACTATCGGTGGTGAAGAAGACGGTATCATCGGTGACGGTGAATTGGCACCAATCGAAGACGCTAAAGCAATGGTTGCTACAGGAATCGACTTCTTGGCGGCAGGTATCGGTAACATCCACGGTCCTTACCCAGCAAACTGGAAAGGTCTTCACCTTGACCACTTGCAAAAATTGACTGAAGCTGTTCCAGGATTCCCAATCGTATTGCACGGTGGATCAGGTATCCCTGATGATCAAATCCAAGCAGCTATCAAACTTGGTGTTGCAAAAGTTAACGTGAACACTGAATGCCAAATCGCATTTGCAAATGCTACTCGTCAATTCGTACGTGAATACGATGCAAACGAAGCAGAATACGACAAGAAGAAACTCTTCGACCCACGTAAATTCTTGAAACCAGGTTTCGAAGCAATTACTGCAGCTGTTGAAGAACGTATCGACGTATTCGGTTCAGAAGGCAAAGCTTAATTAAAAACAGGAAAGCAAGGTCCCATGTGGATCTTGTTTTTTTGTTTGGGAAAGGTTGCTTCCAGGGGTTAATTTTTGTACAATATGCCTATGAAAAAATTCAAACTGTGGAGCTGGATCGTTTGTGGCTTTCTCCTGATCTTTTTAGGTGCTACATTTGTTTTTCATCAATTTAGTTTACGAAATGAAAGTAAGCTTCTCACACCCATTGGTAAACAAGTTACAGTCAATGGACATCGAATGAATGTCTCTGTTAAAGGAGAAGGACCTCAAACAATCGTTTTTCTTTCCGGTGCAGGTATCGCCTCTCCTATCCTAGACTTTAAGAATCTATCAGATCCCCTATCCAAAAAATACAAGGTTGTTGTCGTGGAGCGAGCAGGATATGGTTTTAGTGAAGATAGTGATCGTTCAAGAGATGTGATGGAGGTCCTTTCTGAGACCCGTCAAGCTTTGGCGCAAGCTCATGTTTCAGGTCCTTATGTGATTATTTCGCATTCTATGGCTAGTTTAGAGAGTCTTGCTTGGCAGGAGAAGTTTCCTGATGAAGTGAAAGCTTTGATTGGTTTAGATTGGGCATTGCCATCAAGTTATGAAGATTTAAAGGAGAATCAGACCTTGCTCACTGTGGCATATTGGAGCAGCAAGATTGGCTTATTACGCTACTTTCCTGAGTCCTTATATATAAAAAATCAAACTCTGATCGAAAGTGAACGAAAACAATATAAACTTCTAGCTTATAAGCAGTTGATGTCACAAGCTATGTTTCATGAATCGCGTTTGGCAAAGGAAAATGCCAAGAAAGTTCCATCTAGCATTAATCCGAAAATTCCAGCCTTACTCCTGGTTTCTAACGGTGAAGGCACGACCTTTAGCCAATCAGAGTGGCAACTTTATGCAGAGAGATTTGCAAGCGACCAGTCTAATGTTCAAGTCGACTATATGGATGCGCCTCACGACCTCTATCATTATCAAAGCGATGCTATTGTTTCTCGCATTAAAGAATTTTTAGAGAATAATTGAGGGCTTAAAAATCCATTGAGACTGATGATAATAATTGAAAGGTAATGACTTATGAATAATTCTTATATTTTACTTAGACATGCTCATTCAAGATTTTCAAGTGATGATTTTAATAGAACTTTGTCAGAAAAAGGATTTTCATCTCTTAATCAGTTAGATTTTTTGAATTCTTTTAATATTGATTATTATTTTTCTAGTCCTTATAAACGAGCATTTGAAACGATTAATAGCTCGCCAATTCAATTTGATAAAATAGTTCTTGATAATCGGTTACGAGAGCGAAAATTATCCTCAAGATTTATTGAAGATACTGAGTTTGAAAAAACAATTCAATATTTATGGCAAAATCCAGATAAATCTCTTATTGGAGGAGAGTCCAATCGAGAAGCATTAAATAGAATTTTAGATTTATTTGAGGACTTGGAAGAAAGGTACTCAGATAAAACCATTTTACTGAGTTCTCATGGAAATTTGCTAGGAATCTTAATCAATCATTTTGATTCAAGTTTTGATTATAAAAAATGGGGACAGATGACTTTTCCAGATTGCTTTCTAGTTGACAAAGATAAGAGTGTGAAAAGAATTATGAAAGTTACATCTAGGTAATCATTTAGTTCAATCTATGTGATTTTATTTTCTGTTATTACAAATAGAATTGAAGGAAAAATAGCCATGATATTCGATCAGTCCTTGCAAGCCTACCTACATGAAGTAGATGATGTTCTTGTAGCTTGGGAAGAAAAACCAAGTGGAAACTTTGAGATGGAAGCTCAGTTGCTTGCAGCCAATTACCATAAAAATCTTTACCGTATTCTTGCATTTATACTGCCTCATTTACAAGAATTTTATGGGTATTTCACAGATGAAGAAGCTACTGAAAAATTGGGTAAACCCATCATCGAGCCAGAAAGACAAACCGTTACTTTCTGCGATCAAACTTTTGATGATATTCATATCTTTTCTTTTGACTATCAGGGGCAGGCATTTGAGAGTCTGGAGAATTTTGCCATTGATGGTTAAGGTCTGTTTTCAGTTTTAAAAAGAAGGAGAGAGACTGATGAGTACTGCTGATTTTGTCTTTATTGAGAGTAAAGACCCCATATTCCTAGATTTACAAGCCTTTTGTACTGCTTTGAGAGAAAAATTTCCAGGTATTTTGATCAGAGAAAGGACGAATCCTGAAAAAGCTTACTCGCTTTCTTGGGATTATCAAAGTCCTCAGCTTACTTTGGAAAGTTCACTGAGTAGCAAGAAAAATGTTTTTGTGATTGATTACTTTGATTCAACGAACAGGTTACAAGATTATGCCTCCTATATCATCTGGCTTCGGAAATGGTTTCCACCTGAAGAGAAAGTTTCCTTTTGTGATGAAGGTTATGAGTATGTGTTTGAACTTCCTAGTGATTTATCCCAAAAGGAGTTGGAAAACTACTTACGAACAAGGTTTGATGAGTGAAGAAGAAGTTCAAAAACGAATAATGATATGGAAAAGTTGAAAAGGAGAATCAGATGCTTACTAAAGATGATATGTTAGTTGCTTTGCATGATGCAATTACTGAAGACCAAGAATTTGAGTTGGCAGACGAGATTGTAGATGCCATGGAGGCTTACCCTCAACCCTTTGATTTGGTTGACCCCGTCTTAGACTTTATTTCCAAGCATCCAGAAGTAGATTTTGGAGCTCCAGGTGAGTTGGTTCACTTTGTGGAGCGATTTTATCATCAAGGCTATGAGGAATTATTGATGGAGTCAGTTCTAAAAAGTCCAACTGTGCATAACATCTGGATGCTTCATCGATGCTATAATGACAATGATCCAAATCTAGTCCGGCAGATTCAGACTTTGGTTGGAGAACTGAAGAAGGATAAGACTCTTGATTCACAAGTAAGAAGCATGATTGAAGACTTAACTTGGTAGAGGGAGGTGATGCAGCATCACCTTTTTATCTTTTCTTAGGGATAAAAATTTTCGATATAAATTAACACTTGTTTTCCGTAGACATTTGCACTATAAAAGGGTGTTATTAGGGCTTTCTTTCCTTATGTTGAAAAAGAAGGCAGTTTTTTTGGTATTTTAAGGAAACGATGAAACCAGAATTTTTGCTTAAAAGTATTATTTTAAGAGAAAAATTTCTCATTTCATAATCAATAAGCAAACGCTTGCATTCCTTTTTTTATTGGATTATAATAGGTTGGTATAAAGCCTTCTGTAATAATATTTAGAAAGTGTAGAAAGTAAGGATTTAGAATATTTGTGGTCAAAAATACAATGTTGCTTCTTACGATAGGGAGATAGATATGGCAATGATAGAAGTGCAACATCTTCGGAAAAATTTTGTGAAGACAGTTAAGGAGCCGGGTTTAAAGGGAGCCTTGCGCTCCTTTATTCATCCTGAAAAGCAGACCTTTGAAGCGGTCAAGGATTTAACTTTTGAAGTTCCAAAAGGGCAGATTTTAGGATTTATCGGGGCAAATGGTGCTGGGAAGTCAACCACCATCAAAATGCTGACAGGGATTTTAAAACCGACATCTGGTTTTTGTCGGATTAACGGCAAGATTCCGCAGGATAATCGCCAAGATTATGTCAAGGATATTGGAGTCGTTTTCGGACAACGCACCCAGTTATGGTGGGATTTGGCTCTGCAAGAGACCTACACGGTTTTGAAAGAGATCTATGATGTACCGGACTCGCTTTTCCATAAGCGTATGGACTTTTTGAATGAAGTTTTGGATTTGAAGGAATTTATCAAGGATCCTGTGCGGACTCTTTCACTAGGTCAACGGATGCGGGCGGATATTGCGGCTTCCTTGCTTCACAATCCCAAAGTTCTCTTTTTAGATGAACCGACTATTGGTTTGGATGTGTCGGTCAAGGACAACATTCGTCGGGCCATTACCCAGATTAATCAGGAGGAAGAGACAACTATTCTCTTGACTACTCATGATTTGAGTGATATTGAGCAACTCTGTGATCGGATTTTTATGATTGATAAGGGGCAAGAGATTTTTGATGGAACGGTTAGCCAGCTCAAGGAGACCTTTGGAAAGATGAAGACTCTCTCCTTTGACCTGACGCCAGGTCAAAATCATCTCCTCTCTCATTATGAGGGCTTGCCTGATATGTCCATTGATAGACAAGGAAATACTCTCAATATTGAATTCGATAGTTCCCGCTACCAGTCGGCCGATATTATCAAGCAAACCTTATCTGATTTTGAGGTCCGTGATTTGAAGATGGTAGATACGAATATTGAAGATATTATCCGTCGCTTCTACCGAAAGGAGCTCTAAGATGGTCAAATTGTGGAGACGTTATAAACCCTTTATCAATGCGGGGATTCAGGAGTTGATTACCTATCGAGTCAACTTTATTCTCTATCGGATTGGTGATGTCATGGGGGCTTTTGTGGCCTTTTATCTCTGGAAGGCAGTCTTTGACTCCTCTCAGGAGCCTTTGATTCAGGGCTTCAGTATGGCAGATATCACTCTCTACATCATCATGAGTTTTGTGACCAATCTGTTGACCAGGTCTGATAGCTCCTTTATGATTGGGGAGGAGGTCAAGGATGGCTCCATTATCATGCGCTTGCTGAGACCAGTGCATTTTGCGGCCTCTTACCTTTTCACCGAACTTGGCTCCAAGTGGTTGATTTTTATCTCTGTTGGCCTGCCATTTTTAAGTGTCATTGTTTTGATAAAAATCTTATCTGGGCAAGGTATTCTAGAGGTGCTGGGATTAACTGTCCTTTATCTCTTTAGCTTAACTCTGGCTTATCTGATTAACTTTTTCTTTAATATCTGCTTTGGATTTTCAGCCTTTGTATTTAAAAATCTTTGGGGTTCCAACCTACTTAAGACTTCCATAGTGGCCTTTATGTCTGGGAGTTTGATTCCCTTGGCTTTCTTTCCAAAGGTCATTTCAGATATTCTGTCCTTCTTACCTTTCTCATCCTTAATTTACACTCCGGTCATGATTATTGTTGGGAAATACGATGCTAGTCAGATTCTTCAAGCACTTTTGCTTCAGCTTTTCTGGCTTATAGTGATGGTGGGCTTGTCTCAGTTGATTTGGAAACGAGTCCAGTCATTTATCACCATTCAGGGAGGTTAGTATGAAAAAATATCAACGCATGCATCTGATTTTTATCAGACAGTACATCAAGCAAATCATGGAATACAAGGTAGATTTTGTGGTTGGTGTGTTGGGAGTCTTTCTGACTCAAGGCCTGAACCTCTTGTTTCTCAATGTCATCTTTCAACACATTCCCTCCCTAGAAGGTTGGACTTTTCAAGAAATTGCCTTTATCTATGGATTTTCCTTAATTCCAAAGGGACTAGATCATCTCTTTTTTGACAATCTCTGGGCTTTAGGTCAACGACTAGTTCGAAAAGGGGAGTTTGACAAGTATCTGACTCGTCCTATCAATCCCCTATTTCATATTCTGGTTGAGACCTTTCAGATTGATGCCTTGGGTGAACTCTTGGTCGGTGGCATTCTATTAGGAACAACAGTAACTAGCATCTCTTGGACTCTTCCAAAATTCCTGATTTTTCTAGTCTGTATTCCTTTTGCGACCTTGATTTATACTTCTTTAAAAATCGCGACAGCTAGCATCGCTTTTTGGACCAAGCAGTCAGGTGCCATGATTTACATTTTCTATATGTTTAATGATTTTGCCAAGTATCCTATTTCTATTTACAATTCGCTCCTTCGTTGGTTAATTAGCTTTATTGTACCTTTCGCCTTTACGGCTTACTATCCTGCCAGTTATTTCTTGCAGGACAAGGATGGGCTCTTTAACATTGGTGGTTTGATTCTAATTTCCCTTGTCTTCTTTGTTATTTCTTTGAAACTATGGGACAAGGGCTTAGATGCCTACGAAAGTGCGGGTTCGTAATAGGAAGAATCTCAAAGCCTTGTCTCAGGAAAGGCTTTTTCTAATGGAGATGAAAATTTCTTGACATCTATTCTCAGAGTGCTATACTAAGAAGGTAATCGCCGATTTAGCTCAGTTGGTAGAGCAACGCACTCGTAACGCGTAGGTCACAGGTTCGATCCCTGCAATCGGCATAGGAAGAAACGGCTTTGAAGGAGCGAGACGACGAATGATGGTGATAACCGATTCGTTCTGTCTCGCTCTTTTTTTGACCGCATAGGCGCCATTTTTGACCGCTTAGTCAAAAGTCCTTGTCTCCATAGGGGCTCTTTGCTATCATAGAATCATCAAAGGAAGCAATACTTCCAATTAATAAAAACGAGGTATACGATGATGAAAAAATTACTTGGACTTGGATTTATTCTGGCAGCTCTTGCGGTTGTCACAATGGGAATGGTTGGCTTTCCAAAGATCGATGTGAATATCTGGCCTTTATTCCCCGTTCTCTTATTTGCTTTCTTTACGCTTGAAAATCTGTTGAAACAGGACTACAAGGCAAGTGTCATCTGTGCTTTAATTGCTCTGATGATTGCAAACGCGATCTACGATCTCTTGCCGGTTTCAAATGGCTTAGTGATCACAGCGGGTGTCCTTGCTTGCGTGGGTCTTAGTTTTCTTTTACCGGATAAGAATAGCAACAAATAAAGAAAGAGAGTGGGACAGAAATCGGTAATTCGTTAGAATTCGATTTCGTCGTCCCACCTCCGCACAGTTGAGTAGGGCTGTAAAAGCTGATGAAATCAGCGTAGTAGAGCCCACTCAACCACTGCGTCTTGCCCGACAATCCAAAGACAATTGAGAGGCTAGGACTTTTGTCCCAGCCTCTTTACTTCTCAAAAACTACCTCTTGATGGGGAAAACGTGCCACTTACTGAAAAGCCCTTGTTTTGTTTTCAACAGCTGTTATAATGGTACTATCAAAACGTTGGGAAAGGAGTTTTATGAAAGTTAGAATCGAATTGGATCCATCAACGGATGAGCCTGAGATCTTGATTCGAGCTCCGCGCTTGACCCCGGAATTGACCCAGCTGCAAGAGAGAATCCTAGAACAAAAGGTCGCTCCTTTGGCCTTCTACAAGGATCGAAGTGAGTATTTTCTGGATTTGGCATCTATCCTCTTTTTTGAGACGGACGGGGAGAAGATTTTTGGACACACCAAGGACGAGGCCTATGAGGTCAAACAGAAGCTCTATGAGTTGGAGGAGCTACTTCCCATCGCCTTTTGTCGAATTTCCAAATCCACCATTGTCAACGCAAAGCAGATCTATTCTCTAGAAAAGTCTTTTTCAGGGACCAGCACGGTCAATTTCTACCAGACCCATAAGCAGGTTCACGTATCTAGACGCTACTATCAACTCTTAAAAGAACGACTAAATGAAATGAGGTAATATCATGAGAAAAAAATTAATTGGAGTATTCTTAATCCTTTTAGCAGCCTTAATCCTTTTACAGGGCTATTTTGTAAAATGGGACATCAGCATCTGGACCTTAGCTTGGGTTACCTTGCTTGCCGTTCTGTCCCTCTCTAGTTTCTTAAAACGCCATTTTGGTTGGGGCTTCATCTATGGACTTTTAGCCCTCTTTTGTCTCAATGGGCAATACCATTTCCTCCCAGTTTCAAATTCAGTTGTCATCCTTTCCTCAATTCTCGCTGTGATTGGGCTCAACATTTTGTTTAAACCCTCTAAGAAAACAAAAGCCCGCCTAGCTTCCTATTCTGCTGGGTCCATGAGTAAGTCGGATGGCAATGACATTGATGTCACTTTTTCAACAGTGACAAAATATCTCAATGACCAACACTTTACCCGCGGAAGTGCAGATGTGAGTATGGGAGAAGCATCGGTTTATTTTGACAATTGCCGCATCGAGGGTCCATCTGCTCAGTTTGTTGTCGATGTTTCCCTTGGAAGTTTGAGTCTCTATGTACCAAGTGATTGGCGTGTCCATGTAAATGTGGATAATTCCCTCTCAGCGATCCAACATCAGGAAAATCCAAGTGCTCTGACAAGCAAGGATTTCTACATTACGGGCGATGTTTCCTTAGGAAATCTGGAAATTATCTATGTCGGAGCGAATTCGTTTTCTTAAGTCTGAAATGAAAAACTTTGGCCAAAAGCTTGCCAAGAGAGATTTTTTTTGGTAATATAGTACGGTATGTGGTGCTAGCACATCCGTTATATTAGATCTAATAGGAGGAAACACAGAAATGGCTAAAGTATGTTATTTCACAGGTCGTAAGACTGTATCAGGTAACAACCGTTCACACGCTATGAACCAAACAAAACGTGCCGTAAAACCAAACCTTCAAAAAGTAACTGTCCTTATCGATGGTAAACCTAAAAAAGTTTGGGCTTCAGCTCGTGCATTGAAATCTGGTAAAGTAGAACGCGTTTAATAAAGAATATAGAACCTCATAGAGGTTCTTTTCTTTTTCTCTAGAGACAGCTGTCACAGCGGGAGAAGAATAGTCCCTACCCTTTTACAGTTGACCTCTTTTATGGTAAAATAGAATATAAAATACTTTTGAGGTAGAAATTATGACAGTAAAAATCAATACAAAGGACGGTCAAATTGAATTGACTGATGAGGTTATCGCAACTGTTGTAGGCGGTGCCGCTACTGAGATCTTCGGTGTGGTTGGAATGGCCAGCAAAAATGCGATCAAAGATAATTTCCAAGCCCTCCTAGGGAAAGAAAACTTCTCTAAAGGTGTTGTTGTCAAAACAACGGAAGCAGGAACTATCGCAGTTGATGTTTACACTGTTTTGAGCTATGGAACAAAGATTAGCGAAGTCTCAAAAAATATTCAAGAACGTGTGAAATTTAGTTTGGAAAATCAACTTGGAATCACTACGGATACTGTGAATGTCTATATTCAAAATATCAAGATTGTGGGAGAATAATCGTGGCTAATATTACTACAAGTTTATTTCAAGAAATGGTTCAAGCGGGGGCTACGCGCTTAAATAAACAAGCGGAATATGTAAACTCTTTGAACGTCTTTCCTGTACCAGATGGAGATACAGGGACTAATATGGGAATGACCATCGAAAATGGGGCCAAAGAAGTATCTGACCGTTCTGCATCAACTGTTGGAGAAGCGGCAGGGATCTTCGCTAAAGGTCTCTTGATGGGTGCGCGTGGGAACTCAGGAGTCATCACTTCTCAATTGTTCCGCGGATTTTCTCAAAGTGTCAAAGACAAAGAAGAATTGGATGGAGCAGCACTTGCAGCAGCCTTCCAGTCTGGTGTAGAAGTTGCTTATAAAGCCGTTATGAAGCCGGTTGAAGGAACCATTTTGACGGTTTCTCGTGGGGCAGCTATCGGGGCCAAGAAAAAAGCAGAATCTACCAACGATGCAGTAGAAGTCATGCGTGCAGCTCTTGAAGGAGCTAAAACAGCTCTTGCGAAGACTCCAGATATGTTGCCAGTCTTGAAAGAAGTTGGCGTGGTAGACTCTGGTGGTCAAGGGTTGGTCTTCATCTATGAAGGATTCTTGTCAGCCTTGACAGGTGAATTCATTGCTTCTGAAGAGTTCCAAGCAACACCTGCAACCATGTCAGAAATGATCAATGCAGAGCACCACAAGTCAGTTGCTGGTCATGTGGCTACTGAAGACATCAAGTTTGGTTACTGTACAGAAATCATGGTCGCTTTGAAACAAGGTCCAACCTATGTCAAAGACTTCGATTACGATGAATTCCGTAACTATTTGAACAACCTTGGGGATTCCCTATTGGTGGTGAATGACGATGAGATTGTCAAAGTTCACGTCCATACAGAAGATCCAGGTCTTGTCATGCAAGAAGGTCTTAAGTACGGAAGCTTGGTCAAGGTCAAAGTCGACAACATGCGCAACCAACACGAAGCGCAAGTTGAAAAAGAAGAGCGCCAAGCGAAGCCAGTTGAAGAAAAAGAATATGCCATCATCGCAGTCGTTGCGGGTGACGGATTGGCTGATATCTTTAAAGCGCAAGGAGTGGATTACATCATCTCTGGTGGTCAAACCATGAACCCATCAACAGAAGACTTTGTCAAAGCGGTTGAAGAGTTGAATGCACGCAACATTATTATCTTGCCAAACAACAAAAATATCTTGATGGCTGCTCAATCTGCAGCAGAAGTGATTGATCAACCTGCAGCAGTTGTTGAGACCAAGACCATCCCTCAAGGATTGACTAGTCTTCTTGCCTTTGATGAAAGCAAGTCGATCGAAGAAAACTACGAACGCATGAGCGCTTCATTGGGCGATGTTGTGTCTGGTAGTGTGACAACAGCGGTTCGCGATACCACTATTGATGGGCTTGAAATCCATGAAAATGATAATCTTGGAATGGTCGATGGCAAAATCGTTGTTTCAAATCCAGATATGATGGAAACCTTGGAAGAAACATTCGCTCATATGTTGGATGAAGACAGTGAAATTGTGACCATCTATGTCGGTGAAGACGGAAGTGAGGAGTTGGCAAATGAATTGGCCCAAGCCCTTGCTGAGAAGTATGAAGATGTAGAAGTGGAAATCCACCAAGGTGGCCAACCGGTCTACCCATACTTGTTTAGTGTAGAATAATTGAACAGAAGGTTCCTTTCGGAACCTTTTTTTGTATATAGAAAAACGAGGAGATTCCTTATGAAATCGGCGTGATTTGGAGGATTTTAGACGGAAGTGAACCCTCCACTGAGGCTTTATTCGTGAGAAAAAGGGGTTTCTGCAAAAAGTCTCATATTCATCAGATTTTTATTCAAATTGAAGAGCTTGAAAAGAGGGGGAAATGGTTTGAGAAGTGGAGTTTTTAGACAAGAAAGATGCGATATGTTATACTGGTATCAGTATGTGAAAGGAGAGTTATAAAAATGAAGAAATTTTTTGTAACCCTTGGGCTAGCCATTTTGGTATTGACTGGTTGTTCGCAATCCCAAACAAAGAAAACTACAACCGCTAGCTCATCTAGCAGTTCCTCTGTTAAAAAAGAAGTAAAAAATGAAGAAAAAACCACAACCTTAGTAGGAGATATCAATGGAACAAAACACCGGGATATCATCAAATCTAAGGGAGATAAGGTTGAAAACCTTCGTATCGAAGTGACGGCCGATCTGCCCCAACAACTTGGGACCATCGCAGCAGAAAAGTCACCTGAAGAGCTCACAGCAGCCATTCAAGCTTTGCTGGAGCAAAATGAAGACTATAAGAAGCTAAAAACCGTTCCCGGTTTTAGTTTGGAATACACAGTCACACCAGAGAAAAAATTGCTCTCAACCAGTGTGATTGACCTCAACCAAATTGACGCCAAGTCTCTTGAAGAAATTTCTTACTTCAAAGATGCTGGTCTCAATGATTTGAAAAACATGAAGGCAGATGCCTTGGTCAAGGCCTTGAAACTGCATGGCATGAAAGAAGAAGGTCAGTAAGAAGAATAGAAAAAGTCGAGTGAAGTCACTTGGCTTTTTTTAGTGACTTTTGTCATGTGAGCCAGTGACAAAATCATCTAGTGGCCTGTAATTCCTTTCGCTAGAATATAGTCAGAAAGTAAGAGGTAAGGAAAAATGAAACAATGGTTCTATAAAGTATTTACGTTAACAGTGGTGGGGATGGTCGTCTATTTAATCTTTTCAAAGGATGATAGTCTCTATTACCATTTCCCTTGGGAATTGTTTGCTGGGATTGGCATCATGAGCTGGGCGGTCCAAGAAGGTCTAAAAATGGTCAAGGCTGTTAAAAAGGAGATGGAGCAATGAAAAAGAAACTTGAAATTGGATTAGTAGCTGTTGTGTGTTTGCTCCTTTGGGTAACTGAGATGATGACAGGCTGGTTTTCTGCCCATTTTCCTAGCTGGTTTTTCCAAACAGTTTGGGGAGTGACCTTGGTCGTCTTTGTCATCATTCCAGCTGGTCAAATCTGGTTGAAAGGAGAGTCTCATGAGTGTCATTAGAGTAGAGAACTTGAACAAAAGTATCAAAGGAAAGGTGATCCTAGAAGATCTTTCTTTTGCGGTTGAACGGGGGGATTGTCTGGCCTTGATCGGGCCAAACGGAGCTGGGAAAACAACCTTGATGAACTGTCTTCTGGGAGATAGGAAAGCGACGTCTGGAATCATTGAAGTAGAGGGGAAGGCACCTGGTCATCCTCAGTTAAAGGCTAGTGTGTCCTATCTCCCTCAAGAGAATGCTATCGTTCAAAAGTTAACCGTGCAGGAACTGATCAACTTCTTTCGCTCTATTTATCCTAATCCCTTAACAGGGGAAGAAATTGATGATTTATTACGTTTTAGCTCAGAACAAAAGAAGCAATTGGCTAGTAAGTTGTCTGGTGGTCAAAAGCGTCTCTTATCTTTTGTTCTAACCTTGATTGGTCGTCCCAGTCTTTTGTTTTTGGACGAGCCAACTGCTGGAATGGATACTTCCACCCGCCAACGCTTTTGGGAGATCGTCGGGCATTTAAAGGAAGAAGGCGTGACCATTGTCTATTCTTCGCATTACATCGAGGAAGTAGAACATACAGCTGATCGGATCCTGGTCTTGCATCAGGGCCATTTGCTTCGGGATACGACACCTCTCGCTATGAGAAGCGAAGAGGTAGAAAAACATTTCACCCTGCCTTTGCGTTATCAAGCTCTAGTGGCAGAGATGGAAGGCATTGGTCAAGTGGTCATTAAACCCGATGCTCTTCAGGTTGTGACAGGCGATGCCAATCGTTTGTGGACTCGCTTGCAAGAAGAAGGATGTTCGATCCAAGAAATCGAAGTAAGCAATCGAAGTTTATTGGATTCTATTTTTGAAAATACAAAGGAAGTAGGTAGAGAAGATGAAACGCATGAAAGCTCTCGGCGTGGTTGAGTGGCATTTGACCAGTCGTCAAGCTATTTATTACTTGTTATCAATTGGGATGCCCACGGCCTTTTATCTCTTCTTTTCAGGGATGTACCAGGACACGCCAGGGGCACCCGCTCACTTTATGAGGGATTATCTTTTGTCCATGACGGCTTTTTCCATGATGTCTACGGCTATCTTTTCTTTTCCAACTGTTCTTGAAACCGATCGACTCAACAATTGGCAAAAAGTATTGCGCCATACTCCGGTATCTATGGTAGAATATTATTTAATAAAGGTTGTCGGTCTCTTTGTCGATTTTCTCCTATCGATTGGAGTTGTCTTTACCGTGGGACATGTGGTGCGGCATGTGAATATGCCCCTGCAGGATTGGATCTTAGGAGCCTTCCTTCTCATCTTAGGAAGTCTAGCTTTTGTAGCTCTCGGTCTAGTTTTGACCCTGCTTCCTTCCAGTCAATTGATGTCTGTTGTGGGCAATCTCCTTTACATGGGGCTGGCTGTCATGGGTGGTCTTTGGATGCCCATTAGCCTCTTTCCAGAATGGATGCAAGCCATCGGCAAATGCCTACCAACCTATCAATTGATGGAACTGATCAAAACCTTTTTAAACAAGGGACAGGTCAATGGCTTTGCTAGTCTTTATTTAGCTTTGTTTACCCTGGTCTTGTTTGCCCTTGTTATCGTTTATCGTCGTCATTCTGAGGTTCGTTCATGATTGAAAAACTCAAACATATTCACCATATGTTTTACGTAGGCTTAATCTTTATGGCCTTTCCCTTTGCTTCTATTTTCTTAGGGCAGATTCCCTGGTGGCATTTCTTTTTAGCCATCTTCTTTATGATAAGCTATCTAGGTATCCTCATTACTGAAAATAAGAAACTGACCTGGCTTTTTTGGATTTATCTTCTGCTGTATATTGCAGGAAATACCTTTTTTGTTGGAACTAGCTTTTGTTGGTTTTACTATTATGTGAGCAATATTTTGATCTATCGTTTTGGGATTCGCGATTTTCGCTCGCCCTTTCTTTGGACGGCTGTTGGATCACTACTGATCCTTTTTGGAGCTCTATTATTTAATAGGGAGATGAGAGAAAATGATTGGCTTTTTGTCCTGATCGTCTCTTTGTTTATCGCGGTTATGACCTTTAGTATGGTTCGGATGGAGATGATGGAAGAGTTGAAAGTTGACCATGCCAAGCAAAACGCCCAGATCAATCTCTTGCTGGCAGAAAACGAGCGCCATCGGATTGGCCGTGATCTGCATGACAGTCTAGGACACACCTTTGCCATGCTGAGTGTCAAGGCGGACCTAGCTGATCAATTCTTGGCATTGGGTCAGGTTGAGAAGGCCCAGGAGCAGGTGCAAGAGATTCAAGCCATCAGTCAAGAGTCCATGCACCAAGTCCGAGAGATTGTGGAGAACTTGAAGCAGCGAACCCTGGCAAGAGAGCTAGAAACCGTCAAGCAAATGCTGGAAGTGGCGCAAGTCAAAGTGGAGATCCAAAACGATCTCGATACAGCCAGCATCTCGCCGATCCTAGAGTCTGCTCTGGCCATGGTGTCTCTGGAATTAGCTACCAATATGATCAAACATGCCAAAGCAACGCAAGCTCTTCTATCTTATCGCTCCACCAAGACAGGTGTGGAAATGGTCGCAGAAGATGATGGGATTGGCTTTGACAAAGTCTCTGACAAGGACTTGCACTCGATTCGCGAACGGATTGCCTTGTTGGGAGGAGAGCTGGAGATCAGTCATCAACACAAGCCGACCCGGATAGAAATACGGATCCCCTATCAAGAAAGGAAATAAGATGCGCTTATTAGTTGCAGAAGACCAAAGTATGTTGCGCGATGCCCTCTGCCAGCTTTTGCTTTTGCAAGAGGATGTAGACGAAGTCTTGCAGGCTGGAGATGGGCAAGAAGCCATTCACTTACTAGAAACCCATCCAGTTGATATTGCTATCTTAGATATTGAGATGCCCATCAAAACAGGACTAGAAGTGTTGGAATGGGCCAAACGTCAACAACCCCAGCTCAAGGTTGTCATCGTTACCACTTTTAAGCGGCCGGGTTACTTTGAGCGGGCCCTTAAGGCTGGAGTCGATGCCTATGTCTTAAAAGAACGTCGCATTACAGATTTGATGGCGACTCTTCATGCAGTTTTAGCAGGGCAAAAAGAATATTCACCAGAATTAATGGAAGGAATATTGACCCATCCCAATCCTCTAAGCCCTCAGGAGCAAGCGGTCCTAAAAGAAGTCGCTAAAGGGGCTTCTAACCAAGAAATTGCTGATCGCTTATTTCTTTCAAACGGAACCATCCGCAATTACATGTCGGCTATTTTGACTAAGTTGGATGCGGAAAATCGGACGGAGGCAGCAAGGATTGCCCAAGAAAAGGGTTGGTTATAAGGAAGAAAAGAGAGTGGGACAGAAATCGGTAATTCGTTAGAATTCGATTTCGTCGTCCCACCTCCGCACAGTTGAGTAGGGCTGTAAAAGCTGATGAAATCAGCGTAGTAGAGCCCACTCAACCACTGCGTCTTGCTCGACAATCCAAAAACAATTGAGAGGCTAGGACTTTTGTCCCAGCCTCTTTTTTGATTGGATTGTTCTTTTTTAGAGAAACTCTCATTATTCGGATTTGGATAGAAAATTCAGAAAATTTACTATTTTTCCTTGAAATATTTCCTAAAAATGGTATGATAGTAGCATGCTCATTTGAGAAACAAAGTACTGGAAAGGAGAGACATGGAGAAAATTACCTTAGAAACTGCGAAAACCGGTTCAGAACTTGTCCTTGAAACCCTGCGTGATTTGGGAATCGATACGATTTTTGGTTATCCTGGTGGAGCCGTTTTGCCTTTATACGATGCTATTTATAGCTTTGAAGGTATCAAGCATATTCTTGGACGACACGAACAAGGGTGCTTGCATGAAGCTGAAGGCTATGCCAAATCAACTGGGAAGTTGGGTGTCGCAGTCGTCACGAGTGGACCGGGGGCTACAAATGCCATTACAGGGATTGCAGATGCCATGAGCGATAGCGTTCCCTTATTAGTCTTTACTGGACAAGTTAATCGCGCTGGAATCGGGAAAGACGCCTTCCAAGAAGCGGATATTGTGGGAATTACCATGCCCATTACCAAGTACAATTATCAAGTACGTGAGACGGCAGACCTTCCGCGGATTATTACAGAAGCTGTCCATATCGCGACTACGGGTCGTCCAGGTCCTGTCGTCATTGACCTACCGAAAGACGTCTCTGCTATAGAGACAGATTTCATCTATGAACCAAGTGTGAAGCTTCCAAGCTACCAGCCAACCATTGAACCAAATGAATTGCAAATCAAAAAGATTTTGAAGCAATTGAGTAAGGCTAAAAAACCAGTTCTTCTTGCTGGTGGTGGGGTAAGTTACGCTGGGGCTGCAAAAGAGTTGATTGCTTTTGCAGAGCGCTATCAGATTCCAGTAGTGACCAGTCTTTTAGGTCAAGGAACGATTGCGACCAGTCATCCTCTTTTCCTAGGAATGGGAGGAATGCACGGATCCTTCGCTGCTAATATTGCCATGACAGAGACGGATTTCATGATTAGTGTTGGTTGTCGATTTGATGACCGTTTAACAGGTAATCCAAAAACTTTCGCTAAGAATGCTAAGGTTGCCCACATCGATATTGATCCTGCAGAGATTGGCAAAATCATTGCAATTGACATTCCAGTTGTCGGCGATGCGAAGAAGGCCTTGCAGCAGTTACTAGCAGAGCCAACGGTTCATAACAATACAGAAAAATGGATCGAAAAGGTAACCCAAGATAAGAACCGGGTTCGTTCTTACGATAAGAAAGAACGGGTTGTACAGCCACAAGCTGTGATCGAACGCATTGGAGAGTTGACCAAGGGTGACGCTATTGTCGTCACAGACGTTGGACAACACCAAATGTGGGCAGCTCAATACTATCCTTACCAAAATGAGCGCCAATTGGTGACTTCAGGTGGTCTAGGAACGATGGGATTCGGTGTTCCTGCAGCTATCGGAGCGAAAATTGCCAATCCAGATAAAGAAGTTGTTCTCTTTGTCGGAGATGGTGGTTTCCAAATGACCAACCAGGAATTGGCGATCTTAAATATTTATAAAGTTCCCATCAAGGTCGTTATGCTCAACAACCACTCGCTTGGGATGGTCCGTCAATGGCAAGAAGCCTTCTATGATGGTCGGACATCAGAGTCAGTCTTTGATAGCCTTCCAGATTTCCAATTGATGGCGCAAGCCTACGGGATCAAGAATTATAAATTTGATAATCCTGAAACCCTAGAGAAGGATTTGGAAGTCATCACAGAAGATGTACCAATGTTCATCGAAGTAGACATTTCTCGGAAAGAGCATGTCTTACCGATGGTACCAGCTGGTAAGAGTAATCATGAGATGTTGGGGGTGAAGTTTAATGCGTAGAATGTTAACAGCCAAACTTCAAAACCGCTCAGGTGTTCTGAACCGCTTTACAGGAGTTCTATCGAGACGTCAAGTCAATATCGAAAGTATCTCTGTTGGCGCAACAGAAAATCCTAACGTATCGCGGATTACCATCATCATTGATGTTGCTTCGCACGATGAAGTGGAGCAAATCATCAAACAGCTCAACCGCCAGGTGGATGTGATCCGTGTACGGGATATCACGGATAAACCACACTTGGAGCGCGAAGTGATCTTGGTGAAAGTTTCTGCACCAGCTGAGAAACGGGCAGAGATCTTGGCCATCATCCAACCGTTCCGTGCGACAGTGGTCGATGTAGCTCCGAGCTCGATTACCGTTCAAATGACGGGAAATGCAGAAAAGAGCGAGGCCCTCATTCGTGTCATTCGCCCGTATGGGATTAAAAACATCGCGCGCACCGGTGCAACCGGATTTACTCGAGATTAATTCTCACCTTAACATTGTTAACCCCGCCTTAAAAAGGCAAATAATAAAATAGAAAAGAGATTTTACTTATGGCAGTTCAAATGGAATACGAAAAAGACGTTAAAGTACCAGCACTTGATGGTAAAAAGATCGCCGTTATCGGTTATGGTTCACAAGGTCATGCCCACGCACAAAACTTGCGTGATTCAGGTCATGATGTGATCATCGGTGTGCGTCCTGGTAAATCATTCGATAAAGCAAAAGAAGATGGTTTTGAAGCTTACCCAGTTGCAGAAGCAACTAAATTGGCTGATATCATCATGATCTTGGCACCAGACGAAATCCAAAAAGATATCTACAAAGATGAAATCGCTCCAAACTTGAGCGCTGGTAAAGCTCTCGGATTTGCTCATGGTTTCAATATCCACTTTGGTTACATCAAAGCTCCTGAAGACGTAGATGTCTTCATGGTTGCACCAAAAGGACCAGGTCACTTGGTACGTCGTACTTACACTGAAGGATTTGGTGTACCAGCACTTTACGCTGTCTACCAAGATGCTACTGGTAACGCCAAAGACATCGCAATGGACTGGGCAAAAGGTGTTGGTTCAGCACGTGTTGGTCTTCTTTCAACAACCTTCAAAGAAGAAACAGAAGAAGATTTGTTTGGTGAACAAGCCGTTCTTATGGGTGGTTTGACAAGCTTGATCGAAGCTGGATTTGAAGTTTTGACAGAAGCTGGTTATGCCCCTGAATTGGCTTACTTCGAAGTACTTCACGAAATGAAATTGATCGTTGACTTGATCTACGAAGGTGGCTTCAAGAAAATGCGTCAATCATGTTCAAATACTGCAGAATTTGGTGATTTTGTAACTGGTCCACGTGTTATCGGTCCAGAAGTAAAAGAAAACATGAAAGCTGCCCTTGCTGATATCCAATCAGGTAAATTTGCGCGTGAATTCGTTGAAGACCACGATGCTGGTTTCCCACGTTTGAAAGCCTTCCGCAAACAAGCTGAAGAACTTGAAATTGAAAAAGTTGGTGCTGAATTGCGTAAAGCAATGCCATTCGTTGGTCAAAACGACGATGACGCCTTCAAAATCTACAACTAATTGTCTGTAGAAGACTAAGCAAGTTGGGACACCCTGGCTTGCTTTTTTGATCAATACACAGCAACAGAGGTAAGAAATGATAACAGCAAAAGATGTGGCCAAGGCCCATAAAATATTAAGTGGAGTCGTTGTCAATACGCCCCTTGAATACGACCACTATTTATCTGAAAAATATGGGGCAAAGATTTATTTGAAAAAAGAAAACGCCCAACGTGTTCGTTCGTTTAAGATTCGTGGAGCGTATTTTGCAATTTCTCAACTCTCAAAAGAAGAGCGTGAGCGTGGGGTAGTGTGTGCATCTGCGGGAAACCACGCGCAAGGGGTTGCTTATACTTGTAATGAAATGAAGATTCCAGCGACCATCTTCATGCCGATTACAACACCGCAACAAAAGATCGGCCAAGTCCGCTTCTTTGGTGGGGATTATGTAACAATTAAGTTGGTTGGGGATACCTTTGACGCGTCAGCTAAGGCGGCACAAGAATTTACTCTTGCAGAAAAACGGACCTTTATTGACCCGTTTGATGATCCAAACGTACAGGCTGGTCAAGGAACAGTGGCCTACGAAATCCTTGAGGAAGCTCGAAAAGAATCGATTGCTTTTGATGCAGTTCTCGTTCCTGTTGGTGGAGGAGGCCTCATTTCAGGTGTCTCAACCTATATCAAAGAAACAGAACCTAGGATTGAGGTCATTGGGGTAGAGGCTGAAGGGGCGCGCTCCATGAAGGCTGCTTTTGAAGCAGGGGGCCCAGTCAAATTACCAGAAATTGATAAATTTGCGGATGGGATTGCCGTGCAAAAAGTGGGACAATTAACCTATGAAGTAACCCGTCAGCATGTGGAAACCCTGGTTGGGGTTGATGAAGGTTTGATTTCAGAGACTTTGATTGATCTTTATTCTAAGCAAGGAATTGTTGCCGAACCAGCGGGAGCTGCTAGTGTGGCATCTCTAGAGATCTTGCGCGAATACATCAAGGGTAAAACGATCTGTTGTATTATCTCAGGTGGGAATAATGATATTAACCGCATGCCTGAAATGGAAGAACGTGCCTTGATCTACGATGGAGTGAAACACTACTTTATCGTAAACTTCCCACAACGTCCAGGGGCCCTTCGCGAGTTTGTAAATGATATCTTAGGGCCAAATGATGATATCACACGTTTTGAATACATCAAGCGCGCTAGTAAGGGAACAGGCCCTGTCTTGATTGGGGTCACTTTAGCCAATAAACATGACTATGCAGGCTTGGTCAACCGTATCGAGCGTTTTGATCCGTCTTTCATTAACTTGAACGGCAATGAAACACTCTATAATATGCTCGTCTGAGTATCATACAGAAACAATCGACCATTTAAGCAATATATTTTTAAGGAATATATTGCTTTTTTATCAATACTTGTGATATGATATGCGTAAATTAAAAGGAGGAACTTTTTATGCCTGGATTTATTATCTTTTCTTTATTCTTGCTACTGGTTGCAGGATTCATTGTGATTAGCTCACTATATGTGGTCAAGCAACAATCCGTTGCCATCATCGAGCGCTTCGGACGTTATCAAAAAATTAGCGATAGTGGTATTCATATGCGAGCGCCTTTTGGTATCGATAAAATTGCAGCACGAGTTCAGTTGCGCGTCTTGCAGAGTGAGATTGTGGTTGAAACAAAAACTCAGGATAACGTATTCGTTACCATGAATGTGGCGACGCAATACCGAGTGAACGAAAGCAACGTAAAGGATGCCTACTACAAGTTGATGCGTCCAGAATCACAGATTAAATCATACATTGAAGATGCTCTTCGTTCTTCTGTGCCTAAGTTGACCTTGGATGAATTATTTGAGAAAAAAGATGAAATCGCTCTTGAAGTTCAAAAACAAGTGGCAGAAGAGATGTCAACTTATGGATATATTATTGTAAAAACCTTGATCACCAAAGTTGAGCCAGATGCCGAAGTGAAACAATCCATGAACGAGATCAATGCGGCGCAAAGAAAACGCGTGGCAGCTCAGGAATTGGCAGAAGCAGACAAGATCAAGATCGTTACTGCTGCCGAAGCTGAGGCGGAAAAAGACCGTTTGCACGGGGTTGGTATTGCCGAGCAACGGAAGGCCATTGTCGATGGATTGGCAGACTCTATTAAAGAGTTAAAAGGCGCGAATGTAGACTTGACCGAAGAACAAATCATGTCAATTCTCTTAACCAACCAGTACTTAGATACCTTAAATAATTTTGCAGATAAAGAAGGGAATAATACGATTTTCCTACCAGCAAACCCAGATGGTGTCGAAAACATTCGTACACAAATATTATCCGCCTTGAAAGCAAAGTAAACTTTTTATCATTTTTTAAAAAAGGTTCGTATTTTCAGCGATTTTAGTTGACAAAATGTGCAAAACAATTTATATTAGTATTGGAAATAATAATATAGGAGAAAGATCATGGCTAAATCGAACTTTGAAAAAGTAGAATCAGTTGTTGGATGGGTACGCGATAAGAAAATTACAGGGTATCGTATCAGCAAAGAAACAAATGCCCGTGAAATGTCTATCATTGCCTTGGCTCAAGGACGTGCAAAAGTGAAGAATATCTCGTTTGAAACTGCACTTGGATTGATTGATTTTTATGACAAAAATCATCAAAAATTCGAAGATTAATTTGTTGTTCCAATTGAAAACCAGAGAGTTTGCTCTCTGGTTTTTTTCTATGCCTCAAAAGCAGAAGCGGTACAAAAAAACAGCTTGCTTCCATACTGGTAAGCAAACTGTTTCAAGAGATTAATGTAAGAAGCGTTGAAGGAATTCCTTGGTCCGTTCTTCTTTTGGATTGCTAAAGATTTCTTTTGGATCTCCTTGCTCAGCGATGACACCCTTGTCCATGAAGATGACCCGGCTAGAGACATCGCGGGCAAATTCCATTTCGTGGGTGACGACAATCATGGTAAGTCCTTCTTTTGCAAGGTCCTGCATGATTTTCAAGACTTCCCCAACCATTTCTGGGTCTAGGGCAGAAGTTGGTTCATCGAAGAGAATGGCATCAGGATCCATTGAGAGGGCACGAGCGATGGCGACCCGTTGCTTTTGACCACCTGAAAGTTGTTTCGGACGGGCAGCCCAATATTGAGATCCCATACCAACTTTTTCAAGGTTTTCCTTTGCAACTTTCTCTGCAGTTTCACGATCGCGCTTGAGGACGGTCGTTTGTGCAACGATCGTATTTTCCAAGACGTTTAAATTTTCGAAGAGATTAAAGCTTTGGAAAACCATCCCTAATTTCTCGCGGTAGTGGGTAAGATCATACTCAGGATCAAGAACATTTTGTCCACGATAGAGAATCTCTCCAGCAGTAGGAGTCTCTAGAAGATTGATGGAGCGAAGGAAGGTTGATTTTCCGCTACCAGAGCTCCCGATGATGGAGATCACCTCTCCTTTTTCAACCGTAAGGGAAATATCTTTCAAGACTTCATTTTGACCATAAGATTTTTTTAAATGTTGAATTTCAAGAATTTTTTCTGCCATTATTTCACCTCATTGACTTGCATTTGATTGGCACCTGTAGTATAAGTATCAGAATCTAAGCGACGTTCGATGTAGCGAAGAATTCGTGTGATGGTAAAGGTGAGAACGAAGTAAATCACAGCGATGATCGTAAAGGTTGGGAAGTATTGATAGTTTTGGGTTGCGATCGTATTTCCTGTAAAGTACAGTTCAACTACAGAGATAACATTCAAAACAGATGTATCCTTGATGTTAATAACAAATTCATTCCCTGTTGCTGGTAAGATATTGCGAACAACCTGTGGAAGGACGACCTTGCGCATGGTTTGTCCATGGGTCATTCCTAGAGCAGTCGCTGCTTCAAACTGACCTGGATCCACTGCTAAGATCCCACCACGAACAATCTCACTCATATATGCTCCGGTATTGATTGATACGATAAAGATGGCGGCCCAGGTACGATCCAAGGAAATGTTGAAGGCTTGGGCGGAACCGTAGAAAATGACCATTGATTGAACGATCATCGGAGTTCCACGGAAAATTTCAATGTAGACATTGAGGAACCAACCAAAGGCAGTTTGGCATCCAGCAAGGAATTTATTTTTAGCCTTCGGAGCTGTCCGGAAGACACCGATTAACAAACCGATAATCAACCCAGCAATGGTACCTGTCATGGAGATTAAGAGGGTCATTCCAGTTCCCCGTAAGAACTGTGGGCCATTATCCTTTAAAATCTTCATCATTTGGCTAAAGAATGTCTGCTTATCATCACTAGCATCACTGGAAGCTGGTTGCTTCTTAATCATATCATCCATGAGTTTGACTTGGTCTTCAGACGAAATCTTAGCTAGTGCGGCATTGACTTGGTCAATTCTAGTGTCACCCTTCTTCATCCCGATAGCGATGGTCGCATCTTCTTCCCCAACTTCAAATCCTTTTTTGAATTGAATCATCTTAAATTTAGAATTAGCGGACTCGGCGGTTAGGGCTTCGGGACGTTCAGAAACATAGGCATCAATAACACCCGATTCTAAAGCTTGACGCATCTGGGCAAAATCACCCATTGCAGTTTCTTGTTTCGCACCCTTGAGTTGGGAAATGAGAGAATAGAGGTAGACCCCTTGTTGAGAGGTTACCTTTGCATCCTTAAAGTCATCTAGGCTAGTAGCATTTGCATATTTTCCATCTTTACGAACGAGCATGACCGGTTCACTGGTATAGTAGCTCTTGGAGAAGGCGACCTCTTTTTTACGTTCAGCGGTTGGACTCATCCCAGCGATAATCATATCGATTTTACCAGAAGTGAGGGCTGGAATTAAACCGTTCCAAGATGTTTTTACGATCAGAGGTTTTTTACCTAACTCCTCAGCAACTTTTTTGGCGATTTGGACATCGTACCCATTGGCATATTGATTAGTACCGTCAATTTTAACAGCTCCATTTGCATCATCTTCTTGGGTCCAGTTGAAAGGAGCGTAGGCTGCTTCCATTCCGATTCGTAAATAGTCATCTGCATGAGCAACCTGTGTGATCCCCAGGCAAATGAAAAGCCCTGTTAAGAGCGCGAATAATGTTTTTTTCATTTTTTCTCCTCTTCCTTATTTTAACTTCTCCTATTGTACAGTAAAATAGGCTGCATTTCAAACATGGTCCTCTTTTTATTTAAAAAATGCTATAATAATACAAAGGAGCGTGATCAAATGAAAAAGTATTTGTATGTTTTTTTCGCCTTTCTGGCCTGCCTTTTTGTCAGTCAGAATGTCCATGCATCTAGCCCATCTTATGATGTACTTTACTATGGTGGAACCTTGACCTTGGATACCTGGGACGACGCCACCTATGAGGAAGAACTGGTTTATTATTTCAAAGATTCTTATAGAGGGCAGTATGTTAGCCTAGGAACGGCAGGGAACATGCCACAAGGCTTTGCGATTGAGATACCGCCAAAGGTTGAGGTGGAAGGTCGTGAGCTTCAAAGAGAACCTGAGATTACGAATCTAGGTGATGGCTACCGAGTGAAAATTTATAACAGTGGTGTAGCGACAGATACTGTCAAAATTAAAGTTACATGGAAATTAAAAAATCTCCTCTATTCACACAAGGATATCTTGGAGTTGAACTGGAAACCGATCACAGATGGTGATCAGAAGGTGGACGAGGTTCAATTTCGTGTTATTCCTAAGTTTGCACCAGCTAATGCCCAATCGGAACTGTATATCCATACAGCCTTTATGGGACCGGATGTGACTGTAAAGAAAGAAGATGGAATCTATTCTGCCACTTTCTATAACCTAGGCAAAGGAAAGGCTGTGGAGTTGTATGGTTACTGGTTGAAGTCAGATCTAACTACTTTGTATGATTCTGGTCGAAATACAGGATTAACCAAATTGGATGAATTTCACAAGAACCAAGCTAAAATTGAACAGGAAAAATACTGGACACGCATGTTTTGGAACTGGATCTTGCCAGCCTTCATTATTGCACTCTGGCTTCTTGCTCTCTTGGGCCGCAATCGGTTCAAAAAAATGATTTGGCCTGGTGTGACCTATCCGACCAATACTCGTCTTTATGAGATTCCACAGGATATTGCACCTCTTGTTATGAGCTCGGTTGTTTATTCAGCCGAATTAGACGAGGCTTCCCCAACCAATAAAGAGAAGGCGACTCCGCCAGTATTCACATTTGAAAAAATGCTTCAAGCTACTTTGCTGGATCTGATGGATCGTGGAGTGATTGTCTATGAGCAACAAGGAAATGAAGTCGTTTTGACCAGAAAGTCTCATGGACATGTGGATGATTTTGAACGCTCCTTTATGAATATGGCTTTTGGGGATCAAGTTTCCTGTCCTGTTAACCGTCTCTTTGAGAATTATGAATTCAGTGATGATGTATACAAACATGCCAAAAAAGCAGATCAAGATGCGATTCGTTCACTAGGAAGTAAGGCTCAGGCTCGTTTTGATACGGCTGTCAACCAAGTGGCCCGAGATGTTCATCGCAAGGTGGAAGATCTCCATTTGCCAAGCTACTATCGCCCTTTAGAAGCAAAAGAAGAAGCGCAAGCTAGACGAAGTCTCTTCTTTGGTTGGGCTGCTTGGTTTATCGCCCTTGGAGCAGAAATCTTTGCCATCTTTGGGATGGGTTGGTTCTCTGTTCCTTGTTTGATAGGGATCCTCACACTTTGGTTTATGCCAGTGCGCTTCAATGGTGTCTTTAAAGCCTGCCTACGAGATGGTGTTGTCAATCTTGCGGGTGCTGAGCAACGCTATTACTGGGATAGTTTTGGTCGGATGTTGAAAGAGATTGCCCACCTCAACGATGCAGAGTTGCAGTCTCTGGTCCTATGGAATCGCTTATTGGTCTATGCGGCCTTGTATGGTGTAGCTGATCAGGTCACAAAGGTCATGAAGCTTCGGAATATTCATTTAGAAAATCAAGCCTTAAACGCCTTCGTTTACACCCCGTTCTATCATGATGTGACCCACTCAAGTCATGCCATGTCTACTTATGGATCGACAGCATCGACAGCTAGTCATTTCACAGTTTCCTCTGGTAGTGGAGGAGGTTTCTCTGGCGGAGGAGGCGGAGGAGGCTTTGGTGCCTTCTAAGTAGCACTAAGAATGGTCTTGGTAGCTCTTTCCCTTCTAGTTTAGAAGGCCTGGTCCAGTCCATAGATTTATGATATAATAGAGCAAATGTAAGTTTAGGAGAAAAAGATGTTTCTGATCGAATTAATCAAGGCGATCCTTTTTGGAATTGTCGAGGGGATTACAGAATGGCTACCGATCTCAAGTACAGGTCACTTGATTCTACTACAGGATTTTGTGCAGTTTAAAAACCAAGATCCAGCCTTTATGGAGATGTTCAATGTTGTAATTCAATTGGGTGCGATCCTAGCGGTTGTGGTAATTTATTTTGATAAATTATACCCCTTCAAACCAGGTAAATCTCCACTAGAAGTACGTCGGACCTGGCAATTATGGGCGAAAGTTGCAGTTGCAACCCTCCCTCTTGTCTTTGTTTTTAAATTAGATGATTGGTTTGAGGCGCATTTTCACAATTCGATTTCCGTTGCAATTATGTTGATCACCTACGGGATTGCCTTTATCTATTTGGAAAGACGGGAACAAGTCGAACCTGCAGTGACGGAATTGCATAAGCTACCTTATCGAACCGCTCTTTATATCGGACTTTTCCAAGTCTTATCGCTATTTCCAGGTACAAGCCGTTCAGGTGCTACGATTGTAGGGGGCTTGATCAATGGTGTTAGCCGTCCAGTGGTGACAGAGTTTACCTTTTATCTGGGTATCCCGGCTATGTTTGGGGCTAGTCTCTTAAAGGTTGGGAAATTCGCTCTTAGCGGGCATTCACTTGCACTAGGGCAACTCTTTATTCTACTGGTAGCGATGGGAGTGGCCTTCGTAGTCAGCATGTACGCCATCCGCTTCTTGACAGATTATGTGAAAAACCATGATTTCACCGTCTTTGGGAAATACCGTATTGTTCTTGGTTCCATCTTGTTATTGTATGGTCTCTTCCGTGTAATTTTCTAAGAGAACGGTTGAACTCTATCAAATTGTTTATTGAGGTTGGAGACTTTTGTCCCGACCTCTTTTCTATGCATCCTTTTTTTGAATTCTATCCATTTTTTTAGTATAATAGTAAGACTAGAAGTATGAGGTTATGCTATGAAGATGAAGCAAATTAGTGATTCAACAATTAAGATCACGATCCAACTAGAAGACTTAGAAGAACGCGGAATGGAAATTGCTGATTTTCTTGTCCCACAAGAAAAAACAGAAGAATTTTTCTATGCCATTTTGGATGAGCTCGAAATGCCAGAAAGCTTCCTGGATAGCGGGATGCTGAGTTTTCGTGTGACACCAAAACCAGATAAATTGGATGTTTTTGTTACCAAATCAAAAATTGATCAACAATTGGATTTTGAGGATTTGTCAGATCTTCCTGATATGGAAGAGTTGTCGCGCATGACGCCAGATGAATTTATCAAAACCTTGGAAAAAACGATCTCTGATAAGACAAAAGGGGATGCAGAAGCTATTCACCATTTGGAACAAGAAGAGTTACGTGACAATCAAGAACAAGCTCCTACATCTGAAGCACCAGTAAGTCAGTATATTTATTACATTTTGCGTTTTTCAAATATCCAGCAAGCAGTTGCCTTTTCAAAAATGGTCAGTTTTCCAGTGGATACCTCTGAATTATACAAAATGGGATCCGATTATTATTTAACCGTCTTGATCGATACAGAGGATCAACCAACTCAATATCCGACCTGGTTACTGGCCATCATTCGGGAGTATGCAGATGATTCAGAAGTGACACGAGCCGTTCTGCAGGAACACGGCCACTTACTAATGGTGTCTGGTGCGATTGAGAATTTGAAGAAAGTTGCTAGCTTATGATGTCCTTTTCCTTGCAATTTGTTCTGGTGCTGATTGGGACTTTTATGATTGCCTTGGTATTGACGCCCTTGGTTCGCTTGTTCTCCTTTAAGATTGATGCCGTAGATTATCCGAATGCGCGTCGGATCAATACCAAGCCCATGCCAAGCGCGGGTGGACTGGCTATCGTGATTGCTTTTTCAATTGCGACTCTCGTGTTTATTCCTATGCTGACATCCACCACCGCACCAATCAAAAGTTACCTATCCTATACCTTGCCGGTCGTAGGAGCGGGATGGATTATCGCTCTTACAGGCTTGATCGATGATGTAAAAGAGTTGTCAGCCAAGAAAAAGATGATCGGTATCCTGCTGGCAGCGAGTCTGGTCTGGTTTTTGACAGATTTTCGGCTGAATGATTTCAAGATTCCGTTCGGTGGTCCCTTACTTCATTTTGAACCATGGCTATCGTATCTTTTGACAGTGATTTGGATTGTTGCCATTACCAATGCAGTCAATCTGATTGATGGATTAGATGGCTTGGTGAGTGGGGTCTCTATTATTTCCCTAGTGACAATGGGGATTGTGTCCTATTTCTTTCTACCAGTCCCCAATCTCTTTCTGACCATGACCATTTTTGTCTTGGTTGCGTCCATCGCAGGTTTCTTTCCCTTTAACTACCATCCAGCCATTCTCTATCTAGGAGACACCGGTGCCTTGTTTATCGGATTCATGATTTCTGTCTTGTCCTTGCAAGGTTTGAAAAATGCGACAGCTGTTGCGGTAGTCACACCAATGATTATCCTCGGAGTACCGATTACAGATACCTTTTTAGCCATTATCCGTCGGACCCTATCTGGTCAAAAATTTTATAAACCGGATCGCAATCACTTGCACCACCGACTTCTTTCTCTGGGCTTGACACATCGGGGAACTGTACTTGTGATCTATGGGATTTCGATGATTTTCTCCTTGATTTCTCTCTTGCTCAACATCTCGAGTCGCATTGGAGGTGTCCTACTTGTGATCGGGCTCTTGTTTGGAGTAGAGTTGTTAGCAGAATTGATTGGGGTTTTAGGGCCACATCATAGTCCTTTGTTAAATGTTCTGCGCTATATAGGGAATTCTTCCTACCGGGAGGAAGTTCGTCAAAAACGAAAAGAAAAAACTAAATAAGAATAGTTCTAATCAAAAGAAAAGCCATTTAGGCTTTTTTTTGATATACTTGAAAGGTAAAAAAATACTTTGTGATGAAGGAATCGATGCTTTGAGAACCTTCTAGACTTCAAAGTAAAAAGAAAGGGAATGCAATGTCGACATTAGAAATTAAAGACCTTCACGTTGAAATTGAAGGCAAAGAAATTTTAAAAGGTGTAAACCTGACCCTAAAAACTGGTGAGATCGCAGCCATCATGGGACCAAACGGAACAGGGAAATCTACTCTGTCAGCTGCCATTATGGGAAACCCAAATTATGAAGTAACCAAAGGGGAGATTCTGTTTGATGGTGTCAACATCTTAGAATTGGAAGTGGACGAACGTGCACGGATGGGCTTGTTCCTTGCCATGCAATACCCTTCAGAAATCCCAGGAATTACCAATGCAGAATTTTTACGTGCAGCCATGAATGCTGGTAAAGAAGAGGACGAGAAGATCTCTATTCGTGATTTCATCAAAAAATTGGATGAAAAGATGGAACTGCTCAACATGAAAGAAGAAATGGCAGAACGCTACCTCAATGAAGGCTTCTCTGGTGGTGAGAAAAAACGCAATGAAATCCTTCAATTGTTGATGTTGGAGCCAACATTTGCCCTTTTGGACGAAATTGACTCTGGTTTGGATATCGATGCTCTTAAGGTCGTATCTAAAGGGGTTAATGCAATGCGGGGTGAAGGTTTTGGAGCGATGATCATTACCCACTACCAACGTTTGTTGAACTATATTACTCCTGACGTCGTTCATGTGATGATGGAAGGTCGTGTCGTGCTTTCAGGTGGACCAGAATTGGCTGCACGCTTGGAACGTGAAGGATATGCCCAACTCGCAGAAGAACTCGGTTACGACTATAAAGAAGAACTATAACCTGATGACAAGTGATCTAATGTTGTCATAAAATCAAACAGATAGTATCTTTATTAGGAGAAAAAAATGAGTATTGAAAATATTACCCTCTTTTCGGAACTGCATGCTGAGCCAAGCTGGCTGCAAGATTTACGAAAAAAAGCTTTTGACAAGATCGATCAGTTGGAATTGCCAGCCATTGAACGCGTCAAATTTCACCGCTGGAACCTTGGGGATGGGACGATCACAGAAAGTGAGGCTTCTGCCAATGTTCCCGATTTTACAGCCCTCGATTCAAACTTAAAATTGGTCCAAGTTGGAACTCAGACTGTTTTTGAACAGGTGCCACAAGCCTTGGCAGACCAAGGAGTCCTTTTTACAGATTTCCATTCTGCCCTAGAAGAAATTCCGCAGGTGGTAGAAGACTACTTTATGTCTTCGGTTAAATACGATGATGATAAACTAGCAGCATACCACACAGCTTATTTTAATAGTGGGGCTGTCCTCTATATTCCAGATAACGTCGAAATTTCAGAACCAATCGAAGGCATTTTCTACCAGGATAGCGACAGTGATGTACCTTTTAATAAGCACATTTTGATTATCGCAGGTAAAAACAGCAAGTTCAGCTATTTGGAACGCTTGGAATCAAAAGGTGATGGCTCAGCAAAAGCAACTGCTAATGTGACGGTTGAGGTGATTGCCCGCTCCGGTGCTCAAGTGAAATTTGCGGCGATTGACCGTCTGGGTGAAAATGTCACAGCCTACATCAGTCGACGTGGAAAACTAGGTCAGGATGCCAGCATTGATTGGGCCATCGGTGTCATGAATGAAGGCAACGTGGTTGCAGACTTTGACAGTGACTTGGTTGGAAACGGAAGTCATGCAGATTTGAAAGTTGTTGCCTTATCAAGCGGTCGTCAGGTGCAAGGAATTGACACCCGTGTGACCAACTTTGGTTGCAACTCGATCGGAAATATCTTACAACACGGGGTTATTCTTGAAAAAGGAACCTTGACCTTCAACGGAATTGGTCATATTATAAAAGGGGCCAAAGGAGCAGATGCTCAGCAAGAAAGCCGTGTCTTGATGCTATCGGATCAAGCGCGTTCAGATGCCAATCCAATCCTCTTGATTGATGAAAATGACGTCACGGCAGGCCATGCTGCATCGATCGGTCAAGTGGACCCAGAAGATATGTATTACCTTATGAGTCGTGGTCTGGATCAACACACAGCAGAACGTTTAGTGGTGCGTGGTTTCTTGGGATCTGTTATTGTTGAAATCCCAGTTAAAGAAGTACGTGATGAAATGATTGCCACCATCGAAGAAAAGTTATCTCAACGCTAAGGAGAAACAATGCTAGATAAAAATACGATTGCTCAAGATTTTCCCATTCTCGATCAACTAGTTCACGATGAGCCTTTGGTTTATCTAGATAATGCAGCGACGACGCAAAAACCTAAACGTGTTCTTGAAGCAGTTAATCACTATTATTTGCAAGATAACGCCAATGTCCATCGTGGAGTCCATACTTTGGCTGAACGAGCGACAGCAGCCTATGAGGCGGCGCGTGAGAAAGTTAGAGAATTTATCAACGCTTCATCAACCAAGGAGGTGCTCTTTACAAGAGGGACAACGACTGGACTCAACTGGGTGGCCCGCTATGCAGAAGAAGTCCTAAAGGAAGGGGATGAAGTCCTGATTTCCATCATGGAACATCACTCCAACATCATTCCTTGGCAGCAAGCCTGCAAGAAGACAGGAGCAAAACTGGTCTATGTCTATCTAAAAGATGGCTTGCTGGATATGCAGGACTTAAAGAGCAAGCTTAGTGAGAAGACAAAATTTGTCTCCATCACCCATGCTTCGAATGTCTTAGGGGTGGTCAATCCGATCAAGGAAATTGCTCGATTAGCTCATGAAGTTGGAGCGATCATGGTCGTAGATGGGGCTCAATCAACCCCTCATATGGCCATTGATGTACAAGGCTTAGATGCGGATTTCTTTGCTTTTTCTGGCCATAAGATGGCTGCACCAACAGGGATTGGTGTCCTCTATGGGAAGGAAGATATCTTAGAGCAAATGTCTCCGATCGAGTTTGGGGGCGAGATGATTGACTTTGTTTACGAACAATCTGCCTCTTGGAAGGAATTACCTTGGAAATTTGAAGCTGGAACCCCCAATATGGCTGGTGCAATCGGTCTTGGTGCAGCAATCGATTACTTAGAAGAGCTGGGTATGGACCAGGTAGAAGCGCATGAGCATGAATTGATTGCCTATGTGTTTCCAAAATTACAGGCGATCGAAGGTTTGACCATCTATGGTTCCCAAGACTTAGCCCAACGTTCTGGCGTCATTTCCTTCAATCTAGGAGATCTCCATCCGCATGACTTAGCAACAGCACTAGATTATGAAGGGATTGCCGTTCGTGCAGGTCACCACTGTGCACAACCGCTTCTTCAATACCTACAAGTCCCAGCGACAACGAGAGCAAGTTTTTATATCTACAACACCAAAGCGGACTGTGATAAATTAATTGAGGCATTGGTCAAAGCAAAGGAGTTTTTCAATGGCACTTTCTAAATTAGATTCGCTGTACATGGCGGTCGTAGCTGACCATTCAAAACACCCTCACCATCAGGGCCAGATTGAAGATGTTGATCAGATCCAACTCAACAATCCAACTTGTGGAGATGTGATCCAGTTAAGTGTGAAATTTGACGAGAATGACAGGGTGGAAGATATCGCCTTTGTTAATTCAGGATGTACGATCTCAACCGCTTCAGCTAGTATGATGACGGATGCTGTAATGGGAAAAACAAAAGAGGAAGTCGAAGAATTGGCGCAGGTCTTTTCAGAAATGGTCCAAGGGAAGTCAGATCCTCGCCAAGGGGAATTAGGAGACGCAGCCTTTTTATCTGGAGTCTCAAAATTTCCACAACGGATTAAATGTGCGACCCTCTCCTGGAATGCTCTTAAAAAAGCGATCGAACGTAGCAAATAATTAAAAGAAGAAACAGAGAAAGAAAGGAAATTATGGCTGAAGAAAGAGTCGAACCGAAACCAATTGATCTCGGTGAATATAAATTTGGATTTCACGATGACGTTCAACCCATTCTCTCTACCGGGAAGGGATTGAATGAAGCGGTAATTCGTGAATTATCTGCAGCAAAAAATGAACCAGAATGGATGCTAGAATTCCGTTTGAAATCTTTTGAAACCTTCAAAAAGATGCCCATGCAAACCTGGGGAGCCGATCTATCAGAGATTGACTTTGATGATTTGATCTATTATCAAAAACCTTCGGATAAACCTGCCCGTTCATGGGACGAAGTTCCAGAGAAAATCAAGGAAACCTTTGAGCGCATCGGGATTCCTGAAGCGGAACGTGCCTACCTAGCGGGAGCTTCTGCTCAGTATGAATCGGAAGTGGTTTACCACAATATGAAAGAAGAGTTTGAAAAGTTGGGGATTATCTTTACCGATACGGATTCTGCCCTAAAAGAATATCCAGACCTTTTCAAACAGTATTTTGCGAAGTTAGTACCACCAACGGACAACAAATTGGCTGCCCTCAACTCAGCAGTCTGGTCTGGTGGAACCTTCATTTATGTACCAAAAGGTGTAAAAGTAGACGTCCCACTTCAAACTTACTTCCGTATCAACAATGAAAATACAGGTCAGTTTGAGCGCACGTTGATTATTGTGGATGAGGGAGCAAGTGTCCACTATGTAGAAGGCTGTACAGCGCCGACCTACTCAAGCAATAGCCTCCATGCAGCGATTGTTGAGATCTTTGCCTTGGATGGTGCCTATATGCGCTACACGACTATCCAAAACTGGTCTGACAATGTCTACAACTTGGTCACCAAGCGGGCCAAAGCCCAAAAAGATGCTACAGTTGAGTGGATCGACGGGAACTTAGGAGCCAAGACAACCATGAAGTACCCATCTGTTTATCTAGATGGAGAAGGAGCGCGCGGGACCATGTTGTCCATTGCCTTTGCGAATGCAGGTCAACACCAAGATACAGGTGCTAAGATGATCCACAATGCCCCTCATACCAGCTCGTCTATCGTATCAAAATCTATTGCGAAAGGTGGCGGAAAGGTAGACTACCGTGGACAAGTAACCTTTAACAAAAATTCCAAGAAATCAGTTTCTCACATCGAGTGTGACACCATTATTATGGATGATTTATCTGCATCAGATACAATTCCATTTAATGAAATCCACAACTCACAAGTTGCTTTGGAGCACGAAGCTAAGGTTTCAAAAATCTCAGAAGAGCAACTTTATTATTTGATGAGTCGTGGACTGTCTGAATCAGAAGCGACAGAAATGATTGTCATGGGATTTGTAGAGCCCTTTACGAAAGAACTTCCAATGGAATATGCGGTTGAGTTAAACCGACTCATTAGCTACGAAATGGAAGGCTCTGTAGGGTAATTCATTTTTGTCAATCAAAAAACACAATGGATTTGACTCCATTGTGTTTTTTTACTTATAGCTTTTCGTTGACATAACGAACAAATTCATTCCACCAAACCTTTAAGAAAAAGCTTTTCTCAATGGTTCTTCCCGCTACCATATCGACCGTTGGCTCCTGATCTTCTAGATAGCCTCGCCCGATTTTATCTGGATCAGTATAGTGTAATTTTCCAAGAGTGGTGCCTGATTTGACAGGTGCCTTGAATGATTCTTGAGTGCTCTTGAATTGAATTTTTGGTTCTGCTTGACTGCCTTGTTTTTCGACGATATAGAAGTCTTTTTTTGCAACAGCTAAAACAGTCTCCGACTTCCCATCCATAACACTTGCCTTACTTTTCCCGTAAGGATCTCCTTCTTTGACGACAATGGAAGAAACAAAGGTTCTTACCACGTAGTTCATCAGAGAAGAAGTAGCCACAAAGCGTGCATAGGGATCACCGTCAACGGCCTCCACTCCTAGGACAACCGTGATCATATGGATGCCATTTTGCGTCGTTGATGCAGCAAAGGTAATACCACCTTTGGTAGAGTTGCTGACCCGAAGGCCGTCAACGCCTGAACGGTAATTCGGCATGCCTTCTAGCATCAGGTTGGGGTTTTCAATCTGCGTGTTTGAAAAAAGAGCAGTGGGTTTTGAAGTATATTTGGTCACTTCAGGGAAATCCTGGAGTAAGTGCTTAGCAATAACAGCAATATCATAAGCACTCAATTGATTTTCGTCTTCTTTCCCGTCAGGATCTCCGCTGATGGTTTGAGTATTTAATCCGGTAGCATTGATTAAATGAGGAGATTGAATGCCCCATTCAGCAAGTTTCTGCTTCATTTTTTCAACGAAGCTTTTCTCAGAGCCACCCACTTTCTCAGCTAAAGCCAAGGCAGCAGTGCTAGAATTTCCAACTAAAAGAGCCGTCAATAACTGTTCAACCGTATATTGGTTCGCTTCCATAGGAAGAGTACCAGCACCTTCGATATCATTTAAGGCCAGAGCTTTCTCAGACAGTTTGATAGGATCTTTCAGAGAAAGTTTTTTTTCATGAATGGCTTCGAAAATCAGATAAGTGGTCAAGAGTGTAGAAAGTCCCCCCACATCTCGCTTTTTCTCTGAATCCTTTTCATATAGGATTTTACCTGTATCAGCTTCAACAGCAATAGCACTTTGAGCAGGAAGATCTAGTTCATCTGCTAGAACGACTTGATAAGGTAAACTGCATAACAGCAAGATAAAAGTTAAAAAAGAAAGAAATAATTTTTTCACAGTTGTTTCCTCGTTGCTTAGTCCTCTCTATTGTATCATACAAATGATTAATGGAAAATCGTAAAATCATCAATTAGGCTAAAAAGTCAGTCATAGCAAGGTTTTTGAATAGTGATAAATCGAATATTCAGAAAATTTAGTTTACTTTTTTTTCTACTTGTGATATAATCTTAAACAAATCTAAAAAAACTATTGGAGAATTCCTATGAAAAAAGGTAAAGTATTTGCAGTTGCCGGAGTAACACTTCTTGCAGCTGGATTGTTGGCTGCATGTTCTAGTTCAAATACTAGCAAAGCAAGCTCAGGCGAAGACAAGAACTATGGTTATGTCTACACAGATGATCCTCAAACTTTGGACTACACTGTATCTTCTAAAGCTGCTACACACGATATTACTACAAACGTCGTAGATGGTTTGATGGCAAATGACAAGTATGGTAATCTCGTACCATCACTTGCAGAAGATTGGTCTGTTTCAAAAGACGGTTTGACTTATACCTACAAAATTCGTAAAGGGGTTAAGTGGTACGATGCAGACGGTGAAGAACATGGCGAAGTGACAGCTAAAGACTTTGTAACAGGTTTGAAACACGCTGCTGATAAAAAATCTGAAACTCTTTCACTAGTTCAAGGCTCAATCAAAGGCTTGGATGATTATGTACAAGGAAAAACTACAGACTTTAGCCAAGTTGGTGTCAAAGCGGTTGATGATTACACACTTCAATATACATTGAACAAACCTGAAACCTTCTGGAACTCTAAAACAACAAACGGAATCTTGTTCCCAATTAGCACAGAGTTCTTGAAGAGTAAGGGAGATGATTTTGGTCAACCAAACGATGTGAAATCAATCCTTGCAAACGGACCTTTCCTTCTTAAATCAATCACTTCAAAATCATCTGTTGTATTTGAAAAGAATGACAACTACTGGGATAAGAAAAACGTTCACCTGAAAGAAGTGAAACTCACTTATTATGATGGATCAGACCAAGATTCATTGGCGCGTGGTTTCTCTGATGGTGCTTATACAGCTGCTCGTCTTTTCCCGGCAAGTTCAAACTTTGCAACTGTATCTAAAAAATACAAAGACAACATCTATAATACACCGGCTGGTTCAGGGGTAGCGGTTCTTGGTTTCAACATTGACCGTCAATCATACAAACACACAGCTAAGAAATCAGATGCTGAAAAATCTTCTACTAAGAAAGCAATCTTAAACAAAGATTTCCGTCAAGCTATCACCTTTGCCTTGAATCGTGAAAACTATTCAGCGCAAGTAAATAGTAAAGCATTTGCTAAACCAGCTATCCGTAATACCTATACAGCTCCAGCTTTTGTACAAGTTAATGGGAAAGACTTTGGAGATGTGGTTGCAGATAAGTTGACTACTTATGGAGACCAATGGAAAGGTGTCAACCTTGCAGATGGTCAAGACGGTCTTTACAACAAAGACAAAGCAAAAGCACAACTTGAAAAAGCAAAAGCTGAACTTCAAAAAGATGGCGTTCAATTCCCAATTCATATTGACGTACCAGTAGCACAAAACTCTACAAACTTTGTTTCACGGATGCAATCATTGAAACAAACAGTGGAAGATACTCTTGGTAAAGACAATGTCGTTCTTGACCTTCAAATGATGGACCAAGATGAAGTGTTGAACATCACATTGAATGTTCCATCAGCTGCAGACGCAGACTGGGATCTTCAAGGAATGGTAGGATGGAATCCAGACTACGATGATCCATCAACTTACCTTGAAACTCTCCAACCATCTTCTGAAGACCAAACAAAAGTCTACCTTGGTTTTGCAGGTGGTGTAGACAACCCATCAGCCAAAGCTGTAGGTTTGGATGAGTATGCGAAACTTCTTTCAGATGCTAATAGCGAATCACTTGATGTAGCTAAACGTTATGAAAAATACGCAGTTGCTCAAGCTTGGTTGAGTGATAGTGCCTTGGTAATTCCTACAATGTCAAGTACAGGTGCAGCAACTGTTGTATCTAAAGTGGTTCCATTCTCAGGCCCATCATCTCAAACAGGTAACAAAGGATCAGCATACTTCAAATATGTAGAAGTTCAAGATGAACCAGTTACTAAGAAACAATACGAACAAGCACGTGAAAAATGGCAAAAAGAAAAAGCTGAGTCAAACAAAAAAGCTCAACAAGATCTTGAAAAACACGTTAAATAATTAAATTATTGCTTTTCATTAGAACTTTCTCTTCTAGGGGAGAAAGTTCTTTTGGACATTAAAGGAATGAAATATGAAAAAATATGTTTTTATGCGTATTTTGCGTTCGTTAGTGTCGATCTTCCTTGTGACGACATTGACCTACATGATTATCTATACGCTAACACCGAGAAATCTCATCTTTAAAAATGACCCCAACTACAATAAAGTAGCGAAGACAAAAGATTCGAAGATCAACTACGAAAATACTGTTTACAATCGCATGGGTTATTTGGAATACATGGATTCAAAGAGCTTGCAACAAAAAGCAAGTAAAGAAGATTCTTCCGTAACAGTTGATGCGACAACTGCTAATGAAAAGATCTATAAGGAATACATTAACAAATTAGGTCATGGTTGGCAGTTGAAACGTTTCCCAGAAAGTAAGTCTTTTTATGCGGTACGTGAAATTCCGGTTTTTGAACGTGTCATCAGCTTCTATGCGAATTTGATTCAGTTTGATCATCCAGGTTGGGTGAAAGATGCCTCAAATCCAAATCTCAAACGCTATATCCGTATTGAAAATGATCCATCTATTGGCTGGTCAGTTGTAGGTTCTGGTACGAAACACAAATACCTCTTGTACTTTAATGGTCAATTCCCATATGTACACCAAAACTTTGTAACCTTAAACCTTGGAAATTCATATCCAACTTATTCAAATACCCCTGTTCTTCAAGTAATTACCCAAGGACAAGGAACGACTAAGAAGAGTGAAGTGAACTTCCCAACAGGTAAAAAGACATCTTCAATCGATATCTACTCACGTACCTACAAATCTCCAAGCAAGGCAGACTCACAAGACATCAGTCGATTTGGTAAAGGGGATGCGTATACAGCAACGTTGAGTAACTATGAAAATCCATCCATGATTGCATCTTCTTCAATCATTGGTTTGATTGGTATTGCAATTTCTTATTTGATTGCGATCCCATTAGGATCTTACATGGCTCTGTTCAAGAACTCATGGTTTGATAGCATCTCAACAGCTGTTTTGACATTTATGATGTCTCTTCCAACCATTGCTTCGGTCTACATTGTCCGTTTAGCAGGTTCATTCTTTGGGCTTCCAGACTCATTCCCAGTTCTTGGAGCACAGGATTGGCGTTCATATGTATTGCCGTCTCTGATTCTTGGTTTATTGAGTGCACCATTTAACGCCGTTTGGATTCGTCGTTACATGATTGATATCCATTCACAAGATTTCGTCCGTTTTGCTCGTTCAAAAGGATTGTCAGAACGTGAGATTTCAAAAAAACACATCTTCAAAAATGCGATGGTTCCATTGGTATCGGGTATTCCGACATCTATTATCGGAGTTATCTCAGGTGCGACGCTGACTGAAACAGTCTTCGCTTTCCCAGGTATGGGTAAAATGTTGATTGACTCTATTAAAGCATCAAACAACACCATGGTCATCGGACTTGTCTTCATCTTCACATCGCTTGGTATCTTTGCTGCCATGTTAGGTGATATCTTGATGACAGTGCTTGATCCACGGATTAAATTAACGAATACGAAAGGAGGCAAATAATGGCTACAATCGATAAAAATAAATTTCAGTTTGTAAAACGCGATGACTTTGCCTCTGAAGTAATCGATGCTCCAGCGTATTCATACTGGAAATCTGTATTTAGACAATTCTTTAAAAAAAGAACCACGATCATTATGCTTGCTGTTTTGATTGGGATTCTCTTGATGAGTTTTATCTACCCGATGTTTTCAAATTTTGATTACAACGACGTAAGTAAGGTAAATGACTTTTCAGCACGTTTGAATCCACCAAGTGCCAAAGCTTTCTTTGGTACAGATAACAACGGTAAATCCCTCTTTGATGGAGTTTGGTTTGGTGCTCGAAATTCGATTATCATTTCCTTTATCGCAACTGTTATTAACGTGGTGGTCGGAGTCATCGTTGGTGGAATTTGGGGAATCTCAAAATCCATCGACCGTATCATGATGGAAGTTTATAACGTTATTTCAAACATTCCATTTATGTTGATCGTTATCGTCTTGACTTACTCAATGGGATCTGGTTTCTGGAATTTGATTCTTGCCATGTCCTTAACAGGATGGATCGGAATTGCCTACATGATTCGTGTTCAAATCATGCGTTACCGTGATTTGGAGTACAACTTGGCCAGTCGAACATTAGGAACACCAACGTTGAAAATTGTTACGAAAAATATTTTACCTCAATTGGTATCTGTAATCGTGACCCAGACATCACAAATGTTACCAAGTTTTATTTCTTACGAAGCTTTCCTTTCCTTCTTCGGACTTGGTCTTCCAATCACAGTTCCAAGTTTGGGACGGTTGATTTCTGACTATTCTCAAAACGTAACTACAAATGCCTACCTATTCTGGATTCCACTTACTGTTTTGATTTTAGTATCCTTGTCATTCTTTATCGTCGGACAAAACTTGGCCGATGCCAGCGACCCACGTACACATAGATAGGAGGAGTAGATATGACATCAAATAACAATATTATTTTATCTGCTCAAGATATCGTAGTGGAATTTGACGTGCGCGATCGCGTACTGACAGCCATTCGTGGCGTATCGCTTGAGCTAGTAGAAGGTGAAGTTCTTGCCTTGGTTGGTGAGTCAGGTTCAGGGAAATCAGTTTTGACAAAGACGTTCACCGGAATGTTAGAAGATAATGGCCGTATTGCCCAAGGTTCGATTAAATACCGTGGTCAAGAATTGACAGATTTGAAATCGAATAAAGATTGGGAAAATATTCGTGGATCTAAGATCGCTACAATTTTCCAAGACCCAATGACAAGTTTGGACCCAATCAACACAATTGGTTCACAAATTACAGAAGTCATTATCAAACACCAAGGGAAAACAGCTAAAGAAGCTAAAGAAATGGCTTTGGACTATATGGAGAAAGTTGGAATTCCAGATGCGGAACGTCGTTTTGATGAGTATCCATTCCAATATTCAGGTGGGATGCGTCAACGGATCGTTATTGCCATCGCCTTGGCCTGCCGTCCAGATATCTTAATCTGTGACGAACCAACAACAGCCCTAGACGTAACCATTCAAGCGCAAATCATTGATTTGTTGAAATCCCTTCAAAAAGAATACCAATTTACAGTTATCTTTATCACCCACGACTTAGGTGTGGTTGCAAGTATTGCAGATAAAGTAGCCGTTATGTATGCTGGAGAAATTGTTGAGTTTGGAAAAGTAGAAGAAATTTTCTACGATCCAAAACATCCATACACATGGAGCTTGCTTTCAAGCTTGCCTCAATTGTCAACCTCAGATGGTGATCTTTACTCTATTCCAGGAACTCCGCCATCATTGTATGCTCCAATCAAAGGAGATGCCTTCGCACTTCGTTCAGACTATGCAATGCAGATTGATTTTGAAGAAGAGGCACCTGCTTTCAAAGTAACCGATACTCACTGGGCTAAGACATGGTTGCTCCATCCAGATGCACCAACAGTTCATAAACCAGAAGTAATCGAAAACCTTCACGAAAAGATTGGCTCAAAAATGGGCTTCACTCACATTACAGAATAGGAGGAAGGAAATGACTGAAAAATTAGTTGAAATTAAAGATTTAGAAATTTCCTTCGGTGAAGGAAGTAAAAAATTCGTTGCTGTAAAGAACACCAACTTTTTCATTAATAAGGGAGAAACTTTCTCTCTTGTTGGTGAATCAGGAAGTGGTAAGACAACAATTGGGCGTGCGATCATCGGTTTGAATGATACAAGTGCTGGAGAAATTATTTATGACGGTCGCAAGATCAACGGAAAAAACTCTCATAGTGAAAAATCAGAGTTGATCCGTAAAATTCAAATGATCTTCCAAGACCCAGCAGCAAGTTTGAATGAACGTGCAACAGTTGATTATATTATCTCTGAAGGTTTGATCAACCACCATTTGTTTAACAGCGAAGAAGAACGTCAGGAAAAAGTAAAAAATATTATGCATGAAGTTGGGCTTCTAGCAGAACATTTGACACGTTATCCTCACGAATTCTCAGGTGGTCAACGTCAACGGATCGGTATTGCCCGTGCACTTGTCATGGAACCAGAATTTGTCATTGCGGATGAACCAATCTCAGCTCTTGACGTTTCAGTACGTGCACAGGTCTTGAACCTTTTGAAAAAATTCCAAAGAGAATTAGGCTTGACCTACCTCTTTATCGCCCATGACTTGTCAGTTGTACGCTTCATTTCTGACCGTATTGCAGTTATCTATAAAGGGGTTATTGTAGAAGTGGCAGAAACTGAAGAACTATTTAACCACCCAATCCATCCATACACTCAATCCCTACTTTCAGCAGTCCCAATTCCAGATCCAATTCTAGAACGTAAAAAAGTTCTAAAAATCTATGATCCAGAACAACATGATTACTCTGAAGATAAACCACAAATGGTTGAAATTAAACCAGGTCATTATGTATGGGCTAACAAAGCTGAAGAAAACAAATACAGACAAGAATATAAATAGAGAGGATTCCCTCTCTATTTTCTTTTTTTCAAAAAAACTTTCAAAAAAATAAAAAATTTTTTAAAAAAGTGTTGACAGTAAGGGTAGGTCATGATATACTAATATAGTTGTCGCGCGAGAGCGACAAAGACCTTTGAAAACTGAACAAGACGAACCAATGTGCAGGGCGCTACAACAAAAGTTGTAGTAACTGAACAATAAAAAACAATAAATCTGTCAGTGACAGAATGAGTTTAAGACAAACAATTATTTTAATGAGAGTTTGATCCTGGCTCAGGATGAACGCTGGCGGCGTGCCTAATACATGCAAGTAGAACGCTGAAGCTTGGTGCTTGCACCGAGCGGATGAGTTGCGAACGGGTGAGTAACGCGTAGGTAACCTGCCTCTTAGCGGGGGATAACTATTGGAAACGATAGCTAATACCGCATAAAAGTCGATATCGCATGATGTTGATTTGAAAGGTGCAATTGCATCACTAAGAGATGGACCTGCGTTGTATTAGCTAGTTGGTGAGGTAACGGCTCACCAAGGCGACGATACATAGCCGACCTGAGAGGGTGATCGGCCACACTGGGACTGAGACACGGCCCAGACTCCTACGGGAGGCAGCAGTAGGGAATCTTCGGCAATGGGGGCAACCCTGACCGAGCAACGCCGCGTGAGTGAAGAAGGTTTTCGGATCGTAAAGCTCTGTTGTAAGAGAAGAACGAGTGTGAGAGTGGAAAGTTCACACTGTGACGGTAACTTACCAGAAAGGGACGGCTAACTACGTGCCAGCAGCCGCGGTAATACGTAGGTCCCGAGCGTTATCCGGATTTATTGGGCGTAAAGCGAGCGCAGGCGGTTAGATAAGTCTGAAGTTAAAGGCTGTGGCTTAACCATAGTACGCTTTGGAAACTGTTTAACTTGAGTGCAGAAGGGGAGAGTGGAATTCCATGTGTAGCGGTGAAATGCGTAGATATATGGAGGAACACCGGTGGCGAAAGCGGCTCTCTGGTCTGTAACTGACGCTGAGGCTCGAAAGCGTGGGGAGCAAACAGGATTAGATACCCTGGTAGTCCACGCCGTAAACGATGAGTGCTAGGTGTTGGGTCCTTTCCGGGACTCAGTGCCGCAGCTAACGCATTAAGCACTCCGCCTGGGGAGTACGACCGCAAGGTTGAAACTCAAAGGAATTGACGGGGACCCGCACAAGCGGTGGAGCATGTGGTTTAATTCGAAGCAACGCGAAGAACCTTACCAAATCTTGACATCCTCTGACCCCTCTAGAGATAGAGTTTTCCCCTTCGGGGGACAGAGTGACAGGTGGTGCATGGTTGTCGTCAGCTCGTGTCGTGAGATGTTGGGTTAAGTCCCGCAACGAGCGCAACCCCTATTGTTAGTTGCCATCATTCAGTTGGGCACTCTAGCGAGACTGCCGGTAATAAACCGGAGGAAGGTGGGGATGACGTCAAATCATCATGCCCCTTATGACCTGGGCTACACACGTGCTACAATGGCTGGTACAACGAGTCGCGAGTCGGTGACGGCAAGCTAATCTCTTAAAGCCAGTCTCAGTTCGGATTGTAGGCTGCAACTCGCCTACATGAAGTCGGAATCGCTAGTAATCGCGGATCAGCACGCCGCGGTGAATACGTTCCCGGGCCTTGTACACACCGCCCGTCACACCACGAGAGTTTGTAACACCCGAAGTCGGTGAGGTAACCATTTGGAGCCAGCCGCCTAAGGTGGGATAGATGATTGGGGTGAAGTCGTAACAAGGTAGCCGTATCGGAAGGTGCGGCTGGATCACCTCCTTTCTAAGGAAATGGAAACCTGTACGTTGGTCTTGTTTAGTTTTGAGAGGTCTTGTGGGGCCTTAGCTCAGCTGGGAGAGCGCCTGCTTTGCACGCAGGAGGTCAGCGGTTCGATCCCGCTAGGCTCCATTAACACTGTAAGGGTGTTAAGATTGAACATTGAAAATTGAATATCTATATCAAATAGTAACAAGAAAATAAACCGAAACGCTGTAAATATTTAAAGAGTTTAGGTCGTAAGACCAAAAATAAGGTTAAGTTAATAAGGGCGCACGGTGGATGCCTTGGCACTAGAAGCCGAAGAAGGACGTGACAAACGACGAAATGCTTTGGGGAGCTGTAAGTAAGCGACGATCCAGAGATGTCCGAATGGGGGAACCCACTAGCTAATGGCTAGTACTCCTATCTGTTAAGGATAGGTAGAGGAAGACGCAGTGAACTGAAACATCTAAGTAGCTGCAGGAAGAGAAAGCAAAAGCGATTGCCTGAGTAGCGGCGAGCGAAACGGCAGGAGGGCAAACCGAAGAGTTTACTCTTCGGGGTTGTAGGACTGCAATGTGGACTTAAAGATTATAGAAGAATGACATGGGAAGGTCAGCCAAAGAGAGTAAGAGCCTCGTATTCGAAATAGTCTTTATACCTAGCAGTATCCTGAGTACGGCGGGACACGAGAAATCCCGTCGGAATCTGGGAGGACCATCTCCCAACCCTAAATACTCTCTAGTGACCGATAGTGAACCAGTACCGTGAGGGAAAGGTGAAAAGCACCCCGGGAGGGGAGTGAAATAGAACCTGAAACCGTGTGCCTACAACAAGTTCGAGCCCGTTAATGGGTGAGAGCGTGCCTTTTGTAGAATGAACCGGCGAGTTACGATATGATGCGAGGTTAAGTTGAAGAGACGGAGCCGTAGGGAAACCGAGTCTGAATAGGGCGGATTAGTATTATGTCGTAGACCCGAAACCATGTGACCTACCCATGAGCAGGTTGAAGGTGAGGTAAAACTCACTGGAGGACCGAACCAGGGCACGTTGAAAAGTGCTTGGATGACTTGTGGGTAGCGGAGAAATTCCAAACGAACTTGGAGATAGCTGGTTCTCTCCGAAATAGCTTTAGGGCTAGCGTCGACATTAAGATTCTTGGAGGTAGAGCACTGTTTGGGTGAGGGGTCCATCCCGGATTACCAATCTCAGATAAACTCCGAATGCCAATGAATTATGGTCGGCAGTCAGACTGCGAGTGCTAAGATCCGTAGTCGAAAGGGAAACAGCCCAGACCACCAGCTAAGGTCCCAAAATAATTGTTAAGTGGAAAAGGATGTGGGGTTGCACAGACAACTAGGATGTTAGCTTAGAAGCAGCTATTCATTCAAAGAGTGCGTAATAGCTCACTAGTCGAGTGACCCTGCGCCGAAAATGTACCGGGGCTAAAACAATTTACCGAAGCTGTGGATACCTTTATAGGTATGGTAGGAGAGCGTTCTATGTGTGGAGAAGGTGTACCGTGAGGAGCGCTGGAACGCATAGAAGTGAGAATGCCGGTATGAGTAGCGAAAGACAGGTGAGAATCCTGTCCACCGTAAGACTAAGGTTTCCAGGGGAAGGCTCGTCCGCCCTGGGTTAGTCGGGACCTAAGGAGAGACCGAAAGGTGTATCCGATGGACAACAGGTTGATATTCCTGTACTAGAGTATGTAGTGAAGGAGGGACGCAGTAGGCTAACTAAAGCGTGCGACTGGAAGTGCACGTCTAAGCAGTGAGGTGTGAATTGAGTTAAATGCTTAATTCTATAACATTGAGCTGTGATGGGGAGCGAAGTTTAGTAGCGAAGTTAGTGACGTCACACTGCCAAGAAAAGCTTCTAGCGTTAATCATACTCTACCCGTACCGCAAACCGACACAGGTAGTCGAGGCGAGTAGCCTCAGGTGAGCGAGAGAACTCTCGTTAAGGAACTCGGCAAAATGACCCCGTAACTTCGGGAGAAGGGGTG